>Ga0208511_100003_pt1 | contig 450164 bp, 383 predicted proteins | sample LakWasMet39_LOW7_2_FD_183879 | JGI IMG/M metagenome (GOLD analysis project Ga0208511, IMG submission 183879) | Freshwater sediment methanotrophic microbial communities from Lake Washington under simulated oxygen tension - Sediment Metagenome... | ecosystem: Environmental > Aquatic > Freshwater...
ATCTACCCGATCCCATCTCGAACTCGGTCGTCAAGCCCTCCAGCGTCGATGGTACTGCACAGGTGACTGTGTGGGAGAGTAGAACGCCGCCGGGGTCCTATCACGGCAACAACCCCGTCGATCACAGTGTCTTCAAAAGAGCACTGCGATCGGCGGGGTTTTGTCATTTCTGGACCGTGCTCCGTTGACTCCATAGGGCAGTCGGCGGAAGCTCGGGCCGCCTTCTGCCCTTCGGGTCGTTAGCTCAGTCGGTAGAGCAGCGGACTTTTAATCCGTTGGTCCAGGGTTCGAGCCCCTGACGACCTACCCCCAGCGCAGCGTCTCGCCGGCGTTCTCCTCGACGATTCGGGTGATCGTGGCGAACAGCTCGTCGCCGCGCCCCTTGTCGTCGGTCCACTTCCCGGACGCCTCATCGAGGCTGAAGTGCCACGCCCTGCTATTGGCCGCGAGCCAGATCTGTCGAGTCGGACGCTGCGTATTGATCACGCAGCGAGAGCGGTCACGAAACGTGAGGGTCAAGACGTCGCCGGCCGCGACCGCCTCGACGGCGTCCGGATCGACGGGCTCGCACGCGTCCTGGATGCGCTTGAACACGTCATCCACGAGCTTCAAATAGGCTGACTCATTGATCATCGTGCGCCGATGGTAGTGCGCTTCCCCACCCGGCGGAAGCCCGATGCCCCTCCGAGCATCGGAGCCGTGACCTCCGGGGGCGTTCGCACTACAGTCACGCTCCCATGACGACTGAGTTCCGTCGGTTCCGAGGCACCCCGGGCTACCTCACCAGCGACGCGCTGGAGTCTGCGGTCAACTGCGCGCTCGCGCTGGAGAAGCCACTGCTTGTGAAGGGCGAGCCCGGGACGGGCAAGACCCTGCTGGCCGAGGCCATCTCCGCCGCCTTCGAGGCGCCCCTCATCACCTGGCACGTCAAGAGCACGACCCGCGCGCAGGACGGACTCTACGTCTACGACACCGTCGCGCGGCTGTATGACTCCCGCTTCGGCGACGGCGACGTGCGTGACATCCGCCGGTACATCAAGTTCGGCCCCGTGGGCGAAGCCTTCCGCGCCGATCGCCGGGTGGTGCTTCTCATCGATGAGGTCGACAAGGCCGACCTCGAGTTTCCCAACGACCTGCTCCACGAGCTCGATCGGATGCGCTTCCGCGTGGGCGAGACCGGGGACGACGTCGTCGCTCGCCAGCGTCCCATCGTCATCATCACGAGCAACAACGAGAAAGACCTGCCGGACGCGTTTCTCCGGAGATGCGTCTTCCACTTCATCGACTTCCCCGACCAGGAGCTGATGCGCCGCATCGTCGCGGTGCACCACCCGGGGCTCGACGCCGCGCTGCTCGAGCAGTGCCTCTCGGTGTTCTATGAAGTCCGCGGAATGCAGCGCATGCGCAAGCGACCCAGCACTAGCGAACTCGTCGACTGGATCGCCGTGCTCCAGCGCGCGGGCATCACGTCCGTGAGGCTCGACCGCGAGCTGCCCTTCCTCGGGGCGCTGCTCAAGAAGGAGCAGGACCTCGCCGCGTTCGCCGATCAGCTCTCCGGTGGCCGCAAGTTCCGGTCGTAGGCCATGATCGTTCCCTTCCTCTACGCACTTCGGAGACGGAAGCTGCCGGTCGGTGCGCAGGAGGCCGTCAACCTCGCCAGGGCGCTCTCGCTCGGGCTCCACGAGAGCTCGCTGGAAGGCTTCTACGAGGTCGCCCGGGCGCTGCTCGTCCACTCCGAACAACACCTCGATGACTTCGACATCGCGTTCGCGGAGCACTTCCGCGGCGTGACCTTCGACGCGGTGAAGATCACCGAGGAGATCCGCGGCTGGCTGGAGGAGGTACAGAAGCTGCGCGAGCTCACCGAGGAGGAGAAGGCCTCCATCGAGGCGCTCGACCTCGATGAGCTCCAACGCCTCTTCGAGCAGCGCTTGAAGGAGCAGACCTCGCGCCACGACGGCGGCAACCGCTGGATCGGCACCGGCGGGACCTCTCCCTTCGGCCGCGGCGGATATCACCCCACCGGAATGCGCGTCGGGCCCGCCGGGGGAGGGGGCGGCGGCGCCGTGAAGAGCGCGGACGCTCGGCGCTACAAGGGATATCGCACCGACGTCGTGCTCGACCTTCGGCAGATCGAGGTGGCCCTTCGTAGGCTCCGCGCGTTCACCCGCGAGGGCTACCCCGACGAGCTCGACATCGAAGGGACCATCGACGCCACCGCGAAGAACGCCGGCGAGCTCGACGTGGTCGTGCGGCCGCAGCGCCGTCCCGACACGCGCGTGCTGCTCATCATGGATGTCGGCGGCTCCATGGAGCCCTACGCCGATGCCGTCTCCCAGGTGTTCTCCGCTGCGAAGCGCGCCACGCATTGGAAGGAACTCCGCACCTTCTATTTCCACAACTGCGTCTATGGCCGCGTCTATCGAACCGACCACTTCGCCGATCCCATCGGCGTGCACGAGCTGCTTCGCGTGACCTCACCGAAGTACAAGCTCATCTTCCTCGGTGACGCCCTCATGGCGCCCTATGAACTTCTCGCCACCAGCGCCGACCAGCCGGGCAACCCGCCCACCTCCGGACTGCACTGGCTCTCGGTGCTCCGTGAGCACTTCCCCCACTCGGTCTGGCTCAACCCCGAGGCCCCGCGAGGCTGGTCAGGCAACACCATCGAGGCCGTTCGGTCAGTGTTTCCGATGTTTCACCTCACCGTCGACGGGCTCACCGAGGCCGTGCAGGAGCTCACCCGCCGACGTTGATCCGCTGTGATGATCGTGTGACGGGATATGTCACGCGCCTTCGAGCGCGCATCGTCCGGGGTGGTAGAGTGCCTCTCCCTCGGAGGTGCTTACGACATGAACGCAACCGCCCTCGTACCGACTCCCGAACCCGCGACCGACACGCCTCGACTGGACTCGACGCTGCGGTCTTCGATTCCAGCCAATGACCCGGCGCCCCTCTCGCGCCCCGCGGTGCTGCGTCCCATCGCGCGAGCCATCCACGAGCGCCGGGTGTGCGTCATCCGATATGCGTCCGAACCTGGAGGAGCGCCGAGCACCCGCGCCGTCGAGCCCCTCGCGGTGATCTCGACCCGCGGCGCCCTCGGACTCCTGGCCTGGTGTCGGCTCCGCCACGACCTGCGAACCTTCCGCGTCGACCGCATCCGCTCGATCTCCCTCGCGGCGGAGTTCTTCGACGACCACCCGGGCCTCGCCCTCGAGCGCTTCATCCAGCACCGACGGCGCGACCTGCCGTAATCCGCTTGCGAAGGCGCTGCCCTCTCCGCTTCAGTGGGCGCGACGATGCGCCTCCTCGCTGCAACCCTCCTGGCCCTTACATGCTCCGTGCGCGGCGTACGTTCTGCCCACGCCCAGGGGCGCCCTGCGCAGTCGTCGTTTCCGATGCCGGGTCAGGCGGCTTCGCAGCTCCCCGCACCGACCCCCAACCCCCCCGGCGCCGGCTGGCGTAACAGCACCGTGGTGGGCCTCTCCTCGGGGCTCGGCTCTCCCTATGGCCTCCTCGGTGCGTTCGTGGGCTTCTTCCCGTTCCAGCATCTGCAACTGGAAGTCGGCGGAGGGTACTCGACCAGCTTCGGGCCCGCGGTCTCGGCGCTCGGGCGCGTGGGCTTCAATCCCGGCGACAGCTCCTTCCTCGCGCTCGGCGTCGGACTGTCGACCAACTTCACCGACTACCAGTACGTCGAGAACTGCGAGGCTCCCGGCAACGGCCTGCTCTCGTCCCGGTGCGCTCCGCCTGGCGCCCCGCGGCTGGCTGAAGGGTCCGCCAACCCCATCTGGTTGAACGTCGAGGCCTCGGAAGACGTGCGCCTCGGGCGCTCGGTCGGTGGACGCATCGCAGCGGGCGTGGGCTTCCTCCTCAATCCGGGCGGGTTCCCTGCGGCGCTCGGCTGCGCCTCCGAAGGCCTCGGGCAGACGCCCTGCGAGGTCGGGGCGTCGCGGAGCCGAGACGAGATCACCTGGCTGCTGCACGTCCGCATCGACCTGTACGCGGTGATCGTGCAGGGCGACCCCTGACGCGCTACCGCCTGGCGCGCACGGTCTCGACCAGCGTCGTGACGATCTGGTCGGCGAGCTGACGGGTCGCGGGCGCTCGCCCCCGCACGCCGTTGGCCACGAAGGAGAACACCAGCGTGCGAGCCGGGTCAGGCGCCAGGACGTATCCCGAGAGGGCGATGACATCGTCGAGGGTTCCGGTCTTCGCGCGCACCATCCGCTCGGCGCCCGCGATGCGAAGGCGGTGGCGCAGGGTTCCGTCGCCTCCGCCGACCGCGAGCTGCGCGACGAACTCATCGCGCACCGCCGGCCGACGCCAGTTGGCCCGAAGCACCTGCGCGAGCTGCCGTGCGCTCACCCGGTTGGCGTCGTAGAGCCCGGAGCCGTTGCGGAGCACCAGGCCGCGGGTGTTGACGCCCGCCTGCCGGCACCAGTCCAGCACCCGCTCGGTGCCGCGCTGGAAGGTCACCGCACCGGTCGCGCCCTCCGCGCCGATCGCGAGCAGGGTCATCTCCGCGTAGAAGTTGTTCGACTCCTTGCCGACCTCGTAGAGCAGCGCCGAGAGCGCCCTGGATCGGTGCGAGGCGAGCGTCGGGAGGTCGCGCGGCGAGGCGCCCACGCGCACGGCGCCAGACACCCGGACGCCCAGGTCTTCGAGCACCGATCGCATCGCCCAACCCGCCGCGAGGGACGGGTGGTCCAGCCGACGCCGGTAGGTGGCGATGCGGGCGTCGGCGGGGATGGTCCCTGTCACCCGGGCGCGGGCGCGGCCGTCGGGCAGGGCCGTGACCTCGATGGTCACCGCGGGCGTCCCGCCCTGCACCGTGGAGAGCGCGCTGTCGACCTCGACGTATCCGCGCGGCTCCGCGGACACGATCGCCGGGCCGCCGACCGCGCCGGGGCGCACCCGCACCGTGAGCACGTTCTCGTCGATCGACACCGCCCCCACCGCGGCCCGGAAGGGAGCGCTCTCGTCGGGCTGCTGCTCGAACGCGGGCGGCAGGTGCTCCGCCCCCAGCGCAGAGTCGTCCACCACGAGGTCTCCGTCGACCCGCCGGACCCCAGTCTCCACGAGCTCCCTCGCGAGCGCGTAGAGGTCCCCGCTCGAGAGCGACGGATCGCCGTCTCCTCGCAGCACCAGCGATCCGGTCACCGCGCCGCCGGAGGGCGTGCCGTAGAGTCCGGTGGTGAAGCGCCGATCGGCGCCCAGCACGGAGAGCGCCGCGGACGCCGTGAGGAGCTTCGTGTCGCTCGCCGGGTTGAGCGCTGCATCGGGATCGCGCTCGTACAGCACCCGCCCGGTTCCGGCCTCCATCACGATCACCGACACGCGAGCGCCCGTCGGCACCGCCGGGGCGATGAGCGGCGTCAGCGTGGTTGCGAGCGGAGGCGCCGCCGCGGGAGACTGCGCGCCCACATGACCGGTCAACGCGAGCGCGGCGCAGACGAGCGCAACGCCAATTCTTCCACGCATCGAACTACCTCGCGCCGGGTCTATCACGTCCTCCTCGCGCTATCGCTGGCCGCCTGCCGGGGACCCGCCCGCGCGCCCGACCGGCTCACGCTGCTGGTGCTCTCGCGCCCCGAGCACCTCGACCCGCGCCACCCCGAGGACGCCCTCGGCGCCTCGCTCGGCAAGCTGCTCTATCGGGGACTGATGGAGGGTGATCCGGTGACCTTCCTCCCTCGACCCGCGCTCGCCGCCGGCGCGAGCTGGGTCGACGCGACCCGCTACCGGGTGACCCTGCGGAGCGACGCGCGCTTCCGCGACGGCACCCCGGTGACCGCCGACGACGTGGTCGCGACCTACGAGAGCGTGCTCGACGCCTCGCAGCACAGCCGGCTGCGCACCACCTACGGCCGGCTGCTGCGGGCCGTGCGCGCGGTCGACCCCCGCACCATCGACTTCGAGCTGCACCGCCCCGACGGCTCGCTGGAGACGCTGCTCCAGCTCGGCATCCTGCCCCAGCGAGACGCGCGCGCCCTCGAGCGGAGACCCGAGGAGATCGCGAGGGAGCGACTGGTCGGAAGCGGTCCGATGCGGCTCGCGCGCTACGCCCCGGACTCGCTCTCGCTGGACGCCGACGGTGCGGGCGCCGCCTTCCGAGCGCTCGATGTCGTCACCCTGCACGACCCCAACACCCTGGCCCTGCGACTGCTCCACGGCCAGGGGGACGTGGCCGAGCTCAAGCCGGAGCTCTACCCCCTTTTCGAGGGGAGAGCCGACTTCGAGGTGGCCTCCGCGCGCACCTCCGGCATGACCTACCTCGGCCTCCACTGCGAGCACGGCGCGCTCGCCGACGTGGCCGTGCGACGGGCGCTCGCGATGGCGATCGACCGGGCGTCGCTCCAGCGGGCGATGCTCGGCGCACGCGCGGTCGCGTCCACCGGGGTGCTGCCGCCGTCGCACTGGGCGTACACGAGCGAGGTCGCACGATACCGCTTCGACCCGGCCGCCGCGCGCAGGGCGCTGGTCGCCGCGCGGGGAGAGGGCGCGCCGCCGCTGCGGCTCACGCTGCGGGTCTCCTCGCAGCGCTTCGCGATCACCGTCGCGCAGGCACTGACGGCGATGCTCCACGACGTCGGCGTCGAGGTCGACGTCCGTCCGTCGGAGCTCGCGACGCTGCTGTCCGACCTGCGCGCGGGGCGCTTCGACCTCACGCTGCTCACGGTGCCCGACCTCAGTGACCCCTTCGGCCTCGGGTTCTGGTTCGGCTCCGCGTCGATCCCGACGCCCGAGAACCCGACCGCGGGCGGCAACCGCTGGCGCTTCCGAGACGCGGCCCTCGACGCGGCCCTCGACCAGGGCCTGCGGGCGCTCGGCCCCGACGCGCGGCGGCCCCACTACCAGCGCGCGCAGCAGGTGCTGGCCGAGCAGCTCCCAGTGATCCCGCTGTGGCACGCGGACGTCGTCTTCGCGCTACGCAGGCCCTACCGGGGACTGCGCCCGCGCGGGGACGGGCAGCTCGATTTCCTGCTCCGCCTCACGCGGTAGCTTTTACCTGTGAAGGTATTGCATCGCGATGAACACCACCGCGCCGAGCGCCGCGCCGCCGAGGAGCACCGCGGCGACGATGAGGCCTACCCGGGAGCCGGGACCCGCGCTCGGTGCGGCCGGCAGACCCTGGCTCGAGGGCGCGCTCGCCACCGCCGCGCCGCCCTGCTGATCGAGCACGATCATCACCGTGCGCGATCGCTTGTCGGCGAACTCCGCGCCCCGCACCACCGGACCGCCGGGCATCGGCGCCGGGGCAGGGGGAGCCATGCGGGAGGCGATCACGCGCTCGGCGAGCGGGTACTGCCGCAGCGCGGGCGATCCCAGCGGCTGCTGGAGCGCGTCGTGGAGCGCGGCGCCGAAGACGTTCATCGACACGAAGCGGTGATCGGGGCTGCGGCCCATGGCGCAGAGGATGACGGCCTCCATGGCGGGGCTGATGGAGGGGACGATCTTCGACGGCGAGCGCACCGCCTCCTGGAGGATCGCGTCGATGGTCGCCTGCTCGCTCTCGCGCTGGAAGGGCGAGGAGCCCGTGAGGAGCTCGTAGAGCAGCACGCCCATGGAGTAGATGTCCGCGCGCGGGTCGGCGGACCCGGTGCCCGCGGCCTGCTCCGGGGACATGTACGCGGGGGTGCCGACGAGGAGCGAGCCGTTGTTCCAGGTGAGGCCGTCGTTGGGGTCGGAGAGGAGCCCGGCGATGCCGTAGTCCATCAGCACCGGGTACTGCGCTGGCCCCAGGTTGCGCGCGAGATAGATGTTGTCGGGCTTGAGGTCGCGGTGCACGACGCCCGCGCGGTGCGTCGCCTCGAGGGCCGCGATGATGGGCGTGAGCAGCTGCACCGCCTCGAGCTCCTTGAAGCGCCCCTTGCGGTAGAGCAGGTCGACCAGGGTCTCGCCCTCCAGGTACGTGAGCACCATGAAGGGCAGGCCGTCGTCGGCGTAGCCCGTGTCCAGTAGCTGCACGACGTGCGGGTGCGCGCACATGGTCACGGCCTGCGCCTCGCGTAGGAAGCGCTCCATAATCGCGCGGTCACGGATGAAACGGGCGCGCAGGATCTTGATCGCGACCCGGTGCCCGCTGGGCAGATGGATGGCGGCAAAGACCTGCCCCATCCCCCCCTCACCGATCAGGCGCTCGACCTGGTAGGCGCCGGAGAGGACCGTACCGATCCTGTTCGGCTCGGGGGTGGCGGGCATCGCGGCGCAGTCTCTCAATCCGCCGCTCCTCGGGCAAGCGTTCTCCGCGTGGGGCGTAGAGTGCGACCCCGTGAGTGCGGTCGCGCATCGATGGTTCCCGGCGTTCGTCGCGTTTGGCCTCCTCGCGGGCTGCGGTCGCTCCCGGGCGCCGGCTTCCGCCCGGCCGCCCGACCGCCCGGTGGTCGATGCGGGTCGCGACAGCTTCATCCGTCACGCGCGGCGCCCGCTCGGCGGTTGCCCCGGCGCGTCGTCGACCTCGGTGGAAGCGGGGAGCCTGCACGGCGACACCGTGGCGGGCGCCGAGCGCTGGCTGGCGTCCGAGAGCCCGCACCGCCTGCCGTACGGTCTTCACCTGCACCCCGGGGCAGAGCTCACCATCGAGCCGTGCGCCCTGCTGCTGGTCGGGGCGGGGATGGAGGTCGTCGTCCACGGCGGGGCGACGCTCCGCGCCTCGACGGTGGCGGCGCGACCGATCCGCTTCGCGCGCCTCGACCCGGCGCACCCGTGGCAGGCCCTGGAGCTGCGCGCGGACGTGCGTGCGGACAGCTCGATGGACGGGGTGATCCTGGAGGGTGGCGGCGCGGCGCCCACGGAGCGCGGGGTGACCGCCGCGACGATGCGGCTCGCCATGAGGGCCGGGCTGCGTGCCGCGGGGTTGACCATCGTCGACGGCGAGGCGTGGGGCGTGGCCCTCGTCGGCGACGGCCGCTTCGCGGACCGGGACGCGACCATCGAGCTTCGGGGGCTGCGCGGCGAAGGGGTCGTCACGGTGGAGGACGTCAACCGCGTCGCCGACCTCCCGCGGCTCGTGCTGCGGGACAACGCGAGCCACGACGTTCGGGTGGAGGCCAGGGTGCGGACCCTGAGCGCCGACGCGCGCTGGCGATCGCTGGGCGGAGGAGCCCGCTATCGGGTGCGCCCGGCCATGCACCTCGTCGTCGAGGGTGAGCGCTCGCCGACGCTCACGCTCGAGGCTGGCGCGCGGATCTCCTTCGGCGCGGATGCGGAGCTGGACGTGGGCTTCGGCGCCCCCGGCGCGCTGGTGGCGGAGGGTAGCGCCTTACTCCCGGTCGTATTCGACGGGGCCGAGGAGGGGCGCTGGGTCGGCGTCCAGATGGGGCCTCGCCTCGACGTGGCGCGCTCCCGGCTCGCCTTCGTTCGCATCGAGCACGCCGGGGCCCCGTCGGGCGTGGTGCTGCCCACCTGCGGGTGCCCGGGGGCTCACCCCGACGAGGCGATGCTCACCCTCCAGGGGGTCGACGCGCCCGACCTGCTGCGGTCCGCGAGCTTCGTCGACGGGCCGCCCGCGGGCTTCGCCGTCGTTCTTGCTGGAGATTTCCCAGATTTTTCGATGGATCCGGTCGGAGCGAGAGCCGCGTCGGACTTTACGCGGTCGGGTGTTCGATGCCGAGCGAGCTCGCCCATGCGGCGTGGACGTTGCGCCACGGGGAGCCCGTAGCACCGCAGGAATCCGATGAATTCGGGCAATCTACCGCTCGACGGCATAACTCTCGGCGGAGGGTCAAGCGTGATTTGGATACTGTTCGGATGCTCAGAAGTCGGGTCGCCGGGCCTCTCTCCGACACCTCCTCGTCACTTGAGGGATCTTGCTGTCATTTCATGCCGTTGGAGGAAGGACGTAACCTGTCCCTCTCCGGAAACGCCCGGAATCGAGGGGTGGCGGGGCGCCGGGCGGCGGTGCCCGGGTCGCGGAGCGCAGACGAGCCCGCGCGATTCCATGTAGAGCTCCAGTCCACATCGGGGGCCCTGGCGCAGGCTGAACGAATGTCTCTGTCTTGAAGGGTCCGGCAAACTGTCGCACCAAGGTTTTGCGCCGGGTGATGAGCCCCGGTCGGCGGCGGACGGAAGGCGCCGTCGCCAGGTGTTTCGGGAGGCCCTGAACCTCATCCCCAGACACGACCGGATACCTGTTCCCCCTCGCGGGGAGACTCACAGGCGGCCGGACCGTGCTCGGGAGCGGTGACGGTGGTTGGGAGCGCTTTGTTTCGAGGGCGAGGGCGCGGTCGGCGTCGCAGGGAGGCCTGCGTCCGGACATCGCTGGGTGGTCATCGGGTCGGCGGGGCGATCGCTCCGCGGGACCGCAGCGGACTCGTCGGGTTCATTCGGGTGGGTGGCGTTGCGCCTTCGGGCGTCGCCGCCGGTGGTCGTCGATTCCCGGGCGTCGGACGCCCGCGGGGCAGTGTGGAGGAGGAGCGATGTCGATGGAGGAACCGATCCAGGTGGGGCCCGAGGGCGCGGTGACGCTGGAGCTGCTGCGTGAAGCGCTCGGCGAGCTCACGCCCTCCGGCCGGTCCGCCCCCCCGCCTCCGCGGGGACGATCGCGCACGATCTCCATGAAGCGGATGTCGAAGCGGGAGATGGTCCGGGCGCGGCAGGAGATCGACGGCTACGCGTACAACCGGCCGACGCATCGGGCCGAGTGCCTCCACGGCGCGTTCGCGGCGCGGCCCTGTCCTTACGTGGCCTGTAAGTACCACCTCTTCCTGGAGGTGAACGCGCGCACCGGGAGCATCAAGATGAACTTCGACGACAGGGAGCCCTGGGAGCTCAGCGAGACGTGCGCGCTCGACGTGGCCGATCGGGGCGGCGTCACCCTCGAGGAGGTGGGCGGCTGGCTCAACCTCACTCGCGAGCGGGTCCGCCAGCTGGAGGTCCACGCGCTGGGTCTGCTTCGCGGAGTCTCCGAGGCCGCCGAGCTCATGGACCTCTGCGACTGAGCGTTCGCGCATCCGGGCTCGGGCCTCGGGGGTATAGTGCCGCCGCCGCAACGGTGCGGCTCCCCCGACAGGCGTCATGACAACGATTCGTCGCGTTCTGGTCTCCGTCTCCAACAAGCACGGGCTTGCCGACTTCATCCGGGTGCTCGCCTCGAAGGGCGCCGAGATCCTCTCCACCGGCGGCACCGCGAAGGTGCTGCGCGAGGCGGGGATCGCGGTCACCGACGTGAGCACCTACACGGGTTCGCCGGAGATCATGGACGGACGCGTGAAGACGCTGCACCCGCGGGTGCACGGCGGCATCCTGATGCGCGAGCTCGACGAAGACCGCACGGCGCTCGCCTCCATCGGGGGCGCCCCCATCGATCTCGTGGTGGTCAACCTCTACCCCTTCGAGGAGACGCTCCGGCGCGCCGGGGCCTCGCACGAAGACCTGGTGGAGAAGGTCGACATCGGCGGCCCCGCGATGGTGCGCGCCGCCGCCAAGAACCACGCGCGCGTCGCGGTCGTGGTCGACCCGGCGGACTACGCGAAGGTGCAGGCCGAGATCGCCGCCGACGGGGTCGTCTCGCACGCCACGCGGGTCGCCCTCGCGGCCAAGGCCTTCTCGCACACCGCGGCCTATGACGGCGCGATCGCGGGCTACCTCTCGAGCCTCGCCGACGACGGGGGGCGCGACCGCTTCCCGCGCTCGCTGCACCTCGGCTTCGAGCGCGCGTACTCGCTCCGCTACGGCGAGAACCCCCATCAGCAGGGCGCGTTCTACCGGGAGCGAGGGGCCATCGAGGGCACCCTCGGCCGCGCGGAGAGCCTCGGCTCCGGGGGGAAGGAGCTGTCCTTCAACAACCTCGTCGACGTCGACGCGGCGCTCGAGGCGGTGCGCGAGCACGACGTCCCCGCCGCGGTGGTGGTCAAGCACTGCAACCCCTGCGGCGTGGCCGTGGGCGCGACGCTGGAGGCATCCTATCGGGCCGCTCGGGAGGCCGACCCGGTGAGCGCGTTCGGGGGCATCGTGGCGCTCAACGACGTGGTCGACGAGGCGACCGCGAAGGCGCTGGCGGAGACCTTCCTCGAGGTCGTGGCGGCGCCAGGGTTCAGCGACGAGGCGCTGGCCATCCTGCGGGCGCGGAAGAACCTCCGGCTGCTGTCGCTCGGCCGCTGGCTCCCGGCCGATCACCGCGCGACGGCGATGAAGCACGTGAGCGGCGGCCTGCTGGTGCAGGACCGCGACGCGACCGCGAAGGGCGAGGTGCGCAAGGGCCGCGTCGTGACGAGCCGCGCGCCCACCGAGGAGGAGCTGCGGGCGCTCACCTTCGCGTGGGCGGTGTGCAAGCACGTGAAGAGCAACGCGATCGTGCTGGCGCGCGGCGAAGAGGGCGTGCTCCGCACGGTGGGCGTCGGGGCCGGGCAGATGTCGCGGGTGATCTCGGTGGACATCGCGGCCCGCAAGGCCGGCGACCTCGCGGCCGGGAGCGTGCTGGCCTCGGACGCGTTCTTCCCCTTCCCGGACGGGCTCGAGCGCGCGGCGGAGGCCGGCGTGCGGGCTGTCGCGCAGCCCGGCGGGAGCGTGCGCGACGAGGAGGTCATCGCGGCGGCCAACCGCGCCGACATCGCGATGGTGTTCACCGCGGTCCGGCACTTCCGTCACTGAGTGACGGGGCCTACGGCGACACGCAGGAGGCGAGCGCGAGGGAGGCCGTCGCGGTGGTGAGCAGCGCGTCTCGGCGCCCGGGCTGCAGCCGCGCGGCGAGGAGCAGCAGCGCCGTCGGGGCGAGCAGCGTGAGGAGCCATCCGAGCGCGGGCCCGCTCGTGGCGATGAGGCGCGCGCCGAGGGTGAGCCGCGAGAGCCAGAGCAGGAGGTTGAACGCGACCGTGAAGAGGACGACCCGCAGACCCATGGATGCCCGGCTAGCACGCCCGCTCCGCGCGCCCCAAAGAAGCGGCGTCGCGCTGGCCCACAGGCGAGGCGTCTGGCAGCCTCGACGGGCGCGATGATCCTGCGAGACCCGGTGCACGGCGTGGTGTCCTTCGAGGGCGAGAACGGGAGGGTTCTCCCGCGCCTCATCGACACCGTGGAGATGCAGCGCCTTCGGCGGGTGCGCGCGCTCGGCGTGGCGTCGATGGCGTTTCCCGGGGCGGAGCACTCGCGCTTCGCGCACGCGATCGGCGCGGCGCAGGTGATGGCCCGCTTCCTCGCGCGGGTCGAGCCGCTCGCGGCCGCGATGGGCTCGCCGCTCAGCGCCGTCGACCACGACGACGCCCTCGCCGCGGCGCTGCTCCACGACCTCGGACACGGGCCGCTCTCGCACCTCTTCGAGGAGGTCTTCCCCGGCATGCACGCCCACGAGCTGTGGACGAGCGCCGCCATCCTCGACCCGGACACGGAGGTCCACCGCGCGCTCGCGGCGGCGGAGCCGGAGATGCCGTCGAGGGTCGAGCGCCTCGTCCACGGGGTGCACCCGATGCCGCTCCTCGCGCGGGCGGTGTCGGGGATGCTCGACGTCGACCGGTGCGACTACCTGCTGCGCGACTCGCACATGACCGGCACGCGCTACGGCCTCTTCGACCTCGACTGGCTCCTCCGGTCGCTCGCGCTCGAGCACGACGACCGCGGTCCGCGCCTCGCGGTGGAGGGCTCCAAGGGCCTCCCCGCGGTGGAGGGCTTCTTCCTCGCGCGCCTCTTCATGTACCAGCAGGTCTACTTCCACAAAGCCACGCGCGCGGCGGAGAGCGTGCTGCGCTCGACGTTTCGACGGCTCGCCGACCTCGTCGCCGACGGCCGCGTGCCCGCGGGCACCCCGGAGCCCATCGCGATGCTCGCGCGTGGCGAGCGCATCTCCACCCAGGCCTACCTCTCGCTCGACGACAACGCGCTCTGGCGCGCGGTGGACGCGTGGCGCGATGACCGCGATGACACCCTCGCGGGGCTGGCGGAGCGCTGCGGCCGACGGGACCTCTTCAAGACCGCCTCGCTCGACGACATCGACCCCGAGCTCGACGCCTCGATCCAGCAGGAGCTGGAGGCCATCGTCGAGGCGCACGGCTACGACCCGCGGTACTTCGCCGCGCTCGACGTGGCCGAGGTGATGCCCTTCGAGGCGCCGCGCATCCCCGAGGAGGGGCTGCGCGTGGTGCACGCCCACCGTCCGGCGCAGGCGCTCGAGCACGCCTCGTTCATCATCGCGCGCATCGCGGACACCTCCTTCGTTCGCCGGCGCCTCGTATTTCCTGCGGCGGTGCGCGAGGCCGTCACGGAAATGCTCGAGGCCCAGCGGCCCGGCCGCTGATCGCCTTCCGCGTCGGCGGCGATGCCGTAGACTGCCGCCGGAGTCGAGATGTCGCACCCCGCACGAAGCTTCTTGTTTACCCTGCTCTGTATTCCATCGGCGGCGCTCGCCGACCCTCCGGCGGTGCCGGTGCCTGCGCCGGTGGCGCTGGAGCTGGGGGAGGGCAGCTCGCCGGGGCGGCTCCGCTTCGCGCTGCGCAACGTCACCGGCGCGCCCGTGGAGGTGCTCGCAGACCGCCGCCTGCTCTCCTTCGTCGCGACGCCGCCGGCTGTTCCGGTGGGGGTGCGGCGTCGTCGCACGGGGCGCCTCCCGCGCTGCGCTCACGACCAGCGACCGGCGATCAACGAGTTCTCATCGCGGGTGATGCTGGAGCCCGGCCAGAGATACAGCGAGGAGATCGACGTCGACGACCTCTGCGGGCTGCGCGTCCCGGCGCTCGGGCCGCAGCCGCTGGAGTTCCACTACGGGTTCACGCCCCCGCGCCGCGGCCGCGCGTCGCACGCCCGATCGATCGTCACCGACGAGCGCGAGGAGACCTTCGCGGACATCACGGCGGTCGCGCCGCCCTCGCTGGTCTCTGCCCGCGATCCAGACCCAGCGGCCGAGGGTCCATCCCGGGCGCTCCTCTCCCTGACCGCGCGCGGATCGAGCGCCTCCTCCGCGGCGGGGCTCCGCGTGTCGGTCACGCTGCGCAACCCCAGCGTGCAGGCGGTGTGGACCCTGCTGCGGCCGACGCAGTTCTCCTTCGTCGTGACCGACCCGGAGGGGCGCGAGGTGGCGTGCGACGCGCTGCTGCGACAGCCCGCGCCGCTGCGAGACCTCTTCGTCCGGCTGCCGGCGCGCGGTCGTCGCAGCTACACGCTGCTCCCGTCGATGCACTGCCCGCCGTCGACGTTTCAGAGCGCCGGAATCTACCGCGCCCGGGCGAGCTTCGAGAGCCGGGCCGACGGTGAGGCGTTCGGCATGCAGCGGGTGTTTACAGGGATCGCGGAGTCGGCGAGCGTGCCGCTCCGGGTGTCTCGGGGGCAGATCGTCCCCCAGCGTCCGCGGTACGAGTAGTTTAGGGGTTGCTAGCCCGTCGGGGCGGAGGCTGAGATGGCGAAGATCCTGGTCGTCGACGACCAGAAAAATATGCGGATCACCCTGTCGATCATGCTCCGCGCGGGCGGGCATGAGGTCGACGAGGCAGCGGACGCCGAGCTGGCGGCGGCGTGCCAGCGGCAGAGCAGCTACGACCTGGTGCTCACCGACCTGAAGATGGGCGCGCAGGACGGCATCGAGGTGCTGCGGCGCACCAAGGAGATGTTCCCGCTCACGGAGGTCATCGTGATGACCGCGTACGGCACCATCGAGAGCGCCGTCGAGGCGATGCGGCTGGGCGCCTACGACTACATCCAGAAGCCCTTCAACGAGCAGGAGCTGCTCGTGAAGGTGCAGCGTGCGGTCGAGAAGCGTCAGCTCGGGTCGCGGGTGGCCTTCTTCGCCGCGGAGTTTCGCGACAAGTACCATTTCGAGAACATCGTCGGCCGCTCGTCGCCCATCCGCGAGGTGCTCGGTCGCATCATCAAGATCGCGGGCTCCGACGCCACGGTGCTCATCACCGGCGAGAGCGGCACCGGCAAGGAGCTCGTCGCCAAGGCCGTGCACGTCAACTCGAAGCGCTCGGCGCAGCCCTTCATCCCGGTGAACTGCGCGGCGATGACCGAGACGCTGCTCGAGAGCGAGCTCTTCGGCCACGTGAAGGGCGCCTTCACCGGCGCGAGCAGCCACCGCAAGGGGCTCATCGAGGAGGCCACCGGAGGCACCTTCTTCTTCGACGAGATCGCAGAGACCTCGACGGCCTTCCAGGCCAAGCTGCTGCGCGTGCTGCAGGAGGGCGAGATCCGGCGCGTCGGCGACAACAAGGCCATCAAGGTCGACATCCGGGTGATCGCGGCGACCAACCAGGACATGCACCGCGCCATCGCCGAGAAGCGCTTCCGGCAGGACCTCTACTACCGGCTCAACGTCGTGCGCTTCCTGCTGCCGCCGCTGCGTGAGCGGCGAGAGGACATTCCCCTGCTCGCGCAGCACTTCATGGAGAAGGTCTGCCGCAAGATGAACACCCGCGTGCGCATGGGCGACGGGGTGATGGACTTCCTGCTCGCGTACGAGTTTCCGGGGAACATCCGCGAGCTCGAGAACATGATCGAGCAGGGCGTCGCGCTGGCCTCGCAGACCGGCGTCGTGCAGCTCGAGGACATCGCCCCGCAAGACCTGCCGACCGCTCCCCGCGACCTGCCGGGCGAGCGCTCGCTCGCGGCCTCGGTGGACGCGGCGGAGCGCCAGGCGATCGAGGCGGCGCTGAGGGAGTGCGACGGCAACCGCGAGCGCGCGGCCGATCAGCTCGGGCTGTCGCCGACGACGCTGTGGCGGAAGATGAAGCGGTTGGACATCCGCTGGCCGAGCTGAGCCAGCGGACCTGAGGGGCGGGCGGCGCGCTACTCGCGCGGGGTGAAGTTGTAGCGCACCTCGGCGAGGGCGCAGCCGCCGCGCGAGGGGGGGAAGGAAACGCGCATCAGCGCGGCCTTCACGCAGTTCACCAGCGGTCGGCTGCTCATGCCGGTGGAGACCTGCACCGCATCGAGGCGACCGCTGGTGTTGATCTTGAGCTGCGCCGTGAGGCCCCCGCGCAGCGCGGGGTTGGCGCGCAGCTCGCGCTCGTAGCAGGCGCGCATCGCGCCGTAGTTGGCCTGCGCGGTGCGCTGCACGCCGCCCGGGTCGGAGAGGGTGCCGGAGCACTCGGCCACATACCGGGTCACGTAACGGATGCGCGGGGGCCCGGCGTCCGGCGCGGGCCCGCTGTCGGGCACCTCGGGCGGCAGCTCGATGACCGCGCCGACGGAGGGGTTGGTCACGATGGGCGGGCCCGCGTCGCGGGCCACCGGAATCGAGACGGGCTGCGGCGTCGGCGCAGGCCGGGTGAGGGCGTAGATGCCGCCGCCCCCGCCGATCAGGAGCAGCAGTCCGATCGCGGCGTACTTCGCGTTGCCCCCGCCCGAGGTCGGGGGCTTCAAGCTGTCATTCACGTCGAGAATCCTCCATGACGAACCACGCGGTCGAGGTGATAGCACACCATTCCGAGCGCCCTCACCGCGCGGGCGCCTGCCACGGGCGCATCCCGCGGAAGGTCACCAGGGTCACGGAGTCGGGGAAGATCCGAGCCCGGTAGCTGCCCAGGTGGACGACCGCGCGGGCGGCGTTGTAGCCGACGGCGGCGACGCGCACCGGGCCGGGCTCGACGTCGAGGAGCGCGTAGGTGCCGAGGAGCGACGTGCCGCGCTGCTCGCGGCTCAGGTCGGGGAGGGGGTTGGTGTCGTTCTCGGAGAAGTACACGACCGGGCCGTCCCAGGCGCGCCGGGGCGTGCTCTCGACCGTCGCGTTGGCGAGCCGCACGTCGTCGCAGTCGTGGACCTCGCCGGCCAGCGCGCCGCGGCCGCGGGTGATGCCCGAGGTGAGCGTCGAGGTGGCGGGGATGGCGGTCCAGTCGGAGTTGGAGATCACGCGCGGGTTGAAGCGCACCGATCGGCCCATGACGCCGGTGGGCGCGGGCATCGCGTCGATCTCGGAGTTGAGCAGCACGAAGTTGTAGTCGTAGATGCGGTGAGACCAGAGCCCGGAGGCCTCGGTGTCGGCGGGGTCTCCCTCGGTGATCACGAGCAGCTCGGTCTCCGTCGGGATGTTCGAGAGCGTGTAGCCGCCGGTGCGGCGGGTGAAGAGCACGCGGTCGCGCGAGGGGCTGTACACGTCCTCCATGCCCGCCGCGGGGCTGGCGATGTCGCTGACGGTGGACCCCAGCATCTCGCCGGGGGTGCCGTCTTCGTTCACGCGGTGCACCGAGATCTTGATGTGCTGCGAGTCGCCGCCGTTGCCGAAGACCCGGACGTAGCCCCACATGGTGACGCGCTCGGAGGTGCCCGCGGTGGGGTAGCTGCCGGGCTGGAAGCACTGGAGGTTGGGCGCTCCGGGCGTGCCCGGGCGGCAGTACTCCCGGCGCTGGGTGTCATCGCAGTTGGTGCGCTCGAGCACATCGCGGCGGGGGGAGGGGGTCACGCAGACGCCGCAGGTGTTGACGGTGGTGCCGCGGCAGCCCGGGTTGGGAGCGCTACGACAGTACTCGTCGCCCGGCAGCCCGGCGGTGCCGCCGGCGTCGCTCGTCGCGCCGTCGCCCGGGGTCGGGCCGGTATCGGAGCCCGTGCCGGCATCGGTGGTCGTGGTGGTCGATGAGCCGCCACAGGCACACGCCAGCAGCAGGAATCCGAGATGAACGAGCGAGCGCCGCATGGAACCTCCGATGCCTCGACACGAAGCGCGCGGACGGTAGCAGACACCTTCAACCCTTGAACAGGTGCTGCATGCGCCGCAGCAGACAGCGGTCGTTCGCGCAGGAAGGTTGAGGCGCCTCGCCGCGGGGTGATAGCGTCTCGACCCATGCCGCTGATCGAAACGGAAGAGGCCGCGCGTCGCCTGGCGCGCGCCATCGCCAGTGACGTCTCCCTCTACAACGAGGAGAAGATCACCAAGGGGTTTCAGAACGACGACCTCTTCGACGCGCTGAAGGACGAGATCGAGGAGGGGCGGCAGCTGTACAAGTCGCGCGTCTCCGCCGACCTCTACGAGCGGAACTTCTACGGCCGCGCCCTCGTCGACATCCTCGTGAAGTCGAAGCGGCACATCAAGTCGAAGGTCTGGTGACCCGCGCGCCTCGCGTCGTCGTCATTCCCCCGGAGGACGCGGGCGAGCGCCTGGACAAGGTCCTCGCGCGGCTGCTCGCGGGGGAGAACGTCTCGCGCTCCGCGATCACCCAGTGCTTCGCCGCGGGGCGAGTCACCAGCGAATCCCACACCCTCAAGCCCAGCGAGCGAGCGCGCGCCGGACTCGTCGTGACCGTCGACGTCCCGCCCCCGCTGCCCGTGGTGGCCGTCGCGGAGGACATTCCCCTCGCCATCGTCTTCGAGGACGAGCACCTCCTTGTGATCGACAAGCCGGCGGGCATGGTCGTTCACCCCTCGCGCGGCCACGCTGGAGGGACGCTCGTCAACGCCGTGCTCCACCACGCCGACGTCGACGAGGAGGGCGACCCCCTCCGACCCGGCATCGTGCACCGCATCGACCGGGACACCTCCGGGCTGCTCGTCGTGGCCCGCTCGACCGTCGCGCGCGACGGGCTCGTCGCTCGCTTCAAGGCCCACGACATCGAGCGCAGCTACGTGGCCCTGGTGGAGGGTGCTCCACCGGAGTCGGAGACCCACGACACCTGGCACGGGCGGCACCCCTCCGACCGCCTTCGCTTTACCTCCCGGGTAAGCGTCGGCAAGCGCGCGATCACCCACGTGCAGCGCGTCGAGCTCTTCGGCGGCGGCGTCGCTTCCCTGGTGCGGTGCCAGCTGGAGACCGGGCGCACGCACCAGATCAGGGTGCACCTGACCGAGGCCGGAAACGCCCTGCTCGGCGACGTGGTGTACGGCCGCCCCGCGAAGGACCCCGCGGTGCGAGCGATCGCCGCGGCGCTCGGCCGACAGGCGCTCCACGCCGAGGTGCTGGGCTTCACGCACCCGGTCACGGGCGAGGCGCTCCGCTTCAGCGCGCCTCCTCCGGCGGACTTCCTGGAGGCCCTCGAGGCGCTGCGATCGCTGCCGCTCCCGGCCGCGCCCGCCCCGGGGAAGCGCAGCCGCTGACCTCCCACGGAGGGGGGAGCGCGGCCTCGCCTCCTACTCTTCGAGCATCTTACGGAGGCGCTTGGCGTCGGCGTACATGTCGACGTTGCAGAGCACCACGAGCATCTCGTCGCAGCGCGAGGCGCGGATGGTCGCCGCGGCGGCCTCGAGCGCCGGATCTTCGTAGCGCGACTTGAAGCCCGCCGGGCCCGGCAGGCGGAAGCACCCGAGCGCACCGCGGGCGATGGGCGGGTGGCGGAGCGGGTCTCGCGCCACGACCACCGCGAGGTCTTTCACCGTCGCCTCGGCGTCGCGCAGCTCCCAGGTCGCGGGGGCCTCCCAGACCAGCGGGGGAATGCGCTCGCTGGCGAGGCCCTCGAAGAAGGCTCGCACCGCGGTGCGGTGAACCTTGCTCGCGGTCATGTCGGGCGCGGACGACACCACGATCGCCCTCGCGTCGAGGTCGCGCACCACGGGGATGAAGGCCTCCCACGCGCTGTGCGCCTCCGCCGTCGGCTTGAAGCCCTCGGCGGACATCTCCTTGGGCGCGAGCGCCGTGAAGAGGAATCCATCCGGCGCCTCTCGGCGCCATCGACGCACGAGCGCGGGCCCGGGCACCCCCAGCATCGTGTCGGCTACCTCAACGGCGCGGAACTCTTTCAAGTAGCGCGTCGCGGGCACCGGGAAGCCTGAACATCCCAGGTGAATCATCGCAGCCGCGGAGTATAGGCCCTTTCTCGCTCGCGCGGTGGATCTCTCCGGTATCCTGCCGTTCGTGCTTCGTTTGTCCCGGTGCTCCGCGGCGTTCGTGCTCGTGGCGTCAGGCCTGCTCGCCGCTCCTGCGTACGGGCAGGACCCGCTTCCCGGCGCGTTCGATCTGCGCCTCCTCCAGGCCTCTCCCTCGCCGCGCAGCCTCATCGTCACCGACCTGCCCACCGTCGCCGGTCACCTCAGCGTCACGGGCAGCCTGTTCGTGGGCTTCGCCGGGGGGACCCTCTTCGAGGCGCACCCGAGCGGCCTCGCCCCGGTGCGGGTCACCGACGCGTTTCGCGCCGAGGCGCAGCTCTCCCTCGGGCTCTTCGAGTACTTCGAGCTCGGGCTCGCGATGCCGCTGGTGCAGCAGTCGGCGCCGGACGTCTTCCAGGCCGGACGGGCGCTGCGCTCGGACGTCGCGGTGCGGAGCCTCTCGCCGGGAGACCTCCGGGTCGTGGCGAAGGTTCCGCTGCTGCGCGGGGCGACGGGCCTGGCGCTGCGGGTGATGGTCTCGCTGCCGACGGGCGACGACCGACGCTTCGCGGGCTCATCCTCGTGGACGCTGACCCCGACGGTGATCGCCGCGCACACCTCCGGCCGATGGACGCTCGCGGGCCAGCTCGGGGTGACGCTGAGGGAGCGCAACGCCGTCGCCGACGTCGAGGTGAACGACGACCTGCTGCTCACCGCCGGCGTCAGCTACGCGGTGCACCCTCGCGTCGAACTGCTGCTCGACTCTGCGCTGCGGGTGACGCTCGATCCGTCAAGCGGCCGCACCCACCAGGCGCCCTTCGGAGCGTGGATCGGCGCGGCGTGGCGACCCGCCAGCTGGATCGCGCTGTCGGCGACCGCGGGTGCGGGCTTCACCTCGGACGTGGCGACGGCGCTCCCGGAGGTGATGCTCGGGGCGAGGCTGAGCGCCGCGCGGGCGAACCCCTGCACGCACGGCCCGGAGGACTACGACGGCTTCGAGGACCGGGACTTCTGCGCGGACCCGGACAACGACGGCGACGGGATCCTCGATGGGAGCGACCGCTGCCCCAACGACCCGGAGGACCGGGACGGAGTGCTCGACGACGACGGCTGCGCGGACCCGGACAACGACGGCGACGGCGTGCTCGACGACGCCGACCGCTGCCCCGTCGAGCCCGAGGACCAGGACCGCTTCCAGAACGAGGACGGGTGCCCGGAGCCGGACAACGACCGCGACGAGATCGTCGACGTGCGCGACGCCTGCCCCGACGAGCCCGAGGATCGCGACGGCTACCAGGACGACGACGGGTGCCCGGAGCCCGGCCCGGACGCCGTGGTGGTCACCCGCACGGACAGCCGGCTGCTCATCAGCCAGCGCATCTTCTTCGACTTCGACAGCGACACGATCCGTAACGTGTCCTTCCCGATCCTCGACGAGGTCGCCAATACCATGCGGCGTAATGCGGACATCCTGCGCATGCGCGTCGAGGGCTACACCGACGATCGCGGCACCCCGGAGTACAACCTCGACCTCTCGTACCGTCGCGCTCGCTCGGTGATGGAGTACCTCGTGACCCGCGGCGTCGAGCGGGGGCGGCTGGAGTTCGCCGGCTACGGCCGGGAGCACAGCGTCGCGGGCAACGACAGCCCGGAGGGGCAGTCGCTCAACCGCCGGGTAGAGTTCACCATCGTCGGCCAGTCCGCCTCGGCGCCCGCCCCTCCGAGCGAGCCCTCGCCGGCCGAGCGCCCTCGACGACGACGCCCCGCGCGGTAGACAACGCGCCGTCGCCGTATCCCTCCCACCGTCACACCCCTTTAGAGAACATTGCGATGAGGATCGAGCTCGACCCAAGACATCCGGAGCCCCGGAAGATCGCCCGCGCGGTGCAGTCGCTCCGAAGCGGAGAGTGCATCGCCTACCCCACCGACACGGTGTACGGCCTCGGGTGCGCGATGTCCGAGAAGCGCGCCGTCGACGCGCTCTACGAAATGAAGCGCATGCGCCGCGAGCAGCCCCTGGCGCTGGTGGTGCCCGACCTCTCGGGCATCTCCCGCTTCGCCGTGATGCAGGACTTCCACTATCGCTTCATCAAGCACCTCGTGCCCGGGCCCTACGTGTTCATCATCGAGGCGACGAGGGAGGTGCCGAAGCTGCTGATGATGAAGCGCAAGACCATCGGCATCCGGGTGCCGGATCACCCTGTTCCGCTGGCGCTCGCGAGGGAGCTGGGCGAGCCGATCATCTCCACGACCGCGTCGCACCCGGCGGAGGGCGAGGACCCCATCCAGGATCCGGACGTCATCGACGAGCGCTTCCCGCAGCTCTCCATGGTGCTCGACGCGGGCTTCGGCGACCTGCACTGCAGCACCGTGATCGACCTCACGGCCGCGGAGCCGAGGCTCATCCGCGCCGGCGCGGGCATGGAGCTCCTGGAGAAGAAGTACGGCCTCCGGTCGCCCAACGGCGCGATGGAAGAGTACTGAGATGACGAGGCGGGCGGAGGCCCTCGCGGTGGCCGTCGCGCTGGTGCTGGCCGGGGCCGCGGGGGCGTCCGGGGCGTGGTGGCTGCGCGGCCGTCGGGCTGTGGCGCCCGCGGCTCCGGCCGCCGCGACGGGGGTGACGGCGGAGGACCGCGACCGTGACGGGAGGCCCGACCGGTGGGTGGAGCGTGACGCGAGAGGCGCGATCACCCTCGTGCGCGAGGACCAGAACCGCGACGGGCGCGCCGACCGGATGAGCGTCTACGTGAGCGGCCGCCCCAACCGGGTGGACTACGACGCCGACCTCGATGGGCGCTTCGATCACACCGACGACCTCGGCGCCGACGGCCGGGTGCTCTTCACCCGCGTCGACGCCGACTGGAACACCGTTCCCGAACGGTGGGTGCAGTTCAACGCGCAGGGCAGGGAGACCGGGGAGTGGGTGGACCCCGACCAGGACACGATCCCCGATCGGTACCGGGCCCTCGACGCCCGGGGGAGGGTGACCGAGGAGGGCGTCGACGCCAACGGCGACGGGCTCTACGAGGTCAACCGGATCTTCAACCAACGCTGGCCCGCGGACGCTCCGCCGGTGCGCATCGAGCGCGACGACGACCGCGACGGCGTCTACGAGCGACGCGAGACCTACACCCGCGACGGCAGGTTGAAGGCCGTGCAGATCGACACCGACGGCGACGGTACGCGCGACCGCATGACCCTCTTCGACGCGGCGGGGCGGGTCCTCAAGGACGGCTCGGACTCGGACGGCGACGGGTACTTCGAGCTCTGGCGCTACCCCCAGGCCGACGGCACGGTGCGCGTCGCCCACGACGACGACGGCGACCAGGACACCGACTACTGGGAGCGGCCCGGAGCCCCAGCGGGCTGGTGCGCCCTGCGGTGCGTGACGAGAGAGCCCTGACGGTGGCAACGTGCTCGGAATGAACCCCGAGGAGGTCACGCGCACGCTGGCGATGTTCGACGCGTTCCTGTCCTACGCGCGGGCCGCCTCGGTCCCTGCGACGGCGGTGGCGGCGCATCCTCCCCTCACCGACGTGGAGACCGCCGTCACGGCGGTGCGTGGCTCCAACGCCGCGCCGGGCTCCCCGGAGGACGTGCCCTCCGACGGCGACGTGACCCGGGTGACCGCGGCGCCGCCGCCGACCGCGCCCTCGGGTCAGGCGTGGGAGGAGCCCACCAACGAGCGCCCGGAGGTCATGCGGGCCCTCGCGCGCAGCGACGCCGCGCAGCCCGACACGGACGTGAGCATCTCGCTCCCGAAGCCTCCCGCGGCCGACCCCCGGGTCGAGCAGGCGTCGATCATCATCGAGGACGACTCGCTCACGGAGCCGGAGTTTCGCCGCGAGGACGTGCTGCGCGCGATGGCCGAGCACGCCCGCCCGCGACCCGAGGAGGTCCCCGCGCCGGTCGCTGCGCCGCCGCAGCCCGCTCCTCCGCCACCGCCGATGGCGGCGGAGGACTTCGCGGCCGAGATGCTGGTTCTCGTGAAGTACGGCCACGCGGCGCAGGCCGTCGGCGAGGTCGATCGCTGGGTGAAGGCCTACCCCGAGCACAGCAACGCCCTCGCGCCGGTGGCGCTCTCGGTCAGCCGCGCGGCATCGCGAGCCGCTCGGCGGGGATGATCTCCACCGGGTAGTCGCCGGTGAAGCAGGCCTCGCAGAAGCCCTCGCCGCCGGGGTAGCCCACCGCCTCGCGCAGCCCGTCCTGCGAGAGGTAGGAGAGCGAGTCGGCGGTGATGTACCGGCTGATCTCCTCGACCGAGTGGCTGGCGGCGATGAGCTCGCGGCGCGTGGGCGTGTCGATGCCGTAGAAGCAGGGCCAGCGGGTGGGCGGCGAGGAGATGCGCAGGTGCACCTCGCGGGCGCCCGCGTCGCGGATCATCTTCACGATCTTGCGCGCGGTGGTGCCTCGCACGATGGAGTCGTCGACGACCACCACGCGCCGCCCCTGCAGCACCTGCCGCACGGGGTTGAGCTTCAGCCGCACGCCGAAGTGGCGGATGGACTGCGCGGGCTCGATGAAGGTGCGCCCCACGTAGTGCGAGCGGATGAGCCCCATCTCGAAGGGGATGCCCGAGGCCCCGGCGTAGCCGATGGCCGCGGGGACGCCGGAGTCGGGCACGGGGATGACCACGTCGGCCTCGACGGGGCTCTGCGCGGCGAGGATGCGGCCCATGTGCTTGCGGGCCATGTAGACGGCGCGACCGTTGACGGTGCTGTCGGGGCGCGCGAAGTACACGTGCTCGAAGACGCAGAAGCGCGAGGGCGCCGGGTCGAAGGGGCGCAGCGAGCGAACGCCCTCGGGGCCGATGACCAGCACCTCGCCGGGCTCGATGTCGCGCACGAACTCCGCGGCGATGAGGTCGAAGGCCGTGGGCTCGCTGGCGACGACGTGGGCCCGGTTGAGGATGCCGAGGGACAGCGGGCGGAAGCCGTGCGGGTCGCGCGCGGCGATGAGGGTGTCGCCCACGAGGAAGACCACGGAGTAGGCCCCGCGGGTCTGCCGCAGCGCGTGGACGACCCGGTCGACGATGGGACCGGCCGGGGCGCGCGCGAAGAGGTGCAGGAAGACCTCCGTGTCCGTGGAGGTCTGGAAGATCGCCCCGGCGGCGTCGAGCGCGGCCTTGAGCTGCTCGACGTTGGTGAGGTTGCCGTTGTGGGCACAGGCCACGCCGAGGCCGCCGTGCTCGACCGCGAAGGGCTGGGCGTTGCGGACGTGCGAGGCCCCGGCGGTGGAGTAGCGCACGTGGCCGATGGCGATGTTGCCCGGCAGCCCGGAGATGACCGTCGGGGTGAAGATGTCCTGCACGAGGCCCATCTGGCGGTGAAGGTGCATCTTGCCGCCGCCGTCGAGCGTGGCGATGCCGGCGGACTCCTGCCCCCGGTGCTGCAGCGCGTGGAGACCGAGGTACGTCAGGTTGGCCGCCTCGGGGTGGCCGTAGATCGCGAACACGCCGCACTCGTCGTGGAAGTGGTCGTCGTCGTCCGGGGCGTCCAGGAGCAGGTCGGGGTCGATGTTCATGGGGGTGGTGGCGCTTGGCGTACCACAGCGTCTGCACCAAGGCAGGGAATGGGCTCCGCCGGCGGAGGGGCGTTCCGCTATGATGCCCCGCGATGAGATGGCTGGTCCCGCTCGCTGAGGCGCACGAGGCTGCGCGCTTCGGGCGCAAGGCCGCAGAGCTCGCCGTCGTCGGCGCCCTCCACGGCGTGCACGTGCCCGAGGGCTTCGTGATCGATGCGTCCGCCTTCGAGGCCGTGCTGCGCTCCTCGCTCCCGGCCTCGCAGTGGCCCGACGGCCTCCTCGGCGGGCCCGCGGTCGACCGCCGCGCGGCCCGGCTCGCGGCCATCCGACAGCGCGTGCTCGACGCGCCGCTGCCCGACGGGCTCGAGGCCGAGCTCCTCCAGGCCGCGCAGGCCCTCGGCGATCGGGCGCTCGCGGTGCGCTCCAGCGGGCTGCACGAGGACGCCACCATGGCCAGCGCCGCCGGCCTGCAGGAGAGCTTCCTCGGGGTGCGCGGGTCCGCCGCGCTCGTCGGCGCCGTGCGCCGCTGCTGGGCCTCGCTCTACGCCGAGCGCGCGCTCACCTACCTCGCCCGGCAGCGCGGAGCCTGCGCGGTCGGCATGGCGGTCATCGTCCAGGTGATGGTCGACGCGGAGTGCGCGGGGGTGCTGTTCACCGCCGATCCGCTCGACGGCTCTCGGGGCGTGGCGGTCATCGAGGCGACGCGCGGCCTCGGCGTCGCCGTGGTCGACGGTCGCAGCACGCCGGAGGTGCTGCGCGTCCGCCGGAGCGACGGCGCCGTGCTCCAGCGCACGGAGGCCCGGGCCTCGGTGGCGACGGTGCTCTCCGCCGACGGAGGCATCCACGAGCAGGTGCTGGCCGACCGCGCGAGGGAGGCGCCCGTGGTCGGCGACGCGATGCTCGTCGACCTGATGACCCTGGCCGACCGGGTCGAGGCGCAGTCCGGTGAGCCCCGGGACATCGAGTGGGCCTGGGAGCGCGGGGCGCTGTGGCTGCTGCAGTCGCGCAGCATCGTCGGCCTCGCGGGGGCGCCCTCCGCCGCGCGCGGCCTCGACGACCGCCGGGGCTGGATCTGGAGCAACGTCAACGTGGGCGAGGCGCTGCCCGGCGTGGCGACGCCGCTCACCTGGTCGATCGCGGTGGCCTTCAGCGAGCGCGGGTTTCGCAAGGCCTTCGCGGGGCTCGGCTGCGAGGTGACGCCCGAGCTGGAGCTCGTCGGCATCTTCCACGGTCGCATCTACCTCAACCTCACCAACTTCGTTCGCGTGGCCCGCCAGGTGCCGCTGCTCTCCCCGCGGATGCTCATCGAGCTCGGCGGCGGCGGCGGCCTCGAGGCGGTCGAGCAGCAGGTGCGCCCCGGGTCGTGGTGGCCCTTCGTGCGCCGGCTGCCGCGCACCGCGGGCATCCTCGCCGCGGAGAACTTCGGGCTGGGAGACCGGCTGCGCCGCTTCGAGGCGGACTTCTCCGTCGCTCGCTCCCGCTTCGCGTCGCTGCCCTCGGAGACGGCCTCGAGGGTCGTGCTCCGTGCGGCCCTTCGGGACGCTCGCGCGCTCCTCGATCACACCGGCGAGCTGATGCTCACCTGCGCCTCGGGCTACCTCGCGAGCATCGTGGCGATGCGGGAGCTCCTGCGGCGGGTGCTGCCGAGCGAGAGCGAGCGGCTGGAGCGCGAGCTGCTCGCGGGCTTCGCCGACCTCGACAGCGCCGCGCCTGGCATCGCGCTCGTGCACATCGCCGAGATCGCCCGACGCGAGCCCGCGGCGCGCGAGGTGATCATGGGCACCGAGCCGCTGCGGCTCACGGTGGGTGACCTCCCGGCGGGGCCGACGCGGCGGGCCTTCGAGTCCTTCCTGAAGGCCTACGGGTTTCGCTGCCCCCGCGAGGCCGAGCTCTCCACGCCCCGCTGGCGCGAGGCGCCGGGCACCCTCTTCGCCGCGATGCGCGCCTACCTCCAGCAGTCCGACGACCGGCCCATCGGGCGCGTCGAGCGCCAGCTACGGCTGCGCGCCGAGGCCGAGGACAACCTGGAGCGACGCCTCCCCCCGGTCGCCCGCTCCGGCGCCCGGCACCTGCTGGCGCGCACGCAGCGCTTCGCCCGGCTTCGCGAGCGGATGCGCTCCCGAGTGACCGAGGTGCTGGGCTTCGTTCGCACCATCGCCCTCGCGGCGAGCGCGCGGCTCTCGCAGCCCGGAGGCGTCGCCGACGGCGCGTTCTACCTCACCGTCGACGAGCTCGACGGCTGGCTCGGCGGCGAGCTCTCCGACGCCGAGGCCATCATCGCCATCCGCCGCGCCGAGGTGGCGAGGGACCTCGCGAGGCCTGATCCCCCGGCGTCCTTCGTGGGGTCGCCCCCCTCGGTGGCCTCGTCGCCGGAGCCCGTGGGCGATCGCTTCACCGGCGTCGCCGCGTCGCCGGGCGTGGTCACCGGGCGGGTGAGGGTGCTGCGCGACCCGGCCGACGGGGCGCTGCTCACGCCGGGCGAGGTGCTGGTGACGGCGGTGGCGGACGTGGGGTGGACGCCGCTCTTCCTGGTGGCGGCGGCGGTGGTGACGGAGCTCGGCGGGGCGCTCTCCCACGCGGCGCTCGTGGCCCGGGAGTACGGGGTTCCGACGGTGGTGAACGTGGCGGGCGTGACGAGGGCGCTGAAGACCGGCGACCGGGTGCGCGTCGACGGCGACCGCGGCGTGGTAGAGCGCCTCGAATGCGAGTGACCACGGCGGCGGTTCTCTTCGATGCGGACGACTGGATCGTGCTCGACAAGCCCGCGGGCCTGCTCACGACGCCGCGGGCGAAGGGCGAGGACTCGCTGGTGGGCGTCGCCCAGCGGCTGAGGCCCAAGAGCACCCACTGGCACCCGCTCTCGCGGCTCGACGCGGCGGTGACGGGGGTGGTGCTCTTCGCGCTGAGCGACTGGGCCATCGCGACCGCGGCGGCGGCGAAGGAGGCCGGGGAATACCAGCGCTGGTATGCCGGGCTCGCCGGGGCCGCCGTCGAGGGCGACGAGGGCGAGTGGTCGTGGCGCATCGAGGACGACCCGAAGGACCGCACGCGCAGGCGCTGCGGGGAGGGTGCGACCTCGGTCGAGGCGCTCACCCGCTGGACGAAGCTCGGGGCCGGGGAGCGGGCGACGGCGCTGGGCTTCGTTCCGGTGACCGGGCGCACGCACCAGATCAGGGTGCACGCGGCGAAGGCGGGGGCGTCGCTGCTGGGCGACGTGGCCTACGGAGGGGCGAAGCGGCTCACGTCCCCGACCGGCTCGGTGCTGGCCGTGCCGAGGGTGATGCTCCACGCCAGGGCGGTGAAGGTCCCGGGGCGGCCCTCGGTGGTGACCTCCCCGTGGCCCTCGGACCTCGCCGCGCTCCAGTCGGCGCTGGTGCCGACGATGGCCGCGTGGCCGCCGTAGTTCAGGCCGCCGCGGGCTTCGCGTCGATGAACTCGCGAAACCAGAGCTCGAGCATCAGCAGGGTCCAGACGCGGTCGTAGCGGGGGGTGCGCCCGTCGAGGGTGGCCACCAGGGACTCGACCTCGCGAGGGTGAAACAGCCCCCGCTCCCTCGCGGTGCGGTCGAGCAGCAGGTCGTGCACCATCGGCTTCAGCGAGTGGCGAAACCAGTGCTCCAGGGGGATGCCGAAGCCCATCTTGGTGCGGTCGATGACCTCCGCGGGCAGCAGCCTCCTCGCGGCGGCGCGGAGCACCACCTTGCTCTCGCTCCCGCGGAGGAGCTGGCGGTCGGGCAGCCGCGCGGCGAACTCCACCACCTCGGTGTCGAGGAAGGGGCAGCGCACCTCCAGCGCGTGCGCCATGGCGGCGACATCGACCTTCACGTTGATGTCGTCGATCATGTAGGTGTGCCAGTCGAGGTCGGTGACCCGGCCGATGGGCCCTCGCTCGGCGCTGGCGGCGAGGATGCGCTCGAAGCGGCGCTGGCTCTCGTCGGCGCGCACGGCGCTCAGGCGCTCTCCGTAGAGGGCGTCGCGCTCGGCGCCGACGAACTGGCCCACCAGCACCAGGTAGCGGGCCGCCTCGCCTTCGGACATCCGACGCGCGTATCGACCGAGGTAGGGATAGAAGGTTCGACCGAAGGCCCCGAAGGCCGAGAGCGCCGGAGCCTTCAGCGCGCCGGGGAGGCGGTCGTAGAGGTGCCCGATGCGCGCGGTGGTGTAGCGGCGATATCCGCCGAAGTTCTCGTCCCCGGCGTCTCCCGAGAGGGACACGGTGACGTGCTCCCGGGTCATCTTCGAGAGGTACCAGGTGGCCACGGCGCTGCTGTCCGCGAAGGGCTCGCCGTGGTGATGGACGATCTGCGGCAGCACCGACACCATGTCGGCGCGGATCTCCAGCTCCTGGTGGTCGGTGCCGAAGCGCCTCGCCACCATGCGGGCGTACTCGACCTCGGAGTAGTCGGACTCGGCGAAGCCGATGGAGAAGGTCTTCACCGGGCGGTCGCTCGCCTCGGCCATGAGCGCCACGATGGTCGAGCTGTCGATGCCGCCGGAGAGGAAGGCCCCCAGCGGGACGTCCGCCACCATCCGTCGACGCACGGCGCCGCGGAGCAGCACGAGCAGCTCGTCGGCCAGCGCCTCGGTGGACTCCGTGCGAATGGGGCCGACGGGCCTGGTCCAGTAGCGCTCGAGGCGAATCGGGCGGCCGGGCTCGAGCACCGCGAGGTGCGCCGCGGGGAGCTTGAAGGTGTCCTTGAAGGCCGAGCGGGGCGACGGGACGTAGGCGAGCGTGAGGTACTCGTCGATCACCGAGAGGTCGGCCTCCGCGGGCTCCTCCGGGAAGCCCTTCGCGAGCGCGTGGACCTCCGAGGCGAAGGCCACCCCGTGGCGGAGACGCCGGTAGAAGAGCGGCTTCTTGCCGGCGCGGTCGCGGGCGAGGAGGAGCCTGCGCCGGGGGGCGTCCCAGAGCGCGAGGGCGAACATCCCCTGGAGCCGGGCCACGAAGGCCTCGCCCATCTCTTCATAGAGGTGCACCACCACCTCGCTGTCGGAGCGCGAGCGGAAGCGGTGGCCCTTCGCGAGGAGCTCGTCCCGAAGCTCCTGGAAGTTGTAGATCTCTCCATTGACCACCGCGGTGACGGTGCCGTCTTCATTGGGCAACGGCTGCCGCCCCTCCGGGGAGAGGTCGATGATCGAGAGGCGGCGGTGACCCAGCACGCAGGGCCCGTCGGCCTGCACCCCGTCGGCGTCCGGGCCGCGGTGCCGGAGCGCGTCGTTCATCCGCCGCACCGCCGCCTCGTCGCCCGGGCGCCCTGGATCATGGGAGAGGAAGCCGCTGATGCCGCACATCGGCGATGCCTCTAGCATCGTCGCGCGAGGCCCGGCAACGATCGCGGCGGGCGCCCCGCAGACGCCCAGAAACACCGTGCGCGCTGGGGTGGCCCGTGTTAGAGCCGCGGGCCCGCAGGGCGTCGTCTCCGCGCGCTCTCCCCCCTCCGCGATGCCACCCCCTCCCGACCCGACCCCAGTCGACAACAGCCTGCGACGGGAGGCCTGTCCGCTCTGTGGCGCCGCGGTCTCCTCGGTCGGGGTGATGCAGCTCCCGCCCGCGATCCAGTTCTCCACGCACTGGATCTCCCTGCGCCGCCCGCCCGAGCTCTGGAAGTGCGAGAAGTGCGGGTCGGCCTTCACCCAGTACGCGATCCCCGAAGACGTCGCGCTCGGGCTCTACGGCCGGGGCGACGGCGGCGCCCGCTGGTCGAGCCACGCTCCCTTCGAGGCGACCAAGACCCGCGAGGCCATCGAAGCGCTGCGCCGGCTGGTGCGCCCCGGCGTCCGGCTGCTCGACGTGGGCTGCAACACCGGCGAGCTGCTGGACTACGCCCGCTCCCTCGGGGCCGCGACCACGGGCGTCGAGCCCTCGGACGCGAGCCGCGCCGCCGCGGCCGCCCGGGGACACCGGGTGGAGCGGAGCCTCTCCGAGGCGACCGGCCCCTTCGATGTCATCACGGCCTTCGACGTGCTCGAGCACGTCTACGATGTCCCGGCGATGCTGGCCGAGGTGGCGGCGAAGCTCGGCCCGGGAGGTCGCTTCGTCGCGCTCACCGGCGACATCACCTGCGCCGAGGCGAAGCGAGCCGGGGCCGGGTGGTGGTACGTCCAGTGCCCCGAGCACGTGGTGTTTCCCACCCTCGCCGCGCTGGGGGCGCAGCCCGGCTACACCGTCGAGCACGCGGTCACCACCTTCGCCGACGTGGGCCACGAGCCCCGGCTGCTGCGCCGCGCCTGGCTCGCCCTCTCCGGCCGCTCCCGCGCCGACGTCCATGACCACATCCTCGTTGTCTTGAAGAAGGAATGACCGTGATGCTCGATCGGTGGATTGACCGCGCGGGGCTGCGCAGGGTGGTCGACGGGGCGCGAGAGCGGCTGGGCATCGACCTGAGGCCGCACGAGCGCTGGCTGCGCAACATGCGCTTCCGCACGGTGCTCGACGTGGGGGCCAACACCGGGCAGTTCGTCGGCGAGGCGCGCAAGATCGCGCCGGACGCCTTCATCTACTCCTTCGAGCCGCTGCGGGACTGCTACGAGGCGCTCTGCGCCCAGCAGCGGGGCGACGCGCGCTTCAAGGCCTTCCACGTGGCGCTCGGCGACGAGGCGGGGGAGGTGACGATGCACCGAAACGACTACTCGCAGTCGTCGTCGCTGCTGCCGATGGCGGAGCTTCACAAGACGGCCTTCCCGGAGACGACGCACAGCTCACCCGAGACGGTGAAGGTGCGGCGCCTCGACGACATGGCGGCGGAGCTGCGCATCGAGCGCCCGATGCTGCTCAAGATCGACGTGCAGGGCTTCGAGGCGAAGGTCATCGCGGGCGCCGGAGAGCTGCTGCGGCAGGCCGACGTGATCATCGTGGAGACCGGCGTCGAGGCCCTCTATGAGGGTCAGGCGCTCTTCGATGACGTCTATCGGATGTTGTATGAGCGCGGCTTCCGATATCGCGGCAACCACAACCAGCTCCACTCGCCGCACGACGGGCGGGTGCTCCAGGCCGACGCGTTCTTCACCCCGGCGGGAGCCTGAGAGGGGCGGGGAGAGAGCGCACGCTCGTGAACGTCGTCGTCGTCGGAGACGAGATCGCCTTTCCCAGGGGCTTCGCCGCCAGCAACTACGTCCGGCTCTTCGGCAAGGCCCTGGTCGGCGCCGGGGCCGGGGCCCACGTCGTCGCGCTCGACTACTCCGAGCGCACCGCCACGCCGCTCAACACCGAGGCCCGGGGGTCGGTCGACGGCGTGACCTTCGAGTACACCACCGGCGCGACGGCGCTCCCGTCCTTCCCCCTCGCCATCCCCCTCGGCCGGGCGCGCTCCCACGCCCGCTTCTTCGCCGACATGCTGCGCCGGTCGCGCTCGGGACAGCTCGACGCGATCCTCTACTACGGCCGCTCCACCGCGGAGCTGCTGCACGCGCTGGCCGCGGCGAGGGCGGCGCGCGTCCCGCTGGTGGTCATCGTGGTCGAGTGGCGACTCGCCTATCGTGACCAGACCCCTGCCCAGGTGATCGACGATCGCCTCTTCGTCCGGGCGCTCGGGCACGTCGATGGCGCCATCGTGATCTCTCGCTTCCTCGTCGACCGGGTCGCGCCGCTTCTCCCGCCGGGCGCTCCGTGCCTGCGGCTGCCCATCCTGGCCGAGCCCTCGGTGTGGCGGAGCACGACGCCCGCCGTGCGCCCCAGGCCCTACGCGGTGCTCTGCACCGACTTCGACTCCTACCCCGACGACGCCGTCTCGGTGCTCCGCGCCGCGGCCGGGCTCTCCGCCCGCTCGCTGGAGGTGCTCTTCGTGGGCAAGGCCTCCGAGGCCACGAAGCGCAGGCTCCGCGACGAGGCCCGCGCCCTCCCGGCGGGCGTCTCTCTCACGCTCCAGTCCGACTATGTCTCCGCCGAGCACCTGCGCGACCTCTACGCTGGCGCCGCCGCGCTGCTCGCGCCGCTGCCCGACAACGACCGCTCCCGCGCCCGCTTTCCCAGCAAGCTCGCGGAGTATCTCCTCTCGGGTCGGCCGGTGGTCTCGACCCGCGTCGGGGAGGTGGCGGAGTTTCTGGTCGATGGGGAGAGCGCCTTCCTCGCGGCCCCGGGCGACCTCGCGGAGTTCTCCCGCGCCCTGGACCGCGCCCTCTCCAGCGAGCGCGCCGCGGCCGTCGGAGCGCGAGGGAGGGAGATCGCCCTCGAGCACTTCGACCACCAGCGCCTCGGACCTCGCGTGGTGGCCTTCCTCGAGTCGCTCCCTCGCGGGAGGGCCCGCTGAGCGAGCCCGAGCAGTCGGCGAAGCGCGAGGCGGGCGGCGTCGGCATCAACCTGCTCACGCTGCTGGCGCAGGCGTCGATGCCGGCGTTTCAGCTACAGATCAGCCACGTGCTGGGCATGGGCGCCTACGGCCTGTACTCGCTGTGTACGTCGATCGTCGACCCGCTCTCGGGCATCACGATGTTCGGCATGGACCTCGCGACCACCCGCGCGGTCAGCATCGCCCACGCCGAGGGCGATCCCGAGCGGGCGGCCCGCGCCACCGGCGGGTCGCTGCGCGTCGTCGTCGCCTCGGGCGTGCTCGTGGCGCTCTGCATCGCGGCGGCGGCCCCCTTCATCGCGGCTCGCAAGCACGACCCCGCGCTGGTGGCCCCGCTGCGCATGCTCGCCCTGATGCCGATCGGGTACCACGTCGCGAGCGTCTTCCTCATCGCCACGCAGGCCAAGATGGTGATGAAGTTCGACTTCTGGGCGCGAGGGCTCTTCCAGCCGCTCGTGCTGCTCGCCCTCGCCACGGCGGCGATGCACCTCGGCGGTGGCGTGCTCGGGGTCTGCGCCGCCGTCGTCGCGGCGATGACGCTGACCGCGGTCCTCGCCGCGCGCTTCTTCGGCCGGGAGTTTCCGCTGGGCGTCGCGCTGCGCGCCGCGTGGAGCCAGCCGGTCGACCGCGCGCTCGTCCGCATGGGCGCCCCGATGGTCGTGCTCGGCCTCGTCTGGAACCTCCAGGGCGCCGTGGACCTCTGGGCCCTCGCCGACAGCGACACCGACGTCGCCGCGTACAAGGCCTGCCTCATCTGGGTCGTCAGCCTCTCGCAGGTGCGGAACATCTTCGCGCCGGTGATCAGCGCGACGCTCCCGCCGCTGCTGGCGCGCAACGACGTCGCCGCCGTCAACGCCTTCATCCGCCGTCAGAACCGCTGGGTCGCCCTGCTGGCCATGCCGCTCTGCGTGCTCTTCGCGGGCTTCGGCGAGGGCCTGCTCTACGTCTTCGGGCGCGACTTCCTCATCGGCGTCCCGGCGCTGGCGATCCTCGCGGTCGGCAACCTCGCCGGCGCGCTCGCGGTGCCCGCCTACGTGCTCCTGCTCGGCGGCAAGGCCCGCTACAGCACCCTCGCGGGGGCCTCGTGCCTCATCTTCCAGCTCGTCTCGCTTCCCATCCTGGTGCCTCGCTACGGCATCACCGGCGCGGCGCTCGCCTCCGGGTCGGGCATGGTGCTCTCGCAGCTCGTGCAGCAGGGCTTCACCTGGCGCCTCGCGCGGGTGCACGGCTTCTCCCTGGGCCTCGCCAAGGTCTTCGCCGCGTCGCTCGCCGGACTCGCGGTGGGACGCCTGGTCTACGCGGCGCTGCCTGCGTTGATCCCGGTGCGCTTCTTCGGCGGCGTCGCCGTGGCCGCGGCGGTCTACCTCGCGACGCTCGTCGCGCTCGGGCTGCACCCCGATGAAGTCGACGTCGCGCGCTCGGCGCTGGGCAAGGTCCGCGAGCTCACCGCCCGCCTGCGCCGCTAGGCGCGCCGAAGCGCCGCCCGCCCGTAGCCCTCGACCGACTTCGCCAGCGCCCGCGCCGTGCGCCGCCAATCCCCCGACGCCAGGAACTGCGCCGCCGCCGCGGACATCACATCCCCGTATTGAACCGGGCTGTGTCGCCGCAGCAGGTCGAGATAGTCGGTGGCCTCTTCGGTGAGCACCACGAAGGAGCGGTATTGCCTCGGGTTGCCCCGGAAGTTGGAGAGCTTCCGGGAGGTGATCCGGTCGTCGCCCTCGGTGTGATAGATGCGCAGCCCCTGGTGGAGGTAGTACCAGCGGGCCCCGGCGTGGATGCGCGTCCAGAGCGCCGCCTCGCGCCCCGCGATGCGCTCATCAAAACGGTGCGCCCCGAGGATGCGCCGATGGAACATCCCCCAGAACTCCCCTCGCGTCTCGGAGAGCGAGCGGGCCACGTCGATGTACTGGTCGCCGCTCCAGCCCTCTCCCGAGAAGCGCCCCGTGCGCGAGTCGACGCAGTTGCAGGAGATGGCGTCGAGCGTCGGGTCGACCTCGGACAGCACCCGCATGAAGGCCGAGAGCGCCCCGGGCGCCAGGGCGTCGTCGCTGTCGAGCGTGGCGATCCACTCTCCGTTGCAGTGGTCGAAGCCGGTGTTCTTGGCGGCGGTGACCCCGCGGTTCACCTCGTGGGTCACCATCTTGATGCGGGGGTCGGCGTAGCGGGCGACGACCGACTGCGTGGCGTCCCTCGAGCCGTCGTCGACGACGATGACCTCCCAGTCCTGCCAGTCCTGGGCGAGCACGCTGTCGAGGGCGCGGGGCAGGGTGTGGGCGCGGTTGTAGGCCGCCATCACCAGCGAGATCACGGCGCCGCGAGCCCCGGGTCGCCGAGCACCCTCGCGTAGACCTCCACCGTGCGCGCCACCATGCGCCGCACCGCGAAGCGCTCCCTCGCGGCCTCGTATCCGCGCTGGCCCATGAGGGTGCGCGCCTCCGGGGAGAGCGCCACGAAGCGGCGGATCGCGCGCTCGATGCTCTCCGGGTCGGTGCCCTCGCAGACGAGCCCGGTGACCCCGTCGTCGACGAGCGCGTCGGTGTTGGCCGCCGGCGACACGATGGGGGCCGTGGCGCAGCTCATCGACTCGATCACCGCGTTGGGGAGGCCCTCGTAGTGCGAGGGGAGCAGCACCCCGTCGGCGGCGGCGACCAGCTTCTCGATGGGCTTCACGATGCCGACGAGGCGAAGCGCGTCGCCGAGCGCGGCCTGATCGACCATGCGACGGACGTACTCGCCGTGGAGCGGCGGTGAGCCCCGGCCGGCGAAGATCACCAGCAGCTCCGGGGGGAGCGCGCCCGCGCGCTTCATCGAGGAGAGCGCGCGCACGATGGCGACCTGGTTCTTCTGCTTGGAGAGGCGGCCCGGGACGATCAGGGCGAGGCGGCCCTCCATCTTCCACTCGGCGCGCACCCGGGCCCGCTCGGCCTCGTCGATGGGGTGGAAGCGCTCCTGGTCGACGCCGTTCTCGATCACGTCGATGTGGGAGAGGGGGATGCCCGCCCTGGTGTGCAGCTCGTCTCGGATGCCCACGGAGTTGCAGATGAGCGCGTCGATCATCCCGTGGGTGGCGCGCTCATAGAAGACATCCCGCTGCGGCATCTGGGTGCAGCGCACCGAGGCGACGGCCTTGCCGATACCCGTGTATCGCGCGGCGAGCCGGGCGAAGAGGTTTTCATAACCCATATAGGAATGGATGATGTCGGGACGAACCTCGCGCACCACCTTCACCAGCCGGGCGAAGGAGGCGGGCGTGGGGCCGAAGGTCGCGTCGATCGAGTAGGGCTCGCCGCCGGGGAGCGTGTAGCCGAGGTGATCGCGGCGGTTGCAGAGCGCGAGGCGGGTCTCGAAGCGCTCCTGGTCGAGGCCGCGCATGAGCTCCATCATTTGCCGCTCGGCGCCGCCCTGCTCCAGCGTGGAGATGAAAAAGAGGATCCGCCTTCGGGCCATCGGCGGCGCTATATCACCGCGCCTTCCGGGGCGGCAAGCGCACCAGGGACGCGCGCCCTTCCACCGCGCGGGCCCACGCTGCTAGGGTGCCGCCGAACCGACCCATGACCCATCCCTACCTGATCCGCCGGGAGCGCTGCCCGGCCTGCGGCGCCGCCGAGGCGAAGACCCTCTTTGCCTGTGGGATGACCGAGTCCCCGATTCGAGAGCACCTGGTGGCGCTCTATGAGCCGCAGGGGATGATCGAACTCCAATACCTGGAAGGCGGGGATTTCCGCTTGATGGAGTGCGGCTCCTGCGGAGTGCTCTATCACCAGGACGTCCCCGGCGATGTGCTCATGGAGCGGCTCTATGAACACTGGATCGACCCCGAGCGCGCGCTGGCGCAGCACCAGCTCCATGTGACCATGGACACCCGGATGATGTTCATCCGGGAGATCGTGCTGGCGCTCGAGGTGGTGGCGAAGAAGGGCCCCAGGCTGCGGGCCTTCGACTTCGGCATGGGCTGGGGCGACTGGTGCCTGATGGCGCGGGCCTTCGGCTGCGAGGTGTCGGGCACCGAGCGCTCGCCCAGCCGGGTCGCCAACGCGAGGGCCAACGGCATCGAGGTGGTCGCGTGGGAGGAGATTCCCTCGAGGCGCTTCGACCTCATCAACTGCGACCAGGTGCTCGAGCACGTGGTCGACCCGCTGGAGACGCTCCGCTACGTGGCCGCGTCGCTCGAGCCCGGCGGGCTCCTCAAGGTGAGCGTCCCCGATGGCAGGGACCTGCCCCGCCGCCTCGCCCGCGGCGACTGGATGGCCCCGGAGGGATCAGCCGACTCGCTGCTCTCGGTCACCCCGCTTCAGCACATCAACTGCTTTCAGCACGACTCGCTGGTGGCGATGGCCGGCCGCGCGGGCCTTCGCGTGGCGGAGATTCCCCTCTCGGCGCAGGTCGCGGCCACCGTCGACCGCTTCACGCCCACGCATCTGCTCAACGGGCTCACCCGCCCCTTCGGGCGCAAGCTGCTCACCCGCGACACCTACCTCTTCCTCGAGCGCGCCCCATAGCCGACGGGCGCTGTTGCCGCGGGGCGCTCCGCGGTGGTAGCCGAGCGGTCCCTCCTATGTGCGGCATCGCCGGGTTCATGGCAGACGACGCGAGCGCCGGGGTGCACCCCGACGACGACGCGGCGGTGAAGCGGATGCTCGACTGCATCGCCCACCGGGGCCCCGACGCCGAAGGCATCTGGCGCGCCCCGGGCGTGGTGCTGGGCCACCGGAGGCTGGCGATCATCGACCTCAGCGCGGACGGCAACCAGCCCATCGCCAACGAGGACGGCGCCGTCACCGCGGTGGTCAACGGGGAGATCTACGACTTCGAGCCCATCCGCGAGGCCCTCGCCGCGAAGGGCCACACGCTCCGCTCCCGCTCCGACAGCGAGGTGGTGCTGCACCTCTGGGAAGACCTCGGCGAGGGCTTCGTGCAGCGCATCCACGGGATGTTCGCGCTCGCGCTCTGGGACGCTCGCCGCCGCGCGCTGGTGCTCGCCCGCGACCGCTCTGGGAAGAAGCCCCTCTTCTACCGCCGCACCCGGCGGGGACTGGCCTTCGCGTCCGAGCTCCACGCGCTGGTGAGGGCCTTCCCCGAGGAGCGCCCCCCGGTCGACCTCGGCGCCGTCGACGAGTACCTCTCGCTCCAGTACGTGCCCGCGCCGCGCACCGTCTACCAGGGGATCTACAAGCTCCCGGCGGCGACCCTCGCGGTGATCGCTCCCGGGGAGAGCCCCTCGCCGCGCCGCTACTGGAGCCGCCCTTGCGGGGAGACCCTCGGCGCGACGGAGGACGAGCTGGCGAGCGAGCTCCGCGGGCTGCTCGACGGCGCGGTGCGACGCCGGATGGTGGCGGACGTCCCGCTCGGGGCCTTCCTGTCGGGAGGGGTCGACAGCTCGGTGATCGTGGCGCTGATGGCGCGCGCCTCGACGCGCCCGGTGAAGACCTTCTCCATCGGCTTCCCCGACGCCGACGACAGCGAGCTTCGCTACGCCCGCCTGGTGGCCGCGCGCTACAGCACCGACCACCACGAGCTGGTGGTCGCGCCGGAGATGACCTCGGTGCTGCAGGGCATCGTCGAGCATCACGGCGAGCCCTTCGGAGACAGCAGCGCCGTGGCCAGCTGGTACCTGGCGCGCATGACCCGGCAGCACGTCACCGTGTCCCTCTCCGGCGACGCGAGCGACGAGAACTTCGCGGGGTACAAGCGCTACAACCCCGCGCGGCTGTCGTCGGTCTTCGACCGGCTGCCGTCTCCCGCGCGGCCCGCGGTGCAGTGGGCGATGGAGCAGGCGGGGAGGGCGATCCACCCGGACGTGGTGGCCCTGGCGCGCTCGCTCGACGGGGGCGACGCCGGGCGCTACCTGGCGCTGCTCGGGCACTTCACCGCCGCAGACAAGCAGCGGCTCTATGGCCCTGCGATGGCAGGGGTCGACCCCGGCACCACGCAGCGGCGCTTCGCGTCCCTGCTGGCGTCGAGCCGCGCGCCCGACCGGCTGCGTCGGCTGCTCGACCTCGACTTCGAGACCTACCTCTCCGACGACATCAACGCGAAGGTCGACATCGCGGCGATGTCCCACGCGCTGGAGGTGCGCTGCCCCTTCCTCGACACCGCGGTGGTGGAGTTCGCCGCGCGGCTGCCGTCGAGGGTGCAGTCCCGCTGGCGGGCGAAGCACCTGCTGCGCAAGGCCGTGGTCGACCTGGTCCCGGGGGAGATCCTTCACCGCAGCAAGCGGGGCTTCGGACTGCCGCTCAAGCGCTGGATGACCCGCGACCTGGGGCCCATGGCGCGCGACCTGCTGCTCGACCGCACCGCCCGGGAGCGCGGCGTGCTCGCCCCGGCGGCGGTGGAGGCGCTCTTCGCGGACCTCGACGCGGGCCGAGGCGGGGCCGACCGGCTCTGGACGCTGCTGGTGCTGGAGACGTGGTTCAGGGCCTTCATGGACGGCGGACCGTGACGGGTGAACGCGCTGCCGCGCCGTGCGATAGTCCGCGGCCATGATGCACATCTTCGAGTGCCACCTGGTGGCCGGCAGCGACCCGTCGACCCTGCTCTCCGAGGAGGCGCTGCGGGAGACGCAGGCGCAGGTGATGACCCCCGACGAGGCGCGCGCGGTGGGCTTCGGGAAGTTCAGCGAGCCCAAGGACGGCGGCGAGGTCCGGCTGGTGGCGGTCGCGATGCGCGACGCCCAGTGGATCCACCGGGTGATGGAGCGCTCTCCCATCGTGACGAGCTACAAGGTCCACGAGGTCGGGTGAGCGACTCGGGGACGACGCTGCGGGTGGTGGTCTCGTCCCGCGCCGAGGCCGGGGTCGCGCTCCGCCCGACGCGCGCCGAGGTGAACCTCGAGGCCATCGCGCACAACCTCGACGTCGTCCGCGCGCTGGTCTCCGAAGACCGCCCGACGCCCCCGAAGGTGTACGCGGTGGTGAAGGCCGACGCGTACGGCCACGGGGTGATCCCGGTGGCGCGGGCCCTCGAGGCGGCCGGCGTCGACGGGCTCTGCGTGGCGCTGGTCGAGGAGGGCATCGAGCTGCGCGACGCGGGCGTGGCGTTGCCCATCCTGGTGATGTCCGGGCTCTACGGCCACGGCCTCGGGGCGGCGCTCGACGCCCGTCTGACGCCGGTGATCCACGACGCCTCGCAGCTCGAGGCGCTGAGGGACGCTCGCTCGCACGCGTCGGTGAGGGTGCACCTCAAGGTCGACACGGGCATGGGGAGGCTGGGCATCACCCCCGCCGCCCTGCCGGCCTTCCTCGACGCCCTCGGGGCCATGCGCCACGTGGTGGTCGAGGGGCTGATGACCCACTTCGCCAACGCCGACTGCGACGACCCGGGCTTCACGACCACGCAGCTCTCCCGCTTCGAGGCGGCGCGCGGGATGTGCGAGCGCGCGGGCATCCACCCCGAGCTGGTGCACGCGGCGGCGAGCGCGGCGGCGTTTCGCATGCCCGAGACCAGGCTCGACATGGTGCGGGTGGGCATCGGCCTCTACGGGGTCGCCCCGTTCCCCCACGCGGCGCCGGGGCTGCTCCCCGCGATGCGGCTGCGCACCGAGGTCATCGCGCTGCGGGAGCTCCCGCCCAACTCCCCGGTGGGCTACGGGGGCGCCTGGCGCACCGGGCGCGCCTCGGTGATCGCGACGCTGCCGGTGGGCTACGCCGACGGCTTCTTCCGCCGCCTCTCCTCCGACGCGGAGGTGCTGATCCAGGGCCGTCGCTGCCGGGTGGTGGGCAACGTGTCGATGGACATGACCTCCGTCGACGTGACCGAGATCGCGCGCTCCCTCGGGGTCGCGGTGGGCGACGAGGCGGTGCTGCTGGGCTCGCAGCGAGGCGCTGGGGGCTTCGACGTCATCCGCGCGGAGGAGATCGCCCGCCGCATCGGAACGATCCCCTACGAGGTGCTCACGGCGATCTCCCGCCGGGTGCCTCGCTCCTACCGCGAGCGGTCCCCGGGCCGATGAGCGACGACGAGGCGTCGAAGCGCCCGGGCGTGCTGGCCACGGTCTTCGCGCCGGCGAAGGGCCTTCTGGAGGAGGTCGGGACGCTGGCCGACCTCGCGTTTCACGCGGTGCTGTGGGGCGCCCGCCCGCCGTACCGGGTGTCCCTGGTGGTGACGCAGATGGAGTTCGTCGGGGTCCAGTCGATCTTCCTGGTGGGCCTGGTGGGGCTCTTCACGGGGATGGTCTTCGCGGTGCAGACGGTCTACGGCTTCCGGCGCTTCGGGGCGGAGAACATGGTGGGCGGCGTGGTGGCCCTCACGCTGTCGCGCGAGATGGCGCCGGTGCTCACCGCCATCATGGTGGCCGCGCGCGCGGGGTCGGGCATGGCCGCCGAGCTGGGCAACATGCGCTCGTCGGAGCAGATCGACGCGCTCGAGACCATGGCCGTCAACCCGGTGCAGTACCTGGTGGTGCCTCGCATCCTCGCGGGCATCGTGATGGTCCCGGTGCTGGCGCTGGTCTTCTTCCTGATCGGCATCGGCGGCTCGTGGGCCATCGGGGTGTGGGGCATGTCGCTCGACCCGGGGATCTTCGCCGATCGCATCAAGACGATGCTGGTCCCGGCGGACCTCACGCAGGGGCTCATCAAGGCCCTGGTCTTCGGCTTCACGGTGACCCTGATCGCCTGCCGCCACGGCTACTACGCCTCCGGAGGCGCGGTAGGCGTCGGGCAGGCGACGACCCGCGCGGTGGTCTGGAGCGTGGTCGCGGTCTTCCTGATCGACTACGTGATCACCTCGATGCTCACCACGGTCTGAGCGGGGACGCGATGCTCGATTCGACGGACGCGCACGTGGTGGTGGAGGGCCTGGTCAAGCGCTACGGCGACCGCACCATCCTTCACGGGCTCGACATGACCATCGGTCGCGCCGAGACCCTGGTGGTCATCGGCGGATCGGGCGCCGGCAAGAGCACCCTGGTGCGCCACCTGATCGCGCTCGAGCGGCCGACGGCCGGGCGCATCGTGATCGACGGGACGGACATCGCCTCGCTCAGCGACGTGCAGCTCGCCAAGGCGCGGCGGCGCTTCGGTATGGTCTTCCAGAAGTACGCGCTCTTCGACTCGATGTCGGTCTTCGACAACGTGGCCTTCCCCCTGCGGGAGCAGACGAAGCTCTCGGAGAGGGACATCCGGGAGAAGGCCATGACGAAGCTGAAGGAGCTCGGGGTCGACCACGCCGCCTCCCTCATGCCGTCGCAGATCTCCGGCGGCATGGCCAAGCGCGTGGGCATCGCGCGGGCGCTGGTGATGGAGCCCGAGCTGCTGATCTACGACGAGCCCACGAGCGGCCTCGACCCGGTGACCTCGCGCACCGTCGACGCGCTCATCGAGGAGATGCGCGAGCGCTTCGGGGTGACCTCCGTGGTGATCACCCACGACATGGTGAGCGCCTTCGACATCGCCGACCGCATCGCGATGCTCATCAAGGGCCGCGTGGTGGCGCTGGGATCGCCCGCGGAGGTGCTCGCCGTCGACAACGCCGACGTGCAGGGCTTCATCTCCTCGAGCGGGGTCGACGTGAAGCGCTTCGAGCACCGCGGCAACCGCAAGACCGCCGCGGAGCTCGCGGCGCGCGCTCGGGAGCGCAAGGCCGGCCGCGCGGAGTGAGTCGCGCTTGACGGGGGCGGGGCGGCGGGGACAATCCGCGCCGGCGCCGGGCGATGGCCGCTGCGGCGCAGCAAACAGACGCTGGTAGAGCGGCGAAGGAGAGCGGCGATGTCGAAGACCGAGGTGTTCATTTGCAGCGCGGTGCGCACGCCCATCGGGGCGTTTCAGGGCTCGCTGGCGGACGTGGCGGCGACGCGGCTCGGGGCGACGGCGGTGAAGGCCGCGCTCGAGCGCGCGAAGGTGGCGCCCGACCAGGTGGGCGAGGTCTACATGGGCAACGTGCTGACCGCGGGCGAGGGGCAGGCGCCGGCGAGGCAGGCGGCCCTCTACGCGGGGCTGCCGACGGACGTGCCGTGCACGACGGTGAGCAAGGTCTGCGGGTCGGGGCTGATGGCGGTGATGCTCGGCGCCAAGAGCATCCTGCTGGGTGACGCCGAGGTGGTGGTGGTGGGCGGCATGGAGAGCATGTCCAACGTGCCGTACTACCTGCCGACGGCGCGCAAGGGGATGCGCATGGGCAACGCGACGGTCATCGACGGGATGATCCACGACGGCCTGTGGGACCCGTACAAGAACTTCCACATGGGCGTGGCGGGCGAGCTCTGCGCGAAGGAGATGTCCTTCAGCCGCGAGGCGCAGGACGCGTTCGCGAAGGAGAGCTACCGCCGGGCGCTGGCGGCGCAGTCCGAGGGCCTCTTCGCCGACGAGATCGTCGGGGTGACCATCGAGGGCCGCAAGGGCGCGGTCACGGTGCTGGAGGACGACGAGCCCAAGCGCGGCGACGCCGACAAGATGTCCTCGCTCAAGCCGGCCTTCGACAAGGCCGGGACGATCACCGCGGCCAACGCGAGCAAGATCAACGACGGCGCCTCGGCGCTGGTGCTGGCCTCGGGCGACGCGGTGAAGCGCCTCGGGCTCACCCCCCTCGCGCGCGTGGTCGGCTACGGCAGCGCGGCGCAGGAGCCCGAGTGGTTCACCACGGCGCCCTCCAAGGCGATCTCGGCGACGCTCAAGCGCACGGGGCTCTCGGTCTCGGACATCGACCTCTTCGAGGTCAACGAGGCCTTCGCGGTGGTGGCCCTCGCCGTCGCGCAGAAGTCGGGCATCGACCTGGCGAAGGTCAATGTCCACGGCGGCGCCGTGGCGCTCGGCCACCCCATCGGGGCGAGCGGCGCGCGCATCCTGACGACGCTGACGCACGCGATGGCGAAGCGCGGCGCGAAGCGGGGCCTGGCGACGCTCTGCATCGGCGGCGGCGAGGCCGTCGCGGTGGTGATCGAGCGATAGCGGAGCGGAGGAATCGTCCCGGCGGGGGGGGCCGTGAGGCCTTACCCGCCGGGATGGTTGGATGGCGCTACTGGATGTCGGAGAAGTCCGGCTGCGCGCCGAAGAGGAAGCCGAGGCCGAAGGTGAAGACCACGCCCTCGCTGTCGAAGTTGTAGTAGCCGGTGAACTCGGGCTGTAGCGCGAAGGCGTTGCTGATGCGGATGTTGGCGCCGAGGCCCAGCCGGGGCATGAAGCCGCTGCCGTTGTAGCTGGTCGCGGAGGTGCTGGAGCCCGACGAGCTGGAGGTGGTGGTGCCGAAGGCGACGGCGTAGGCGAGGCCCGGGGTCGCGATCAGGCTGAAGTTGCGCGACAGGTTGAAGCCGAGGACCACCGGGAGGTTGAGGTACATGAACCCGACGCCCTCGTCGGAGGTCGCGATGAACATGCCCTGGATGCCGGGGTCGATGGCGAGGTCGAAGGCTCCGCGGAGGAGGTTGATCTTCACGTCCATGCCGGGCATCGAGAGGTTGCCCAGGCGGAGGCCGAGGTCGACGTTCTCGGCGACGCCGATGCGGAGCTGGTAGGTGGGGGCGGTCGGCATCACCAGGGTGTTGCCGCGGACTCCGGCGCCGATGACCTCGGCGGCCATGGTGTGCTGGATGGTCCCCTGCGGAATCGTGCGGGCGGTGCCGTAGATGCTCGGCGAGGGACAGCCGGTGGTGAGGGCGCCGACGAGCGCGAGGCCGGCGAGCGGACGGGTCCATCGAAGGTTCATTGGGTCTCTTGTACTCCCCGCGGTGCTAGACCGCGTTTTTCGAGGCTATATGCCTCCCTACGCCGCCCACAAGGGAATGGTGCACCTCCAGGGGTTGACGATCATGACGGCGGTGGACTACCCGCTTCGCCATGAGTGACATCGCGATTTTCGGTGTGTTGGGCGCTGGACAGATGGGGTCGGGCATCGCCCAGGTCGCGGCCGGCGCGGGCTGGACGGTGAAGCTCGCGGACGCCTCGCTCGATCGGGCGACGGCGGCGCGGGACAAGATCGCCGGCGGGCTGCGCAAGCTGGTGGAGAAGGGGAAGGTCTCGGCCGACGAGGCGGGCGCGCTCGTGGGGCGCATCGTCCCCGTGGGCTCCCTCGAAGAGCTCGGCGACGCCGACCTCGTGGTCGAGGCGGTGACCGAGCACCTCGACACCAAGCTCGCGCTCTTCGCGAAGCTCGACGCCGCGGTGAAGCCCGGCGCGGTGCTGGCCAGCAACACCAGCTCCATCTCGCTCACCCGCATCGCGGCCGCGACGCGTCGCCCGGCCGACGTGGTGGGCCTGCACTTCTTCAACCCCGTCCCGATGATGCGGCTCGTGGAGATCGTGCGCGCGCTGCAGACCAGCGACGAGACCTACCAGCGGGCGCTCGCCGCCGTCGCGGGGCTCAACAAGACCGCCGTGACCGCCAAGGACAGCCCCGGCTTCCTCGTGAACCGCATGCTGCTCCCGCTGCTGCTGGAGGCGGTGTTCGTGCTGGAGAACGGCCTCGGCACGCCCCACGACATCGACCACGCGGCGAAGCTCGGGCTCAACCACCCGATGGGGCCGCTCGAGCTCTCGGACTTCATCGGGCTCGACACGGTGCTGGCCATCGCCGACGTGCTGCAGCGCGAGTTCGGCGACGACAAGTACCGCGCGCCGGTGCTGCTGCGTAACTACGTCGCCGCGGGGTGGCTCGGCCGCAAGACCGGCCGCGGGTTCTACTCCTACGAGAAGAAGTGAGAGGGAGGCGCTGATGGACTACGAGACGATCCGGGTCGCGGTCGAGGGGCACGTGGCGACGGTGGTCATCCACCGGCCAGAGAAGCTCAACGCGCTCAACGCGAAGGTGATCGAGGAGCTCACGCACGCCTTCGGGGCGCTCGCGGCGCAGTCCGAGGTGCGGGTGGCGGTGCTCACCGGCGCCGGCGACAAGGCCTTCGTGGCGGGCGCAGACATCGCGGAGATGGCCGGGCTCGACAGCGAGGCGGCGGCGCGCTTCGCCCGCAAGGGTCACGCGCTGGGCGAGCTCATGGCGGCGGTGGGCTACCCCATCATCGCGGCGGTCAACGGCTTCGCGCTCGGCGGGGGCACGGAGATCGCGCTCGCGTGCGACCTCATCGTCGCCAGCGAGAAGGCGAAGTTCGGCCAGCCCGAGGTGGGCCTCGGGGTGATCCCGGGCTTCGGAGGCACGGTGCGCCTCGCGAGGCGCGTGGGCGTCGGCAAGGCGAGGGAGCTGGTGCTGGTGGGCTCGGTCATCGGCGCGGCCGAGGCGCTCTCCATCGGGCTCGCCGACCGGGTGGTGCCCGCGGAGTCGCTGGCCGCGGAGGTGAAGACCCTGGCCGACGCGATCGCGAAGAACGCGCCGCTCGCGGTGGGCCACGCCAAGCGGGTGATGAACGCGGCGGAGAACGTTCCGCTCGGCGTCGCCAAGGAGCTCGAGATCCAGGGCTTCGCGCTCTGCTTCGCCACCGCCGACCAGAAGAGCGGCATGCGCACCTTCGTGGAGAACCCCCGGGCGCCGCGCACTTTCGAAGGGAAGTGAACGCGTGCGTTTTTTTCTTTGACAGTCCGCCCGAGCCGGGAGTACACAGCGTCTCCCTTCGACGGGAAGCGGTCACAAGCCGCTGACTGAGTGGGGTGGTAGCGAAGCTGGTTATCGCGCTGGCCTGTCACGCCGGAGATCGCGGGTTCAAGTCCCGTCCACCTCGCCTTGATGATCGAACGACGAACGCCCCGGTGAACCGATGAGGTTCCCGGGGCTTTGTCGTTTCCGGGCTTCGATGAAGCGCGTGGGACGTCGAAGGCGACGGGCTCCGTGCCCATCTCCGACGCGCCCGATGCGATGGAGGGAATCAGAAGAGGGTCGCGGCGTCGCGGGCGGCGCGCACCAGGTCGTCGAAGGCGGAGCGCTCCTGCTGCACGGCGACGGCGAGCTCGTCGAGCTTGCTCGCCATGGGCTCGCGCCGCTCGGCCGGGGGGTTGCCTGCGCTGCGGCTCACGTCCTGCTCGAGCAGCCGCGCGCTGGCGGTGAGGCGCATCAGCGAAGAGCGCTCCCGCTCCCGCAGCCGGTAGACCTCGAGCGGCGGGTTCTGGATCGACTCGATGAAGCTGTTGGGCGCCACGAGGAGTTCGGCCATCGGGCCGCGGTGGCACTCGTTGAAGGGCCTCGGGAGCGTTCCGCCGCGGACGGCGTCGGCGACGCGACGGATCTCCGCCGAGTCGGTGGAGCCGAAGCAGCGGCGCAGGGCCGTGTCGATGTAGCGCTGGTGGGTCTCGTCGACGCGCTTCGCCCAGAGGCGGCGCGGATCGCGCGCGTGGCGCCACGCCAGGAAGATCCCGATGGCGCCCACGACGAGGGCGATGTTGATCAGGAGCGGGGCGCGCGACGCGCGAGGCTTCGGGGAGTCGGTGGTGTTGGCCATTGGGGGTGCTTGGGGGGGTCCGGAGTGTCGAATCGTAGGTAGTCGATCCATGGTGACGGCGCTACGGCCGACGAGTGGAGAACCGTTGCGACGGCGCTTTACCTCTCCGGGTACTTCGGCGTAGGGTTCGGCCCGGCATCGCGTGTTCAGGGGTAATAGGGCCCTGGTACGTGGCGGTGTCCGCATAGAGTCGATCAGCCCGCGTACGTGGCCCCCGAATGTTCGGGCGAGCGCGCAAGCGAAGGGGCGGTCGACCATCGAACCGAGGATTCCCATGACGTTCACCGAGGCCGCTGAGGCCGTGCTGCGCAAGGTCGGCAAGCCCTTGCATTTCAAGAAGATCACGCAGATCTCGATCGACGAGAACCTGCTGTCGCACGTGGGCAAGACCCCGGAGGTCACCATGAGCACGCGGCTCGCGACGCTGACCCGCCGCGACGACGCCGCGCAGAACATCGTGCGCGTCCGCCCGGGCGTGTTCGGTCTGCGCGAGTGGGGCTCGATCGACGCCGCCGCGGTCGAGGAGAGCGAGACCGTCGAGGCCGCCGTGGCCGCCCCGGTGGCCGTCGTCGCCGCTCCCGTCGCCGCTCCCGTCGCCGCCCCCGTCGCTGCTCCGGTCGCTGCCCGCGCCGCCGCTCCCGAGGCCGAGGAGGCCGATGAGCTTCCCGAGCACGCTGGCGAGGAGCTCACCGCCGAGGAGGCTCCGAAGGCCGTGAAGGCCGCGGCCCCCGCGCCGGTGGTCGACGAGGCCCCGCGCAGCGCCGAGGAGCTCGAGGTACAGGCCCGCATGGCCGCCGCGGTCGAGGGCCTCTCCGAGGAGGACGACGACGACGAGCCGCTGCTGGGCGGCTCTGCGGAGAAGCAGGACGGCAACAAGCGCCGCCGCCGCCGCCGCCGCCGCGGGCGCGCTGGCGAGCGCGTCGAGGGCGCCGAAGGGGCCGAGGGGGCCGACGGGGCGGTGGTGGCCACCGAGGCGGAGACCCCGGTGGAGGGCGCGGTCCTCGAGGGCGAGGCGCCTCGGGAGGCGGGCGAGCGCACCGAGCAGCCCCGCGCCGAGCGCGGCGAGGAGCGCGGCCGGGGGCGTCGCGGCGACCGTGGCGACCGGGGTGACCGGGGTGACCGGGGTGACCGGGGTCCGCGCGAGGCGCGCGGCGAGGGCCGTCGGGACGAGCGCACCGAGGTGCGCGTCGAGGCTCCCGAAGGGCGTGACGAGGAGATCGGCCGCGACACGGCCGACGCGGTGGTGGCGATCCTGGCGAGGCGCGACGACCGCCAGCCGGTGGGGCTGCGCTCGCTGATCGAGGAGGGGCTCCGCACGGGCAAGCTCGCGGGCGACCCGGCGCTGCTGCAGTCCACCGTGTCCGCGGCCATCCGGGTCGACGGCGCTCGGCGCGGGCTGCGCGGCGAGCGTAGCCGGCTGCGGCTGGCCGGCGGCCGCGTGGGCCTGCTCGACTGGACCCTCCCTCCCGACCTGGTCCGCGCCGAGGCCGAGGCCCTCGCGGCGCTCGAGCGCCTGCGCGACGCCTCGCGGCGCTACGTCGTCCGGCGCATCAACGAGCTCCCGCAGGCCTCCTTCGTCGAGGCGGCGGCGCTGCTGCTGGAGCGCATGGGCATCTCGTCGCTGCGCTCGACGCGCCGGCCGGGGCTCTCGCAGGTCGAGGCCCACCTCTGCGGCATCGCCCGCCGTGGCCCCGAGGAGATCCCCGTCGCGATCGTGCTGCGCCGCGGCGGCGAGGTCGGTCGCGAGCGCGTGATCGAGCTCCGCGGCTCGCTCCATCACTACAACAACGCCCGCGCGGGCTGGCTCCTGACCACCGGGCAGGTGCTCTCCGGCGCGCGCGACGAGGCCTCGCAGGACGGCGCGGCCCCCATCACGCTGGTGGACGGCGTCGGCCTCGGTCGCCTGCTCGACGAGCACAAGGTGCTGGTCAACCACTCGACCGTGACGCTCCCCTACCTGGACATCGACCTCTTCGATCAGCTCCGCGGCGGCTGATCGCCGTCTCCCGCCCCAGGATGGTCGACCTCTCCCGAGGAGGTCGACCGTCGACCCTTCAGAAGCAGCCCCGCATGCACTCCCGGTAGCCTTCGTCGCCTCGCGCGACGCAGGCGGCGTCCTGCCGTGGGCACTGCGCCGTGGCGGTGCTCCACGCGGCCCGGCAGTCGTGTCCGCAGCTCGCGCCCGGAGGCTCGGCGCCGGTGTTGTCCTGGCGCGTGGGAGGCGGGGCGTTGACCGGGTTGCCGCCGGTCGAGATGCGCCCGTTCCATCGGCTCGCCGAGCTGGCCTCGGCGGGCCCCGGGGAGAGCGAGGCGACGCGGCCGACGTCCACCGTCAGCGGGGTGGCGGGCGGCGCCGCGGGGGCCATCACGGCCGGGGGGCCGGCGGTCGGAGCGACGGGGCCGGGCGTGGCGATGCGGGCACCCGACGAGGGAACAGCGGCGGCGCGGCGCTCGACGCCGCCGATGGCCGCGAGGCGGTTGCGGGCGAAGTCGACCCGGTCGGGGTTGGCGCCGTAGCTGTACGACTGGAGCCACGCGCTCCAGCACGACGAGCGCGCGGAGTCGGCGACGGCGGTGTCGTAGTCGAGGCCGTAGCAGCGCTCGAACGCGCTCTCGCCGTCATACACGTATCGGTAATTGGGTCCGCACCCGACGAGGGCGGTGAAGGCCGTGAGGAGGGCGACGCGCGCTCGGCTGGACATGGCCGAATGGTAGCCCGCATCGGGGCGGCGCGCAGTGCAGCTACGAGGGGGAGAGCAGCCGGTGGGCGAGCTCGCGCCATCGCCTCGCGGCGTCCTGCTGCGAGCGCACCTCCCCGAGGGTCGAGAGGGTGGCCGCGTCGGCGTGGCCGCGAACCTCGTCGATCATGGCGGTGGGGGAGAGGTTCTGCGAGAGCTCCAGGGCGAGCGAGCGGTGGGCCTCGGCGGTGCGACGGCAGTCGACGACCACCCGCGCGGTGTGGATGGTCTCCCGGATCGACCGGGGCAGCGTGGTGACCTGGGCGAGGTAGGACATCGGGAGCTGCACGGACTCGGCGAGGTTCCAGAGGTCGCGGGCGCTCCAGCAGGGGAGGGCCTCGGCGAAGTCCCAGCTCGTGTCGTACTCGACGGCGTCCAGGGCGAGCTCGGTGCGCAGCCCGCCGTCCGGGACGCCGAGCACCAGCTCCTGGATGGCGCCCTCGAACCAGCGGCGGCGGGTTCCCTCGAGCCCGCGGTCGCCCGCGACGGCGAGCGAGCGGAAGGCCTGCCGCCAGCGTCGACGGTCCGGGGCGCGCCGCTGGAGCACGTTGACCGCGCGCGGGAAGTCCCGGCGCCGGCAGAGGATCGCGGCGTCGTCGCTGATGCGGGTGTAGTCCACGACCACCAGTTGCTGAGTGCTCATCGAACCGGAGGGTTCGCAGAGCTCCCGGGGGCTGGTCAAAGAACGTGCAGGGCGGAGACCTTAGGGGGAGGGGAGGCTTTACCTCAGCCGGTAATCTCGCCGACGACGGCGATGGCGGCGCGGAGCCGGTCGACCTTGTCGGCGAGCTCGGTGAGGCGCTCTCGGTCCTTGGCCACCACGTCGGCCGGGGCGCGGCCCACGTAGTCGGGGTTGTTGAGCCGCCCGGCGAGGCCGCTGGACTCCTTCTGGGCCTTGAGGATGTCCTTCTCCAGGCGATCCTTCTCCTTGGAGGGGTCGATGTGCCCGGCGATGGGGATCAGCACCTCGACGCCGTGCGAGACGCCGTACCCGACGCCCCTGGGGCGCGGCTCGCTCGGCGACCCGTGGACGATCTCCCTGGCGCGGGTGAGCCGGCGAATCTGCGCCTCGTAGGTCTTGAGCACCCCTCGGGTGTCCTCGTCGTCGGTGCGGAGGGTGACGGTGATGGCCGCGCCGGGCTTGATGCCGAGCTCGGCGCAGATGCGCCGCACGCCTTCGATGGTGCCCTGGAGCGCGGCGATACGGCGCTCGGCCTCGGGGTCGGCCGTGGCGTCGCCCGCGTCGGGGAAGGGCGCGAGCGAGAGCACCTCGGGGAGCCCCCCGTCGGCGCGGCGCCGCCGGATGTTCTCCGGGAGGTGCGACCAGCACTCGGCGGTGAGGTGCGGCATGAAGGGATGCAGCAGCCGGTGCACGGTCTCCAGGCAGTGGGCGAGGGTGAGCTTGAAGGAGGCGCGGGTGGCCTCGTCGCCGCCCTCGAAGACGGGCTTGCAGAGCTCGAGAAACCAGTCGCAGAGCTCGTACCAGAAGAACTGGTACACGGCCGCGGTGGCCTCATCGAGGCGAAACTCCTTCACGCCCTGGTTCACCGCGCCGACGGCGTGGGCGAGCCGGGAGAGGATCCAGCGCTCGGCGTCCGAGGCGGGCTGGGGGAACGGGCCGGTGGGCCTCGGCGCGACGTCGGCGATGTGGGTGAGGGCGAAGCGCGTGGCGTTCCAGACCTTGTTGCAGAAGTCGCGATAGCCCTGGAGGCGGGCGAGGTTGAGGTTGATCTTGCGCGACTGCGGGGGGTGGCTCGCGAGGTAGAAGCGCACCGCGTCGGCGCCGAAGGCGGGGAAGCCCTCCTTCATGGTCGACACGCTGGGGTAGGCCTTGCGGAACTTCTGCAGCCCCTCCTGGAAGGGCGCGCTGCCCGAGGCGTGGGCGACGATGTCCTGGAGGGTGGCGCCGTTCACGAGGTCGAGCGGGTCGATGACGTTGCCCTTCACCTTGGACATCTTCGAGCCGGTCTCGTCGCAGACCATTCCGTGCAGAAGCACGCGGCGAAACGGCACGTCTCCGAGGAAGTGCAGCCCCATCATCAGCATCCGGGCGACCCAGAAGAAGATGATGTCGAAGCCGGTCTCCATCACCGAGGTCGGGTAGAAGGTCTTGAGCGCCGCGGTCTGCTCGGGCCAGCCGAGCGTCGCGAAGGGCCAGAGCGCCGAGCTGAACCAGGTGTCGAGCACGTCCGGGTCGCGGGCGATCTTCGCCGAGCCGCAGCCCGTGCACGCCGCGGGGTCTTCGCGCGAGACCACCGTCGCGCCGCAGTCGGCGCAGTACCAGGCCGGAACCTGGTGGCCCCACCAGAGCTGCCTGGAAATGCACCAGTCCTGGATGTTGGTCATCCAGTGCATGAAGGTCTTGGTCCACTCCTCGGGGGTGAAGGTGGTGCGGCCCTCCTCCACGGCCTTGATGGCGGGCTCGGCGAGCGGCGCCATGCGCACGTACCACTGCGGAAGCAGCAGCGGCTCGAGGATGTCCTGCGTGCGCTGGCAGCGCGCGTAGGGGATGGAGTGCGGGGTCGCGCCGCGGTCGAGGCCGCGCTCCGCGAGGGCGGCCTTCACGGCCTCGCGCGCGACGAAGCGGTCGAGGCCCGCGAAGGGCCCCGCCTCGGCGTTGAGGGTGCCGTCGAGGTTGAGGATGTTGATCATCGCGAGGTTGTTGCGACGACCGCACTCGTAGTCGTTGAAGTCGTGGGCGGGGGTGACCTTCACCGCGCCGGTGCCCTTGGTCGGGTCGGCGAGCAGCCCGTCGGCGATGATCGGGATGGAGCGGTCGACGAAGGGGTGCTTCACCCGCTTGCCGACGAGGCCCTGGTAGCGCGGGTCGTCGGGGTGCACCGCGATGGCCGTGTCGCCCACCATCGTCTCCGGGCGCGTGGTGGCCACCACGATCTCGCCGGAGCCGTCTTCGAGCAGGTACGCGAAGGAGAAGAGCTCGGCGTTGGGCTTCGCGGGATCGGGCTCTTCACGGTCGACCTCAAGGTCGGAGATCACCGTCTGGGCCTTGATGGACCAGTTCACCAGTCGGTTCGCCCGATAGATCAGCCCCTCCTCGTAAAGCCGCACGAACGCTTCACGAACGGCCCGCGACATGTCCGGGTCCATGGTGAACTTCGAGCGGGTCCAGTCGACGGACGAGCCCATCACCTTGAGCTGCTCGAAGATGCGCCCCCCGGAGCGGCCCTTCCACTCCCAGACCCGCTCGATGAACTGCTCGCGGCCGAGCGCGTGGCGGTCGCTGCCCTCTCGCTTCAGCTCCCGCTCCACGACGATCTGCGTGGCGATGCCCGCGTGGTCGATGCCCGGGAGCCACAGGGTGTTCTGCCCCGTCATGCGGGCGTGGCGGGCGATGCTGTCCTGGATGGTCAGCATGAGCGCGTGGCCCATGTGCAGCGAGCCCGTCACGTTGGGCGGCGGGAGGGCGATGGTGAAGCTCTTCGCGTTGTCGACGCCGTCTACCGCGTGAAACCACGTCGACGAGAGCTCGCGCTCGCGCCACCGGGGCTCGACTTCGTTGGGGTCGTAGGGGCGGGTGAAATCGCTGGTCGACATCCGAGGGGCTCCTCACGCTGCAGGAAGGCTTTGCTTCCTACTGTGCGGACGCGCGGGTCGCAACGCCTTCGGCGAGCGCGACGGATGTCGGGAGAGGGCTTACGGGGAGGTGAGGCGCTTCAGCTCTTCGCGGATCATCGTCTCGGCGAGCACCGGGACGACCTCCCACACCACGCGCTCGACCACCTCGCGGGTGAGCGCGGTGATGGCCTCGGCCTGCTGCGGGGTGAGGCCGAGCGACGCAGTCTTCGCGGCGACCTGATCGGCGACGGACTTCGCGAGGTCGGACGCCTGCACCGGGATGACCGGGGTGGGGGCGGCGACGGGCTCGGGGCGCGCGGACACCCGCGGGGCCTCGTTGAGCTCCGGGAGCAGGTCGTCGGGGGTCACGCGCGCGGGCTTCACCGGCGTGGCGGGAGGCGTCGCCGGGCGGATCGACGCCGCAGGGGCCGCCATCGGGGCCGCGGGGACCGGGCGGGCGACGGCCACCGGCGCGGCGGTCGGGAGCTTCGGAGCGCCGGGAGGCAGCGGAGGGGCCGCGGGCCGCGCGGGAGCCGCAGCGGGTGCGGCGGCCGCGGTGGCGCCGCTGACCGACTGGCGCACCCGGTCGATCATCGCCTGGGAGTCGAAGGGCTTGAGCACCGCCCCCTGGGCGCCGGCGGCTCGCGCCGCGGCCTCGTCGAGGGGCGAGTGGTCGGAGTAGAGCAGGTAGACCGGCACCGAGGAGAGGTTCGGCTCGCCGCGCAGGCTCTTCACGAGGTCGTAGCTGCTCGTGCCGGGGAGGTTGACGTCGACGATGATCGCGTTGGGACGAAGCTCGCGAGCGCGCGCGACCGCGCCGTCAGCGCTGTCGTGGGTCACGACCGCGATGTCTTCACCAGCGAAGGTCATCTCGAAGACCTTTCGCATCGTCGCGCTGTCATCGATGACGAACACGGATTTGGGCACGACCGACTCCTTCTTCAGCGGAGCATCGGTCATCCATCGCTCGCGCGAGGGGAAGACCCGTAAGCCCGCGTTGACGTTGTAGGTGGGCGCGAAAGTGGGTGTCAAGATTCGCGAGCGGTCGCCCCTCGACTCCTCGTCGATGCCTTGCCGGTTCACCGCCAGCCGTGGCAGAGATCGCTCGCAGAGGACCGCGCGCCGACGCAACGACGCGCTCCTGACGAAGGAGCCCTCAGAAATCCCCGTGAGCCCCGTCTCCGCGAAGCAAGACAACTCGCGATTGGATGACTACCGCATCGTCGCCGAGCTGGCGCGGGGCGGGATGGCAGCGGTCTTCCTGGGCGTCTACGAGGGCGCCGCGAGGCCGCGGGAGATCGTGGCCATCAAGGTGGTGCACCCGCACCTCGCCTACGACCCCGACTTCGTGGCGATGCTCTCCGACGAGGCCCGCATCGCCTCGTCCATCGGGCACCCCAACGTGGTGGAGATCCGGGAGTTCGTCCTAGGGCGCGCCGACGGGCGCAACTACATCGTGATGGAATATGCAGACGGCGAGACGCTGTCGATGTTCCTGAAGCAGGCGTCGCGGGGAAAGCGGCTGGGGGCGAGCCTCGCGGCGAGCATCGCCGCCGACGTCGCCGGGGGGCTGCACGCCGCCCACGAACTCCGCGGCCCGCACGGCGAGCCGCTCGACCTCGTGCACCGCGACGTCTCCCCGCAGAACATCATCGTCACCTACGACGGTCGGGTGAAGCTCACGGATTTCGGCGTCGCCAAGGCCACCGGGCGCATCCAGCGCACGCAGCCCGGGGAGATCAAGGGCAAGCTGGCCTACATGGCCCCGGAGCAGGCCTTCGGTCGCGATGTCGACCGGCGCTCGGACGTCTATGCCCTCGGCGTGGTGCTCTACGAGCTCGCCATGGGGCGGCGGCTCTTCGGCGGTAAGACCGACGCGGACACCATCCGCAACGTGATGCAGCACAACATCGTCGCGCCGCGCAGCATCGACCCGGAGTTTCCCGAGGGCCTTGAGCAGATCATCCTGGCGATGCTCACCAAGGAGCCCGGCGATCGCTTCCAGACGGCGGGCGCCGTCGAGCGGGCGCTGCGGGGCTACCTCCGTAGCGTCGGCGCGGGCGACCTCACGGACGAGCTCGGCACCTTCGTCCGCGACCTCGACCCCGACCGCTACCGCGCCAAGCAGGAACTCCTCCGCCCCGAGCGGGCGCTCCTCCCGCCCGCTGACACCACGAGCGTCTCTACCCGTACGCCGGAGTTCGACGCGCCCTCCGACGACGGCCCGACCCTGCTCTCCGGCCAGCTCGAAGACGCCATCCGCCAGATGGGCCTCACGCCCTCGACGGCTCCGGTCGCACCCCCGCGCCCCTCGGGGCCACCCCCCCGGAGCTCGACGCCCCCTCCGCAGCGGCCCGCCGCGCCGACGGCCCCTGCTTCGCAGCTCATCGACCAGACCGTGCAGGCCCAGTTTCCCCAGGCGCTGCTCGACCAGATCCGCGCCTCGTCGCTGCCGCCGCCCCCCGCCGCCCCCATCGCTCCCGCAGCCCCGCCGTCGCGCACCCTCCTCTGGGTGGCCATCGTCGGGGGGCTGCTGCTGATCCTCGCTGGGGCGACGGTCGTGGCGGCGCTGCTCGCCGGCTGACGATCTTACAGGGTCTTGTACTCCGAGTGCTCGCCGTACACCCGGCGGAGCGCGTCGGAGATCTCGCCGACCGTCACCCCGGCCTCCACCGCGTCGAGCACCCTGGGCATCACCGGCTGCGCCTCGCGGGCCGCGCGCTCGACCGCCGCCGTCGCGGCCTCCGCCTTCGGGCCGTCGCGCCGCGCTCGCCACGCGTGGAGCCTCGCGACCTGCTCGCGCTCCTGGGCCTCGTCGATGCGCTGCAGCGGCACCGCCTCGCTCGCGTCCTCCCGGTGCACGTTGACCCCGACGATGGGCCGGTCGCCGCGCTCGATCTCGAGCTGGTAGCGGTAGCTGGCGTCCTGGATCTCCCGCTGCACATAGCCCTGCTCGATGGCCGCGACCATGCCGCCGAGCTGGTCGACCCGGGCGAGGTACTCCTCCGCGCGCTCTCGCAGGTCGCGGGTCATGGCCTCGACCACGTAGCTGCCGCCGAAGGGGTCGACCACGTCGGCCACGCCGGACTCCGCGCCGATGATCTGCTGGGTGCGGAGCGCGAGCGTGGCGCTCTGCGCGGTGGGCAGCGCCAGGGCCTCGTCGAAGCTGTTGGTGTGCAGCGACTGGCAGCCGCCCAGCACCGCGGCCATGGCCTGGATGGTCACCCGCACGACGTTGTTGAGCGGCTGCTGCGCGGTGAGCGTCGCGCCCGCGGTCTGGCAGTGGAACTTCAGCGCACGCCCTCGGGCGCTCGTCACCCCGAAGCGCCGGGCCATGATCGACGACCAGAGCCCGCGGGCGGCGCGAAACTTCGAGACCTCCTCCAGCAGGTTGTTGTGCACGTTGAAGAAGAACGAGAGCTGCGAGGCGAAGCCCTCGGCGTCGAGGCCCGCGGCGAGGGCGGTCTCCACGTAGGCGATGCCGTTGGCGAGGGTGAAGGCGATCTCCTGCGCGGCGTCGCAGCCGGCCTCGCGCATGTGGTAGCCGGAGACGGAGATGACGTTCCAGTGAGGGGTCTCGCCCGACGCCCAGGAGAAGAGGTCGCCGATGAGGTGCAGCGAGGGGCGCGGCGGGTGGATGTACGTGCCTCGCGCGACGTACTCCTTCAGCAGGTCGTTCTGGATGGTGCCGCGGAGCTTCTTCGGGTCGATGCCCCGCCGCCGGGCGACCGCCACGTAGAGCGCCAGCAGGGTGCCCGCGGTGGAGTTGATGGTCATCGAGGTCGACACCTTGTCGAGCGGGATCGCGTCGAACAGCGTCTCCATGTCCTCGAGGGTGTCGACGGCGACGCCCACCTTGCCGACCTCGCCGAGGGCCATCGGGTGGTCGCTGTCGCGGCCCATCTGCGTCGGCAGGTCGAAGGCCACCGAGAGCCCCGTCTGACCGCGGTCGAGCAGCAGCCGGTAGCGCTCGTTGGAGGCCTTCGCGCTGCCGAAGCCCGCGTACTGGCGCATCGTCCAGAGTCGGCCGCGGTACATGTTGGGCTGCACGCCCCGCACGAAGGGCGCCTCGCCGGGCAGACCGATGTGCTCGATCGGATCGATGTCCGCGAGGTCGGCGGGGGTGTAGAGCGTGCGCGGGGTCTTTCCGCCCGCGAGGAGACCCTTCAGGGGTCGCGGGGGCGTGCGGGCCTCCACCGGAGCGAGGCTCTCCCGCTCCCACCGCGCGACGGACTCGGACACCCTCGGATCGCTGCTCATCGTCGACACACCTCCGCGCGGCTCGGATCGCGTTGGGCGCGTTGCGGAGCGACGCGAGGCAACGGATAAATCAAACCACGCCCGATGGCTACGATCCTCCACATCGAAGACGACCCGCAGAGCCGACTGCTGGTGCGCAAGCTGCTGCAGCGCGCCGGGCACGAGGTGCTCGAGGCTGTCTCGGGCGTGGAGGGCATCCGCATCGCGACGCACGCCCGGCCCGACCTGGTGCTGCTCGACATCAACGTCCCCGACCTCGACGGCTACGAGGTGGCGATGCTGCTGAGAGAGCGCCTGGCGGAGGTGCCCATCGTGGCGGTGACCGCCGAGGGTGACCGGGCGACGGCGCTTGGCCTCGGGTGCCGGGGCTTCATCGCCAAGCCCATCGAGGTGCGCTCCTTCGTGAAGACGGTGGAGTCCTACCTGGGCTCGAGGCCCCCGGAGGGCGCTTCGACCGCGTCGCCGGAGACCAGCTCCGAAGCGCTGCTCCGGGCGCAGGGGGCGAGGGTCGCGGCGAGGCTCGAGGCCAAGGTGCACGAGCTCAGCGACGCGCACGAGCGGCTGGTGGAGGCCGACCGCCTGCGCCGGGAGTTCTACCGAAACGTGAGCCACGAGCTCGCGACGCCGCTCACCCCGCTGGTGGGCTACCTGGGGCTGCTCTCCCGAGACGAGCTCGGGCCCCTCTCCGAGGCGCAGCGCAAGGCCGTGCGCAGCATGGACGGCGCCCTCGGGCGGCTGCGCCACACCATCGACAACCTCCTCGACGTGACCCAGCTCGAGACCGGCCGGCTGCGCTTCACCTTCGCGCCCTACGACCTGCGCGAGGTCGTGCTCCGCGCCGTCGAGCTTCGCCGCCCGACGCTCTCCGCCCAGGGATCGCAGCTCCTGGTGACCATCCCCGACGCCTCGCTGCCCGCGCTCGGCGACGCCGACCGCATCGGCCGGGCGGTCGATCACCTCCTCGACAACGCCGCGAAGTTCGCCCCGACCGGGGGCGCCATCGGCGTCGAGCTGCGCTTCAGCGCGACGCACGCCGAGCTGCTGGTCGCCGACGAGGGCGCAGGGGTGGCGCCCGGCTGGCTCGCCCGCATCTTCGAGCCCTTCGTGCAGGTCGACGGGTCGCCCACCCGCCGCCACGGCGGAGCGGGCGTCGGGCTCGCGGTGGTGCGGGGTGTCGCCGAGGCCCACGGGGGAGGGGTCGTGGCGGAGACCGGCTCCCGGATGCGCGTCGCGGGCAGAACCTTCCCGGGGCTGCTGGTGCGCCTCCAGATCACCCGCCGCCCGGAGGAGCCGTAGGCGATGGCCTCGCGCTCGTATCTCGACCACCACGCGACGACGCCCCTCTCCGGTCGAGCCCTCGCGGCGATGCGGCCGCTGCTGGAGGAGGGCTTCGTCGGCAACGCGTCGAGCTCCCACCATCACGGGCGTCGGGCGCGCGGCCTGATCGAGGAGGCCCGGCGTTCCGTCGCGGGGGCGATCGGAGCCTCCGCGTCGGCGCTCACCTTCACCTCCGGCGGGACCGAGGCGTTACACCTCTCGGTACTCGGCCTCGGCCGCCGAGGGGCGGTCTCGTCGCTGTGGTGCGACCCTGGAGCGCACCCCTGCGTGGTCGCGGCGATGGAGGCGCTGGGCGTCGAGCGCTCGCTCCCGCTGCGGTGGATCCCGACGAGGACCGAGGGGTCGGTGGACGTCGAGGCCCTCTCGGCGGCGCTCCAACCCGACGCCCTGCTGGCGCTCTCGTGGGTGCAGCACGAGACCGGCGCGGTGCTCGACCTCGCCCCGCTCCGCTCGCTGCTGACCGAGCGGGGAGCGCGCTGGGCGCTCGACGGGGTGCAGGCGCTGGGGAAGGTCGCGGTGGAGGTGGCGGCCACCGGGGCCGACGCGGTGGCCTTCTCGGCGCACAAGATCGGCGGACCGCAGGGCGTCGGGGCGCTCTGGGTGAGGGCGGGGGTGAGCCTCGCGACAGTGATGCCCGGGGGCGGACAGGAGCGGGGCCTCCGCGGCGGCACCGAGAACCTCCTCGGCATCGTGGGCTTCGGCGCGGCGGCCTCCGGGGTCGCCGATCGGCTCGCGGCGATGCCCCCGGTCGCGGCGCGTCGCGACGCCATCGAGCGGTCGCTGCTGGCGCATGGCGCTTCGCCCTCGGTGGCGCACCGTCCTCGGGTTGCCACGGTGAGTCACGTCGGCTGGGCGGCGGAGGTCTCGGGGCCAGAGCTGGTGGCGGCCTTCGACGTGGAGGGCGTCTCGGTGTCATCGGGTTCGGCGTGCTCGAGCGGCCGGGCGAGGGCGTCGGCCTCCATCGCGAGGCTGTACCCCGCGGAGCCCTGGCGGGCCTCGTCGGCGCTGCGGGTCTCGCTCTCGCCGGAGACCACCGACGCGGAGGTCGCTCGCTTCTCCGAGGTCGCGGCGAGGGTGCTGCCCCGCTTCTTCGCGGGGTGAGGGGCGGCGCCGTCGACCTCTCAGGGGCGGAGGACGAAGCGCGCGAAGAAGTCCTGGCCGCCGCCGTTGCGGATGAGCACCGAGCGGTCGGTGACCCCGGGGTCGGTTCCGCACGCGGGGATGACGATGGCCGCGCTGCCGATCTGCATCGCGACGCTGCCCGTCGGGGCGAAGCCGGCCCAGACCTCGACGGAGGCCGGCGCGCGACCGAGCCCGTGGCAGAGCCGCAGGGTCGTGTACTTGGGGTAGCTCAGGTGCGGACCCGCCCACGGAGAGCTCACCCAGGTGCCGCTCGCGTCGTCGAGGGAAGACCCTGGGATCCCTCCGTCGCAGCCGACGTCGATCACCCCTTCGCACAGCGCTGGATCGGTGGGTTCGGCGCACCCGAGCGCCGCGGCGCCGAGCGCCGCCACCAGCCGCAGCGCACCCCTCACGCCATCGCCTCGGCGAGGTCCCGCGCGTGGTAGGTGACGATGATGTCGGCGCCTGCCCGGCGAATCGACAGCAGCGTCTCCCGCACCGCGCGGTGGAGGTCGATCCAGCCGTTCTGCGCGGCGGCGTGCAGCATCGCGTACTCGCCGGAGACGTTGTAGGCCGCGACCGGGACGCTCACCTCCTCCTTCACGGCGCGGATGACGTCGAGGTACGCGAGCGCGGGCTTCACCATCACGATGTCGGCGCCCTCCTCGATGTCGAGGCGCACCTCTCGCAGCGCCTCGCGCGTGTTGGCCGGGTCCATCTGGTAGCCCGCGCGGTCGCCGAACTTCGGCGCGCAGTCCGCGGCCTCGCGGAAGGGCCCGTAGAACGCGCTCGCGTACTTCACCGCGTAGGACATCACCACCGTGTCCTCGTAGCCCGCAGCGTCGAGCGAGCGGCGCACGGCGCCGATGCGGCCGTCCATCATGTCGCTCGGCGACACGATGTCGGCCCCGGCCTGGGCGTACACGAGCCCGATGCGAGCGAGGCGCTCGACGGTGGCGTCGTTGTCGACCTCGACGGTTCCGTCACGGCGGGTGTGCAGCACGCCGCAGTGGCCGTGCGAGGTGTACTCGTCGACGCAGACGTCGGCCATGAGCACGCTCTGCGGCAGGGCCGAGCGCAGCGCCCGCAGCGCCGTCGGAACCGGGCCGTTCGGGTCCCAGGCGCCGGAGCCCTCGTCGTCCTTCTGGTCGGGCAGGCCGAAGAGCAGGAAGCTGCGAATACCCAGGGAGCTAAGCGCCTGCGCCTCGGCGACGGCGAGGTCGACGGAGAGCTGGGCGTGGCCGGGCATCGAGGTGATGGGCTTGCGTCGCCCTTCGCCCAGGGTGACGAAGAGCGGGGCGACGAGCTGGTCGGTGTGCAACCGGGTCTCGCGCACCAGCGAGCGGAGGGCGGCGGTCTGGCGCAGGCGGCGGGGGCGTACGAGGGGAAAGCTCATGGCGGGGCGAAGGCTCCTTGGCGGTAGTGGTCTCGCAGGGCGTCCCGGAGACCGTCGAGGGTATACACCGCCGCCTCGACGTGGACGGGCATCCCGAGGGAGCGCGCGACCTCCGAGGTGGTCGGTCCGATGGAGGCGACGATCAGCCCCGGGGGCAGCGGCAGGAGCGCGTCGCCCAGGGTCTCGGCGATGCCGCGGGCGGTCGACCCGGAGGTGAGCAGCACCGCGTCGAGGCCGCCGCTGGACCAGACCTCGCGGAGCCGATCGCGGTCCTCCTCGCTGGGGCCGAGCGTACGGTACGCGGGCACGTCATCGACCGCTGCGCCGCGCGCCCGGAGCGTCTCCGAGAGCCCCGGCGAGGCCACCTCCGCGCGGGGCAGGAGCACCGTGCACCGGGCGAGCTCGACGCCTGGGAGCGAGGCGAGGGCGTCGACCACCGCGATCCCCCGGTGCTCGGTGGCCACCGCGTCGGCCGTGATCCCCGAGTCCGAGAGCGCCCGGGCCGTCTCCGGGCCCACCGCCGCGACCCTCGCCCGTCCGAAGGCCCTCGCGTCGAGGCCCAGCGAGCGAAGCGCGGCGAAGGTGCGGCGCACGCCATTGGCGGAGGTGAAGGCCACCACGTCGTAGCGACCGGCGGCCATGGCGCGCAGGGCGGCGGAGAGCTCCTCCGGGCGGCTCGGGTCGCCGACGCGGATCATCGGGATCTCCACCACCGCGGCGCCAAGGTCGACGAAGGCGTCCGCGGTCTCGGCGGACTGCTCCGCGGCGCGCGCGACCAGCACCCTTCGGCCGTGCAGCCCCGGGCCGTCCCACCATCGGAGCCGCTCCCGCAGTCGCACCACCTCGCCGACGACCACCAGGGCGGGAGAGCGCACGTCGGCCGAGGCGGCGCGGTCGGGGAGGTCGGCGAGGGTGCCGGTGACGACGACCTGCTCGGGGTGGGTTCCTGCGGAGATGATGGCGGCGGGGGTGCTCGGGTCGCGGCCGCTGTCGATGAGGGTGGCGAGGTCGGTCGCGAGGCGCCGGAGGCCCATGAAGATCACGAGGGTGTCCGCCGAGGCCACCGCGCGCAGGGGGCCCTGGTCGGCCGGTCGGCCGGGGCGCTCCCTGGAGGTCACGAGGGCGACGGAGGAGGAATGCTCCCGGTGGGTGAGGGGGATGCCCGCGTAGGCCGTGGCTCCGATGGCCGCGCTCACCCCGGGGATCACCTCGAAGGCGATGCCGTGCTCCGCCAGGAACTCCGCCTCCTCGGCGCCGCGCCCGAAGATCAGCGCGTCGCCGCCCTTCAGCCGGGCCACCCTGCGCCCCTGGCTCGCCCGCAGCAGGAGCATGTGGTTGATCTCCTCCTGACCCGTCGATGACTGGTCGCCGCGCTTGCCCACGAAGAGCTGCTCGGCGTCGGGGCGTGCGTGGCGCAGCACGCCCGGGTGGACGAGGGCATCGACGAGCAGCGTGTCGGCGGCCGCGATGGCCCTGCGACCGCGGAGGGTGAGGAGGCCCGGGTCACCGGGACCCACGCCGACGAGAGAGACGAAGCCAGGCACGACGGCGGCACTCTACGCTGCCGGTCCGGCGCTGTCGCGCACGCGGTTTGACACCGACCGCGGGCTGCGACTACCACCCGACCGTGCGCTGGATCGTCCTTGCTGGTTCGCTGGTGTTCGCGTCGTGTCGTAGCTCTTCGGCGCCGGTCGAACCCGGGGCGCCCGCGCGCAACGTGGCGCCGGCGCGGGTCACCCCCCCAGCGAGGACCGGTCCCTCCGTGCGGGTGCTCCGCCAGTCGGGCGCGCCGGTGGACATCAGCGTCGAGGTGGTGCGCGAGCCGCGTACCCGCGAGCGGGGGCTGATGTTCCGCCGCGACATGGACGAAGACCACGGGATGATCTTCGTCTTCCCGCGGCCCGACCATCAGGTCTTCTGGATGCACAACACCATCCTTCCGCTCGACATGATCTTCATCCGCGCCGACCGCACCATCCTCGGCATCGTGAAGAACGCCACGCCCGAGACCGACGACCCGCGCGAGGTCCCGGGCGACTCGCTCTACGTGCTCGAGGTCAACGGCGGCTTCTCCGACCGGCACCACCTGAGCGCGGGCGACCGGGTGGAGTTCACCGACGTCCCGCCCGCCAGCGAGTGATCCGCCATGCACACCGACCGTCTCCAGCGTCCGCTGCTTGCCCTCGCGCTTACCGCAGGGTGTAATCTCACCGCCCCCGCCGAGCCGGCGTTTCGCCCCGTCGCGACGCCTCCTCCTCCCTCGGCCCCTACACCCGCTCCCGCCGCTCCCGCGCCCCCGGCGCCTGCGGCCCCTGGGGCTCCCGCCGCGGGCAGGCCCCGCTCCCGCGACCTCACCGTCACCCCGGCCCACGCCGATCCGACGGAGCCCGATCCGCTGCGCGGCCGCTTCACCCTGGAGCAGGCCACCGCGGGCCTCCCCGGGACCGGCGCTCTGGTGGCGACCATCGAGACGCGCATGGGCAACTTCTCCTGCGAGCTGCTCAGCCGGGAGGCGCCCGTCACGGTGGCCAATTTCGTCGGTCTCGCCCGAGGCCTCAGGGATTTCTGGGATCCCACCGCGGGCCGCTGGGTGCGCCGCCCCTTCTATGACGGCTCGATCTTCCACCGGGTGATCCCGGACTTCATGATCCAGGGCGGCGACATCCTCCGCTCGGGGATGGGCGGTCCGGGCTTCGAGTTCGCCGACGAGAACGTCCAGGGCCACAACGCGCCGGGCCTTCTCTGCATGGCCAACCACGGCCCGAACACCAACGGCGGCCAGTTCTTCATCACAGAGGTCGCGAAGCCCCACCTCGACGGCAGCTACTCGATCTTCGGCCGCTGCACCCCGGCCGACCTCGTGCGCCGCATCACGGCGGTGGAGCGCGACCCGCGCGACATGCCCGTCGAGGCCGTCGTGATCGACCACATCCGCATCTCGCGGCGCTGACCGTCGCGTCAGGGCAACCGCCCTCGGGCGCGGCGCCGACAAGGCCGCCCTGATGGTCCATCGCCCAGTCCGTCACGCGCTCGCCCTCGCCCTCGTCCTGATCGCCGCCCTCTCCGCCCTGCGGCGCGGACCGCGCTCCTTCTCTCCCATCGCCGAGCCCCCCGCGACTCACTCTCCCGCGCTCGTCGTCGATCCCAACACCGCGTCCCTGGAGACCCTCGAGTCGCTGCCGGGCATCGGGCCGACGCTGGCCCGACGCATCATCGAGGGGCGGTCGCCCGGAGGCTACGAGCGCATCGACGACCTGCGCCGGGTGCGCGGCATCGGCGAGCGCACCCTCTCCCGGCTGCGCCCCCGGCTGCGCATCGGGGCGCGCTCAGAGGTCTCGCAGGAAGCTCACTCCGACGGTCACCGTGACGAGGTCCGCCACGAGGTCACGGCCCACGAAGGGGAACGCGTAGGCCCCCTCGAATGACAGCGCGAACCCGCGCTTGAGGAGCCACCGGAGGCCCAGCCGCGCCTCGGCCGCGGGGGTGATCCAGCGGTCGCGAGGGCCCATCATCAGGTCGCCGCGCACTCCGAGCCCGACATAGGGGACGATTCGCAGCACGTCGAGCGCGTACACGGCCCCGGCGGCGAGGGTCGCGCCGTGCCTCGGCCCCCGCGGATCATCGGGGAACGCCAGGTGGTAGCCGCCGACGGCATAGAGCGAGAAGGCGTCGTTGAGGCCGTAGTGCGCGCCGAGCTCGACCGTCGCCCCTGGGCCTCCGACGGGGCCGGTGGATCCGGCGAATCCGACGCGGGGGCTCAGCACGAGCTCGCGCTCGAGGGCGAGCGCGGGGCGAGGGGAGAGCAGCGCGGCGAGGGCGATGGGGGCGATGAATGCGCGCATGCGTGGGAGCAAGTACCACGGCGGATCGACCTCGGCGCGCGATGGAGGTGCGCCACCCATGGAGCGCCGTCCTTGGTTGACTCAAGAGGTCTCGCGTGTAGAGTCCGCGCCGCTCTGGCGCCGCCGGAGGACTGTCCAGAAGGTTCGAGGAGAGCGCGTGAGTTCGACCGAGAGAGATGAGCGGGACGACGAGGCCGAAGAGGTCGAGTCGAGCGAGGCGTCCGGGGCGGAGCAGTCGGCGGAAGACCCGAACGTTCCGAAGAACCGGGCCGAGCGTCGCGCCGCAGCGAAGGCTGCCCGGCGGGGTCGCGTCGCGGTGCTGGCAGACGGCACGACGCCGACCGGGGACGAGGCCAACGGCGAGGTGTCCCCCGACGGCTCCGGGCTGATGCTCCCGACGACGTCGCTCGGCGGCAACCCGGCTGCGCTGGCCGAGCCTGCGCCCGGCGCCGGTCGCCGACGGCCTCCGCCCCGCACGATGTCCAAGGGCACGGGCGACTCCGAGGGCGTGCCCGAGTGGGCGCGCAGCATCGGCGACTCGCTCGGGCAGCACCGTCGCACCCTGACCATGGCCGCCGCCGCGGTGGTGGTGGTGGTGGGCTCCTCGCTCGCATGGCAGACGTGGCGATCGACCGCGGCTGCGAAGGCTGCCGACGCGTACTCCGAGGCGCTGCAGGTGTCGACGGCGAACATCGAGCCCGAAGACGCCCCGGCCCGGGAAGACGCCCCGACCCGGCGCGGGCCGGTGTTTCGCTCCATGGAGGCGCGGCTCCGTGCGTCCGTGGAGAAGTTCCGCCAGGTGGAGCAGCGCTACCCGCAGAGCCGCGTGGCGCCGCTCGCTCGTCTCTCCGAGGCGACCGCGCTCTACCAGCTCGGCCGCTACCAGGAGGCCCGCCAGCTCTACCAGGGCCTGATGGGGGCCGACACCGCGGGCCTCGAGGCGAGGGTGCTCGAGGGCATGGCGTTCACGCTCGAGTCGCTCAACGACCTCGACGGCGCGGCCGCCCGCTACCGAGAGCTCGGCGCCGTGCAGAACGCCGCCTACCGCGACCTCGCGCAGTACTATCAGGCGCGGCTCTTCGCCCGCCGAGACGACCGGGTCCACGCCAAGGAGCTGCTCCACGGCGTGATCGAGCGCACCGCGCACCCGACCGCGGCCGACCCGCTCGCGGCGTCGATCCAGAGCCTGCGCGAGCAGGCGGTGGCGCTTCTCCGGGAGATCGACCCGCAAGACCCGCAGATCGTCGAGTACGATCGGGCGCGCGCGGTGGGCGGCGGCGCCGAGGGCGAGCACGGCCACGAGGGCGGCGGTCGCAACCCGCTCGACTCGCTGCCGCCGGACCTCCGTCGTCAGCTCGAAGAGGCGCTCCGAAAGCAGGGGCGCCGTTAAGGCTTCGGTGCCCCCCGTGAACCCTCGGTCTCTCCTGGGCGCCGCGGTCTTCGCGGCAGCGATCGGCTCGTCGGCTTGCGCCGGCTTGCGGCTGGGCACGCGCGATCGCCCCGACCTCAACGAGGTCGCCACCCCCCTCCGTCATGACCTCGCGCACTTCCAGTGGCGCGTTCCGCTGGTGCTGGCCACCGACCTGGAGAGCCACCCCCGCAACCGGGGCGTTCCCGCGGTCGATGCCGAGCGAGGGCTCGTCTACGCCGGGGGCCTCGACCACGGCGTGCACGCGCTCCGCGCCGACGATGGCCTGGCGATCTGGCGCTTCCAGACGCTGGGCGCGGTCGAGGGCGCCATGGTGCTCGACCGGGGGACGCTGTTCGTCGGCTGCAACGACGGCGCCCTCTACGCCCTCGACGCGCTGACGGGCGCACAGCGCTGGCGCTTCCCGACCACCGCCGAGGTCGTCCGGGCCCCGATCGTGACGGCCGACACGGTGTTCCTGGTCAACGCCGACGACACGGTGTTCGCGCTCAACCGAGGCACCGGCGAGCAGCGCTGGCGCTACCACCGCGAACCCCCGGGGGGCATCACCGCGAGCGGTCACGCCGGGCTGCTCTTCGCGCGGGGAAAGCTCTACACAGGGTTCGCCGACGGCACCGTGGTGGCGATCGATCCGGGCGACGGGTCGCCGAGCTGGGAGCGCGACACCGCGGCCGACGCCGAGGAGAGCGACGCCACCGAGGCGCACCGGGTGATCGACGTCGACACCACGCCGGTGCTGCTCGACGGGTCGCTCTTCGCGGCCTCGCAGTCCACGGGGCTCTACTCGCTCGACCCCGAGGGCGGGGGCGTACGCTGGCGCATCGACTGGATGACCGCGGTCTCGTCGCTGGCCTCCGATGGTCGCTACCTGTATGCAACGTCGTCAACCCTGGGTCTGTTGAAGATCGATCCCTCGGACGGGTCTGTGCTCTGGGCCCGGGACTACGGCTCCGGGGCGATGCAGGTGATGGATGCCGGCGGCGGTCTGCTGATGGTTCCTTCGGCCTCGCAGGCGCTCTGGCTCGTGCGGGCGCGGGACGGCGAGGTGCTCGAGGGCGTCGGTCGCGGCGGGGTGACGGGAATGCCGACCCGGTCCGGGTCGTGGTTCTTCTTCGGGACGAACCTGGGCGGGCTCCAGGCCTACCGGCTGACCACCGAGTAGCCCGCGGGCCAGAGCCGTCGGACCGGGAGGGTCCGACAGGGCGGGGTAGAAAGCACGACGGCTCGGATCCCAAAAGCGGGATCCGGGCCGTTGGCGCATGGTGGGCGCTGGCGCCGTGGGGGTGGGTCTGGGTACCAAGGGGGCGCTGGCGCGTGGGGCCGTCGGCACCGGGGACTCGGCGGCGCATGGGTCCGGCCGCTCGTGGGCCTCGGGCTCGGGGCGGAACCACGCGTGCGCTCCGGCACCTGGCCGCTCGTGGGCCTCGGGCTCGGGCGTACCAGGCCGGGAATCACCGCAGAAACCGTGGTTCTCCCCAGGACTTTAACTTCGCATAATATGTATTCTGTAAACTCACGAAACGGGGCCTCCTGGGGGACTGGGCCTGTGCGAGGAAAACCTGGCGCGGCCCCTCCCCGGGACCCCGGTTCCCGGTGGGGACCCCTTGGGCGCCACCCGGCTTCGAGGTGATCCGCCAGGTGGCGTAGGCGCGGCGGAGGACGGAGCCCGCATCGGTGCTCCGGTGCCGGGAACCGAGTGCATCTTCGCCACCGTGGCGACCCGGACCGGCCCCGGCTTCCAGCTCCGCTTCGGCCCCTCTGGGTCTGAACGGGCCGACTCAGGTCCGGCCTGGGACCCTGGGCGGGTCTTCGGGAACTGCTCGCCTCCCGTGAGCGATGCCCCGCTTCCGTCCCTGCGGATCAGCCGGAAGCCTGATCCCCAGCGCGTGCCTATGCAGGCAGTCGCATATGCGGGCCTCGCTCGCATCGATCTTGACAGTGCATATGCGTGCCGCTGATGAGTCTATGCGCACGTCATACGCCTGCATATCGGCGCACGACCCCCATCCCCTGGCCAAGGCTCCCCATTGGCCCCCCGGAGCCGGTCGCGTCAGTTGACCGAATGCAGAATTCTGTAAACTCGCGACGGGCTTCGAGGGCGCCCGCCTGCCCCGGAGCTCAGTCCTGATCGCTGGAAGCGCTCGTCTCCCCGGCCTCCGACGCCGGAGCCCCGGGCTCTCGGCGGGCGCCGCGGGGGCGGCTCTTCCGGGTCGACTCGGTCGCGAGCTGGCCGCACGCCGCGCCGATGTCCTTCCCCCCGCTGTACCGACGGATCACCGGAACCCCCATGCCCGCGAGCCGGTCATGGAAGCGGTCCCTCTCCTCCGGGGTCGGCGGCCGGTAGGGCAATCCGGCGATCGGGTTCCAGTCGATGAGCGACAGGCGCGCCGGCATCCGCTTGAGCAGCTCGGCGAGCGCGTCGGCCTCGGCGTCGGTCGTATTCACGCCGCCCATCAGCGCATACGCGAACATCACCAGCCGCCCCGAGCGCTCATGGAAGCGCTTCGCCGCCTCCACCACCTCCTGGATGGGGTACTTCCCCTCCATCGGAACCAGGCTCCGCCGGAGCGCGGTCTGCGCGCTGGTGATGCTGATCCCGAGGCGTATGCGTGTTCGCATTCCTGCCAGGCGATCGATGCCAGGGACGATTCCGACGGTGCATACCGTGATGTTGCGGGCGTCGACCGCCAGGCCGCAGGGGTTGGACATCACCTCGATGGCCTGCAGCACGTTGTCGAGGTTATGCAGGGGCTCGCCCATCCCCTGGAACACCACCCCGTGCACCCTGCCCTCGCCCGACGCCCTCAGCTCGGCGGCCACCAGGCGCACCTGCTCGACGATCTCCCAGGCCTCCAGGTTGCGCGAGAGCCCCATCGTGCCGGTGGCGCAGAACGCGCAGCCCATGGCGCAGCCCACCTGCGAGCTGACACAGACCACGTAGCGGCCCTTCCGCTCGAGCGGGATGCGCACCGTCTCGATGACGGCCCCGTCCGCGAGGGCGATCGCGAACTTCACGAAGGGGTCCTCCTGGGAAGCCTGGCGATCGAGCACCTTCACCTGCCCGATGGGGAGCTCGGCCTCGACGGCCTTCCTCGCCGTGGTGCGCAGCTGCTGGACCCCCAGGAGCGAGTCGCCGCCGCGCTGCACGACGTGGGCGATGATCCGGCGGGCCTCCGGGGGCGTGAGGGCGTCGCCGAAGCGCTCGGCCAGTCGTTCGGGCGTCTCGCCCTGGAGGCGATCGGTCGGATGCATGTCTCTGGGGGGCTCCCGGGGGGGCTTTGGGTCTCTGAAAGTGGGGGCATCCGTGGCTGCCGCCGCGGAAGGCCGGTGGTATACGACCGCTTACCCATGGAGCCCAAGCTCGACGCCCTCTATGCCTGGATGCGCGATGCCCGATCGGTGCTGGTCTGCTTTTCTGGCGGCGTCGACAGCGCGTTCGTCCTGAAGGCCGCCCACGTCGCCCTCGGCGACCGCGCCCTCGGGCTCACCGCCCTTTCCCCGGCCCTCCCGGTCTCCGAGCGGGAGGCAGCGTCTGCCCTCGCGGCGGAGATCGGCGTGCCCCACGTCGCCGTCGACTCGTACGAGATCGACGACCCGAACTACACCAAGAACCCCGTCGACCGCTGCTTCTACTGCAAGTCCGAGCTCTATCGCATCGCCCTCGCCGAGGGAGAGCGCCGGGGCTTCGCCGTGGTGGTCAACGGCACCAACCTGGATGACCTCGGCGACCATCGACCCGGGCTCCAGGCCGCCAGCGAGCAGGGCGTGCGCTCGCCGCTGGTCGAGCTCGGATTCACCAAGGAAGACATCCGCCGCTGCGCTCAGGTCATCGGCCTCAGCGTCTGGAACAAGCCCGCCGCGGCCTGCCTCGCGTCGCGCATCCCCTACGGCACCTCCGTCACCCAGGAGCGGCTGCGGCAGATCGATCGCGCGGAAGACGGGCTGCGGGCCCTCGGGTTCCGGCAGGTTCGAGTGCGCTACCACGGCGATGTCGCCAGGGTGGAGGTCGGCCCGGCCGAGCTCTCGGCCGCCTTCGAGCGGCGGGCGGAGGTCTCCGCGGCGTGCCACCGCGCGGGCTTCACCTTCGCGACCCTCGACCTCGACGGCTATCGCCTGGGCTCGCACAACGAGACCTTCCGACTGAAGGTGCTCAACTCGTGATCGGGGTCCCGGTCCGCGCGCGCCCCGCGTGGATCGGCGGCTGCGCCCTGCTCGTCGCCTCCAGCGCGATCGCGCAGGAGCTCCCGGTGCCTCCCTTCCTTCCCCCGTCGCCTTCCCGGGCCGTGGACGGTGGTCGCTCCAAGAAGCCCGCGGGGGAAGACGCCGCGCCGACGCTGGTGGTTCCGGCCGCGACGCTCGTCAACGTGCACACCCGCGAGGCCATCATGCTCGACGCCGCCCCCTCGGAGCAGGAGCGGGAGCGGGTGGAGTGGTTTCTCCGAGACCGCACCAACTGGGAGCGGCACGCCATCTCCGCGCTGAGCCTCGAGACCCTGCGCGCCTCGGTGCTCTCGCTGGGAGCCCGCCGCGTCGAGGTGGTGTCGGGCTATCGCTCGGACAAGCTCAACGAGGGGCTGCGAAAGAAGGGGCGCCACGTCGCGGCGCGGAGCCAGCACGTGCTCGGCAACGCCATCGATTTCCGGCTGGTGGGCGTCCCGACGACGACGCTCCGCGCGTGGGTCACGCGCTTCCACCGGGGGGGCATCGGATTCTATCCACGGAGCGGCTTCATCCACGTGGACTCGGGTCGCCCGCGGCGATGGAACGAGGAGTGATTCAACCCCAGGGGAGCCCGTCGCCCGCGAGGGGCGTGCGGGCGCGGTAGGCCGCGTGGAGCCGGCGGGTGAGCGGCCCCGGGGCGCCGTCACCGACCTCGTGGTCGTCGACACGGACCACCGGGACGAGCTCGCGAACGCTCGACGTGAGGAAGACCTCGTCGGCGGTCCATAGATCGGAAGCGTCGAGGCGGGCGCAGACGGCTGCGACCCCCAGCTCGCGGGCGATGGAGAGCACCTCGGCGCGGGTGATCCCATCGAGCGGACCGCTCTCGAGGGAGGGCGTGCGGAGCTCAGGCCCGGACACCACGAACACGTTGGCGCTCGTCGACTCGATGAGCGCCCCGTCGCTGGAGAGCAGCAGCGCGTCGTCGAACCCCCTGCCCCGGGCGTCGCGCAGCGCCAGGATGTGGAGCTGGTAGTTGGAGGACTTCACCCCGGAGAGCGAGAGCATCCCCTCGCGAGGGGTCGCGCGGTCGACGGTCGTGAGCGTCGCGCTCAGCCCGCGCTGGTAGAGCGACGCAGGGAGCGCAGGGAGCGGCGTCGCGAGGGTGAGCCTCGTGGGCACCGTCGCCAGCGAAGGGTCGAGCCCGGGGGAGCCGACGCCCCGGGTGAGCGCGAGGCGCAGCACCGAGTCGGAGCCCGCGGGGCGCTCCGAGAGGACCGCGCGCACCTCGGCGATCCAGCGGGCGTTGGAGATGGGGACGGTGATGCCGACGCGCCGCGCGGCGAGCGCGAGGCGTCCGAGGTGCTCTTCGAGGCGCCAGGGCTCCGAGCGGTACGTGCGCAGCACCTCGAAGACGCCGTCGCCGTAGAGGAAGCCGCGGTCGAAGACCGAGACCCCGCCGTCGGCGAGCGGGCGCCCATCGAGCAGCCCGACCGCCCCGGCGGGGGTCTTCGAATTCATCGGAGGATCAGGCGCGAAGCTGCGCGAGGAGCGTGGTCGCTCGCGGGTGCTGGCGGTCGCTCTCCAGCGCCCGCTCGAGCATCCCGATGGCCTTGGGCTTGTCGCCCTGCAGCGAGAGGGTCTCGCCCAGGTAGGCGTAGACGTCCGCCTTGGTCAGCCCGACGTTGGGGTCGAGCCGCTGGAGGAGCAGCGCGCGGAAGGTCTTCTGCGCGCGGTCGAGGTCGCCCGTCTCCAGGCAGAGGAGACCGAGGTCGCGAAGGATCGGCACGCTGGTGAGGTCGATCTTGAACGCCGCGTCGTAGAGCGAGAGGGCCTCGAGCTTGTTGCCCATGCGCTGCTGCGCCTGGCCGAGCCGGTGCTGCCACTGGGCCAGCTCCTTGGTGCGGCGGCCCGCGAAGCTCGCGATGATCTTCTCCAGGATCGGCACCGCGTCGGCCTCGCGCCCGTTGGCCGAGAGCAGGTCGACGAGGGGGAGCAGCACCTCGCGGTCGCTGGGGTTGAGCGCGCTGGCGCGCTCCAGGTAGGCCATCGCGCGGGCCGGATCGGCGAGCTGGTCGCGCGAAAGCGTCGCGAGGCCGCGCAGCAGGGTGACCTGCGCGGCGACGTCGCTGGTGAGGGCGAGCTCCTTCTCCATCACCTCGGCGAGGAGCGTGTGGTCGCGCCGCGACTCCGCGAGCGCCCGGAGTCGACGCAGCGAGTCCGTAGAGCTCGGGTCGAGCTCCAGGGCCCGGCGGAGGCTCTGCTCCGCGGCGGACGGGTCGTTGAGCCGGTCGGCCTGGAGCGTCGCGAGGCGCAGCGCCATCGCCGCGGATTCCACGCCCGGAGGCGCCACGGCCACCGCGCGCTGGAGCATCGAGGTCGCCTTCTCGTAGTCCCCGGAGGCCTCCGCGAGGCGGGCCACCGCGGCGAGGGCGCCGGAGTGCTCGGGCTGACGGTCGAGCACGCGCTCGTAGAGCTCGATCGCGCGGTCGACGTCGTTGAGCCGCTGCTCGTGCAGCTCGCCGATGCGCACCAGGGTGGTCAGCTCGGTGGCGGAGTCACCCATGGACACGGCGTGGTCGAGCCGGCGCTCGAGCAGGTCGGAGAGGTCGCTCCAGCGGTTGAGCGAGGCGTAGAGGCGCTCGAGGGCGGCGCCCGCCGCGGGGTGCTCGGGCACCTCGTCGAGGATCTCGCGGAGGTACTCCACCGCGGACTCGGCGCTGTGCAGCTGCTGCTCGGCCACGTCGGCGAGGCGGAGCCGGGTCGCGACGCGCTCCTCCACGGAGACCGCCACGTCCAGGCGCCCGCGCAGGGCGTCCTCGAGGTCGCGCCACTTGCCGGAGCGCTCGAAGAGCGACTCCAGGGCGACGCGGGCGTCGAGGTCCGAGGGGTCGAAGTCGAGCACCTCGCGCCAGGCCGTCACGGCCCGGGTCTCGTCGGCCAGCGGACCGGCGTAGAGGCCCGCGACCTCGCGCCGCAGCCGCAGCGCCTCGGTGGGATCGTCCGCCAGCCGGGCGCGCCGACCGAGCAGATCGGCCAGGTCTTCCCAGCGCCCCTGCATCCGCCGCAGGCGGGCGAGGTCGTCGATCGAGGTCGGGTCGGCGTCGTCGACCTCCAGCGTCGCCGCGGAGATCTCCGCCGCCAGGTCGACGTTGCCCAGGGGGCCCTCGGCCAGCGTGGCGGCTTCGCGCAGCATCGCCTTGCGGGCGTCGCCGTCGAACTCCACCTCGGCGCGGCGCCGCAGCGTCGCCACCAGGTCGGCCTCGCGCCCGGGCTGGCGCTGCAGGCCTTCGAGCATGGTGAGCGCCTCGACGCTCTCCGGGTCGGCCTCGAGCGCAGCGCGCACCCTCGCCTCCGCGGCCGTCGGGTCGCCGATGTGATCGGCGTACCACTTGGCGCCGCGCAGGTTGAGCCGCACGGCCTCGTCGGACACGAGCCCCGTCTCCGGGCGCACCGCGGACTCGATCACGCCGCGCAGCGAGGGCCACGCGTTCGCGGCCGGGGCGAGGCGCTCGAGCTCGCCGAGCAGCCCCTCGTCGCGGGGGTCGAGCGCGAAGGCCCGGGTGACCGCGTCGAGCGCGCCGGACAGGTCGGACATGCGCTCCTCCCGGAGCCGCGCCAGGTCGCCGAGGATCTGCACGCGGTCGGCGTCGGAGGTCGCCGCGTCCACCTTGAGGCCCAGCAGCCAGGCCTGCCTGGTCGCGTTGTCGCTGCGGCGGAAGGTCTGCTCGAGCACCTCCATCGCGTCGTCGCGCACCGTCGGGTCATCGAGGAGCTTCTCAAGCAGCTCGATGGCGCGGGCGTGCGTGGGCTCGCGCTCCACCACGTTCTGCAGCGCCGAGACGGCGCCGCGAGCGTCGGCGAAGCGGGTCATGCGCAGCTCGGCCAGCCGCACCTCGAGGGCGTCGAGGCGGTCCGGCGAGCTGAGCAGCACGCGGCGCTCGAGGATGTCGCCGAGCTCGTTCCACTGCGCGCTGCGCGAGTAGATCTGGTCGAGGGCCTCGAGCACCGTGTCGTCGTCGCCGCCGAGCTCGAGGGCCTGGCGGTAGTTGTGCGCCGCGCGGGTGTCGTCCTCGATGCGCTCGACGCTGATGCGCGCCGCGCGCACCGAGAGGTCGCGCCCCGCGGAGGGATCGGAGCCGTCGCGCACGGCGCGCTCGAGGGCGGAGACCAGGTCGGTCCAGCGGCCCAGCGAGGCCGCGAGGCGCTCCAGCTCCGCGAGGGTGGAGGGCTCGCCGGAGTCCTCGCTGAAGGCGAGCAGGTAGCTCTCGAAGGCCGCCGCGTGGTCCTTGCGGCCGTCCTCGTGGACCGCCGCGATGCGCCGCCGCTCCGACGCCCGCTGCGCGGGGTCGTCGATGCACTCGATGCGGTGCTCGAGCACCTGCACCAGGTCGTCCCAGCGCCCGGCGCCGCGGTAGAGCGGCTCCAGGATCTCGACCGCGGCCGCCCGCTGGTCGACGTCCTGGGAGATCTCCCGCACCGCCGTGAGGGCCTCGGGGTTCGTCGGCTCGGCGGCCAGCACCTCGCGGTAGCTGTCGAGCGCCGCGTCGCTGTCGCTGAGCTCCTTCTGCTGGAGCGCGCCGATGCGCAGCAGCAGCGCCGACCGGTCCGCCGGGGAGGACGCGAGGGCGACCTGCATCCGGAGGTTCTCGAGCAGCTCGGGGAACATCGACTGCGCCGCGAAGAGGCGCTCCAGCGCGCGGATCGCCTCGGCCTGCGAGGGGCTCTCGTCGAGCGCCCGGCGGTACGCGTCGATCGCGTGGTGCGGGTCTTCGAGCGAGCGCTCCCACAGGCGCCCGAGGCGCAGCGCGGTGTCCGTGCGGGCCGCCGGGTCGGACTCCACGTCGAGGCGCTGCTGGAGCACCTCGGCCAGGCCGCGGTGGTCGCCGCGCTGCGAGAGCAGCCCGTCGAGGGCCTCGAGGGCGACCAGGTCCGTCGGGTCGATCTCCAGCGCGCGGCGGAAGGCGTGGATCGCCGCGGTGGGGTTGTTGAGCATGTCGCGCTGCGACTCGCCCACGGTGTGCAGCAGGAAGCGCCGGTGGTCGTCGTCGAGCGAGCGCGCGACCTTGCGCTCCAGCACGTCGACGTGACCCTCCCAGTCCGAGAGCAGCACGTGCAGGCCCTCGAGCTGGTCGAGCACGTCGAGCTGCGTCTCGTCGACGGAGAACAGCCGCTCGTAGGCGGAGATCGCCGCGCGGGGGTCGCCCCGGCGCTGGTCGTGTGTCGCCGCGATGGCGCGCAGCAGGTCGCTCTTGAGCACCAGGTCGTCGCTGCTCGCGAGGGCGGCCTCGTAGCTGCGGACGAGCTCGTCCCAGAGGCCGTGCTCGCCGGCCAGGCGCTCGACGGACTCGCGCGCCTCCCCGTCCCCGGGGTCGACGCCGAAGGCCGCGCTGAAGGCCTCGAAGGCGAGCTTCGGATCGCGCGCCCGGGTCTCCCGGATGCGACCGATCTCCTTGTAGAGTTCGGCGCGCCCGGCGGCGTCGTGCGTCGCCTCCAGGCGGGTCACGAGCACGCCGGCGAGGCGGGCCCAGTCGTCGAGCTCGCGGTACACGGGCTCCAGGATCTCGACGACGCTGAGCCGCAGCTCGGGCCGGGACTCGGCGAGCTGCTCCAGCGACTGGATGGCCACGCGGTGGTCGCGGCGGTCCTCGAGGATCTCCCGGAACGCGTCGACCGCGCCGGTGGGATCGCCGAGCTGGTCGGCCCGGAGGCGGCCGAGGCGGAAACGAAGCGCCGAGCGCTCCTCGACGTCGACGGCGTCCGCGATGCGGCGCTCGAGGAGGTCCGCGAGGTCGCGCCACGCCTGGGTCTTCACCAGCAGCGCGTCGAGGCGGTGGATGGCGTCCGCGTCCATCGGGTCGACGTCGAGCACCGCGCGGTAGTCCGCGATGGCGCGCTCGAGGTTGCCCAGCGGCCCCTCGTCGATCGCCGCGATCTTGTGGAGGAAGGCCTTGCGCTCGATCGGGTCGACCGCGCGGTCCGCCGCGTCGCGGTAGAGGTCGAGCAGCTCGGCGTGCGCGCTCTCACGGGCGAGCAGCGCCTCCAGGGCGTCGAACACCTCGCGCCGACCCCCGTCGAAGGCGAGCGTGCGGCGGTAGAACCTCCGCGCGCGGGCCGTGTCCTGGACGCGCTCGTCGAAGAGGCGCGCCGCCGCGAAGGAGAGGTCGGCGGAGCTGTCGTCGTCGACGGCGATGCCGTCGAGCGCCGAGGCGTACACCTCGGCGAGCTTCGGGTGAGCGTCCGTCGCGCGCGCCAGCCGGTCGAGGGTCTCCCAGGTCGCGCGGTCGGCCGGGTCTTCGCGGAAGATGCGGGCCTGGGTGTCGAGCGCGCGCCCGAGGTCGCCGATGTTCTCCTCGTAGAGCGTCGCGAGGCGCGAGAGCAGCTCGATGCGCCCGCGCGGGTCGTCCTCCGCCGCGATGCGGGACTCCAGCGCGCCGATGAGCTTCGGCATGTCCATGCGCGAGCGGTAGATGGGCTCGAGCATCGTCGCGACGCGCGCGGCCAGCTCCGGCCGCTGCCCGAGCTCCTCCAGCGCGGCCACGGTGGCCTCGTGGTCGCCGGTCTGGTCGAGCACCGCGCGGAAGTGCTCGAAGGCCCGCTCGGTGTCGTCGAGGTGGTCCATCGCCACGCGGCCGAGGCGGTGGTGCAGCGCCGCCGTGTCCGCCCCGTCGCGCGTGAGCTGCGACTCCAGCAGGTTCGCGAGGTCGTCCCAGCGCCCGGCCCGCGCGTAGAGCCGCTCGAGCGCCGTCGCGCTCTCCGCGTCGAAGCCCGACCCGAGGATCGCCTCGTAGGCCTCGACCGCGCCGGCCCGGTCGTCGCGACGCTCCTCCTGGATGCGCGCGACCTTGTGCAGCAGCGCCCGCCGCGCCGCGTCGGAGTCCGCGAGCTCCACCTTGCGGCGGAGCACCGAGAGCAGCTCGTCCCACTGCTGCGTCGACTCGTGCAGCGACTCGAGGGCGTCGAGCGCCGGGGCGAAGTCGGCCTGGTTCTCCAGGGCCTTCTCGAAGTGCTCCCGCGCCGTCGCCGTGTCGTTGAGGTTCGTGAGCGCCGTGTCCGCGATGCGCATCAGCACGTCGCGCTGCAGCTCGGCGTCCAGCAGCTTCGGCGCCACCTCGCGGAACACCGCGATCAGCTCCTTGTGCCGCCCCGCCGCGCGCGCGAGCGACTCCACGTGCGCCACGCGCTGCGCCGCGTCGGCGTCCTCCGCCGCGAGGGAGAGCGCCCGCGAGGCCCGCTCGAAGGCGCGCCCGGAGTCCGAGAGCCCCACCTCCGCGACCTCCGCGGCGCTCGACAGCGACTGCAGCCGCTCGTCCCGGTCGTCGCTCTCGGCCGCGATGCGGTCGAGCACGTCCACCAGCTTCGCCCAGTCGCCGTCCGCCCGCAGCACCGGCTCGAGCGCCCGCGCCGCCGCGATGGGCACGTCCGGCGAGCTCGACCGGAGCATCTCCGTGAGCGCCAGCCGCGCCGCGGGGGTGGTCGGGTCGAGCGAGAGCGCCTCCTGGTAGCCGAGCACCGCCATCAGGGGCTCGTCGGTCTTGCGGTAGCGCAGGTCGGCCGCACGCACGATGAGCGCGAGCCGGTCGGCGGGGTCTTCGGCGACCGCGAGGTCACGCTCGACCACCGCGAGCAGGCCCGCCCACTGGTCGGACACCTCCAGCAGCCGCGCGAGCGCGGCGTGGATGGCGCGGTCGGGACCGAAGCTCGAGAGCACCTCCTCGTAGAGGGCGATCGCCTCGGGCACCGCCGCGAGCTTCTCCTCGAGCACCGAGGCCGCGCGCACCAGCAGCTGCTTCTGCGCGTCGCCGTCGCCCACCAGCGCGGCCTGACGGCGCAGCGTGGTGACCAGCTCCTCCCACTGTCCGCTGCGCTCGTAGAGCCGGGCCAGCGCCCGCAGCGCGTCGAGGTCGCCCGCGTCGAGGTCGAGTCGACCCCGCTGCGCTTCGATCGCCCCCGCGAGGTCGCCGACCTCGTCTTCGAGGATCTCCGCGGCCTGGGACAGGAGGGAGGTCTGCAGCGCCGGGTCGGTCTCGTGCCGCGCCCGCAGCCGCAGCGCGTCGACGAGGCCGCGCGGGTTCTGGAGCGCGCGGTAGAGGCGCTCGAGCGCCACGGCGGCGGCCAGCGTGGTGTCGCGGTCGCCCTCCGCCTCGGTGAGCAGCCGACGAAACGTACGCTCGGCCTTCACCGGGTCGATGAGGCGCTCGTCGTAGATGGCCGCGAGGTCGCGCAGCACCGGCACCCGCACGGTGCTCGCGCGCGGGTCTTCCAGCACCTCCTCGAGGGTCTCCGCGGCGCGGGCGTCCTGCAGCGCCACCGCCGAGAGCCGCAGGAGCTCCTCGCGGAACGTCGCCTGGGTCGGGTCTTCGAGCGTCGCCGTGGCGATCGCGTCGAGCGCCCCGACGGGGTCGTGCAGCACGATCTCTCGCAGCTCCGCGATGCGCTGGTGGAGCGCCGCCCGAGGGGCGCCGGGCTCCGTCGCCTCGAGCCGGATCTGGAGCATCCGCACGAGGCCCTCGGCGCTCGGGTCACCGTCGCGGTCGTAGAGGGTCTCCAGCACCTGCGCGGCGCGCTGACGCAGCGCGGGCGCCTCGATGAGCCGCTCGAGCCCGCGGCGCGCGCGGGCGTTGGTGGCGTCGGACTCGACCACGGTCTCGTAGTCGACGAAGGCGTCGTCCACGCGGGCGAGCTTGAGCTCGAGCGTCTCCGCGCGGCGGAGCCGGAGCTCGGTCGTCTCGTCGGCGCCGCGGCCCTGCTCGATGGAGCGGGAGAGCAGCGTCACCAGCGACTCCCAGCGCCCGAGGCGCTCATAGAGCCGGTCGAGCGCGGAGGAGACCTCGGCGTTGGCGGGATCGAGCGCCACGGCGCGTTCGAGCGCGCCCACCGCGTCTTCGGGCTGATCGAGCACGTCTTCGAGGAGGCGCCCCTCCTCGATGAAGAGCGCCACGCGGGCGCCGTCGTCGGTGAGGCGCTCGACCCAGGTGCCGTAGAGGGTGTGCAGGTCGGACCAGCGCCCGCTCTGGCGGTAGAGGCGCTCGAGGGACTCGAAGGCCGCGGGCTCCGGGGCGCCGCCCTCGATCACCACGCGGTGGAAGGGCTCGGCCGCCGCGGGGTCGCCGTTGCGGTCCTCGTGGAGGGCGGCGGTGCGCCGGGCCAGGCCGACGCGCACCGCGGGGTCGACGCCCTCTCGCGCGACCAGGGTCGCGAGGAACCCCGCCAGCTCGGTGGTCCAGCCCCCCTCGATGGAGAGCGCGGTGACGGCGTTGGCGATGGGCTCGGAGGCCGGCTCCGCGTCGAGCATGGAGCGCAGCAGGTCGAAGCCCGAGCGCGGGTCGTCGAGCCGCTCGGAGTACACCCGGGCGAGGCGCAGCCCGAGCTCGCGGCGGCGGTCGGCGTCCTGCTCGACGTCGAACAGGATCTGCAGCACCCACGCGAGCTTGCGGAACTCCCCGGTCTGCTCGAACTCCGGCTCCAGGGTCTTCGCCGCGACCACGCGCCAGCGCTCGTCGCCCAGCAGCGACTCGAGCGCGTCGAGGGCGCCCTGGTGGTGCGCCGAGAGCGCCAGCACCTCGCGGTACGCCTCGATGGCGGACTCCACCTTGCCCAGGTGCTTGCGCTGCACCGAGCCCAGCGCCAGCGCCAGCTCGGCGCGGGCGGCGCCCTGCGCGAGGTCGTGCCGCGCGATGAGCGTCGACTCCAGCTCGGCCCAGCGCCCCGCGGACTCGGCGAGGCGGGAGAGCGCGGCCAGCGCGGTCTCGTCCGTGGGGTCCGTCGCGATCAACACGCGGAAGCGCTCGCTCGCGGCGTCGGGCTGCTGGAGCACCGCCTCCTCGAGCTCGGCGACCTCGGTGATGAGGGCGCGCCGCTCGGCGGCGTCGGAGACGCGGGCGACCCGGTGGTCGAAGAGCCCGCGCAGGTCGTCCCAGCGCTGGGCGCGCCGCAGCAGCGCGTCGAGCGAATGCATCACCGAGGCGTCGTCGGGCGACTGCGCGAGCGCGCGCTCGTAGCGGGAGATGGCGGCGTCGACCTCGCCGAGGCGGTCGGCCTCGACGGCGGCGCTCTTGTCCCGAAGTCGGGCGATCTCGAGCGGATCGGCGGCCGATGCGGCCCGGGCGTCGAAGGTGTCGACGAGCTCGCGCCAGGCGCCGGCCTCGGCGGCGCTCGCCTCGACCTGGGCCTCGAGGGAGCTGTCCGTGGGCTCGAGCCGGTAGGCGCGCAGGGCCCACTGGAAGGCCGCCGCGCGGTCGCCGAGGCGGCTGGCGGAGATCTCCCGCAGCTTGTGCAGGTACGAGAGCGCGGCCGAGCGGTCGTCCGCGGGGACGGCGTTGAGGAGCACCTCGTAGAGCTGGGCGAGCCGAGACCAGCGCTCGTCCTCCAGGTAGATCGGCACCAGCGCGGTGGCGGCGGCGACGTTGTTCGGGTCGACGGAGAGCACGCGCTCGTAGCTGCGAAACGCCCTCGCGGGCTGCCGCAGCCGCTCCTCGTAGACCTTCGCCGCGCGGAACGACAGAGCTACCCGGTCCGGCGGATTGGTCGCGCGGTCGGCGCTGCTGCCGAGCACCTCGGCGAGCCCCTCCAGGTCGCCGGCCTCCTCGTAGAGGGCCTCCAGCCGGTCCCAGTGGCCCGCCTGGATGTAGACGTCGCGCAGCACGCGCAGCGCCTTCGCGTGCTTCGGCTGCACCTGCAGCACGCGTCGCCACGCGTCGATGGAGCGCTCCGCGTCCCCGATGCGGTCGCCGTACACGGCGCCCAGCTTCATCAGTAGCGCGACCTTCTGCTCCGCGTCGTCGGTCTCCCGAGCGCGCTGCTCGATCACCTGGGCGAGCCCGTCGAAGTCGCGCTCGCGCTCGGTGAGCTTCTCGAGCGCGTCGAGCGCTCCCGGCGTCTTCGGGTCGAGGGCCAGCGCCTCGCGCCAGAGGCCGATCGCGTCGACGTTGGCGCCGAGCTTCTCCGCCGCCAGCTTCGCGAGCTCGACCAGCGCGTCCCTGCGCGCGTCGCCGGTGAGGCGCTCGGCCTCGCGGCGCGACACGTCGAAGAGCGGGCGCCAGGCGCGTCGGCGGGTGTAGAGGTCCTTGAGCTGCGCGAGCGCGTCGGCGTCCGTCGGATCGAGCGCGACGATCTGCTCCAGCGGGCGCGTCGCGTTGTTGACGTTGTTGAAGCGCTCCACCCACAGCTTCGCCACGCGGCGCAGCAGCGTGATCTTCGCGGCGGGATCGTCGGTGTGCTCCACCTGCTGGTCGAGCACTTTGATCACGTCGGTCCAGCGGCCGAGGCGCTCGTAGCTCTCCGAGAGCGCCACGAGGGACGGGACGTCGCCAGGCTCGAGCAGCAGCAGGGCGTTGTAGGTCTGCACCACCATCGGCTCGAGCGAGAGCCGGTCGCGGTAGATGCCCACCATCTCGCGGAGGATCTCCGCCTTGCGCTCTCGGTTGGCCGTCAGGTCGGTGCCGGGCCGCACGCCGCCGAGGGACTCCAGCTCCTGACGCAGCAGCTCTACGAGGTTGTTCCAGCGGCCGGTGGCCGCGTAGAGGCGGGCGAGCGAGTGCCGGGCGTCGGTGCCCTGCGCGTCGAGGCGCAGCGCCATCTTCCAGGCCTCGATGGCCTTGTCGGGCTGGCCCGCGCTCTCCGCCGCGCGCGCCGCCTCGATGGCCTGCAGGAGCCTCGGGTTCGAGGACGAAGGCGTCGTCGAGAGCGAGGGCGCCGGCGGCGCCGACGGCACGGTCGGTCGCAGCACCTCCGACGCGACCGGGGCGGGCGGCGGTACCGTCGGCGTCACGGGCTCGGTCGCCGCTGCGACCACCGGCTCCTGCACGCCCTCGTCCGGCGCGTCGATCTCCTCGTCGGCGTGCGCGCTAAGATGGACGTCTTCGTGCTCCTCGGAGGCGGGCTCGGGCGAAGGCATCGTCTCCGGCGCCTCGGACGTCGCGTCGGCGGTCTCCGGCGCGGCCGCCTCGGGCTCGGGGGAAGGGCTCGTGCTCGGGGCCTCGTTGGCCTCGAAGAACGCTCGCACCGCGGGGTGCTCGGGGGAGACATCGCGCAGCCGGCGGAAGAAGGGCTCCGCGCGCGCCGGGTCGTTGCGCACCCGCCAGTGCGTCATGCCCGCCTGCACCAGCAGCCCGATGTCCGCGCCGTCCTCGGCGCGCGCGCCGATCTGCGCCTCGTAGAAGTCCGCGAGGTCGTCCCAGCGCTCGCGCTCGGTCAGGATCGCCACGACGAAGCGCCGCGCGGGGCCGTTGCCCGGATCGAGCTCGAGGATGCGGCGGTACAGCCGCTCGGCGGCGGCGATGTCGTTGCGGCGCGCGGCGTGGGTGCGGGCCGCGCGGAAGAGCAGGTCGACCTTGGCGCTGACCGGCTCGACCGCCTCGGCGGCGCGCTCGAGGTGCGCCGCGAGGTCGTCCCAGCGGCCGCCGCGACGGCGGAGCACCCGCTCGAAGAGCTGCGCCGCGCGCAGGTTGCCGGGGTCGATGGAGAGCGCCGACTCGAAGATGGCGTCGGCCTCCTTCTCGCGGCCCTTGGGCTTGTACTGGAGCACCACCGCGGCGGCGCTCACCAGGTGCGAGGCGACCACCGCGGGGTCGGTCGACCCCTCCTCCGCGTTCTTCTTGAAGGCGCCGGTGATGTCCTTCCAGCGGGCCTTCTTGGAGTTGAGCCGCTCGCGCATCTCCGCGGCCTCGGCGTCGTCGCCGCCCGACAGGATCGAGTCGAGCGTGGCGAGCGCCGACTTGTCGTCGAGCAGCTCCTCCTCGAGGTAGCGGGCGCGCTCACGGAGCAGTGCGCCGCGCGTCGCCGCGTCGGGCGCCACCGCGGACTCGACGGACAGCATCGACGCCACCGCCTCGGCCTCGCCGCGCTCGTGCAGCTTGCGCCGCGTCTCCCCGAGGAGCGCGCGCCCCTCGTCCCCCGCCTGCCCGAGCTCGTCGCCCGCCGCGAGCTCTTCGAGCGTCGCCCACGCGTTGGCGTTCTCCGGATCATCCAAGAGTGAGCCGAGGAGCCTGCGAACATTGTCTACGCTCATCGCGTGTGGTTCTCCGATGCGCCGTCCAGAGGGAGAGGGAAGACTTCGTCAGCGCCGATGGAAGGTGTTGGTTTCCGCGGCGTTGTGGGTGTGTCCCGGCCCTCCCGCGGAAGCCGTCTTCGGCTCTGACGACGCGGCAAGATAGAGCAGCGCTCGCGCGTGCCGCAAGCCGCAATCGCGGTCGAGTTTGTGGCAGCGGCAGATGATCCACGCCGCTGCGCGAGACGCCCGGGGCCGTCTGCAGGCTTCTTGACGTAGACACCGCTCCGTTGCTAGCGGGGCACAGGTGACGTTGCTGAGGCCGCGTGGACGCGCTGACGAGGCGAGTTCACCACGTCTGCGTCGCTCGCGGTGCGGCGTTCATCGACGGCGCGCCCGAATTCTGGTCCTGGCCCGCGCGGTGCTCTGCATCGCCGTGGGATCGGCAGGTCCTTGGACGACGATTCCGAAGGAGAGAGAGCTTCCATGACGCGAGTCGGCGTGTTGTTCGGTGGAATCTCCGCGGAGCGCGGGGTGTCGATGCGCTCGGGCGAGGCGGTGGTGCAGGCGCTGCGCTCCCGCGGGCACGACGTGGTGCCGATCGTCGTGGGGCGCGACATCGACCAGGTGCTCCGAGCGGCCCGCATCGACGTGGCCTTCCTGGCGCTGCACGGGCGCTTCGGCGAGGACGGGGCCATCCAAGGGGTGCTCGAGTGGCTCGGCATCCCGTACACGGGCTCCGGCGTGCTCGCCTCGGCCCTCAGCCTCGACAAGCTCAAGGCGAAGGAACTCTTCCGCCTCCACAACATCCCGACCCCGCCCTACTACGACCTCACGGGCCCGGTCTCCGACGCCCAGATCGAGGAGCGCCACGGCTCCTTCGGCTTCCCGGTGATGGTGAAGCCCCGCCGCGAGGGGTCTTCCATCGGCGTGTCGCGCGCCACCAACCCGACGGAGCTGCGCGCCGCGGTCGACGAGGCGCTGCGCCACGACGACGGCGTGCTGGTCGAGCGCTACATCCGCGCCCGCGAGGTGCACGTCGCCATCCTCGGCGACCGCGTGCTCGGCGCCATCGAGGTGGTGCCCAAGCGGCCCTTCTACGATTACGAGGCCAAGTACTCCAAGGGCCTCTGCGAGTACTACTTCCCCGCGCGCCTCGCCCCCACGCGCTACCAGGGCGTGCTGCGCCTCGCGGAGCGCGCGCACCACGCGCTGGGCTGCACCGGCGCCACCCGGGTGAACGTGCTCGTGACCGAAGGGGAGAACGAGTACGTCCTCGAGGTGAACACCCTCCCCGGGCTCACCTCCACCTCGCTGCTCCCGAAGATCGCCGCGGGCGCCGGGCTCGACTTCCCCTCGCTCTGCGAGGAGATCCTCCGCGGCGCCCGGCTCCACAGCCGCGCGGGTGAGGACCGCAGCGTGGCCCGCGAGGCCGACGCCGCCGCGGTCTCTCGCGACCTCGGCGACGCCTGATCCTCCCGCTCTCCTCTCCGCGCCTCACGCCGCGCGGCTCTGCACCACCTCGACCGGCTCGGTGAGCGACCGGGCGAGCGAGCGCCTCGCGCGGTGCAGCCGCGACATCACCGTCCCCATCGGGCACCCCAGGGTCTCGGCGATGTCCCGGTAGGACATCTCCCCGAGGTCGGCCATCACCACCACCTCGCGAAACTCCACCGGCAGCCCGTCCAGCGCCTGGCGCAGCTTCGGACCGAGGCCGCTCCGCTGGATGCCTCCGTCGGGCGCCGTCACGGCCTCCTGCGCGTCGGTGAGGGTCATCATCGCGAGGCCCGCCTCCCCGGCCCGGTCCCTCGCCACCCGCTCCCTCCGCGCCCGGCGGTAGCCCGTGATGTACACGTTGATCTGGATGCGGTGCAGCCACCCGCGGAGGTTGGTCCCCTCGGCGAAGCGCTCCCACGACTGCCACGCGAGCAGCATCGTGTCCTGCACCAGGTCGTCGGCCCGGTCGCTCGCGCCGGTGAGCCGCCGCGCCGAGGCGTAGAGGCCGTCGACCAACGGCGCCGTCTCGGCCATGAAGTGCGCCCTGCGTCCGCTCTTGAGGTTCATGCGGAGGTCGTTGTTCAACTCTCGCGCCAACCCTGGTTTCACGGCCAATCAGGGCCGTTCTTCGCTTCGCTGCGGCGTCCCGGTCGCCCCTCCGATGCCACCGCGGCGGGCGGCTTCGGAGCCCGTGGGCCAATCTGTCAATCGGGTTCGAGGGTGCTCCCCAGCAGGTCGGCGATCTCCGTCGCCAGCGCTCCCCGCGAGGCTCCGCGCTGCGCCGCGAGGCGCTCTCCCGCGAGGCCGTGCGCGTGCACCGCCGAGGCGACCCGCGAGCGCACCAGGATGGGCCCGTCGCTGTTTCGCTCGGCCAGGCGCGCTCCGATGGCGCCCGCCAGGACGTCACCGCTCCCTCCGACCGCCAGCGCCGGGGTCATGTACGGCATCACCCACGACGACTCCGCGTCGCTGATCACGGTGCCCGGACCCTTGAGCACCACCCAGGCGTTGAACCTCGCCGCCGCCCGCCGGGCGCTCTCCACGCGGTCGTCGTTGACCGAGCGGGTGTCGACCCCGAGCATCCGCGACATCTCCAGCGGGTGAGGCGTGAGCACCCAGGCTCGCCCCTGCGTCGGCGTCAGCCCCAGCGCCGCGAGGTGCCACAGCCCGTCGGCGTCGATTACCAGCGGGACCTCGCAGCCCCCGAGCACCATCGCCGCGATGTGCGCCGAGTCGTCGTCGCGCCCGAGCCCCGGCCCCAGCACCACGGCGTCCGCGTGCAGCATCAGCCCGCGCAGCGTCTCGGCCCGGGCGCCCGGGTCCTCGGGCAGCATCGTCACCATGGTCTCCGGCAGGTGCGGGGCGGAGGGAGCCTCGGTCGACGCGACCCTCACCAGCCCGGCTCCCATGCGGTGCGCCCCTCGCGCGGCGAGCACTGCGGCCCCGGTCATCCCTCGCCGGCCGCCGACGATGAGCACCCTCCCCGCGTCGCCCTTGTGGGCGTCGGGCCGTCGCGGCGGCACGCGAGGCGCGGCCGACTCCAGCCAGCACTTCGATCGCGCCACCGAGGTCGGGATCGCCACCCCGATCGTCGCCAGCAGCACCTCGCCCGCCAGCGTGCGCCCAGGGCCGGTGTGCAGCCCCGCCTTCTGCGCCGCGAAGGTCACGGTCAGGTCCGCGCGAAACGCCGCGCCGTCGCCCAGCACCGCGCCGCGGTCGGCGTCGATTCCCGATGGGACGTCGAGCGCCACCCGCAGCGCCTCCATGCGGGCGTTGGCCGCGAGCACCCACGTCGCCGCCGCGCCGGAGAGCGGGCGGGAGAGGCCGGTGCCGAAGAGCGCGTCGACGATGCAGTCGCAGGCGCCCAGGGCGAGGGCCGCCGCGTGGGGGTCGTCGGCCGCGACCCGCAAGGAGACGCCGCACGCCAGGGCCGCGTCGCGCATCACCGCCGCGTCGCCCGAGAGCGTCGCCGGGTCGACCACGCACCACGCCACGACCTTCACGTCCGGCAGGTGGAGCCGGAGGTGCCGCGCGACCACCAGCCCATCGCCGCCGTTGTTGCCAGGCCCGACCAGCACCGCGACGTCTCGCAGGGCCCTCCCCCGGGTGCGCCCGAGGATCGCCTCCGCCGCCCCCCGCCCCGCGTTCTCCATCAGCAGCACGCCGGGCACCCCGCGGGCGATGAGCGTCGAGTCGATGGTGCGCACCTCGTCGCGGGTGAGGAGTCGCTCCGGGGAGAGTTGGTCGTCGGTGCTCATCGTTCCAACACTACTACCGCCGCCGCGAAGCCCGCGTCGTGCGTGATCGAGAGGAACGCCCCCGTCACGCCCAGCGCCTCGACCCTCGTCCTCGCCACGCCGTGCCACCGCAGCGACGGCGCCCCCGGCCTCGCGGCGAGCACCTCCGCGTGGTGCCAGTGGATGCCCGCAGGCACCCCGAGCGCCTTGCTCGCGGCCTCCTTGGCGGCGATGCGCCCGGCGAGCCACTCGATCACCCGAGGCTCGTGGGGCACCATCGCCCGCCGCTCGTCTTCGCTCAGCACCCGGGCCGCGATGCGCTCTCCCCAGCGGCGCCACATCCGCTCGACGCGGGGCAGCGCCACCACGTCGATGCCGACGCCCACGATCACTTCGTCGCCCGCCCCCGGTCCATCGCGTCGCGCATCGAGCGCACCGCGTCGGCGATGCCCATGATCACCGCGTCCGCGATGATCGCGTGGCCGATGTTGAGCTCCTCCACCGCCGCGATCGCCGCCACGTCCACCACGTTGGCCACGGTCAGCCCGTGCCCGGCGGCCACGCGCAGCCCCGCGTCCTTCGCCCTCGCCGCGCCCCGCCGGAGGGCGGCCAGCGCCTCGCGTCGGTGCGCCCCGGCGGCGTCGGCGTAGTCGCCCGTGTGCAGCTCGATCTGCTCCGCGCCCAGCGCCACCGCGGCGTCGATCTGCGCGTCGTCGGGGGCGATGAAGAGCGACACCCGGATGCCCGCCGCCCGCAGCGGGTCGATCACCCTCGCCAGCGCCACGCGCTGCCCCGCCGCGTCCAGGCCCCCTTCGGTGGTGCGCTCCTCGCGGCGCTCGGGCACCAGGGTCACGTGGTCGGGGCGCACCGCGAGCGCGATCGCCAGGCCGTCGTCGCTCGCGGCCATCTCCAGGTTGTAGGTGCCTCGGACGACCTCCTTCAGCACCCTCACGTCCCTCTCCTGGACGTGCCGGCGGTCTTCTCTCAGGTGCACCGTGATGCCATCGGCGCCCGCGCGCTCGCAGGCGATGGCGGCCTCCACGGGGTCGGGGTAGCGGGTGCCTCGCGCCTGGCGGAGCGTGGCGACGTGGTCGACGTTGACGTGCAGGGCGAGGCTCATCCGCGCAGCGCCCCCCGCGCGATGACCAGCCGTTGGATCTCGCTCGTGCCCTCGTAGATCATCGTCACCCTCGAGTCGCGCATCCGTCGCTCCACCGCGAACTCGCGGGTGTAGCCGTAGCCGCCGTGCACCTGCACCGCGCGGTTGCACACCCGCCACGCCGTCTCCGACGCCGTCAGCTTCGCCATCGCCGCCTCCTGCGAGAAGGGTCGCTTCGACTCCTTCAGCCAGGCCGCGCGCATCACCAGCCAGCGCGCCGCGTCGAGCTCCGCGTGGCTGTCCGCGAGCATCCACTGCACCGCCTGGAACTCCGCGATCGCCTTGCCGAACTGCTGCCGCTCGGTCGCGTAGCGGCGCGCGTCGTCGAGGGCCCCCTCGCCGATGCCGAGGGCCTGGGCGCCGATGCCCACCCTGCCTCCGTCGAGCGCCATCATGGCGATCTTGAAGCCGCCTCCCTCCACGCCCAGGAGCGCGCTCGACGGCACCTCGCAGTCCTCGAAGACCAGCGGAACCGTGCTCGACGCGCGGATGCCCATCTTGTCCTCGCGCTTGCCCACGCGCAGCCCCGGGGTCCCCCCCTCCACCAGGAAGGCCGAGAGCCCTGCGGTGCCGGGGCCCCCGGTGCGGGCCCACACCACGAAGACGCCCGCGCGGTCTCCCGAGGTGATCCACTGCTTGTCGCCGTTGATCACCCAGGACTCGCCGCGGCGCACCGCCGTGGTGCGCATCGCGCCCGGGTCGCTGCCCGCCCCCGGCTCGCTCAGCGCGAAGGAGCCCGCCTCGTACTCCCCCCCGACCAGCCTCGGGACGTAGGTCTCCCGCTGCGCCGCGGTGCCGAAGCCCGCGATCACCTCGGAGACCATGTTGGTCACCGCCATCGTCACGGCGGTGGCCGCGCACCCTCGGGCGATCTCCTTCATGGCGAGCGCGTAGGACACCGCTCCAGCCTCGGAGCCGCCCAGCGCCGAGGGGACGTTCACCCCCATCAGCCCGAGCTCGGCCATCTCCTTCAGCACCTCCGAGGGGATCCGCTCGGCGCGCTCGAACTCCGCAGCGCGCGGGCGCAACACCCGGTCGCTGAAGGCCCGCGCGGTCTCGCGCACCATCGCCTGCGTCTCGTTCAGCTCGAAGTCCATCGCTCTCTCCGCTACGGGATCGTCACCGTGGTGCGCGCGTACCACGATCCGGGCGTCGGGAGGCGGAGGGCCTGCACCTCCCTCAGCACGCAGTCGGTCATCTCCCTCGCCTCGTGCGAGGAGAGCGCGGCTCCGGCGGCGGGGATCGTCCCGTCGGGCGCCACGTAGAGGGTCACCCGGAGGGGCGAGCGGTCACCGTGGCGGCAGGTGGCGAGGGCGGTGCGTCGGGTGCGGAGGGCGGTCTCCACCCGCTGGGCGGCGACGTCGGTGGCGGGCCTGCGATCGGGGCCGCCGTCCAGGTCGAGCGAGTAGGCGACCTCGGCCTCTCCGCCGCAGGGGGGCTCGAAGCGCAGCGCCGCCGCGGTCTCCACCATGCACCGCTCGGTCGCCCGGTCGCCCAGCGTCGACTCGGTCGGGATGGCCCAGCGCACCGCGCCGTCCTCGCCCACCCGGATGCGAAGCGCCACGCGGCCCGCGAGGCAGGGCAGCGCCTCCACGCGGCGGGTGTAGCAGGCCAGCATCGAGGCTTCGGCATCTCGAAGGATGCGTCGCACCCGGGCCGGGTCGAGGCTGCCCATCTGGCCCTCGATGGACATGCCCTGGGTCGATCCGCAGCGCGAGGTGGGCGTCGTCGCGACGGGGGCGGCCGCGGGCCGGGAGGGAGGAGCCGCGGCGGGGGTCGTGGGCTGCGTCTGCGCGCCGCCACAAGCGCCGGTCAGAAGCAGGAGGAGGAGGGCTCGTGCGCGCATCGGGCGGCGGAGTCTGCCAGAGTCACCAGGGCAGTCATAGGGCCGCTGGGGAAGCTGGAATTAGCCGTGTGATTCCAGGCACTCCCGATGGATGACCTCGGAACCCGCGCGAGCGTGACCTCAGCCCCTCGCGTCGACCTCGCGCGTCAATGGAAGTCGTGCGACGGGGGCAGCGCCAGCGCCTCGACCTCCGCCGAGAGGGACACCGCCTCCGCCCGGATCGCCTTCACGCTGAGCACCCCCTCCTGGTGCTGCACCACGCCGTGGATCTTCAGCACCCCGGCGGTCACCAGCAGCGCCCGCTGGTCGCGGTAGAGGGCGGGCGAGACGATGGCGTTGATGACCCCGTGCTCGTCCTCCAGGGTCAGGAAGAAGAAGCCCTTGGCGCTCCCCGGGCGCTGCCGGGTGATGACCACGCCGGCCACGGACACCGCGCTCGCGTGACGGGCGAGGCGCAGCTCCGCCGAGGAGAGCACCCCCTCCCCGCGCAGCGCCTCCCTCACGAAGCGCATCGGGTGCGGCCCCACGGTCACCCCGCTCCGCTCCAGGTCGGCCGCCACCCGCTCGGTCAGCCGCATCGCCCTCACCGGGACCTCCGCCCTCGGGCCCGCAGCGCCGTCGAAGATCCCCCGGGGCATGGCCTCGAGCGCGCGCACCTGCCAGAGCGCCTCTCTCCGGTGCCAGGGCCGCTCGCGGTCGGTGAAGCGCAGCGCCCCGAGCTCCGCCAGGGCCTCCAGCTCCGAGCGATCGGGCGAGGCGCGACGTCGGAAGTCCTCCAGCGAGGTGAAGGCCGACTGCGCCCTCGCGGCCTCGATCGCCCTCCCGGTCGACTCCCTCATCCCTGCGACGAAGCGCATCCCCAGCCGCAGCCGCTGCTCTCCCGGGTCGCCCTCGCGGGAGCAGTTCCAGCAGGAGCGGGTGACGTCGATGGGGAGCACCCGCACCCCGTGGCGCTGCGCGTCCCGGATAAGCGTGGCCGGGTGATAGAAGCCCATGGGCCAGTGGTTGAGCAGCGCCCCGGTGAAGGTCGCCGGGTAGTGCGCCCGCAGGTAGGCGCTGGCGTAGGCCAGCAGGGCGAAGCTCGCGCTGTGGGACTCCGGGAAGCCGTACTCCGAGAAGGAGGTGATCCCCCGGATGATCTGCTCCTGGTCGGCCTGGGCGTAGCCGTTGCGGGTCATGCCCTCGCGCAGGCGCCCCACGATGCGCGCCATCTTCGCGGCGCTGCGCCTCGACCCCATGGCCCGGCGCAGCTCCTCGGCCTCGCCGCCGGTGAAGTCCGCGGCCACCATCGAGACGCGCATGAGCTGCTCCTGGAAGAGCGGGATCCCCAGGGTTCGTTTGAGCACCGGCTCCAGGTCGGGGTGGGGATAGGTGACGTCCTCGCGGCCCGCTCGGCGGGCGATGTACGGGTGCACCATCTTCCCCACGATGGGACCAGGGCGGATGAGCGCGACCTCCACCACCAGGTCGTAGAAGGTGCTGGGCTTGAGCCTCGGGAGCGTCGCCATCTGCGCCCGCGACTCGATCTGGAACACCCCCACGGTGTCCGCCGCCTGGATCATCGCGTAGGTCTTCGGGTCGTTGGCAGGCACCGAGGCGATGCTCGACTCCCGGCCGCCGTCGACGGTCGGCACCGCGGCGAAGACCTCCTCCAGCACGGCCATCATCCCGAGGCCCAGCAGGTCGATCTTCAGCATCCCCATCGCGGCGCAGTCGTCCTTGTCCCACTGGATCACCCGCCTCCCCTCCATCGCCGCGGGCTCGACCGGGACCACGTGGTCGAGCCGTCCGCGAGCGATCACCACGCCGCCGGAGTGCTGGCCCAGGTGCCTCGGGAGGTCCTCGATCTGCCGCCCCAGCGAGAGCCAGAGCGACACGCGACGGTCGAGCGCGTCGAGCCCCGCCGAGGCCACGCGCTCATCGAGCGCCTCGGGCGCTGCGCCGTGCAGGTGGTGGAGCTGCCGGGAGACCTTGGAGAGCACCTCCTCGGGCATTCCCAGCGCGCGGCCCACCTCGCGCATCGCGCTGCGCGCCCGGTAGGTGATCACGTTGGCGGTCATCGCCGCGCCTCGCTCCCCGTAGCGCCCGAACACGTACTGGATCACCCGCTCTCGCTGCTCGCCGCTCGGCAGGTCGAGGTCGATGTCGGGCCACTCCCCGCGCTCCTCGGAGAGGAAGCGCTCGAAGAGGAGGTCCATCTCCACCGGGTCGACCGCGGTGATGCCGAGGCTGTAGCAGACCGCGCTGTTGGCCGCGGACCCCCTGCCCTGCACGAGGATCCCGCTCGTCCGGCAGAACTCCACGATGTCCCACACGATGAGGAAGTAGCCCGCGAAGCCGAGCTTCTCGATGAGCCCGAGCTCCTTGCGGAGCTGCGCCCAGGCCCTCGGGTGCTCCGGGCGGTAGCGCTCCCTCGCCTTCGTCATCGTGAGCTCGTGGAGCCTCGCGGACATCTCCTCCGGCGTCAGCGATCCGTAGTCCGGCAGCTCGTAGCCGAGGTTGTCGAGCGTGAAGGCGCATCGCTCGGCGAGGCGCTCGGCCTCTCGCAGCGCGGCGGGCAGGTCGCGAAAGCTCCTTCGGGTGCTCTCCTCGGAGCGCAGGTGCCAGCCGTGGTGGGGCAGCAGCAGCCGCCCCGCGCGGTCGATGGTGGTGCGCTCGCGGATGCACGCGAACACGTCGTGTAGCGTGGCGTCCGACTCTCGCGCGTAGCGCACGTCCCCGGTGGCGACGGCGCTCACCCCGAGGTGCCTCGCGAGCGCGACGAGGCGCTGGGTGCGCCGCTCCTCGGGGCGGTGCTGGTGGCGGGTGAGCTCGACCACCGCGTCCTTGCGGCCGAAGACGCCCACGACCGCTCGGGACCACCGCAGCGCGGCCTCGCGGTCGAAGCGCCGCTGCGCGAGCCCGGCGAGCGGCACGTCGGCGGCGGTGAGCATCGCCACGAGGCCCGCCCGGTGGGCGGCGAGCTCGGCCAGGGTGACCGAGGCGAGGCCCTCCCTCGCCTGCGCCTTGGTGACCTTCGCCTTGGCGAGGGTGACGAGGGCGCAGAGGTTCTGGTAGCCGGCGCGGCTGGTCACCAGCAGCGCGAGGCGGCCGTCGAGGCCCGCGTCGCGCAGCGCCAGGTTGACCCCGAAGATGGGCCGCACCCGCTGCTCCCTCGCGGCGGCCTGGAAGCGCGGGCCCCCGCTCAGCCCGTCGCGGTCGATGAGCGCGACCGAGGGGATCTCCAGCTCCGCCGCGCGAGAGACCAGCGCCTCCGGGTCGGACGATCCCCGAAGGAAGCTGAAGGCGCTGATGGCGTGGAGTTCGGGCAGCACCGCGGAGCACGGTACTGGTCATCCGTGCAGCGCAGCAACCGCTCTCAGCCCCGGCGTCTCTCCCGTTCGAGCCCGGCGATCACCCTCCGCCGGGCGTCGCCCACCATCGGGCTGCCGTGGCCTGCGAGCACGTGCTCGTAGCGCCAGCCCTGGGCGTGGAAGGCATCGAGCGCTTCGTGGGCACCTCGGGTGTCGATGGAGAAGGCGTCGTAGGCGGGCATCACCGCGCCGAAGAGGGTGAGCGGAGGGCGCGCGGTGAGCAGCGTGTCGCCGGTGAGCAGGCAACCCGTCGACTCGTGGAGGAAGAACACCGAGCCCTCGGTGTGGCCCGGGAGGAGGTGCACCGAGAGGCCCGCCACGGTGTCGCCGTGGTCGAGGGCGCGGTCGACGCGGAGCCTTGCGGGGAAGGCGTTCTCGAAGGCGCCGAGGGCGCGCTCGAGGGGGTTGCCCTTCAGCCCGAGGCGGAAGCGCGGGGCGCTGCCGTCGAGCACCGCGGCGTCGGCGCGGTGGCAGAGCACCTTCACGCCGTGCTCCCGCTGAAGGTACGCGGCGTTGCCTGCGTGGTCGGAGTGGCGGTGGGTGAGCAGCACGCCGGTGAGTTCGCTCGGACGAAGGCCCGTCGATCGCAGCTCGCCGAGGAGCTGCAAGCGCTCGCTCCAATGGCCGGTGTCGATGAGCCAGCGGTCGCCCGGCCCTCCGTCGAGCAGGTAGACGTTGGAGACCATCAGTCGACGGAAGCGGCGAAACGGACCCACCACGGACTTCATGGCGTTGCCTCTCCGGGGCGAGTGATCAGCCGCCCGCCCAGTCGATGCAGTCCTCGTTGGTGTGGATGTTGTTCACGGGCAGGTCGAGCATCAGCGAGCGGATGGTCATCTGTGCGCCGTTGGGGACGTTCTCGCAGCGCCCGTTGGTGTACTGCCGCACCTCGCGGGCCCTCACGTTGCGGAACTCCACCCGCATCCGGGTGCCCACCGGCGAGCTGCGCTGGAGCTGGTGGAAGACCACCTGGCCCTCGTAGGCCAGGTAGCTGCGCGCGGCCCTCCAGGTGGGCTCGGTCTGGATGCCCGAGAGGGTGGAGACGAAGAAGGGGCGCGTCCCGGCGCGAACGCGCGAGAGGTCGATGGTGTCCCCGGTGACGGGGCCGCCGTTGTTGAGGAAGTCGTAGAAGCGCAGCGCCACCATGGCGTTCTCGGTGTCCTCCACGAAGACGAAGAGCGAGCCGTCCTCGGGGCGGTAGCACTGCATCGACCAGTTGAAGCGGATGGTGTCGAAGTTCACCACCGGGCCGGTGCTGGGAAGAACCGGGTCGCTGCACAGGCCCATCCCGGTGTTGCCGAGGTCCGTCGGAGGGAGCGTCGTCCCGGCGTCGCGAGGGGTCGTCGGTCCCGTGTCGGGCACGGTGCTGCCGGCGTCGCGAGGAGCGCCCGGCACCGCGCATCGAGGCGTGTATCCGGCGGCGCGGTAGCAGTCGTTGTCGGCGTCGCAGGTGCAGCGGTCCTCGCCGGGCCAGCACCAGCGGATGTGGCCCGCGGCGTTGCGGGGCTCGTTGTTGCGATCGAGGGTGACGGGCTCGTAGACGCAGCCCGAGTCGATGGCGGGAGAGCCCGCGTCCATCGGAGCGACTGGAGTTCCAGCGTCCATCGGGGGGACGGGAGTGCCAACGTCGGTTGGTGCCGGGGGAGCGCCACGGTCGACGGCCACGACACCGCGGTCGGTAGGGGCCGCGACATCGCGGGGCTGAACGGTGCTGGCGTCAGGGATGGCGGAGGCCGGGTCGGCGCCGCAGCCGAGCCCGAGGAGCGCCGCGGGGAGGATCCAGCCCATGGGGCGCTTCGGGGACATCACGATGGGAGCGAGAGATGTCGCGTCTGCCCACCGCCGTCAACACGGCGGCGGGGACGGTCAGCGGAGGCCGGTGCAGTTCTGCGTGGCGCCGGTCACGCTGGTGCTGAAGAGCACGCCCGCGACGCCGCCGAAGCCTTCATGGAAGGCGATGCCCGAGCACATCGCCCGGGGAGAGATCTCGCTCCCGCGGAAGGTGGTCTCGCCCATGCGCTCCCAGAGAGAGAACAGCTCCTCGTCGCGCACCTCCAGGCGGAAGGTGCTCGTCCCCAGCGCCGCGCAGGGGATCTCCACGAAGGCGTTGGACCACACGGCGCCCACGCGAGGGGCCTCCCAGGAGTCGTTCTCGGTGCTGGTGGTCCAGCGCGGAGAGACCGCGGTGCCCGGCGAGTACATCAGCGCGAACATGTCCGGCCCCTCCCAGCGCCCGAGGAACCAGTTGGCCCCCGCCCCGCACTGCGTCGCCACCACGTTGCGGAAGGCGTCGCCCACCACGCGATCGGCGGCGTCGCCCACGTCCATCCGGACGCCGTTGATCTGGTCGCGGAGCACCTCACGCACCCGGTCGGCGCTCGCGTTGCAGACGAAGTCCGTGAGCCCGGGGATGCCGTCCCAGCCGTTTCCATCGGGGCGCCGCGGGGTCGCGTAGATGCGCGTCACCTGGAGGCGGAGCGTTCCGCCAGCGGGGCAGGCGCGAGCGACGTCCGCGGGGTTGAAGCTCGTCGGGTTGCCGAAGCCCGGGATGCCAGGGCCCTGGGTGCCCGAGTCGGTGCCGGTGCCCGCGTCGGTGCCCGCGTCGGCGGTGGTGGTGCACTGCGAGCCGAGCCAGGCCCACGAGCCGCAGCTCGCGACGACCCCGCTGGGACCGGAGGAGGTTCCGACGGCGCAGCGGTTGGCGCCGGGGCACCAGCCGCACTGGGAGCGCCCGGTGCACGACGAGCAGGTCGTCGCGCTGCCGCAGGGATCGCCCGCATCGACCGCAGGGCCCGCGTCGACGGCGGTGCCTGCGTCGGGGCGCGCGGTGCACTGGCCGGTGTACCAGGCCCATGACCCGCAGGTGGCGGCCATGGTGTTGGGGCCGGTGCCGGTGCCGGGGAGGCAGCGGTTGAGGCCGGGGCACCAGCCGCACGAGGAGCGCGCCGTGCAGGCGCCGCAGTCGGCCGCGGAGGCGCAGAGGTCCGTGGCGGTCCCGGCGTCGGTGGTGGTGGCGGTGCACTGCGAGGAGAGCCACGACCAGCCGCTCGCGCACGAGGGGCCCATCGTGGGGGCGTCGCGCCCGCCGGTCTGGCAGCGCCCGGTGGCGCCGCAGAAGCCGCACGAAGCCCTGCCCGTGCAGGCGCCGCAGGTCGTCGACGACGCGCAGGGATCGCCCGCATCGGCGGCCGCGGTGCCGGTGTCGGCGGCAGAGCCCGCGTCGACGGGAGTGGTGGTCCCGGTGTCGGGGGCGACGGTGCCCGCGTCGACGGCAGAGCCCGAGTCGACGGGGGTGGTGGTCCCGGTGTCGGGGGTGACGGTGCCCGCGTCGACGACGGGGCAGCGATCGGGAGCGGAGGTCCAGCCGGAGGCGCAGGCGCCCGCGGAGGGGCCGGTGGTGTTGCCTCCCATGCAGGTGCCGGTGGCGCCGCACCAGCCGCAGGGGCCGAGGCTCGCGCAGGTGCCGCACTGGGTGACCGCGCCGCAGTTCACCGGCATGACCATCGGCGTGTCCATCGCGTTGCCCAGGTCGGGCGTCGCGCCGGAGTCGCCGACCTGCGTCATCTCTTCCCCGTTCGCACAGCCGACGGCGGCCAGCGAAGCGAGCACCATGCAAAGCAACCCACGCTTCATGGCCGCGGGCTTTCGCCGCGATGCGACGGAATGTCAAGCGAGGGAGGGGGTGACCGCGCGCTCCTACGGGCAGGGCGGGAGCGTCTGTCCGGTGCAGCTGAAGTGCGCAGGGTCTTCGCACCTCCGCAAGCCCGGGCAGCACATCAGCGGCAGCACGCAGTAGCGGAACCCCGCCGTCCCCGGGCAGCCGCAGGGCTGCCCCGGGCGCACGTCGACGGCCCCCGTGTCGGTCCCTACCTCCGCCACCGCCGGCACATCCATCGCGCTCGTGTGCAGCTCGGTGCGCGCCCCGCATGCGGCGAGCGCCGCGATCGCCGCTGCCAGCATCCATCGCTCAACCAAGGGCATCACCGCTTCTCCCTCCAGGCACCGCGAGCGCGATCAGCGAGGGCGGCAGCGGAGGATCTCCAGCCGCTGCCAGGTCGCATAGCCGCGCAGCGGCGGCTCGTGCACCGCGAGCCCCTCGACCTCCTTGAGGTAGCTGATCCATGCGCGGCTCTTCTGGGTGAGCCCCGAGGTCACCGCGTACACCTTGAGCGGGACCTCCAGCGTCGCGAGGGTCTCCACCTCCCACCCCGCGTCGAACCACGGTCGCGCGAGGCCATCGCAGAGGCTCGACATCACCAGCACCAGGGAGCCCCCGGGGTTGAGGTGCCTGCCCCCCTGCTCCGCGAGCTCGCGCAGTAGCGCGACGCCCTCCCAGGGGTTGTCCTTGTGCGCGGCGCCGACGAGGTCCGCGGGGCGTCGGATGTACGGCGGGTTCATCAGCACGAGGTCGTAGCGGCCGCGCACCCGGAGCGCGTCCCCTCGTCGCCCGAGGGAGGCCGTCACGAGCGTCGTGTCCGCGGCGCGCTCCAGCGCACCGAGCGCGACCTGCAGCGCCTGCGGCTCGATGTCGACCACGTGCACCTCGGACGCGGGCGCCCCTCGTCGGCGCAGCGCCTCCATCGCGTAGAGCGCGATGAAGCCCGAGCCGCAGCCCACCTCCAGCACCGACGCGCCCGGCGCGGCCGCGTCGAGCACCGGCGCGAGCGCCTTGCACATCAGGAAGGTGTCGATGGAGGGCGACCACACCCGCGGGTGCCGCGAGGCGTCGAAGTCCATCGTGACGCCGTCGTACTCGAGGGTGCGCCGAGGGAGCCCGAAGAAGGACGACACCACGTCGCGCTGCGCGGGGGGTAGCTGCGCGATGCGCCATGGGTCCGTGACGAGGACCGGGTCGGGGAAGGTCGCGAGGTGGATCCGCGCGCCGTCGTCGGCGAGGGAGCCGTCGAGGATGCCCTCGATCTCGTCGGCGCCCTCGGCGTAGGCGTCCAGTTGGTTCAGCTCCCGGTCCACGATGATCCGCATGGCGCGGGAGGATAGCGGGGATCTACCGGGGAGCGCCTCCCTCCTTCGCGTGAGTCTTCTCGTCCGGAGTGCTCGTGGCCTCGTGCCCGGTGGGCGCCGTCGCCTCCGCGACGTCGACGCGCACCCCCGTCACAGCGCCGCGCGCGGACTCGATCGAAGCGACGAGGCCGACGGGGTCCTGCGCGGGGATCAGCATCGAGCGCTCCGCGCCCTCCGACGACCAGGAGAGATGCAGCGCGCCGCGGTCCGCGAAGAGCGACCACCCCGCGCCGGTCGCGACGGTGGAGCCCCCGGACCGTGCTCGCGCCTCGCACCGGGTGATCGCCGCGAGCGGGACCACGATGCGCCGCAGCCCCCATTGGACGCGCACCTCCCGGTCGGTGACCGCCGTGCGCACGACCATGTTCGCGAGCGCCGTGTACGCCATCGCGGCGAAGATCCCGAAGGGGATGAGCGCGGCGAGGCGAGGCGCGGCAGGGTCTGCGCCGAGCGCGACGAGCACCCCGGCGAGGAGGAAGATCAGCGCGCCGGGGATCATCACCGCCGCGGCCGTGCGAGCGACGTGCTTGTCCCGCAGGCGAACCGGCGCGCCATCGGCGGTCATCTCGCGCTCGACCGCGTCCGTCGCGTCGGTTCGTCCCCCAGGAACCTTCCCGTCTTCGTTCACCACTCGCCCGTGTTCTGCATCGAGGACCAGGGCTCCGTGGGGGGCAGCGCCTCGCCGCGTTGGAGCAGCTCCACGGAGTGCCCGTCGGGGGACTTCACGAAGGCCATGCGACCGTCGCGCGGCGGGCGGTGGATGGTCACACCCGAGGTGTGGAGGCGCGAGCAGGTCGCGTAGATGTCGTCGACCTCGAAGGCGAGGTGCCCGAAGAAGCGGCCCCTGGGATAGGGCTCGGACTGGTCCCAGTTGTGGGTGAGCTCGATCTCCGCGGCGTCGCCCTCGGCGCCGGTCGAGAGGAACACCAGGGTGAAGCGACCCTGCTCCGAGTCCCGCCGCCGCACGGCGCGCAGCCCGAGCTTGACGACGAAGAAATCGAGCGCGGCGTCGAGGTCGCGTACGCGCAGCATGGTGTGGAGGAATCTCATGGGCCGCGATGATGGCCCATCCGCGGCCCGCGCGCGGGGCCCGCGATCGCAGTACCGTCGCCGACCATGAAGAGTGCGAAGTGTGAGAACTGCGGTGCGGGCGCGATCCCTGGGGCGGTGGTCTGCGCCTATTGCGGGACGACCTTCGTGACCGCGGCGCCGGGGGTGCAAGGCCCGGCGTCGGGCGCCAATCCCGAGGTGGTGCGGCTCATCCGGGCGGGCCAGAAGATCGAGGCGATCAAGGTCTACCGCGACGCCACGAAGTGCGGGCTGAAGGAGGCCAAGGACGCCGTCGAGGCGGTGGAACGGACGCTCGCCCGACGACATTGACCCGGCCTCGATAGAGCTCAGGCGACCCGATGACTGGCATCCTCGGGGCAACGGAGGTCCCATCCATGCGCCCGATGACCCTGCTCGCTGCCCTGAGTCTGCTCTCCCTCGGGTGCGCCACCACGGCGCCGCCCGCGAGCTGCATCGAACCCTCGTCGGTTGCCGCGCTGCCGCGCTGGATGGCGCCGACCCCCGAGGTGGCCGCGATGACGCCCGTCGGGGCGCGCACGCTCTTCGTCGAGTCGGTCCCACGGGGCACGGTTCGCATCCCGGCGGAGGCGGTGCGTGACCCGCTCGCCGAGGCGATGGGCGCGAGGGGGCGGCGCCGCATCCGATCGATGTCGCTGCGCGAGGCGCCGGTCACCGACACGCTGCGGATGTTCGCGGAGCTCGGCGGGTTCAACGTGGTGTTCTCGGACGACGTACCCGGGCGCACGGTGACGCTCTCGCTGCGCGACGTGTCCATCCTCGGGGCGTTTCGCACGGTGCTGGCCGCGGCCCACCTGGGCGCCGACGCGCCTGACGGCGGCATTGTCTCGGTGCACCCGCGCGGGGCCGACGTCGCGACGCGTTGACCGTCGCGCAGAGAGCGGGGGGCGATGATCCGACGGGCGTGGGTGGCCGTGATGGTCGGGAGTGAGCCGTGCGCTCACCCGCCCGCCGTGACCAGCGCGAGCGCCGTGACCAGCCCAGCGAGAAGCACCGCCTGCCACCCCAGACGAAGCCCGAGCGCCCGCACCAGCAGAGAGACGTCCATCGGAGCGAGCGCGAGGCAGCGGCCGTGTCGCACGGCCCGGTAGGGCGACGCTTCGCGCACCTCGTCGATGCACAGCACGGCTGCACAGGGAGTCGATCGCGCGAGGGTCACGTACGGGACGAGCCCCTCCGCCTCGTCGGCGCGAGGGGCGCGCACGATGAGTCGCCCGGTGGAGAGCAGCGAGCGCAGGCGGACCCATCGCAGCGCAGTGTCGGTGAAGCCCACCAGCACGCAGAGCAGGGCCACGCTCGACGCCAGCGCGAGGGGCGTTGGTCCGGCGAGGCGCGCGACGCGCAGGGCGACGGCGACGGCGCCCGTCCAGAGCCCGGTGATCCAGAGCATCCTCGCGCCCACGTCGGCCGCGGGCTGCCCGCGGAGGTGAACCGCCGGGATGACGATGGGGGCGAGCAACACGCCGACGAGCGCCCCGATGGCGGGCGTCCAGGCTTCCTGGGGGCAGGACGTCGGCCACTGGCTGCAGTACCTCGGCGCGACGGTGAGGAGCAGCGCGTGGATGGGCGAGCGCAGCACCTCGGCGAGGAGCGGCAGGGCGGCGGTGGAGAGGATCAACACCGCGAGGGCCCCTCGGACCCGTGGCATCCGTGCGGCGACGGCGGCGACGGTCGCGTGCGCGACGGCGATCGCGGCCATCAGCACCGGCGCCAGGGCGTGAAGCTCCTCGAGAACCGCGTCGGATGCGCCAGAGGGTTCGAGGCACCCGATGCGGGTGAACGCCCCGAGCAGCACGAGGGTGCAGGTGAACGCGAGCGCGCTCGCACCGGGCCGCCAGGGTGTGGCCGAGAGCGGATCGGAGGTGCCCGCCCGGACGGCAGCGGGCCTCCGGGGCGCAGGGTCCGTCGAGGGGATGCTCATGTCCATACAACGCTCCGCGGAGCCCGGGCGTGACCGTCGAGCACGCATCGCGACTTGCTGTTTGGGAGCCTCGACCCTTCGCGCGAGCATCGCGACTTGCTGTTCGGGAGTCTCGACCCTCCGCGCGAGCAATCTGGATTGCTGTTCGGGAGCCTCGACCCTCCGCGCGAGCAATCTGGATTGCTGTTCGGGAGCCTCGACCCTCCGTGCGAGCAATCTGGATTGCTGTTCGGGAGCCTCGACCCTCCGCGCGAGCACGGCGCGGTGACTTTCGTGGTGACCGAGGCTCGTGAACGGCCTGAAAGAGATTCGTCGCGGGGCGGAAACCTCTCCCGCGCTGCCTGCGATGACGGGTGCAGGAGGCCTCGAACATCATGGCAACACCCGTCAACACCCGGAAGTCACCCGTCTCCAGGACCGCGTCCGCCCCGAAGGCGGACCTCACCCCCGCTGCCCGTCTCGACGTCACCGGCAACTGGGACGACGTCGAGCGTCACCGCCGAGCCGCCGATGCAGTGCCGCTGTCGGCCGTACGCGTCTGCCGGGTCGACCCGCGGCTCGCCTTCCACAACGCGCTCGACGGTCGTGACGCGGTGCTCGCCGTGCGCGATGAGCTCGACGCCCGGCAGCTCCCCATCGACTGGGAGGTGATCTCGAAGCTGGAGTCCCTCGGTCGCGCGCTGGTCTTCGCCGCCGGTCGCGTGGAGGCCGATCCGATGCGATCGAACGAGGTGCTCGTCGGGCTGCACGAGGCGCGTCCGCTGCGGGCGCTGATGCTCATGAACGCCCGCGCCCATGCGCTGGCCGGGCGTTGCTCCCGCACCGAGGTCGATCGCATCGCGCAGGGCCGGGGCGCGGTCGACCTCGCGCAGGACCTCGTCGACCTGGCGTTCCTGCACACCAACGACGGGCTCACGGCGGCTGGCAGCGCCGTCACCGACGCGCAGGTGCGGCGCGCGAAGGCGCTGGGCAGCTCGCTCCTCACGCGGATCAACCCCGCGGGGCACGATCGCCCGAGCCGGCTCAGCAACGCGCAGCGCGACGCGCGAGCGTTGCGCGACCGCCTGTGGACGGTGTTCGTCGACACCTACGCGGAGGTCGAGCGCGCGGCGGGCGCGTTGTGGGGGCGGCAATTGTCCCAGCGCATCCCGGCGCTGCAGACGCGCTCGGTGCCGCGCAAGCGCGAGAAGGCCGACGTCCCGCCGGTGAGCCCGACGGTCTGACGCGACCGCTCCTCCCCTAAAGCCCCCCCCGCCGCTTCTTTGACGCCTCACAGGCCGCCGCGCTCTCGTCGCGCGCCTATGCCCATTCGCCACGTCTCCATCGTCTCGGTGCCCGTCTCGGACCCCGACCGCTCGATCGCGTTCTTCCGCGACAAGCTCGGCTTCGTCGTGCTGCGCGACTCCCCCATGGGACCCACCATGCGCTGGGTGCAGGTCGCCCCGCCGGGCGCGCTCACCTCGCTCACGCTGGTGACCTGGTTCGACGCGATGCCGCCCGGGTCGATGCAGGGCCTGCTCTTCAACACCGACGACATCGACGCGATGCACGCGTCGCTCACCGCCGCGGGGGTCGAGCCCAGCGAGGTGAAGTCCGAGCCCTGGGGCCGCTACTGCACCTTCAAGGACCCGGACGGCAACGGCTACGTCCTCCAGCAGGACCCCTCGTAGAGACGGCTCGCGCGCATCGCTGGGTGAACTCAGCGCTCCCGGCAGGCTTCGGTGTCGATCGGGCAGGAGAGCGCGTGCGGGTTGCGGTTGCGCACCCAGGGCTCGGCCTGGCAGGCGGCCGACGACGGGTCGACCGTGTGCTCGGCGCCGTCGCAGTCGACCCGCCACACGCCGTCCGCGAGCCCGCGGGTCACGGTCGCCACGACGCGACCAACGCCGCCGCGCCAGGTGTCGACGGTCACCGTCGCGGCCCCGAGGCTCGTGACCGACGCGCAGACGGCGCGGCCCTGTCGGAAGCGGTGCGCGCCCATGGGCTGCGCCTCGACCACGAGGCCGTTGTCGAAGCACCGTCGCCAGTTGTCGGGCGCTGCCGTGATGTACGCCGAGCACGCCCCCACCGGCGGGGAACACGCGGCGAACATCCTCGCCATGCACGCCGGGAGGCAGCCCGACGGCGCGGGCGCCGCGGCGTCGGGGGGCGGTTCGACGGCCCCCGTGGAGGCGCCGCAGCCGAGCAACAACACCAGGGCCAGTCCGATCCGCATGGGCGGCGGAGCCTATACCCCGCGATGCCGACCTGCGATGGACCCTCCAGCGACTACACGTTGATGAGGTCGAAGAGCTTGTCCGCCAGCGGGCGGTTCAGCAGCTTGAGCGACTTGTACACGTCCTGCGCGCTGTTCCAGTCGCCTGCGCGGTAGAGGCACTCGCCCAGGTCGAACTGAAGCTGCGCGTCGCTCGGGTTCTGCCGCGACGCCCTCCGCAGCGGGTCGACCGCGTCCTTGAAGCGCCCGGTCTTCTTGTAGGCCATGCCGAGCCCGCGGTGCGCCGAGGGCGCGTCCGGCGACGACTGGAGCACCCGGCGGAAGGCCTTGATGGCCTCCTCGTCGCGCCCGAGCTGACCCATCAGCAGGGCAGCCGCGAGGTGCGAGTCGACGTCATCGGGCCGCAGCTTGATGGCGTTCTGATAGGCCTCCGCAGCCTCCTGCAGCCGGCCGCCTTCGGCCAGCATGTACCCGAGGCCCGCCTGCAGCGTCGGGTCGCGCGGGTCGAGCCTCGCGGCGTTCTCCACGTGCAGCAGCCCGTCCTCGGACAGGCCCTTCTGCCGCATCGCGAGCCCGAGCGAGTAGTGCGCGTGGGCCATGTCGGGCTTGAGCCGCACCGCCTCGCGCAGCGCCTCGATCGCCTCGTCCGGGCGCTCGGTGTACATGCAGAGCACCCCGAGCTTCTGGTGCGCCTCGGCGGACTGTGGGCGCAGCCGCACCGCGCGCTTGCAGGCGTCCGCGGCCTCCTGCCACCTGCCCATGCGCTCGTAGGTGAGCGCGAGGCGCCAGAGCGCGTCGGCGTGGTCGGGGCGGTAGCGCACCGCCTGGCGCAGCGACTCGGCGGAGTCCTCCATCCGGCCGAGCTCGGCGTAGCTGCGCGCGATGCCCAGCAGCGCGTCGACGAGGTCGACCTTGAGGCCGAGCGCGCACTCGAAGGCCGACACCGCCTCGGCGTGGTGGCCCGCATCGCCGTACAGGTTGCCCAGCGCCGTCCACGCGTCGGCCTGGCCGTGGTCGAGGTCGATGCAGGCGCGGAAGGCCTCGCCCGCCTCGGCGTAGCGGCCGAGGTCTCGCAGCACCTCGCCGAGGGCGAAGCGCAGCCCGGGCTCCCGGGGCAGAAGCTCCACCGAGTGCTGGAGCGCCGCCTCGGCCTCGGGCAGCCGGTCGAGCTGCTTGCTGGCGAGCGCGAGCAATCGATACGAGTCCGCGTGGTCGGGGTTGATGCGGATCGCCTCGCGCAGCGGGGGAATGGCGGCCTCGTAACGGCCGAGCGCCACGGAGACCGCACCGTACCCACGGTGCGCCGCGCCGTCGTGGGGGTCGAGCGCGAGCGCTCGCTGGAAGATCTCAGCGGCCTCGGCGTTCATGCCCGCGGCCTGGTAGGTCTCGCCGAGCACCCGGTACGCGGCCGACTGCCGGGGGTCGAGGCGGATCGCCTGGCCCAGCGAGTCCACCGCCTCCTGCGGCCGCCCGAGCCTGGCGTAGAGGGTGCCGAGCTCGAGGTGGGCGCGCGCGTCGTTGGGCCGGATGCGCAGCGCCTGGCGGAAGCGCTCGATGGACTCCTGGTCGCGCCCGAGGTCGCGGGCCACGGCGCCGAGCGCGATGTACGCCTCGGCGCTGTCGGGCCGAAGTCGAGCGAGCTGGCGGTAGGCCTGGGCGGCGTCCTGGGGCATCTCCAGGGCGCGGTAGGTGTTGCCCAGCGAGAGGTACGCGTCGGCGAAGTCCGTCTGGATCATCGTCGCCTGGCGGAAGCTCTCCACGGCGGCGCGCTTGTCGCCCCGGCGCTCCCGCATGAGGCCGAGGTGGTAGTGCGCCTCGGCGTAGTCGGGCCTGCGCTCGACGGCCTGGCGGAAGTAGTCCGAGGCGTCCTCCCAGCGCTGTCCGCGCTCCAGGGCGAGGCCCAGGAAGTAGAGCCCCTGGGCGTCGTCGGGGTTCTTGTCGACGGCCTTGCGCAGGCTCTCCAGGGCCTCGTCGCCGCGGCCGAGGCGCTCGAGCGCGATGCCGTGGTTGCGCTGCGAGTCCATGTCGTTGGGATCGAGCCACACGGCCTGCTCGTACGCGTCGACGGCGTCCTGGAAGCGCTCGATCTCCAGCAGCACGGACCCGAGCGCGGCGTGGAGCGCGGGGTTGTTGGGCTGCAGCCGGATGCCCTGCTGGAAGGCCTTGATGGCCTCGTCAGGGCGGTCGATGCGGCGGTAGGCGAGGCCGAGGTTGTAGTACCCGTCGGGGTGGTCGGGCTTCACCTTCACGGCGCGGAGGAGCACCTCGATGGCCTCGTCCTTCCGGTCGAGGGAGAGCAGCGCGGCGCCGAGGCGGTGCAGGGTCTCGGGGTGGTCCTTGCGCATGGTGAGCGCGGTCTTGAACTGGTCGACCGCGTCGTCGAAGCGTGAGGTCGCGGCGTAGGTGACGCCGAGGGCCACCACCGCGTCGAAGTAGTCGGCCTTGAGCCGGATGGCCTCGCGGAAGGCCTCCACCGCCTCCACCTGTCGGCTGAGCCCCGCGTAGACCTTCGCCAGCTCGAAGTGCGACTCGGCGTGCTCGGGCCGCAGCTTGATCGCCTTGCGGAAGGCTTCGATGGCCGCGTCGGGCTTGTCGATGGCGGCGCACACCTCGCCGAGCACGTGCTGCGACTCGGGGTGGTTGGCGCGCAGCCTCGTGGCCTGCCGCAGCGACTCCTCGGCGATCACCAGGTTGCCGAGCGCCCGCTCGTGCAGCCCGAGGGTGTAGTGGAACTCCGCCTCCTCGGGCTTGAGCCGGATGGCGTTGCGCACGGCCTTCGCGGCCTCGGGGATGCGCCCGAGGTCCTTGTAGACGATGCCCAGGTGGTTGTAGCCGGGGGCGCAGTCGGCATCGATCTGCACCGCCTGCTCCAGCGCCTCGACGGCCTCCTGCATGGAGCCCACGGCGGCGCACGAGACCCCGAGGCCCACGCGCAGCATGGGCTGCGTGGGCGCCCGCTTGATGGCCTCGCGGAAGGCGCTCACCGCGTCGGGGTGCAGCCCGAGGGCCTGCGAGGCGGCGCCGATGCCGGCGAAGCCCTCCACGCGATCGGGAGCCACGCGCGCGACCTCCTGGAAGGAGGCGAGCGCCTCCCGGTGACGCTCCAGGCGAGCCGCGAGGTTGGCCGCGGCGAGGTGGGCGTCGAGTCGATCGGGGTGGGCGCCGGTGCAGGCGCGCCACGCGGCGAGGGCGTCGTCGACCCGGCCGACCTTCTCCAGCGAGACCCCGAGGCGGTACTGGTCGTCGGCGGTGGGCGCCTCGATCTTCGCGAGGTGCTCGAAGGTGCGCACGGCGTCTGCGTCGCGCCCTGCGCCGTGGAAGGCCCACGCAAGGTTGCGGATGATCTCGGGCTCGCCGGGGCGCATCTCGTTGGCGCGCTCCAGGTAGGGGATGGCCTCCGCGAAGGCCCGGGCGCGCACATAGACGAAGCCCACCTCGGAGACCGCCGCGGCGTAGTCGGGCTTGACCTTGAGCGCCTGGCGAAACGAAGCGCTCGACTCGTCCCACTGGGCGAGCCTCGCCTGGCACTGGCCCAGCCGGTACCAGGACTCGGCGTGCTCGGGCTTGAGCTTCGTGGCCTCCTTCAGCGCCGGGGCGGCGGAGGCGAAGTCCTCGCGGGCCATGTAGTCGAGCCCGAGGTTGAACTGCCCGTCGGCGAGGTTGGGGTCGATCGCGATCACCCGCTTGTGGGCGACGATCGCCTCATCCAGCCGGCCGGCCTGACGGTAGAGGTTCCCCAGCCGGTTGCGCTGGAAGGGGTCGTTGGGCCTGATCATCAGGGCCGTCTTGGCTTGCTCGATCTGCTCCGCCAACCGTTGCTGCTCGCTCATCGATCCCCTTGAAAACGGGTGTTCCGCCGTGTCGCGGCGGCGATGATCGCCAGTGCGCCCGCCGCTGTCCATTACGGCGTGTATCCGCCGGGCGGTCGGAGGCGCTACCAGCGCTCCGTGAAGGCCCTCTGCGCGGCGTCGTCGACCAGCGCCCCCTCGGGCGTCGCCGCGATCACCCCCGGCGCATAGCCGCTCCCCACGGCGACGACCTCCACCGCCGTCCCCTCCACCCGGAGCCGAAGCCGCCAGGCGCGCCACGCGATCTGCAGCTCGCCCCCGGGCAGCGCCTCGATGCGGCGGTACGGGTGCGGCGTGGCGTCGCGGCGCAGCACGTCCTCGAGAGGGAAGAGGTCGACCGCGTGTTCGGTCCAGAGCCAGTCGCGCTGCGCCGTGGCGCGCTCCGACCAGGTGACCGTGTTGGGAAACGCGCTGCCGTCCCGCTCGGCGCGGACGAGCTCGTCGATCCATCCGGCGCGGGCGTCGGGCCAGGCCTCGACGGTGGGGTGGTAGGGCTTCAGGTCGAGCACCGGGGTGCCGTCGAGCAGGTCGACGTCAGCGACGCGCAGCGTGCGCCCGCGGACCTCCAGCAGCCTCACCAGCGAGAGCCCGATGGGGTTGGGCCGGTGGGGCGAGCGCGTCGCGAAGACCCCTCGCTTCACCCGCGGACCTCTCGGGGGCAGCACCATGGGCTTCCACCCGCGCACCCGGTCGAACCAGGTGATCAGCCAGATGCGCTCCATGGCGGCGAGGTCTCGCAGCGCGTCGGTGATGCCCGCGATGGGGTGCAGCACCACCAGGGCCTCGCGCTCGCTCGCGGCCGCTCCAGGCTGCCTCGGGGTGCGCGCCAGGTGGTCATGGACCGAGCGGACCACGCCGATCTCACGGAGGTTCATCGGGGCGCCGCTCATAGGAGCGGTGATCCTGTCACGGCTCGCGCCTCCGCGGCCGGTGAGCTTCCTTGACCGCGCTGCGGTTTCGCCGCCCTATCGACGTTTCGTGAACGACCCTGCCCCGGCGCGTCTCGACACCCTGCACCCGATCCGCTGTCGCGGCTGCATCCACGTCTATTCCGCCGCGGGTCTACGCTCCGGCGGACGCGCGGTGGTCCTGCTCGCCGCCCCTCACGCCGACCCGCAGACCGCCTCGCGGGCCCTCGACGCCATCGAGCGAGCGCACGCCGCCGCCGCGGGGGAGTTCATCGCGGCCCCGCTCGGCCGGGGGCGGCACGAGGGCCGGGAGTTCCTGGCGCTCGACGCCGACGCGGCCTTCGACGGCGAGCGGGTGCTCCAGTCGATCGCCGACGGAGGGAAGCGCATCCCCTACCCCGCGGCCATCGGGATGCTCCTCCGCCTCGCCGACGCCCTCGCCCGCGCCCACGCCGTGAAGCTCCCCGTCGGCCCGCTGGCCATCGGCACCCTGCTGCCCTGCCAGTTCCTCTTCGACGAGGAAGGGCGCGTCACCCTGCTTGGCCTCGGGGACAACGTGATCGCGCGCTCGGCCCCGGCGGGCCTGCTCGTCGCGCCGGAGGTGCAACTCGGGCAGCGCCCCGACCGCCGTACCGACGGCTTCGCGCTCGCGGCGCTCATGCGCTCCCTGGTCCCCTACACGGCGCTCCCGCCGGTGATGGAGCGCGCCCTGAGGGGCGTCCAGCGGGCCTCCGAGCGGGGCATCGAGTCGCGCGTTCGAGACTTCCAGAGGCGGATGTGGAGCGCGCCGCCGCGGCTCCGTCCCGACGCGGCGCGCCTCGCGGCGGGCCTCCGGGTGTTCGTCCTGGTGCTCGGGGTGGAGCCCGACGCACCGGGCTTCGAGCGCTTCATCGCCGAGGTGATGGCCCCCGAGGTCGCGCTCGCCCCGGGGGTTCCGGCCCGGCTGCTGCGCGTCGCCGACGACGGCGCGTGGTTCGAGATCGACGGCGTCGCCCGGTGCCGCCTCGCGTCGCGGGCCTCGCTCCGTCGCCTCCTCGCCGCCCTGGTCGATCAGCATCGCGATCGACCCGGCGCCCCGCTGGAGCTGCCCGCGCTGCTGGAGCTGGGCTGGCCCGGAGAGCGGGTGTCGCCAGAGAGCGGAGCCCACCGTGTCCATGTCGCGGTCTCCGAGCTCCGGAAGATGGGACTTCGCGGCGCGCTCGAACGCTTCGATCTGGGCTACCGCCTCGACCCCGCGCTGGCCGTCCAGAGGGTCGCGATTTGAGGTTCTTTGACTGGAGCGGCCCCGGCTCACGGGCCTAGAGGTCAGCAGTTGGGGGGAGAGGTTCGCCGGTGCCCTCCTCTGCATCCCTGTCGGAGGTGATCCGAACGGGGATGCAGGGGATTGCCTGTCGGCACGGTCACTCGTCGCCGGATCGGGAGCGCGTCGCTGCGATCCATGCGGGGTGCTTGCCGATGAGGGCGAGGGCCTGGGTGAGAAGGGTCTTGCCGGGCTCGCCGCGGTGCCAGGTCGAGACGCCGCTCGGATGCGGGAGGGCGATCACGTCGGTCTCCACGCCGTGGAAGCGCGCCCGCTGCGTGCTGCCGATCACCCCGGCCAGCGGGCCCCGGTGGCCGAGCACCTGCTCGATGGCGAGCGACCCCACCGGCAGCACCAGCTCGGGCTGGAGGATGTCCACCTCGCGAGAGAGGAAGGTGCCGCAGCGGGCGATCTCGTCGCGGTCGGGCTTGCGGTCGCCGCCGCTGGCGGCCTTCCCGGGGAAGCACCGCGCCACGGCGGCGATGTAGACCCGGTCGCGGAAGGTGGGCTCACCCACGCCGAGCGCCGACTCGAACCACCCGAAGAGGGTCTTCCCGGCGGTCCACGCGAAGGGCCGACCGAAGCCGCCCTCGCGGGGGCCGGGCGCCTGGCCGACCAGCAGCACCCGGCTCATCACCGGCGGCCCGTGCACCACCGGACCGATCATGGCAGGGCACGCTCGGCAGGCCGCGAGGTCGCGGTGCACGGCGTCGAGCAGGTGGCGTCGGTGATCCATCAGGGGCGGGGGACCTTTCTAGGTCGTTGCCAGGCCCGGCGCCAACGCCCGTCGCTGCGCATCGCCGGGGGGGGGTCGAGCGGGTTCCCGGGGCCGGGACGGGCGTGTTAGCTCTGATCGGGGTCGCAACCTCTCCCATGCTGGTTCAACCGGGCGAGCGCATCGCAGGACGCTTCGAGATCGAGAGCCTCGCCGGCACCGGCGGCATGGGGGCGGTGTATCGGGCGCGCGACCTCCAGACCGGCGAGCGCGTGGCGCTCAAGCTGCTGCGCCACGACGCTCAGCACCGGGAGCGCTTCCTGAGGGAGGCGAGGCTCCTCGCGGGGATGCAGCACCCCGGCATCGTGCGCTACGTCGACAGCGGCGAGACCCCCGAGGGGGCGCCCTTCCTCGCGATGGAGTGGCTGGAGGGCGAGACGCTCGACGCGAGGCTGGCGCGCGCCGAGCTCACCCTCGCCGAGAGCGTGGCGATGGTCCGAGGGGTCGCCGAGGCCCTGGGCGCGGCCCACGCGCGGGGCGTCGTGCACCGCGACGTGAAGCCCGCCAACGTCTTCCTGGTGGGGGCCTCCCCGGAGCGCCCGCGCCTGCTGGACTTCGGCATCGCCCGGGAGCTCGTCGGGGTCGCCTCGCTCACCGGCACCGGCGCCGTCCTCGGATCGCTCGGGTACATGTCCCCCGAGCAGGTGCGCGGCGAGCGCGCCCTCGACGCCCGCTCGGACGTCTTCTCCCTCGGCCTGCTGCTCTACCGCTGCGTCGCCCGCCAGCCCGCCTTCGCCGCCGACCACCCGCTGGCCCTGCTGGCGATGGTGGTCTTCCACGACCCGACCCCGCTGCTCGATCGCCGCCCCGAGGCGCCGCCCGCGCTCGACGCGCTCTCCCGGCGGATGCTCTCCCGGCGCCGGGAGCTGAGGCCCGCCGACGGCGCCGAGGTCGCTCGCGCGCTGGGCGAACTCGGCGCCCACACCGAGGGAGACGGCCCCGCCCGCTCGGCCGCCCTCACCGGGCGCGAGCGACGGCTGGTGGGGGTGGTCCTCGCGCGCGTCGCGGAGCGCTCGCTCGACCGCGACGCGACGCTGCTGCTCCCGGCCGCCGGGGCGGTGCCCGCGCTGGTCGGGGGGCTGCGCCTCGACAGCTCGGAGTTCGCGTGGCTGGCCGACGACACCCTGGTGGTGGTGCTCACCGCCGCGGGGGCCGCGACCGACCTGGCCACCCGCGCCGCCCGCACGGCCCTCGCGCTCCGGGCGGAGCACCCGGGCGCCGCGCTGGTGGTCGCCACCGGCAGCGCGGAGGTGGGAGCCTCGCTGCCCTCCGGGGAGGTCCTCGACCGCGCCGCCGCGCTGCTCGCCGCCTCGCCCGCCTCTCCCTCCCCCGAGGAGGCCATCGCGCTCGACCCGCTGACGGCCGAGCTCCTCCGCGCCCGCTTCGAGGTGCGCACGACGCCTCGCGGGGCGCTGCTCGCTGGCGAAGGATCGGCCGACCCCGCGCGCCCGGCCGGAGCGCCCGGCGCCCTGCCCTTCGTTGGCCGCGAGCGCGAGCTCTCCCAGCTCCTCTCCCTCTACGACGCCACCGTGGCCGAGCCCGTGGCCCAGGCCGTCCTGGTGACCGCCCCGGCGGGCGTGGGCAAGTCGCGCCTCGCGGCGGAGATGCTCTCGCGGCTGCCGAGCTCCGCCGAGCCGCCGGAGGTCTGGCGCGCCTACGGTGATCCGATGAGCGGCGCCTCGCCCCTCGCGCTGGTGGCGTCGTGCGTCCGGCGCGTGGCGGGCATCCTCGACGGCGAGGCGCTGGGCGCTCGGCAGGAGAAGCTCCGCGCTGCGGTGGCGGCGCGGGTCCCGGAGCCCGGCCGGGAGCGGGTGACGGAGTTTCTAGGCGAGCTGGTGCGCGCTCCCTTCCCCGACGAGGGGCGGCCCACGCTGCGCCAGGCGAGGCAGCACGCGCCGCTGCTGGCCGACGAGATCCGCCGCGCCTTCGAGGAGCTGGTCGCTGGCGCCTCCGCGCAGCGCCCGCTGGTGATCGTCGCCGAGGACGTCCACTGGGCCGACGCCCCCTCGCTCTCCTACCTCGACGGCGCTCTGCGGCGCCTCCCTCAGCGACCCCTCTTCGTGCTCGCCCTCGCCCGCCCGGAGGTGCACTCGATCTCCCCGCAGCTGTGGGCCGAGCGGCACGTCCTGGAGATGCGCCTCCGGGGCCTGCGGGCCGTCGCGGCCGCGGCGCTGGTGCGCGCGGCGCTGGGCGCCGACGTGCGCGACAGCGTGGCCGGGAGGCTGGTCGAGCAGGCCGACGGCAACGCGTTCTACCTGGAGGAGATGGTGCGTGCGGTGGCCGAGGGCCTCACCGCGGCGCCGCCCGACACGGTGATCGCGACGGTGCAGGTGCGCCTCGGGGCGCTGCCCTCCCCCGCCCGCGCGGTGCTTCGGGCCGCGAGCGTCTTCGGCGAGGTGTTCTGGCAGGGCAGCGTCGAGGCCCTGCTCGGAGCCGACGCCGCGACGGTGCCGACCTGGCTCGCTCACCTCGTCGCGCGCGACGTCCTCGTGTCCCACGACGACGCCCGCTTCCCGGGGGAGCGGGAGTACGCCTTCCGTCACGCGCTGCTGCGCGACGGTGCCGACGCGCTGCTCACCGACGACGACCGCGCGGTGGGTCACCGGCTCGCGGCGGCGTGGCTGGAGGCCGCGGGAGAGACCGACGCCGCGGTGCTCGCGGGGCACTACGACCGGGGGCGCGAGCCCGAGACGGCCGCGCGCTGGTGGCTTTCCGCCGCCGAGCAGGCCTTCGAGCGGGACGACCTCGACGCCGCCCTCGACCTGGCCCACCGCGCGGCGACGCTCGACCCCTCGGCGCCGGCCCGGGTCGAGGCGGCGGTCTCCGCGCGCCGCGCCGAGCTCGCGGCCGGGGCGTCGCCGGTGCCCGCGGCGGTCCCGGCGTCGGCCTACCGATTTGCCGTGGTCCCTGGGACGCAGATCTTCACGGAGGTCTGCGAGGGCTGCTGGAGCCGTGAGTTCACGCTCCGCTACGTCGCCGACTTCAAGGCCGCCGTCGCGCCGCTGCTGGGGCGGCCCTGGGGCAAGCTCTGCGACCTCGACGCGTGGCTGCCGACGGCGCCCGACGCGGCGGAGACCATCATCGATTTCCTGAAGTGGTCCATCGCGCAGGGGATGGTCTCGGTGGCCTATGTGATCGGCAACCCCGACGCGCGGCTGCAGGCGAGGCGCATCATCGAGGCGTCGAGGGTGGACGTGCGCTGCGACTTCTTCGCCAGCGAGGCGGAGGGCCTCGCGTGGTTGCGCCGCAACGGCCTGGGCTGACTCGCGCTCAGCCCATGCGCTCGTGGAAGGGCCCGGTGATCTCGAAGGTCCAGCCGGAGCCGGAGCCGGTGCTCAGCCCGCGCTGGGAACTGAAGTACAGCCGGGTGCCGCTGGGGTCGAAGGCGGGCCCGGTGACCTCGGAGTTCTCGTGCCCGGCGACCTGCATCAGGGGCTTGAGCTCCCCCGACGGCAGGATCGCCACGATCTGCATCGAGCCCGTGTCCTCGGCGACCAGCACGTCGCCGCAGCAGGAGACGGTGAGGTTGTCCACGCCTCTGATGCCGGGCATGGCCATCGAGCGGCCGTCGTAGAGCACGGAGATCGTCGCGGCGGCCACGTTGTAGGCCCACACCTGGTTGGTGCCCTTGGTGCTGAAGTAGATGACGCCCGCGTGGTACCAGATGCCCTCGCCGCCTCGGAACACCGTGCTCCCCGGCACCTGCATCCTGGTGGGCATCGCCCCCATCCACTGCGGGTCGGGCAGGCTCTGCCAGGTGACCCGGTTGCCGGCGTCGACCGCCGCGACCTCGAGCCGCCCGGCGGAGAGGTCGGGGTGGCCCTGCGGCGTGCGGCGCTCGGGGATGAAGCGGTAGAGCCTCCCGTCGTCCTCGTCCTCCGTGAGGTAGACGTGGGCGTTGACGGTGTCGACCGCCGCGGCCTCGTGCTTGAAGACCCCGAGCGCGGGCCGCGCCACCGCGGGGCGCTCGCCGTAGGGATCGCACTCGAACACCCTCCCCCGGGAGACCTCCTCGCAGGACAGCCACGTGTGCCACGGGGTCTTGCAGCCCGCGCAGTTGCCGTTGGTGCGGTCGAGGATGCGGTAGGCCGCCGTGATGGCGCCGGTCGGGCCGAAGCGCACCGCCCCGACGCCGCCGACCAGGACCATTTCGGAGTTGGAGGTGTAGATCCAGCCGCCGTCTTCGGTGGCGAAGGTCGCGCCGCCGTCGGGGAGCAGGTGCCACGAGTAGCTGGTGCCCGCGACGCGCTCGCCGGTGCGAGCGATCACCCGCGAGGTGAAGCCGGGCGGCAGCCGCAGCCCGTTGGCGTCGGGCGCGCCGAGGGGGCCCACGTTGGCGATGAGCGAGCGCAGCGCGGGCGGCGCGGGCACGGCGCGCGGCTCGAAGTACGAGAGGCCGCCGTCGACCTCCATGGTTCCCGCGTCGACGGGCGAGGCGCCCACGTCGGGGAAGCCTGCGTCGACAGGCGAGGCGCCCACATCCGGGAGGCCTGCGTCGGGGGTGCCCGCGTCGCCCGGAGTCACCGCGGGGGCGGGGTCGCTGCACCCGGGCAGCGCGCGGGTCATCATCGCCGCCGCGAAGCTCGCGAGCCCGCCGCGGAGCAGCGTGCGCCGAGGGAGCATGATTCCCGACTCAGAGACCGACCAGCCCGACTCCCGATCATCACGACGCGCCATGGGGCGCCCACGATGCCACGAGTTCGTCACCCGAGGTCCACGTTCAGGCCATCCTGACGCTCTCTCCGCCGCTCCGCCCGATCGCGCATACACTCCGCGCCCGTGGACGCCCGTGACCTGCCGCCCGAACAGCCCGCCCCGCGCGAGGTGCTTTGGCAGCAGGCGCTCATCCGCGCGTCGCTCCAGGGCCTCGAGGACGTCGCCGCCGCGGACGCCGCGGAGGTCCTCTTCGCCCGCTCCCGCCGCGCCTCCACGGCCGCGGCCTTCTTCGACCAGCTCGGCGAGGCCGCCCTCGCCCGGGGCTTCGCCGTCGCCCGCGTCGGCGTCCTCGAGGAGCGCGCCTTCGACACCCTCGACGGCCTCGTGCGCAACCTCCTGCTCTCGCTGCGCGTCCCCGGCGCCTCCTCCCGCGCCCGCGGCTGGGCGGCCGTGCTCGACCACTTCGCCGCCGCGCACCCCTCCTCCCCGGTCGCCGCCTTCGACCGCGCCGCCGCCCGCTACGGCGCCGCCGGCGACCTCTCGGTGCTCTCCCGCGAGTACCTCGACGCCTCGCCCCGCTCGTCCCGCGTGGCGGCCCGCCTCGACGCGTGGCTCTCGGGCACCGAGCTCGCTCGCGTCGAGGGCCGCGTCACCGCCCTCTCCTCGCTCACATCGATCACCGCGCGCCGCGCCCTCGGCGAGTTCACCCGCCTGCTCCGGGCGCTCGGCCACCACGGGCTGCTCATGGTCTTCGAGGGCGCCGAGGTGCTCACGCGGCTCTCGCCCGCGCGCCGCGACGGTAGCTTCACCGTGCTGCGCGAGCTCGTCGACAACGCCGACGGAGGTCGCGGCCTCGTCGCCGCGCAGCTCTGGGTCTCCGGCACCGCCGCCCTCTTCGACGGACCTCGCGCCATCACGGCCTTCCGCCCGCTCGCCACGCGGGTGCTCGTCACCTCCACCTTCGAGGGCACCTTCCCCCCGCCGCACCGCGCCCTCGTCGACCTCTCCCCGGTCGGCGACTGGGACCCTGGCGGCGTGCTCCCCACGGTCCGCCCTCCTCCCCGGGAGGCCGCCTCCGCGCTGCGCGCCGTGATGCGCGCCTCGCACGGCCTGCCCCCCGCGGACCCGGAGGTCTCGATGAGCGTCGGCCACGAGCGCATCGACCTGACCATCACCGAGCTCTTCCACCACGCGGCCCTGGAGAGCTCGGTCTTCGCGCTGGTGACGGGCGTCTACGGCGCCGGGAAGTCCCACCTGCTGATGCACCTCACGGCGCGCGCCCTCTCCGAGCGCCGCCCGGTGTTTCGCCTCGCGATGGAGCACCTCGACGCCGACCTCGGCAACCCGCAGCGCCACCTGCGCCGCATGCTCGACCAGGCCGTGCTCCCGCTCCCCTCGGCGCCCTCCGCGCTCGACCGCCTCGTCGCCTGGACCCGCTCCTCCGTCGGGGTCTACGACCTGCTCGCCGCGCTCGAGGACATCGCGACCAGCACCACCGGCGACGCCGCCATCGCCGCCCGCAAGGCCCTCTCCCGCGCCTCCCGCCACGCCGGCGCCGGGGTCGCCCTCGAGAGCTTCCTCGGAGCGTCCGACCTCGCGGCGCGCGTGGGCACCTCGACCTACCGCAAGGACGCCTACCAGCGGCTGCAGCTCTGGCTCGAGCTCCTCGCCCGGATGGACGACTGCCGCGGCCCGATGATCCTCATCGACGAGGCGGAGAACCTCTACCGCGGCCTCTCGTCGCCGCAGCGCCGCGCGGCCCTGCGCTCGCTGTCCTTCTACTGCGGCGGGACGCTCCCGGGCTCCTGCGTGGTGCTCGCGATCACGCCCGACGCGCTCACGTCGCTGCGCCACGAGGCGGGCGAGCTGCTCGCGGACGTGACCGAGCAGCGCACCGTGCTCCCCTCCGAGGACGCCGCGATGCTGCGCCGTCGCATCACCTGGACGCGCCCGGTGGAGGTGCCCGAGCTCGACGCCTCGCAGCGGGTGGTGCTGGCCTTCCGGGTGCGCGCCACGCACGCGAGGGTGCGCGGCGAGGTGGACGACCCCCGCTGGGCGTCGTGGGTGACCGGCGCCCTCTCCGACGCGGCGACCCCGCGGGAGCTGGTGCGCCGGGTGATCGATCGGCTGGAGGGCCTGTGGTGGCGCTCGGGCGCGGCGCCCACGGGTCACATCGTCTTGAACCAGTCGTGACCCGGGCCTAGCAGGAAGCCGATGAAGCTCCCGAGCATGAGCGCGGCGATGATGAGCAGCACCGAGGTGCGCGTCGGGGGCGCCGGGGTCGAGCGCCAGTTTCGTCGCATGAGGCGCTTGGCGATGATCTGCGTGAGCGGCCCGCTCGGGTCGGCGCCGAGCATCACGCTCAGGCAGCGCAGCATGATCTTCTCGATGTCCGGCGCGCGCTTGTCGACCACGCTGCCCGGCACGCGCAGCTCGTTGAGCGCGACGGCGTAGATGAACGCCATCCCCACCGGCAGCTTGCCCTGGTTCTCCGGGGCGCCGAGCAGCTCGCAGACCTTCGTCCACTGGTTCTGGCTCACCAGGTTCTCGATGGTCTCCATGGTGAGCGTCGACGCGGGCGACGGGGGCATGCGCGAGAACGTCGGCGCCGGCAGGTTGGACGGCATCACCTCCCGCTGCTTCTCCACCTCGTAGGCGTCCGGCGGCATCGTCTCGATGAACGTGATCTCCGTCGGCAGCCGCGCCGCGGGCGGAACCGTCGGCATCGCCGCGGCCGCGGGCCCGTCCGTCTTCGGCGGCAGGTCGCTCACCCGCTCCGGGCTCGTGGTCCCCTCGATCAGCTCGGCCAGCGCGCGGATCGACGGCCTCTTCTCGGAGGCCTGCTCGGCCTGGTCCCAGGTGTCGTCGGACTGCGCGCGGTCGGCCGGCTCGGTCATCGTGGACTCTCCTCCTCAGTCGCCCGCGACGATACGCCGCGCGCGCCGACCTTGCCCACTCTCCTGCACGCGTCGCTACTCGTACACGCCGTCGAGGCGCCACCGCGCGGCGATCGGATCATACGCGATCAGGTAAAGCCCTCCGTCCTCCAGCTCGACGTCGTAGCCCTCGTGCGCGTAGGCCTCGGCCCACCACTCGCCCTGCACCCGCCACGGTCCGCTGCACGCCACCACGCGCCCTCGCACCTCGCCCGAGCGCACCCCCACCGGCGCCCCGGCGCCCAGGGTCACCTCCGCCTCTCGCGGCGGTCGGTAGACGTGCAGGGCCATCGCCCGGGCCCCGTCCGCGCCGGGCTCGCGCGGCGTGCGCGGCGGATCGAAGGCCGTCACCGCGGCGGCGTAGGGGCGGTGCGTGTCCGGCGCCGAGGGGGCTCCCACGCGGTCGCCGCCCACCAGCGCCGCGAGCCGGGAGAGCGTGAGCGCGAGGCGCTCGGGCGCCGGACCCGGCGGGTCGAAGAGCCCGAGCTGCGTGGCGCGCAGCGGCTGCGGGAGCGCGGTGATGCGCAGGGCGCGCACGGCGTCCGGGGGGCCGTGGCCCTCCAGCGCCGAGCGCACGAGGGCGAAGAGCGTGGGGACATCGCGCGTGGGGGCCGCGAGCGGGAGCGCTCGCTCGTCGGAGACGCGGGAGACCAGGTCGAGCGAGAGCACCATCCCGCCGACCCCGAGGCCCCGGCAGCTCAGCCTCGCCACCAGCGCGTCGAGCAGGCGGCGGGTGACGAAGAGCAGCGGCTCGACGGACTGCACCTCCCACTCCAGGTCGACGCCCTCCTCGAAGCGCGCGGGCAGCGCGTGGGGGACGAGCGGTCGGTCGTCCTCGCCGCGGGCGAGCCGCACCGCGCGGGCGGCCTCCTCGCCGAGCCTCAGCCCCGCGGCGTCGACGGGCAGGCGGGCGAGCTCGGCGACCCGGGTGACGCCGAAGCGCCGCAGCTCGGCCCGCAGCGCCTCGGAGATCGGCAGCGCCTCCAGCGCCAGCGGACCGAGGTAGCGCCCCTCCTCCCCCGCGGGGATCACCGTCACGCCCCCTCGCCTCGCCGCCACCGCGGCCACCCCGAGGTTGCCCGCGATGCCCACGGAGACCGCCAGGCCCACCCGCCTCGGGGCCTCGGTGAGCGCCGCCCCGAGGCCGGCCTCGCTCTCGTACATCCCCGAGAGCTCCCCCGCGTCGACCCACACCCCCTGCGGCGCCGGGGCGAGCCGCGCACCCACCGTGGCCACCGCATCGAGGAGCGCCGCCCTCGCGCGCTGGGCGAGCTCCGCCGAGCTGCCCCTCAGCCGCAGGTCGGGGGCCACCGCGCGGGCCTGGTGCCCGGTCTGCCCGACGGCCACGCCGAGCGCCCGCGCCGCGGCGGTGCAGGCGATCACCCGGGCCGCTCCGTAGCCCGGCGGCAGCGCCCCGGCGCGGGCGAGGTCGTGGGCCACGTCGAGCACCGCGAGGGGCTGCAGCGCGAGCTCGGGCTCGACCCTCAGCAGCGCCGAGAGGGCGAGCTCTCGCACCCGCACGAAGGCCACCCTCGGCGGGCTCACGGCGTCGTCGGAGCGCCCCACCGGAAGCCCTCCGCGGGGGCCGCTCCGCCGCGCAGCCTGCGCACCATGAGCTCGGCCTCGACGCCGTCGAGCAGCGGGGCGCCGCCGACCCAGAGGGCGCGCCGTCGTTGCACGGCGAGGCCCACCGCGGCGAAGGCCCCGGGGCGGAAGCGCGGGTCGCCGTCGGTCACCACCAGCAGCGCGGCGTTGGCCCCGAGGGCCCGCTGCGCGAGGCGCGCCCACGCGGAGGCCGGGACGCCGCGAGGGAGCGCCGCCGAGGGGGGAGCGCCCACGAGGTAGAGGGCGACCAGGGCGAAGCCTCCGCCGTCGAGGAGCAGGTCGGCGCAGCGCAGGGCCGCGCGCAGGTCGGCGGGGCGCACCCAGAGCAGCCGCGCCCGCTCGTCGGGGGAGAGGTCGTCGGGCTCGAGCGCGTCGGCGGCGTCGATGAGGGCCACCGGCTCGCCCGCCGCGGAGGCGTGCGCGAGGAGGTGCAGCGTGACGGCCATGCGCCCGGAGGAGCGCGCCCCGGAGAGCTCGCTGATGCGCCCCCGGGGCAGGCCGCCGTGGAGGGCGAGGTCGAGCGGGGCGATGCCTGTGGACACCACCGCCGGGCGGGCGCGCACGACGGAGGGGCGCTGCGCGGGGAGCACGAGCCCCAGGTGCTGCGAGGTCTCCGCGAGCACCCTGCGGGCGGCGGCGAGGCGGAGATCGACGGCGGCGGAGGACATGGCAGCGGGCTTCTTCAGGGTACTGAACAAACGTTCTATTGCCAATGCTTCGATGGGCGAACGCGGGGCGCGTCTTGGGGTAGAACCCTCGGCCTCCGACGATGAACCAACCCGCATGGAAGCAGGCGATCGCGCTGGCATGGATGAGCACGGGCTGCGGCCTGCTGGGCGGAGGAGGCGGCGGCGCGGGGGCGTCGACCCCGGCCAACGTCGCGCCGGCCAGCGCCGCGCGCACGAGCGGCGGGGCCGAGGCGGGCGCGGACGCCGAGCTGCGCGCGATGGTGACCGAAGCCCTCACGCCGCAGCTCTGCCCGAAGCTGCTGGGGTCCTTCGTGGGCCTGCCCGGCGAGGGGGACGCGCGCGGCCCGGCGGCGGGCGCGACGGCCTCGGTGGGGCGCTGGTGGATCCGCCGCTGCGAGGCGCGCACCGTGGGCGACCGGATGGAGCTGTCCATCGGCGGCTCGGGCTGGACCTGGATCGACCGGGAGACCAGCGGCTTTCGCGTGCGGCAGTACCTGCTCTTCGACGCGAGCGCCTCGCTCGGGGCGGACGTCACCGTCGGCTACGACCGCACGCGCCGCGTGGCCTCGCTCTGGATGACCCCCGCCGCGGGGGTGCAGGCCACGATCACCCCGCGCGGCATGGTCGCCGTCGAGCCCCAGGGCTTCTTCGCGTCGGTGCTCGGCGGCGTGGCCGCGGTGACCGGAAACTCCGTGAGCGAGCGGGCTCGCACGCAGGCCGCGGAGCTCGGCTCGACGCAGCTCCGCGACCGCCTCGGCGCGGGCTTCACGATGACCGTCGGACTCGAGCGCCGGCAGGTGGACTTCATGGTGGGCGCGCTGCAGCGGGGCGAGGTTCCCGAGCGGCCCTACCCCGCGGCGGAGGGAGGCCCCTGGCTGGTGAACCAGCGCTCGATGGTGTGGCCGGGCGGGCTCGACGTGGTGGGCCCGGTGGACACCTCGCAGGGCGCGCTCGGCCTCGACGTGGCGCTTGAAGAGGGCGACGGGGTGGTGATCCGCGCGGTGTGCGCCGAGCCCCTGACCCGCTACTTCGACGCGCGCTTCCGAGACCCGGTGGCGACGCCCGCGGCGCCCTCCGGGGACGTGATCGCGGAGCTCACCCAGGGGGTGCGAGAGCGCCACATCACGCTCCCGGCGCAGGTCGCGGGCGCGCGGTGCCCGATGGTGCTGACCTTCTCCACCCGCGGCGGCGGCGCCCTCCCGGCGCGCATGCGCTACCGCGTCGCCCCGGAGCTTCCCGGCGCGGTCGCGACGCCCTCCGCGCCGCGTCGGGTGCGCGTGCAGGTGACGGGCGTCTCGGTGACCCCGCGCAACGCCAACGGCCGCGCCTGGGACCTCGTCGGCGGCGAGGCCGACGTGCGTGTGATCACCGCGTCGGTGCCGCTGCGCCGCGAGGTCGACCGCACGCCGGTGGCGGCCGACCACAACGACGCGACCTGGGGTCGCTGGCTCCCGTCGGCCTTCGAGGTGGGGCGCGACCTGCCGCTGCGCTTCACCGTGGTCGACGACGACACGACCACCGAGGAGGTCATCGGCAGCGCCGACCTCGACGCCGACGCGCTCGCCCGAGCGACGCCCGAGCTCTCGCTCCCGGTGCGCACCGCGGGCGCGGTACCCACGCAGACGGGCACGCTCCGGCTGCGCATCGAGGTGCTCCCATGACCCACCGAAGCACCGCGGCGCTGCTGGCCCGCATCATCATCGCGCTCCTGCTCGCGACCTCGCTCACCGGATGCCGCCGCGCCCGCGCGACCTGGCGCCGCCACACGGCGCTCGGCCGAGCGCAGGCCCACGCGGCGGCCGTCCGCGCCGCCAGCGCCCAGCGGGGTCGGGGCCACTACGCCCGCTACTGCGCGCTCTGCCACGGCCCCAACGCGGAGGGCTACGCGGCCGACCACGCCAACGCCCTCGGCAACCAGGACTTCCTCTCCATCGCGTCGAGCTCCTTCCTCCGCGGGGCGATCACCGACGGGCGGCCGGGCACGACGATGTCGGCCTGGGGCGAGGCCCACGGAGGCCCCCTCGACGACCGCAAGGTCAACGACATCGTCGCGTACCTCCGGAGCCTCTCCCGGCGGCCCTTCGTCGCCGTGGGCTCGCGCCGCTCGACCGGCAACGCCGAGGCGGGCGGTCGCATCTGGGACGAGCGCTGCCAGACCTGCCACGGGCTGCGCGGCGAAGGGACCAACGTCGCCACCAGCGTCTCCAGCCCGAACTTCCTCCGCGCGGTGAGCGACGGCTACCTCCGGCACACCATCACGCACGGCCGCGCGGGCACCCCGATGGTCGCCTTCAACACCCTCCCCGCGCAGTCGGTCGAAGACCTGGTGGCGTTCATCCGGAGCGTCGAGCACGTGCCCGGCCCGCCCCCGCCGCCGAACTACGAGCCTCCGCCCGGGCTCGAGCGGCTGGTGCTCAACCCCGAGGGCCGCGCGCCCGAGTTCACGCTGCGCGAGGGGCGCTTCGTGTCCTCCGAGCAGGTCGCCCGCGCCCTGCAGGAGGGCCGCCGGATGGTGATCCTCGACGCCCGAGCGACCTCCGACTGGTCGACCAGCCACATCGCGGGCGCCCTGCCCTTCCCCTTCTACAACATCGAGGAGATGGCGGAGCGCATCCCCCGCGACGGCACCTGGATCCTCGCGTACTGCGCGTGCCCCCACGCGGCCTCCGGGCACGTGGTGGACGAGCTGCGGCGGCGTCGCTTCCCTCGCACCGCGGTCATCGACGAGGGCTTCCCCTTCTGGACCGCGCACAACTACCCCACCGCGCACGCGGCGATCATCCCTCCGAGGCGCTGAGCTGAGCTCCCCCATCACCTGAGCACCGCCCGCAGCTTTCTTGGTGCTGCGCTCCCGGCCGGGCTAACCGACCCCGATGATGGACCGTCCCGGCGCGATCCTCGGCCGACGTTACAAGCTGGAGTATTGCCTGGGCGCCGGAGCGATGGCCCGCGTCTGGTGCGCGACGGACCTCCACACCCGGGAGCGCGTGGCGATCAAGCGCGTGCTGGAGACCGTGCGGGACCGCGCGGACACGACGGAGCGCTTCTTCGACGAGATCCGGGTGACGCGCACGGTGGACCATCCCCACGTCGCCGCGGGCCTCGACCACGGCCTCGACGGCGGCCCCTTCCTGGTGCTGGAGTGGGTCGACGGGGTCGACGCGCACGCCCTGGTCTCTCGCAACGAGCGGGTGTCGCTCGGCGCCGGCGCGGTGATCGCGCTCGACCTCGCCGACGCGCTCTCCGCCGTGCACGCCCACCGCACCGGGGTGCTCCACCGGGACATCGCCCCGGGCAACGTGCTGCTCTCCCGCGATGGCCGCGCGCTGCTCTCGGACTTCGGGCTCTCGCGCTGGCTCGCCTGCCCCCGCGCGCAGCCCGCGCACATCGTGGTGGGCAAGCTCGGCTACCTGGCGCCGGAGGTGCTGCGAGGGCGGGTGCACGGCGTGCGAGCCGACCTCTACGGCCTCGGCGCGACGCTCTGGGAACTCCTCGCCGGCCGGCGCCTCTGGGGCCACGAGACCGACCCCGCGGCGAGGGCGAGGGCGTGGCTGCGCAGCCCGAGGACGCCGCTCGCCGAGGCGGCGCCGGAGGTCCCCGGTCACCTGGCGGCGGTGGTCGACCGCTGCCTGGCGATGGACCCCGCCGCGCGCCCCGCCAACGCGCGCGCCCTACGCGATGCGTTGGAGCGGGCCCTCACCCGCGACCGCATCACCCCCTGTCGCGACGAGCTCGCCTGCGCCGTGTGGGCCGCGACGAAGGACCTCCCCCCGTCGCAGCCCGCTCCGAGGATTCGCCGCAGCCGGGCGGCGTACGTGACGGTGAGCGCGCTGGCGGTGCCGAAGACGATCCGCCCGCAGACGATCGCCGCCGCCGGGTGATAGGGGCCCTACTGGTGATAGATGGCGTCGGGCCGGAGGGTCTCGTAGTGCCGCAGCGCCGCGTTGCCCACCGCCTTCACGCTGGCGGCGAAGAGCGCGGGCCTCGCCGCCCAGCCCACCAGCGGAACCCACCCGACGGCCTCGCCGATGGCCTTCATCCCGATGTTCTTCACGGTGGAGAGCCCGATGAGCTTCACCGCTCCGGCGTCGTCGATGCGCTCTCCGTAGGCCGCGGCGATGTCGACCACCAGCTTCACCTCCGCGGCGGTGATGGCCATGGAGGTTCCGGGCACCGGGATGAGCCCTCCGACCCCTGCCCCCGCGGCGTACTTCATCACGAGTTCCTGACAGTGTTCGCGAGCGAGCATGGCGGGTGTCGGCTTCCTCTCTGAAGGGGCGGTTGGAGGATCCTCGAGGTGCGCGGGGCAGGGATCGAACCTGCGACATCCTGCGTGTAAAGCAGGCGCTCTGCCACTGAGCTAACCGCGCGCGGCGCACCCCCCTTGTACTCCGGGGGGTCCGCAGGTCAACCCACCGGACGGACCCCGTCGCCCGCCGCGCGCCGACCGCTCGCCGCGCGATCGACCGGCCGCTCGTCCTCTTCCACCATGGCCCCGTCGCGGTACTCCATGGGCTTCGGCCGGTCACCGAGCCGCACGTTGGCCTCGGGCCACACCAGCACCTCTCGCAGCACGTCGTCGACGTGCTCGACCAGCACCACGCGCATCGCCTTGAGCACCCGCCGGGGTACGTCCCGCAGGTCCTTCCGGTTGTCCCTCGGGATGATCACCGTGCCGATGCCGCCGCGGTGCGCCGCCAGGAGCTTCTCCTTCAGGCCGCCGATCTCGAGCACCCTCCCCCGGAGCGTGATCTCGCCGGTCATGGCCACGTCGCGCCGCACCGGGAGCTTGAGGAGCGCCGACACCAGCGAGGTCACCATGGTGACGCCCGCGCTGGGGCCGTCCTTGGGAATGGCACCTTCCGGGAAATGGATGTGCACATCGATCTTCGAATAGAAGTCGGGCTCGAGGCCGAAGAGCGCCGAGCGGGAGCGCACGTAGCTCATCGCGGCCTGCGCCGACTCCAGCATCACCGAGCCGAGCTTCCCGGTGACGATCAGCTTGCCCTTGCCGGGAACCACCGCGACCTCGTTGGCCAGCAGCTCGCCGCCGAAGGAGGTCACCGCCAGGCCCGCCGTGAGGCCCACCGTGTCGTGCTCCTCCTTGCGTCCCACCCGGTACTTCGGCACGCCCAGGTACTTCGGGATGTCCTTCGCCTCGACCAGGTAGGTGCCGCCCTTGCCGTCCTTCAGGACGCGCCGCGCCACCTTGCGGATCAGGCTCCCGAGCTCGCGCTCCAGGTTTCGCACCCCGGCTTCATGCGTGTAGTGATTGATCACCGTGCGCACGGCGCCTTCGGTGATATCCACCTTCACGCCCTCGAGCCCGCACTCCTTGAGCTGCCGCGGGACGAGGTACTTCACCGCGATGTTGAGCTTCTCGTACTCCGTATAGCTGCTGAGCTGGATGATCTCCATCCGGTCTTGCAGCGGCAGGGGAATGCCACCCAGCGTGTTGGCAGTCGTGATGAAGATGACCTCCGAGAGGTCATAGTCCATATCGAGATAGTGGTCATTGAAGGCGGTGTTCTGTTCGGGGTCGAGCACCTCGAGGAGCGCCGCCGCCGGGTCGCCCCGGAAGTCCGTGCTCATCTTGTCGACCTCATCCAACAGGAACACAGGGTTGTCGGTGCCGGCCTTCTTCAGCGACTGGATGATCTTGCCCGGGAGCGCGCCGATGTACGTCCGGCGGTGGCCGCGCACCTCCGCCTCGTCGCGCACGCCGCCGAGGGAGATGCGCACGAACTTCCGGTTCATCGAGCGGGCGAGCGAGCGGGCGAGCGAGGTCTTGCCCACGCCGGGCGGACCCACGAGGCACAGCACCGGGCTGCGGGGCTTGTCCGAGAGCGCTCGCACCGCGAGAAACTCCAGCACCCGCTCCTTCACGGTCTTCAGCCCGTAGTGGTCCTCATCGAGGATCTTCTCGGCCTCGACCACGTCGAGCCGGTCGTCCGAGCGGTCGCCCCACGGGAGCGCCAGGATCCAGTCGAGGTAGTTGCGCACCACCGTCGCCTCGGCGCTCATCGGCTGCATCATCCGAAGCTTCTTGATCTCCTTGCGGACGCGCTCCATCGCGTCCTTGGACATCCGCTTCTTCTTCAGCCGATCCTCGAACTCCTGCATCTCGTTCTTGAACTCGTCGCGCTCCCCGAGCTCCTTCTGGATCGCCTGCATCTGCTCATTCAGGTAATATTCCTTCTGGGTGCGCTCCATCTGGCGCTTCACCCGCGAGCGGATCTTCTTCTCGACCTGAAGGATCTCGATCTCCGCCTGCATCGCCTCGTGGAGGCGCTCGAGGCGCTGCACCGCGTCGGTCATTTCGAGCAGCGCCTGGCGGTCGGTGAGCTTGATGCTCCCGAGGTGCACCACGACGGTGTCCGCGAGCCGGCCGGGCTCGTCGAGGGTCTGCACGGCGATCAGCACCTCCGGCGGAACCCGCTTGTTGAGCTTCACATAGGCTTCGAAGGACGACTGCACCGAGCGCATGAGGCCGTCGACCTCGACGCTCGCCGAGACCGTGTCCTCAAGGGGCTCCACGTCGCAGAGGAAATGGGCGTCGCTGTCGTGCCAGCGGCGCACCACGCCGCGGCGGCGGCCCTCGACGAGCACCTTCACCGTCCCGTCGGGCAACCGATGAAACTGGTGGATGCTGCCGATGGTGCCGACTTCATAGATGTCGTCGGGCACCGGGGCGTTGGTGCGCGGCCGCTTCTGCGCCGCGAGGAAGATCTCCTTGTCGCCCGCCAGCGCCGCGTCGATCGCCGCGATGCTCTTCTCGCGGCCTACGAACAGCGGCACCACCATCCGCGGAAAGACGATGATGTCCCGCAATGGCAGCAACGGCAGCACGAGCCGCTCGCCCGTGCTCTCGCCCTTCAATGATGACATGGAGGCTCCTAAGGCGAGAGGAGGCTACGCGCTCTCCGCAGACTCTTTATGGTAGACGATCAACGGAGTCTCATGACGGAGGATGACCTCCTCGTTCACGATGACCTCCTTGATGCCGCTCTTGCTCGGGATCTCGTACATGACGTCGAGCATCGCGTTCTCGAGGATGGCCCTCAGCCCGCGAGCCCCGCTCAGCCGGGTCAGCGCCTCGCGCGCCACCGCCGCGAGGGCGCCCCGGGTGAACTTCAGCTTCACGCCGTCCATGTCGAAGAGCTTCTTGTACTGCCGCTCGAGAGAGTTCTTCGGCTTCGTCAGCACGTCGATGAGCGCGTCTTCGTTGAGCTCATGCAGCGTCGCCAGCATCGGGAGGCGCCCGATGAACTCCGGGATGAGCCCGAACTTCAACAGGTCTTCCGGCTGAACCTGCGCGAGCAGCTCGCCGATCTTTCGCTCGTTCTTGCTGGCGATCTCCGCACCGAAGCCGAGGCTCTTGGTGTTGGTGCGCCGCTCGATCACCTGGTCGAGGCCCACGAAGGCGCCGCCGCAGATGAAGAGGATGTTGGTCGTGTCGACCTGCAAGAACTCCTGCTGGGGGTGCTTGCGGCCGCCCTTCGGGGGCACGTTGGCCACGGTGCCTTCGAGGATCTTCAGCAGCGCCTGCTGCACGCCCTCGCCCGACACGTCGCGGGTGATCGAGGGGTTGTCGCCCTTGCGAGCGATCTTGTCGATCTCATCGATGTAGACAATGCCGCGCTGCGCCCGCTCGATGTCGTGATCGGCGTTCTGCAGGAGCTGGACGATGATGTTCTCGACGTCCTCGCCGACGTAGCCCGCCTCGGTCAGCGTGGTCGCGTCAGCGATGGCGAAGGGCACATTCAGGATCTTCGCCAGCGTCTGCGCGAGCAGCGTCTTGCCGGTGCCCGTCGGGCCGAGCAGCAGGATGTTCGACTTCTGGAGGTCGACCTCCTCGCCCGCGCCCTTGGCCTCGATGCGCTTGTAGTGGTTGTGCACCGCCACCGCGAGGATCTTCTTCGCCCGGTCCTGCCCGACCACGTAGTCGTCCAGGATGGCCTTGATCTCCGCCGGCTTCGGGATGGGGGAGCTGCCGCGGAGGTTCTCCTCGCGCTCCCCTTCCTCAACCAGGATGTCATTACACAACCCGATGCACTCATCGCAGATATAGACCGTCGGTCCTGCGATGAGCTTCTTCACGTCCCGCTGGCTCTTGCCGCAGAACGAGCACGTCAGGTTGCCGTGATCCCCTCGATCCTTGCCCGTCACCGGTGCCTCGTTCCTCCACGGCGATGCGCGCGTGGCTGGGAAATGCTCAATTCAGTGGAGTCTAGACGCCGCCCCACTACGGGGCAAGCGAACCGCAGCGATCGCGCTCAGCGCTTGGGCGCTTCCTTGCGGCCGGTGACCACTTCGTCAATGAGGCCGTAGTCCTTCGCATCCTTGGCGCTCAGGTAGAAGTCGCGCTCGGTGTCGCGGCGGATCTTCTCGCTCTCCTGCCCGGTGTGCGTCACGTAGATGTCCGTGAGCTTCTGCCGGAGATACAAGATCTCCTTGGCGTGGATCTCGATGTCCGTCGCCTGGCCGCGCGCGCCGCCGAGCGGCTGGTGCAGCAGGATGCGGGAGTTGGGGAGCGCCAGCCGGCGGCCCGTGGTGCCCGCGCAGAGGAGCACCGAGGCCATCGAGGCCGCCATGCCCAGGCACAGCGTGCTCACCGGGCAGCGGATGTACTGCATGGTGTCGTAGATCGCGAGACCCGAGGTGATCACACCGCCGGGGCTGTTGATATAGAGCATGATCTCCTTGTCGGGATCTTCGCTCTCCAGATACAGCAGCTGCGCGATGATGATGTTGGCGACGTCGTCGTTCACCTCGGTGCCGAGGAAGACGATCCGGTCCTTCAACAGACGCGAGAAGATGTCCCACGACCGCTCGCCGCGGTGCGTGGTCTCGATCACCTGCGGATACGGGATGAAGCTGCGGTTACGGTCGTCCATGCTCACGCCTCCTTCGCCGCGCCGACGTCGCTGATGTCGGTCGGCACCTCCGTGATCGTCGCCTTGCTCAGCAGCAGGTCGAGCACCTTCTTCTCCAGCACCTCGCTGATGAGCAGGTCGCGCTTCTGCTGGTCGCGGTACTCCACGCGCAGCCGCGGGAGCGCGCGCCCGGTCTCCTTCGCCATCTCCTCGAGCCGAGCGTTGAGGTCGGCCTCGGTGACGACGATGCCGTTGGTGCGGGCCACCTCGGTGAGGAGCAGGCCCGCGCGGACGCGCTGCTCGGCCTCGGTGCGCAGCGTGGTCTCGAGGTCGGCGCCCTCACCCAGCGTGCCGCCGAGCTCACGCATGAGCGAGGGGCGGAGCTGACCGAGCACCTGGCTCACCAGCGAGGGCGGAACCGGGATGGTGTTGGCCTTCACCAGGCTCTCGATGGCCTCCTCGCGGACCTCGTCGTCCGAGCGGTCGGTGAACTGCTTCTGGAGCGTGGCGAGGGTGCTGGCCTTGAGGGCCTCGAGGCTCTCGGCGCCGACGTCCTTGGCGAACTCGTCGTCGAGCTCGGGGAGCACCTTCTCCTGGAGCGCGGTGAGCGTGAGGCGGAACGCGCCGGTCTTGCCCGCGAGCTCCTTCTGACGGTGCGTCTCGGGGAAGGACACGGAGACCTCGCGGGTCTCGCCCGGGGACATGCCCCGGAGGCCGTCGTCGATCTCCTTGATGAGGGTGTTGCGACCGAGCTCCACGGTGCGGCCCTTGGCGCCGAACTCCACCAGCTCGTTGCCGTCGACCAGGATCGCGACGTCGAAGGTCGCCGTGTCGGTCTCCTGCGCGGGGCGCATGGGCTCCGGCGTGCGGAGCGTGGCGTTCTCCTCGCGCTTCTGCTGGAGGGCGACGTCGAGCTCCTTGTCGCCGACGGTGTAGACCTTGCGGGTGAGCTTGAGCGCGCCGAGGTCGATGCCGCTCATGTCGGGGCGGACCTCGACCTGCGCGGTGTAGGCCCACTCGGCGGTGCTCAGCAGGTCGCTCTCGGTCTCGACGCGCGGCTGGCCGATGACCTCGAGCTTCTGGTCACGGATGGCGCCCGGAAGCGTCTCGTCGATCATCTTGCGGAACACGTCGGAGGCGACCTGGCCGCCGAAGTACTGCTTCAGCACCGGGCGCGGCACCTTGCCCTTGCGGAACCCTCGGATCTGCGCGTCGCGCCCGAGCTTCTGGAAGGCGCGGTCGAGCTCGGCGTCGACCTTCTCCTTCGCAAGGACGATGCGGAGCGACACTTCAACGGGCGAGAGACGCGAGACAGTGACCTGCATGTAACGCTGAGCCTCAACGGGGGGTGAAAGGTGACGGGCGGCGGACTCTAACGAGGGGTGCCCTCGTGTCAAGCACGCGATCAGCGGTTGGCGGTGACCCAGGTGAGCGCGCGACGCACCACGGGCGCGAAGTCCGGCGGCAGTTGGTGCCCGGCGCCGTCGAGGATTCGGACCTCGACCCTACCCAGACGCTCGCGGCGCATGAGCGCGGCGGCTCGTCGGGTGCGCTCGACGATGCCATCACCCACACCCGTAAGGAGGTAGACGCGGCGGAGCGCGCGACGGGCCGCGGGGTAGAGCTCGGTGTTCATCCCGACGTAGCCGTCGTGCGCGGCGAAGATCACCCAGCGGGGGAAGACCACCGGCTCCATCAGCCCGGTCTGCATCGCCACGAAGGCGCCCTCGCTGAAGCCCATCACCACGTTGTCGTTGCGCCGAACCCGCCGGGGGAAGCGGCGGAAGAGCGCGTCGAGCGAGGCCATCGTGTAGTTGTGGGCCAGCGTGGCGTTGTTGTTCCAGACGCGGCGGCCGTCCCCGCGCATGCCGGGGCCCTGAGGGCAGACCAGCCAGCCGCGCGGCGTCACCAGCGGGGCGAAGCGGGCGCAGTTCTCCCTCGGGTCGGCCCCGCGCGCGTGCAGGTACACGAAGACCCTCGCCCTGCCCCCCACCCGCGGCCGGAAGAACCACGCGTCGGGGATGCCCGGGAGCTCCAGCTGCTCGGGCTCGGCCGGGTTGCGCCGCCGCCGGACCCGCAGCGCCGCCACCAGCCGCTCGTGCTCCGCGCGGTCGTCGGAGCGCCCGAACATCCGCGCCCGCACGGGCCTCGTGGTGCCGGTGACCGCGTTGGGCCGCGTCGGCAGCGGCTCGTCGACGGGCGGGTGCGCCACGGCGCCGGTCGGGGAGGTCGGGCCGTCGTCCGGGAGCTCGGGAGAGTCGTTGAGGGCGATCGGGTCGGGCTCCGGGCGGCCGCCATCGGGCCCGGTCTGGGCCACGACCCCGCGCGCCCAGAGCGCCGCCGCGAGGAGCGCCCCTCGCGCGATGGACCATGGCTTCGTCGGGCGACCCGGGAACATTGGGCGGACTGCGTTAGCGCCCGGATGCGCCGGGGGTCAAGTCAGGGCGTAGGCGGCTCCGCGGGCTGCTCCATCACCGCCGGGGCGGGGCGCGTGCGGAGCGAGCGGGTGAAGTCGACGACCATCGTGAGGTCGCGCTCGTTCATCCGGTCGTGGAAGCGAGGCATGTGATTGCGCTCGCCGTAGTTCTCCCGCGCGCCGGGGTTCAGCATCTGCGCGCGGATGTACGCGCGGGAGCCCCACGCGTCGAGGTTGGGGGCGTCGCGGTCGGCCGCCTCGGTCTCCGAGGTGTCGCCCTCCCCCTGGTGGCAGGTCGTGCAGCGTCGGCGGTAGATCGTCTCGCCCGCGGCCACGAGCGCGGCGTCCGGGGCCGACTCGCCGGGCTCATACCCCCGTGAGTAAAGCCACTCCGCCACGGCGCGCACCCCCTCGTCGCGGAGGCGACGACGCTGCCCCGACATGTCGTGGATCTCCGTGGTCCCCATCAGCTCCGGGTGGTCGGGCCACACCACGAAGGCGGTGGCCCACTCGCGCGAGCCGAAGCCGTCGAGGCGCGGGCCCTTGCGCTGCTGGCTCAGGCCGCGCACGGCGTGGCAGGTGCCGCAGTGCTGGGCGAAGAGCTCGCCGGGGCGCACCGCGGGGTCGTTGCGCACCATCTCGAGCGGACCCTCCGGGGGAATGCCTGCGCGAGCGAGCCTCCTCGCCCGCCACGCGGTGTGCTGCGCCTCGCGCAGCGAGCGGACGAAGGCAGGCTTCGCGAGACCCCGGCGCTGCTGCACGCCGAGCGCGACCGCCCCGAGGCCCGCGAGCAGGAGCGGGGACAGCACGAGGGCGCGCCGCCAGCGGGACTCGCTGCGGTCGATCCACGGGAGGAGCGCGAGGAAGGTCGTGAGGGCGCCCGGGATGATCATCGTGCCGATGACCTGGCGGGGACCGGGGAAGTACCGCAGCAGTTGTGAGAGCGGCGAGAAGAACCAGGTGGGCACCGCTGGGAAGTGGCTCGCCGGGTCGGCCGGGGCGTCGAGGGGAGCGCCCCAGCGGCGGGCCATCCAGGTGACCACCGCCACCGAGAGCAGCGCCGCGACCGCGTCGCGAGCGGCCTGCCCGGGCCACCATCGGGCCTGCGGGTCGCCGCGCCCGGCGTCGCCCTTCAGCCCGTGGCGGCGGACCATCGCGATGTGCGCCCGCACGCCCAGGAGCAGCAGCAGCGGCACCAGCCACACGTGCAGCGTGTGGAAGCGCGTCAGGGTGAACTGGCCGAAGTGCGCGCCGCCGACGAGCAGCCGCTGGAGCGAGGTGCCCAGCACCGGGACGCTGCCGATGATGCCGATCTCGATGCGAGAGACCCAGTAGCCGCGCTGGTCCCACGCGAGGGGGAAGCCGGTCATCGCGGCGAAGAGGACCAGGCCCCCGAGGGCGAGGCCGAGCAGGTGGTTGAGCTCGCGAGGCTTCCGGGACGCCCGGTCGAGCACTACCTGTACGAGGTGCAGGACCAGCAGCGCCACGATGGCGTGCATTCCGAAGTGATGGATCCCGCGCACCAGACGCCCCCAGGGGAGCACCGTCTCCAGGTACCAGGTGCTCGACCAAGCGGCGGTGGTGGACGGCGAGTACACCGTCATCATCGCCGCGCCGGTGACGGCCTCCAGCAGCAGCAGGGCCGACAGTGAGGCGCCGAACACCCGGCGCCAGCGAGGGCCGCCGGGCACCGCCACGTCGACCGCGCGACCCAGGGCGCTCGGCAGCCCGGTGCGCTCTTCGAGAAACGACCGCCATCGCGAGGGCGAGGTCATGCGCTCAGCCCTCCTCGCGGATGCGCTCGGCCCCGCCCAGGCGGAAGCGCGCCCAGCGCACCTCGACCCGACCGTCTCGAACGCGCGCCTCGATCGGATCCATCGATCGGGGAGAGGGGCCGCGCAGCGCCGCGCCGCGGGCGCTGAAATCGCTGTTGTGGCAGGGGCACACGAAGCCGCGCTCGGTGTGGTCGATCAGGCAGCCGAGGTGGGGGCAGACCGCGGAGAGCGCCCGGAGCGTCTCGGGGCCTTCGCCGCCGCGGAGCAGCCAGACGGTGCCGAGGCGGCGGTCGGGGGAGACGTTCCAGGCGTCGACCTCCGCGCCGATGACGTGGGCCTGCAGCGGCGTGCCGACCGCAAGCTGCTCCCAGCGCGCCACCGTGCGCCAGCCGTCGTCGCTGCCGGGAGGTCGGCCCGGCAGGCGAGGCGCGTTTGCGGCGGCGCCCACCACCGCCACCGCGGGAACCACGACCGCCCCTGCGGCCGCGGCGCCCGCGACCCCGGCCACGACCTTCAATGCCTTCCTACGATCGACCATTCGTCGGGTTCCTCTGCCTTCGCGCGTCGATGAGCCGCTGCTGGACTCCAAAACCGTGCACTATCCTCGTCGTTAATGTCCGGGCCGGGCCGAAACCTTCACGTATGCCTCGCCGCGGTCGCGCTCCTCGTCACAGGTTGTCCGGCGCGCTTCGTGCCCGGTCGGACGATCGTATCGGAACTGAACCTCCGCGGCGTCAGTAACGTCGACAGCGACGCCCTGCGCAGCCGCGTCGCCACGCGCGAGACCTCCCTGTGGCCCGCCAACCGCCCGCGCTTCCTCCGCTGGTGGCGCTGGTGGTGGGTCGACCCGGAGTACCTCGACCCCGCGGCGCTCACCCGCGACCAGGCCCGGGTGCAGCGCTTCTACCAGGCGCGCGGCTACTACGACGCCCACGTCGCGCGACCACGGGTGACCGACCTCGGCGACCGCCGCGCGCGCGTGGACATCGACGTGAGCGAGGGCGCCCCCACGCTGGTCGAGGACATCCGCCTCCGAGGCTGCGAGCCCGGCGACCCCACCCCCCTGCCACCGCGGGTCTGCGAGAACATCCACGCCGGGCTGCGCACCACCCCGGGCTCGCTCTTCGACGAGGACCGCTTCCGCTTCGACCGCTCGCTCATCTTCGACTCGCTGCGCGAGGCGGGCTTCGCGACGCCGACGGTGATCCCCCACGCCGCGGTCGACCCGGCGACCCGCCGCGCGTGGGTCGAGTACACCGCGCGCTCGGGTCCACAGAGCCGCTTCGGGGTCGTCACGCTGCAGCTCTCGCCCAGCCTCGTACCCTTCACCGGGACGCATCTCCCCAACGGGCTCCCGGTGTCGGTCATCCGCTCGGCGCTCAACATCGACCCGGGCCGCCGCTACTCCCGGCGCGCGCTCGTCGACGGCCAGCAGGCCCTCTTCGACCTCGGGGTCTTCGGCATCGCGCGCATCGAGGAGGCCCCGCGCCCGGGCGGCGTCGTCGATCTCAACCTCACCCTCTCCACCGCGCGCCTCTGGCGGGCGCGCATCGGCGGCGGCCTCGAGTACGACAGCGTTCGCTCCAACATCCACCTGCTCGCCGCGTACGAGCACCGCAACGCCCTCGGAGGCTTCCGGCGCTTCCGCATCGAGGCCCGGCCGCTGCTCTACCTGGTCAACCTCGGGAGCGTGTTCGGCGGCGGTAACGCCCAGGAGCAGGCGCCCTTCCGCTGGGTGCCCGGCGCCTCGGTGACCGCGGAGCTGGCGAGGCCGGAGATGTTCCGGCGCACCCTGGGCCTGGCCTCGGTGCAGTACGAGCTCGCGCCCGATCCGCTCATCCCCTCGGTCGCGTTTCGCCAGGTCGCGCGCGTCACCGTCGGGCTCGAGCGCGCCTTCACCCGGCGCATCCACGGCGCGTTCTACGTGCGCTTCACCGACCTTCAGTACCGCCCCAACGAGATCGCCGACGGCGACACCTTCCGGTCGAACCGCGAGACCCTCCAGAACGACCCGATCTACCGCGACCTCTACTTCGACCAGCGCTACCTGCACCTCGAGCAGACCTTCACCTACGACCGCCGCGACGACCGCGCGCACCCCTCGCGGGGCATCTACCTCTCGGCCAACCTCCTCGAGTCCGTGCGCATCCCGTCGGTGTCCGACTACACCTTCATCCGCGCCTCCGCCGAGGCCCGCGGGTATGTCTCCCCGCTGCGCAACATCGTCTTCGCCTTCCGCGCCATGGTCGGCGGCACCATCGGCAGCTCCTACGAGGACAACGGCCACCGATACTGGCCGCTGCCCTCGGACCTGCGCTTCGTCTCCGGAGGATCGCAGTCCAACCGGGGCTACCCCTACGGCCGCGTCGGCGTGCTCGGCACCGTACCCATCGCGCCGACGCCGGGCACCGGAGCCTCGGCGGAGCGCACCACCGCGCTCGGAGGGACGGGCATCTTCGAGGCCTCGGCGGAGGCCCGCTGGCAGCCGCGCTCCTTCGGCATGGTGGCCTTCCTCGACATCTCCAACGTCGTCGGCATCGACCCCGAGCCCTACGTCAACCCGCAGGGGACCCAGGCCTTCGGGTGCCAGCCCACCGCCACCAACGCCGTCGCCGACGGCGTCGGGTGCGCCGTCGACCGGAGCAACCGCTCGCTCCCTCCCCCGCGCGGCTTCAACCTCGACACGGTGCGCGAGCTCTTCACCAACCTCCACCCGTCGGTCGGCGTCGGCCTCCGCTACCTGACCCCCATCGGCCCGCTGCGCGCCGACTTCGCCGTGCGCCTCGCGGACCTCGGCTGCTCCCGCAACGCCGCCGACGTCGCCGCCCAGAACCGCGCCGCCCCCAGCGGCTGGGCCAGCTACTACGTCGTCACCCAGCCGCGCTGCGACTTCTTCGGCGCCGACATCCCCCTCGCGATCCAGCTCTCGCTGGGGGAGGCCTACTGATGCGCCACCTCCGGGAGCTGCTGGTCCAGATCGCGCGCCTGGTCGCCCTGCCGGTGCTGCTCGTGCTCGCGCTGCTGCTGCACCTCCCGACGGGCCTCGGGCGCGCCGCCGCCACCGATCTCGCCCGCGCCGCCGCCGCCGACTTCGCCCCCGGCCACATCACGCTCCGCAACATCGCTCGCCTCGACCCGCGCGGCCTCGTGGTCGAGGGCGTGACCTGGCGCGACCTCGACGGCCGGGCGCTGGTGGAGGACGCCACCGTCACCGTCACCACCACCGCCGGGCTCGTGAGGGCGCTCGTCGGCAGCGCCCCGTGGCCCGCGATCGCCGTCGACGCGCGCGCGATCACCGTGTTCGAACCTCGGCTCTCCAGCGAGCCGCCGCCGCCTCCCGGGACGCCCCCCGGCCCCCCGGCGCCGCTACCGTCGATGCGCTTCCCCGACCTGCGGCTGCGTGCCGCGACGCTGCGCAACACCCTCGGCTACCCCATCGAGGCGCGCGACGTCCGCCTCTCCGGGGCGCTGCGCCTGCTGCCCTCGGGGGTGGGCTTCACCGTCCGCAGCCTGTCCCTCGACACCCGCACGACCCCGCTCTCGCCCGTCGCCCTCCAGGGCCGCGCCAGGGTGCTCACCTACCCCGCCCTCTCCGTCGACGCGTCCCTCTCGCTCTCCGGCGCGCCACTGCGCTGCGAGGTCACCGTCGCCCCGCAGGCGAGCGGAGAGACGATGGTCGGGCTCCGCGACTGCTTCGTCCCGGGCGCCACGCTCGCGCGGCTCGCGCGGCTCGCTCCCACGCAGACGCTGCCCGACGTGACCATCCCGAGCCTCGCCCTGCGCGGTCGACCCGAGGCGAGCTGGAGCGTCGACGGCCGCGTGCTCGTCGGCCGCGCGCCCATGACGGTGTCCGCGTTCATCGGCAGCCACGACCGCAACGTCACCCTTCGCTTCGACCACGTCTCTCTGCGCGAGGCGCACTCTTCGCTGCCCGAGGGGCAGGTCGACGGGGTCGTCGCCTTCACCGACCAGGACGTCGGCGCAGGCCACCGGATGAGCCTCGACGCGAGGGAGCTGCACGCCAGCGTCTCGGGCAACGAGGTGCCGCCCTTCGTGGCGACCGCCCTCTACCGAGAGCGCCAGCCGCTGCAGATCGAGGCCCTCGACGTGCCGATGCTCCGCCTCCACGCGACGGGGACGGTCGGCCTCGAGGCCCCCAACGCCGTCGACGTGCAGGCGACCTTCGAGCCCCCTGCCCTGGAGAGCCTCCCCTGGACCCGAGGGCTCGCCGCAGGGCGGGTGCGCGGCCGCGCCCACATCACCGGCGACCCGACGAACCTGCGCGTCGACGCGACGGTGCTCGCCGACGCGCTCGCGGTGGGCGCTGCGCGGGTCCGTCACGGCGAGGTCCGCGGCGCCCTCACCCTCGTCGGCGGCGCCCCCAGGGTCGACGCCGTCGCGACCCTCCAGGGCGCCTCGGTGCGAGGCTCGGTGCAGCCCTCCGACGCCACGCTGCACGTCGTCGGCGACCCCACGGGGCTGCTTCGCGTCCGCGGCTCGGCGAACGGCCCGGGGCTCCTCGCAGCGCTCGGCCCGGCCCCCGAGGGCGTGCCCTCCAGCGCCAGCGCGCAGCTCGACGCCACCGTCGACCTCTCGGACCCGACGCACATCGGCGCGCAGATCACCGACGCCCGCATCAACCTCCGCGGCGCGACGGCCCGCATCCGCGGCTCGCTCGTGGTGCAGCCGTCGAACGCCGCGAACCCGGTGCGGGGCTCGGTCACCATCGACGCCGGGGCCTCGGGCTCCATGTCGGTCTCGGTCCGCGGCGACCAGGTCGCGATCAACGCCCGGCGCTTCGACCTCGCCTGGGCCGCTCCGCTCTCGCCCTCGGCGCAGTCGCTCTCCGGGCGCATCGACGGCGACCTCGTCGTCGACTTCGGCAGCATCGGTCGCAGCCGCGGCTCGCTCACGCTGCGAGAGCTCACCATCCCCAGCCTCGGGACCGTCAGCGCCGACCTCACCCTCGCCCGCCGGGAGCGCGAGCTCATCACCCGACTCAACGCCTCCATCACCCCGCCGGGAGCGCCGGAGGCGGCGACGCTCAGCCTCGAGGCGGTCATGCCGCCGACGCGCTCGTGGAGCGATCCGGCCGCGTGGCTACGGGGGATCCGCTCCCTGGAGGCCCGGGCGGAGGTCGCCGACCTCGCGCGCTTCCCGCTGCTCGCGGTGGCGATTCCGCGCTCCGTCCGGATGCAGGGGCGCGTCGTGATGACGGCCCACGCGTCGCGCGCCACGGCCGAGGCCCCGCTCACCGCGACCCTCGGGGTGGAGGGGCGCCAGCTCGTCGTGGGCGTCGGGCTCCCGGCGCTCCTCGGGCGCGAGTCCCGGATGATCCCGGCGGTGCAGCCGATGTGGGTGCGCGGGGTGCTCTGCGCCACGCTCGCGTCCCCCCGCCTCGACGACTTCGCCCCGCGGCTCAGGCTGGGCATCACGAGGGAGTTCAACGAGCCCTCGCCCGGTCCGCCCTCGGCCTGCGACGACCAGCCCCTGATGACGCGCACCCTGATCGCCACCGACACCACCCTGCGCGGTCCCTGGTGGACGGCCCTCGGCGCGGTGCGCGAGGCCGTGCGGCTGCGGGGCACCCCGATGCCCGCGAGGCTCCGCGCGGCCCTCGCGGCGGCCAGCTCCGAGGCGCGCCTCTCGCTCGGCCCGGTGCTCCGTAGCGAGTGGCCGCTGCGGACCATCGCCATCCCGGAGGCCGACGGGACGCCGCGGTTCATCCGTCCCCCGGACGTGCCCCCGGGGACGATGCTGCACGCCGAGGTCCGCGCCAACGGGACCTTCCTCGTGCCCAACATCGAGGTGGAGGTCGAGGGGACCGCCCCCTCGCTCGCGCAGATCGGCCTCGAGGAGCCCATGCGCGCGGACGTCTTTGCGGCCATCGCCCCGCGCGAGGGCGGCACCCTGCTCGACTCCTGGGCGGTGAACCTCAACGTCCGCGGGCTCACCTCGCCCAACACCACCCGCGACCAGCAGGCCCGGGTGGAGGCGGACATCCGGCTCTCCACCCGCGTCGCCGACCTCACCGAGCGCGGCACCGCCGGGCTCTCCTGGGACCGCTTCGACGTGGACTCCGAGAACCTCCGCATCGAGCGCTTCCGCTGGGCGCGCGACCGCGGCCTCGAGGGGCGCGTCGCGGTGCGCCTCCTCGCGACGGACGACCCGCGCCAGCCGGTGACCGCGGACGTGACGGTGGAGGACTTCCGCGCGCAGCTCCCGGAGACGATGCAGGGCTACGTGGCGCCCTCGGTGCGCGCCCGGGTGCACGCCCACGTGCGCAACGAGAGCGGTCGCTACCGGCTGCGCACCTGCGCGATCGCGACCACGGCGGCCCCGATGCCCGACTGCGATCCCGATGGTCCGCTGCCGCAGGCGCCCTCGGAGTCCGTGCTGGTGATCGGCTCGGTGCCCTTCACCGGGAGGATGCCGAGCGTCACGCCCGACCGCGCGGGCGCCGTCTTCGACATGATCGCCGTGGGCTACCCCCTGGAGACGCTCACCCGCTTCGTGCCCGACGAGATCGCGTCCGACCTCGGCGGCCAGCTCCAGGCGCGCCTCCACTGGGACGGCCAGCACCCCAGGGCGCCGAGCGGCCGGGTCGCGCTCAGCGGCGGGCGAGCGACGCTCACCACCCTCGGCGAGCCGATGCGCAACCTCGACCTGCTGCTCGTCGCGCAGGACTCCTCCGTACGCATCGACCACGTGGACTTCGAGCTCGGCCGGGGGCGGCTGCACGCCGACGGCGCCGCCACGCTCCACGACGATCGCGTCGCGCTCGAGCTGCACGGCCGCGCCCGCACCCTGCCCGGGGTGCTCTCGGGCTACACCTGGGCCTGGCTCGACGGGAGCGTGGCCTTCACCATGGACTTCCGCGACGAAGGGGCGCGGGGACGCATCGAGGTCGAGCAGCTCTCGGCGCTGGTGCAGGACCAGCCCTCCAACAACCTGCAGCCGCTCGGCGCGGACCCGAGCGTCTTCATCGTGGGCCGCACGGAGCTCGCCCAGCCCGGCGGCGCCAGCACCTACCCCATCGAGCTCGAGATCCACTCCCAGACGCCCGTCTGGGCGCGCCGCTCGGACTTCGCCATCGCGGTCCGCACAGACCTGCGCCTCCGCTACGACCGCTCAGGGACCGCGCTCGCGGGCACCATCCACCAGGCGAGCAACCAGTCCTGGTACTCGATCTTCGGCAAGCAGTTCGACCTCGACCGGGTGCGCATCACCTTCGACGGCAACCTCGCGATGAACCCCGAGCTCGACATCGCCGCGCACCACAACTCCCCGGGCGCGGGCCGCATCACCGTGGCCGTCACCGGCCGCCTCCAGCGCCCGAGCATCGTGCTCGCCTCGGAGAGCTACCCCGCCGCCAGCCAGGCGGAGATCCTCGCCATGATCGCGCTCGGCCGCCGCTCGCCCGCCGCGACCTCGTCCAGCACCGACTTCGCGGCGCAGTTCGCGCAGGCCGTCGTCTCCCTGGTCTCGGGCATCGTCGCCAGCGGCATCTCCCGGGAGTTCTCCTTCCTCCCGACGATCATCGCCGAGCCCACCACCACGGGCGCCGGGAGCCGCTACGGCGCGGGCGTCAACCTCTCCCCGAGGCTCTACCTCCAGGCGACCTACTCCGCCGCGGGCAGCTCCACCTCGCAGGGCACCGGGAGCAGCAACCTGTCCGCGGAGTTCCGGCTGCTGCTGGAGTACGCCGTGAGCGAGGCGATCACCTTCGCGGCGAGCGGCAGCAGCCGCGGCGCCGGAGCGGTCGACGTCTTCTGGTCACCGTGAGCGCGGCGACGCGTAGGGCACGCCCGCCGCGTCGAGCACCCGCCGCAGCCCCAGCAGCAGCAGCAGGTTGCGCACGTTGTACCCGTAGCGAAGCCCCTCCGCGGTGAACACCGCCGCGCGCGTGTCGCCGTGGTCGACGAAGACCGACGGGTGCACCAGGTCGTCGGAGACGCCCTCGGAGGGCAGCGACGCCATCGCGGCGTGGTAGTCGATGAGCGGCAGGTGCCTCGCGGCGGCCAGCGCGCGGATGCGGCCGTTGATGGCCTGCGCCTCGGCCCGTGCCGCGTCGCTCCCGTGGTGCTCGGGGATCGTGCTCAGCAGCGTCACCACCCCCCGGCGCTCCACCCGGTCGACGATCTGCGAGAGGTTGGCCGCGAGCGTCCCGGCGCTCGACCGCTCGGCGTCGTTGGTGCCGACCATCAGCACCGTGAAGGCCCCGCGCATCACCTGCAGCTCGCGCTCGACCGGGCAGCGGTCGCCGCCCTCCAGGAGCTGGCTCGACTCCCAGCCCGCGGTCGCCGCCGCGCTCCCTCGGGTGAAGGAGTTCTCGTCCGGGCCCTGCAGAGTCCGGCGACGGAACCAGGCGATCACGGGCTCGAGCTCGGTGAACGCCCCGAGCTCGTACCAGCCGTGGCCGATGTCCTGCGCGAAGCTGCCCGACTCGGTGATGCTGTCGCCGAGCTTGCTGAATACATCGGGGCGTAAGCCCGCGGCCGCGCCTCGCGCGAAGAGCTCGCGGACGTGCGCCCGCGTCGGGGCGTCGAGCGCGGGGACGAAGCGCTCCCAAGCCTCCGCCCGGCGAGGCTCCGCCGGCGGGTCTGCCACCGCCGAGGGCTCGACCGCTCCCAGGTCCGCGGTCGGAACCACGGCCGCCCGGGTCGCCCGGGTGCGATCAGGCGCCGCCTCGGAGCGCGGCGGACGGGTGCACCCGAGCAGCCCGAAGGCCACGCAACACCAGACCAGACGTGCGCGCACGCTCAGCCGATCTCCCTGCCCGCGGCCTCGGCGATCTCCTGGGCCATCCGCTGGATGGTCGCCTCGTCGGGCCCCTCGATCATCACCCGCAGCTTGGGCTCGGTGCCCGACCAGCGCACGAGCACCCTCCCCTCGGACCCGAGGGCCTTCTCGACGGACTTCACGAGGGCGCGCGTCGTCGGCATGTCCTCCAGAGGCCGCCGCGCCTTGAGGGTGGTGTTCACCAGCACCTGCGGAACCCGCTGCATGGCCCCGGCGACCAGCTCGCTCAGGGGCCTCTCGGAGGTCACCATCGCGGCGGTGACCTGCATCGCGGCGATGAGCCCATCGCCAGTGGTCGCGTGGTCGAGGAACACCAGGTGCCCCGACTGCTCGCCGCCGAAGTTGTACCCGCTGGCGCGCATGGCCTCGACGACGTAGCGGTCGCCGACGGCGGTGCGCACGAGCGAGACCTTCATGGCCGCGAGGGCGCGCTCGAGCCCGAGGTTGGACATCACCGTCGCGACGACCGTGTCCTTGGCGAGCGATCCCTGCTGCTGCATCCGCCGGGCGCAGATGGACATGATCGCGTCGCCGTCGACGACCTGGCCCTTCTCGTCGACGACGATCAAGCGGTCGGCGTCGCCGTCGAGCGCGATGCCGAGGTGGGCCTTGCGGCGGATGACCTCCGCCGCGAGCGTCTCCGGGAAGAGCGCGCCGTGGCGGTCGTTGATGTTGCGGCCGTTGGGCTTCACGCCGATGGCCGTCACCGCGGCGCCCAGCTCGGAGAAGACCAGCGGGGCGACGCGGTAGGCCGCGCCGTGGGCGCCGTCGACCACCACGCGCAGCCCGTCGAGGCGCAGCGCCCTGGGGAAGGTCCCCTTGACGTAGGTGATGTAGCGCCCTCGGGAGTCTTCGATCTTCTCCGCGCGGCCGACGCCGAGGTCGGTGCGCCGCCCGGTCATGAGCCGGGGGTCGTCCATGAGCGCCTCGATCTCCGCCTCCGCGGCGTCGGGGAGCTTGAACCCGTCGGCGCCGAACAGCTTGATGCCGTTGTCCATGTACGGGTTGTGCGAGGCCGAGATGACCACCCCCGCGTCGGCGCGCATCGACTGCACGATGTAGGCGATGGCCGGCGTCGGGAGCGGCCCGGTGAGCAGCACCCGCCCGCCCTGCGCGCAGACGCCCGCGGCGAGCGCGGTCTCGAGCATGTAGCCCGAGAGGCGCGTGTCCTTGCCGATCACGATGCGCGCGGCGCGCCCGCCCCGGGACGACCACCAGGTCATCGCGGCGCCGACGCGGAGCGCGATCTCCGGCGTCATCGGGTATTCGTTGGCGACACCGCGGATGCCGTCGGTGCCGAAGAGCTTGCGAGTCGCGGGCGATGAAGCCTCGCCTGCGGAGCGGTGTGACCTGACCATCGCGCGGACCCTACCGCAGGAGCGAGGCGCCAGGGTGACCACGAGCGCTCAAGGCTCGCGAGTCGGCACCAGCAGCACCTGCGGCGGCTCGACCACCGCCGTCAGGCCCTCGCGCAGCGTCACGGTCTGCACCCTCACCTCGGTCGCCACGCGAATCGGGGTCGTGTCCGGCGCCGTCGCGACCGGGACGATCTGCGAGGGCAGCAGCTCGGACAGGAGCTCCGGGTCGCCGGTGACCACCACGGCCACCACCGGCGGCCGCGCCTCGAGGCGCGGAGCCCCCCGGGCGAGGCCGCGCACGGTCACCGGCAGCCGCTCGAAGCGCCGCTCGCCGATGAGCGGCTCGACCTCGAAGGTCACGCGCACCTGCGCCATGCTGTAGTCGATGCCGTCGCGAGGAGCCTCGAGCGGCACCCGCCGCTCGTAGCGCCCGGGCGACAGTCCCGACGCGTCGACCGCGACGGTGTGGACCACGTCCCGGGCCTCGAGCGCCAGCGAGGGGCCGCGCGCCTGCACCCGCTCGGGCTCCACGGTCACCGCGGCGATGTGCGACCGCGGCGCGGTGTTTCCGACCACGCTCGCGCGCACCGCGAGCGGCCGGGTGACCAGCGCGTCCCAGCGAAGGTCGATGCTCTGGGGGGTGAAGCCCACGAAGTCGACGCCCGCGGGCAGGTTGACCAGCGACCGGTCGAGGTAGACCCGCCGACGCCGCCCGTCGCGGAGGTCGAGCTGCACGGGACCCATCTCGTCGCCCCGCAGCGGCGCGACCACCGAGGGCGTGCCTCGCACCGTCAGCCGGACGCGCTCGGGCAGCGGCGTGATCAGCACCGAGTTGCCCGCGTACGCCGCCGGCAGCACCGCGGTGATCGGGACGTCGACGCTGCGCTGCACCGCCCCGGCGCCGCGGAAGACCATGAAGAGGGTCACGGAGATCGCCAGCGAGGCGAACTTGTATCCGAAGTTCTCCAGCACCAGGGCGCGCGCCGCGGCGAGTCGCGAGCCGAGGTTCACCGCTCGTCTCCGCCCGCGCGGGGGCCCTGCTCGCCCTCGCCCTTGGGCACGGGTCGCACGCCCGATCGCGGCGGCGGCGGCGGGGGCCGGCGGGAGGTGCGCCCCTCTCGTTCGGCCTGCCCGGCCTCGCGGAGCAGCGCCGCGGCCTGGCGCTTGGAGTAGAGCACGCCGTAGAGGGCCTGCCGGGCGGTCTTGGTGTCGAGGCCGCGCACGATGTTGCCGTTGAAGCAGAGGGAGATCTCGCCGCGCTCCTCGCTCACGACCACCACCGCCGCGTCGGTCTCCTCGGAGATGCCGAGCGCCGCGCGGTGGCGGGTGCCGAGCTGCCGGTCGAGGGTGCCGCTGCTGGTGAGCGGGAGCACCGCGCCCGCGGCGGCGATGCGCCCGTTGCGGATGATCACCGCGCCGTCGTGCAAGGGGTTGTCCTGGCTCGGGAGGAAGACCGTGAACAGCAGCGCGGTGGAGAGCTCGGCGTCGATGAAGGTGCACTGCGAGACGAAGTCATCGACGCTCGCGTCGCGCTCGAAGACGAAGAGCGCGCCGATGTGCCGCGCCGCGAGGCCCTCCGCGGCGGCGATCACCTCCTCCACGGCGGGCGCGTCGACGGGCTTGCGCCACCGGAGGAAGAAGGGCCGGTCGCCCACGCGCATCAGCGCGCGCCGGATGTCGGCCTGGAAGATCACCACCACGAACACCAGGAAGGACGTGAGCGAGCGGTCGAGCAGGGTGAAGGTGGTGATGAGCTCGAGGCGCTGGGAGATGGCGTAGACCACCGCGATCAGCAGCAGCCCCTGCCCCACCTGCGCCGCGCGCGTGCCTCGGACCAGCAGCAGGATGCGGTAGATGGCGTAGGCCACGACGGTGATGTCGACGGCGTCACGCAGGAGCTCGAGCGGCGCGCGGCGGAGCAGCACCTGCAGCCACTCATCGCGCAAGGTCGCCTCCGCTCCGGAGCGCGATGGCGTGGGCGACCCTCGCCGCCTGTCGCATCACCCCGACGTCGTGCACCCGGAGGATCTCCGCGCCCTGAGACACCGAGAGGGCCACCACCGCGGCGGTGCCCCCGAGGCGGTCGACCGCGGCGGAGTCGTCCCTCGCCCACCCCGGGGGATGGGCCTCGTCGGCGACGAGGAAGCTCTTGCGCGAGGCGCCCACGCACACAGGGTATCCGAGGGCCCGCAGCGCCGCGAGGTCTGCGAGCAGCGCGAGCGAGTGGGCGGCGGTCTTCGCGAAGCCGAGGCCCGGGTCGAGCACCAGCCGCTCCGGGGCGACCCCTGCGGCGAGCACCCGGCCGACGTAGGACTGAAGCTCGGCGCAGACCTCGGCGACGACGTCGCCGTATCGGGCGAGCGAGCGCATGGTCGCCGGGACGCCCCGGGCGTGCATCGCGACATACATGGCGCTGTATTCTGCGGCGACGGTGCCGAGCGCCTCCGGGGCGTCGCCGGTGGCGACGTCGTTGAGGATGCTCGCTCCCGCCGAGAGGGCCTCGCGGGCCACGGCGGACTTGGTCGTGTCGATGGAGACGGGCTGCGCGAAGCGCGCGGCGAGCGCCTCGATGACCGGGATGACCCGAGCCAGCTCCTCCTCCGCGGAGACCGGCGGCGCCCCGGGGCGGGTGCTCTCTCCGCCCACGTCGATGGCGTCGACCCCCTCGGCGACCATCGCGGCGGCGCGGTCGACGGCCGCGCTCACCCCGGCGTAGCGCCCGCCGTCCGAGAAGGAGTCGGGCGTGACGTTGAGGACGCCGAGGAGGTACGGGCGGGACCAGTCCCAGGTGGTGCTTCGGAGCTGGACGGGAGGGCGCGGCATACGTCGTCGGGTCAACACCGCGGAGGAGAACCGGAAGGGGGACGAGGAGGGGTCAGGCGCCGGAGGGCACGCCTCGCGGAGGGGGGAAGATGCTGGTGACCTTGGCGGGCCGGCCGGCGTTGTCCTTGCGCTCACGACGCTCGGACCACGAGGGGATCACCGGGCGGGCGCGCGCGGGGAGCGGGCGGCCCTCGAAGCAGGCCAGGATCTCCTCGGCGTCGAGGGTCTCGCGGTCGAGCAGCGCGTGCGCGAGCCGCTCGAGGGCGTCGCGGTGCTCGGTGAGCACGGCGCGCGTGCGGTTCTGCTGCTCGCGGATGATGCGCCGCACTTCGGAGTCGATCTCGACCGCGGTCTGCTCGCTGTACTCGCGGCCGGCGCCGCCGAAGTCGCGGCCGACGAAGGGCTGGTCTTCGCTCTCGCCGTGGAAGACCGGGCCGATCTTCTCGCTCATGCCGAAGTCGCAGACCATCCGGCGGGCGAGCCTCGTCGCGCGCTTGATGTCATCCGAGGCGCCGGTGGTGACCTTCTTGAAGGTCAGCTCCTCGGCGACGCGGCCGCCCAGCATCATCGCGATGCGGGCCAGGGCCTGGTCTTCGGTCATGGTGTAGCGGTCTTCGACCGGCAGGCTCATGGTCACGCCGAGCGCCGGGCCGCGCGGGATGATCGTGACCTTGTGCACCGGGTCGTTGCCCTCGACGAAGTGCGAGGTGACCGCGTGGCCGGCCTCGTGCCACGCCGTGGTCTCCTTCTCCTCGTCGCTCATCACCATGTTGCGACGCGCCACGCCCATCAGGACCTTGTCCTTGGCGAGCTCGACGTCGATCATCGAGACCACGTCCTTGTCCTGACGGGCGGCGAGCAGCGCCGCCTCGTTGATGAGGTTCTCCAGCTCGGCGCCCGCGAAGCCCGGGGTGGAGCGCGCGATGATCGCGAGGTCGACGTCGGGCGCCAGCGGCACCTTGCGGGTGTGCACCCGAAGGATCTCCTCGCGGCCCCGCACGTCGGGGCGCGGCACGGTGATGCGTCGGTCGAAGCGCCCGGGGCGCAGGATGGCCGGGTCGAGCACGTCGGGGCGGTTGGTGGCCGCGATGATGATCACGCCCTCGTTGGCGTCGAAGCCGTCCATCTCCACCAGGAGCTGGTTGAGGGTCTGCTCGCGCTCGTCGTGGCCGCCGCCCATGCCCGCGCCGCGGTGGCGGCCGACGGCGTCGATCTCGTCGATGAAGATGATGCAGGGCGCGTTCTTCTTGCCCTGCTCGAAGAGGTCGCGCACCCGGGAGGCGCCGACGCCCACGAACATCTCGACGAAGTCCGAGCCCGAGATGGTGAAGAAGGGCACGCCCGCCTCGCCGGCGATGGCGCGCGCCAGCAGCGTCTTGCCGGTGCCGGGAGCGCCCGCGAGCAGCACGCCCTTGGGGATGCGACCGCCCAGCCGGCGGAACTTCTTCGGGTCCTTGAGGAAGGCGATGATCTCCTCGACCTCGTCCTTGGCCTCCTCGATGCCTGCCACGTCCGCGAAGGTCACGCGGTTGTTGCCGTCGTTGACGAGGCGGGCGCGGGACTTCCCGAAGCTCATCGCCTTGCCGCCGCCGGACTGGAGCTGGCGCATGAAGAACACGAACATCGCGAAGAGGAAGACCATCGGCAGCCAGGTCACCAGCACGTTGGTGAGCAGCCCGGAGCCCTCGTCCTTCTCGTTCTGCACCCGGATCGGGTGCTGCGGGTCGGAGCTCGCCAGGATCTCCCGCTGCAGGTCCCAGTTCGCCGGCGCGAGGGTCTCGCGCACCTCGACGGTGCCGTTGGGGAGCTGACGCCGGTAGGTGATGTCCCGCTCCTTCAAGCGGACATCGACGACGTGGTGTTGCCGCACGTCGTTCATGAACTCGCTGAAGGCCACCTCATGGGATGTCTGAGCCCCCATGAAGACCTTCCAGAGAAGAAGGAACATCACGGCGAGGAAACCCCACAGCAGCAGGGTCTTGTGCGATTGCTTCACGATCACCTCTTGTAAATTGTGACGGTCAGCCTACATCGCAAATCCCTGGACGCCAGCGGTCTCAGGGCATTTTCCAGACCGTCACGGGAATTCTCACACGCCTCGGAGCGCGCGACGACGGAGCAGCACCTTGCCCGAGCGTGCGTCCAACGTGGCCGTAGCGCCATGGAGCACCAGGGCCTCCGCCCTCGCGAGGTCTCGCGGGTGGAGCACCGCGCGGACGAGGGCGCGCGCGTCGTGTCGAAGGTGCGAAGGGTCCGCCGCCGCACACACCGCGCGCAGGGCCGCCCTCGCGACCCACGGGCCTCGCGGCCCCAGCAGCGACTCGGCGTCGAGCTCCAGCTGCTCGGCGATGGGCGCCAGCGAGCTCGCCTTCACCAGGGCCTCGGCGTCCCGGGCGAACATCCGCTGGATGCGTCGAGACTCCCGGCCGAGGCCCGCGAGCGCCGCCGAGGAGCCCGGGGTGAGCGCCCGCAGCCGCGGCAGGATCGTCGCCTCCAGCGCCGGCAGGAGGCGGTCTCGCATGGGGTCGGGGAGCTCGGGCGGAGAGGTGGGCAGCTCGACGCCCAGGAGCGCGGCCAGCGACGCCGCCTCGGATCGCTCGAGCGCCAGCAGCGGCCTCACCACGCCGCCGGAGACGCGCGGAGCGAGCCCCCGAATGGCCGTCATCCCCCGGCCGCGCAGCAGCTCCCAGAGCACGCGCGCGGCGTCGTCGTCGCGCGTGGGGGCCAGCGCGATGCGGGTGTGCCCCTGCTCCGTCGCAAGCTTTCGGAGCTCGTCGAGCACCCGCACCCGACGGCCCTTCGCGGCCGGTCGCACGGCGTGGAAGGTCAGCCCGAGCTGACGCGCGAGTCGCCCTAGGTCGGCCACCTGCTCGGCGTCGTCGGACTCCTCGTCGAGCCTTCGTTCGACGGCGGCCACGGCGATCTGCCCGAGGCCCAGCGAGGCCCTCGCGTGGGTGAGCAGCCCCAGCAGGCCGAGGCTCGCGGAGTCCGTTCCCATGCCGACCAGCACCCGGTCGCCCGGAGAGAAGAGGCGCTGCCGCGAGGCGAACGCGATGGCCCGCCGCAGCGCGAGCTCGACCCCCGTGGCGTAGCCGCTCACAGGAGCTCGAAGTCCTTGCAGAAGGTTCCGTCGCCAGGGGCCTCGGGGGCGAAGGCGGCGTCGCGGTGCATGGCGTTGGGATAGCCGTTGGCGCAGCGTCCGGTCTCGGCCACGAAGAACACGCAGTCCTCGCAGGCGTGCCGAAGCGCATAACGCGCCCGCTCCGCATCGAACTCCCGACCTACGATGAATCGCACCGTCGGAAGCTACCGCCCCGACCCGGCCCGGGCGAGCGTCGCGACGACCTCCACCAGCGCCGTCTGCGGGAACATCTCGAAGGCCGTGAGCCGGGCGACCGAATACTTCGCCGAGAGGGTCAGCAGGTCGCGCCCGAGGCTCTCCGGGTCGCACGACACGTAGACCACCCGCCGCACCGGCGACGAGGTCAGCAGCGCGCAGGCATCCTTGGCCCCGGAGCGGGGCGGGTCGAGCACCACCACGTCGGCCTTCCACGGCTTCGTGCGCGACTCGACGGCCTCCTGGTGGACCTTCACGTTCGCCAGCCCTCGTGCGGCGACGTTGTGCCTCAGCGCCTCGATGGCGTCGCGGTCGGACTCCACCGCCGTCACCGTCCTCGCGCTGCGGGCAAGACGCACCGTGAGGTTGCCCGCGCCCGCGTACAGCTCCACCACGGCGCGGTCCGCCGGCTGGGCCTCCTCGTCGACGTAGGCCGCGAGCGAGGCGTTGAGCGATCCGTGCGCCTGACCGAAGCCACCGATGCCAGCGCGCAGCGGCAGCCCGTCGCCGCCGACCTGCACCGGGCTCGGGTCTCCCTCCAGCGCGGGAGCCGTCGCGCCCGGCGACCACAGCGCGACCCCGGCGAAGCCCCTGGCCAGCAGCGCTCGCCCCACCGCGTAGCCGCGCTCATCGAGCGGGCGCTCGGGCCGGAGGCTCGCCACGGGGCGACCGCCGTCGCCCAGCGCGAGCGAGACCTCCCCGCGACCGCCCAGCGCCGTGACCGCCTCACGGAGCGCGGGCATCGCCGCGTCGAGCGCGGGCACCAGCACGGGGCACCCGGCGAGGTCGACCACGCTGCTGGAGCGCCTGCCCAGGAAGCCGAGGTAGGTGTGCTTGCCCGGGGTGATCCAGTGGAGCCGGGCGCGGGTGCGGTATCCGTACGCGACGTCGCTCGGGACGTACCCGATGGGCACGGCGCGCAGCGCCGGGGGGAGAGCGCGCCGGATGCGATCGAGGCGAGCGGCCTGCTGCACCGCGGGCGAGGCGTGCTGCCAGGTGCACCCGCCGCAGCGCCCGAAGGCCTCGCAGCCGGGCTGCACCCTCCCGTCGGACTCCGCCTCCCTCGCCGTGGGCACCCAGGCCCCGCCCTCGCGGCGTACGAGCCAGCGCTCCCCGGGGAGCGTGTTCTCGAGCCGTACCAGCGCGTCGCCGATGCGAGCGACGCCGTCGCCCGAGGCCGTGAGCGCGTCGATGGTGACGATCTGTTCTTTCATTGGAATCGCTGTGCAGGGCGGCCGCGGACGAAATAGAAGCGGAAAAAACCCTCGAACTCCCCGTAGCTGTCGGAGAGCACCCTCGGCTCACGGATGGCCGGTCCGATCGGGTCTCGCGAGGGGTTGGTGTCGCGCACCTGGCGCGGGTCTCGGAGCTCGACGGAGAACTGCGTGACCTCCGTCAGCCGGAGCGTCGCGTCGGCGTTGGGGTCGCCTCGGTAGATCGCGCTGAAGATCACGTACCCGCTCATCGCCTCGAGGGCCACCGTGGGGGCGTAGCGCGCGATGTTGATGCGCCCGCACGAGGCGTTGGGGCGGAAGGTCGCCTGCACCGGCGCCACGCCCGCGGGCCCCACCGGGATGCGCTCGTTGAGGTGCGCCGCGACGTAGGAGGTGTCGTTGATGCGCCACGCGAACTCGTCGCTGAACTCCGCCGTCTCGCCCCCTCGGGCCACGCGGATGACGAGGCTGCCGTCGTGGAAGTCGCCGCCGAAGAAGGTCGGCCTCAGGTCGAAGAGCTCGGTCGACACCTCGCACAGCTCGATGTGCAGCGGGCCGCGCACGTCCCCGACCCCCTCGCCCACGCTGCATCCCGCGAGCGCCACCAGCCCAAGCGCGTGCATCTTCACGACGCGACCTCCGAGATCCATCCCCCGCCGACGACCCGATCGCCCACGTAGAGAACCGCAGCCTGACCCGGCGCCACGCCCCGCTGCGGGGCCTCGAAGCGCAGCCGGGCCGTGGACCCGCCGTCGTGCTCCAGCGCCGCGTCGACCCCCTGGTGGCGGTACCGGATGCGCGCCCTCACCCGCTCGGGCCGCGCCTCGCAGAGCCAGCGGAAGCCCTCCAGCGTCGCTCCCCCGCCGCGCGTCTCGGCGTCGTCGCCCACGATCACCGCCGAGCGCTCGGGCACGATCTTCAGCACATATCGGGGCCTGCCGCCCGCGCCGAGACCCTTGCGCTGCCCCGGCGTGAAGGCGTGCACGCCGTCGTGCTGACCCACCACCTCCCCGCCCACGGTCTCGATGGTGCCGGGCCGGGCGTTCGATGCGCCGTGCCTCGCCATGAAGGCCGGGTACGCCTCGCCTTCGAGGAAGCACAGGTCCACCGAGTCGGGCTTGTCGGCGTTGGCGAGCCCCGCCTCCGCCGCGAGGGCGCGCACCTCGGGCTTCGACATCCCGCCGAGCGGGAGGTGCAGCCGACGAAGGGCCTCCATCGGGGCGGCCCAGAGGAAGTACGACTGGTCCTTCGAGGAGTCGGCGCCGGCGCGCAGGTCGACGCCCTCCCCGTCGGTCGAGAGCCTCGCGTAGTGCCCCGTCGCCACCGCCTCGGCGCCCAGCTTTGATGCGATCTCCCAGAGCGGACCGAGCTTCACCGACTCGTTGCAGCGCACGCACGGGCTCGGCGTGCGGCCCGCGGCGTAGTCCTCCACGAAGCGGTCGACCACCTTCTCGCGGAAGAGCGAGCGGCGGTCGAAGGTGTAGTGCGCGATGCCCAGGGCCTCGCAGACCCGGGCGGCGTCGTACTGGTCCTCCGGGGCGCAGCAGCGGCCCTGGTGCCCCTCGCGGACGTAGTCCCAGAGGTGCAGCGTGACCCCGATGACCTCCCAGCCCTCCCGGTGGAGCATCGCCGCCGCCGCGGACGAGTCCACCCCGCCGCTCATTCCCACCACGATGCGCCGCGCCATCAGAAACCCATGAACCGCCGGGCCGCCTGCTCGACCAGCGACGACCACTGCCCGATGGTGAGCACCGTGAGCGCGATGACCAGCACCATCATGGCGTCGATGAAGTACGTCATCGACGGCGTGACGCCGCCCAGCTCTTCGGGAGCCTGACCGGGGGAGCGGTAGGGGCCCCCCAGGTGACTCTCGCCGTGTCGCTGGCCTCGATGGAACATCTGCCCCACATCATGCCGCACGTGGGCGCCCGGAGCGAGCGCGGTCTCGCTCAGCCCGGAGAGAGGCACGAGCGGAGCCCCTGCTCCAGCGAGGTCTGCGGTACGAAGCCGAGGCCCTCCACGATGCGCACGATCGAGGCCTGGCTGTGACGGATGTCACCCGCCCGCTCCGGGGCGTGCACGATCGCCGAGCGGCTGCCGGTCACCCGCACGATGGTCTGGGCGAGCTCGTTGATGGTGATGCGCCCGCCCTGGGCGACGTTGAAGACCTCCCCGCGGCCCGCCCGCTCGGAGGTCGCCGCCAGCAGGTTGGCCCCCACCACGTCGCCCACGTAGACGAAATCCCGGGTCTGCTCGCCGTCGCCGAAGATGGTGATGTCCGAGCCCGCGAGCGCCCGCTCAATGAAGATCGGAACCGCCGCCGCATAGACGCTGCGAGGGTCCTGCCGCGGGCCGAAGACGTTGAAGTATCGGAGGCTCACGGTAGGCACGCCGTGGGCCTCGGCATACATCTTCAGGTAATACTCCCCGTCGAGCTTGGTGACGCCGTAGGGCGACTTCGGGGCCGGGGTCATGTCCTCGGTCTTGGGGCTCCGGGGGTCGTCGCCGTACACCGCGGCGCTGCTGGAGAAGACCACCCGCGACACGCCCGCGGCCTTCGCGGCGTCGAGCACGTTGAGCGTCCCGTGGACGTTGATCTCCACGCACTCCCGCGGGTGATCCATCGACTCCGGCACGCTCACCTGCGCGGCCAGGTGGTGCACCACCGAGCAGCCCTCCATCGCGCGCTTCACCGTCGCCGGGTCGGTGATGCTCCCCTCGATGAAGGTGAGGCCGCCCTCCGCGGGAATGTGCGAGAGGTTCTCCCGCTTGCCCGTGCGAAGGCTGTCGAGCACCACCACCTCAGCGCCGCGCCTGCGCCACGCCGTCGCCACGTGATGTCCGATGAACCCCGCTCCCCCGGTGACAAGAACCTTGCTCATGCCGCGCATTCCCACACCCCCTCAACGCCCCGGTCAAGGATCATTCCAGGCGCCCGGCTCTCCCGCCTCGGCGAACGGTAGAGTGCGGTCGATGAGCGGCTCCACCCTGGTGATCGGCGCGGGCACCAACCTCGGCGGTCGACGCTCGATCCTGCGCGCGGCCCGCGACCTCGTGGCCCATCGCTTCGGGGTCGCCGACCTGCGCGTCGCGCCGGTCTGGGAGACCGCCCCGATGGGTCCTCCGCAGCCCGACTACCTCAACACCGCCTTCGCGCTCGACTTCGACGGCAGCCTCGCCGCGGCGCTCGAGCTCTGTCTCGACATCGAGCGCGCCCTCGGCCGCGAGCGCCGTGAGCGCTGGGGGGCGCGCACCCTCGACCTCGACCTGCTCTGGCACGCGTCCCTGTCCTGCGACGGGGCCGGGCTCACGGTGCCCCACCAGGGGCTGCGAGAGCGCACCTTCGCGCTCGATCCGCTGCTCGCGCTCGTGCCCGACGCGGTCGACCCGAGGGACGGCACCTCGCTCGCCGCGGTGCGAAACACCCTGCCCGTGGCCGGTCCACCGACCCTGCTCGGGGAGGGCTTCGAGGCGCTCCCCGGCGATCGGGCCGACGCGCTCGCCGCCGCGGCGGAGCAGGTCGGCGCGGTGAACGAAGGCTCGCGGACCGCGGCGCCGTCGACGTCGGTGAAGCTCGAGCTCGCCTGGGCCGACGGGCTCCGCGACGACGAGAGGCTGCGCGCCTGGGTGGCGTCGGTGACCGAGGCCCTCGACGCCCGGCGCCTCGTGCTGCGCCGCGCCGCGGTGATCGAGGACTCCGAGCGCCTCACCCGCGCGCTGCTCTTCGGCGAGGCGCGGAGCCCCGTCACGCGTCGACGTTGACAACACCCCGCCCTCTGCAGAACACACCGTCTCCGTGGCAATCGTCGAATCGCTGATGGACCTCGTGGGCGCGACCAGCGCCCTTCGGCTGCGGAAGATCCCTGCGCCCGGCGGCGCCGAGGTCTGGGTGAAGCTCGAACAGCAGAACCCCGGCGGCTCGGTGAAGGACCGCATCGCCGTCGCCATGCTCGACGACGCCCTCGCCCGCGGCGCGATCGCTCGCGGAGGCACCGTGGTCGAGCCGACCAGCGGCAACACGGGCATCGGCCTCGCGCTCGCCTGCAAGGCCCGCGGGCTGCGGCTCGTGATCACCATGCCCGAGAGCATGTCGCTCGAGCGCCGCGCGCTCCTCAAGGCCTACGGCGCCGAGGTGGTGCTCACGCCCGAAGCCCAGCAGCTCGACGGCGCCATCGCCCGCGCCCGGGACATCGTGGCCAGCACCCCCGGGGCCTTCATGCCCGAGCAGTTCGACAACCCCGCCAACCCCGCGGTGCACGAGGCGACCACCGGCGAGGAGATCGCCGCCGCCTTCCCCCGCGTCGACGCCTTCGTCGCGGCCGTGGGCACCGGAGGCACCATCACGGGCGTCGGTCGCGCCCTGCGGAAGAGAGGATCGCCCGTGAAGGTCGTCGCGGTGGAGCCCGAGGCCTGCGCCACCATCTCGCGGGGAGAGCGGGGGCCGACGAAGATCCAGGGCATCGCGGCGGGCTTCGTTCCGAGCAACTACGACCCCGGTGTGGTCGACGCGGTGCAGACGGTCTCCGACGAGGACGCATGGCGGATGAAGCAGCGCCTCGCCCGCGAGGAGGGCCTGCTGGTGGGCATCTCCTCGGGGGCCAACGTCTTCGCGGCGTGCAGGCTGGCCGAGACGCTGCCCCCGGAGGCCGTGGTGGTCACGGTGCTCTGCGACACCGGCGAGCGGTACTTCTCGCTCGACACCTACTTCGCCCAGGACGCCTCCGTAGGATGAGCCCGATCGTGGCCGTGGTCGGCGTCGGGGGCCTCGGGTGCCCGGCGGCCCTCGCGCTCGCCGAGGCGGGCGTGGCGCTCAGGCTCATCGACGAGGACTCCGTCGAGCGATCCAACCTGCATCGGCAGGTGCTCTTCACGGACGCGGACGTCGGGCGGCGGAAGGTGGAGGCCGCCCGGGATGCCCTGGAGAGGATCGCTCCCGGGGCGCGGGTGGAGACGAGAGCGGAGCACCTGGTGCCGGAGAGCGCGGAGGAGCTGCTGCGCGGGGTGTCGGCGATCGTCGAGGGGAGCGACAACCTGCCGACGAAGTTCCTGACGGCGGACGCGGCGGCGGGGCTGAGGGTGCCGGTGGTCCACGGGGCGTGCGTCGCGTGGCACGGCACGGTGCTGCCGGTGTCCTGGGGCGACGGAGCCTGCTACCGCTGCGTCTTCGAGGAGCTGCCCGACGAGGAGATGACCAACTGCGCCATCGCCGGGGTGTACGGCCCCGTCACCTCGGTCATCGGCGCGCTGATGGCCGCCGACGCGCTGCGGCTGCTCCGAGGCGACCGCTCCACGGCGGGCAACCTTGCGCGCTACGACGGCTGGCGCCAGACGTTCCGGAGCACGCGCTTCCCCCGCCGGAGCGCCTGTCCGCTGTGCGGCGACCGCTGAGAGTTCCACTGGACCTACCGGTGTTTTCAGTTTATTGAACGCGCGGGCGACGCGCCCTCAAGGAGGCTCTCGATGGCGATCACGGTGCGGGTTCCGACGCAGCTTCGGACCCTGACGGCAGGCAAGGAAGAGGTCAGTGGTACGGGCGCTACGGTGGGTGAGCTCATCGACCACCTGGAGGGCGCGCACCCCGGCATCAAGGACCGGCTGCTCGACGCCAAGGGCATCCGCCGCTTCGTGAACCTCTATCTCAATGAAGACGACGTTCGCTTTCTTGACGGGCTCAACACCCCCGTGAAGGACACCGACACGCTGACCATCGTCCCGGCGATCGCGGGCGGATGAGCGACGCGCCCGTCGACTACGCGCGCTTCGGCCGGCAGATCGCGCTGCCCGAGCTCGGCCCCGACGGGCAGCGACGGCTCGGCGCGACCGCGGTGCGCTTCGTCCCGGGCAGCGCGCTGCTCGACGAGACCCACCGACGCGCGGGCGGACGGGTCTCGGACGACGCCGCGATCGAGGTGACGGTGCCGGACGCGTCGAGCCGGGCGGTGGCGGCGTGGGCGAGCATCGAGGCGGCGCGGCGCGTCCTGGGCGAAGGGCCGAGGGCGATGCCGGAGGGACTCCTGGCGCGGTTGAGCGGCTGATGCTTCGTCCGAAGAGACTCGACTCCATCCTCGACGCGGTGGGCAACACGCCCCTCCTCCGGCTGCGCGCCCTGGAGCGCGACACGCCCGGCGTGGAGATCTACGCCAAGATGGAGTTCCAGAACCCTGGCGGCTCGGTGAAGGACCGGGCGGCCCGGCAGATCTTCACCGACGCCCTCCGCCGCGGCGACCTCACCCGCGACAAGGTGCTGATCGACTCCACCTCGGGCAACACCGGCGTGGCGTACTCGCTGGTGGGCGCCGCGCTCGGCTACCGCGTCACGCTGGTGATGCCCTCCAACGTGTCCCAGGCGCGCAAGGACATCACCCGCGCCTTCGGCACCGAGATCATCTTCTCCGACCCGCTGGAGGGCAGCGACGGCGCGATTCGCCTCGCCCGCAAGCTCGTCGCGGAGAGCCCGGACCGGTACTACTACCCCGACCAGTACTCCAACCCGAGCAACCCGGGCGCGCACTACCTCACCACCGGGGTGGAGATCCTCGCCGACGTGGGCGACCGCATCACCCACTTCGTCACGGGCCTCGGGACCACCGGCACGATGATGGGCACCACCCGTCGGCTGAAGGAGCACCACCGGCCCATCCGCTGCGTGGCCGTGCAGCCCGCGGATGCGCTCCACGGCCTCGAGGGCCTCAAGCACCTGCCCAGCTCCCTGGTGCCGCCCATCTACGACGGGACCCTCCCCGACGAGACGATGTGGATCACCACCGAGGACGGCTGGGACATGACCGACCGGCTCTGGGAGGTGGAGGCCGTGCACGTCGGTCACAGCGCCGGGGCCAACGTCTTCGCGGCGTGGTCCATCGCCCGATCGCTCTCGGCCCGTGGCGAACCCGGCTGCGTCGTGACCATCCTATGCGACCGCGGAGACCGGTACTTCCTGCCGTTGAAGTGGGAGCGTTTCTACACCTGGTGAGAGGGATATTCCCGCGATGCGCACTCGTCGATGGCTCTTGGGCGACCTGGTGATTCCGCAAGACATCCTCGATGACGTCGACGCGCACGCGCGCGAGGCGTACCCCGGCGAGTCGTGCGGGCTGCTCTTCGGCCCGGCGGGCGACCCGCGGGCGATCACCTCCGGGCGGCGCGTCGCCAACCTGGCCGACCGCTACCACAAGCTCGACCCGGAGACCTATCCGCGCACCTCCAGGGACGCCTACATCATCGATGGGATGCTGATGCAGCGCGCCCTCGAAGACGGCGACGCGGGCGGCGTCCCGGTGAAGGTGATCTATCACTCGCACTGCGACTGCGGCGCGTACTTCTCCAAGGAGGATCAGCTCGTGGCAGCCCCGGACGGCACCCCGGTGCTGCCGGTGGTCTACCTCGTCACCAGCGTGCGCGCGGGCGGAGTGGTCGACGACCACAAGCTCTTCGTCTTCAAGGACGGCGAGTGGGTCGAAGGCCCCTTCCTCGTCGCCGATCGACCCTCGATGATGTGACCGGCGCCTGCTACTTGCGGTCGAGGCCCAGGAAGGCCCTCGTGCGCTCGTGCTTCGGGTCGTCGATCACCGACCTCGACGGGCCCTCCTCGATGATCTGTCCCCCGTGGAGCACCAGCGTCCGGTGGCTCACCTCCCGGGCGAAGCGCATCTCGTGGGTCACGATCAGCATGGTGAGCCCGTCGGCGGCCAGGGCGCTCAGCACGTCGAGCACCTCGCCCACCCGCTCGGGGTCGAGGGCGCTGGTGGGCTCGTCCAGCAGCAGGACCTCCGGGTCCATCGCCAGGGCCCGGGCGATGGCGACGCGCTGCTGCTCGCCGCCGGACATCTCGTGGGGGTAGGCGCCCTCGCGGTGCGAGAGGCCCACCCGCGCGAGGAGCTCACGGCCTCGCTCGGTGGCCTGCGCCAGCGGAGCGCCCTTCACGTGCACCGGCGCCTCGATGACGTTGCCGAGGGCGGTGCGGTGGGCGAAGAGGTTCCATTGCTGGAAGACCATGCCGACGCGCTGGCGCACCCGGTGGAGCGCCGCGCGGTTGACCTTCGCGCCGCCGGGGAGGAGCGTCTCGCCGCCCACCACGACCCGGCCGGCGTCGAAGGACTCCAGGCCGTTGAGGCAGCGCAGCAGGGTGCTCTTGCCCCCGCCCGAGGGGCCCACCAGCGCGACCACCTGGCCCTTCTCGAAGGTCGCCGTGATGCCGCCGAGGATGGTCCGCTCTCCGTAGACCTTGCGTAGCTCGTGGACCTCGATCATGAGCGCGCCAGCCTCGCTTCGAGCCGCTGCGCCCAGAGCGACAGCGGGTAGCTCATCAGGAAATACATCAGCGCGCAGAGGGCGCCCGGGAGGGCCCAGCCCCGGATGTCGACCGCGGTGATGGTCATCTGCTTGGTGAGCTCGACCACGGTGATCACCGACACCAGCGAGCTGTCCTTCAAGAGCGCGATGAAGTCGTTGGTCACCGAAGGGAGCGCCAGGCGGAAGGCCTGCGGCAGCACCACCCGGCGCAGCGCCAGCGGGAGCGACATGCCCAGCGAGAGGGCCGCCTCCATCTGCCCGCGAGGAACAGCCTGAATGCCCGCGCGGTACACCTCGGCCTCGTAGGCGGCGTAGTTCATCCCGAGGCCGATGACGGCCGCGGGGAGCGCGTCGAGCTTCACGATGGGCGCGAGCCCGTAATAGAGCACGTAGAGCTGCAGCAGCACCGGCGTGCCGCGGTAGAGCTCGACGTAGGCGCCCGCGAGCCGCGAGAGCGCCTTCGGACCGTAGAGCCGCGTGACCGCCAGCCCGATGCCCAGCGGGATCGCGAGGCACATGGACAGCGCCGAGAGCAGCAGGGTGACGAGCGCGCCCTTCGCGAAGAGCATCACGTGGGACCAGCCGAAGCGCTGCCCCGCAGCGGCGGTCCCCAGCATCCGCCGCTGGTCGTCGTCGGTCCAGGCGAGCAGCCGGCGCTCGCGGTCGCTCCAGATGTTGGAGCCGCGGAGGATGCGCTCCAGCTCGCCGCTCGCGGTGATGCGGGCGAGGGCCCGGTCGAGGGCCTGCTGGAGGTCGGCCTCTGCCGGGCGCACGGCGATGGCGTAGTAGCCGTCGGTGAGGTCGCCCACGACGCGCAGCTCGGGCTTGGGCTCGCCGTAGCGGGTCGCGATGATGTCGTCGAGGAGCACCGCGTCGGTGCGGCCCTGCACCAGGTCGATGTACGGCTCCTCGACCCCTTCGTAGGGGACGACCTCCGCCACCCCTCGCAGCAGCTCGTAGGAGTAGCTGTTGGCCAGCGTGCCCACCCTCCGCCCGCGCAGCGAGGCGAGCGTGGCCAGGATGCGGGCGTCGTCGCGCCGGGCCATGAGCCGCGCGCCGAAGATGTAGTACGGCCGGGTGAAGCGAACCCGACCCACGCGCTGGGCGGTGACCTCGACGCCGTTCAGGGCCACGTCGAAGGTGCCTCGCTCCAGCGACGGAATCAGGGCGCTCCAGTCGTTCTGGACGAACTGCGCGCGCACCCCGAGCTCACGGGCGAGCGCGCTGGCGAGCTCGACCTCGAAGCCCGTGAGGCGCCCTCCGTGCTCGCTGTCTTCGTACACGTAGGGCTCGCCGCCCTGGATGTCGCCGCCCCAGCGCAGGACCCCCGCGGCCCTCACCCTCGCGAGGGCGCTCGTCGGCGCGGCGCGGCCGTGACACGAGAGCACCGCCATCGCCAGCAACACCACCCACCAGAGTCGGCTCACGGGGCTGAACGCTACCACCGTCGATTTCGCGGCCGTCCTGCGATTCGACCGCCGGGAGAGAGCCCGAGGGAGCACCACACGCAGAGCCGACGCACCTGTGTCGCGATGGCGCGACGAGCGGGGCCGCCGGCCGCTCGGATGGCCGCCTCGCGAGGCATGCACGCGGCTTGCTACGAGGGGCTGCGGGGTGCGCGTTGGTGCGCGCCCGTATCACCGCAGGAGCGTGCATCATGCCGAGGGCAGCAGAACGCTACGAGAACGAGGATACGTCGGAGGACATCGGCGCCGTGGCCCCCGGGGGGCACGGCGGGTCGTCCGTGAAGCAGGGACTCGCGGGCCAGTCGATGCGCGCCGCGGAGCGTGGGAGGGACGAGTTTCAGGGCAACGGGGCCTCGGCGGAGCTCGATCCGGGGCGCACCCAGGAGGGCGGACGCCACTACGGTCGGCCGGCCATCCATGAGCCCGGACCTGACGGTGGCCCTCCCGGGGCTGCGCCCGACGGCGATTTCATCATCCCCGTAGACTCTGTCGAGAAGATCCTCGAGGAGGAGGCGCCCGACGGCGCTCCGCCGCCGACCCGTACGCTGGGACAGCATCTCCGGCCCTCCGCGGGCCTTCCCAGCCGCGCCCGGCCGACGCGCTAGAACTCGCCCGCCCACGACTCCGCGAAGGCCCGCTTCGCCGCGTCGAGCCGACTCCCCTCGCCCGCTCTCCCGAGCGCCAGCATCAGCTTGGTCACGGCGGCCTCGGCGGTCATCGTCCCGGCCCCGATGGCCCCGCCCCCGAGCGCCGCGGCGCCGCCCTCGTAGCGGGTGAGGTCGACCGCCCCTCGGGCGCACTGGCTCACGATCACCACCGGAACGTCCCTGGCGACGGCGTCCTGCACCACGGGCACCAGCGAGTTCTCGAGGCGGGGGATGTTGCCCGAGCCGAAGCCCTCCAGCACCACGCCCCGGACGCCCGAGCGCAGCGCGCCCAGAAGCAGCTTGGGGTCGAGCCCGGGGAAGACCCGCACCGCGAGCACCTTGGGCTCGATGCGAGCGTCGAAGTCCTGGCGGGGGCGCGCCGGCAGCACGTGCGATCCGCGCTCGACGGTGACCCCGAGGGTGACCAGCGGAGGGCACGAGGGCGACCCGAAGGCGTCGAGCCCCCAGGCGTCCATCTTCACCGCGCGGCAGCCGCGGAGGAGCTTGGCGTTGAAGCCGATGCCGACCTCGGGGATGTCCATCGTCGCGAGGTGGCAGGCGTCGACCAGGTTGGAGCGCGCGTCGGTGCGCACCTCCGCCAGCGGGCGCTGCGCGCCGGTCAGCACCACCGGTCGGTCGAGGCCCCGCAGCAGGAAGGCCAGCGCGCTCGCGGTGTAGGCCATGGTGTCGGTGCCGTGCAGCACCACCACGCCGTCGAAGGCGCGAGAGCCGTCGGCGCGGCGCTCGTCGAGGGCGCCGTGCACCGCGGCGCCGAGCTCGACCCAGTGGTGCGGCTGCATGTCGCTGGAGTCGTAGTTGAAGAGGATGCGCGTCTCGATGTCGGCGATGCGGTTGAGCACCGGGAGCTCGGTCAGCAGGTCGCTCGTGTAGACGTCGGGGACCAGCGGCGTGGGGTCTCCCCCGCGCATCATGAGGGTTCCGCCGGTGTGGAGCATGAGGAGTCGCACGGGGCGCGGAGGCTACCACGGTCGGGATATGTCCCAAGGCGATTGGCGCTGCGGCGAGGGATGAGGCACACCGCCCGGAGGGTTCAGGAGCCACTCATGCAACGTCTTGCCAGGGCCGAGGTGCAGCGGTTGACCGAGCGGGTTCCAGACCTGCTGCGGGTGATGGAGACGGTGCTCGGCTCGGTCTTCGACGAGCAGGGCTACCAGTGGAGCGAGCGCAAGCTGCGTGTGGGCGCCGCGATGAGCGCGGTCGAGCTCGCGTCGCACAGCCGCCTGGAGAAGCGCCGCGCCCTCTGGCACGCCTCGATGGTGCTCATGACCCTGAAGGACATCGACGGCGACCCCGACACGGCGCGGCTGCTCGACGAGGTCGCCGGGGTGGCGCACACCATCTCGCTCGCGGCCATCGCGTGCGACAGCGAGGTGGCCTCCGAGGACGCCATCAAGCAGGCCCGAACCTTCATCGAGGCGATGGGCGAAGCGACCCTCACCTGGGAGTCGCTGCTCAAGGCGCACCGGGCCGTCGACGACGACATCGTCTACCGATAGCGCGCTTCAGCAGGGCGTCCCGAGCGCCCGCTCCAGCTCGCCGAAGGGGTCGACCACCGCGCGCACGATGCCCCTCACCGTCGGAGAGAGCGAGGCCGCCAGCTCCCAGGTCACGAAGCGCAGCTCGCCGATGAGCGCGCCTCCGAGCGGGGTCCAGAGCAGGTCGTTGACGGAGGGGCGGCTGTTCCAGACCTCGACGCCGTACTCCCAGAGCAACGAACCCGCGGCGGTGAAGGCCAGCGAGGCCGCGAAGCCGTGCTGGCACTGGCGAGCGCGGAGGTAGAGTTCGCTGCCCATGAGCCCGTGCCCGAAGAAGTTGATCTCCCAGCGATCACCGTCCCACTCGAAGAGGCGACGACGGGGATCGAAGACCGGCGGCTGCGTATAGGCCACCTCCAGGTGATCGAGGTTGCGGGTGCCGTCCTCCAGCGAGAAGGCGTGCGGCCAGAGGCGCATCGCCGCGACGCGCTGGCCCAGCAGCAGCCCCGAGCCGTGGAGGATGGGGACCAGCCAGGACGACGCGTGCGCCCTCGGAGGCGGCGGCGACTGGGCCCCGGCGACCGGAGCGAGCGCGATCAGGCTCGCGGCGAAGACGGCGGCGTAGGGGCGCATCGGGTAGGGGTGGGGCGCAGCGTAACGGATGCGGCCGTCGTACGCTCCGGCGCCCGGCAACAGCCCACCGGTGACCCGAAGCCATGGACCTCCGACTGCAACAGCTCGCGCACCTCGATCCGCAGGCCGTCCCGCTGCCTCACGGCACCGAGGTGACCACCCGCGTCGACCGGGTCGTCGGCGAGCGCACGCTTCCCCAGGGCGCCGTAGGGCGCGTGGTGAAGGTCGCGGGCGACGAGGTCGACGTGCTGGTGGTGGGGGTGGGCACGGTGCGCTTCGCCCGGCGAGAGCTCACCCCGCGCAAGGTCGGGCAGGCGCAGTTCGCGCAGCGCCGTGAGGTCGCGTGGACGGCCCTGCGAGGCTGCGTGGTGTTGGAGACCGTCGTCGGGTCGCGCGCCTGGGGGCTCTCGGACGAAGGCTCCGACACCGACCTGCGAGGCATCTTCGCGCTCCCGCTGCCCTGGTCCGCCGGGCTCATCGAGGGCCCCGCCGACCTGGTGAGCGCGGACGGCAGCGCGACCTACTGGCGGGCCGACAAGGCCGTGCGCCAGGCGATGCGGGCCGATCCCAACACCCTGGAGACGCTCTTCGTCCCCGGGGCGCGCGCGCTCGACCCCATCGGGGAGTGGCTGCTCGGGGCGCGCGACGCGCTGGTGTCGGCGGAGATCCACGGGAGCTTCGGGCGCTACGCCCTCTCCCAGCTCAAGCGCCTCGAGCAGTCGCAGCGCCTGGCCGCCCACCGCGACGCCGTGCTCGGCTGGCTGCGCGTCGACCCGACGCTCTCTCTCGACGCGGTCTCCGCGCGGCTGGCGGGGGCCTTCCCGAGGGCGACCCCCACCGAGGCCGACGCGCTGCACCAGTCGAAGCAGTACGTGAAGCAGCTCTGCCGCTCGCTGCACGACCAGGGGCTGGTCGCCTCCAACGAGCTCTCGGCGGTGGCCCGCTTCGCCCACGACGACCCGGCCGCGCTCGAGCTCCCTCGCGAGCTGCGCCCGAAGAACGCCTACAACCTCCTTCGGCTCATCGTGACCGCGACGGAGTGGCTGCGCACCGGCGCGCCGGAGTTCGCGGCCTCGGGGGAGTTTCGCGCGAGGCTCTGGGCGATCAAGCAGGGGCGAGTTCCGCTCGACGAGGTGCTGGCGGAGGCCGAGTCGCTCGCGCCCGCGCTGGAGGAGGCGCGCCGTGCCACGAGGCTGCGGCCCCACCCCGACGCGGGCGTCGCCGACGCGCTGCTCCGGCGCATCGGGCACGAGGTGGCCCGCCGCGCCGTGCTCGGCGAGCAGGGCCCGTGGGGCAGCGAGGCGCCGCCGCCGCCGGAGGTCGTATGGACGACGGGATGACCGCCCCCTGGGCGCGGCTCACGGAGGCCCAGCGAGCGAGCTCGAGGGCGGTGATCGAGCGCGAGGGCGCGCTCCGTTGTCATGTGGTGGTGGCGCTGAGCGGGGCGCACGCCTACGGCTTTCCGTCGCCCGACAGCGACGTCGACCTGAAGGCCGTCCACGTCGCTCCGACGGCGGGGCTGCTCGGGCTGCACCCGTCGGCCGCGCCCGCCGACCGCCTCGAGGTGCTCGACGGCGTCGAGATGGACTACACCTCCAACGAGCTCGGCGGCGTGCTGGCGGGCATCCTGAAGGGCAACGGCAACTACCTCGAGCGGGTGCTGGGCGCCTCGTCGCTCGCCGGGTCGCCGTGGCTCGAGGCGCTGCGACCGCTCGTTCGGGGCGCGCTGAGCCGGCGGGTGCATCGCCACTACCGCGGCTTCGCGCTGGGGCAGCGCCGTGAGTTCGACGAGGCGCCCACCGCGAAGAAGCTGCTCTACGTGCTGCGCACCGCCCTGACCGGCGCCCACCTGCTGCGCAGCGGCGAGCTGGTGCTCGACGTGACGGCGCTGCTCGACGACTACGGGCTGGGCGCCGCGCACGCGCTGGTCGAGGCGAAGCGGGCCGGAGAGCGCGCGGTGCTGCCCGAGGGGGAGCGGGCGCGATGGGTGGCGGAGGTCGAGCGGGCGCTCCTGCGGCTCGACGAGGCGCACGAGGCCTCGGCGCTGCCCGAGGCGCCGGGCAACGAGGCCGAGCTCGACGCGTGGCTGATCGAGGTGCGGCGGGCGATGCTCTGAGGAGGGGTGCTACGCCCGCGCGTTGCGGGCGAGGTAGCTGCCCCAGTCGAGGGGCTTGAGGTCTTCGACGCGATACTTGTGCATCGCTTCGACGGCGGCTCGGGCGAGCTGGAGGTTGGTGAGCAGCGGGACGTTGACGTCCACCGCGCGCCGACGGATGCGGTACCCGTCGGGCATCCCCTGGTTGTCATACGAGCGGGGGATGTTGATCACCAGGTCGATGTGCCCGCTGTTGAGCAGCGAGACGGCGCTGGGCTGCTTCTCGTTGCTCTCCTTGTAGGCGACCTCGCAGGGGATGCCCTGCTCCCGCAGGACGTCCGCGGTGCCCGGGGTCGCGTAGAGGGTGAGCCCCATCTCCAGCAGCCAGCGGGCCTCGCGCTCGAAGCGGTACTTGTCCGCCACGGGCCCGAGCGACAGCAGCACGCCCCGCTTCGGCACCTTGAAGCCCGTGGCGATCAGGGCCTTGAGCAGCGCCTCGGAGAGGTCGTCGCCCAGGCAGCCGACCTCACCCGTGGAGGCCATCTCGACGCCCAGCGTGGGGTCGGCGCCCGCGAGTCGCGAGAAGGAGAACTGCGCGGCTTTCACGGCCACGTAGTCGAGGTCGAGCGCCTCGACGGAGGTCGGGGTCGCCACGCCCAGCATCCGTCGAGCGGCCTCGCGGATGAAGTTGGTTCCGGTGACCTTCGAGACGAAGGGGAAGGAGCGCGACGCCCGGAGGTTGCACTCGATCACCTTCACCACGTTGTCGACCGCCAGGAACTGCATGTTGAAGGGCCCGGTGATCTGCAGCGCCTTCGCCACGTCGCGGGCGATGCGCTTGATGCGCCGGATGGTCTCCACGTAGAGCTTCTGCGGAGGCAGCACGAGCGTCGCGTCGCCGGAGTGCACGCCCGCGTTCTCGATGTGCTCGCTGATGGCCGAGAGGATCACCTCGCCGCGGTCGGCGACGGCGTCGATCTCGATCTCCTTGGCGTTGGTCTCGAACTTGGTGATCACCACCGGGTGCTCCGGCGACACGGCGGTGGCGCGGTGCAGGTAGTTGCGCAGGTGGTGCTGCTCGTGGGCCACGGTCATCGCCGCGCCGGAGAGCACGTACGACGGCCGCACCAGCAGGGGGAAGCCGCCCAGCTCGTCGGTGATGCGGGTGAGGTTCTGGTCGCTCACGTCCGTGGTGGTTGCCCACTTCGGCTGGTCGATCTCGAGCTGGTCGAGGAGGTCGCCGAACTTCTCACGGTCCTCCGCGCGGTCGACGTTCTCGGGGTTGGTGCCGAGCACCCGCACGCCCGCCTTGTGGAGCTTGAGCGCGAGGTTGTTCGAGACCTGGCCTCCCATCGAGACGATCACCCCGTAGGGCTGCTCGCGCTCGTAGAGGTCGAGCACCGTCTCCAGGCAGATCTCGTCGAAGACCAGCTTGTCGCAGACGTCGTAGTCCGTGGAGACGGTCTCCGGGTTGTAGTTGAGCAGGATGGTCTCGTAGCCGAGCTCCTGCACCGCGCGCACGGTGTTCACGCAGCACCAGTCGAACTCCACGCTCGACCCGATGCGGTACGCGCCGGACCCGAGCACCAGGACCTTCTTGCGCCACGAGGGCGCCACGTCGTCCACGGTCGCGTGGTAGGTCAGGTACAGGTAGTTGGTCTCCGCGGGGTACTCGGCGGCCAGCGTGTCGATCTGGCAGAGGTGCGGCTTGATGCCCTGGCGCAGCCGCTCGGAGCGCACCTCGGCCTCGGAGCTCTTGCGCAGCTTCGCGATGGCCCGGTCGGAGAAGCCCTGCTGCTTGGCCTCCTTCAGCAGCGCCGGAGAGGGCGCGCCGGTGCCGTCCTTCAGGTGCTTCCGCGTGCGCACCACCGAGTTGATCTCGTGGAGGAACCATGGGTCGATGCCCGAGAGCTTGTTGATCTCCTCGACGGTCATCCCGCTGTCGAGCGCGCGCGCTACCGCGAGGATGCGCCGCGGCGACGGGTTGCGGATCTCGTCTCGCAGGTCGTCGCCCACGAAGGCGTCGGGGTCGAGGCCGTCGACGCCGATCTCGATCATCCGCAGCGCCTTCTGGAGCACCTCCGGGAGCGTGCGGCCGATGGCCATCACCTCGCCGACGCTCTTCATCTCGCTGCCGATGCGCGTGTCGACCTGGTTGAACTTCTGCAGGTCCCACCGGGGAAACTTGCAGACGATGTAGTCGAGCGCGGGCTCGAAGAACGCGCTGGTGCGCCGGGTGATGGCGTTGGGCAGGTCGGGCAGCGTGTACCCGAGGGCGATCTTCGCCGCGACGTACGCGAGGGGGTAGCCCGTGGCCTTGGAGGCGAGCGCGCTCGATCGGCTCAGCCGGGCGTTGACCTCGATGACCCGGTAGTCGTTGCTCTTCGGGTCGAGCGCGTACTGGATGTTGCACTCTCCCACCACGCCGAGGTGCCGGATGGTGCGGATCGCGATCGACCGGAGCATCTGGTACTCCTCGTCGTTGAGCGTCTGCGACGGCGCCACCACGATCGACTCGCCGGTGTGGATGCCGAGCGGGTCGAGGTTCTCCATGTTGCAGACGGTGATGCAGTTGTCGCGGGCGTCGCGGACGACCTCGTACTCGATCTCCTTCCACCCTCGGAGCGACTCCTCCACCAGCACCTGCGCGGTGCCGCCGCCGAAGGCCCGCAGCAGCGCGGCCTCGAGCTGCTCGTCGGTCTCGCAGATGGCCGAGCCCTTGCCGCCGAGCGAGTACGCCGCGCGCAGGATCACCGGCAGCCCGAGCGTGCGCACCGCCTCGCGCACCTCCTCGCGGCTGTTGCAGGCCGCGGAGCGCGCGGTCTTCACGCCGATCTGGTCGAGGCGCTGCTTGAAGCGCAGCCGGTCTTCGGTGTCGCGCACGGTGTCGACGGGGGTGCCGAGCACGCGCACGCCGTACTTCTTGAGGATGCCGCTCTCGTCGAGGGCCACGCCGCAGTTGAGCGCGGTCTGGCCGCCGAAGGAGATGGTGATCGCGTCGACCTCCTCGGCGATGATCACCTGCTCGACGAAGTGCGGATCGACCGGGAGGAAATAGACCTTGTCGGCCATCTCCTCGCTGGTCTGGATGGTCGCGATGTTGGGGTTGACCAGCACCGTCGCGATGCCCTCCTCGCGGATGGCCTTGATCGCCTGCGAGCCCGAGTAGTCGAACTCGCCGGCCTCGCCGATCTTGAGGGCGCCGGAGCCAAGGATGAGAACGCGGCGGGGCTTCTTGGGGAGATACTGTCCGAACATCTCAACGTCCTCGCTTCATCGAGCCGCAGAGCCGGAGGAAGTCGTCAAAGAGGAAGGCCGTGTCCTCTGGACCCGGCGTGGCCTCGGGGTGGAACTGCACGCTCGACACCGCCCTCCCTCGGGCCCGGATGCCCTCGTTGGTGCCGTCGTTGACGTTGACGAACCAGGGCTCCCAGTCCGCCGGGAGGGAGTCCTCGCGCACGGCGTACCCGTGGTTCTGCGAGGTGACGTAGCAGCGGCGGGTGAGGAGGTCCTGCACCGGCTGGTTCTGCGAGCGGTGGCCGTAGCGGAGCTTGTAGGTGTCGCCGCCCGCCGCGAGCGCCAGGAGCTGGTTGCCGAGGCACACCCCGAAGGTGGGGATGCCCTTGTCGAAGAGCCCGCGAATCTGCTCCGCGAGGGGCATCAGGTCCTTCGGGTCGCCGGGGCCGTTGGAGAGCAGCACCCCGTCGATGTCGGGCAGGTACTTCGCGAGGTCCGCGTGGCTCGGCACCCGGATCACCGTCGCGCCTCGCTTCACCATCGCCCGGGCGATGTTGTCCTTGCACCCGGTGTCCACCAGCAGCACCCGCAGCTCGCCGCCCGCGTAGGTGACCGCCTCGGGCACGGTGCACTGCGCGACCACCGTGGGCATGTCGATGGCGTCCGCGCGGAGCTTCCCCTCCGCCGTCGGTGTGTCATCGCGGAGCAGCCAGCCCTTCATGGTGCCGTGCTCGCGCAGCTTGCGGGTGAGCGTCCGCGTGTCGATGCCCTCCACCGCGGGGACGTTCTCCTCGCGCAGCCACTCGCCGAGGGTGCTCGCCATCCCGTGGTGCGATGGGCGCTCGGTGTGCCGGAGGCAGACCACCCCCTGCACCTGCACCCTGCCGCTCTCGAAGGGAGCGTCGATGCTCCCCGCGGGCCGCCGCGCGGGCACGCCGTAGTTCCCTTGGAGGGGGTAGGTCGTGACCAGGATCTGCCCCCGGAAGCTCGGGTCGGTCAGCGTCTCGACGTACCCGCTCATCCCGGTGGTGAACACCACCTCGCCGGCGACCTCGCGCGGCGCGCCGAACGATCGGCCCCGCAATTCCGTCCCGTCTTCCAGCACCAACTTCATGAAGTGCATCGCGAACTCCGTTGACCTCCGTCACCGCCCCGCAGGGCGCGGCGGACCATACTCGAAAGCTGCCCGCGGTCGACCCCTTAGACCTCGGCGCGATCAACAGAATCCCGCCGGGTAAGGGCGAGGACCGAAAGTCGTCCCGTGGCGGTTGCGCCCCGCCGGAGTCCCGGTACACCCGCCCTCGCCGTGTCGCCCGTGCCCCGAGTCCTCGCCACGCTCGCCGCGCTCGCCGCGCTCGCCGTCTCCGGCCCTGCGTGGGCGCAGCGCCCGTTGCGCAGCAGCGACTTCACCATCGACTTCTCCCGCGGCCCGGTGGTGGGCCCCGGGCGCGCGGTGGGCCTCGGCGGCGCCTACGGCAGCCTGGTCTCCGGGGTCGACGGCGTCCCCTTCAACCCCGCGGGCTACGCCGAGCGCTCGGGCGCCGAGCTCTCGTGGTTCTCCTTCGACCCGGTGGTCTCGTTCTTCTTCCCGCAGCGCAACTGGGACAACTCCGGTGCGAGCGGCCGTGACTACGACAGCTTCCGCGTCACGCAGCTCGGCCTCGGGATGCACTTCGGCCCCGTCGGGGTGGGCTACCTCGCGACCATCCAGAGCTACGAGCTCGGCGCGCGCAACGGCCTCGAGCGGCCCATCACCGTCGACATGAGCTCGCACCACCTGGGCGGCGGCCTGCTGCTGGGCGACGGCGAGGTGGTGATCGGGGCGGGCCTGCGCATCGGCTGGATGAACCTCCAGTGGTCCGGGGCGGCCTCCAACCCGGCCTCGGGCAACGCCTTGCGATACCTGGGCGTGGCGCCCGAGTTCGGGGCGCTGTGGCGTCCCACGGGGCGGCGGTTCCGGCTGGGCATGGCCTTCCGCTCGGAGGTGAGCGCGCTGCCCATCGACTTCGGCGTGACCGAGGGCGGGACCGTCCGCCGCCCGACCGGCTGCGTCGAGGGCAGCGCGGGGTGCTTCGTGGTCCCGCGGCGCATCGCGCTGCCCTGGGAGGCGGAGATCGGCGCCTCGGTGATGCTGGGCGAGCGGCCCTTCAACATCCCGTGGCAGGACATGGAGGCGCTCCGCCGCGACCTGCGAGACCGGCACCGCGACGACCGCGCGCGGCGAGAGCGAGAGCACCGCATCGAGCTGGCCGCCATCGACGACGACGTCGAGCGCGCCAGCCTCGACGCCCGATGGACGGCCGAGGAGCGCGAGCGGCGGGAGCGCGAGGAGCGCGAGTACGCGAGCTTCGCGTGGCGCTGGCGGGCCGCACGCAGGGTGATGCTGCGGGACCGGGGGCGGCGCTTCCTGCTCATCTCCTTCGGCCTGGTGCTCTTCGGCCCGGTGGGGCGCGGCCAGGGCATCGACGCCTTCATGGCGCAGCAGGAGCGCCCGTCGGGGCGGGGGCTGCTGCTCTCACCGCGGCTCGGTCTGGAGGGCGAGCCCTGGGCCAACCGGCTGCAGATTCGCGTGGGCAGCTACGTCGAGCCGTCGCGCTTCGACGACGTCCCGGCGCGGGTGCACGTCACCGGCGGGCTCGACCTCCGGCTCTTCCGCTGGGACACCTTCAAGATCTCCGACCCGGTGAGCTTCAAGCTCACCTTCACCATGGACTACTCGTACAACTACTTCGACTGGGGCTTCGGCATCGGCTTCTGGCAGTAGCGCCGTCGTCGGGTCAGTCGTCGTCGCCGCTGCGCACGGTGACCACCGGGCAGTGCGCCGCGCGGATGAGCTCGTTCGCAACGCTCCCGAGGAACCACCGTCGCATCGCCGACACCTGCCGCGTCGCCACCACGATGAGGTCGGCGTTGCCCTCCTCCGAAAGGTCGACCAGGGCCCTCGCGACGTCGCTGCCGAGGGCGAGCTGGCTGGTCACCCGCGGGCCCGCGTCGTCGGCCACCCTCGCGAGCGCGGCGCGGCGCTCGACCACGTTCGGGTCGTTGTCGTCGCTCGAGTCTGCGATGTGGACGATGTGGACGGTGGCCAGCAGCGGCTGCGCGAGCTCGAGCGCCCAGGAGAGGGCGTCGTCCGAGGCCTCGGTGAAGTCGTATCCCACGACGATGCGACGGATCATTGGGTCGGCTCCTCTGTTGGGCTGTCAGCGTGGGTCGAGCGCGTCGAGGCAGAGCTCGACCAGCGCGGGGTGGACCTTCGCTCGTCGCGCCACCGCGGCCACGGTCGGCACCTTGCCGTTGCCCGTCGCCGCGAGCTCCGCCGCCGCCTTCGCGATGGGCCGGAACACCGACGCCCGGCGCCGCAGCACCTCTCGGGGATCGACCCGCTCGAGCACCGCGGCCTGCACCGTGAGCAGCCGGGTGACCTCGGCCTCGGAGACCGCGAGGCGCTCGGCGGCCATGCGCTTGAGCCGGCTCTTGGGCACGCGCCGGGTGGCGAACTCCTCGAGCAGCTCGCGCAGCGAGCGCAGCGCCCCGAGGTCGCTCAGCGAGACGTCGACGGCGGAGCCCACGACGAGCTCGACCCAGCGCGACGCGGCTCGCTGCCACACGCTCACGTAGCGAGGCAGGTCGGCGTCGAAGCCCAGCGACACCCAGCGGTCGACGGACTCCTCGAGCGCCAGCCGCGAGGCCAGCTTGATCCACGGGACCGTGTCTGCCTCCGCCCCGGCGGCGTACCAGGTGGCGTGCGCGTCGGCGACGGGGCCGATGGCGGCGAGCAGCGCGTCGCGGGCGTCGGCGCACTCGTCGACCGCGCCCTTGAGCACCCATCCCAGCGCGGCGCCCTCGTCGAGCGCGGCCGAGAGCCAGGCCGAGAGCGAAGCGCCCAGCCACGCGCGAAGCGAGCGGGCGCGGTCACCCGGGCGAGCGACGCGGGCGAGCGCGACGGCGCGGGTCGAGCGCAGCCTCGCGGGCCAATCGGAGACCTCCCCGTCGAGCGGAACCACCGAGCGACCACCCCCGAGCGCCTCGGCCACGCGGGCGAACTGCGGCGGCAGCTCGGAGCAGGCGAGGAGCATCTCGCCGAGGTGTTCGACGCTGAGCGCCAGGCCCTTGCCCAGCTCCTTCATCCGCCGCCCCTGCCTCGATGCCGTGCGCTGAACCCTCACCGCCGGCACCATAGTCCGACTCCCCTCCGGCGCAAACCCCTTCCCTCGACCTTCGGGGCCGCCGTTGCCACGTTCTGCCGCCGCGGGGGGAAATGGCGATATCCTCCGCGCGATGGTTCGACCGAGCGTTGGTATTCGTCCTGGAGGAGCACTGGCCCGCGTCGCCGTGGTGTCGCTCGCCGTCATGGCGGCGGACTGCAGCGTCGTCGTGGACTTCAACGACTGCACGCGCGACGCGGACTGTCCGAGCGGGGAGAGCTGCAACCCGCAGCGGCACTACTGCGAGGTGCCCGCGGTCGAGCTCTGCAACGGCGTCGACGACGACCACGACGGCGTGGGCGACGAGGCCGAGAGCTTCGGCGTGTGCGAGCCCGCGATGCGGGTCCCGGGCATGTGCCGCGACGGCGTGCTGCGCTGCCGTGGCAGCGCCCGGCTGGAGTGCGTGCGACGCACCTCCCCGGCGAGCGCGGAGGTCTGCAACAACGGCATCGACGACGACTGCGACGGGGCGGTCGACAACCAGGCGACCTGCGTACAGAACTTCCCCCCCACGCAGAACCTGCCCATCGGCAGCGACGACCCGGCCTACGGCGAGGGCGACGACGCGCCCGCCCACAACGTCTGCCTCTCGGCCTTCGGGCTCGACAAGTACGAGGTGTCCGTCCAGGCCTACGCGACGTACCTCTCGGCGCTCGGCGCGGGCGGCGCCCGGCTGCGCGTCGGCGAGCCTCGCGCGCCCATGAACACCACAGTGCGATACGGCCGCTACCTCATCCTCGACGACGGCGCGACGGAGGTGCCGCTGGCCTTCATCGGCGACACGGTGACCCCGGTGACCTTCCAGCAGCGCGGGGCGCAGTGGGCTCCGGCCGACGCGAGCTCGGGGCGGCTGCCGGTGGTCAACATCACGTGGTTCGGCGCCGACCGCTACTGCCGCTGGGCGGGCAAGCACCTGCCCACGGAGGCGGAGTGGTTTCGCGCGGTGAAGGGCGCGGACTTCGGTCGTACCTACCCGTGGGGCAACGACCCGGTGACCTGCGCCCGCGCCAACATCGCCGTCGACGCCATGGGTCAGAACTGCGGCGGCCGGCTCGTCGCCTTCGACGCGCTCCCGATGGGAAGGTCGATGGAGGGCGTGTTTCACCTCTACGGCAACGCCAACGAGTGGATGTGGGACTTCCACAACACCGACGAGATGCACACCCGCAACAACTACTACCGCTCGCTGCCGGTCGACCGCTGGTGCGCGATGTACCCCAACGGCCCCCTCGGGCCCGAGATGGGAGCCCCCATCGCCCAGGCCGCCGGCGGCCTCTACTGCCAGAACTGCCGCATGCTCCGCGGCCGCAACTACAGCTCTACCGACCTGCGCGTCGGCATCCGCCGCTGGCTCGACAGCGACCGCGGAGAGGCCGTCGGCGGGTTCCGCTGCTCCACCGGAGGGGCCGCCCGATGAGGTCCATCTTACAAGTCAGCGTATTCTCCGCGGCGCTCCTGGGCGCCTCGCTGGCCTTCGCGCAGCCCCGCGACTCCCGCCGCGAGTTCGACGCCCTGCTGCGCTCCGCGGTGCAGCACTACGAGTCCGGCCAGGCGCGCGAGGCCATCGTGGAGCTCGAGCGGGCCTACGCGATCCGCCCCCTCCCCCGGCTGCTCTACAACCTCGGCCGCGCCCACGAGCGCGCGGGCTCGTTCGGCACCGCGGTCGACTATTACAACCGCTTCCTGCAGACCAACCCCGACGCCGAGGCCGGGGCGATCGCCCGCGAGGCCATGGCGACCGCGCAGCGCCGAGCCGCCGAGGTGCAGCAGGCCGAGCAGGCCCGCCTGGCGGCGGAGCAGGCCGCGCAGCAGCAGGCGCTGGAGGCCGCGCGCGCGCAGGCCGCGGAGGCCGAGCGGCGGCGGGCCGAGGAGGAGCGCCGTCGGCAGCTGGCCACCGCGTCGATGCACCGTCGGCTGACCGTGCCGGTGCTGGCCACCGGGGGCGTCGCGGCGGCGGCGGCGATCGCCGGGGGCGTGCTGGGGGGCCTCGCGCTCTCGGCGCAGTCGGACTTCAACGCCAGCCACGCGGGCAACGACCGCGCGTCGGCCTACGACCGCGGCGGCCCGCTGGCGCTCGGGGCCGACATCGCCTTCGGCACCGCCCTGGTTGCGGGCGTCGCTGCCGTGGTGCTGTACTTCACCCAGACGCCGGTGGCCGACGAAGCGCCGTAGGCGCGCCGCTCCCTCTCCCGCAGACGCCAACGCCCGATGAGCAAGTCCTTCTCCGCCGATTTCTCCCGCTCGCTGCGCTCGGACGCGGGCGTGCCGGACATCGACGAGAGCCGCTTCGAGATCCTGGAGGAGATCGGCGTCGGGGGGATGGGCTCGGTCTACCGCGCGGTGCAGCGCTCCGTGGGGCGCTACGTGGCCGTGAAGATGCTGCTCCCGGAGCACGCGTCCAACGCCTCGGGCCTCGCGCGCTTCGTGCGGGAGGCCAACGTCATCGCGCGCCTGACGCACCCCAACATCGTCCAGCTCATCGACTTCGGGCGCGACACCCAGGGCAACCTCCTGCTCGTCATGGAGCTGCTCGAGGGCGAGCCCCTGCGCACGCTGCTCCGCCGCGAGGGTAGGCTCGCTCCCGAGCGCGCGGTGGTCATCGCGGCCCAGTGCCTCCAGGCGCTGCGCACCGCGCACGCCGCGGGGGTCATCCACCGCGACCTGAAGCCCGAGAACATCTTCGTCCACCACACCGACGACGGCGACCACGTGAAGGTGCTCGACTTCGGGGTGGCCAAGCTCACCGAGGCGGACGCCGGAGACCCCAACCACACGGCCCAGGGCTCGCTGGTGGGCACCCTCCGCTACATGGCCCCGGAGCAGGTCGCGGGCGAGGCGCCCGACCAGCGCATCGACGTCTACGCGATGGGCGTCACCCTCTACGAGATGCTCTCCGGCGCCCTCCCCTACGACGGGAGAGACCGCTTCGTGCTGCTCCGGCAGATCATCGCCGAGGCCCCGATCCCGCTGCAGGCCCGCGCCCCGGACGTGCCCACGCCGCTCGCCGAGGTGGTGATGCGCGCCATCGCCAAGCAGCCCTCGGAGCGCTTCGCCAACGTCGAGGATTTCCGCCGCGCGCTGCTCCCGCTGCTCGGCGGAGAGATGTCCCGCTGGATGGTCTCGGAGAGCAGCGGCCGCTTCGGCGCCTCGGGCTCCGGGGTGGTCCCGGCGGGGGCCATGACCTCCACCGGTCGGCTGACCCCCGAGGCGTCGACCCCGATCGCGAACTCCGAGGTGCTGCGCGCGGCGATGAGCGACGCCACGCACTCCTCGCCCGGACAGCGCCCCGCGAGCCGATCGCCGCTGCTCGTCGTCGTGCTCGTCCTCGCGGCGCTCGTCGTCGTGCTCGTCGCCGCGGTCGCGCTGCGACCCCGTCCGGCCCCACCCTCCGCGTCTCCCGCTCCGGCGCCCGCGCCCGTCGTGGCGGCGCCCGCGCCCGTCGTGGCCCCCGCGCCTCCGCCCCCCTCGGCGGCTGCTCGCATGGTCGTGGTTCAGACCACGCCCGCCGGCGCCCGGGTGACCGAGGCCTCCGGGGTCGAGCTCTGCGCCGCCACGCCCTGCGCCGTCTCGGTCCCCCTCGGCGGGACGCGGCCGGTCGTGCTCACCCTCGGAGCGACCCGGCTCCCGGTGGTGCTCGACGGCAACTCGGCCAGCGCCACCGTCGACCTCGCGCCCATCGCCCCGCCGCCCCCCGCGGCCCCGGCCGCGACCCCCCGCTCCTCGAGCGGATCAGGCCGGCCCCGGAGCCGCCGCCCCAGCGACGAGCCCGGCGGCGAGCTGCCGATGTTCCTGCCTCACTGAGCGGTCGCTCAGCGCTGCGCGACCGAGACCCGCGTCTCCGCCCCGTCGGGTGCGCCCGAGCGGTCGAGCGCGTGGTGCAGCCTCGCATCGACCTCGTCGAAGATCTCCGGCGCGTCGACGTCCGGCCACGCCATCGCCTCCGCGGCGCACATCACAGCCCTCCAGCCGCGCTGCCCGATCGCCCACGGGTCGCGAGAGAGCGCGGCGTCGAGCAGCGAGACCACCGCCTCCATCGCCAGCCAGGCGCCGCGGTCATCCTCGCGGTCGGCGCGGGTCGCCGCCGCCGCGATGTCCGCGCGCATCAGCGCCAGCGAGTCGTCCCCGACGGCTCCTGCGAGCCAGTCCTCGACCCGGTCGATCGCCTGCGCGAAGAGCTCGCGGTCGTTCACGAGCTGGTCGAGCGCCAGCCGGGTGACCGTGACGACGGCCCCGATGGCCTGGCGCTGCGTGACCCCCGGCGCGCCGTCGAGCAGCCGCCGAACCCGGCTCGCCGCCGTGCGGCGACGCTCGTGCTCAACCATCGGCGAGGCCCTTCAGGGACATCGGGTTGCGCATGTAGCGGGTCCCCTCCTCCACGGTGATGTGGCCCGCCTTCACGAGCTCGAGCACCGCCCGGTCCATGGTGATCATGCCCTCGCGGGCGCCGGTCTCCATGGTGCTGAGGAGCTGGTGCGTCTTGCCGTCGCGGATGATGGCGCGCACCGCCGAGGTCGCGATCATGACCTCGAAGCAGGCGATGCGCCCCTTGCCGTCCGCCCGCGTGAGAAGGCGCTGCGACACCACGGCCTGCAGCGCGGCGGAGAGCTGCACCCGCGCCTGCGCCTGCTGGTGCGGAGGAAACACGTCGACGATGCGGTCGACGGTCTGCGGCGCGTCGTTGGTGTGCAGCGTGGCGAGCACCAGGTGGCCCGTCTCCGCCGCCGTGAGCGCCGCGGAGATGGTCTCCATGTCGCGCAGCTCGCCGATGAGGATCACGTCCGGGTCCTGCCGCAGGATGAACTTGAGCGCCGCGGCGAAGCTGCGGGTGTCCGGGCCCACCTCGCGCTGCTCGACGGTGGCCATGCGGTTGTAGTGCACGAACTCGATCGGGTCTTCGATGGTGATGATGTGGCAGCTGCGCGACGAGTTGACCTGGTCGATCATCGTCGCGAGGGTGGTGCTCTTGCCCGCGCCGGTGGGGCCGGTGACCAGCACGAGCCCGTGGGGCTTGGTGGCGAGCTCGCGCACGATCGACGGCAGCCCGAGCGTCGCGGCGTCGGGGATGGAGTTGGGGATCAGCCGCAGCGCGACGGCGACGGTGCCCCGCTGGAAGTGCGCGTTGACGCGGAAGCGATGCTTGCCCGTCACGGTGAGCGCGAAGTCGAGCTCGCGGTCGAGCTCGAAGCTCTCGCGCTGCGAGTGCGAGAGCAGCGAGAAGAGCAGCCGGCGCACGTCGCCCGGGGAGAGCGAGTCGACCTCCAGGCGGCGCAGCTTGCCGTGGATGCGGAAGATCGGCGCCGAGCCCACCACGAGGTGGATGTCGCTCGCCCCGTAGCGCAGCGCGATGTTGAGCAGCGTGCGCATGTCGACGCTGCCCACCGCGGGAAGCGCGTCGTGCTCCGCCACGAAGGCCGCCGAGCCGCGCTCCATGCCCTGCGCGTTCATGCGAAACTCGTCGGGGTTGGTCGCGTACGCGGCGCCGGTCTCGTAGCTCACGGTGCCCTTCTCGTAGAGCTGCACCAGCGCACGGTTGAAGGTCTGCATCCCGTCCGACCCCTGGAGCATCAGGTCTTCGATCTCGTCGACGCGCTGCTCACGGATGAGCTTCCGCACCGGCGGCGTCGCGACCATCACCTCCACCGCGGCGACCCTCCCCTCGCCCTCGGCGCGCGGCACGAGGCGCTGCGAGACGATGCCCTGGAGGCAGAGCGAGAGGTCCATCGCCACCTGCTCGCGCAGGTGCTCGGGGTAGTAGCCGAGGATGCGCTGCAGGGTCTGGAGCGAGTCGATGGTGTGCACGCTGCTCAGCACGAGGTGCCCGGTGAGGGCGGCGGAGAGCGCGACGTTCATCGTCTCCGCGTCTCGCATCTCGCCGATGACGATGACGTCCGGGCTCTCGCGCACGACGTGCCGCAGCGCCAGGGTGAAGTCGCGCGTGTCGCTCCCCACCTCGCGCTGCGTGATGAGCGCCTTCAGGTCTTCGTGCACGAACTCGATCGGGTCTTCGAGGGTGACGACGTGCTTCGCGTAGCGGGTGTTGATGTGGTGCACCATCGCCGCGAGGGTGGTGCTCTTGCCCGACCCGGTGCTGCCGGTGACCAGCACGAGCCCGCGCGGCGAGTCGGCGAGCGTGCCCACGGACTCCGGGAGGCCGAGCACGTCGAAGTCGAGCTGCCCCCCCGGCACCAGCCGGATCACCGCGCCCAGCAGGCCGCGCTGCAGATGGAAGTGCGCGCGGAAGCGCCCGAGGCCAGGGCGGCTGACGCCGACGTCGACGTCGCCCAGGCGGTCGAACGCGTCGCGCTGCGTGGGGCGCAGCACCGCGTGCATGAACTCCTTGAGCGCCTCGTGCTCGAGCGCGGCGTCGCCCAGCGTCGTGAGCGCGCCGTTGACCCGCATCGACGGCGGCCGACCCTCCGTGAGGAACAGGTCGGACGCCTTCTCTCCCACCATCCGCTTGAGCAGTGCTTCTACGTCGGGCATCTCGCGCAGACGATGCCCGTTTCGCTACCCCGCATCAACGACTGCGGATACCGACCTTCTCCGCGAGCGTGTAGGGCCCGAGCTTCTCCCGAAGGTCCTTCAGCGCCGGCTGGTCGGGGCTCAGCCGCGCGATGGTCTGGATGGACGCATACGCGCTCGCCTTGAGCCCTGCCTTGATGAAGATCCCCGCCAGCAGCACGTGGGCCTTGACGTTGTTGGGGTCGGCCATCGTCACGCGCTGGGCGAGGTCGGTCGCGCGCTTGTACTCCTTCGTGTACTTGGCCAGCACCTCGGCCGCGTTGAGCAGCAGCAGGTGGTCCGTCGGGCGCCCCTCCGCCGCCTGCTCCCAGTGCTTCGCGGCCACCAGCGGCTGCGACTCGCGCATCGCCTCGCGCGCCGCGTTGATGTGCGCGTCCACCTGCTGCGCCACCAGCAGCTTGCGCGTGGCCTCGTAGCGCAGCCGCAGCGCCTCGTCGTCCCTGCTCATGGAGAGCGCCTGCTTCAGCGCCTCGGTGGCCGCGTTGAGGTCTCCCTTGCGCTGGGCCTCCTCGGCGTTGGCGATGAGCTGCCCGACGCTCGGGCCGCGATCGGCCACCCTCGGGACCTGTCCCGACGACGTCGGGGCGGGCGGCATCGCCACCGGGGTGGAGATGGTCGGGCGCGCCGGGGTGCTCGGCGAGCGCTGCGGGACGACGGAGTTGAGCCGGCGCGCCATGGACTCCCTCGCGCGGCGGAGGGTCTCCGGGTCGAGCGGCTGCATCGGCCCCGGGGTGGGCTTCGCGGTCACGTGGGCGGCGGGCAGCGACGGGGCGGACGGCGTCGGGGGCGGAGGCATCACCGCCGTGCCGATGGGCGGCATCACCGGCCGCGGCGGCGTGCGGGCCGGCGGCGGGAGGTTGACCGTCGTCGGGTTGGTGGGCGACGAGCCGCGCGGCTGCGGCGGCGGATGGCTCGCGGAGCCCGAGAGCGGCGGGTTGGAGGCGCGGGGATGCTCCTGGGCGGCATGGCGCGCGGCGGAGACGATGTCGGTCACCTCGGTCACCTGCGGCGGCGGCGGACGAGAGGGGCTCTCCATCGAGCCGATGTGGAGGTCGTAGCCCGAGCGCTGCCGGGCGTTGCCGAGCACGTCGTAGGCGCGGGTGAAGACGCGGAAGAGCTCGTCGATGCGGATGCGGTAGGCCCCGAGCGAGCGGTTGAAGAAGACGTCGGGGTGAAAGCGCTTGGAGAGGGCGAAGTATGCGTCGCGGATCACCTTGCGTTCGGCGTCGCGAGGCACGCCCAGGATCTCGTAGTGCGTCGCCGTCAGACGACGCTCGTAGATGGCGTCGATGGTCCGACGCTCCTCTTCGCTCAGCTCGACCAGATCACCGGCGTCGCTCATGGCTCTCTTTCCGCTCCTAGCGCCAACAGCCTTCGCGCGCGGAGGCTTGCGAGGATAGCCGAACCCGGTGACCCGCGCACCGGCGACCTGCAGGGAGGACCCGATGCGGTACAACGCCCGCGATGCGCATCGCCCACCTCGCGGACCTCCACATCGGCAGGGTCTTCCACGGCCTCTCCCTGATCGATGACCAGCGTCACATCCTGGAGCAGGTCGTGGGGCGCGTCCGCGCCGCGGAGGCCGACGTGCTCGTGCTCGCGGGGGACCTCTACGACCGCGCCCTCCCCGGGCGGGACGCCGTGCGCCTGCTCGACGATTTCCTCCAGGAGGTGCACCGGAGCCTGGAAATTCCGGTGATCGCGATCGCCGGCAACCATGACAGCGGCGAGCACCTGGGCTTCGGCTCGTGGCTCTTCGCCCAGGGCGACCTTCACCTCCGCGGTCGGGTCGACGGCCCCTTCCGCCCGGTCACCGTCGAGGACGATCACGGCGAGGTGACCTTCTACCCGATCCCCTACGTGGAGCCCGAGACCGCCGCGGCCCTCTTCGCCTCGCCGGGCGCCGAGGCCCCGGTGCAGGGCGGCACCCTCACCCACGCCGAGACCGTGGAGGCCCTGCTCGCGCCCGCGCACGAGCACCGCGTGTCGAGCGGCGTACGACGCAGCGTGGTGGTGGCGCACGGCTTCGTCCGCGGGGGCGCCTCGCCGCTGGAGTCGCCCCGCTCCGAGCGGGCGCTCTACCTGGGCGGCGCGGGGGCCGTCCCGGCCTCGCACTTCGACGGCTTCTCCTACGTGGCCCTCGGGCACCTGCACCGGCCGCAGTGGGTCGGCGACGACCGCCGGGTGCGCTACTCGGGCTCGCTGCTCCGGTACGCCTTCGAGGAGAGCGACGACCCCCGCACGCTCTCCGTGGTGACCCTCGGCGCCGACGGTAGGTGCGCCCTCGAGGAGGAGGCGCTGCACCCCCGGAGGGACCTCGCGCGCATCCGCGGCGACCTCGACACGCTGCTCCGCGACCCGGCGCTGGAGCAATACACGACCCGGTATGTGCAGGCCGTGGTGACGGACCACCCGATGCCCCCGCAGGCGATGGAGCGGCTGCGGGAGCGGTTTCCGCACCTGCTGGAGTTCCGGCAGACGAGGATGGAGCGCGACCCGCTGGCGGCGGTCGCTGCGATCCCCGACGAGCGCCGCGGCCCGGCGGAGGTCTTCGAGGACTTCTTCCGGCTCCACGGCCCTGGCGCCCCGACCGACGAAGACCGCGGGGTATTTCGCGAGGCCCTCGCGGCCACGGGGGAGCCCGCGTGAGGCCGCACTCCCTCAAGCTCCAGCACTTCGGGCCCTACGCGCAGCACTCGATCGACCTCGAGCCCTTCCACGACGCGGGCCTCTTCCTCGTCCACGGGGATACCGGGTCGGGTAAGAGCACCCTGCTCGACGCGATGTCCTGGGCGCTCTACGGCAAGGGCCTCGGCGACCGCTCCTCCGACGAGATGCTCCGCAACGTCGCCGCGCCCGCCGACGCGCCCACGGAGGTCACCCTCGACTTCTCCCTCGGCGACCGGCGCTACCGCGTCGCCCGCTCGCTCGAACCCGAGCGCGTCTCTCGCAAGGGCACCGTCACCCGCGCCCGCACCACCGCCTCGCTCCAGTGCCTCGCGGGCGACCCCCAGTTCCAGCCCGTCGGCGGGCCGAAGGACGTCTCCCGGGAGATCGTCCGGCTGCTGCACCTCCCGCACGAGCAGTTCTCCCGGGTGATCGTGCTGCCCCAGGGGGAGTTCCGCGACCTGCTGCTCGCCCCCGCCGAGCGCCGCGAGCGGCTGCTGGAGCACCTCTTCGGCACCGCGCGCTACGCCCTCATCGAGGACCAGCTCCGCGCCATGGACGCCTCCGCGAGGGCGGAGTTCGACAAGACCGACGGCGTGCTGCGCGCCCTGCTCGACGGCGTCGGCGCCGCGGACCTCGACGACCTCGACGCGAAGACCGCGGACTCCCAGCAGCGCCTCGCGGAGACCGAGCGCGCGATCGCCGACACCCGCGCCTCGCTGGAGTCCGTCGTCGCCGCGAACGCCGTCGCCGCCGAGGTCGAGCGGCGCAACGCGCAGCGCCGCGTCCATCGGGCCGCGCTCGACGGGCTCGCGGCGCAGTCGGAGTCCGCCGCCCTCTCCGCCGCCCGCCTCGCCCGCGACGAGACGGCCTCACGCTGCCTCGAGCGACTGACGCGGCTTCGCTCCCTGGAGGCCTCCCTCGCCGAGCGCCGGGAGCAGCATGAGCGCGCCGCCTCGGAGCACGAGCGGCTGTCCGTCGCGCTGGCCGACCCCGCGCTCGCCCCTGCGCACTTCGAGGTGGCGGAGGCCGCGATCCGGGCCGCGACCGCGCGCGCGGCGGCGCTCCGGGCGATGCAGGACGAGGCCGAGCGCCTCCTGGGCCTGGAGCGCGAGGCCGCTGACCGGGCCGCCGAGGCCGATCGGATGCAGTCGGCGCTGGCCGCCCGGGAGCAGGCGCTGGCCGACGCGACGCTCTCCCTCGCCGGGCTCGACGCGGCCATCGCGGCGCACGAGGCGGCGCTGGCGGACGAGGCCTCGCTGCGCGCCCGGGTCGACAACCTGAGCGCGCGGCAGCAGCGCGCCGTGGAGCGGAGGTCGCGCGAGGACTCGCTCCGCGGGTTGCAGCGGGCGCGACGCGACGCCCTGGCGTCGGAGCGCGACGCGGAGGAGGCGTGGCGGGAGCTCGCGGCGAAGCACGCTCTCGCCGAGGCGTCGACGCGCGAGGCGCAGGCGGCACGGCTGGCCGCGGCGCTGGTGCCGGGCGAGGCCTGTCCGGTGTGCGGGTCGTCGGAGCACCCGTCGCCCAGGGTGGCGTCGGGCTCCTCCGTCGAGGCGGTGGACGCCGAGGCCCTCGCCCGCTCGGCGGCCGCGCACTCCAGGGCGCAGCGGGAGGCCTTCGCGCTGCAGATCCGCATCGAGGAGGCCGAGGCGGCGCTGCGCTCGGAGGGCGAGGGCGAGGCGATCGACGAGGAGGCGCTCGCTCGCGAGGTGAAGTCGGGCAAGGACGCCCTCGCGGCGCTGCGACGGCGACGGCTGGACCTCGAGGCCGCCCGGCGCTCCCGGGTGGGCGCGGCCGCCACGGCGGACCTGCAGCGGGTCTCGCTCGGTCCGGATCAGTCGGCGCTCGCGGGGGTGCGGGCCCGCGTCGCGGCGATGGAGGAGGACATCGCGCAACGGCGGCAGGGCTTTACCGAGCCGGGTATGAGCCCCTCGGCGATGGGCGCCGCGCTGCGGGCCCTGGAGGGCGACCTCGCCGGTCAGCAGGCGTCGCTCCGCTCGGCTCGCGCCCGGAGGGAGGAGCTCGCGCGAGCTGCTGCGGCGGCGGAGGGATCGCTCCCGACGCTGCGCGCGGAGCTCGGGCGCGCGGAGGCGCTGCACGAGGAGGGCAAGTCGGCGCTCTCCCAGGCGATGCGCGACGGGGGCATCCCCGACGAGGCCGCGATCGCGCAGGCGGTGCTCGGTCCGGCGGAGCGGCAGCGGCTGCGAGAGGCGCTGGAGTCGCGGGCCCGCGCGGAGGCGGCGCACCGCGAGGCGCTCTCGTCGCTGGGCCCCGACGAGCCTTCGAGCCCGGTGCAGCTCGGCGCCGAGGCCGAGCAGCGAAGCCGGTTGGAGGCGCTGCAGCGGGAGCTCGGGGTCGCTCAATCGTCGCTGGCGGCGATGGGCCAGCAGCGCCGCGCGCTGGTCTCCGCCGCGGAGGCCCGCCGCGCCGCGGAGGCCCGGAGCCAGCAGGTGCGACGCGTCTCCGAGGTCGCCAACGGCAAGGGCCCCAGCAAGGTCAGGCTGAGCCGCTATGTGCTGCTCGACCTCTTCGACCGCGTCGTCGCGAGCGCCAGCACCGGCCTCGAGGCCATGAGCGACGGGCGCTTCCGGCTGCGGCGCCAGGAGCGGGCGCAGACCGGCCGGGAGTTCGACCTGGTGGTCGACGACTCCTACGTGGGCGGCGTCGCGAGGCCCGCGGCGAGCCTCTCCGGGGGCGAGGTCTTCCTGGCCTCGCTGGCGATGGCGCTCGGCCTGGGCGAGGTGCTCCAGGCCTGGGCGGGCGGCATCCGGGTGGAGTCGCTCTTCGTCGACGAGGGCTTCGGGGCCCTGGACGAGGACACCGTCGAGCGCGCCATCGAGCTGCTCGAGCGCCTTCCCCAGCACGCCCGCATGGTGGGGGTGGTCTCTCACGTGCCCGAGCTGCGCAAGCGCATCCCGGCGCGCCTCGAGGTGCTGCGGGGCGACCAGGGCTCCTTCACCCGCTGCTCGTTGCGTCACCGCGGCGCCGACCGTTGACGGATTGCCCGTCGTCAAGCAGACCGCTGGGCATGCGTCGAAGCGCGATCCTGGGCGTCGGTCACTATGTCCCCTCGAAGGTCGTCACCAATGACGACCTCGCGAAGCTCTTCAACACCAGCGACGAGTGGATCGTTCAGCGCTCGGGCATCCGAGAGCGCCGCTACATCGAGGGCGACGGGGTGTTCGCGAGCGACCTCGCGGTGCCCGCGTGCAAGATGGCCTGCGAGAAGGCCGGCGTGGCCCTCTCGGAGATCGACGCGATCATCTTCGCGACGCTCTCCCCCGATGCCTTCTTCCCCGGCACCGGGTGCTTCCTCCAGGCCAAGCTCGGCCTCCCGGGCATCCCCGCCCTCGACATCCGCAACCAGTGCTCGGGCTTCCTCTACGGGCTGTCCATCGCCGACGCCTGGATCCGCGCGGGCGTCTACCGCCGGGTGCTCCTCGTGGGCGCCGAGGTGCACTCCACCGGGCTCGACTTCTCCGACGCCGGCCGCGACGTGACGGTGCTCTTCGGCGACGGCGCCGGGGCCGTGGTGCTCGGCCCCACCGAGGAGGAGGGCCGCGGGCTCCTCAGCCTCACCCTCGGGGCCGACGGTCGCGGCGCCACCGACCTCTGGATCGAGGCCCCCTCCTCCGGTCGCTCGCCCGAGCGCATCACCCACCAGATGCTCGACGAGCGTCGGCAGTACACCCGCATGAACGGCAAGCAGGTGTTTCGCTGGGCGACGGAGAAGATGCCCGAGGCCTCGCGCGCCGTGCTCGCCGAGGCGGGTCTGACCACCTCCGACATCGACCTCTTCGTGCCTCACCAGGCCAACCTGCGCATCAACGAGTTCGTGGCGCGCAAGCTGGAGATCCCGATGGAGAAGGTCGTGACGACCATCGACCGCTACGGCAACACCACCGCGGCCTCCATTCCCCTGTCGCTCTCCGAGGCCCTCCTCGCGGGCCGCGCGGGCCCCGGCTCGCTGGTGCTCTTCGCGGCCTTCGGCAGCGGCTACACCTGGGGCGCCGGGCTGCTCCGGCTCTGATCCGCTAGCGCCGCGCCGCGGGCTGCACCACGTGGGTCACGCCGAAGCGGCCCAGGGTGCGGCGCACGGCGTATCGCCCGTCGGGCGGGGCCTTCGACACCGCGCACAGCTCCGCCGCGTTGAAGGGACAGGCGCGGCACTTCCCGCGGGCCATGGTCCCCTCCGGGGTGCGGGCGCCGGTCCAGTAGGAGGTGGCCCACTGGAGGTCGCGCTCGACCCGCTGTCGGGAGTGGCGGAAGACCCAGAGTCCGAAGGCCTCGTCGTCGACCCGCCGCACGGTGAGCCCGGAGAGCGGATCGGGGACCCCGCTCGGCGGCCGGGCGTCGGTCGCGCTCAGGCCCGCGCGGGCCAGCTCGAAGGCCGCCTCGGCGATCTTGCGGGCGAGAGCGTCGCTCACCCGTCGACCGCGAGGCAGCACCGCCACCCCATACAACAGTCGATCGGTCTGGAACCCCATCGCCTCAAGCATCCGCCCGTAGGCCTCGACCTGGACCACGTGCGAGGGAAACAGCTCTCGCCGCCCGGAGAACTTGAACTCCAGCACCAGCCTGGCGCGCCGCCCCTCCAGGTGGATGCGGTCGGCCCGCCCCACGAGCCGCACCCCGTGTATCTCCGCCGTCACCGGCATCTCCACCAGCTCGAGCGGCTCGCCCGCGGTGATGGCCTCGCTGATCTCCTGCTGGCTGATCTCCTCGGCCTCGGCCTCGAAGGCCGCGTGACCGGCCGCCCCGGCCGCGAGCTCGGCGCTCTCGGTGCGCAGGGTGTTGGTCCTCGCGAGGTGCACCTGCATCTCGCAGTAGAACTGGTTGGCCAGCGTGCTCACCGACACCCTCGGGGGCCCCACCGCCCGCGGGCCCTCGACGAAGCGACGGATCGCCGGGAGACGCTCGGCCGTGAAGAGCGCGTCGAGGGTGGTCTCCATCCCGAAGCGGCGCAGCGAGGCGTAGTAGCGCCCCACCGGCTCGGGAAACACCCCGGCGCCGTGCAGGGCCTCCCACACGGCCCGAGGGGAGCCGAGCGCTGCCACGATCGCGTAGAATCGCGGAGCGAGCGACGCGCGCGCTTGAGCGATTTCCAGGAGATGGGGCAGGTCGAGGAGCGGAGGGTTCATCAGCAGGGGCGTCGGGAGCAGTGTATCCCGATCGCCTCCCGCTCGCTCAGCGGAACCCTCCGCCCACCCCGTTACTACGCCGCCTGCGAGTCCGAGCCGCTGGCGTTTCCCTTGCGAGCGTCCTCCTCCGCGATGGCCTTCTTCAGCCAGACCTTGGCGTTCTTCATCCGCCCGACCTCCTCGGTGCGCTTGCAGAGCGCCCTCCAGGCCGCCTCGCGATCGGACACCGGCAGCGGCGCCAGCTCGGCGCGGTACTTCATCCACACCGCCACCGCCTCGCCCGGCAGCTCGATCTCCCCGATGCGGGCGTAGAAGCCCCCGAGCGCGGGGTGGGCCGTCGCCGGATCGGGCGTCGGATCGTTGGCGGGCGACTCCTCCGCCGCCTCGGCCATGGGGTTCACCTGGTTCAGGTCGATGCCCCCGCCCGGCTCCTGGGCGTTGGCCGGGATGGTCTCGATCTCCAGCTCGTCGAGCACCCCGAGCCCGAGGATGGAGAGCGTCGCGCGGCGCTTCGCCTTGGTCTCGCACTTCATCAGCACGTTGACCGGGTCGGTGAGCGGCACCGTCGCCGTCGCGGTCTCGAAGCGACCGTTGGGCATCGAGGCCTTGCACACCGCGTAGACCAGCTTGGTGCCCGCGAGGTCGATCACCTTCGGGCCGTCGATGATCTCCCGGGTCACCCGGTGCATCGCCGCGAGCTGGTCGGTCGCCCCGCGCGTCGCATACAGGATCTCCTTCCCGTTGAGCCGCAGGAACGCGAAGGGCTGCGCGTGGGGGTTGAGCCCCAGGCCCTCGCACATCTGCACGTAGAAGCGCGCCCGCTCGCTCGGCCCGAGGCCCGACAGGTCGCCCCGCAGCACGATCGAGTCGATGACCTTCGCGCCGGTGCGCTCGTCCACGTCGTAGCCCGCGCGCTCGCCCGTACCCTGCGCCGCCTGCAACCGCTGCTCGTTCTTCTCGTTGCTCATGGTCGTCTCCCTCTCTCCGCTCACTTCGCGCCCGTCGTCGGGTCTTCCTCGCCCGCGTCGTCCTTCGGCTCTTCCATCGTCTCCAGCGCCGCCACGAAGGCGTCCCGCCGCTCGTTGCAGAACGCCTCGAACTCCATGTCCCCGGCCAGCGAGGCCTCCGCGTCGGCGTCCTCCGGCAGCACGTCGTTGGCCGCCATCAAGCCCGACCAGAACAGCGCCTCCACCGCCGGGACGCCCCACTTGCGCTGCGCCTCGCGGAGCACCCGCTCCTTCTTGAAGCGGGGGTGGGCCTTCCAGTCCGCGTAGCTGAGCTCCGCCCGGAGCCTCACCAGCTCGTCGAGCTCCTGCGACGACTCGACCCGGCGCTCGTCGTACATCGTGCCCTGGATGCCACGCTCAGCAATATTGCTCATGGTAGTCGCTCCTTCAGTGGACGACGGTGCCTGGGGCACCGGGGAGCCGCTCGCTGCGCGCTTCGTTCGCTCGTCCATACGCAAAGCAGGATAGGCCCCCCCACATCGCCGCGCTGCCCCTGGCAAGGCACGCGTGACATATCCTGTCACACGCTACGGAAGCCCTTCCAGACAGGAGCTCTCGTCGAGATTGCCCGTCCGATGCCGTGACAGGATATGTCCGCTACGGGCGGTCGACGGCCTTGGCGCGGGGGCTCGATCCCACCGGTCGCAGCACCCCCGGGCGGTCGGCCCGGCGCGGCGTGGCGAGCGCCCGGTCGTACCACTCCAGCAGCGTGCCCCGCTCATGGGCGCTCTGCGCGCCGACCGCGAGGCGCAGCCACTCGGTGGTCGCCCGCTGGCCCGCGGCGCGCTGGATGGCCCTCAGCGCGACGGTCACCGCGTGGTCGGGTCGCAGCGCCTCCAGGGCCTCCTCCAGCGCGGGGTCACCCTCGGGAGAGGCGGCCGCCGGGGCTGCGCTCACGGGCTTCGCCGGGGGGGCCTTGCGCCCGCCGCCCACCAGGTCGGGGACGGCCCCTACCACCGCCCTGGCGAAGGGCCGGGGGTCGGGCTTCACGGGGGAGTCGAAGTAGTCTGGCGGGAGCCCGTAGGCCTGCACCACCGCCAGCATCACGTCGCCTCCCAGCGCCCGGTGCCCGCCGAGGATCGCCGCGATGGTCCCCTGCTCCCGCCCGATGGAGGCCGCGAAGGCCCGCTGGGTGAGCTTCGCGCCGCGCGCCGCACCGAGGGCGTCGAACAGCTCCGCGAGCCGCTCGCGCCTCCGCAGGCTCAGCTCCTTCGTGACCGGACGAGGCACGCCTCCGGATCTATCAGGAACTCCAGCGCTGAGCAATCATTGCTTGACTGCTGTTGATATCTTGCGCAATACATTCAGGCATGAACGGCGACGCTCCCTCCCCGATGCGCTCACGGCTCCAGGTGCTCGAAGGCGGCGGCGCGGCCCGGCGACGCAAGCCCGTTCGCCTGACGCTGCTCCGCGACCCGGCGACCGCCCACCGCCCCGACACCATCGACTTCCCGGCGCCGGGCAGCCCGATGTCGCACCTCGAGCACGCCATCGCGGCGCTGCGCGAGGCCGCCCAGGCGGAGACCATCACCGGCCGCAGCGACGGGGTCATCGACGCGCTCGACCACCTCACCCGCGAGCTGAGCGTGCTCTTCGACGACGAGGTGGCCCGCACCGCGCTGCTCCGCATCTCCGGCCAGCTCCGCCGCCCGCGTTGATCTTGCGCTGGGCGCGCCCGCGACGGTACACCGCGCGCCATGGCCGCCTCGAAACCCCCTCAGCCCCTCAGCCCCGCGCCCGCCGGCACCGACCCGCGCGTGCTGCGCCGGGCGCACTTCCTCATGCGCCTCTCCCGCGCCTGGGACTCGCGCTTCGAGGCGATGGCCCGCGTGGGCCGCATCGGCCGCTGGTACAGCGCCGTCGGCAATGAGTGCACCACCGTGGGCACCTCCCTCGCGCTCGGCGCCAACGACGCCATCTCCACCGTGCACCGCGACCTGGGCGCCGTGCTCACCCACTACCTCGACCCGACCCGCCTGGCGCCCGGCCTCTTCGAGGACGGCGACCAGACCGAGTGGGACGCCCTCCGCCCTCCCCCGCAGGCGCTGCTCGACCAGCTCGCCAGCCAGGTGTTCGGGCGACGGGGGGGCTTCACCCGCGGCGTCGACCGGTCGTTTCACTACGGGCTCATCAAGCCCGAGTGGGGAATCCGCCACGTCGGGATGATCTCGCACCTCGGGTCGATGATCCCCGTGGCCGCGGGCCTGGCGCTCGCCAACCTGCAGGACGGCAACGACCGCGCGGTGCTCGGGTTCATCGGCGAGGGGGCTACCTCGCAGGGCGACTTCCACGAGGCGCTGAACATGGCGGGGGTGATGAAGCTCCCGCTCATCCTGGTGGTGGAGAACAACCGCTACGCCTTCAGCACGCCGCTCTCCGAGCAGTACGCGTGCGAGAAGCTGAGCGACCGCGCGCCGGGATACGGCATCGCGGGAGAGACCGTCGACGGGCTGGACTTCGACGCCGTGCACGCCGCCATGAACCGCGCCGTGCAGCGCGCCCGCAAGGGCGAAGGGGCGACGCTGCTGGAGTGCATGCTCCCGAGGATGCGAGGGCACGCGGAGGGCGACGGGAGCTACGAGCTCATCCCCCCGGCGGAGCGCGAGGAGTACCTGAAGCAGGACCCGCTGGTGCGCTTCGAGGCGATGCTGGTCGACCGGGCGCTGGCGGATGTAGAGCGCGTGAAGGAGGTCACGGAGATCGCCCGGGGGATCATCGAGGACGCGGTGGAGCGCGCGATGGCGACCGAGGAGCCGCTGATCGACGAGGCGACGAGGCCGGTGTTCGCGCTGGGTGAAGTGGCGACGGCGTTCGCGCGCCAGTCGACGGAGGTGACCGGTGGCTGAGACGACGTACATCGACGCGATCCGACGCGCCCTGGGCGAGGAGATGGACCGCGACGAGGCGGTCTTCCTGATGGGTCAGGACATCGCGGCCTTCGGGGGCGCGTTTCGCGCGTGCAAGGGCCTCTTCGAGAAGCACGGCCGGCTGCGGGTGATCAACACCCCGCTGATGGAGTCCGGCACCGTCGGCGCGGCCCTCGGCGCGGCCCTCGTGGGCAAGCGCCCGGTGCTGGAGATGCAGTTCGCCGACTTCGTCTCCTGCGGCTTCAACCAGATCGTCAACAACGTCGCCAAGACCTACTACCGCTGGGAGGCGCCCGTTCCGATGGTGATCCGCCTGCCCTTCGGCGGCGGCGCGGGCGCGGGGCCCTTCCACTCGCAGTCCCCCGAGGCGTGGTTCGCCCACACCCCGGGCCTCTGCGTGGTCGCGCCCTCCACCCCCCGCGACGCCCTCGGGATGCTCAAGGCCGCCATCCGCGACCCCAACCCCGTGATCTATCTGGAGCACCGCTTCCTCTACCGCAGGGAGAAGGAAGACCTCCCCGAAGGCGACCTGCTCACCCCCCTCGGTCGCGCCCACGTCGCGCGCGAGGGCAAGCACATCACCATCCTCACCTGGTCGTGGACCCTGCACGAGTCGCTCGCCGCCGCCGAGGAGCTCGCGAAGGAGGGCGTCTCCGTCGAGGTCGTCGACCTGCGCACGCTCTCGCCCCTCGACGAGGACACCATCTTCACCTCGGTGCGCAAGACCTCCAAGGTGCTGATCGTCCACGAGGCCACCATCACCGCGGGCTTCGGGGCCGAGCTCGCCGCCCGCGTGGCCGACCAGTGCTTCGAGTGGCTCGACGGCCCGGTGCGCCGCGTCGCCTACGCCGACCGCCCGTCGCCCTACAACAAGAAGCTCGAGCAGAGCCTGCTGCCCGGGCGCGAGCGCATCACCGCCGCCCTGCGCAAGCTCGCCCGCTACTGACGGACACCCCTTCCGCATCGGCGCCTCGCGGCTCTACGCTGGCGAGCATGAAACGACTCCTCGTCCCGGCCTTCGCTACCTTCGGCCTCGCCCTGACCGCCTGCGGCGACGTCAGCCCCAACGACCTGCGCGACCCCACGTGCTCGGCCACGACCTTCAACGTCGAGGGCCGCACCTTCACCACCTTCGGCACCACCGCCGACGCGCGGAAGATCGACGCCTTCCTCCAGGCGACGCTCGACCTCAACGCCGCCACCATCGAGATCGCCGACGGCCTCACCTCGACCTGCGCCGCCATCGGCACCGACCTCGGCCTCGCCGCGTCGGAGTACCGCCCGTCCACCGCCGGGGAGCTCCCGGTCGCGTACACCTGCCGCCGCGTCTCGCAGGAGGTGCGAACCATCATCGAGGCCGCCCTCCCCCGCGGCGCCTCGCTCGACGTCACCATCGTCCCGCCGGTCTGTCAGATCGACGTGAGCTTCGCGGCCCGCTGCGCAGCCCAGTGCACAGCGACCGCGACCGTCGAGGTGCCGCGGTGCATGGGAGAGCTCGTCGCCGAGTGCACCGGCAGCTGCAGCGGATCGTGCGCGGGCACCTGCGACGGCGGCTGCACCGGCGTCTGCAGCGGCATGTGCACGGGCACCTGCATGGGCACCTGCGTGGGCCAGTGCAGCGCGGGGTGCAGCGCCACCGACTCCACCGGGCGCTGCATCGGCACCTGCGCGGGCACCTGCAACGGGAGCTGCTCGGCGACCTGCACGGGCTCGTGCACCGGCAGCTGCTCGGCGGGCTGCCAGGGCTCCTGCCGCGGCCAGTGCCGGGGCACCTGCTCGGTGCAGAGCAGCGTGCGCTGCGACGGCACCTACGACGTCCAGGCCGACGCGCAGTGCTCCGCCGCGTGCGAGGCGCAGGCGAACGCGCGCGCGACGTGCACCGACCCGCAGATCACCATCGGCAGCCGCGCCACCGTCTCTCCGGCGGCGCTGCAGCGGCTCAACGTGCTGGTCACCTCGCTCCAGCGCCACTACCCCCGCATCGTGCTCAACGCGACCCGCATCGACCGGGTGGTGCGACAGAGCGCCCCGAACTTCGTGGCCAGCCTCAACGGCGTGGGCACCGCGGCCAGCAACGTGGGGCTCTCCGCCGTCGCCTGCGTCGCCCGGGCCGGCGTGGTGGCCACGGACATCGCCAGCCGCTTCAGCGCCTCGGCGCAGGTGAGCGTGGAGTTCAGCGCCTCGGTCTCCGTCCAGGGCACCGCCCAGTAGCCCGAAGCCCCACCGCGCGCCCGGACGGGTCTTTACCCGGAGGCCCTGACTGGCCTACACCCCGGGCGCCATGTTTCTCCAGACCTTCTTCGAACCGAAGCTCGACCTCGACCGGCTGCGCGCCATGCTCGACACCTGCGGCCCGTGGGCCCGAGCCAACGCCGTGCGCACGCTCACGCCCGCGCAGATGAAGGTGCTCTTCGAGGCCTGTGAGGGCGAGGCGCTCACCCTCGACGCGATGGTCCCGACGGGTGAGCCCCTGGTCGAGGTGATCCACCACGGCAAGAACACCCTGCCGATGTTCAGCCATTTCCAGAAGCGTTTCTGCCGGCCCGACGGCGAAGACTGCCCCGACCAGCTCTGGGGCTACAACCACAACGGCGCCCTCGAGACGGCCGTGGTCGGCCCCGGGTACTTCGTCGCCACGCTCACCGAGAAGGGCGAGGTGCTCATCGACTACGCGAAGGTCCCGCCGCGCAAGCCCGCCGGATGGCCGACGATCATGGGTCCGACCGCGCGCGCCGGGAGCCTCGTCTGGGCGGGCATGACGGACGTCCTGCGCCGCGTCACCGACCACGTCACCATCGGCACCGCTTACATGAACGGTAAGCCGAGGGGGCAGTACTTCGCCCTCTGCCGCGAAGACCCGAAGGTCTGACCTCCCTCCGCTCGCTACTGGCGTCCCGCCCGCCGCTTGCGTAGCGTCGTCGGCGTGGTGGCTGATCCGATCGATCCAGGCGATCTGTCCGTTGGCGCTGAGCTCCCGGGGGCCTACACCATCGAAGAGCCGGTGGTGCAGGGGCGCACCCGGGTCATCTACGCCGCGCGCTCCAGCGAGGGCGAGCTGGTGGCGGTGCACGTGCTCGACGCGGGCCTCGTCGACGGCCTGGGGGAGTGGTTCACCCAGGCCGCGACCTCGCGAGGGGAGATCCATCACCCGTCGCTCCCGACGACCCTCTCGGTCGGCCGGCTCGACGACGGCCGCCCCTTCGAGGTCACCGAGTTCCTGGAGGGCACCTCGATGCGAGAGGCGCTCGACGCCTCGCCCGAGGGGCTCGATCCGCTCGCGGTGGTGCGGGTCGTCAACGAGGTGGCCTCGGCGCTCGACGCGCTCCACGGGCGCACTCCCCCGGTCGCGCACCGCACGCTCTGCCCCGAGCACGTGGTCATGCTCCGGGACACCCACGAGGTCCGGCTCCTGGGGCTCTTCAACGCCGATCGCCCGCAGTTCGAGGGCGTCCGACCTGGCTACCGCTCACCCGAAGAGCTCGCCGGGGTCCTCTCGCTGGGCGCTCGCGCGGACGTGTTCAGCCTGGCCACCCTGACCTACGAGCTGCTCACCGGCCGCGCCGCGTGGCCGCACGTGCCCGAGCTCGCGCTCGACTCCATGCGCGTCGGCGTCCGCGACCGGGTGAGCGTGCTGCGCCCGGTGCTCCCGACGGCGCTCGACGCGGTCTTCGAGCGCGCCTGGTCGCTCTCCCCGGACGCCCGCCACTCGTCCGCGGGGCGCTTCGCCCGGGCGCTGCGAGCCGCCGTCGACCCGCTCGACCTGGCCGCCTCGCTCTCCAGCAACGTCTTCGACGACCGGCCCACGGCGCAGGTCCCGGTGTTGTCGCTGCGGGTGCGCAACAACACCCTGCTCAACGCCGGAGCGGTCGCGCAGGCCATCGTCCCTCGCGCCGTCGTGGGGAAGGTGCGGGCCAGCGAGACCGAGACCGAGGGCGAAGCGAAGCCGACGCGGCCGCCGCCCCCGCGGGCGCTCCGGGCGCCGGTCCCTCCCGGCACGAGGCCCGTACGCGCCGACGAGTCCGAGCCCCCGGCCAGGATCACCGTGCCTCGCCCGGAGGACATCCTCCCGCCACCCGAACCCTCCGAGGAGCGCCCCTCCGAGGAGACCCCGCTGTCCACCTCGGCCCCGGTCCCGGAGCCCACCGGTCCCACCGACGTCGTGCGCACGCTGGCGCAGCGCCCGGTCGAGACCACCCAGCCGACCGAGCTCCCGGTCGCCCCGCCCGCCGAGCCCGCCGAGGCCCGCACGCCGCTGTCCGTCTCCGAGCCGCCCGATGAGCCCACGCCGCGCCCGGCCCGACCGACCCCGCAGCCCGAGCCCATCGAGGTCGCCCGGCCCCCGGTCGTCGAGGCCCCGCCTCCGCCTCCGCCGCCGCCGCCGCCGGTCTCGGCGGTCGCCTTACCTGAGCCGGTAAGCCCGCCCCCGGCCGAGCCCGCTCCCCCGCCCCCGCAGCGCGTCGCTCCGCCGCCGCCGAGCTACGTCTCCCCGCTCGACGCTCCGCCGATCGAGGGTCGCCCCGCGTCCCGGCTCTTCCTCGACGAGCCCACGGCGGTGTTCAACACGCCGGTGCCGGCCGCGACCCCGTGGACCCGCTCGCCCGTCGCGCTCGCCGGGCTCTTCATCGCCCACGCGCTGCTCATCGTCGGCGTCGCGCACGCCATCTCCTACGCGCTGGTGCACCGTCAGACGCCGACCACGCAGATCATCCCGGGGCCTTCGCCGGTGTGCGCTCCGTGCGCGGCGTGCCCGGCCCCTCCCCCGGCTCAACCCGAGAGCGTCGGGCAGACCCTCTCTCCGGCGCGTGCTCCGGCGGCCGCGAGGGCGCTGCGCCCGGCGCCGGCGCGCGCTCCGGCGCGGCCCCAGATCATTCGCTCGGTGCCGGATTTCGGGCAGCCGCGCTAGCGGGAGCGGGGGGCGTCACGTCCAGCACGATGCGGTTGGCAGGGACGAGGTACTGCGCCGCCACCCGGCGGACGTCGGCGAGGGTCACGGCCAGGTAGCGCTCGAGCTCGGTGTTCACGATCGACGCGTCGCCGTCGTAGAGCTCGGTCATCCCCAGAAACTGCGCGCGCCCCACCGGCCGCTGAAGCCCGAAGACGAAGCCGGCGCGGATGTTGTTCTTCGCCTTCTCCAGCTCGCGGGCGGTGATGCCCCGGGCGACCACCTGCGAGACCAGCGCGTCGAGCGCCCGCCGGGCCTCCGCGGGCTGGTGCCCTCGCGAGCAGATCGCCCACACCGCGAGAAGGTCGGGGCCCCGGCGGTCTTCGGTGTCCACGGAGATCTCCGACAGCAGCTCCTGGTCGCGCACAAGGGACCGATAGAGCCGCGACGACTCTCCCCCCCCGAGCACGGTGGCGAGCACCTCCAGGGCGTAGTGATCGGGCGTCCGTCGGGCTGGGATGTGCCAGGCCACGTGGAAGCCGGGCATCTCGGCGTGCGGGTCGACCATGGACTCGGTGCGCTCCCCGACGGGAGGCTGATAGGCCGTGTCCTGCCACGGCTCACCGCGCCGGGTGCGGATGTCACCGAAGTGCCTCCGCACCATCGCGAGCGCCTCGGCCGGGTCGAAGTCCCCGGCGATGGTGAGCACCGCGTTGTCCGGCGCGTAGAAGCGCGTGTGGAAGGCCCGCACCCGGGCCACCTGCTCGGCCGGAGCGACGCCCGGCATCTCCAGGTCGCGAACGTCGCCGATGGTGCTGTGCGAGTACGGGAAATAGCCGTCGTAGAGGATCTCGTCCCGCCGCAGGAACGACAGCATGTACGGGCGGTTCTCGTAGGACTGCCGTCGCTCCTCCATCACCGTGAGCCGCTGGTTCTCGAAGGCCTCGGCGGTGATGGCGAGCGAGCGCATCCGGTCGGCTTCGAGCCACAGCCCCAGCTCCAGCGCGTGCGCGGGGAGCATCTCGTAGTAGTTGGTGCGGTCTTCCGAGGTGGTGGCGTTGGAGTCGGCGCCGACGCGTGACAGCAGCCGGTCGAACTCGCCCTTCGGGAGGGTCTCGGTGCCCTCGAACATCAGGTGCTCGAAGAGGTGCGCGAAGCCCGTCTGCCCCTGCGGCTCGACGCGCGCGCCGACGTCGTAATAGATCGCGATGGCCACCGTGGGCACCGAGCGGTCCGGCGAGAGCACCACCCGGAGGCCGTTCTCCAGGCGCTCTCGCTGCACTGGAATCTGCAGCGCGGAGGGCGCCGCCGGGGCCGCGGGCGCCTGCGCCGGGACCTGTTGAGAGCCCACCACCCCCGAGAGCACCGACGCCGCCGCGAACAACCACACACCCAGACGACGCGCTGAACGATTCATGTCGCGCGCGAAGGTACCGGCAGCCGCCCCGCGCCGCCAATGGGTCGCGCGATGGCGCTCGAAGGGTGCTAGTTCAGGCCCTCGTGACCCCGCGATCACCCGCCCTCCTCGTCGCCCTGGCGCTCTACAGCGCGTGCGTCTCGCGCTCCCCCTCCGCCCCGGTCGACGCCTCCTCCGGCGCCGCGGCGGACGTGCGCCCGGCGCGCTCCACCCGGCCTGAGCTTCCGCCGATGGTCCCCGACCAGGCCGACGCCCACGCCTGCTTCCCCACGGATTTCGAGACCACCCGCGCTCGCATCCGCGGCGACCAGCTCGAGCTCTGCGGCCTCACCCGGGGCACGCCTCGGTGCTACTCGGTCGACCCGCTGACCTCCTTCGTGAGGGTCATCGAGGTGTCCGACGCACCCCGTCAGCGACCGCTGCAGCCCCTCCTCGAGGCGCCCCTCACCCGCTCCGAGGTCTCCACCCGCGGCGCCCGCGCAGACACCCGCGGAGGCACCCTCTCGGTGCTCTCGGCGAGCGGGCCTGCCCGCACCATCAACGCCCGCTCGGTCGGGCTGGGCTCGCTCGACAACGGCGTGCTCGCGCCGTGGGGCGACGGCTGGTTCATCGCGGTCTTCGGCATCCGGGCGCCCGACCTCGGGGCCTCCGCGATCATCGAGACCGGCAAGATCCGGCTCCGCGGCCGGGCGGCCTACAACCCCTGTCCCCCCGGAACGTGATCCGTCGACTGTAAGCCCCGCCTCTCCGCGGGCGTTCACCCCACCAGAGGTGAACCCCATGAAGCGCTCCCTGTCACTGCTCCCGCTCCTCGCCCTCGCCGCCGCCACGGGCTGCGCAGCCCCCTCGCCCTACGTCGTCTCCGCCGGCAGCTACCGCTCGGCCCACGTCGGCACGACGACCGTCGCGCAGTCGGGCTACGAGCCCTCCGCGCAGCCCGTGCCCTCCGCCTCCGTGACCTCCGAGTCGTCGTCGACGGGTGGCGCCCTCTCCGACGGCGACGGCCCTCGCGCGCAGCCCTCCTCGCCGCCCACGGAGCTCCCCTCCTCGCTGCGACCCGGGCTCGCGACCCACTGGGGCGAGGACCGCTACTCCACGGTACGCACCACGGCCTTCGAGCGCGCCTCCGAGCGGCCCTTCGACGTCGCGACGCTGCACTACAACGACGCCCGGCTCTCGGCGATGCAGGCGCAGCGGGAGAGCTTCCGATGGCTCTCGGTGCACCGTGACGGCATCCGCATCTCGCTGCGGGGGGAGTCCGGCGAGGTGCTCCCCGGCTTCATGAGCGGCGCCGAGGCCTTCGTCATCGGCCAGCCCGGGCAGCGCTACGCCATCGTGCTGGAGAACCAGACCTCGGCGCGCATCGAGGCGGTGCTGACCGTCGACGGCCTCGACGTCATCAACGGTCAGCCCGGCAGCACGGACAACCGGGGTTACCTCGTTCGCCCGCACGGGAGCATCGTGGTCGAGGGCTTCCGCCGCAGCACCAGCACCGTGGCGGCGTTTCGCTTCGGCGGGGTCGAAGGGTCCTACGCGGACGAGCGAGGCTCGGCGCGCAACGTGGGCGTCATCGGCGTGGCGCTCTTCGCAGAGCGCGGCGCGACGCTGGACCTCGAGGAGAATGAAGTGGAGCTGCGTCGGTCGGCGAACCCGTTTCCGGGCGGGTTCGCGCCTCCGCCGGCCAACCGGCCGTACTACTGACCCGGGCCGAGCATCAATCGCGGAGCTGCTGCGCGAGGTAGTTCTGCTCGCCGATCTGGCCGATGAGGCCGAGCTGCGTCTCGAGCCAGTCGGCGTGCTCCTCCTCGCTCACCAGGATGTCCTTGAGCAGGGCCTCGGTGCCGTTGTCGCCGAGGTCGCGGCAGAGCTTCACGCCGTCGTTGAGGCGCTGAAGCGCGTCCTTCTCGAGCTGCAGGTCGAGCTGAAACTGCTCCGCAACGCTCTCCCCGACGTTGACCTTGCTGAGCCGCTGGAGGTTGGGAACGCCCTCCAGGTACAGGATCCGTTCGATGATCCTGTCGGCGTGCTTCATCTCGTCGATGGACTCCTTCTTCACGTAGTCCGCCAGACGCAGGTAGCCCCAATTGCGGCACATCTTGGCGTGAATGAAATACTCGTTGATGGCAGTGAGCTCTGCCGTCAGCACTGCATTGAGCAGATCGATGATCGCCGCTTGACCCTTCATGGAGACCTCCAGGCGCTGGATGGTTACCTGAGGGCGGGCCGTCGAGCGTGGGAAATGCTCACCCCGGAGGGTGATTGGCTTTCTCAGCCGGTCATCAGCATCGGCAGCTGGGAGCGGCTCCGGACCTCCGAGGGGAGCGTGTCTTCGATGAGCTCGTCGATGGCATCGCGGCACGAGCCGCAGTCCGTCCCCGCGCCGCAGGCCGCGCCCACCGCGTCGACGGTCTCCGCACCCTCGCGAATGACGGACCTGATCTTCTTGCAGGGAATCCCGTGGCAGACGCAAACGATCATCGGGAGCACATCTCCAGGTAGAAGGTGACCCCTGTTATAGTGAGATCAGTTATCGTTTTCAAGCCCCCCCATGGCCGGGGAGCGGGATGGCGGCGCGGCGAAGGGTTGAGGTAGTCTGCGGCGGTGCGCAGGGCGGAACGAGTGAAGCCGTACGGCGGAGCGAGAAGCCCCTCATGACGTCCGCCGAGCGTCGTTCGAAGCTGCTGCGCGAGGGGCCCGACCCCCTCGTTGGCCAGATGGTGAACGGCAAGTTCCGCATCATCGAGGAGGTCGCCGCCGGGGGGATGGGGAAGATCTACCGCGCCGAGCAGCTCCCGCTCGGCCGGGTGGTGGCGGTGAAGGTGCTCCACACTCGCTACACGGAGACGCAGGACGATCCGGCGTTTCAGAAGCGCTTCTTCCTCGAGGCGAGCATCCTGTCGCGGCTCCAGCACCCGAACATCGTCACGGTCTTCGACTACGGGCGCATCGAGGGTCTGGCCGAGGAGGCGTTCTTCATGGCGATGGAGTTTCTCCCCGGGGAGACGCTCCACCGTCGGCTGAAGCGCGAGGGCGCCCTCAACGCCGAGGCCACCGTGGCCATCGTCCGGCAGATCGCGAAGGGGCTCCGCGAGGCGCACCGGCAGGGCGTGGTGCACCGTGACCTCAAGCCCTCCAACGTGATGCTCGTGCCCGACGAGTCCGGCGAGGAGACCATCAAGATCCTCGATTTCGGCCTGGTGAAGGTGCTCCGCGACGACTCCGAAGAGCTCACCAAGGAGGGCTCCTTCCTCGGCTCGCCTCGGTACATGTCCCCCGAGCAGATCGCCCACGGCCGGGTCGACCTCCGCACGGACATCTATTCGCTGGGGGTGATCCTCTACCAGTGCCTCTGCGGTCGGCCGCCCTTCGAGGCCGACAACGCGGTGCACATCCTCATGGCCCACCTTCACACGCCGGTGCCGCCCTTCCATGAGCGCAACCCCGCGGTGGTGGTCCCCGAGCCGCTGGGCGCGCTGGCGATGCTCTGCCTGGAGAAGCAGCCCGAGCGACGACCCGCCACCATGGACGACTTCCTCGTGGCGCTGCGCCAGTGCGAGCAGTCCCTCGGACTCCCGGGCTCGGGGATGTTCACCGAGCGCTCGATGCCCTCCGGGCGGCGGCCGACGATTCCCCCGCTGCCTCCCACCGACATGCTGCCCGCGGCCCATTCCCCGCCCGCGTCACGGCGTCCGCTGGCCCTCGTCATCGGCGTCATCGCGCTCGCCACTCTCGGGCTCGCCGTGGGGATCCTCTTCCAGTCGAGGCTCTCGCCGCCCGCCGTCGCGCCCCCCTCCGCCGCGACCCCCGCCGCGCCTCCCCGCACTCCCTCGGCCCCTGCGCCCTATCGACTGGAGATCGACTCCGTCCCTCCGGGCGCTGCGGTCGTCGAGGGGGGCAACGTCCTCGGCGTGACCCCCATCGGAGTGATGATCGACAGCGCCTCCGTGGCCTCGTCGCCGCGACGCTTCGTGCTTCGCCTCCCGGGTCACCGGCCCTACGAGCTCAGCGCCGGTCCCTCCCACGAGCCCTCGGTCCGCACGGTGGCGACGCTGGTTGCGGACGAGGTGCAGGTCGTCCAGACCCCCGTCGCCCCGAGCGCTCCGCGCCCCGTGCACGCCGAACCTCGTGGCCGTCGACCTCCGCGTCCTCCGGTCAACCCGTCGGGTGACTCCGACATCCGACTGCATCGGTGAACCCCATGACCCGCGCTCTCTCCCGCCGAAGCCCACGCTGGGCCTTGGCGATCGTCCTCGCCGCATCCGCTCCCCTCCGCGCCGACGACCTCGCCGACGAGGCCGACCTGCAGTTCGAGCTCGGCGCCGACCGCTACCGCCGCGGTGACTTCCGCGAGGCGCTGGAGCACTTCCTCGCCTCCAACCGCCTCGTCCCCAACCGCAACGTCCTCTTCAACGTCGCGCGCAGCTACGAGCAGCTCACCCGATACCCCGACGCCCATCGGTACTACACCCAGGCGCTGGGGAGCGAGACCGACCCCGGGGCGCGCGCCAACATCGAGGCCGCGCTCCGCCGGGTCAGCCCCTACGTCGCCGCGCTGCGCGTCACCACCACGCCGCCTGGAGCGACGCTCTACATCGACCGCAGGGACCTCGGACCCCGAGGGGTGAGCCCTCGGGTGCTGGCCTTCCAGCCAGGGCGAGTGCGGGTGATCGCGGAGCTCGAAGGCCACGAGCCCGTCACCGTCGAGGGCGTCGACCTGCGCCTCGGCGTCGAGACCCCGGTGGTGCTCTCGATGCGGCGCATCCTCGGGCGGGTGCACGTGGAGGGAAACGTCCGCGGCGCCTCGGTGCGCGTGGACGACGCCAGCGGCCCGGTGGTGGGAGCGGTCCCCTGTGACCTCGAGCTGCCTCCCGGTCGGCGCACGCTGCACCTCTCCGCCGAGGGCTACCGCCCGCTCGCGGAGGCCGTGGACGTGGCGGCGAGGGACACCCGCAGCGTCACCCTCACCCTGACCCCGGTGACCGGGAGCGTGGTGGTCAGCGCGGACGAGCGCGACGCGCTGGTGGAGATCGACGGCCGGCCGATGGGCTTCACGCCCGCCGTCGTCGACGCCCAGGTGGGACGGCGCCGGGTGCGCGTCTCACGCGCCGGGTTTCGCACCATCGAGCAGACCGTCTCCGTCACCGAAGGGGCCCAGACGCGCCTCGACCTCGCGCTGCGACAGGTCGAGGAGGTCACCGCGGCGTCTCGCGCGGCCGAGGCCGTGGAGGACGCGCCGAGCTCGGTGAGCATCATCTCCGGGGCCGAGCTCCGGGCGATGGCCTACCCCACGGTCACCGAGGCGCTGCGGGGCACGCGAGGGATCTTCCTCTCCGACGATCGCAACTACCCCACGGTGGGCTTTCGCGGGTACGGCCGCCCGGGCGACTACGGCAACCGGGTGCTGGTGCTGCTCGACGGCGCGCCGATGAACGACAGCTGGCTCAACTCGGCCTACCTCGGCTACGACCTGCGCACGGACCTCGAAGACCTCGCGCGCATCGAGGTGGTGCGGGGCCCAGGCTCGGTGCTCTACGGCACCGGCGCCTTCTCGGGCGTGGTCAACCTGGTGAGCCGAGGACGCGAGGAGCCCACCGGCGTCGAGGGCACCCTCTCGACCAACCAGGAGGGCGTCGCCCGCGCTCGCGTGATGGGGCGGTACCGCGCCAACGCCCACTCCGGGGTGTGGGCCTCGGTCTCCGGCGCTCGCAGCCCGGGCCGCGACATCGCCCTGCCGGAGCTCGCGGGCCCAGGCTTCGACGGCACCGCGCGAGGGGCCGACGGCTTCGAGAGCGGCACCCTCCTCGGTCGGGCGTGGTACCGCGCGCTCTCGATGCAATGGTCCCTTCATTCGAGAAGGAAGGACCTCCCCGGCGGCGCGTACGACACCGTCCCGGGGCTCGCCGGCACCTACCTGGCCGACACCCGGGGGCTGCTGGAATTGCGCTTCGATCCGAGGCTCTCGGATACGGCGCAGCTCCTCACCCGCCTCTCGCTCAACCACTACGCCTACCGGAGCGTGCTGAGGCACACCGACGACCCGACCAACCCCGGTCGGGAGACCTTCAACGGCACCTGGATCGACGGCGAGATCCGCGGCGCCTTCGAGGTCGCCCGGGGACTGCGGCTCAACGTGGGAGCCCAGGGCCAGTACCACCTCGACGCCACGCAGACCTCCGCCCTCGTCCGGGAGGATCGCATGCGCCTGCCGACGGACTTCCGCGACTCGCGGACCTTCGGCATCGCCGCGGGCTACGCCACCGCCGAGTGGGCGCCGAGCGAGCAGGTGCGGGTGTCCGGCGCGTTTCGCGGCGAGTACTTCAGCACCATCGGGAGGGCGCTCCCGGCGCCTCGGCTGGCGCTGATCATCCGGCCGTATGCGGGCGGCAACCTCAAGCTGATGGCCGGTCGCGCCTTCCGCGTGCCGAGCATCTACGAGCTCTATTACAACGACGGCGGTCAGACCCAGGAGCCCTCTCCAGGTCTGCTCCCGGAGACCGTCTGGTCGGGCGAGGTGGAGTTCTCGCACCGCATCGGATCAGCGTGGACGGCCCTCGTCAGCGGCTACGCCAACTACCTCGACAACCTCATCGCGCTCCGGGAGTCGACGGCCAACCCGGCGCTGATCCGGTACGAGAACACCCGCGCGCCGGTGCTCACCCTCGGCGGCGAGGCCGAGCTGCGGCGGGAGTGGCGCCAGGGGTGGATGGTGAGCGCCAGCTATTCGTTCCAGCGCTCGCGGTACATCGTCGAGGCCAGCAGCCGGCCGCAGGACGCCCTGCGCGAGGTGCCCAACGCGCCGGAGCACCTCTTCTCCGTGCGCGCCGCGGTGCCCGTGGTGCCCGAGCTCTTCACCCTGATGTCCCGACTCACCGTCGAGGGCCCGCGCTTCGATCGCTTCGACCGGGGAACCGACCCGGCGCAGGGGCGCACCGACCCCGGAGTCGTGTGGGACGTCGCCCTCTCCGGGCGCGTCGAGCGCTGGGGCGTCCGCTACGCCGTCGGCGTCTACAACGTCTTCGACTGGCGGCACGTCACCCCCGTGAGCGGCGAGTTCGACGAGCGGCTGCGGTCGATGCCGCAGCTCGGCCGCAGCTTCCTCTTCAGCGCGACCGTCGCCACCCGCTGATCGCCCTCACGGTCGGCTGATCGCCACCGAGAAGCTCCCGGTGTTGCTGCTGAATCCGTCCACCGTGAAGGCGTGGATGCCAGGGCCGGGAGGGAGCGTCGCGCTGATGGACGACTGCAGCCCGCACGCGTCGTCGTTGCAGGCGTCGCCGCCGCCCGCCGCGTTGCGGAGATAGATCAGCGTGTCCCAGCTCGCGCGGCCGCAGGTCTGCGCGCTGAAGGCCCCGCCGACGAAGTCCGGGCAGGTGCGCCACCACCAGGTGGACTCCCCCGCCGCGCCGCCGCCGCAGGCGCCGCCGATGGAGCCGCTGCCCCCGGTGCCGCCCCCCTGCGTCGTCGCCCCGGCCGGGAGCAGGCTCACGCCGCCGCTCCCGACGGGCAGGTGCTGGAAGCGCAGGCTGATGGTGCCGGTCTGGCCCCCGTAGCCGCCGACCATCAGGTACCAGGTTCCGGGGTTGAGCAGCGCGACCACCTGCGACTGAAGCCCGCCGTTGCACCCGGCGGAGCCCATGTCGTCGTTGCAGACGACGTCGCCGCTGGTCGTCGAGGCCGAGAGGGCCGTGCCGCAGTCGCGGGCGAAATAGAGCACCGTGTCGAAGGAGCTGCCCGCCGTGTCGGCGTAGACCAGCTCCCTCGACGGGCCGGGCACCGTGAAGCGGTAGTACACGTCCGAGGTGACGCCGAAGCCGCACGGCGGGGTGATCGAGGCGGTGGCCCCCACGTTGGTTCCTCCGAGCGCGACGCTGGAGCTCGCGAAGGAGATCTCCTGCGCGCCGCCGCAGGAGTCGTTGGCCGGCGCGGACTGCACGCACGAGCCTCCGGCGCACGACCGGCCCGAGGGGCACACGTTGCCGCAGCCGCCGCAGTTGCGAGGGTCGCTCGAGAGCGAGACGCAGCTCCCGCCGCAGAAGGTGGTCCCGCCCGCGCACACGCTCGCGCACGACCCGCCCGAGCACGCCGTGCCGGGGCCGCAGCTACGGCCGCACGCTCCGCAGTTGGCGTTGTTGCTCGCCAGGTTGGTCTCGCAGCCCGTCGCCGGCGTGCCGTCGCAGTCCGCGAAGCCCGCCACGCAAGCGACGATCGCGCAGTCGCCGTCGGAGCACGACGCCGTGGCGAAGGGCAGCGAGCAGCTTCGCCCGCACGCGCCGCAGTGCGAGGTGCTGAGGTTGAGGTTGGTCTCGCAGCCGTCGGCCTCGCTGCCGTTGCAGTTGCCGTAGCCCGGGCTGCACGCGCCCAGCACGCACCCGCCGCCGGCGCAGGAGACGGTCGCGTTGGCGCGCGAGCACTGCGAGCCGCACGCCCCGCAGTGGGCGATGCTCTCCCGGAGGTTGGTCTCGCAGCCGTCCCCGGCGGCGCGGTTGCAATCGCCGTAGCCGGCGTTGCAGGCGAGGGCGCAGAGGCCGCCGGTGCAGGCGGGCGCGGCGTTGGCGCCGCCGTCGCAGCGACGCCCGCAGGCGCCGCAGTGCTGCACGTCGGACACCAGCTGCGCGCAGCGGTCGACGCAGAACGTCGCCCCGCCGGTGCACACGCTGGCGCAGGTTCCGGCCGAGCAGGCGGTGCCGGCCTCGCAGCGGTGGCCGCACGCTCCGCAGTTGGCGCTCTCCCCGTTGAGGTCGACCTCGCAGCCGTTGGAGGCGCTGCCGTCGCAGTCGGCCCAGCCCGTCTCGCAGCTCGCCACCACGCAGCGCGCGCCGGAGCACGCGGCGTTGGCGTGCGCCACGCTGCACCGGATGCCGCAGCCCCCGCAGTGCGCCGCGCTCGTGGCGACGAAGACCTCGCAGCCGTTGGCGGCCATCCCGTCGCAGTCGCTGAAGCCCCCCTCGCAGGTCACGCCGCACATCGCCATCGCGCAGGTCGCCACCGCGTTGGGGCCCGCGGGGCATCGCTGCCCGCAGGCGCCGCAGTGCGCGGTGCTCCGGGCGAGCTCGGTCTCGCACCCGTTGGACGCGTCGCCGTCGCAGTCGCCGTAGCCCGCGTTGCACTCCGGCACGCAGGCGCCGGACACGCAGCGCGTCGAGGCGTTGACCCCCGCGGTGCAGGCCCTCCCGCAGCCGCCGCAGTTCGCCGGGTCGGCCGACAGGTCGGCCTCGCAGCCGTTGGAGGGCGCGCGGTCGCAGTCGCCGAAGCCCATGGTGCACGCGGCCACCGCGCACGCCCCCTCGACGCAGGCGGGCACGCCGTTGGGGGCGCTGCAGGAGATGCCGCAGCGGCCGCAGTTCATGGCGTCGCTGCTCGGCGTGGCGCAGCGCCCGAGGCAGCACGAGCTCCCGTCGCCGCAGGCGTTGCCGCAGGCCCCGCAGTGGGCCGCGCTGCTGTTGACGTCGACGCAGCGCTCGGCGCAGCAGGTGCTGCCCACGCCGCAGGGCTTGGTGTCGGTGCAGCCGGGGACGCACACCGCCTCGCGGCACACGGTGCCCGGGATGCAGTCGACGGCCTGCTTGCACCCGGTGCAGCGGTGCGTGGCGAGGTCGCAGCGGGTCACGCCCCCGCCGCAGTCGGCGTCGTCGTCGCAGCCCGTCGCGCAGGCCCGCGCGGCGGGGTCGCAGTAGGAGCCGAGCGCGCAGGAGTCGCCGCCCACGATGCACCCCACGCAGCGGCCGCTCTCCGGGTCGCAGAGGGTGCCCCCCGGGTCGGTGCGGCACTCGTCGTTGCTCGCGCAGCGGGGGCCGCCGTCACCCTCCACGGTCGGGGCGTCGCCCGCGTCGCTCGCGTCCTTCGAGGGGCCTGCGTCGCGCGGGTCGGCGATGCTTCCTCGGGCGCACCCCGTCAGCGCCGAGGCGCCCACGGTTCCGAGAACGAGGAGCAGGCGCAGGACGAGACCCGACGGACAGGGCATGGAAGGGATCCTTGCGCTGCGCCCCGGGGGGGGAGTGGGGAGACGGCGCTCGTGGAGCATATCAGAGCGTGCCTCGCCACCCCCTGCGTCAACATGTCGTATGGCGCGCGGGGCAGGTGTCGCTACGATCGCGCGCATGTCCTCACCATCGATTCGTACCCGGTTGAAGTCGCTCTCCCCGTGGGCCCTCTCGCTGTTGGCCCTCGGGTGTGGCCACGATGACGCCCCGGTGACCGCGGCCTGCGGCGACCCGACGCAGGTCAGCCTGCCCAGCTGCTCTGCCGGGGCCGACGGCTTCTCGGATGAGGCCTGCACCGTGCTCGATGACGCGATCACCACCCGGGCCAGCGCGCAGGACGCGAGGGCCCCGTCGGTCACCGCGCCCGCCGAGGGGCAGCGCGTCCCCCGGGCGACCCCCTTCCCCTTCTCGTGGACGGCGCCCGTCGCGGCGCGCCCGAGGCTCCGCGCCCCCCGGGCGATGACCCTCGCGGACGAGCTGCGCCGATGGACCACGCTCATCCCCGAGGCCGAGGCGCACTGCGAGCCCTTCTCCGGGCGCGCCTACGAGCTGCGCCTCCGGGTCAACGGCGCGACGGTGCTGCGGCGCCAGCAGTCGGCCACGAGCTGGACGCCCGACGCGCGCGACTGGAGCCTGATCGTGGCGGGCGCCTCGGGCCGCACCGTCGAGCTCACGGTGTACACGGCGCTGTTCAACAACGGTCAGATCGGACCGAGCGCGGGGCCCTTCACTCCGATGGCGGCGAGGCGCTTCGTCCTGGAGTGACCGCTCGGGTCTCCTCCAGCCAGCGGAGGAGATGTCGATTGACGGTCTCCGGCTGCTCCTGGGTACAGAAGTGTCCGCACTGCGGAATCCGCTGGATTCGCAGGTCGCGGGCCACCCGGGAGTGCGGCGCGAGCAGCTCCAGCCCGAGGGCCTTGTCCTCCTCGGCCCAGAGCAGCAGCCCCGGCTTCTCGATGACGGGATAGGGGGCAATCGACGAGGGGCGGGCGGCCGCGCGGAGGGCCTGTCGGTAATAGGCCAGCATCGGGGTCACCGCCTCAGGGCGCGCCACGCTCTCGCAGAAGGGGGCCATCGCCTCGCGGGTGAAGTTGCTCCGATCGACCGCCATCGCGCGAAACATCTTCGCCACCGCCGAGCCGCCGTCGCGGGCGATCATCCGCTCCGGCAGCCACGGGATGTTGAACGCGAACATGTACCAGCTCCGCCGTAGCTGCGCCGTCGAGGAGAGGAGCGTGCGTCGCATCACCTCGGGGTGAGGGCAATTGATCACCCCATATCGAGTGACCACCTCGGGGTGCCGACTGACGGTCTCCCAGGTGATCGCGCCGCCCCAGTCGTGACCGATGACCGTGGCCTCGTCCTCGCCCAGCGCCCGGATCAACTGCGCGATGTCGAGAGCGAGGTTGGTGATCTCATAGCCGTCGCGCGGCTTGTCGCTCAGGCCATAACCTCGCAGGTCGGGCGCCACCACCCGGTAGCCCGCCGCGGCCAGCGCGGGGATCTGCCACCGCCAGGAGAACCAGCGCTCGGGAAACCCGTGCACCAGCAGCACCAGCGGCCCTCGGCCCTGGGTGCCGTAGTGAAAGCGCACCCCGTTCGCCACCACGCTCGACTCGATGATCGCCTCGGTCATTCGTCGCTTCCCAGCTCCTTCGCGCGCACGGTACAACATCCACCCCCTCCCCTCGCGCCGAGGAGCGCAATGCCGTGATCGCCCGCATCTCCCTCGAAGACAAGGTCGCCATCGTCACCGGCGCGAGCCGCGGCATCGGCGAGTCCATCGCCCGCACCTTCGTCGCCCACGGCGCGAGGGTGGTGATCGCCTCGCGCAAGCTCGACGGGGTGCGCGCCGTCGCCGAGAGCCTCGGGGAGAGCGCCCACGCGGTCGCCGCGCACACCGGCAGGGAGGCCGAGTGCGAGGCCCTCGTGGCCGCCGCCATCGAGCGCTACGGCCGGGTCGACGTGCTGGTGAACAACGCCGCCACCAACCCCTATTTCGGTCCGATGCTCGACGTCGACATGGGCGCCTGGCAGAAGACCTTCGAGGTCAACCTCCAAGGGTACTTCTGGATGGCCCGGGGCGTCGCACGGCACCTCCGAGACCGGGGCGCCCGGGGCTCCATCGTGTCGGTCTCCAGCGTGGCGGGCCTCGAGGCGGCGCCCATGCAGGGCGTGTACGGCATGACCAAGGCCGCGGTGATCTCCATGACCCGCACGCTGGCCTACGAGCTGGCGTCGAGCGGCATCCGGGTCAACGCGATCTGTCCGGGGCTGGTCGAGACCCGGCTCGCGGCGGCCATCACCGGCAACGCGACGCTGGTGGAGGAGGTCATGAGGAAGACCCCCCTCGGGCGCGTGGGGCAGCCCTCGGAGATCGCTGGCGCGGCGCTCTTCCTGGCGAGCGAGGCCGCGGGGTACATGACCGGGCAGGCGATGGTGGTCGACGGCGGCATGACGATGTGCTGAATACGCCACCCTGATGGACCCCAAGAAGCTGCGCGAACTGCTCGAACAGGTGGGCAACGGCGGTCTCACGGTGGACGCCGCGATGACGGGGCTGCGAGACCTGCCCTTCGCCGACCTCGGGTACGCGATGGTCGACCACCACCGGGCGCTCCGTCAGGGGGTGCCGGAGGTGATTCTCGGCGAGGGCAAGACCGCCGAGCACATCGTGGGAATCACCGAGGAGCTGTCCCGCCGCGACGTCAACACGCTGATCACCCGCCTCGACCCGGCGAAGGCCGAGGCGGTGCGCGAGCGCCTGCCGACGGTGCGCTACCACGCGGTCTCTCGCATCGCGACGCTGGAGGTGCGCCCCATCCCGGCGCTGGGCAAGAGCCCGGTCGCGGTGATCTGCGCGGGCACCTCCGACGCCCCGGTGGCCGAGGAGGCGTGCGAGACGCTCCGGATGCTGGGCGCCTCGGTGGAGCGCGTCTACGACGTCGGCGTCGCCGGGGTGCACCGGCTGCTGGCCAGGCGCGCGGTCTTCGAGCGCTGCTCCGTGGCCATCGTGGTGGCGGGCATGGAGGGCGCGCTGCCGAGCGCGGTCGGGGGCATGGTGTCCATCCCGGTGATCGCTGTGCCCACCTCCGTGGGCTACGGCGCGGCGCTGGGCGGCCTCGCGGCGCTGGCCTCGATGCTCACGAGCTGCGCCTCCGGCGTGACCGTCTGCAACATCGACAACGGCTTCGGCGCGGCCTTCGCGGCGGCCCGAATCCTCCAGAGCGCCTCGCGCTACTGACCCTTAGGCTTTCTGCCCTCACCGGGGCGGGGCTTGCGACTACGATCGCGCGCCATGAGCTCCGAGGTCGCGCCCACGCCCGTCCCCTCCCCCGCCGCCAGCAACGCCACCGAGGCGGAGATCCGCTGGTTTCGAGAGGTCTACCAGGGCGACAAGGTGCCGCAGTTCACGCTGCGGTCGTTCGTCATGGGCTCGCTGCTGGGATCGCTCATGGCGCTCTCCAACCTCTACGTCGGGTTGAAGACCGGCTGGGGCCTCGGGGTCGCCATCACCGCGAGCATCCTGTCGTTCACCCTCTATTCGGTGTTGAGCGGCATCGCGCCGAAGCTCTTCGGGTCGAACATGTCGATCCTCGAGACCAACGCCATGTCGTCGACGGCCTCGTCGGCGGGCTACTCCACCGGGGGCACGATGGTGTCCGCCATCTGCGCGCTGCTGCTGGTGCAGGGCCACCACCTCCCCTTCTGGACCCTCACCGCCTGGACCTTCCTGCTCGCCATCCTCGGCACCGTGATGGCCATCCCGATGAAGCGGCAGATGATCAACATCGAGCAGCTCAAGTTTCCTTCGGGCATGGCCGCGGCGGAGACGCTGCGCTCGCTCTACGGCACCGGCGGCGAGGCGAAGGCGAAGGCCCGCGCGCTCTTCGCCTCCATGGGCATCGGCGCGGTGGTGGCCTGGCTGCGCGACGCCCACGCCGTCGCGAGCACCGGCGTCCTCGCGCTGCTCACCCGGCTGTCGAAGCTGCCTTCGACGGTGGAGATCCCCGGGCTCACCATCGCGGGTCGCCCGGCGATGCAGTACACGATCGGCTTCGAGGGATCGCTCATCCTGGTGGCGGCGGGCGCCATGATGGGGCTGCGCACCACCACCACGATGCTCTTCGCGGCGCTCATCAACTACGGTGTGCTGGCGCCTCGCATCTTCGAGATGGGCGGCATCACCCGCCTCGGCTACCGAGGCATCGTGGGCTGGAGCCTCTGGCCCGGCGCGGCCATCATGGTGACCTCTGGGCTGCTGTCCTTCGCGCTCCAGTGGCGCACGGTGGCGCGGGCCTTCAGCGGGCTCGGCAAGGCCTTCTCCCGCACCAAGGCGCCGAAGACCACCGCGGGCGACGGGCCCTTCCGCGAGGGCTCCCTGGTCGACCCTGGCGAGGACCCGATGGAGCGCATCGAGGTGCCGCCGACGTGGTTCGTGGGGGGCATGGCCTTCGCCACCATCGGCCTCGTGATCGTCGGCTACTTCGCCTTCCACATCGCCCCGTGGCTGTCGGTGCTGGCGGTGGTGCTATCCTTCGTGCTCGCCATCGTGGCGTGCCGCGCCACCGGCGAGACCGACACCACGCCGGTGGGCGCGATGGGCAAGATCACCCAGCTCACCTACGGGGCGCTGGCGCCCTCCAACCTCACCACCAACCTGATGACCGCGAGCATCACCGCGGGCGCCGCGGGGAGCGCCGCCGACCTGCTCACCGACCTCAAGTCGGGATACCTCCTGGGGGCCAATCCCAGGAAGCAGTTTCTGGCGCAGCTCAGCGGCACCGTGGTGGGCACCATCGTGGTGGTCCCGGCCTTCTACAAGCTGGTGCCCAACCCGGCGATCCTCGGGAGCGACCGCTTCCCGGCCCCGTCGGCGCAGGTGTGGCGCGGCGTCGCCGAGGTGCTCGCCCGAGGGGTCCACTCGCTGCACCCGACGGCCCGCTGGGCGATGCTCATCGGCGGCCTCATCGGGCTCGCGCTCCCGCTGCTGGAGCTCAGCTTCCCCAAGCACAAGAAGTATCTGCCCTCCGCGATGGGGCTCGGTCTCGCGCTGGTGATCCCGGCCTTCAACAGCGTGTCGATGTTCATCGGCGCGGTGCTGGCGGCCGCGTGGATGAAGCGCAACGAGGCGAAGGCCGAGGCGTACACGATCCCCATCGCCAGCGGCATCATCGCGGGTGAGAGCCTGCTGGGCGTCGCCGTCGCGCTGCTCGCCGCCTCGGGCTACCTCCGCTAGTCAGGCCTCCGACTGGCGGCACGGCCGCTGCACAGCGTCGCCGTCGGAGGCATCAAGGATGACGCGCAGACGTTGGGGACTGCACCTCGCGGTGGCGATGGTGGCGGCGGGGGGAACGGTGTCGGCGCAGCCTGCGCCCGAGGCGGCGCGCCGAGAGGGGACGGTGGTGCGCGTCGACGGCGACCTGCTCGTGGTCGACCTCGGACGCGACTCGGGCCTGGTCGAAGGCGAGCGCGTGCCGGTGTTGCGCCCGATCACGGTGCGCCACCCCATCACGGGCCAGAGCCTGCGCGACCGCTTCCCGCTGGGCACGCTGCAGGTCTACAACGTCGGAGGCGCCCTCTCGGTGCTCCGCCGCACCGAGGCGCTGCTGCGCCCGCCCGCCGTGGGAGACCGGGTGGTCTCCCCGAACGCCCCGGAGCCCAGGGAGCCCGCGAGGCCGACGAGCGCCGTCGCCATGGCCACTCCCGGGGCCACCCCGCGACCCGCCCGTCCCACCCAGCAGCCGACGACACCACCGCCGATCGCCGCCACGTGGGAGCAGGCGCCCGCTCAGTCCGCCGCGCCGACGGCGGCCGCCGCGCCGGGCGTCGACGCCGAGGAGCGCGCGGTGCTCACGGTCTTCCTCAGCACCCTCGGCCAGCGCCCGGCCGACCGGGTCGCGCGCTGGACGGCCTACCTCCGAGAGCACCGGGAGAGCCCGTGGGCCGAGCGGGTGCGTGCGGAGCTCGCGTCCCTGCTCCACTTCGCGGCCGAGCCCCCGCCCCGTCCCGTCGCGCCGCCGCTGCCGACCGCGCGGGGCGCCCTGGCCACGTCGCTTCGGCTCGGCGATCCAGCGCGGGTGGCGTTGCAGGTCGCGGGCGCTCCGGTGCTCGGGGGGCGTATCTCCGCGAGGAGGCCGGGCGCCGAGCGCTACGTCACGGTGACGCTCGTTCGTGACGGCGACGGCTTCGTGCGGGGGGAGGTTCCGCAGTCGCTGGTGACGCTGGAGGGCTTCGAGTACTTCGTCGAGCTCGACACCGAAGGGGGGACGGCGGTGTCCGTCGTGGGCACCGCCGAGTCGCCCCGCTCGGTGCTCGTCGAGCCCGGGCCCGGAGACGCGCCCGACCCCCGAGGCCGCACGCGCATCGACCTGAGGGCCGACTTCGCCGACGTGGGGTCGCGCACCATCGGCTCGCGCTACGTCGCGCAGCGCTTCGTGCTGGTGGAGGGCGACTTCCTCCAGCGCCTCGACTCCCGGGTGCTCTACGGCTACCGCGTGGGCTTCGGGGTCTACAGCGGCGAGGGGCTCCCGCTCTCGCAGCTCGCGGGCGACCTCGCCGCGCAGCCCTCGACGGTGGTCTACGGCTATCACGAGCTGGAGTTCTCCCCGTCGGGCTTCGTGCACGTCATCGCGAGGGTGCAGGTGGGCGTGCACCGAGGCGGACTGGTCGGCGGCGCCCAGGCCCGGCTGCGCATCGGCGAGGAGCGGCGCACCAACCTGGTGCTCGGCGGCGACGTGCTCACGGAGGTCGGGCAGAAGGCCTTCTTCGCGCTCAACTTCCAGCCCCACCCCGCGGTGCCGATGCTCGCGCAGGGGGAGGTGTTCAACCAGTCCATCGCGTCGGGTGACCCGATGTTCCGCGTGGTGGCGCAGGTCGGGTGGCGAGCGACGCGCTGGCTCACCCTCGCCGCGCGCGGCTCCTACCAGCTCCGCAACATCCAGAACGGCGGCTTCGGCGCCGGGCTCTCCACGACCTTCGACTGGTGAGAACACCGATGCGAACCGCCGCCCTCTGCCTCGCCCTCTCCCTCGCCGCCGCCGCGCGCCCCGCCCTCGCGCAGTCCCCCGCGGCCGACGTCCCGACCATCGAGCACGCGCCGCTCGCCGCGGCCAACGCCCGGGAGCCCATCGTCCTGCGCTTCGGCGTGCGCCACCTGGAGCGGGTGGCGCGCCTCGTCGTCCGCTGGAGGCCGGGCGGAGCGGCCGCGTGGCGCACCTCCGTGGCCGTGCGCGACTCGGGCGCGTGGCGCGTCGACCTTCCCGCGCAGCCCATCACCGCGAGGGCGGTCGACTACTACGTCGTGCTGGAGCTGGTCGACGGCTCGACCCGCGCGAGCTTCGCCTCGGCGGAGAGCCCGCACCGGGTCGTGCTGCGCCCCGAGGAGAGCGACGAGCGCGAGCTCATCGAGCTCACCCGCAACCGCGGCCGACGGCTGGAGCTCACCGGAGGCGGCGAGTACACCGACTTCGGCTCGGCGCCCAACGAGGGCGGTGCCCGCTGCGGCGCGGCCTCGGGGGCCCGCTGCCCCGACCACTGGTACACGCTCTGGGGCGAGGTGCGGTATCGCTTCTACCGCCGGGTGCGCTCGGTGGCCGTGAGGGTCGACCGGCTCGACGGGCAGACGACCCGCACGACCTTCGAGGGGCCTCGCACGAGGGACGTCGGGCTGGTCGCGGCGACGGCATCGGTGGAGTTCCGCCTGGTGGACATCGTGTCGTTGCACCTGCTCGGGACGATCGGAGCCAACGAGGAGACGGTGCAGGTGGGCGGAGGGGTGCGCCTCGACGTGGGCACCGGGCTGCCCGCGGTGGTGAGCCTTGGGTTCCAGGGCATCACCAGCTACGGGCTGACGGCGTCGGCGTGGATGCGCTGGGAGACGGCGCGCGACACGCCCCTCGGGGCTGGCATCGAGCTCACCAGCCAGCCTGGCGCCAACGCCCAGTGGGGCCTGCGCCTGCTGGCCGAGGGAGGGCGCCACTTCGGGCGGCACCTGACGGTGCTGGCGAGGGTGGGCTACGGCGCCCGGCAGCAGGACGCGGGCGGCTTCACCGGCGGGGGCGCGGTGCGGCTGGCGTTCTGAGCGCGATCGGTCGGGTACCCTCCACGCGCTCCCTCCGAATGGGGTCAGAATGCACCCGATGCGCCCCCGTCACAGACCTCTCCTGGCTTCCGTCGTCGCGCTGCTGAGCCTCGTGGGCTGCTCGTCGAGCGTGTCCTCGGTGACGGGGAGCGTCGACGGCGGGGGCGACGCCGAGGTCTCCCTGCCGGACGTGCCCACGCCGACGGACGCCCCGCTCTCGTGCGCCTCCGAGGCGACGAGGAGCGCGGTGATCACATACACCGGCCCCGACGAGGTCGCCTGGGACTGTCGCTCGGCGCGCCCGACGCCAGGGGCGCCCTCGATGGTGCTCACGCGCACCGCGGCGGTGATCTCCGCGCTCGACGACGCGACCGGCTCGACGCTGTCGCTCGACTTCTGCAGCCCTGCGGCGGACTGCATCCCGAGGCGGGGGACGCTTCGCATCGAGGCGCCCGGGTTCACCCTGAGGGCCGCGCCCGCGGGGCTTCGCACGGGGCAGTTCGTGCAGATTCGCAGCCGGGCGACCTGGTCGTGGGGATGCACCATGCAGGTCGAGGTCTCCAACGCGCCGACGTGGGACGGCGCGGTCAACATGGTGCGCCAGGGGAGCGTCCTCCTCGCGGCGGCGGCGAGCGGCGAGGGCACGGCGCTGCCCGAGGCGCCCTTCGAGGTGACCCGACGGAGCATCGGCTGCGTGATGCCCGGGACGGACTGCGGCGGCGGCAGGCCCGAGGTGTTCGCGCTGTCGTTTCAGGGGCACTGCCGCGACTGCCTGCGCGACCCCGATCCGGTGGTGGTCGCGCAGGGCGCCACCGGCACGCTGCAGATCGACGAGCTCTCCTACGCGGCGCGCAACCTGCGCTCGTTCAACTCCGGCGCCTGCGACGACTACTGGAACTACTCCTGGACCGTGCGAGAGCGTGGCCCGTGACGCCGCCTCGAGCGGGTACCATGACCGCTACGCCCTGACCCCCCGGAGGAGCCCCCTGCCCCATGCGCATCGCCACCCCTCTCCCGCTCTGCCTCGTCGCGGTTTCCATCGCGATGGCCTGCTCTTCCACCAGCACCACACCACTGCCAGATCCCGATGCCGGCGTGGTGTCCCCGGTCGACAGCGGCGCCCCTCCGACCGACCTCGGCACTCCACCCGTTGACGCAGGCAATCCCCCCGTTGACGCGGGTAATCCCCCCGTTGACGTAGGCAATCCCCCCGTTGACGTAGGCAATCCCCCCATCGACGTAGGTGCTCCGCCCATCGACGTAGGTACTCCCCCCGTTGACGTAGGTGCTCCGCCCATCGACGTGGGCACGCCGCCTCGCGACGTGGGCGCTCCGCCCGTCGACGTAGGCACCCCTCCCCGCGATGCTGGCACTCCGCCTCCCACCGGGGTCGCGGTCACGACCTTCCAGTTCGATCGGGGCCGATCGGGCGCCAACCGCAGCGAGACCCGGCTCACCCCGGCTTCGGTGCGCGCTGGCTTCGGTCGCGTGGCCGCGTTCAGCCCTCGGCTCGACGGTGACGTCTACGCCCAGCCGCTCTACCTCCCTGGGCTCACCGTGGGCGGCGCTCGCCACGACGTGCTCTTCGTCGCCACGCAGAACAACTCCCTCTACGCCCTCGACGCCGCGACGGGCGTCGAGCTCTGGCGCACCGCCCTGGGCACGCCCGTTCCCCAGGGAAGGCAGCAGTGCGGCAACATCAGCACCATCGGAGTCGTCAGCACCGGCGTCATCGACCCGGCGACCGGAACCCTCTACGCGGTGGCCTTCACCAACGACGGGTCGCTGCAGTTCCGGCTCAACGCGCTGGACGTCACCACCGGGCGACAGCGCGCCGGGTACCCCGCCAACATCGCTCCCCCGGCGGTCGGAGGGTCGACCTTCGACGCCCGCACCACCGGGCAGCGCGGGGCGCTCCAGCTCGACGGCGGCAGGGTCTTCGTCCCCTTCGGCGGGCTCTACGGCGACTGCGGGATCTATCACGGCTGGGTGGTCGGCATCGACGCGGCCAACCCGACACGACAGACCGCCTTCGCGACGCCGGGGCGGGGCTCCGGCATCTGGGCTCCCGGGGGGATGTCCATGGACGAGGCCGGTCGGCTGTACGTCGCGACAGGCAACAGCACCCCCCTCGGAGGGAGCACCCCGGGATCGATGGGAGAGCGGGTGATCCGCCTCGGCGGAGGCGCCGCCGGGCCCACGGTGTCGACCGCGACCGCGTCGTACTTCGAGGCCTCGGACGCGCGGATGCTCGACCTGCAGGACCTCGACATCGGCTCCGTCGCTCCGCTGGTGCTGCCCCCGATCGCGGGCGCGCCTCGGATGGTCTGGCAGGGCGGCAAGGCGGGCGTGAGCTACCTCTTCAACCGGGAAGACCTCGGGGGAGCGGGCGGTCAGCTCTTCCAGTCGAGGTACTTCTCGGGCGGCAACTTCGGCGCGGCGGCGACGTGGTCCAACGGCGCGCAGACCTACGTGTTCGCGCCGGGTCGAGGCACGCGCGCCGGGTGCTCGGGCAGCGGCGGCGTCATGGCCCTGCGGGTCAACGGATCGGCGCTGGCGACCGCCTGGTGCAGCGGCTCGGTCTCCAACCCCTCGGCCCCTGCGGTGTCGTCCAACGGCAACAGCGACGGCGTGCTGTGGGTCGCGGGCTCCTCCCCGGCGACGCTGCGCGCGGTCGACATCGCGACGGGCGTGGAGATCTTCGCCGACGCTCCGCCCAGCGTGAGGCAGTGGACTCCCATCGTGGTGGCCGACGGCCGGGTCTACGTCACCGGCGCTCGGACGGTCTCTCTCTACACCACGCGATAGGAGCCGAACCGATGGCCGACCGACTCTCCCTGGTGATTCTGGCCGTGCGCGAGCTGTCGCGCGCGACCCGCTTCTACACCGACGTCTTCGGCTGGAGCGTCGCCGTCGAGGTGCCCGTGTACGTCGAGCTCGCGCTCCCCGATGGGATGAGGCTGGGCCTCTACCAGCGCGACGCGTTCATCAAGAACACCGACGCGCCCGCGGCGCCGAGGCTCGCCGGTCACACCACGGCGACCGAGCTCTACCTCACCGTCGACGACCTCGTGGCGACGATCGCCCGCCTCGCGGCGGCCGATGCGCCGTGCCGCTCTCCGCTCGCTCCGAGACCCTGGGGCGACACCGCCGCGTACTACGAAGACCCGGATGGCAACGTGGTGGTGGTGGCGCGACCGACCGTCGCCGCGGGCTAGCGCCTACCGGCCGCAGACCGTCTCCAGGGGACCGCCACCCTCGCAGACGACCTGCTCGATCCCGTCCACCGTGGCGACCTCCAGCCGGGTGCAGCGTGAGCGCTGGGCCGTCGCCCCGGCGTTGCTTCCCCCGCTCGGGTCACCGTCCCAGAGGTAGGAATAGCCCGTTCCGTCAGGAGCGCGGGCGAGGCCGGCCCACACCTCGGAGTCGATGCCCTGCCGCTGCCACTGCACCCAGAACGCCCTCCCGGCCCGCAGCGACTCGACCGCGCAGCGATGGGCCGCCGACTGATCGCCTCCGAGCGGGACGCGCCCGCAGGACGTGGCGCCGGGCCCGGCGAGCTCCCGCAGCGCGGGGTCGAGCTCGCAGCGAGACTCGCAGCCAAGGAGGAGCGCGACCGCCAGCGTCATCGAGGTCCAGCAGGACGGAGCACCCATGCGGAGGAGGGTACTCCCGTGAAGGCGGCCCCGCAGGGGGAGAAGAGGGGCCACGGAGCGCGACGTCGGAGAACGGGTCGATGCTGGCGCTGCTCCCCGACTGGCCGCACATCGAGGACGGCGACGGCGAGGCCCAGGCTTCAGGAGACCAGAGATCCCATGACCGACGAGCAGACACAGGTGTTCGACGCGCTGGTCCTCGCCTTCGAGGAGGGCCGCGCGCTGCCCGTCGCCGAGCGCTGGCGCCGGCTGGAGGCGCTGCTGGGCGAGGCCCGGCGGTCGGTGCGCGAACGGCGGCGATAGTCCCCGTGCTTGACTATTCAAGCGTACGCTTGAATATGAGGTCGCATGACGACCCCGCACCGGCGCTTCAAGGACGGCATCTACGAGCAGCTCGCCCGCATCGGGAAGGCCACGTCGTCGCCCAAGCGCGTCGAGCTGCTCGACCTGCTGTGCCAGGCGCCGCGCACCGTCGAGGCGCTCGCCGAGCTGACCTCCCTCTCGGTGGCCAACGCCTCGCAGCACCTGAAGGTGCTCCGGGCGGCGAGGCTCGTCGACGCGCAGAAGAAGGGCCTCTACGTCGAGTACCGCCTGGCCGACGACGAGGTGTGCCGGTTCTTCGTCTCGCTGCGGGGCCTCGCGGAGTCGCGCCTCGCCGAGGTCGAGCAGGCCACCCGCGCCTACTTCGAGGGTCGGGGCGGCGGCAGGGCGGTCGAGGGCGACGAGCTCCTCCGGAGGGTGCGCAGCGGAGAGGTCACCGTGCTCGATGTGCGCCCCGCGGAGGAGTACCGGGCCGGTCACATCCCGGGCGCGGTCTCCATCCCCGTGGCCGAGCTCAAGGCCCGCCTCAAGGAGCTGCCGAGAGACCGTGAGGTCGTCGCGTACTGCCGGGGGCCCTACTGCGTGATGGCCGTCGAGGCGATCGAGATGCTCCAGAAGAAGGGCTACAAGGCCCACCGGATGGAGCAGGGCGTCGCCGACTGGCGGGCCCGGGGGTGGCGCGTCGCGACCGCTCGGGGGGTGGCGCGATGAGCGACGTGCGCCTCGGGCTGAGGGAGAACCTCGGTCAGTTCTCGCTGCTGGTGGTGGTCAACGCCTTCGTGGGGGCGATGGTGGGCATGGAGCGCACCATCCTCCCTCCCATCGCAGAGCAGGAGTTTCACCTCGCGGCGCGCTCCGCGGTGCTGTCGTTCATCGTGGTGTTCGGCGTGACCAAGGCGCTCACCAACTACCTCGCCGGGCGCCTCTCCGACCGCTTCGGCCGCAAGCACGTGCTGGTCGGCGGATGGCTCGTCGCGGTGCCGGTGCCCTTCCTTCTCATGTGGGCGCCGAGCTGGGCGTGGGTGCTCTTCGCCAACGCGCTGCTCGGGGTGAGCCAGGGCCTCACGTGGTCGACGACGGTCATCATGAAGATCGACCTCGCGGGCCCGCAGAAGCGCGGCCTCGCGATGGGGCTCAACGAGTTCGCGGGCTACTTCGCGGTGGCCTTGAGCGCCCTCGCCACCGGCTTCATCGCGGCGCGCTACGGGCTGCGCCCGGAGCCCTTCTACCTCGGCGTGGGCTTCGTCGCCGTGGGCCTCGCGCTCTCGGCCCTGGTGGTGCGGGAGACGAAGCACCACGTCGCCGCGGAGTCCAAGCTCCACGGAGCGCTCCCGCCGGAGGGTGCGCCCACCCAGCGCGAGGTCTTCTGGCGCACGACCCTCTTCGACAAGAACCTCTCCAGCGTCAGCCAGGCGGGCCTGGTCAACAACCTCAACGACGGCATGGCGTGGGGCCTCTTTCCCCTCTTCTTCTCCGCCGCGCACATGAACCTCCGGCAGATCGGGACGCTCGCCGCCATCTACCCGGCGACCTGGGGCGTCTCGCAGCTCGTCACCGGAGCGCTCTCCGACCGCATCGGCAGGAAGTGGCTCATCGCCTCGGGCATGTGGGTTCAGTCCGTGGGCATCGTGATGGTGGTCCTCGCGAGCGGCTTCGCGGGCTTCGCCGTCGGCGCCGCCCTGCTGGGCGTGGGCACCGCGATGGTCTACCCCACGCTGCTCGCCGCCATCGGCGACGTAGCCCACCCCTCGTGGCGCGCCTCCGCGGTGGGCGTGTACCGGCTCTGGCGCGACCTGGGCTACGCCTTCGGAGCGCTGCTCGCGGGCGTGACCGCAGACGCCTTCGGGCTGCCCGCGGCCATGTGGCTGGTCGCCGCCCTCACCTTCGGCTCCGGTCTCGTCGTGGCCCTGAGGATGCGCGAGACGCTCCAGCGACCTGCCCCGGTGCTGCCGACGTGCATCGAGGCCGAGGCGCTGCGGCAGCAGACGAGCGCGGTGGTGATCGATGTGCGCTCTCCCGAGGAGTTCGCGGCGGGCCATGTCGAGGGCGCGATCAACATCCCCCTCGACGCGCTCGCGTCGGGGGTCGGGGAGATTCCGAAGGATGCCTTCGTGGTCACCGCGTGCGGCAAGGGAGGCGGGCGCTCGGACAGCGCGGCCGAGCAGCTGCGAGCGATGGGGTACACCTCGGTGCGACCGCTCTGCGGAGGAACCCAGGCCTGGCTGCAACTGAACCCGCAAGGAGCCTGATCATGGCAAAGACGCTCTTCATCCTGAACGATCCGCCCTACGGCACCGAGCGCAGCTACAACGCGCTGCGCCTCGCCGGCTCCCTCTCGAAGCGCGAGGGAGAGGAGGTGAAGGTCTTCCTCATCGGCGACGCGGCGAGCTGCGCCAAGGCTCACCAGAAGGTTCCGTCGGGCTACTACAACCTCGAGGTGATGCTGCATGGAGCCGCGGGGCACGGCGCCGCGATCGGCGTCTGCGGGACGTGCATGGACGCCCGAGGCATCACCGAGGCCGAGCTCACCGAGGGCGCGAGGCGAAGCACGCTCGACGAGCTCACCACCTGGACCCAGTGGGCCGACAAGGTGCTGGTGTTCTGATGAGCGGAGGCGAGCACGCCGTCGCTGCGCCCGGCCGCGACCCCGTCTACCTGGACCACAACGCCACGACCCCGCTGCTCCCCGAGGTGGTCGAGGCGATGCTCCCGTACCTGCGAGAGCACTTCGGCAACCCGTCGAGCAGCCACGTGTACGGTGCCCGCGCCCGTAGCGCCGTCACCCAGGCGCGTCAGCAGGTGGCTGCGCTCCTGGGCTGCGACGACGACGAGATCGTCTTCACCTCCGGAGGAACCGAGGCGAACAACCTCGCCATCCGCGGCGTCGCAGAGGCCCGCGAGGCCCGAAGGCACCTCGTCACCACGGCGATCGAGCACCCGGCGACCGATCGCCCCTGCGCCTGGCTCGCCCGCCACGGCTGGACGCTCACTCGCGTGGGCGTAGACGAGCACGGTCGCGCCCGGCTGGACGAGGCTCGCTCGGCCATCGACGAGCGCACGGCGCTGCTCACGGTGATGCACTCCAACAACGAGACCGGGGTGCTGCAGCCCGTCGCCGAGCTGGCAGAGCTCGGCCATGCCGTGGGGGCCATCGTCCACACCGACGCGGCGCAGTCGATCGGCAAGGTTCCGGTGCGGGTGAGAGAGCTCGGCGTCGACCTGCTCTCCATCGCGGGCCACAAGCTCTACGCGCCGAAGGGAGTCGGCGCGCTCTATGTGAAGCGCGGAACACCCATGGCTCCGTTTGCCCTCGGCGCGGGCCACGAGCGCGGGATGCGCCCCGGCACCGAGAACGTCGCCTCCCTCGTCGGCCTCGGCGTCGCGTGCGAGCGGGCGGCGAGCGACATGGCGGAGGTCGGTCCTCGGATGCGCGTGCTGCGCGAGGCGCTGTGGGCCCGGCTCTCGGCCGCCGTGCCCGGGCTCGCGCTCAACGGCCACCGCGAGCTGCGACTGCCCAACACCCTCAACGTGCGCTTCCCTGGGGCCTCGGGAGAGGCCGTGCTCGCGGGGGCGCCGGAGGTGGCCGCGTCCACGGGATCGGCCTGCCACGAAGGGCACGAGCGCGCTTCGTCGGTCATCCTCGCGATGGGGGTGACGCCCGATGAGGCGCTCGGGTCGGTGCGACTGACGCTGGGCCGAGGCACGACGGAGGGCGACGTGGAGCGCGCGGCGGAGGCTCTCGTTCGCTCGTGGCGGATGCTCACGACGGGGTAGAAGTACAGCTGCAGTGGGCTCGTGCCGGGCGAGGCGGATGAGGCCTCCAATGACCCCACCGCCGAGGCGCTCTCCGAGGGTCGAAGCCCAGGAGCACGTCTTCCCCGCTACCGCGAACGCCATGGAGCCCGAAGGCGATTTTACTGCGTCGCGTAAGATTGGTTCTGTAACCTATTGTATTTGCACTGTATTATGGTCACCAAAACAATGAATCGGACGCTGGATGAGCGAAGGTGCCACCGAGTGCGACGCCGGTAGAGAGCCAGAGTCCGCCCAGCGAGGCGGTGGTTGCCAGTCCCGTCGCTACTTGAGCCCGAGCTGGCTCATCATGCCGACGACGTCGTAGAAGAGGTTCTCCTCGACGATCTGCCCTTCGTGCCATCGAGCCACGGTGCAGAAGTCGACTTCGAAGTGCTTTCCGTTCGGCGGAATGGTCTTATCGCCCATGACCATCGGCCCCAGCATCGTGCCGTGGAAGCGCGCGATCGAGCACGTCCAGTCGCCGTCCGCGAAGAACACCTTGTAGGGCCGGTTCTCGACGCGGTTGTCGGGAAAGGTCTTGAACATCTGAACCCCCTCCGCACGGTGGTCGTGAATGCCGTGAGTCGGGGGTTGCGCGGGCCAGCGAACGACGGTGTCAGCCTTGTGGCGCTTGTCGAAGGTGTCCCAATCCTGGGCGTTCCAGGCGTCATCCAGGGTCTGCATCAGCTCCATGTTCGTCTTCTCGATGCTCATCTGATCCTCCTCGTGGTCGTGCGTGTTTGTTCGTCGAGTCAGGGACTGCGTCGTGTCTCAGCTGTTCTTGAAGATCTGGAAGCCGTCCTCGACCGGAATCGTCGACCCGTTGATGGCCGACGCCCCATCGGTGAAGAGGAACGCCACGACGCTCGCCACCTGTTCCGGCTCGATGAGCTTGCCGTGGAGGTGCTGCTTCGCGAGCGACTCCTTCATGGGGGCGTCGTTGCCGAGGATGGGCGTGTTGATGAACCCTGGCGCTACGGCCACTGCACGGATGCCATGAGGCGCGAGCTCGAGCGCGGCTGAGCGCGTCATCATGATGACCGCGGCCTTTGCCGCGTTGTAGTTGAAGCTGCCGAGCGCCGCGGTCGTCCCGTAGATGGACGCCGTGTTCACGAAGGTTCCCTTCGCGCCGAGCGCCACCATCTTCTTCGCTGCGTAGTACATGCCGTAATACACGCTGTGCTGGTCGACCTCGATGACCTTGTGGTAGGTCGCCGGGTCCATCTCCAGGAACGGCTTCACCAGGCCGATGCCGGCGTTGTTGAAGATGCCGTTGAGTGTTCCGAGCTTCTCGGCCGCGAAGTCGACCATCGCCTCGACGTCGGCGGCCTTCGACACGTCGACCTTGAACGGGAACGCCTTGACGCCCTTCTGCGTCAGCTCGGCGGCGACTCTCGTCGCGCCGTCGAGGTTGAAGTCGGCGACGATGATGTCCGCGCCCTCCGCGGCGAGCGCGAGACCTGCGTGGTGACCGATACCGCTGGCACCGCCGGTGATGATGATCGCGTGGTTCTTGAGCTTCATGATCTTCTCGTTGGTCTGGCCGACCACCTTGTGAATGCGGTCATTGCGCTGTCTGCTCGGCGCCAAGCACTTCGGAGTCGATGTCGATCCAGACGTCCGGGCTGGTTGATGATTCTCCGATCTCCGCGAACAACTCGCGGGTCATCCCGAAGTCGGCGCGCTTCGCGGAAGCGCTCGCATGGAATGCGACCCGGCTCGGCCTGCCAGGTGGAGAAGGCGCCGTTCCCTTGAAGACGAACTCCAGCGGCACGGCCTTCTCGACGCCACGAATCGTCAGGGAACCATTCATCAGCCAACGGTCACCGGACCGCTGGATGCCCGTTCCGCGGTACCGAATTGCCGGGTACGTCTTGGAGTCGAAGAAGTCGGCGCCTCGGAGATCGTCGTCCCGCATTTCATTCTGGGTATCAACGCTTGCCGTCTCGATCGAGACGTCGACGGCGCACGCGGCCGGATCCTTCGCGACAATGATGGTCCCGCTCATCGTGTTGAAGCGACCGCGAACCATTCCCACCAACTGATGTCGCGCCGCGAAATAGACGAAGGTATGCGCCGCATCGAGCGTGTAGGTCCCAGGCGGCGGAAGAACCTCTACAATGTTCGACATGACGGTCTCCTCTTTGAAGCTGATGCTCGGCCCTGTATCGACCTGTTCGTCACGGCCAGCTCCCTTCGATCAGCTCAACCGTGCAGCAGCTTGAATCCGATCTGGGTGCCCATGCCGAGCACGTAGCCCATCTGGATGTTGAAGAACGCCAACGGCTCGAGGAGCCGCGCATTCTTCAGCGGCCCCGCATCGACCGCGTCGAAGCCGATGCCGCGCGCGAGCTCGAGCACCGTCTGCTTCGCCCCCGCGTCATCGGCGGCCACGAACGCGGTCAGCGGCTTGTCGCCCAGCCGGCCGGAGTCCATGTGCTGCGCGAACACCGTGTTGAAGGCCTTCACGACGCGCGCTTCGGGCAGCTTCTTCTGCAGCTCCTCGGCACCGCTGGTCGTGAACCCGACCGCGAGGTTCATGCTCGCGTCGAGCGCGTTCGTCACGTCGACCACCGTCTTGCCCGCGAGCGCGTCGCCCACTTCCCTCACGACGTCGTCGATCGCCCCGAAGGGGACCGCGAGCAGGACGACCTCGCCCCAGGTGGCCACCTCGCGCATCGCCCCCTTGTCCTTGCCGACCGATCGAACCTCGTGCCCTGCGCGCTGGAGCCCCCGGGCGAGCGCGCTGCCGACGTTGCCATCGCCCATGATTGCAATCCTGGTCCCCATTGGTCTGGTTCCTCCCTGACGACCGAGAAGCACCGTACTTCGTCCTCCCCGCCTGCCACCGCTATCCCCCCCGTGCGATTTTTCTGCGGTGGCACCCACGGCCACGGGCTGCACCCGCTCGCATCGGTCGACGCTCTGCCTGGACCGCTCTAAGGCCCACCCCTTTCAAGGTCCCATGAGACCTTGAAAGGGCTGGAGCCCGAACGCAATGTTGCGGCGTCGCGTGAGGTTGAATCGGCGACCTGTCGTACCTGCGATCGATGATGACCGACGATGCGATGGGTGGGACCGGATGGCGCGCCGGGTGCGGGCGCATGACCGACTGGATCCAGCTCGCGGTCGAAGGCCACAGAGAGCACCGGGACGAAACCCGGGTGGCCCGTCGCCGGGTCGACCCGCACATCGGCCACGTGCACGAAGACCACCAGCAGGGGGAGCAACGCGAAGGTCTCGCGGGTCATGCGCAGGGCGCTGCAGACGTGGTCCTGCCTCTTCGCGAAGAGGAATCCCATGGCGCCTCCGATGATGGCCCAACGCCTTCCCGCGCGATTGATCCGCGCGACGCGAGGGTGCTCTACTCGGCGGTCATGAAGCGTCTGCCCATCGGTTCTGTGTTCACCGCGTGCGCGCTCGGGGTGATGTCCCCGGCCGCGGCGCAGACCCCGCCGACCGTCACCCCGGTGGCCTTCACCGGCCTGCGCGTGGTGCCCTCTCCGGCGGCGACCATCGTGCGAAACGTCTTCCTGCGCTACCGCGCGCGCTTCGCGGCGTGCGCGCCCGAAGGCACCACCGGGAGCGTCTCGCTGCGCATGGCCACCGACGCCAACGGTCAGGTGTCCACGTCGACCGTCCGTCGCAGCACCTTCGCGACCGAGCAGCAGGCCGTCACGCACTGCGTGGTGGCGGCCTCGCGCGCCATGCGCTTCCCGGGCTCGGTGCAGGGCACGCTCGACATCGAGGTCAACGTGGTGCTCGGCACGCCCGACGCCGGGGCCGCCCCCGCCCACTGACCGCCGCCCCGCGCCGCTCGCTGCCCTGCCTCGCGCGCCGGGTCACGGCCACGCTCAGCCTGTTCAGGGTCGGGGGCCCGCGTTGAATGGGTGCGGCGTCACTCCGCCGGCGTGAACCGGAACGCCGTCGTCGCGTCGACCGACGCCATCTGGAACGCGACCCCGACGCCTTCCAGGCCCGTGGCGCCCTGCAACCCGATCGACGCGGTTCGCCCGTTGGCGCGCGTCCCCCCGCGCACGTCGCAGTAGTGGAACTCGATCACCCCGCCCGCCTCGAACAGCTTCACCTGGAAGGTCACGCGCTCGTCCGTGTCGACGAGCCGGAACGACGGCCACGTCACCGTGAGGTGCCGCGACGCCCCGTCGACCAGGCGCCAGGACATCGGCGTCGAGCTGTCCACGTGGAAGCGGTCCCAGAAGGGGGCGATGGTCCGCGACGGGACGAAGGTCGACGGGAGCGCGGTGGGCATCGTCTGCGAGCTGAGGCCGCCCGGCGGGCCGATCCAGAGCCGCAGCGTCCCGTCGAAGCCGGGCGTCCACCACGTCGCCGCGTCGCCGAAGTACCGGAACGCGATCGGCATCGGCATCGGCCCGAAGCTCGCGGACGGGATCGCGGTGTCCCCCTCCGTCGGGTCGCACGCCGAGGGGATGCGGGTGAGGGCGTAGGCGGGCGGGCGCACGTGCACCGAGAGGTCGAAGGCTCCGGAGGGCGTCTCCCGCGGGTCGCCGTACACCGCGAGCACGACATCCCTCGCCGCGCCGCTCCGGTTGGCCCACGAGAGCTGCTGGGCGCCCGTGCCGTAGCTGGTCGCGATCGAGACCGCGAGGCAGGTCGCCGCCGCGCACTCGCCCGCGAGGCTCATCCCGGGCGCGCTGCCCCACGGCGGGCCGACACGCAGCGTGCGGGCGAGCAGCTCTTCCCCGGCGCCCACGCGCACGGAGTAGAAGCGGGTGCCGGACGCGCACGCGGAGGGCGACGCCAGGCGGTGGTCGAAGGACGACTCGCCCTCGACCCGCGCGCCGTCAGCGAGGGGGCGGGCCCCGGCGCAGGTCGCGTTGGCGGGCACCGGCCTGACCTCGAACGCCAGCCCGACGCGGTCGTCCGCCGAGGATGCGCGCAGGCCGACCTGCACGACGACGGTGCGGGGCGACGCCGCAGCGCTGGTCCACTGCGCCTCGGTGCGGTTGTGCTCGGGACGGTCGGGTGCGAGGCAGGCGGCGTCGGCGCACCCCGCCGCGATGCGGACGAAGGGCGGCGCGGACCCCGTCCCGTAGGCCGACACGCGGAGCGTCGAGGCGGCAGGCACCTCGATCGCGTACGAGCTCACCGGCGTGGCGGCCGTCGCGGCCCCGCAGGGGATCGCCCGGTCAGGGGACGTCGACGGGCCGAGGTCGGTCAGCGCGAAGCCGTCGCGGGCTGGGAGGGGGGCGCTGCACGAGGGCGTCGCCGGGGTGCGGGTGAGGGCCGCGCGCAGGGTGAACACCGCGGGGTCGTACGAGGCGAAGCCGTGCACCGCGACGCGCACGCCGACGGGCGACGCCGACGCGTTGGTCCAGGAGAGCGTTCCGTAGCCAGGGAGGGGCGTGGCCGAGGCGAGGCAGCGGGTGGCGTCGCAGGCGTCGAAGAAGCGCAGCGCCGCGCGGCCGAGCACCGACACCGACAGCGTGCTCCCGGGCGGAACCTCCGCCGCATACCAGGCCGCCGGTGCGTCGACGATCGCCGCGGCGCCGCACGCCGGCGTGCTGCCCGCGGACCCGAAGGTGGTCTGACCGGCGAGGACGGTCCCATCGACGAGCGCGACGGCGGACCCGCAGCGGTCGGGAGCGCGCGCCCCGAGCGGACGCACCTCGATGCCGTAGGAGTAGTCGGCGCCGGGCCTGCCTCCCGCGACCGAGATCACGGCCCGGCCGCTCGCGGGCATCACGAAGAGCGCGGCGACGGTGGTCGCCTCGATGGGGCTGCCCCCGATCGCAAGACAAGCCTCCGCGCCGCAGTCGGCGAGGACGCGAATGCCGGCGTTTCCAGCGAGCCCGAGGCCCGAGACGGCGACGCGCATCGGGGTTCCGGCGGCCGCGTCGACCCGATACCAGGTCACGGCCCGCCCCGGGGCGGCGCCGCAGCCGGGGTCCCGGTCGAGCGACCCGACGTGGTTCGCGAAGGCCATCACGCCGGGCGTCAGCGCGAGCGCGCCACCGCACGTCGACGGTCCCGCGGGGACGTCGACGGCGGTCTCCGTCGCAGGGGCGTCCGCGGCCTGGTCTGCGTCGATCGCCGGGGCATCGAGCACCTCCGCCCCGAGGTCGAGGGCCGCGTCGAAGGGCTGTGTCCTCACCGATGGGGACGAGCAGCCGACCATCACCAGCAGGCAGGCGACGAAGCGCCCACACCCTCCCGCCCGCAGCGCAGTCATGGGGCGCGATGTTCGATGCATGCCCCGAGCCGTCAAGCCAGACCCCCCTCACAGAGGGACGACAACGCGGCGGCGCGGAGCGCGCCGATCGCCCCGAGCGCCAGGCGGACGAGGCATCCAATGACCCCACCGCCGAGGCGCGCTCCGAGGGTCGAAGCCCGGGAGAACGTCTTCCCCGCTACCGCGAACGCGATGGAGCCCGAACGCAATGTTACGGCATCGTGTAAGATCGATTCTGTAACGTGTCGTACTTGCGATGGATCATGGCCGCCCATGCGATGGGTCGGACTGGATGGTTCCGCAAGACGACCCCGCGCTACCCCAGCCGGACCTCGCGCATCACCGCCGCACGTACGCCCTCACGGAAGCCCGCGGGCGCGTCGATCGCGCCGAGCATCTGCTCGATCTGAGCGCGGGCGCCGGCCGCGTCGAGCACGAGGTAGTACGAGCTGTGGGCCGTCCACGCGATGCATTGCTCGATCTTCCCGCTGGACGTGAGCGCGATGAGGATCCGCGTGACCGCGCCCCGTCGCGCCTCGGTGCTGAGCATCGTGCGCAGCCAGCGCGCCGCGTGCGGATCGTCCGTCACCTCGCCCCGCGAGCACGCGACCAGGTGGCACCCGCTCGCGAGCGAGCACGGCAGGTCCCCGTGGGCCCTGTCGCCCAGCAACCGCGCGACGTGCCGGCGCGCGCACGCGGGGTGTGCGCGGCCCTCGTGCCCCCGGTTGCAGCGGAACACGTAGTGCCGCCCGCGCACCGGCGACATGCACTCGACGCACCGCGAGACCCCGGGGCCGGCAGCGACGCCGCGCGGCGGACGCGGCGCGGTCAGCTTCTGGAACGCCTGCGCCCGCCGCTCGCCCCGACGCGCGATGGCGCCGCGCCCCGCCGCGTGCACGGCGTCGGCCCCGACCGCGTCCCCGACGGCCGCCATGGCCTCCCGATAGCAACGCAGGTCGTCGATCGCGAACGCGGCGTCGTCGAGCACGCGCTCGGTCCACCGCGCCACGACGGCCTCGGCGATCGCGAGCCGGTTCGGCTGTTCGCCCAGCGCTCGGCCGCCGCGGGCGGCGTCCCACGCGCCGCGCGCGATCGCCGCGGGGAGCAGGAACCAGATCGGCCACGAGGTCGTCGGGTCGTGCGCGATGCCCCGCGGGCCGAGGAGGGCGCCCACCTCGCCGCGCGCGAGCCGCTCCAGCGCGACGCCCTCGGGCGCCGGGTCGGGAGCGGGCCACGCCGCGCGAGCGGGCGCCGCATCCGGGGCGGTGAGCCTCACGGCGAAGATCCCCGTCGCGGGCAGCGAGGCCAGGCGGGCGCGGTAGCCGTTGCAGCAGACCGTGACCGGGTCCGAGGTCGCGCCCGCGCGCTCGAGCGCGACGACGCCCGGCACCGCCTCGTCGAACACCTCGTCGACCAGCAGTCCGTCGACGGCGCGGACCAGGGCGATGCGCCCGGCCGGAAGGCCGCGGTGGGTGGTCGGCAGGAGGATGAGCAGGGTGTCGAGCACCTCGCGCACGGGTACCAGCCGATGGCCCCGCGAGCGCAGCCACGCCGCGACGTCGTCGGCGTTCCCGGCGTGGATCCCGACCTTGCAGACCTCGAAGTACGCGGGCGCCTCGCGCGTCAGCTCGGGGCGGAGCAGCTCAGCGAGCCGCCGGCTGCGTGCGGCGATCCTCGCGATCCCCTTCGCGAACGGCAACCCCAGGGCGGCGTGGTCGATCGGCGGCTCGGGCAGCGCCTCGAAGAGCCCCGCCGTGGCGCGCGAGTCGGTGTGCGCGATGTAGCAGAGGCAGTCGCGCAGCGCCGCGTCGGGCGGGAGGCTCGTCGACAACACCGCGGGCAGGTCGCGCGGACGAAAGACGACGATGGTCTCCACGGTGGTGGGTTGCTGCGACATGGCCGGACCGCGCTTCGTGTCTTCGGGCGGAGACCGCGACGCGGGCGACGACCGTACCGCCGGTCGGCCGGCCGACCAACCCCTGGCGCTCGTCAGCAGCCCTCGTCGACCGCGCCGTTGCAGTTGTCGTCGCAGCCGTTGCACTGCTCGGCCATGCCCTCTGTGTAGGGCCCGCACGCCGATCCGTGGGCGGGCGCCGAGGACGAGGGCTGGTGCGTGGGCGCCGCGACCGCGCTCGGATCACCGTAGCCTCAGCTCGTGTCGTCGGAGCGCCGTGCTGGCGCCGCAACGATCCGCGCGGCGGCGGAGCCCGACGTGCGTCAGGATTCGCGCGATCACGGCGCGCTCCGTGATGACGACGATGAACCTCATGCGCCCGTTGCACCGTGGGCATACTGCCGACCCCTACCGGCGCGGTCGACCCGATGCACACGACGCGCAGCTCCTTGGATGCTGGCGGCGGGACCAGCGCGACGTCGCGCTCGCCGCGGACGCCCTCGCCCGCTCGTGGCGGATGCTCACGACGGGGTAGTACTTCAGTTGCAGTTGGCTCGTGCCGGGCGAGGCGGATAGGGCATCCAATGACCCCACCGCCGAGGCGCTCTCCGAGGGTCGAATCCCAGGAGCACGTCTTCCCCGCTACCGCGAACGCCATGGAGCCCGAAGGCGATTTTACTGCGTCGCGTAAGGTTGGGTTTGTAACCCATTGTATTTGCACTGTATTATGGTCACAAAAACAATGAATCGGACGCTGGATGGTGCACATCGGTGGCGCGGCGGGGGACTTCCTCGCGCTGGCGGGGCTGGTGAAGGACCGACTCGATGCGATCCAGACATGGACATCGACCCACGTGCATACCGGGGTAACGATGGGGGTGGGGACGTCAGGGACCGCGGTGGGCGTGACGGGCTCGAACGAGGTGAAGGCGACGAAGGTGAAAGGGGTGTGATCAGCCGCCTGCGACGGCACGGTGAAGTGCCGTGAGGATCGCATCGCGGTGCGCTCGGTCGGTCGTCCAGAATGCGGGTCGCTGCATCCCGGCCGTGTTCACGATGATGACGTAGTGCGACTCCGTCCATCGTTTTGGCTCTGCCCGGTACGCCAAGACTGCGCCCGCGATCAGGAACGGTGGCGCGGCAACCAGCGACCACAAGCTGGACACCGCTCCGATGATCGCGAGTGCCCCCGCGATAAAGCACAGGATGGCCCCTGATGTGTCGGCCGGGTTCTCCCGCTGCGTATGGCGTTCGTCCGCGCTCACCGCCGAGATGTTCCGGATCGGGTACATGTCCGGCCCTGCCTGGAACCGCGTGGTTGTCACGGTCACCTGGGTATCCTGGTAGAGCACGGCGTCACCGCCCTGCTGAGCTCCCCACGACTGCTGTGGCCCACCCCACCCCGGCGGCTGAAAGGTCATTCGCCGACGCTACTCCCGCGAGGGAGGGTGACGTCAACCGAGGCTTCTTCAGTCCGACGAGCACCCCAGCAGCCACAGGTCCGCGAGCGCCGGGTCGACCGTCCGACCGGGGATGCCGCTGAAGCCAACTTCACCTTGGAACGGGGCAGCCGAGAACTGCACGTGAAAGCTACGGCGCCCTCCGGCGCGCGACCCGGTCGCGAAGCGCAGCACCGTCGCTGAACTGCCGCCGCCCCCGCCGAAGATCGACAGTGTCGAGGGCCCGGCGTCGCCCAGGACGAAGCGCCCCGTGAGACTTGTGCCGAAGCACGCGCCCAAGTTGAAGTTCACGACTCCCGCCGCGACGCTGCACGAGGCCGCCGAGGGATCGTCTGGGCAGTCGCGACTGGTCGACGTCGGCGGCGGAAGCGTTCGACGCCCCGCGAAGTGCGCCTCCAGCCCCGCCCTCATCGCCTCCAGGTCGTACACCACCGGCCCCCCATCCCGCGGCACGTCGACGGCGACCTCGTCCACCGGCCCACTGTCCACCCCGGCGTCCACAAGGGGCACGTCCGCCGCAGGCACGTCGGCGACGGCGACGACGTCCGGACGATCCTCGAACGGCCAGTCCTTCGTGACCGCATCCACCCCGGTGTCCCTCGGCCCGAAGTCCGGTAGCGCGGTGCGGTCGTCAGCGACATCGACTGGCGGCCCCGAGTCGATCCACGCAGCAATCTCCGTCGCGATGTCCCTGGGTGGCAGGCCCGAGTCGACGAGCGGGGCGGGGTCGGAGCTACAGGCGGCGAGAGCGAGGGGCAGGAGGAGCCAGCGCATCGGCCGACGTTACCACTGCGGATAGGGCATCCAATGACCCCACCGCCGAGGCGCTCTCCGAGGGTCGAAGCCCAGGAGCACGTCTTCCCCGCTACCGCGAACGCCATGGAGCCCGAAGGCGATTTTACTGCGTCGTGTAAGGTTGGTTCTGTAACTTATTGTATTTGCACTGTATTATGGTCACAATAACAATGAGTCGGACGCTGGATGAGCGAATCCAACGGCCCTCGCTCCGCCCCCCTCGAGACAAGCCCCGGCCTCCCGTCGCCAGCCGTCTGCGCTGCGGTCGCCGTTCTCCCCCGTCTGTCGTCCCTCGCCTCAGCTCGTGTCGTCGAAGCGCCGTGCTGGCGCCGCAACGATCCGCGCGGCGGCGGAGCCCGACGTGCGTCAGGATTCGCGCGATCACGGCGCGCTCCGTGATGACGGCGATGAACCTCATGCGCCCGTTGCACCGTGGGCAGCCGAGCACGTCCCAGCCCCACACGCGGTGCAGTAGCGTGGCCCAGTCGATCCGCCCCGCGCGCTTCTCTCCCAACGCTGGTTCCGCCGCGGACGCCCTCGCCCGCTCTTGGCGGCTTCTCGCGAGGCCTTAGACCCGACTGGCGGACGACGGCGTCCAGGCCAGACCCGTCTCGCAGTCGATGTGGCGCAGCGACACCCCCGCGGCGCCCACCTCGATCACCCCGAACACGATCGGCAGGTGAAACCGCCGAGGGCCCACCGAGCCCGGGTTGAACACCGTCAGCCCCCGGTCGTGCGCCGCGAAGGGGACGTGCGAGTGACCGCACACCACCAGCCCCGCTCCGCTCGCCTGAGCGAGGCGGCCCACGTCGGCGCGTATCCGGGTGCGGTCCACCGCGATGTGCGTCAGCAGCAGCCGTAGCAGGACGCCCTCCTCGGCTCGCAGCGCGATGTTCACCACGTCGGGGAGATCCGAGGCGCGGGCGTCGATGTTGCCGCGCACCGCCGTCACCGGGGCGACCTCCGAGAGCGACGCCAGCACCGCGAGGTCGCCGATGTCGCCTGCGTGGAGGATGCGCTGCGGCGCCAGCGCGACGAGCCGGCGAGCGAGCTCGGGGTGGGGGCTGGAGTGCGTGTCGGCGACGACCGCGATGCGCAGCGCGCCATCGACCAGCGCGAAGGTCTCGTCCGACTGCACCAGCGGCGGTGCTGCGGCCCTGGGCTTCATCCCGCCGAGACCTGCGGTCGCCGCGTCACCCTCATGCGCAGCCCCTCCGCGGGGCGCAGCGTGATCGCGGCCTGCAGCCGCACCGGCGCCGCGCTGCTGCGCTCGTAGCGCACCCGCCGAAGGATCGTCGCCAGCACCAGCACCAGCTCCATCTGGGCGAAGTGGTTGCCGATGCAGATCCGCGGCCCTCCGCCGAAGGGGAGGTAGGCGTTCTTCGGGGCGCGCTCGGCCGAGCCGTCGAGCCAGCGCTCGGGGCGAAACGCCAGCGCGTCGGGCCAGAAGCGGCGGTCGCGGTGGAGGGCCCACGGCGACATGAGCACGGCGGTCCCCTTGGGGATGGCGTAGGGGCCGAGGGTGAGGTCGCGGGTGGCCTCTCGCCCGATGAGGTGCGCCGGGGGGTAGAGCCGCATCGTCTCCCGGGCGACCGCGTCGGTGACCTTCAGCGAGGCCACATCGTCGGCGGTGGCGTCGCGCTCCCCGAGCACCCGGTCGAGCTCGTCTCGGAGGCGGGCGTCGACCTCGGGGTGGTCGCCGAGCAGCATCAGCGCGAAGGAGAGCGCGTTGGCCGTGGTCTCGTGGCCCGCGACGAAGAGCGTGACGGCCTCGTCGCGGAGCTGCGCGTCGGTCATGCCGGAGCCCTCGTCGTCGCGCGCCTCCAGCAGCCGCGAGAGCAGGTCGTCGCCGCGCTCGCCCGAGCCCCGTCGCTTGTGGATCACCTCGAACACCACGGCGTCGATCTCCCGCCCGGAGGCCACGGTGCGACGCCGCGCGGCGAAGGGGACGCTCGACGGGAAGAAGCGCCGCCAGGTCTGCACCAGCTCCTGGAAGTCGCCCATCACCCCGTCGATGGCGTGGCCCACGCGCGAGGGGTCGCTGCCCAGCGACGCGCCGAAGAGGGTCTCGGTCACGATCTCCAGCGTCAGCGCGGACATGTCCGAGTGCACGTCTCGGTCCTCGCCCTCGCGAAGCCCCGCCGCGTAGTCGGCCGTGCGGCGCACCATCGCGTCGGCGTAGCTGGCGATGTGCTTGCGGGTGAGCGGAGGCGCGATGAGCTTGCGCTGCCGTCGCCAAGAAGCGCCCTCGTTGGTGAGCAGCCCCTGCCCCAGGAAGGCCGAGAGGTCGCGGGTGACCTTGTCCTTGATCCAGACGCCCTCCTTGTCGACGAGCACCTCGCCGACGAGGGCCGGATCGCCGAGCAGCACGATGCGGTCGCCGCCGAGGCGGAAGCCCAGCACGTCGCCCCAGCGCTCGTTCGCGGTGCGGAGCTGGGCCTCGGGGTCGCGCATGAAGCGCCGGAAGGTGGTGGCCACCTCGACGGGGCCGCGCGGTCCAGGGGGGTAGGCTGGCGGGAGTAGCATGGCGTAGGGGCTCCGTCGGTGGGTGTTGCGCGCGCAGGGTACACAAGCGCGACCCGACGCGCCGTGCTCAGCGGAAGGGCGGGAGCGTGCGGCTCGTCCCCTCGGGGGCCGACCAGGAGAGCACCTGCGCGGGGTGGATGCTCTCCTGGCTGCCGTCGTCGTAGGTGACCGCGAGGCCATCGCCGTCGGCGCGATCGACGCGCGCCGCGTACTCGCCCGAGTCGCGCCAGCGCACCATCACCCGGTCGCCCGCGGCGAACACCGGCCGGGAGAGGCCCGAGGCGGGGACGGTGACTCGCCCGTCTCGGAGGGTCTCGACGAGCACCGAGGGTCCGCCGGCCTCGATGACGACGGCGACGCGGCGGGTGGCCGCCTCGGGGACGAGCACGGCGGCGAGGGTGCCCGGCGAGGGCGAGCACGCGCCGACCGCGGGGCCCAGCGACGACGCGCGCATCACCCGCTGGATGCGATGGATCGCGAGGCGCTCCTCGGACTCGTCGTCGTAGCGGACTCGGACGCCGCCCCGGTCGGTGTCGAGCACGACGGCGTGGTAGGGCTCGCCCCCCCCTTCGCCCCAGAGGGCCATCACCTCGGCGCCCTGCGGCAGACGCGGTGCGCGCAGGGCCGCCACGGAGCGCGCGACGACCGCTCCGTCGGGGAGTAGCACCACGGCGCGCGCCCCCTCGCAGCGAGCCACGCGACCGACGGACCACGACTGCTCGGCGGGCAGCAGCACGAGCCGCGAGGGATCGACCGGCGGAGGTGGAGGCGCATCCGCGCTCGCGACGACGGCGTCGACGGGGGTCGCAGCGTCGATGGGGGTCGAGGCGTCGACGAGGGTCGAGGCGTCGACGGGGGTCGGGGGCGTGGCGGCGTCGGGAACGCGCGCCGTGCAGATGAGCTCGACGCCGGGCTGGACGACGATGGTGGTGCGGGGTGAAGCGGAGCAGGCCGCGACGAGGAGGAGGGAGGCGAGCGCGGCGTGGCGTGGGGTCGGCATGGGTGCGGGTTGGTTGCTCCGTCGGCGGGAGACCTTGGGCGGCCCTACCGGCGTGAGAGTCTCCCGCGCCATGGACCGATCCGTCGACCGCGTAGCGCCCCTCCCCTCGATGATCGTGCGAGCCGCGCGCGAGGCCGACATCGCACATCTCACGCGCATCGAGCGCGACGCCGACGCCCGCTTCGTCGCGGCGGGTCACCCCGAGCTCGCCGACGGGTCGGGCATCCCCGACGAGGTCGCCCGCGCCGCCATCGCCCAGGGCAGGATCACCGTCGCCGAGCTCGACGGCGAGCTCGTCGGCTGGGTCTACCTGGGGCGCGTCGATGGCGAACTCTGCCTGGGGCAGATCAGCGTCGAGCCTTCGCACGGCCGCCGAGGCGTGGGCACCGCGCTCCTCCACCACGTGATCGACGAGGCCCGCCGCCGGGGCGAAGGTTCGATGGTGCTCAACACCCAGTCCGACGTCCCCTGGAACCGCCCCTGGTACGAGCGCCACGGCTTCGTCGTGGTTCCGCCGTCGGCGTGGTCGGAGGCGTTGCGCGCCATCGAGCGCGACCAGGTAGCGCAGGGCCTCGACTGGTCGAGCCGGGTGCACATGCGCCTCACGCTCCGCTGAAGCGCCGATGGGCGATTCGAGACGGCCGGCGACGGCATCGCGAGCACGCAGCTACGGTCCCTCGGGCGCCGCCTCCGTCGGGATCAACACGCCGTGCTCGAGGCTGATGCGGTCGCGGACGCGGTCGGTGAGCCGACGCTCCAGCCCCTCGCGGTCCGAGAGCAGCGACCACGCGGGCTCCTCGGCGTCAGCCGGCGGCGCGACGGTGACCGCCTGCGCCCGGGCGCGAGCGAAGCGCTCCGCCGGGACGGGGTGGCTGTCGTAGGGCGAGCCCGCGTGCGACAGGGCCTCGTCGATCTCTCGCTGCACCGCGCTCGCGTCAGGCGGCGTGGCGGGGCTGTAGCCGTAGAGGTTGGCGAGCCCTCGCCGCTCGTCGATGACCTCCTTCAGGGTCGCGCCGACGTGGTGGTCGAAGCGCACGCTCCGCTCGATCACGTGCCGCAGCCCCTCGACGAAGGCCTCGCTCCCGTAGGTCTGCACCGCGCGGCGGTCGGCGAGCACCTCCTGTAGCCGCGACGCCCCGTGCGAGACCCGCAGGAACACCTTGTTGAAGCCCAGCACGAACCACCACGCCGGGTTGTACCAGCTGGCCACGCCGCCCTCGATGAGCGACACCGCGAGCACGCTGACCGAGCGCCGCACCGCCAGCGCGACGTCGCCCCCGGCGGTGTCCGCGTTGGCGAAGTGCCCATACTCGTGCGCGAGCACCGCGCGCAGCGGCCCCGTCGCGAAGCCATCGAGCACCCCGACGCCGAGGACCAGGCATCGCCGCGCACGGCCGGTCAGCCGGGTGTGCGGGCCGCCACGCTCGAACACGGCGAGCTCCGTCCCGGCGGTGACGAAGACGTCGTCGACGGGTCGGGTGCCCACCGCGGCAGCCACGTCGTCGAGCAGCGCGCGGAGCCGTGGGTGCTCGGCGGTGTCGAGGCGCAGCCCCGGGTCGTCGTCGCGCACGACGAAGACGAACCACGCGGCGCGCACCAGGCCCCAGAGCGTGACGAGGGTCACCACCGCGATGATGGCGAGGAGCTTGATCGGGACGTGGCCGACGCTCAGCGCCAGGATGATGAGTCCGGCGCCAAGGAGGGTCATCACGACCGCGAGCGCAGGGATGGACGCGAAGAAGAAGAGGCTCGTGGCCCCGAGGATCAGGCGGTAGATGCGCCGTACGAGGCTCTCGTAGGGGGTTGGCTCGGCGCCCGTCGCGTCGCGCGTGGCGGCCAGGGTGATCGCGCTCAGCGCTACGCCCGCGAGCAGCAGCAGCGCGAAGATCGAGACCCAGGCGATGAGCCACGGGCCGACCTCCGAGAGCACCCGCTCGTGGAGCGGGCGGGCGCCGTCGAGGGCCTCGCGCAAACGCTGATACGCCGCCGGTGGCAGCCCCCGGGAGCGTGCGCCTTCGAGCATCTCCCTGGCGCCGTCGAGGTCGCCCGAGGATGCCGCGGCGAGGGCGCCCGCGTGCCAGCCCAGGAAGCTCTCGGGGAGCAGCTCGCGCAGTCGCCGGCCCGCTCGCTCGATGACCGCGACATCGCGCATCCCCTCGCCGACGCTCAGCAGCGCGTACCACGCGAACTCGTCGTCGGGCAGTCGCGCCACGGCGTCCTCGGCGTGCGAGCGCGCCTCGGCGAGGGGCGCCCGACGCTCGCTCCCGACGGTGCCGGCGACGAGGGCATGGGCGAGCGCGGCGCGGTTCTCCCCGGAGTCGTGGAGGGCGAGCGCGCGGCGGCAGGAGGCGATGGCCTGCTCGTGGCTGCGCTGCTGAGTGAGCAGCGAGCACTCTCGGCGCACCGCGTGGTTGAAGTCGGGGACGCGCGCCAGGACCGCGCGGTATCCCTCGAGCGCCGCTGCGAAATCCCTGCGCTCGGCGGCCGCGCTCGCGGACTGCCACAGCTCCACGGCGCCCGGGTCTCGGGCGCGGAGCTCGTCGGTGATCTGTCGCTCGTAGCCCGCGCGGCGAGCGGACGGCGACGGGTGGTGCTGCGCGGCGGCGACGGTCGTGAGCGTGAGCGCGGTCACGAGCAGCAGGACCGCGCGACGGATGAGTCTGGCCATGGTGTGTGTTCCCCCCGGGGAGCGATCGCAACACGGTCGCTGCGACGCGCGCAAGGCCCCTGCCGCAGGACGCTGGACCGTGGAGGTCGACGATGCGACTGCTCTTCGCGTGCTCGCGCAACGACCGAGCGACGGACCATGTCACACGATGCGGTCCTGGCTCCGCTCCCCGCCGAGCTTCGCGTGGCTCGACCGCGCGGTGGAGCGAACGTTCTCCACCGGGTCGTCGCGCATCGGTGCGAGGGCGGCGAGGGCGGCGGGGACGGCCGCCTTGCCGACGCGACCCAGCGACAGGGCGGTGAGCCGGCGCACCTCGCTGCTGGCGTCGGTCGCGAGTCGCAGCAGCTCGGCGAGCGCGAGCGGTCGCGTGGCCTTCGGATACGCCGGGCTCATCAGGAGGAGTACGGCGGCCATCCGCACGATCGCGTGAGGGCTGCGGCAGCCTCCGACCGCCGCCGCGAAGCCGTCTGGCGCGGGATCGAAGAAGCGCCCCCGGCCGGGGCCCAGCGCGCTGGCCATGGGCGCGTCGATCTCCGGGTCGCCACGGTCGAGGGCGCGCTCGATCCACGGGAAGCTCACCGGGGTCACCGCGGCGAGGGCGAGCGCGACGTGGTGGGCCTTCGAGGGGGCGTCGAGCAGCGCGGCCACCTCGTCGAGCAGGCCGAGCCGCGCGAGCCCCTGCGTCGACCACATCGACGCGGGCGTGTCGGGCTGGTGGGATGCGTGGAACCGCAGGGCGGGCGTGGCCTCCGCTGCGCCTGGCGCGCCGATGTGCGCGAGGGTGAACGCGGCCTGCCAGCCGGTGCTCGGATCGTCGAGGTGAGCGACCAGCGCAGGCACCGCCGCGGCACCCATCGCCACCAGACGCTTCACGGCGGCCTCGCTGGTGATCGGCCCCTCGAAGACGCCGAACCTCGCCACCAGGGCGCGGGCTCGGGCGTCGGTCGGGAGCGTGGCGAGGCGCTGGTCCTCGGCGGCCTCGGCCAGGGCGAGAGCGGCGCGCGAGCCCGCACGCGGGGACGACGTGGTGGCGGGCTTCTTCTTCACCCGAGGGAGGATCGCACGAGGTCGCCGCGCGACGGGGTCACGACCGCCGCCCTGCGCCGGCGCACGCGGGTTCGCGGCGCGCGATGTTACACTCCCGCGTAATGTCGACATCGACGCTGTTTCGCCCGGTGGGTCCAGAGGAGCTCGCGCTGATCGAGGCGAGCGGGTGGCGTCGCTTTCCCCCGCGGCTGCCCGACCAGCCGATCTTCTATCCCGTGTGCGATGAGGACTACGCGAGAGAGATCGCCGAGCACTGGAACGTGCCTGCCTCGGGGAAGGGCTACGTGACGCGCTTCGCCGTACGCGCCGAGGTGCTCGCTCGCTACGAGCGGAAGGTGGTCGGCGCGCGTCGCCACGCCGAGCACTGGATTCCCGCCGAGGAGCTCGACGCCTTCAACGACGCGATCGTGGGATCGATCGAAGTGATCGCGGAGTATCCGAGGAAGGTCACCCGCGGGTGACGCGGCCGTCGCCTCCGATGGGGATGCGCGGGCCCAGGTAGCGCGGGAGCGGCGTCGCGAGCGTCTGGACGGCTGCCTTCAGCCTGGCGCCGACCTCGCGCACGTTGGAGCGCACCAGGCTCCCGAGGGTGTAGGGGCGTCGATCGGCCACGACCCCTTCTGCGTCGAGACCCAGCGCGTCGGCCACGAAGAGCGAGCGCGAGAGATGAAACCGCTGGGTGACCACCACCGCGCGCCTCACGCCGAAGACGTCACGGGCGCGGTAGAGGGTGTCGTAGGTGGTGAAGCCCGCGTGGTCCATGAAGATGTGCTCGGCGGGAACGCCGTGGCCTTCGAGGTAGCGTCGCATCGCGTTGACCTCGTCGTAGGCCCCGGTGCCGTGGTCCCCGGAGACCAGGATGCGCGGCGCCTTCCTGGCGCGGTACAGCGCGAGGGCGGTGTCGAGTCGATCGGCGAGCATGGGCGAGACGCTCCCGTCCGAGTAGACCCGCGCCCCGAGCACGATCACCGCGTCGGCGTCGGCGACGCCATCGAGCGAGCGGATGCGCGCCGCCCCGCGGGCCTCCACCCAGACGTTGACCGAGCCCGCGACGGCGGCGCAGGCGGCGAGCGCGATGGCAGCCCGGCGGAGGGTGGGGTTCTTCATGGGAGGACCACGATAACGCCCAGCGCGAGGAGCCGCGAACTCCGCGCCCTCACATCGCCAGGAGCTGCGCGAGCCAGCGTCGCTCGGGGTGCTTCACCTGCTGGCGGTGGAGGCGCCACAGCGTCACGACGCACCAGAGCGCGGTCGGCGCGAGCATCACGAGGCTGATGTCGACGTCGAGGTGAGCGATCACCGGGTTGCCCTCGCGCCACGGCCACAGCGGAGAGAGGTCGTGGTGCATCAGGCTGTCGAGCGCGACGTGGGAGAGCGCTCCTGCGAAGAAGCCCGAGGCGTAGGGGGCGCGACGGGGGAGGCGCCAGACGAGGAGGGTCAGCGCGAGCGCGATGAGCGACGCGCCGGGCAGAGAGTGCGTCCATCCGTGCACGTCGATGGGCACCCCGAAGCCAAGGGCCAGCACGGGCTGGATGTCGATGACCGCGTTGGCCAGCACGAAGGCCACGGTCGAGAACCGATCGCGGAGCGCGAGCTCGAAGGGGAGCGCGGCGCCGAAATGCAGCGGCGTGATCGGCATCGACACCGACGCTACCACCGGTGCGCCATGCGCTATCGGGGAGCCGAAGTCACCGGTCGTGAACACCATCGCCTTGTCAGCTGAAGCGGGCATGGCGCTGGCCGGGGCCGTCGGCCACGAAGGTGTCGGCGCTCACCAGAGCGGGTCCCGTAGCGCTTCGATCGAGCGCCCGGTCACACTCCGCGGGGCTCGCGCGATGTACCGTCCGATGGCCCCTACGATGGATGACGACTGGACCTCCGCCAGCTTCCGCGCAGCTCTCCTCGCGATGGTGCGTCGGAGGGTTCCGCCGGGGGAGGCTGACGACGTGGTGCAGGCCGCGCTCGCCGAGGCCGTCGCCGCGGCTGACCGTCCCCGCGACCCGGCCGGCCTCCGGCGCTGGATCTGGGGCGTCGCCCGCCACAAGATCGCCGACTTCCACCGCCGGGCACGGCGCGAGGATGTCGGCGACGTCCCCGAGCAGGTCGCCGTGCCGTCGCCCGACGCCGAGCGCGACCTGCTGCGGTGGGCCGTCGGGGAGCTCCCGCCGGGCGCGGACGCGCAGCGCACCTTCGCGTGGCTGCTGCGCGAGGGAGAGGGGGAGAAGCTCGATGCCATCGCCGACGACGAACGCTTGCCCGCGCCGCAGGTGCGCCAGCGCGTGAGCCGGATGCGTCGGCTGCTTCGCGCTCGGTGGGCGCAGCTCGTCGCCGCGGGCCTCGCCGCGCTGGTCGTCTACCTCGTGGTCCGGAGCGCCCGGTCGCCCGGCGATGCGCCCCACCACGCACCGCGGCTGGTCGAGGGTCCCGAGGTCACCGTCGCCATCGCGCAGGGGCGAGCGCGGCGGACGGAGGCGCTTCGGGCGTGCGACGCGGCGCAGTGGCGGCGCTGCCTCGACGAGCTCGACGCAGCGCGGGCACTCGACCCGGCGGGCGACGAGGCCGGGCGGGTGCGGCGCGCGCGACAGTCGGCCCGCGACGGACTGGGGCGTGATGTGCCGGTTCCGGCCCCCCTCACCCCGCCACCTCCGACGTCACCGCGCGGGTCGAGCGTGACAGACGCGGGCGCGCCGCGGCGGCATCGGGCGCCGGCGTTCCCGTGGGACGGCGGCTTCGGCCGCTACGACGGAGCGATGTAGCGGCAGGGCTCCCCTTCGGCGCCGCGACGTCACACTTCGGGTGGCCGACGCGACATACGGGTCGATCCTGCCAGAGCGCTCGCGATGGGGCAGCGCGCGGGATCGCTCCACGGAGGACCCCCACCATGCGAAGCACCCCCCGGTGCGCGTGCGCGCTTGCGTGCGTCGCGCTCGCGTCGACCACGGCTGCTCAGAGCCTCCGGGCGCTCGAGCCCGTCGCGACCCCGACCACGCCGGCGTTCGTCGTGCGCCCCGACGACCTGTCGGTCGCGCGCCCCATCGCCGTCTACCTCCACGGGCTGTGCGGCGGCCCCGAGTCCGGGTGCCGCTACTTCCGTCGGGTCGTAGGGGAGCGCGCGTGGCTCCTCTGTCCGAGCGCGCCGCGGGCGTGCGGCGGCGGCGCGACGTGGCAGGGCCCTCAACGCGATCGCCTTGGGGCCGTGGAGAGGGTCGTGGCCGCCGCGGCGAGGCGCTCGCCTGGAGGCGTCGATCGCGCGAGGCCCGGGGTGCTCATCGGGTTCTCGCAAGGCGCCTACGAGGCGTGGCGGCAGGTGCGCGCGACACCGGGCCGGTGGCGCGGAGCAGCCTTCATCGGGGCCTACCTCCACCTGCGACGAGCCCAGCTCGAGGCGGCCGGGGTGCGCCGGCTCGTCCTCGCCGCGGGCCGGCGCGACATCACCCGAGCCACGCTGGCCGCGAACGCCGAGAGCCTGCGCGCGGAGGGCTTTCCGGTGCGCTTCGTCGACCTGGGAGCGGTCGGCCACACCTACGCCGCGGGTCGCGGCGGCAGTGGCTGGCGCGAGGCGCTCGCGTGGCTCTCCGAAGGGGAGTGAGCTCCCCCGGCATAGGCCGGGCCCTCCCGAGCTCGGCTGCGGAGGGTGATGGCCCGGCTCCCGTCGACCCACCGGCATCTGAACCGCGCGGGCTCCTGTTTCCTCCGTTCGCATACTCTCGGCCCATGTCCTCCTTCTCGCTGCGGATCGCCACGCCGGACGATGCCGCCACCTTGCTGGTGCTGGTTCGCGGCCTCGCCGAGTACGAGCGCGCGCCCGGTGACGTCGTCGCCACCGATGGCGACTACGTCCGAGCGCTGTCGAGCTCGCCGCCCGAGATGGAGGCGCTCATCGCCGAAGCCGACGGCGCAGCGCTGGGCTTCGCGCTGTTCTTCCCGACGTGGAGCACCTGGCGGGGTCGTCCGGGTATCCACCTCGAGGATCTCTTCGTGATCCCCGAGGCGCGCGGGCGGGGCATCGGTCGCGCCCTCCTCTCGAAGGTCGCGTCGATCGCCGTGGCGCGGGGATGCGCCCGCCTCGAGTGGCAGGTGCTCGACTGGAACGAACCCGCGATCGGCTTCTACCGTGCGCTCGGCGCCCGCTCGCTCGACGAGTGGACCGCGATGCGTCTCGACGGCGACGCGCTCTTGGCCGTCGCGACGATCGCCCGCGTCTGACGCAGATCTCCGCGACCTAGCGCGCCCCTGCGTCGCCGACGCGCGCCGTGCGCCCGTACGAGTGCCCGCCCACGGCCCCGGGCCCGTGCAGCAGGTCGTGCGACGCCGTGGCGCCGACCAGCGCCGTGAGCGCCTCCGCCACCCGCGCCTCGTAGCCCACCACGGCCCGCATCATCCGCTCGTAGGGCGACGCGTCGGCGCGCGCCGCGGGCGCCTCGGCGAGGCCGCCGCGCTCCTGGGCGATCCGCCAGTCGACCAGGGCGACCGTGTCCCCCGGAGTCTTGTCGCGGATCTCCGACTGCAGCGCGTCGAGGGAGAGGTTGCCCGGGTCGGTGCCCGCCGCCTCTCGGTAGAGCCCGCGCAGCTCGCCCTGCAGCCGCTCCAGCTCGCGACGGAACACCTCGCGCACCCCGAGCACCTCGTGGTCGCGCAGACCCATCTCGTGGGCCTGGTGGTTGATGCGCGCGTCCGGGTCGCGGCCGCCCGTACCCGGGAGCGCGAAGCGCAGCTCGCCCCGCTGCGCGAGCTGTCGCCACTCGTCGGGCGTGAGGTCGGTCTCCCCGTCGCTGTCGATGCCCCGCCGCTGGGGCGCCGCCGCGTCGCCGGTCTCCGGCGACAGGTGGTTCGCCGCCAGGATCGCCCGCAGACGCGCCACCTCGCGCTCCAGCTCCGCCCTCGGGGCCGCCGCGCCGTCACCCCGCGCCGGGTCCGCCTCCGCGCCGCGGGCCGCAGCCGCCGCCTCCCTGCTCGCAGCCGCCGCGGGCCCGTCGAGGCGCACCAGCGTGCCGTCGCGCTGCACCGCCGCGGCCTCCCCCGGACCGAGCCGCGTCGACCGCCCTGGGGAGGTGCCCGCCAGGGTCACGCCGCCCTCGTAGACCATCACCGCGAGCGCGACCGTCGCCGCCCCCGCTCCGAACCACCGCGCCCGCGTTGCCCTCGTCATCGTCGCCTCTCCTCCGTCCGCCGCCGCGCTCACGCGGAAGCACGTCCCGGTCACCCGCACCGTCCCGTGGGGCGCACGCACCTCGAAGGCCCCGCCGCGGTCCACGCGGAAGAACGCCGAGCCCGCGGTGAGCTCCACCACGTCGCGCCGCCCCGGCGACCACCCGCCGACCCGATACCGCAGCGTCGTGCCGGGATCGAGCACCACGCGCGCCCGGTCGCCGAGCCACACCTGCCTCGGCCCCGTCGCCGTCGCCGCCACGCGAAGCTCCCCGGAGCGCGCCCGCGTCTGCCACCCCAGCGCCGCGATCGCACAGGCCGCGACGGCCCCCGCGGCCATCGCCCACGCGCGCCGCGACGGCCTCGCCGCGACCCGCGCCGTCACCCGCTCGGCGAAGCCCGACGGGATCACCGGGTCACCAGCGTGCGTCTCCAGCGCCTCGCGGAAGAGCTCATCGTCGGTCATGGGTCACCTCCGCCTCGTCGCGCTCGCCCACGGCCTCGCGCAGCGCGGCCTTTGCGCGGGCGAGCCGCGAGCGCACCGTGCCGACCTCGATGCCCAGGGCCGTCGCAATGTCCTCGTAGTGCAGGTCGTGCTCGGCCCTCAGCAGCATCGCGGCGCGCTGGTCGGGCCCGAGGGCCGCCATGGCCGCCGAGAGTCGGGCTCGCCGCCGGTCGTCGTCGAGGGCCTCGCCGGGGTCACCACCGACGGCTCTGGCGCTGTCGCGGATGGCGTCGAGCGGGATCACCGTGCGCCGCCGCCGCGCGTGGTCGATGGCGACGCGGGTGGCGATGGTGGCGAGCCACGTCGGGAAGCGAGCGGGCCCGCGCGGGTCGAAGCGGTCGAGGGCCGCGAACATCTTGAGGAAGGCCTCCTGCGCGACGTCGGCGACGTCGGGTGAGCCCGCGCCGAGGACGCGCGCCGCGACGGCGAACACGAGGCCCTGGTAGCGCTCCACGACGGCGCGGCAGGCCGCGGGGTCGCGGAGCACGGCGCGGCGGAGCGTCAGGTCGTCGAGGTCGGGGGGCGGCATCGTTGGGGGTCCGGGAGGTTCCACGGGGTGGCGGGGAATTGGTTCCCGGAAAAGTGCGATGGGGCGAACGAACGCTGCGGCGGCGCTGAATCGGCGCCCTCAGCGCCCCACGCGACCTCCGTCGCCTCCGCCGCCATGAGATCACGCCGACCGGGGCGTCGACGAAGGTCACGCCGCTCTTGTCGAGCACCCGCGGCCGGACGAGCGGTGGGATAGAGTCCCTTCGCAATGGCACTCGCCATCTTGATCCCCGGGACCCTCTTCGCGCGCGACTTCGTCGTCCTCAGCATCCTCGCCGAGGGCGGCATGGACGCGGCCTGCCGCGCCGAGCGGGAGAGCCCCCCTCGCCCTCTCGGCACCGGAATCATCCGAGGTACGCGCGGTGCCTAGGCGGCCGGAATCAGAAGCGTCCACGTGGCTGATCGCAGCGGTCGCGGGTGGCGTGCTGCTCGTGGGGCTCGCGACGATATCGTTCACGCTGCTCCGACGCAGGAGTGGAGAGTCGGCGCCGGTGACGATGGCCGCCCCGGCCTCGGAGAACGACCCTTCCATCCAGTCGGACGAACCGAAGCCGGAGCCGGACCTGCAGGAGCCGCCATCGACCGCACCCCGCCCGATCGCTCCTCCCGCCTCACCGGTTGGAAGCGGCCAGGGGATCGTGCGAGAGCGGGTGATCCGAGGCAACGCGGAGATCGGCAGCGGTGACTCGACGGGCGGCGGAAGTGAGGTCGATGCCAGCGCCGTGGCCCGCGTCATCCGTGGCCAGTTCGGCGGCATCCGGGCCTGCTACGAGCGTGCGCTGGCCAGCAACCCTGGCCTCTCGGGTCGCCTCGAGATGAACTTCACGATCGGAGAGGGCGGCCGCATCACCCACATCTCCGCAGCCGGCCCGATGGCCTCCGCCGCGCCCGCGGTCGGGTCGTGCGTGAGCGGGCGTCTGCGGGGTCTGGTCTTCCCGAGCCCCGAGGGTGGGAGCGTGGACTTCAGCTTCCCGTTCGCGTTCGGTCCGCGGTGACGCTCGTCCGAAATCCCGCGAGCCACGGGCGTTTGCCAGCTGCGCTGCGGGGCCCGGGGTCCCTGGAGGGGGTTAGACCCAGCCTGTGCCCTATCGTGATCCGTCCGGAAACAGCCCTCCGCAGGATGCGCGCGACGGCCCTCGTCGAGCTGGCCATCGGCGAGGAGCGCTGGTCGCGCGGCTCTGACCGAGCGGCCCGCTACGGCGCCTCGTGGGCGCGCCGCCACTCCGCGACGGCCTCGGCCGGAACGTCGTTTGGATAGCAGTACGGGGCCTCTCCCCCCTCGCGCGACCAGGCGCTGCGCCGCCCGCAGGCGCGGCCGCGCGAGTCCCGCTGATAGGGGCAGGGACAGCGCCCGTCGTAGGCCTCGATCGACTCACGGATGAGGACGCGGCGCACCTGCTCGTCGGTGAGGCGCGCGGTCTGCGCCACCGCCGAAGCCCTGGTGGAGAGTAGCGAGGCCAGGAGCAGGGCGGCGACGAGAAGGTGCTTCGACATGCGATGACGCCGCACGATAACCCGAACTCGCGCTCGCACCCGTGCCGTCGGCGCCGGCCACGACTCCTTCCTCTGGAGGAGTTCAACTGCGACGGCGCGCCCGACTCCTGGCGCTCTGTTGAATGACGGTCGCCGCGGGGGCAACGATCGCCGTCATGGGGCATGTGCGAACCTCGGGCGTGCTGCTCCTGCTGATCGCTGCGGGCTGTGGCGCTCCCACGCCAGAGGGGGTCGACGCCTCGGCGGACTTCGACCTGCCCGAGGTGTCGCTCCATTGGACCTTCGACGCGTCCGCCGTAGCGGATGCCTCTCCTCGATCGGACAGTCGGCAGGTCGATCGCCCCACCGTGAACCCTTGCGGGCAGGGCTCGCAGCAGTGCACCGGCTCTGCGGTGTGCCGCGACCTGCAGACCGACCGGAGCAACTGCGGCCGGTGCAACCACACCTGTGACAAGCGCGACGAGTGCCACGCGGGCGTCTGCGTGCCGCTGCCCGAAGGACAGGCGCTCTGTGACGGCGTGCTGGTTCGCCTCGACTCCGACGCGCGCAACTGCGGGACGTGCGGATACGCGTGCCACCCCGCGGACCACTGCCAGCTCGGGCGCTGTGTGTTCACCTGTCCGCCCGGGTCGTTGCCCTGCACGGAGCCCCGCGTCTGCGTCGACCTGCAGTCCGATCTCCGCCATTGCGGTCGTTGTGGCGGGGCCTGTCTTCCGGGCGAGAGCTGCGACATGGGGACGTGCCGACCCATCTGCCCGGCAGGGTCGAGCCACTGCGGCGCGGGCCCGGAGTGCGACGACCTGCAGACCAGCCGATCGCACTGCGGAGCGTGCGGTGCAGCCTGCGCGTTCGAGCACGCCGTGTCGTCGGCCTGCGAGCGGGGCGAGTGCGCGGTCACCTGTGAGGCGGGGTTCGCGTTGTGCGACGGGCCGCGCGGGCAGTGCCTCTCGATACGCGGCTCGGACACTTCCCACTGTGGCGCTTGCGGGCGCGCCTGCGCCGCAGGCGATGCGTGCATTGCGGGGGAGTGCATCGCCCCGGGCGTACGGCCCATCGGTCCGCTCTCTGGCACCCTCAACGCATCCCGGCGTCCGCTGTTTCGCTGGGAGCCACCCCCGGGAGGAGGCGCCGTCGTGGTCGAGGTGTGCGCGACGCGAGACTGCCGGGCGCTCGAGGGCAGTCAGAGCGTGACGGCGGGAGACCAGCTCCGGTGGCCAACCGCGCTCTCCCCCGGCCCGCACTGGTGGCGAATGCGGAGGGGCGATGGCCGCCCGTCGCAGCCCACGCCGACCTGGGAGGTGTTCATCCCCGCGGTCGACGCGCCCGTACCGCTCGTGGGGCGGGCGCAGTCGGACTTCAATGGGGATGGCGTGCTCGATGTCGTCAATCGAGCGCGCCCTTCATCCTGTCCAGTGGATCGTCAGTGTCTTCAGATCGAATACGGATCGCTTCCTGGGACCTCGCCGATCGAGCCCACGACGATCGAGTCGAATCGTTCGTCCGTAGAAGACATGCCAGGATACGGCACCTGGTACACCTGGTACTCACTGGAGAACGTCGATACGCTCGGCGACCTCGATGGAGACGGCTTCGTCGACCTGGCGGTCACCGAGGTCTACTCGGCGAGCCGAGAGGTCGCTGGTATCCGCTATCCGCTGGGGCAGCTCCTGCTGGGCATCGTCTACCGCGGTTCTGCCTCGGGAGTGCGACGTGTTCTCCCCCCGGATGGCCCGAACCTCGTAGGCATCCATGTCGCGCAGGCGGGCGACGTCAACGGCGACGGCTATGCAGACCTGTTGAGCGTTCTCCGCTCGGACCCGGACCCGGCGATGCCCTACCTTGCGGTACGGTCAAGCTGCTTCCTGGTGTTTGGCGGACCACGCGGCGGAACGTTCGGCGTCCCGCCGGCCAACACCACCTCGGGGGCCGTGAGCCTCGCGGACTTCAATGGCGATGGCGTTCAGGACATCGTCAGCTACGCGGCATCGTTCTACCCGGTGATGCACACGTGGATGCCAGGAGATACTGCCCTTCGCTTCCGAGACCTTCCTGTCTGTGGCGAGCTGACACGCGAGACGCCGGGGTTGCGCTGGATCGATGGCGAGGTCGATGACCGCAACCATGACGGCTATCCCGACTACATCGTGACCGTCGCTCGCGGCTCGACGAGCCAGGAACTCACCTGGTCGGGTGGCCCGGGGGGTCTCTCCACCGAGCGGTGCGTGGTCTCCGGGACGACCCCGCCTGGAGAATGACCTGGTGGATCTGATGCGGCATCGACCGCCCAGCTCCGTCTTCGAGAGCACTTCACGATCGGAGAGGGTGGCCGAATCACCCGCAACTCCTCTGCGCAGCCGGCCCGGTGGCCTCCGCGGAGCCTGCGGTCGGGTCGTGCGTGAGCGAGACGCCGCGGACGAGCACAGCGGGCGTGAAGAGCCGCGAGGCGAGCGCTATCCGAGCGCCGCTGATGCGCTCGGGTCGTCGTCAGGGACGCAGGGCGGTCTCGCACGATGGATCGCGCGGCAGGCTCCGGTGAGGCGGACGTCCTGCCGGGAGACCCGATCACCCATGACCGTGCGACGGCTCACAGCCTGCGGGGAGCAGGCACCAACCCGAGCCTGAGCGCCCGTGAGTGGATCGCTCCCCGCGATCGGATCGCGCCCGCGGACCGGTCGAGCAGCTCGGCGATGTCTCGCGCCGGGTGTCCCTCCTCCTGAAGGCGAACGAGTTCGCAGTCCTCGTCGACAGTCCAGGGTCGGTAGGGTTGCAGCGGCTTCGCCTGCTTCACGGGACGACGGAATGGTACCCGACCGGAGGAGCAGTACGAGAGCCGTGAGGAGAGCCGATGGCCTCATCGAGCAGGTCGCCGCGGTGGCCCGCCAGCCGATGCCAGCGACGGTTGTCTTCGTGGACGTCGACCTCGTCGCCGTGGATCGCCGCACCACGCAGAGCGCGTGCGCCACGCTGGTGATGTTCGAGCTTCTCGACGCGCTGGACGGGCTCTCTTCCCCCCGTAGCGGTTGCCCCGAACTCCGGGACGCGCTCGACAGCGCATCCGAGGGGGGGGGAAGCACGCTCTCCCAGAGCGTCTCTATGGTGCGGGCAGTAGGACTTGAACCTACGACTTCGACCGTGTGAAGGTCGCACTCTACCGCTGAGTTATGCCCGCAGCGGGACAGAGGGAATACCTCCGGCCCCTGCAACCTGTCAACGATAATTCTTCACCCCTTGCGAGATGCCTCTGCGTTGACCGGATCGAGGTCCACCGCGAGCGAGCGCCGCGCCTCGTCCGACAGCGTCGCCGTCGCCTCGTAGCGCGGGTGGTGCACCCTCAGGCTCACCGTGGTCCCCGGGTCGAGCAGCCGCTCCCGCCCGTCGGGCGGCAGCGCGAAGCTCACGAAGCGCACCGCCGCGACCCGGTCGTCGAAGCGGCCCAGCGCATCGAAGGACGCTCGGATCGACACGTCGCCCAGCTCCAGGCTGAGCGCCTCGTCGAGGCCGACCAGCTCCCTCCGACGGCGCTCCCGCTCCTCCGGGTCTTCGACCTCGATCATCAGCGTGGCCGAGAGGCCGCCGTCCTCGGGGACGAGGTCGTTGTAGACCGCGAGCTCCTCGGCCACCGCCGACGGCATCGTGATGCGCTCGGCGCGCAGCATCTCCTGCACCTGGCTGAGCACCGTGTCGTGGTCCTCGAACACGAGGGTCATCTCGGGCCCGAGGTGCACGCGGCGCGCGCGCTTGTGGGCGATGATCCGCTCGCGAAAGCGCGGACGGATCTGCTCGTACTCCTTGAGCCCGATGAGGTCATCGAGGCGAACCTTGCGCATGGCGTGTGTCTCCTGGCGAACCCGCTCTAGGGCCCGTCGTCGAGCGTCGTCAACCCGTAGGCGTAGGCCAGCAGCTCCACCGGGTGCCTCACCGCGACGCGGTTCTCCCTGGCGATGCGCTGCGACGCCAGCGGGCAGTCGCTCGCCACGTAGCGCGCCTCGGCGTTGTCGATCGCACGCACCAGCTTTCGCGAGTACTTCACCCCGAGCTCGTAGTGCTGCGACATCATCCCCCAGGTGCCGTCGACGGCGGAGCACTGCTCGATCACCGTCACCTCCGTGCCGGGGATCTTCTCCAGCAGCGAGCGCGACGGGTGCGCGATCTTCTGGGCGCGCAGGTGGCAGGGCGCGTGGTAGGCGACGGTGCCGAGCTCGTGCGTGAAGGTCTTCGGGAGCTTCCCCTCGCGCCAGAGCCGCCAGAGGTACTCCATCAGGTCGAAGGTGTGCGCGCCCACCAGCCTCGCGTCGTCGGTGCCCAGCAGCTCCGGGTACTCCTTCTTCAGCGTCATCGAGCACGACGGACCGGGCGCCACGATGTCCCTCCCCGCGCGCACCTCCGCCGCGAGGTGGGCGACGTTGTAGCGCGCCTTCTCCAGCACCCGGTCGAGGTCTCCGGTGTCCATGTTGGGCATCCCGCAGCAGGTCTGCGTGGGGAGCGTCACCCGGAAGCCCGCGTGCTCGAGCACCGCCACGGCCAGCTCTCCGGTGCGCGGCCGGTTGTAGTCCACGGTGCAGGTCGAGAAGATCGCCACCTCGCCGGTCGGCGCCTCGGTGCGCCGCGCGCCACGCTCATGTCGCTTGAACCACCTGGGAAACGGGGTCTCCGCGTAGGTCGGCAGCGGAAACTCCGGCGCGATGCCGGCGACCTTGTCCATCGCCTTCCGCACCAGCGACTGCGCCGTCACGAAGTTCGCGAGCGGGGCCACCACCCCGGAGCTCAGGACGCCCAGCACGCCGGGCTCCCCGAGGGCCTTCTCCTGGAGCGTGGTGCCCCCCACGCGGCGGGTGCGAACGACCTTCTCCCGCCAGAGCAGCCGGGGGAAATCCACCAGCCAGTCGCTGTTGGGATCATCCGGCGTATAGGGACACTTCACATAACAGAGCTTGCACTGGAAGCAGAGGTCCGTGACCCGCTCGAAGTCCTGCGCGTCGAGGGTGATCGCGGAGTGCGCCTGGCCGTGGAGCTCGTGGTTCTCGTCGATGCGATCGAAGAGAAAGGGAAAGCTCGGGCAGTACCCGACGCACATCCGGCAGCCGTGGCAGATCTCGTAGACGCGCCGAAGCTCGCCCTCGAGGTCGGCCGGGTCCCAGAAGCGAGGGTCGTCGGGGTTGAACGCGGGCGGTCGCTCGGGGGTGGGCTTGATCTCCACGGCAGTTCAGCGCTCCGTCTATGGCGGGAAGTGGGTCGATGGGAGGGAGGGAGGGGAAACGGGCGCCGCGGAGGCCTCCGCGGGCGTCGGGGACCTTACTGGCCCTTGATGCCGTCGAGGGCCTTGGCGAAGCGGCCCGCGTGGGACTTCTCGGCCTTCGCCAGCGTCTCGAACCACTCGGCGATGTCCTCGAAGCCCTCTTCGCGCGCGGTCTTGGCGAAGCCCGGATACATGCTCTGGTACTCCTCGGTCTCGCCGTGGACGGCGGCCGCGAGGTTCTTCGCGGTCGAGCCGATGGGCAGCCCGGTGGCGGGGTCGCCCACCTGCTTCAGGTAGTCGAGGTGGCCGTGCGCGTGGCCGGTCTCACCGGAGGCCGTGTCGCGGAAGAGCCCGGCGATGTCGGGATAGCCCTCCACGTCGGCGGCCTTGGCGAAGTACTCGTAGCGCCGGTTGGCCTGCGACTCGCCAGCGAAGGCGTGCTTGAGGTTGTCGTGGGTCTTCGTGTTCTGCAGCTTGGCCATTGGGGTTTGCTCCTCCACCGCGAACCACCAGGTTCATTGCGGCTCGGACGGAGTGGTAAGCCCGCGCTCACCCCCACGGCAAGAGCCATCACTCTTCGGGGCGGTTGTGCACCAGCACCTTGGAGACGCCGTCGAAGTGCACCTCGATCTTGTCGTCGCCGAGCACCTGCGTGACCACGCCGGTGCCGAAGACCTTGTGGGCGACCCACTGGTCCTTGGAGAACTTCTCCGTCATCCGGTAGCCGTGGATGCGGGCTCCCGGCGGAGGGGCCACGCTGATCTGCTCCTCCGGGGCGGCGCTCCTCCGGGGCGACGCCTTGGGGCGGGGCGCGCTCGTCCCGCCGGTGGTCTTCTCGGCCGGAACCGGGCTCGACTTCGGCGCCCTGTAATTGTGGGTGCCGTAGCAGGTGCGGCACTCGACCTTCACGGGCTTGTTGTTCACCACCGCGATGATGCGGTGGGTGAGGTCCATACGGCAGCGCGTGCAATACGCGTCAATCTCGATCCCAGCTCGAAGCAGGGCCATTGCGGTGTTGCTCCATCGGGGGGCGCCGGTCGCGGCTGGTGCGCCCTCGCGCGACCGTGCTAGCAGCCTTGGGCCATGAGCGTAAAGCCCCCATCGACCTCGGAGTTCGCCCGCATCGTCTCCGTGATGCAGCGGCTGCTCGCTCCGGACGGCTGTCCGTGGGATCGCGAGCAGACCCTCGCCTCCCTCAAGCGCTACGCCGTGGAGGAGGCCTTCGAGGTCTGCGACGCCATCGACGGCCTCGGAGACGACGCGAAGCGGGCGATTACCGGGGCAGGTGAAGTCACCCGTCGGGCAGACGACCCCGCGGTCGCCCACCATCGCGAGGAGCTCGGCGACCTGCTGCTCCAGGTGGTGTTCCAGAGCGAGCTGGCGAGGGCCTTCGGGTGGTTCGGCATCGGGCACGTGGTGCACGACATCTGCGAGAAGCTCGAGCGGCGGCACCCGCACGTCTTCGCCGGAGAGCAGGTCGGAGGCTCGGCCGAGGTCATCGCCAACTGGGAGAAGCTGAAGCTGGCGGAGAAGGCGGGGCGCAAGACCCTCGACGGCATCCCGAAGGGGATGCCCGCGCTGCTCTACGCGCTGCGCATGGGCGACAAGGCCTCGCGGGTGGGCTTCGACTGGCCCGACGCCTCCGGGCCGAGGGCGCGCATCGACGAGGAGCTGGCGGAGTTCGACGCCGCGGTGGCCTCCGGCGACCGCGAGGCGATGACCGACGAGCTGGGCGACGTGCTGTTCTCGGTGGTCAACACCGCGCGCAAGCACGGGCTCGACCCGGAGGACGCCCTCGCCCGCACCAACCGCCGCTTCGCGGCCCGCTTCGGCCACGTCGAGGCCCTCGCGAAGGAGGACGGCCGCAGCATCGACGCGCACACGGAGGAGGAGCTCGAGGCCTACTGGCAGCGCGCCAAGGCCGACGAGCGCGCCCGCCGATGAGGCCGCGCCGCGCCGGGTGGTGGCTCGCGCTCGCCCTCGTCGGGGGCTGCGACCTCGACATGATCGAGCTGCCCTCGCGTCGCCCCTCGCTGCCGACGACGCCGTCGATGGTGCCCATCCCGGCGCCCTCGCCCTCGCCCTCGCCCGGTCCGGTCGTGCCGCCGGGGACGAGCGTGCACCTCGCGCTCGGCGCCCCGATGGACGCGTCGCCGCAGGACGAGCTGCTGCTGGTGAAGCCCCAGTACGTGGTCTCGTACAACCGCTTCCGCAACAACCCCAACTGGGTCGCGTGGCGGCTGACCGCGAGCGACATCGGCACCGTCGGTCGCACCCAGCGGAGCTTCTCCCCCGACCCGCAGCTACCGCCCGGGGTGTACCGCGTGTACCACCGGGACTACGCGGGAGGAGGCTATGACCACGGGCACCTGTGCCCGTCGGGGCAGCGCACCGCCACCTTCGAGGACAACGCGGCGACCTTCCTCACGACCAACATCGTGCCGCAGCGCCACGCCATCAACGCGGGCGCCTGGGCCTCGCTGGAGCAGTGGTCCGTCGAGAGGGCGCGCGAGGGGTGGGACCTCTTCATCGTCGCTGGCGGCCTCTGGGACCGCGCCTGCGCGACGGACCTGAGCCCCGCGGGCAACGTCGTCTCGGAGGCGTGCCCGACCGTAGGTCGCAGCCCCGACCCGGCGAGGCGCGTGGCGATCCCGGTGGCGACCTGGAAGGTGATCGTGATGGTTCCGCACGGCCGCGGCCTGGACGCGGTGGGGCCGGAGACGCAGGTGGTCGCCGTCGAGATGCCCAACGAGGCGGGCTCCGGGCGCGACTGGCGGCGCTACGTGATGACCGTCGACGCGCTCGAGGCGCGCACCGGGTACGACTTCCTCACGCTGCTCTCGCGCGAGCTGCAGGCGCGCATCGAGGCGCAGCCCTATCAGGGCAACTGAGGGGCAAGTGCCCTCCCCCGGTCAGCGCATCTCCGCAGGGCGGAGGGTATGCGCTGACCGGGGGATATTCAGGTGTCCCCAGGGGGAGTCGAACCCCCGTTCGCGACGTGAAAAGCCGCTGTCCTGGGCCTCTAGACGATGGGGACAGAGCGGCGCGCAACCTACTCGATCGCCACCCGAATGCAACACCTTCCTTCGCCCGCTCGCCGCTTGACGATCGCTCGCCCGCCGTGATGCACCGTCGCTCCCCATGCAACGCCCACCCATCCGTCCGCCCGCGCGGCGCCAGCACTTCGAGCGCCCTCCGATGCGCGTCCACACCACCACGCTCTGGGACTACCCCTCGCAGCAGCACGGGGACGGCGATCAGGGCGACAAGGCCTACGTCGGCGCCACCCCCTCGCACGTCATCTGGAACGTCCTCCATCGCTACTCGCGCGAGGGCGACGTGGTGGTCGACCCCTTCTGCGGGAGCGGCACCACCCTCGACGTCGCCCGAGAGCTCAAGCGCGAGGGCCGCGGCTTCGACCTCAACCCCACCCGGCCCGAGATCGTCCGCGCCGACGCCCGCGACCTCCCCCTCCCCGACGCCTCCGCCCAGGTGGTCTTCATGGACCCGCCCTACGGCGACCACATCGACTACTCCGAAGACCCCCGCTGCATCGGCAAGCTCTCGGCCTACGACCCGAAGTACTACCAGGCCATGCGCGGGGCCTTCGACGAGGCCTTCCGGGTGCTCAAGCCCGGCGGCGTGCTCGCGGTCTACGTCTGCGACTACTTCGAGACGAAGAAGGGCCTCGCCCCGGTGGGCTTCGGGCTCTTCTCGATCTTCACCGTGCGCTTCATCCCCATCGACATCGTGAGCGTGGTGCGGCGCAACAAGAGCCTGCTCAAGGGCAACTTCCACCAGGCCGCCGAGCGGGACAACTTCTTCCTCCGCGGCTTCAACTACCTCTTCCTCGCCCGCAAGCCCGACGAGGCGCCGCGGCGCCAGCGAGCGCGCTCAGCGCGTTGACAGGTCGGGCAGCCGCTCGATGCCCAGCTCCTCGGCGCGCTCCCTCAGCAGCACCGCCATCACCCTCGCCATCGCCAGCGGGAAGTAGACCGTCGCCGCCTCCGCCGCGAAGCCCAGCGGAAACGCCAGCACCGGCAGCGGACGGCCGAGCACCCCCACCAGCCCGAGGGTGATCCCCCGGGCGCAGAGCCAGGCCAGGGTCAGCGCCCCGAGCAACGCCACCGTGACCGCGTAGTCGCGAGGGATGCGGCTCACCAGCCCGATCATCGGCAGCGGGTTGAGCGCCCGGCCGAACGATCCTCCGTAGGCCGTCGAGGCGACCGCGGCGGGCAGCAGCGCGACCGCCCAGAGCCCCCCGAGCACCAGCAGCACGACCCGCAGCGGGCCGCTCGCGAAGAGCGCGGCGACCAGCGGCAGCGAAGGGATCACCAGCGCCGTCACCCCCTGCAGCAGCGGGAGCGTGATGTCCCACCAGCTCTGGAAGTCGGCCGCCGCCGGGGCGTGCTCCTCACCCCGGGCGCCCCGCTGCACCACCACGAACAGGTAGCTCCAGAGCGCCCCCAGCGAGAGAAGTCCCCCGACCAAGGGCACCCTCGCGAACACCGCCACCCCGATGCCGAGCGCCAGCCACGTCGCGACGTTGTCCCCCTTCGCAGGCCACTTCAGCGCCTCCACCAGCTCCGACCAGAGGGGCCGCTCGACCCGACGAACGACCTCGCCGGTGACCATCCCGCAGGCCGGGCACACCAGCAGGGTCCCGCTCCCCGCGGCCACGGCGCGACACGCGCTCTCCGGGTAGTCGGCCTCGCAGCGCCGGCAGTAACGGAGCGATGTCACGGCAGGGGTGCTCGTCATGGTCGTTGCCTCCCGTCAGGTCTTCGGGTCGGTCCAGCGGAGCCCATCCTCGCACGACCCGAGGGGCGCGCGTTTGACACCCCGGGGCCCCTGGGGATAGCCTCCCATCCGTTCATCGCCATAAGCAGATTCATGGATCTCTCCCAGTACGTCGGTGCGCTGAATCTCCTCGGCGATGAGAGCCGGCTGCGGCTGTGCGCGCTGCTCCGCGATCGGGAGCTGAGCGTGACCGACCTGGTGCGGGTCACCGGCCTCTCTCAGTCGAGGGTCTCGACCCACCTGGCGCGGCTTCGCGAGGGCGGCTTCGTGAGAGACCGGCGCGACGGGCAGCACGCCTTCTACGCCCTCTCGGTGGACACGCTGCCGGGCACCGCGAGGGTGATCCTCGACGAGGCCATCGGCGCCGCCGACCCGACGCTGGAGGGCGACCAGCGGCGGCTTCACGCGCTCGACGCCGAGCGCCGTGGCGCCCTGCCCGAGGCCTTCGCGGGGGAGATGGAGCGGCACTACTCGCCGGGGCGCACCTGGCAGTCGCTTGCGGCGGGCTTCGCGGCGCTGGCGCGGCTCGGCGACGTGCTCGACCTCGGCTCCGGCGACGGCGCGGCGGTGAGCTGGCTCGCTCCGAGGTGCCGCTCGCTCACCTGCGTCGACGCGAGCCCCCGGATGGTCGAGGCCGCGAAGCAGCGGCTCGCGCCCTACGCCCACGTCCGGGCGCTGCTGGCCGACGCGCACGCGCTGCCCTTCGCGGGGGAGTCCTTCGACACGGTGATGGTCTTCCACACGCTGACCTACGCCGAGCGCCCGGTGGGCGTCCTCGCCGAGTGCGCCCGCGTGCTCCGCCCCGGCGGGAGGATCGTCGTGCTGTCGCTCGACGAGCATCGCCAGCGGGAGGTGACCGCCCCATATGGTGAGCGCCACGCGGGCTTCTCGCCGTCGACGTTGGGCGCGCTGCTCACCCGCGCGGGGCTGCGCGTCGTCTCCTCCGAGGTCGCCTGCCGCGAACCCAGGAAGCCGCACTTCCAGGTGGTGCTGGCGATCGCCGACAAGCCCGAGTCCGAACCCCACGGTCGCGTCGACGCCGGTTGACCGCGCCCTTCCCCCCGGAGTCCCAGAGGTTTCCCCATGCATCATCCGATCGAAAAGCTCCTCCAGGAACGCATCCTCATCATCGACGGGGCGATGGGCACCACCATCCGCACCTACGGCATGACCGAGGCCGACATCCGCGCGCAGCGCTTCGCCCAGTCGAAGAAGGACCTGCTGAACAACGGCGACCTCTTCTCGCTGACGCAGCCGACGTTGATCGGCGACATCCACCGGCGCTTCCTCGAGGCCGGGGCGGACATCATCGAGACCAACACCTTCGGCGCGACGACCATCACGCAGAGCGAGTTCTTCGTCGACGACCCGAGAGAGCACGGCGGGCGCAAGGACGCGGCCTTCTACCAGAAGATCATCGACGATCCCTTCCTCCAGAGTCTGTCCTGGGAGATCAACGAGCAGTCCGCGAGGCAGTGCCGCGAGTGGGCCGACCGGGTGGGCAGCGCCGACGGGCGGCGTCGCTTCGTGGCGGGCGCCATCGGGCCGCTGACGGTCTCGCTCTCCAACTCCCCCGACGCCGACGACGCGGGCTTCCGCGTGGTGACCTTCGACCAGGTGAAGACGGCCTACGCCGAGCAGATTCGCGCCCTCATCGCGGGCGGGGTCGACCTGCTGCTGGTCGAGACCATCTTCGACTCGCTCAACGCCAAGGCCGCGCTCGTGGCCATCCGGGAGGTCTTCGACCAGGACCACAAAGACCTCCCGGTGATGATCTCCGCGGCGGTCGGCCGCGGGGGGGAGACCATGATCTCCGCGCAGACCATCGAGGCCTTCTGGAGCGCCGTGAAGCACGTGAAGCCGCTCTCCGTGGGGCTCAACTGCTCCCTCGGCCCGGACCTCATGTACCCCTTCCTGGCCGAGCTCTCGGAGAAGTCCACGGCGGCCATCTCCTGCTACCCCAACGCGGGCCTGCCCAACCCGCTGTCCCCCACCGGCTTCGACCTGCAGCCCGAGGACATGGGGCGCTTCCTCGGCGACTTCGCCAGGGCCGGCCTGATCAACATCGCCGGCGGCTGCTGCGGCAACACCCCGGAGCACATCGCGGCCATCGCGAAGGCCCTCGAGGGGAGGCATCCCCGCGACCTCGTCGTCCCTCCCTCCGAGCGCTTCATCAGCGTCCCCTCGGTCGAGGAGCCGCCGCGTCCGCTGCGGCTGTCGGGCTCGCAGCCCTTCACCCAGCAGCCCGGCGTCTTCATCATGATCGGCGAGCGCACCAACGTCGCCGGGTCGCCGAGGTTCGCGAAGCTCATCAAGGAGGGCAAGTACGAGGAGGCCGTGAGCGTGGCGCGCCAGCAGGTCGAGAGCGGCGCCAACGTCATCGACATCTGCATGGACGAAGGGATGATCGACGGCGTCGCCGCGATGACCCGCTTCCTGCTGCTGCTCGCGAGCGAGCCCGAGGTGGCGAAGGTCCCCTTCATGGTGGACTCGTCCAAGTGGGAGGTCATCGAGGCGGGGCTCAAGTGCCTTCAGGGCAAGGGGATCGTGAACTCCATCTCGCTCAAGGAGGGCGAGGAGAGGTTCCGCGAGTGCGCGAGGGCGGTGCTGAAGTACGGCGCCGCGGTGGTGGTGATGGCCTTCGACGAGCAGGGCCAGGCCGCGACCTACGAGGAGAAGATCCGCATCTGCGAGCGGGCCTACCGCATCCTGGTCGACGAGGAGGGCTTCCCCCCGGAGGACATCATCTTCGACCCCAACGTGCTCACCGTCGCGACGGGCATCGAGGAGCACAACAACTACGCCGTCGACTTCATCAACGCCACGCGCTGGATCAAGTCGAACCTCCCTCACGCCAAGGTGAGCGGCGGCATCTCGAACATCTCCTTCAGCTTCCGCGGCAACAACCACGTGCGCGAGGCGATGCACTCAGCCTTCCTCTACCACGCCATCCAGGCGGGGCTGGACATGGGCATCGTCAACGCCGGGATGCTGGAGGTCTACGAGGAGATCGAGGCGGGCCTGCGCGAGCTGGTGGAGGACGTGCTGCTCAACCGCCGCCCGGACGCCACCGAGCGGCTGGTGGACTTCGGTGAGCGGCTGAAGGCCGCGAGCGCGGGAACGACCGCGGCGGACAAGAAGGTGGAGGAGCAGTGGCGGCGCGCCAGCGTGGAGGAGCGGCTCTCGCACGCGCTGGTGAAGGGCATCGACACGTACATCGACGCGGACACCGAGGAGGCGCGGGCGAAGCTGGGGCGCCCGCTCGCGGTGATCGAGGGGCCGCTCATGGACGGCATGGGCGTGGTGGGCGACCTGTTCGGGGCGGGGAAGATGTTCCTGCCGCAGGTGGTGAAGTCGGCGCGGGTGATGAAGAAGGCCGTGGCGTACCTCACGCCCTTCATGGAGGAGGAGAAGGCCGCGATGGCGGCGGCGGGCCAGGCGGTGCGCACCCAGGGCAAGATCGTGCTCGCCACGGTGAAGGGCGACGTCCACGACATCGGCAAGAACATCGTCGGCGTGGTGCTCGCCTGCAACAACTACGAGGTCATCGACATGGGGGTGATGGTCCCCTGCGAGAAGATCCTGGAGCGGGCGAAGCAGGAGAAGGCCGACCTCATCGGGCTGAGCGGGCTCATCACCCCCTCGCTCGACGAGATGGTCCATGTCGCTCGGGAGATGGAGCGGCAGGGATTCAAGCTGCCGCTGCTCATCGGCGGAGCGACCACCAGCCGGGCGCACACCGCGGTGAAGATCGCCCCGCATTACAGCGAGCCCGTGGTGCACGTGCTCGACGCCAGCCGCGCCGTCCCGGTGACCACCAGCCTGCTGAGCGAGGACGGCAAGGCCGCCTTCGTGGCGCAGCACCGCGAGGAGTACGAGCAGCTCCGTCGCACCCACTCCGGGCCGAAGCAGAAGCTCATTCCCCTCGCCGAGGCGCGCGCCGACCGCACCCCCATCGCGTGGCGCGAGGAGGACATCGCGCAGCCGTCCTTCACGGGCGTGCGGGTGCTCGAAGACTTCCCCCTCGCCACGCTGCGGGAGTTCATCGACTGGACGCCGTTCTTCCACACCTGGGAGCTGCGCGGCGTGTACCCGCGCATCCTCGAGCACCCGACCTACGGCGAGCAGGCGACGAAGATCTTCGCCGAGGCCAACGACCTGCTCGACGAGATCATCGCGAAGAAGCTGCTCACCGCGCGGGGCGTCTACGGGCTCTTCCCGGCCAACGCGGTGGGCGACGACGTCGAGCTCTACACCGACGAGTCGCGCTCGGCGGCGCTCGGGCGCTTCCACTTCCTGAGGCAGCAGTCGGCGAAGGAGAAGGCCGAGGCGCACCGCTCGCTCTCGGACTTCATCGCCCCGAAGGAGACCGGGCTGCGCGACCACATCGGCGGCTTCGCGGTCACCAGCGGCATCGGCCTGAAGGAGCTCTGCGACCGCTACCGGGCGCAGCACGACGACTACAACGCCATCATGGTCGAGGCGATCGCCGACCGTCTGGCGGAGGCCTTCGCCGAGTGCCTGCACAAGCGGGTGCGCGAGGAGTGGGGCTACGGCCGCGACGAGCACCTGGGTCCCCAGGAGCTCATCGAGGAGAAGTACCGTGGCATCCGCCCCGCCGCGGGCTACCCCGCCTGCCCCGATCACACCGAGAAGGGCGAACTCTGGAAGCTTCTCGACGTCGAGCGCAACACCGGGATGAAGCTCACCGAGTCCTTCGCCATGTGGCCGGGCTCGAGCGTGAGCGGGCTCTACTTCGCCCACCCCCAGGCGCGCTACTTCGGCCTGGGCAAGATCGACCGCGACCAGGTGGCCGACTACCAGGAGCGCAAGGGCATGAGCCTCGACGAGGTCGAGCGCTGGCTCCGCCCCAACCTCGGCTACTGATCCCGCACCGCCCTCACTCCAGGCGCATCGGCGGCAACGACTCCCCCCGCAGGTGCGCCTCCAGCGCCTCCAGGCAGCGCCGACGGTAGGCCCCGTCCCCGGGGACGAAGTCCGCTTCGACGAGCACGTCGATCACCGGGCGCCCTCCCACGTCGAGGCCCGGGGCGACGAGGCTCGGGCGCTCTCCGCGCACCAGCGCGAGGGCGTCGTCGAGGCCCGGGGCGTACAGCGCCGCGACCTCCTCGGCGTGGGGCCGCAGCCCCTCCAGGGCCCCATCGATCACCGTCGCGAGCACCGTCTGCACCTCCCGGTCGACCCCCGCCGCGACGACCTTCTCGATGCGCCGCCGCCCGAGCAGCACCGTGGCCTCTAGCGCCACCGCGAGGCCGATCTCCTCGTCGGCCTCCCGAAGCGCCTCCCGCTCGGTCTCTCCTGCGCGCAGATGGCCGGCGACCGACACGTCGACCAGGCCGGGGTGGGTGTCCTTGGCGAGGCTGCGCCGCTGGAGCACCACCCTCGGGCCGCCCTCACCCCGCAGCACCACCCACAGGTGCAGCGCCCGGTGCCAGTCGCCGTCGCGGTGCACCTCGCGGCGGGATTTTACCTGGCCGAGTAAGGTTCCGTCCCGGTCACAGAGGTCGAAGGGTTCGTCGGGATCCTGGGCTGCCACGGCGCAGCGTACACCGCAGAGCGTCGTTGAAGCGCGGAGGCGGGTCCGCCTATCCTGCGCCCGATGAGACCTTCCCAGATGCACCGCGCCCGAGGGGTGGCGGCGGTCGGCTTCGCGCTGTCGGCGCTGACCGGCGCCGTCGCCGACGCTCAACCCGCGCCGCCTGCAGCTCCCGCGATCGACGACTCCAACACCGAGACGGCGCGGCGCTACTTCGAGGCGGGCGTGGCGGCGATGCAACGCCAGGACTGGGCCGAGGCGGTCAACGGCTTCGAGAACTCCGAGCGGCTCCGTCGCACGGCCTCGGTGTCGCTCAACCTGGGCATCGCGAGGCACCGGCTCGGGCGGCTGCTCGAGGCCCGCGCCGCGCTCAACGACTTCCTCGCGAACGCCACGCCTGCGCAGCACGCCCAGCACGACGCCGAGGTGGGCCGCCTGGTCTCGGAGATCGGCCGTCGGCTCGGGCGCATCCGGCTGACCGAGCTGCGCCCGACCTCGTCCACGGTGACGGTCGACGGCCAGCCCGCGGTGCTCAACGACGCGAGAGAGCTCACGGTGAACCCCGGGGAGCACCGGCTGCGCGCGGAGGCCGATGGCTTCGTGACCCGCGAGGAGACGATCCCCGTGGCCGAAGGGGCGACGCGCCCGGTGGCGCTGGTGCTGGTGCCGGTCGCCGCGGTGGTCCCGCCCGCCCGCGCGGCGGAGCCGAGCGCGACCCCGGCCGCGACGTCCGGGTCGCTGGTCACCCGCTGGTGGTTCTGGACCGGCATCGCGGTGGTAGCCGCCGGGGTGACCGTCGGGGTCGTCGCGGCGACGCGCCCTGACACGGTGACCGTCGCAGTACCGGGATCCACCACGGGCCGGGTTCTCCAGGGCATTCAGGGAGGGGGTCTCTCATGGTGAGGCGCGCCGCATGGGCCGCTGGGGCGCTGCTCTCGCTCGCCTCGGGCTGCTCGGACAACGTGAGCGTGAACGCGACGGCGCTCCTGGTCGTGGTCGAGGCCGACCCTGAGATGCGCATGCGCGGAGACGTGGTCACCGTGACCGTCCGCCGGGTTCGCACCGGCGGGCTCGGCATGGTGTTGAGCACGGCGCAGTTTCGACCCACCGCCGCCGGCTGGCCCTTCACCTTCGTGGTGCAGGCCCAGGATCCATCCGCTGGCGTGGAGGTCCAGGCGGAGATGACCGGCATGGGCGGCTCCGCCCCGATCTCCGTCGCGAGGGCGATCACCTCCTACACCGCCAGTCGCACCCTGGTCCTCCCGCTGATGCTCTGGGGCGGCTGCACGCCGATGCGCTGCGGAGCGCTCGCGACCTGCCAGCGACCGACGATGGACGGCCAGATGGCCGCGGAGGACTGCGCCTCGGCGATCGTCCCTCCCGGCATGCTCACGCCCTACACCCCCGGTTCCGCCGTCGGCGCCTGCGGCCCGATGCAGTTCCGCTATGGAGCGACCTGTCGGATGTACCCGGCGCCGATGGGCGATGGCGGCACCGGCGATGTGCCCCCCGTCGACGTCCCGATGGCGACCGACGTCCCGATGCCGACCGACGTCCCGGTGGCCACAGACGTCCCCTCGGACGCTCCGGCGGATGCTGGCGCGTCGGACGTCCCCGCGGAAGGTGGCGTCGATGCCGGGCTCCTCGCGGACATCCTCCGTCTCTGACCCATCCTGCCCATCGCGGGGACTGCGCGTCGTCCGTCGACTCATGGCAGTCACGGCGACGTTCCGTTAGCATCCCGGGCCGCGATGAGTGACGAGACCCCATCCCGCGAGGGCGAGCTGCTGGCTGGTAGGTATCGGCTGCAGCATCGGCTCGGGGTCGGCGGGATGGGCGAGGTCTACCGCGCCCGCAACGAGCTGGTGGGCCGAGACGTCGCCATCAAGGTGCTCCGCCCCGAGCTCTGTCGGCACGCGGAGGTCGTCCAGCGATTCCTCCGCGAGGCGCGCGCGGCCAACGCGGTGCAGCACGAGAACGTCGTCGACGTCGTCGACATGGGCACCGACAGCCAGAACGTCCCCTTCATCGTCCAGGAGCTGCTCGTCGGGAAGGACCTCGCGCACCACCTCGTGGCCCGCGGCAACCGCCTCCCGGTCGAGGAGATCCTCGCGCTGATGATCCCGGTGGTCGATGCGATCGCGACCGCCCATCAGCGCGGCGTGGTGCACCGCGACCTCAAGCCCGAGAACGTCTTCCTCACCGTCGGCAAGCAGGGCCTCGTCCCGAAGGTCCTCGATTTCGGCATCTCCAAGATCGTCCAGCCGGGCGAGGAGAAGCTCACCGCCACGGGCACCGCGATGGGCACGCCCACGTACATGTCCCCGGAGCAGGTGCAGGGCGCGAGCGACCTCGACGCCCGCGCGGACGTCTGGGCCCTCGGCGTGATGCTCTACGAGCTCGCCTCCGGGGTGCTCCCCTTCAGCGGCCCCTCCGCGGGCGCGATCTTCGTCAACATCTGCATCCGCGATCCGGCGCCGCTCTCGCAGCACATCGCGGGCGTCTCTCCCGACTACGCCCGCATCGTGGAGCGCTGCCTCCGCCGCGACCTCACCGAGCGCTATCCCTCCGCCGCGGCCCTCCTTCGCGACCTGCGGCACCTGCAGCAGCACGAGGCCATCGAGCCCACCGGGGCGCTCGCCACCCCGGCCGCGGCCTCGATCGCGGCCGCCGACTCCGAGGTCGAGCGCCTCTCCCACGAGGCCCGCGCTCACGCCGGTGAGACGATGGTCAGCGGACGATCCCACCCCGCCGCGAGCATCGAGACCCTCCCGGCGTCCCCGAGCAACACCACCGGGGTGCGCGTGCAGGAGACCATGCCGCCGGTGGTGCGCTCCTCGCCTCCTACGCGACGCACCGCGGTCTACGTGGGCTCGACCGCCGCGATCGTCGCCGCGATCGGAATCGCCGCCGTCAGCTTCGGCTCCGGGCGCGCCCCGGCGACCACTCCGCCTCGCCCTGCCACCACGCAGCCGGCCCCCCCGGCGGTCGAGCCCGTGCACGCGTTCATCGCCCCGACGGCGGTCCCCGCCGCCCCGACGGTGCTGGCCCCGGTCGTCGACGCGTCGGCGCCCGAGGCGCCTGCGCCGCCAGCCCTGCCCCTCGCGGCGGTGGCGCCCGAGCCTACGGGTCGCCGCGCTCACGGTCGTCGGCGCGCCGCGACGCCGCCCTCCACGGCGACCGTCCCGCTCCCCGTCATCGCGGCCCCTGCGCGCCCTGCCCCGGTGGGCGTGGGCACGACCGAGTACGAATAGCTCCGGCCTCCCGGTCTCTCCAGCGGCCACGACGGCGATGTGCGAAGCGCGCAACGCAGCGCCGCACCCCCTGGTGGGCAGCCCCCTTCGCACGGTGACAGCGGTGCAACCCGCCACTATGGTCCGCCGCCGCGACGGGCCCGGCGCCCGTCTTCAACCCGCACACACCCTGAAACTCTTCACACAGGATACGTGACCCCGATGAGCGAACAAGAATGGTCCACCACGGTCTCGGGCGCGCTCCGCGACGCCGCTGCCATCCGAGGCGACCGCGGGGGCTTCACCTTCGCTGACCCGCGCACGACCGACAAGCACTACAGCTGGAACGCGCTCCTCGACGCGGCCCGCGCCCGCCTGGCGGCGCTCTACGCCGAGGGTCTGCGCAAGGGCGACCGCCTCGCGATGGTCATCCCGGTGCCCGAGGACTTCGTCCTCAACTTCCTCGCGGCCACCCTCGGCGGGATCATCCCCGTCCCGATGTATCCCCCCGTCGCGCTCGGCAAGGTCGAGAGCTACGTGAAGAACGTCGAGCACATCGTCACCTCCTCCGGCGCCAAGGCGCTCCTCATCAGCAAGCAGGTCCGCCCGATCCTCGGGTCGGTGCTCGACACCGGCTCGGTCACGAAGCTCCTCCTGGTCGAGTCGCTCAACCTCGACGCCCCGCGCGCCGGCACCGAGCCCTCCATCTCCCCCGAGGACGTGTGCTTCCTCCAGTACACCTCCGGGAGCACCGCGTCGCCGAAGGGCGTCGTGGTCACCCACGCCAACCTGGCCGCCAACTGCAGGGCCATCGCGAGCGACGGGCTGCGCCTCGACCCCGACCACGACCACGGCGTCTCGTGGCTGCCGCTCTATCACGACATGGGCCTGATCGGCTTCGTGATCGTGCCGCTCTTCGGATACATCCCGATCACGTTCCTCCCGACGATGGAGTTCGTGAAGCGCCCTTCGTACTGGCTTGAGATGATGCACAAGCAGCGCGCCACGGTGACCTTCGCGCCGAACTTCGCCTACGCGCTCGCCACGCGCCGAGCGAAGGACGCCGAGATCGAGAAGTGGGACCTCTCCTGCCTCAAGCAGCTCGGCTGCGGCGCCGAGCCGATCCAGCCCGCGACGCTCCGCGACTTCGTCGCCCGCTTCTCCAAGGCGGGCATCAAGGGCACCGCCCTGCTCCCCTGCTACGGCATGGCGGAGAACACCCTCGCGATCAGCTTCGCGCGCCACGCCACCAACGAGCTGCGCGTCGACACGGTCGACGTCGAGGCCTTCCGCCAGGGCGAGGCCCGCTTCTCCGATCCGGCGACCGCGGCGCCCGGGAGCACCGTCGAGGTCGTGTGCTGCGGCGAGCCCTTCCCCGGTCACGAGGTGTCGGTCCGCGACCCCGACGGCAACGTGCTCCCCGAGCGCGTCATCGGCGAGCTCTGCATGAAGGGCCCGAGCGTCTGCCCCGGCTATTACAACAACCCCGAGACCACCGCGGCGTCCTTCAAGGACGGATGGCTCTACTCAGGGGACAAGGGATACATCGCTGACGGCGCGGTCTACGTGTGCGGCCGCATCAAGGACATGATCATCGTCCACGGTCGCAACTACTACCCGACGGACATCGAGTGGGTGGTCAACGACGTGGAGGGCGTGCGCCGAGGCAGCACCGTGGCCTTCGCCTGCCTGCCGGCGTCGGCGTCGAGCGAGCAGCTCGTGCTGGTCGCCGAGTGGGCGGGCCGCGAGCGCCCCTCCGAGGAGGCGCTGGAGGCCATCAAGAAGCGGGTCACCGAGGTGGTCGTCGGAACCATCGGGTTGAACCCCTGGCAGGTGGTGCTGATCCCGCCGGGGACGGTGCCCAAGACCTCGTCGGGCAAGCTCCAGCGCCGCAAGACGAAGCAGCAATTCGAGGAGGGCACGCTCGGCCAGGAGGCGCCCACCACGGAGAGCATGGACGCCAAGGTCGCCGTCGCGAAGCAGATGGCCCGCTCCTACGTGAGCCTCGCCAAGAGCGAGGTGGTCTCCCGCCTGCCCGATCCCGTCCGCGCCTTCTTCGGCAAGAAGAAGTAAGGCCCCACCGCCCCTCCGTCCGCTCCCTCCTCCCTCCTCTCCAGTCGAGCACCGGTGTCGGCCGTCTCCGGGTGTGCTACTCCTGCGCGCCCTATGGAGACGATCGTCCGAATCGACACACTTCGCGACCACGTTGGCGAGACCGTGACCATCCGCGGATGGCTGTACAACAAGCGCTCCAGCAAGAAGCTGGTGTTCCTGGAGGTGCGCGATGGCAGCGGCATCGTGCAGGCGATCGCGTCACGCTCCGACATCGGCGACGAGCTCTTCGCGGTCGCCGATCACATGGCCCAGGAGACCTCCCTCAGCGTCACCGGAGAGGTGCGCGCGCACCCCAAGCAGGAGGGGGTGTTCGAGCTCGCGGTGAAGTCGCTCTCGGTCATCGGCGCGGTGATCGGCGAGTACCCGATCTCCCCGAAGGACCACGGCACCGACTTCCTCATGGACCACCGCCACCTCTGGCTGCGCTCGCGCCGTCAGAACGCGATCCTCAAGGTGCGCCACGAGATCGTGAAGAGCATCCGGGACTATTTCGACAACCACGGGTTCACCCTGGTCGACGCGCCGATCTTCACGCCCAACGCGTGCGAGGGCACCAGCACGCTGTTCGAGACCGACTACCACGGAGACAAGGCCTACCTGACCCAGTCGGGGCAGCTCTACTCCGAGGCGGCGGCCATGTCCCTCGGCAAGGTGTACTGCTTCGGTCCGACCTTCCGCGCGGAGAAGTCCAAGACGCGCCGCCACCTCGCGGAGTTCTGGATGGTCGAGCCCGAGGTCGCCTTCATGGACCTCGACGGCGACATGGCCCTCGCGGAGGACTTCCTCGTCTACGTGGTGGGCCGGGTGCTGGAGAACCGCAAGGAGGAGCTGAAGATCCTCGAGCGCGACACGAAGCTGCTCGAGCGAGTGCAGGGGCCCTTCCCCCGTATCCGCTACGAGGAGGCCATCAAGGTCCTTCAGGACGCCTACGACCTGCGGAAGTCCAGCGGAACGCTGGTGGTGCAGTCCGACGGAGCGGTCGAGCGTCGTCCCGAGTTCGGCGATGACTTCGGAGCCGACGAGGAGACGGTGATCTCATCGGCCTATGACCGGCCCGTCATCGTTCATCGATATCCGGCCTCGCTCAAGGCCTTCTATTTCAAGCGCGACCCGGAAGACTCCCGGCTGGCGCTCGGGATGGACGTGCTCGCCCCCGAAGGCTACGGCGAGATCATCGGCGGCGGGCAGCGCGAAGACCTGCTGGAGAACCTGGAGAAGGGCATCGAGGCCCACAAGCTCCCTCGCGAGGCCTTCGAGTGGTACCTCGACCTGCGGCGCTACGGGAGCGTCCCCCACGCGGGCTTCGGGCTCGGCGTGGAGCGCACCGTCGCCTGGACCTGCGGGCTCGGCCATGTGCGGGAGACGATCCCCTTCCCGCGGATGCTCAACCGGCTCGGTCCCTGACCGTCCCGTCCGGACCCAGGACGAACTCCCCTGACGAGCGCCCCCCATCCGAGGGGGCCTCGGTCACCGACCGGATCGCATCCCTCACCGCGCTCCACGCGAGCGGATCATACAAGACACCGTGATGGCCGACGCCCGGGACCCTCACCAGACGTGAGCCCGAGAGCGAGGCGCTCGAGGCCTCCACCAGCACGTCCTGTTCGGCGATGACCGAGGTGACGGCGGTGCGCTTCAATCGATGGGAGGTGGCCGCCAGCGACGCGATGGCGACGCTCCCCGGCGAGAGTTCCTGGGCGAGGCGCCACGGCCAAGGGCGCGCGAGGGAGGTGCCGTGGTGGGGCGTGCCCATGGTGACCAGCGCGTCGACGTGCAGCCCCAGGTGCTGCACCGCGTGTCGCACGATGAGCCCCCCGAGCGAGTGCGCGACCACGATCACGGGCCCTGGGACCCGCGCATCGGCGATCACCGCACAGAGCCGCTTCGCGTGTCGCTCGATGGTGCCGACTGGCGTGTAGTCGAAGTTCACCTGGCGCGGGGCCAGTCCCTCCCTCGCCAGCGCGAAGGCCATGGGGCGGAAGACACCAGATGAGGCGAAGATCCCGTGTACGAAGACCACGAGGTGGCGCGCGTCGCCGTGTTGCTTGAGGGTCGGCGAGGGCTGCGGGATGAGCCATCCCTGGCGGGCGACCGCGGCCACCTCGCGGAGTACCTCGACTTCCTTCTGCCATCGTCGACGGCGTGTCATCACCATCACGGTTAGCATGCGCGGTGCCGTCAACGAAATAGACTGCGCCGTGCGAAGTCCCGGTGGCATGCGGTGAAGTTGCCGCTACGCGCTCTCATCCTCCTCGACATTGGAGGCGATCACCCATCGGTCGAGCGTCTGCCGCGCGCGGCCCGAGTCGATGGCGTTGGCCGCGAGCGTGGCGGCCTCTCGCAGGTCGGAGGTCACCTCGGCGACGACGAGGCCCGCGGCGGCGTTGAGCAGCACCGCGGTGCGCCGCGCTCCGGGCTCTCCATCGAGCACGCTGCGCACGATGCGCGCGTTGGTGATGGGGTCACCTCCCGCGAGCGCGTCGCTGGAGACCGGCTCGAGACCGAAGTCGTTTGGGGTGACGGTGCTCTCGATGAGAACCCCCTGACGGACGCTCACCACCTGGGTCGGCCCGGAGGGGCTCACCTCGTCCATGCCGCCGGCGCCGTGCAGCACCCAGGCCCTGCGCGCTCCCAGCCGGGAGAGCACCTCGGCCATCTTGCGGAGGTAGTTGGGAGAGTGCACCCCGAGGAGCTGGTGCGTCGCCCCCGCGGGGTTGGCCAGCGGACCGATGAGGTCGAAGATGGTGCGAAAGCCGAGCTCCTGCCGCACGACGCCCGCGTTGGCCAGCGCGACATGGAAGCTCGGGGCGTAGAGGAAGGTGATCCCCACCTCGCGCAGCGTCCTTCGGACCACCGACCGCGGGGCGTCGATGCGCACGCCGAGCGCCTCGACGACGTCGGCGCTGCCGGTGCGCGAGGTGACCGCGCGGAGGCCGTGCTTGGCCACGGCGACCCCGCATGAGGCCACCACGATGGCCGCGACGGTGCTGACGTTGAAGGTCGACACCGGGCCGCCGCCCGTGCCGCAGGTGTCGAGCAGGATGCCGGGCAGCCCCTCGATGGGCTCGCAGCGGCGACGCAGTGCGCGCGCAGCGGCCCTGATCTCCGTGACCGTCTCGCCCTTCATGCGTAGCGCGGTCGCAAGCGCCGCGATCTGTGCCGCGGAGGCCTCGCCGGAGAGCACCTCCTCGATCGCCTCGGTCGCCTCGTCTTCGTCGAGGTCGCGACCGCTGATGAGCGCTCGAAGCGCGCCGTGGATCATCGCCACACGCTACCACCAACGCGCGGGTCGGAGCGCGGCGTTCACGCGCCCGCGCTGAAGTCGTCTTGACAGTCCGAGAAGCGCGACGATAGCGTCCGGGCCGCGAAAACGGCGCGAGGTCGTGACCGCCGCGAAGGAGCAGTGATCCCCGATGGCCGACGAGAAGAAGAAGCCTGATCTGAAGGCTCGATTGAACCGCACCGCGGTGGGCAATCCCCCCGGAGCGGGCGCCGCCCCCGATTTTGGAGGCGCGGGCGCTGGTACGCCTTCGGCGGGGCTCGATCCGGTGGGTGAGCCGGTCATCGCGTCGTCGGGTTCAGACATCGCGGTCCCTGATTTCATCAAGCAGCAGATGGCCGAGAAGGCCGCCGCCGAGGCGCGCGCCGCCGAGGAGGCCAGGCAGGCCGCGGAGCGCTCCACGAGGGCAGCGGCCGATCGGGCGGCGCAGGAGCGGGCGCGGGCGATGGCCGCCGATCCGTTCTCCTCGTCGTCGGTCGCCGAGGCTCCCCAGGAGATCCGGCTGGTCTTCGACGACAAGGCCGTGAGCGACGCGGAGGTCGGGCGAAAGAACACCGGGGCGATCGTCGGCTTCCTGGTCGTGGGCGCCGTGGCCCTCGCGGGCGGCTACCTGATGGGCGGGTTCATGGAGACCCGCAGTCAGGGCGCGCGCACCGTGGAGGCCATCAGCGACATCCGCCGCAGCGTCGACAGCGCCGGGGCGGTCATCGCGACCATGAAGAACAAGGTCGACCACGCGGCCACCGCCGCTGGCATCCCCGCGCAGGGCGAGGAGCCCGCCGCTGGACAGCCGGCCGCCGCACCCGCGGCTGCGACCGTCGACGAAGAACTCCTCACCTGGTTCGCGGCCCAGCCGCCAGACCCGCCGCTGATGCCGGATGTCTACGCGGGCCGCGTCGGTCGCCTCCGGCCCGACCTCGTCCAGAAGCTGATGAAGGTCCAGTTCGAGCTGGCCCAGGCTTGGGGCGACCTGCGTCGTCACACGAGCGCCTCCCAGCCGAACCTGCGACTCATCCAGACCTCGATGCAGGATCTCCAGCGCGTGCGCGGCGAGTACCAGCGCCTCGGGGTGGTGTTCGCTGCCGGCCCGGAGAACGGGCCCCGGCTCATCAGCACGCTGGTCTCCCTGGGCCCGGCCGACCCCACGGGCGCGGTGCCCATCACCCCGGCGCTGCCCGGCACCCCCCCGACCCGTCAGCTCTACTCGGGCGGCGACCTCGCGGCTCCGGCTGCGATCAACACCGTCGCGATCCCGGTGTCCGTCAGCGGCGGCCTCGGCGCCGTGGCGATGGGCGGCCTGACCCGCCCGTGGTCGGAGTATGTCGCTCGGGTGCGCAACCTCCGTACGCTCATCGACACCCTCGCCCAGGACCATCGGCAGCTCGCCGACGCCCTCAGCCACGCCGGCGGCGCTCACTGAACCAACGGCTCCCTCTTTCGAGGGGGGGCTCCTACAGACTCGACGGATCTTCGGTGGCGCCTGCGGCCACCGGAGCCGCCGACGTCGCGTGCTCCGCGAGCCGCTCGAGCGCGGCGAGCTGCGGGGCGTCTTCCTCGGCGACCGGCGCTTCGCCGGCGTGGTGGACGGCCAGCAGCCGCTCGAGCGCCTCGGAGAATCCAGCGAGGTCGGTCACCTGCTCGAGGCCGGCAGCGATCGTGGCGGGTGGGATCTTCTTCGCCCGACGATAGGCGTCGAGCACCCAGCACAACCACTGGGAGTCGCGCTTGAGGAGCGCGAGCTTGAGCGCGTACTCGGCGATGCGAGCCAGGTAGCTGGCGTCGATCTCGCCTCCCGCGATGCGCTCCTCGGCCTCCTCGGCGGCGCGTCGGAGGATGCGGTCGGCCTCGGCGTACTTCCCCTGGGGGAGCGCACGATCCATGAAGTCGCCGAACATCTGCGCGATCCACGCGCGACGGACCGGCACGCTGATGCCTGGAACCGTCTCCTCTTCGCGGACCGCGGTGACCGCGTGCCCGCAGTGCGGACAGACCAGCGGCCCCTCCGGGAAGGGCGTCTTGCAGCGGCCACAGAGCCTCATCGCGCCGGTCGAGCGCGGGGCGAACTGGGAGGTCTCCATCCGGAAGAAGACCAGCTCCTGCGCCCCGAGGCGCACCCGATCTTGATCGGCAAGCACCTGCGAACCGCTCACCGGTCGCCCGTTGATGCGCGAGCCGTTGCGGCTGCCCAGATCGTGGAAGGTGACCGTCCCGTGCTCGACCACGATGCGCGCGTGCTGCCGCGAAATCAGCGGGTCTTCGATCGTAATATGACAGTCGGGGCTGCGGCCGAGAATGGTCTCCCCCGGTGGGAGGTCATGCTCCTGCAGCAGGAAGCGAAGCCGGAATCTCACCACGGTACCTGATTCTATTCGGGGCGATCTCATGGGGTCAACGCGAGAATGCTCGTGCTACCCTACCTCACCGAATGACCGCTGTCTCAATTCCCGAAGGGCAAGGCGCGTTGCGTGCGCTGGTCGACACCGTGCTGGCGCCCCTGGTCGCGAAGGACGGAGGCATCCTCCAGTGGGTGCGCCGCGTCGACAGCGTGGTCGAAGTGTCGCTCTCCGGCGCCTGCCTGGGCTGCCCGGCGCAGCGGGACACCGCCGATGCCGTGCTGCTCCCGGCGATGCGGGCGGTCGACCCGAGCGTGACCTCGGTTCGGGTCGTTCCGCGATTCTTACCGTAGCTCGTATAGCCCCGCCGTCGTTCAGAAGCCGAGGCCGCCGAGGGGATCGTCCTCGGGCGGCGGTCGGCCCGCATCGACCGGGGCCGCCGGGCCTGCGCCGGTCGGCGGCCGCAGCGTGGCGCTCGCCGCCGCGCCCGCGTCGGTGCCCTGCACGCGGCGGATCTTCCCGGTGATGCGGTCGACGATGTCGGCGTTGGAGTCGCCGGTGGTGTTGCCCGTCTCCGGCACCGCGGCGGAGGCTGCGACAGCAGTGCGCGTCGGCGCCGCGGCGACGTTGCGGCGCAGCGTCGGGAGCTGGGCCAGCGTCGCAGACTCCTCGTAGATGAGGCAGAAGGCGTTGTAGAAGGTCGTCGCGTCGACGACGTGAAGACGCGTGGTGTCGTCGCGCCACTCCACCGTCCGAAGGCGGGGGCCGTCCATCACCCGCCGGCCCGCTCCGAAGATGGTCTCGAGCTGCGTGGTGAAGTCGTCGAGGTTGATGCGCGCGCCCGCGGTGTTGCGCGCCTGCACCCGCTTCCACAGCCGGTCGTTGATGAAGAAGAAGAACTCGCGGTTGCCGCGGCTGTCCTCGTAGACCAGCATCGACTCGTTGTTGTTGTGCGTGTACTCCTCGCCGACGAACGAGGTGTCCCAGCGTCGGTGCGCCGGCACGCCGTCGAAGGCCACGTAGGTGCGCTCCACCGCGCGAATCTCCGCGTCGCGCTGCTCGACCATGCGGTACTGCTCGACCTGGCCGAGGTTGCGCATCCGCGGCGCGTAGCTCGCCCGGATCATCTGACGGAAGTACTCGATCACCTGCTCGTGGTTGATGCCCCAGCGGAGCGTACCCAGCTCCTGCGCGATGCGCGGGGAGACCGGCGGCTCGGCGACCACGGCTGCCGCGGCGGGACGGCGGGGCCCTCGGGGTGGGCGACGCGGCTGCGACACGCCGGAGAGCGCGACGGCCGACGTAACAAACGACACGAGACCCACTGCCAGAAGCTTTCGCATGGAACCTCTACTTCCCTTCCGCGGTGCGGCACCATACCTCAACCTGGGCTGGCGACACGCCCGACTCTCATCCGTCTTCGCGTGGCCCCGGGCACGACGTCACCCCGCGGCGCTCCATTCAGTTGCGCCGAGCGCCGGGCACGGCCACGATCCGCCGCGTCCGCGAAAGGCTGCATCCATGCGCATCGCCCGCTCGCTCCACCGCGTCCTCCTCCCTCTCTCCCTCGCTCTCCTGGCGCTGCCCTCGACGGCCTTCGCCGATGACCTCTTCTCGACCGCGCTGCACCGCTACGGCCTGACCGTCGCGCTCGCGTCGGCCTTCGTCGTGGGGCTCATGACCGCCGCCACGCCGTGCGTCTACCCGATGATCGCGATCACCGTCTCGGTGTTCGGCGCCCGCCGGGAGACCCGCGGGCGAGCGATGCTCCTCTCCACCTCCTTCGTGCTCGGGCTCGCCGCGCTCTTCGTCCCGCTGGGGCTCTTCGCAGGGCTCACCGGCACCGTCGCGGGACGCCTCGCGGGGTCGCCGTGGGTGCAGGGCTTCGAGGCGCTGCTGATGTTCGGCATGGCGCTCAACATGTTCGGCCTCTTCGAGATCTCGCTGCCCTCGGGCCTGCAAGACCGGCTCTCCCTGGTCGGCGGCCTCGGCGCGCGCGGCGCCTTCCTCATCGGCTTCGCGACCGGCCCCATCGCCGCACCCTGCGCCACCGCGGGGCTCGTCGGCATACTCGACTACGTATTTCAGCAGCGCGACGTCGCCGGCGGCGGCCTCGCCCTCTTCAGCTACTCGCTGGGCCTCGGGCTGCCGTTCTGGCTCGTCGGCTCGCTCTCCCTCGGCCTCCCGAAGCCGGGCCTCTGGATGGATCGCGTGAAGAGCGTCTTCGGCGTCGTGCTGATGGTGCTCGCGCTCTACTACCTCCGACACATCATCCCGGTCTTCGCGGCGCCGCCGCGGGGCTTCCCCACGAACACCTGGTTCTTCGTGGCGCTGCTGCTCGCGGGCCTGGGCCTCGGCGCCGTGCACCTCTCGCTGAAGTACGGCACCCCCACCCAGCGCGCGCGCAAGGTGCTGGGCGTGGCGCTGGCCGCCCTCGGCGGCGTGTGGCTCGTGGCCTACGAGCCTCCCGCGCCCGCCATCGCGTGGATCGAACCCACCCCAGACATCGCCGCGCTCGCACGGAGGCGGCATCAGCCCGTGCTGGTCGACTTCGGCGCGACGTGGTGCGCGGCCTGCGAAGAGCTGCTCCGCCACACCTTCTCCGACCCTGCGGTGCGCCAGGAGGCCCGGCGCTTCATCACCGTCCGCGTCGACGCGACCGAGAGCACCCCCGCCATCGACGCGCTGCAGGCGCGGCATCAGGTGCGGGGGCTCCCGACGGTGCTCCTCTTCGACACCCAGGGTCGCGAGGTCGGTCGGGTCTCCGAGTTCGTCCCGGCGGCCCGGATGCTCCAGCTCATGCGGGGCGTGAACTGACCATGCGCCTCGTCCACGCCCTTCTCCTCGGGGCCCTCGCCTCTGGCTGCGACGACCCCCCTCCGCTCCCCTTCGACGGGGGCGGAATCGACGCTGGTGAATGCGGAGGCCCCCCCGCGGAGATCGAACTCGGCACCGGGATCGACAGCTCCCTTCGCAACTACCGGGCGCTCGCCGACGGCGACCCGGTGTCCCTCGTCCCCGGCCCGCAAGGCGGTCAGCACATCTGGATCGCCCTCCGCGGGCGAGGCTTCGACCCGACCCTCCCTCGCATCGAGCTGCGCGCCTACCGCCCCTCGGACAACGTCCTCATCGGCCGCCTACGCATCCGGCTGCCCATGCTCACCGCGCCGGAAGACCCGTCGCGCCTCGCGCTCCCCTCGCAGACCCTCATCGTCGACGACCGGTCCTACTGCTCGGTGCTCGGCGGCGAGGTTCGGATCGAGCTCGACTTCAACGACCTCGCCGGACGCTGCCGCACGCTGCGCCGCACCGTCCGCCTCGTGGACATCGACCCGGGCTCGCCGGAGGCGATCCGCGAGTCGTGGAGGCGCTGCTGCACCGAGCGACTGCCACGCTGCTTCGCGCCCATGGACGCCGCGGTCTCGGGCGACGCGGTCGCGACCGACTGAGCGCTCAGCTCCCCGCGAGCGCCCGGTCGATGGCCTCGGCGGAGAAGCCCACCAGCACGTGGCCGCGCACGTCGAGGATCGGGATCGACCCCGTCGCCACGCCCGCCCGCCGCGCCTTCTCCCGCATCTCCTGCGCCGCTGCGGCGTCCTGCTCGATGTCCTTCTCGATGAAGGCCACGTGACGGCGGGTGAGGTAGGCCGCGGCCTGATGGCACGCGCTGCACCACGACGCGCCATACACGATCACCTGCGAAGGCCCGTGGGCGGTCGCCCCGGAGTCCGCGGCGGTCGTCGGAGCGGCCGAGCCGAGCGGCCCCTCGTGGCCCACGCGAGCGAGCAGCACCGTCGCCAGAGACTCCGCACGCACCGCCCGCAGCGGCAACGCGCCGCCGGTCGAAGGGGCGCGGAGGTTGGTCATCCAGATCCAGCCGGGGCGGCGAAGCTCCGGGCGCGACGGGTCTACCCGGACGAGCTCCCTCGCCGCCTCGGGCACCTCCCCGGCGCGCGTCACCGCGTGCGATTGCCCCTGCGCATCGAACCAGAAGAACACCACGTCGGTCGAGTCGGAGCGCACCGTGAAGCCCGGCTCCGGCACCGGGTCGGCGCTCACCGCACCCCCGTCCGCCGCCGTGGTCGAGGCAGGGCCCCTGCGGCAACCGAGCGCCACGGCCGCCGCCATCGCCAGAACCCACACGCTCCGATGTCGTCGCTGCGTCACGCGAACTCCTCCGACAGCTTCATCCACTCCTCGGTCCAGGTGTCGACCTTCGCGGCCAGGACGCGCTCCTCCTCGGCCCGCTTCGCGAGCTTCGCCCAGTCGTTGCCGTAGCCCTCGGTGAGCTCCGCCCGCAGCGTCGTCAGCGTCGCCTCCGAATCCGCGATCATCCGCTCCAGGTCGGTCACCCGCTTCTTCTTGCGCTCCTCCTCGCGCGAGCGCTTGCGACGCTCCTCGTGGGACTCCTTGCCCACCGGAGCGGCCGCCGGGGCCGCCGCCACCACCACCGGCTCGACCCTCGGGCGCCGGTTGCGCGCCACGAACTCGGAGTAGGTTCCCGGGTAGAGGGTCACCACGCCGTCGTCCAGGTGGAAGACCCTCGTCGCCACGCGGTCGAGGAAGCGTCGGTCGTGCGACACGACCACCACCGTGCCGTCGAAGTTGGCCAGCGCCTCCTCCAGGATCTCCGAGGCCGGGATGTCGAGGTGGTTGGTGGGCTCATCGAGCAGCAGCAGGTTGCGCGGCACCAGCAGCAGTCGCGCGAGCGCCAGCCGCGTGCGCTCGCCGCCGGAGAGGGAACCCACGGCGCGGAAGGCGTCATCCCCGAAGAAGCGGAAGCGCGAGAGGTACTGCCGGGCGGCGTCCACCACCATGTCGGGGCGCACCGCGCGGATCTGCTCGACGCAGCTCCGCCGCGGGTCGAGAGACTCCAGGTGCTGGTCGAAGTAGCCCATGTCGAGGTTGGTGCCGAGCCGCACCTCGCCCTCGTCGCCGGGCTCGCCGAGGCCCGCCAGGCGCTTGAGCAGCGTGCTCTTGCCGCTGCCGTTGGGGCCGACGATGGCGAGGCGCTCCAGCCGGCGCACCTGAAGGTCGATGCCCTGGAAGAGCCTCCGCCCGCCTCGCGCGGCCCCGAGCCCCTTCGCCTCGATGACGATCTCGCCGGAGCGGCGACCTGGGGCGAAGCGCATCCCGAGCTTCTTCGCGTCGGCCCAGATGTCCTCCGGGCGCTCGATGCGCACCAGCTTGTCGAGCATCTTGCGGCGCGACTTGGCCTGGTTGGTCCCCTGCCCCGCCAGGTTGCGGCGGATGAAGTCTTCGGTCTTCGCGATCTCCGCGCGCTGGAGCTCGAGCTCGCGGCGCTCGCGGGCGAGGTCCTCCTCGCGCAGCGTCAGGTAGGTGGAATACGGCGCCTCGTAAAGCCTGAACCGGAACAATCCCAGCTCCGCCGTCCGGGGGCAGGTCGCGTCGAGGAAGGCGCGGTCGTGCGAGACCACCACCACCGCCCCGGGGAAGCCCCGGAGGAAGGCCTCCAGCCACTCGGTGCTCTCGATGTCGAGGTGGTTGGTCGGCTCGTCGAGCAGCAGCAGGTCGGGCTTCGCGGCCAGCACCGCCGCGAGCTGCAACCTCCCCCGCTCACCTCCGGAGAGCGAAGCGACCGAGCGCTCGAGGTCCGCGTCGGAGAAGCCCACCCGGGTCGCGATCGTCGACACCTCGCGCTCCACCCCGTCGGCGCCGATGCGCTGGTAGTGCTCCTGGGCGTGCGCGAGGCGGTCGAGGTCCGCCGGGAGGCCGGTCGCGGCGCCGTGCTCGGCCTCGGTGAGCGCGTGCCGGGCCTCGCGGGCGGCGGAGAAGGGCTTCATCAGCACCTCCATCACCGTCCCCGAGGGGTCGGGCTCGTGCGACTGGTGCAGGTAGCCCACCCGCATCGAGCGCGGCATCAGCACCCTGCCCTCGTCGGGCTGCAGCTCGCCCGCGATGATGCGCATCAGCGAGCTCTTGCCCTGGCCGTTGGGCGCGACCAGCGCGAGCCGCTCGCCCGCCGCGAGCGTGAAGCACACGTCCTCGAAGAGGAGATCCACGCCGTACCCGAAGGTCACATGATCGACCTGAACGATGGTCATGGGTATTTCGGCGGAGGAATGGATGAAGGGTCGTTGGGTGTCAACGCCCGCGCAGGCCCTGGGCCACGCGCAGCACGTCCGCGAGCACCCCGGCCGCGGTCACCGCGCCGCCCGCCCCGGCGCCCTGCACGATGAGCGGGCTCTCGGAGTACCGCTCGGTCGTGAAGGCCACGAAGGACTCCGCCCCGCGGAGCCGCGTCGAGGGATGCGCCGCGTCCACCTCCGTGGGGCCGACCCGCACCTGCGCCCTCCCTCCGGCGCCGCCGGGGTCGATGCGCACGAGGTAGCGCAGCACCCGGCCCTGCTCGCGGATGCGCCCCACCCGCTCGGTGAACGCCGCGTCGTGCTCGCGCAGCCTCGCGAAGAAGCCCTCCACCGACGGCTCCGCGAGGATCTCCGCCGGAGCGAGGGGCTCGACCTCGATCTCCTCGAGCGCCAGAGGCACCCCGAGCTCGCGCGCCAGGATCAGCGCCTTGCGCGCCACGTCGAGCCCCGACAGGTCGTCCTGGGGGTTGGGCTCGGTGAAGCCCCGGGCGCGGGCCGTCTCGACCGCCGCAGACAGCGGGACGCCCTTCATCACCTCGTTGCAGAGGTAGCCCAGCGTCCCGGAGAACGAGCCCTCGATCAGCAGCACTCGATCGCCCGTGCGCACCAGGTCTTGCAGCGTCTCGATCACCGGCAGGCTCGCGCCCACGGTGGTCTCGTAGCGGTACCCGCGGAAGTGCCGCCGCGCCGCCGCCATCAGCCGCTCCCTCGCCTCCCACGGCACCGTCAGCGGCTTCTTGTTCGCCGACACCACGTGGATGCCCCGGCCCAGCGCGCCCGCGTAGACCTCGTCCATCCCGTCGAGTGCGGTGCAGTCCACCAGCACGGGCACCGGCAGGCGGCGCAGCCGGTCGAGCACCGCGTCCAGCGAGGGGGACTCGATCTTACCGTCCTCGGTAAAGTACCCTCGCCAGCCGGCGAGCTCGACGCCCTCCGGGTCGAAGACCGTGCGCTGCGACGCCGCGATGCCGACGACCTTCAGCCGAACCCCGTGGGCCCTCTGGAGGAAGGCCTCCTGCTGCGCGATCTGCGCCAGCAGCTCGGACCCGACGGTGCCCTTGCCCAGCACCATGAGGTTCACCTCCTGGTGGGCGAAGTTGAAGGCCGCGTGCACCGTGCGCACCGCGAGCGCCGTGTCGGCCGCGTCGATGGCGCACGAGATCGACCGCGAGCTCGCCCCCTGCGCGATGGCGCCCACCGCGACGCCCACGGCCCCGAGCGCCCCGAAGAAGCGCCCCGGAGCGTCGGTCATCCGGTGCATGTCCTCGGCCACGAGCGAGAGCAGCGTCACCGGGGAGCGCACCCCGATGGGCTCCAGGTCGCCGCGGTCGAACTCTGCCGCGAGCTCGCGCGACACGGCCTCCCTCGCGCCCTCGACGGCCGTCCTCGGGATGACCGCCGCCACCGCCTGCCCGTGCGCCGCCTGCGAGGTCATCCACACCGACACGCCCGCCGAGCGCAGCGCGCGCAGCACCCGCTCGCCCAGCGGCATCTCCGCCGACAGCCGCCGCAGGCGCACGTCGATCAGCGCGAGGTTCTCCAGCGAGGTCACGCAGGTGGGCCGCTCCCCGGGCGAGCGGTCGCCGCCGTCGATGCGCGTGCCCGGGGCGTCCGGCGCCATGGTGTTGCGGATGCGCATCGGCACCCCGCTCTCCATCAGCGGGATCATCGTCCGAGGGTGGAACATCCTCGCCCCGAAGCTCGCCAGCTCGAGCGCCTCCATGTAGCTCATGCGAGCGATGGGGTAGGCGTCGCGCACCAGCCCCGGGTCGGCGGTCATCACCCCGGAGACGTCCGTCCAGATGTTGACCTCCGAGGCGCCGAGGCCGCGCGCCAGCAGCGTCGCGGTGTAGTCCGACCCGTTGCGCCCGAGCGTGGTGGTGCGCCCGTCCGGCGTCTGACCGATGAAGCCCGTGTGCACCGTCACCGGCGCCGTCCATCCCGCGAGGAGCCCGTGGAGCTTGCGGCGGCTCTCCTCCCAGTCGACGAGCGCGTTGCCGAAGCGGGCGTCGGTGACCAGCCAGGTGCGCGCGTCGACGAAGCTCGCGGGAATACCCTGGGCGGTAAGCAGCAGCGACACCACCGTGGCGCTCAGCCGCTCCCCGAAGGACATCACCAGGTCGAGGGTCTGCGTGGTGCGCTCACGTAGCAGCGACACGCCCGTGAGCAGCCGCCGAAGCGGCACCAGGAGCTCGCGCACCACCGGGGTGATCTGCGGCCGCTCTCCCGAGAGCCCCCTCGAGCGCTCGATGGACTGGAGCACCATCAGCCCGTTGGCGGTGGCCACGTCGGCGACGAGGTCGACGATGCGCTCGGCCCCGAGGTCGTCGCCGCGCGAGGCGAGGTCGGCGGCCTCGATGAGGTGGTCCGTCGTGTCGCCCATCGCCGAGACCACCACCGCGAGCGGCCCCGCCGGGACCTCCGCAGCGATCAACGACAAGACCTGCGAGAGCCGCTCCGGGGTGCCCAGCGACGAGCCCCCGAACTTCATGACGCGAGGAGGGGTCACCATGCGAGCGGGAGGTATCCCGCACAGGCCCGCCCACGGGCAACCACCGAACGCGTTGACCCCGCCAGCGCGATGGGACATCCACTCGCCTCGTGAATCGTTCCCTTCGCGCGCTCCTGGCCCTCCCCGCGTCCGAGCCGCCAGCGACCGCCGCCGAAGGGGGCCGCGAGAGGTTGGTGGTTCTCCCATGAAGACGTTGGAAGTCGGCGGACTGCGCGTCCGCACCGCCGGGCCGGTCGCGGGCCCCGCGGTCATTCTCTGTCACGGCTATGGCGCCCCCGGCGACGACCTCTGCGGCCTCGCCTCGGTCATCGAGGCGGGCCCTGGCGTCCGGTGGTTCTTCCCCGAGGCGCCGCTCGACCTGGGCGGCGGCGCTCGCGCGTGGTGGCCCATCGACATGGTCGCCATCCAGATCGCGCTGATGCAGGGGCGCCCCCGGGTGTTCGACACCGAGGCGGTCCCCGAGGGCATGGGCCCGGCCCTCTCACGCACCTACGCGTGCCTCCAGGCGCTCATCCGCGACCACGGCGTCGACCCGGCGCGTACGGTCCTGGGCGGCTTCTCCCAGGGCGCCATGGTGACCACCGACCTCTTCGCCAACAGCCCCGAGCGCTGGGCCGGGCTGATGGTGCTCTCGGGGACGCTCCTCGCCGGAGGCCGCTGGCGCCCCGCCCTCGCGCAGAACGTCCGCGACCGGCCCATCTTCCAGAGCCACGGCCGACAGGATCCGATCCTGCCCTTCGCGGTCGCCGAGGAGCTCCACGAGCTGCTCGTCGAGAGCGGCGCGGCCGTGGAGTGGGTCCCCTTCAACGGCCCCCACACCATCAGCCAGGGCGTGTGCTCCCGCGCAGGTACCTGGCTGCAGTCGGTGCTTCGCTAGAGCCGCGCCCTCGCCCGAGAGACCGCCGACTGCACCGCCGCGTGCGTCTCGGCGCTCAGCCGCTTGGTGGTCTGACCCGCCGCGGGAATGATCTCTCCGATCGACATCGCGACCGTGATGGAAGGCTGCTCCAACAGCCGTCGGCCGTGCTGCCCGAGGGACTCCTGCCAGTAGATCGCCTCGGGCTCGCGGTAGGCGAGGCCCACCGGCAGCACCTCGCCGCCCGTCCTCGTCACTGCCAGGAAGGCCCCCGCGTGGAAGGGGCGCACCTCGTCGCCGGGGTACGTGGTCCCTTCGGCGAAGACCGTCACGACCCGGCCCTTCGAGAGACGATCGGTCACGCGACGGATGGACGTCGCCCCGCTCGTGCTGCTGCTGCGGTCGACGTAGAGCGTGTCGGCGATGGCCGCGAGGCGATCGACCAGGGCCCAGCGCTGCAGGTCGTCCTTGGAGAGCATGCTCCCCCCGAAGCGGGAGAGCAGCACCAGGATGTCGAGCATCGAGCGGTGATTGGAGACCAGGAGTCGCCCCTTCGAAGGGACGGGAGGAAGCGTCGAGATCGAGGGGTCGTCGATCACCCGGGCTCCGATCGCCGCGAGCATCCGCCGGCTCCACGAGCGGACGTAGGCGTCGCGACGCTCGACGGACACGCCGAGCAGTCGGCCCTCCAGCCAGAGCGCGCCGCACTCCGCGCCGGTGACCGAGGCCAGGCCGAGAGTCCTCAGCCCCGCGCGCGCCGAGCGGATGATCGAGTGGGCATCCATCGGGCGACAGCGCTACATCGACGCCCCGGCGGGGCGCAATCAGCGAAGAGAGATCATCGCCGAGCAGGCGCCCGCAGGCCCTGAGCGACGGGAGGGGATGCCACGGTCGAGGGCCCAGCCGCGGCCGGTGCACTGGTACCACTCGCTGTCGAAGCGGCTCTGGAGGCAGGTGCGACCCGCCATCTCTCGGCCGTACGTTCCGCTGAAACAGCTCGCGACCGGGGCCGTCATCGCCGGGGTCATCGAGGGGGCGGCCGTGCCATTGGCGCAGCCGAGCGGGGTCGTCGAGGGCACCAGCTCGGCGCGCACCGTGATGCGATCGGACCAGCCCGCGGAGCCGCGCCCGAAGAGCTCGCGGGTGATCACCGGAGAGGCGTCGATGATTGGCCGACCCGCCGCGCGCTCGACGCAGATGTTGGGGCCGACGTCGGCGACCTGCGCAACGCACCAGCGGCCGGTGCGGGGGTTGGTCACCCGGACCCGGGCGCGGCAGCCGAAGCGCCATGAGTCGGCGATGTACATCCAGCGCCCGTCCGCGATGCCGGTGCAGGCCATCCGCTGCGTGTCGACGCCGCCGCCGAAGCTGGTGATGAAGTACGTGTTGTCCGATGGGATGGTGCGCCCGGCGATCTCTCCGCGAGTGGGGCAGTAGTGACCGCCCACGGTGAGCTCGCTCACCACCGACGCGGAGACGCCAGCGCCCTCCCCCTCCCCCTCGGAGAGCGCGTCGTCGCTGCCGTAGCACCCCGCGACCATCGCCATCGACGCCAGGCCCAGCAGCAACCGCGACTTCATCTCCGCCATGCGCACGCTCCTCGGTCCGCGCGCTGCAGCCCGTGTGCCGCATGAGTGGACTGCGTTTTCAGCCCGATTCGAGGTGGTCATGGGAGCCCCAGGACACAGCGCACCCATCGGAGCAGAAAGTGACCGAATGACGCCGCCCACGCGGTGCGTCATCGGGATAGAGTGAGCTCCGTGCGAACTTCCAGCGCGTGGGTCTTGTGTGCGTTCACCGCAGCGGGATGCGGGCTCCAGAACCCCGGGGTGCGGGTGGCCGCAGACGTCGTCCCGATGACGCTCACCGACGCTGCTCAGGAGCTCGACGTCCCCGTCGATGGCGCCATCGCGAGCGATGAGGGCCTCGCTGACGAGGGCCTGGATGTCGGCGAGGACGTGCTCGCCGACGACGTGGGTCCCGACGCCGCCGAGGCCGACGCGGCGGACCTCGATGTCCCGGATGGACCGGGAGACGATGCACCCGATGCCGCGATGGACGATGTGCTCGACGCCGCGACGCTCGACGCTCCGATGGACATCCCCGACGCGGCGGACGCCCCCGTGGACGCTCCCTTGGACGCCCCCGTGGACGTCCCGGTCGACGCGCCTCGCGATGTCGGGACGGACGTCCCGGCCGTGGACGTCGGGACGCCCATCCGATGGAACGTCAGCGATGGCGACGCGCACACGACGCCGTGGAGAGAAGGCACTCCGCCGAGCGACTCGATCCGAACGCTCTACTGCCCACCGGGGCAGTTGCTGGTGGGGCTCACCACCTGGTCGGGCTTCTATGTGAGCGGTCTCGCTCCCTGGTGTGCCCGGCTCGACGCCGATGGCACCCTCGGCATGGCCGTCCGCGGCGCTCGCCAGGGCGGCACCGCCGGCGGTGACGAGACCGACCTCTGCCCGGCCCGCCAGGCCATCGTGCGCTTCACCATCAACTCCGGCGGCGTGGTCGACCGGCTGCAGGCGACCTGCGCGCCCCTTGCTGGCTGGCTCGCTCGGAGGGAGCTCGGAGCGGCGCTACGGAGCCACGGAGACAGCACCGGCGGGTCCCGCCACCAGGACGACTGCAACGCCGGCTACATGGGCCAGGGCTTCGAGCTGCGCACCGGGGACTACCTGCTGATCCAGCGGGTGCTGAACCTCCGGCTGCGCTGCGCCCGCGTGTCCGATCACTGACCCGCGAAGGCGACGTCGAGCGCCTGCGCGAGGTCGTCGAGCAGGTCGTCGGAGGACTCGATGCCCACCGCGAGGCGAACCAGGTTGTCGGGAATGCCGACCGCGACCCGCTCCTCCGGGCTCATCTCGTAATAGGACATCAGCGCGGGTTGTTCGATGAGCGTCTCGACCCCGCCGAGCGACGGGGCGATGGCGGCCACCCGACATGCGTCGACGAAGCGCTCGGTGCGCGGGCCGTCACCCTTCACCAGGAAGCTCACCACTCCCCCGAAGCCGGACATCTGCGCGATGGCCACGCGGTGGTCGGGGTGGCTCTCCAGCCCCGGGTAGAACACCCGCTCGATGCGCGGATCGGTCTCGAGCGCGCGGGCGAGCGCGAGCGCCGAGGCGTTCTGCCGGGCCACGCGCAGCCCGAGGGTCTTCATCCCTCGCAGGAGCAGGTAGGCCGCGTGGGGGTCGAGGACGCCGCCCATCACCCCACGGAAATCACGGATCGCGTCGACGAGCGCGGCCGATCCGCTGACCGATCCGGCGAGCAGGTCGTTGTGGCCGCCGAGGTACTTGGTGGCCGAGTGGATCACCAGGTCGACCCCGTGCTCGATCGGCCGCTGGTTGACCGGCGTCGAGAAGGTCGCGTCGATGATGAACTTCACCGACGGGAAGGCGGCCTTGATCGAGCGCAGCGCCTCGAGGTCCACCACGCGGAGGTAGGGGTTGGTCGGCGACTCGGAGATCACCACCCGGGTCTTGCCCGGGACGATCGCGCGCTCGATCGCCTCGGGATCACCGGGCTCGACCACCGTCGACTCCACGCCGAAGCGAGGCAGCACCCCGGTCACGAACTGACGGGTGCGCCGGTAGCAGTCGCGGGTGAGCACCACGTGGTGGCCCGAGCGCAGCATCGCGAGCAGCGCGGTGGTGACGGCGGCCATGCCCGAGGAGAAGAGCGCGGCGTCCTCGGCGCCGTCGAGGTCGGCGACCTTGCGCTCGGCGGCGCGCACGGTGGGGTTGCCGTAGCGTCCGTACTCCTCGCGCTCGACCTCGCGGCGGTGGTGTCGCCCGAGGGCATCGCCGTCCTCGAAGGTGTACGTCGACGTGAGCGCCAGCGGCGTGGTCAGCGAGTCGTACGCGTTGCGCCGCGACTCGCCCGCGTGCACGGCGCGCGTCTCCAGGGACTTCTTCTCGCTCATCGCGGTCTTCGCTCCTGTCAGGAGTTGGGTCGTCGCGCGGGGGTGATGTGCAGCCGGGTGGCCGCCTGTTCGTAGAGCCCGACGCAGCGCAGGTGGGCGTCGCGCGCCTCGTTGAGCAGCCGCCGGCTGCGGTCGAACATCTCGTTCATGCGACGAACCTGCTCCTCGCCGAGCCTGCCGCCGTCGCTCGGGAGCAGGGCGCGCAGCTCGGCAGAGATCTGCTGGGCGTCGTGGGCGCCTCGGTAGGTCGTCACGCAGGACTCGCGCAGGTCGCTCGCCCCGGGGCTGCGGGGATGGAGGCCCTCGAGCGTCCGTATCGCCCGCTCCTCCTCGTCGCCGGGGCGCGCCCGGATCACCCCGGAGATCGCCTGCACGACGGCGCGCAGCTCGGCCTCGTCGGAGAGTTCGAGCGGGTCGTGGAGGCGGTCTTCGTGGTCGGGGCCGTTGCGCGCGGCGTAGAGCAGCAGCGGGATGGTCACCGCGACGGCTCCCAGCGCGACCAGCGCGCCGATCGAGCGCGCGGGCTTCTTCTTCGGTCCGTCGACGTCGTCTGGATCGGTCGACACGGTCCTAGACCGGCGGGACCATGTGGTGCTTGCGGGGCCGCGGCTCGCGCTTGGTCTTCAGCCGGGCGAAGCGCCGCGAGAGCTCGGCCCGCAGCCCCTCGAAGGGCACCACGGCGTCGATGACCAGGTCGCTCGCCAGCTTGTAGAGGTCGACGTCCTCCCGGTACTCCTCGCGGAGCTTCTTCACGTACTCGTCGCGCTCCGCGCCCGCCGGCACCTCCTGGATCTTGTTGTAATAGACCGCGTTGACGGCCGCGCTCGGGCCCATCACGGCGATGGAGGCGGTGGGCAGCGCGAGGCACGCGTCGGGCTCGAAGGCTGGCCCACACATCGCGTAGAGCCCTGCTCCGTAGGCCTTGCGCACCACCACCGAGAGCTTCGGCACCCGGGCCTCGCTCACCGCGGCGATCATCTTGGCGCCCGCGCGGATGATGCCCTCGCGCTCGACCTTGGTGCCGATCATGAAGCCCGGCACGTCGGCCAGGTAGAGCAGCGGGATGTTGAAGGCGTCGCAGAGCCAGATGAAGCGCGCGGCCTTGTCGGCGCTGTCGACGAAGAGCACGCCGCCCTTGTACCAGGGCTGGTTGGCCACGATGCCCACGGGCTGCCCGTCGATGCGCGCGAAGGCGGTGATCATCTCCTGCGCGAAGAGCTTCTTCACCTCGAGGAGGCTGTCCTTGTCGACGATCTCCCGGATGAAGTGAAACATGTTGAAGGGCTTGTTCTCGTCCACCGGGACGATCTGCTCCAGCGTCTTGCCGCTGGCGTCCGGCGCCACGGACTCGATGCGAGCAGGGATCTCATCGAAGTTCTGGGGCATGTACGCGAGGTAGCGCTTCGCCCAGGCGATGGCCTCGTCCTCGGACTTCACCAGCACGTCGCCGCAGCCGGAGACCGAGCAGTGCATCTTGGCGCCGCCCATCTCCTCCAGCGTGACCTTCTCGCCGATGACCATCTCGGCCATGCGAGGCGAGCCCAGGTACATGCTGGCGTTGCCCTCGACCATCACCACCACGTCGCAGAAGGCCGGGATGTACGCCCCGCCCGCGGCGCTCGGCCCGAAGAGCAGGCAGAGCTGCGGGATCTGTCCCGACATCTGCACCTGGTTGTAGAAGATGCGCCCCGCGCCGCGCCGGCCCGGAAACATCTGGATCTGGTCGGTGATGCGGGCCCCGGCGGAGTCCACCAGGTAGAGCAGCGGGCACTGGAGCTCCTTCGCGATCTCCTGGATGCGGAGGATCTTCTCCACGGTGCGCCAGCCCCACGACCCGGCCTTGATGGTCGAGTCGTTGGCCATGATCGCGACGGTGCGGCCGTGGACCGTGGCGGTGCCGGTGACGACGCCGTCCGCAGGGAGGTCGTGGTCGACGTTGTTGGCGAGCGCCGCCTCCTCCTCGAAGGAGCCCTCGTCGATGAGCCGCGCGATGCGCTCACGGGCGAAGAGCTTACCCTCCTTGGTATTCTTCGCGTGATACTTCTCGGCCCCGCCGCGCTGGACGCGCGCGAGGATCCCCTTGAGTCGTGCGTCGGACATGGCGCTTGCCCTACCGCAACCCTCGCGAGATCCGCAAGGGTCGCGGCGGGGCGCCGCCCCGGGGGGTGTGATGGCTAGAAGAGCTGGACCGAGCGGGAGAAGGCGATGCGCAGGCCGATGGTCGTGTCGTGGCCGAGGCCCCACGCCTGTCCGTTGACCGTGCGGGCGAAGAGGTCATAGCCGAGCGTGAGCTGCAGCGGCTGGAAGAGCGGGATCGAGAGGCGCCCCGAGGCGCGCACGATCTGGCTGTCGGAGTTGCCCGGGTCGCTGAGGGTGTACTCCACCGAGAAGCCGCCATCGATGTTGCGGCCGCCGATGGTGAAGAGGGTGCCGGGGCGCGCGACGAGCGAGCCGACGATGGCGAACTCGGCCTTCGAGCCGGCGACCTGGCTCGGGGCGAGGGCCTCCTGCCAGTTCATACCGGCGGTGAGGTTGAGGGTCATGCGCTCGAGGAGCTCGAAGCGCGCGCCGACCGTGGGGCGCAGCGTGAGGTGGTGGTAGTCCGGGTTGCGGGGCGACGGGGGCCCGTCGATCTCGGTCTCCACGAATCCGAGCGCCACCGGCAGCGGGTGGAACCACTTCCGATCACCGCGGAACCACCGCCACGTGAACGCGGTGTTGTACGAGATGAGGTCGAGGTTCTCGTCGAAGGGCCCGGTGGCGGGCGACGGCGCGGCCATCGTCGGCGACGGGGTCACCGAGGCGCGGCCGTACTGCAGGCGCAGCCCGTTGTCCCAGGTGAAGTAGGGGTTGTCGGCGTCGGCCCGCACCAGCGAGTCGATGCGGAGGTTGTTCGACTGCGCGCGAGAGAGCTGCGGCACGTCGTACCGGAGGCCCGTCCCCTCGAAGGGGTTGGCGGCGATGGTCGTCGAGGTGAAGCCGACGTCCGTGGTCCAGCGGAAGTTCCAGCGGGTGTGGTCCGCCGGGTCGCTGGGCGCCTCGGTGATGTCGCCCGTGCGAGGGATGTTGAGCCACGCCAGGAAGGTGTCCTGCAGGCTGCGCGCGTTGAAGCGCTGGTACTCCACCCCGTCGCCCACGCCGCCGTCGCCGCCCGTGGCGACGAAGCCGGTGGTGATGATCCGGTACTGCTGCGCGTCGTCGATGAGCCGGCCGTTGATCTTGGTGCCGTCGTCGCTCACGCCTCGGAGGTAGAAGCCGTCCGCGCGGGCCGAGGTCGCCAGCGCCTTGAGCACCGCGCCGGTGACCCGGGCGACGTGCAGCGAGTCCTCGAAGGGCAGCGCGGCGGCGATGGTGAGCGCCGTGACGTTGCCGTGCAGCGGGAAGAGCCCGGTCGGCTGCCGGACGGCGCCTCGGTTGATGATCGCCACGTCGGCCTCCGCGCGGTCGCGGAGCACGTCGAGCAGCAGACCCGCGAACTGATCGCGCGTGAGGTCGGCGCTGAGGTGCCCGCCCGGCATCGGCTGCGAGTAGGTGGTGCAGAGCCACTGCCGCGTCGAGTTGACGAAGGAGGTGACGCCCTCCGGGGCCGTCCCGGCGCGCGCCGCGCGGGCCACCCGGGCGGCGCCGGGCTCCAGCACCAGGGCGTTGCCCGGTCGCGTGGCGACGATGGGCACCCCCGAGCGCGCCGTGTGGACGGAGCCGGTGCCCGCGGGGAGGTCATGCACCACGATCGCGTCGGGGCCCTCGGCCGCCTCGAAGAGGTCGGCCAGCGTGAGCGCCTGCTCGAGCTCGTGGCGGGCCCTCGGGTCGATCACCACGATCACGTGCGCCGCGCCCGCGGTGCGCGCTGCGGTCACCGCGCGGGGCAGCGCCTCGTCGAGCGGATCGAGCGTCAGCCCGGCCGCGCGGTCGCGGGCGAGCAGCGGCAGGGCCGACGGGTCGACCATGGAGACGATGGCCACGCGGCCTGAGGGCGAGTCGACCAGCACCGGCGTGTCGTCCGCGTCCTCGACGACCTCGCAGAGCTCGCGGTGCGTCGCGTCGCAGTGCAGGTTGGAGAGCACGTGCCGGAGGTTGCGCGCCCTCAGCGCGCGGAGACCGGCGACGATGGGCGCGCGATCGGCCGAGAGGTCGCGGTGGCCGAAGGCCATCACCCGGATGCCGCTGGCCGCGATCGCCGCGGTGAAGGCGTCGACGTCGTGCTGCACCGTGAGGCGGGTGATCGCCGAGGGGCCGAGCAGATCGCCTGCGTCGAAGGCCAGGGCGTCAGGCTCGGCCGCGAGCTGGCCGGCGATGGTGGCGAAGGCCGGCGCCGTCGGGGAGTCGCCGCAGACCAGCGGGCTGAACTGACCGTTGATGCCCGAGGTGATCGCCACCCGGAAGGGCGGGGGCGGCGGGGGCGGCGGGGGTGGCGGCGGCGGCGGAGGCGGCGGCTCGGGAGCGGCCACGGGCGTGACCTGCGCGGCGGGCCCCGTCGGCTGCCCGGGGCGCGTGGGGCGCGCGGGCGCGGCGGTCGGCCGAGTGGGCGTGCCGGGACGAACCGGCGGCGTCGGAGTGCGCGGCTGCGCGACCGCCACCGAGGTCATGGCCATGCACCCGAGCAGCCCCACAGACCCCAGAGTTCTTCGTCGAAGCTTCATGGACTCAACTCCCCTCTCTCTTTGATTCATTTGACCACCCGCTTGAGGCGACGAGCGAGCGGCGCCTCAGACGCCCCCCCACCGGGGGCATTCACATCACCCCTACTCGCCGCGGTAGACCGGCTTGCGCCCTTCGCTGAAGGCCGCGAGCGCCTCGCGGCGGTCGCTCGACACCAGGGTCTTCTCGTAGCAGCGCGCCTCGAGCAGAAGGCCCTCGGCCAGGTCGAGGTCGGCGCCGCCGTCGACCGCCTCCATGGCCGCCGCGAGCGCGATCGGGGCGCCGCTCGCGAGCGGGGCCACCAGGCGCTTCGCCGCCGCCAGCGCGGTCTCTCCGGGCATCGCGAGGGCGGTCACCAGCCCCAGCGCCAGCGCGTCGTGCGCCGCGTAGCGCCTCGCCAGCAGGATCATCTCCTTCGCCCTCCCGGGGCCCACCAGCCGGGGCAGCCGCTGGGTGCCGCCCGCGCCGGGAATGATCGCCAGCGAGGTCTCCGGGAGACCCACCACGGCGCCCGCGCTGGCGACGCGCAGGTCGCACGCCAGGGCCAGCTCGAAGCCTCCGCCAAGCGCCACGCCCTGTATCGCCGCGACCACGGGCTTCGGGCACGCGTCCACGGCCCCGAAGCTCTCCCGATACAGGCCCAGCAGCGCCCGCACGTCGTCTTCGGTCATGCCCTGGCGCTCCTTGAGGTCGGCGCCCGCGCAGAAGGCCTTCTCCCCAGAGCCCGTCAGCACCACCGCCCGCACCGCGGGATCAGCGGTGAGCGCGCGAAACACCGTCCCGATCTCCTGGAGGAGCACCCGGGAGAGCGCGTTCATCCGCTCGGGACGCTGGAGGGTGACGACGGCGACAGGGCCGTCGAGCTCGAGGGAAAGCGCGGTGTACGGAGGAGTGGCTTCAGACATGGCGCCCCGGATTACCGGAACGCCGGTCTTCAATCAAGCCAGGAATCGCCCCGACGGCCCCGCAGTTTCTGAGGAATGTACTCCTCCGTGATGAAGCGGATGCCTCGGGAGGAGAGGGCCTCGAGCTCGTACTTCTTCTGGGTCTTCTTCATGAGCGCCAGCTCTTCCTGCCAGCGCTTCGAGGCGAACCAGTCGTAGCGCATGAGCTGCTCGATGCGGGCGCTGTCTTCGTCCTTCAAAGCCATGGAGACGTTGGCCTGGAGGTTGAACTTCTCCGCGTCCGAGCTCATCAGTCCGAGGAAGCGCGCCTGCGGCACCGCCATGCGCATCGACTCGTACGCAAGGTTGATGCTCCCCTGCTTGATGACCGAATAGATGTAGAAGCCCCACGGGTCGTTGTCCGTGAGCACGTAGAGCGGCAGCTTGAGCTCCTCGTGCATGCGGCGCAGCAGCCTTCGCGTGCCCCGGGCGGCCATGCCGCTGCCGTGCAGCAGCATGCAGTTGTTCTTCTGCCAGAAGCGGTCTTCGTTGAGGCGCGCCCACACGGCGCCCTTCTCGATGAAGAGGATGTACTCCGCCTCGGTCTTCATGAACTCGATGCGGTTGTCCTCGACGATGCTCGGGATGCTCCAGCCGCCGGAGCCCATGCGCCGCAGGTCGATGGTGTCACCCGTGTCTCGGATGGTCATCGGACCCACCATGGCGCCGCGGTTCTCCGCGCGCAGGTGCAGCTCCTCGCGGAGCGCGTCGATGGTCACCTCGAGGTCTTCGATGATCGGGTCGCTCTCGGCCTGCTCCTCGAAGGTGTTCTCCTTGGTTCCAGCGACCGAGTGCTTGGCGCCGTAGTAGATGTCGCGAATGGAGGTGGTCGCCCCCGCCTCGATGAGCTTCTTGCAGTGCTCCGCGATCAGGAACGTCTGCATGAACAGCTTGGCCTGCTTCAGGTGGAAGAAGTTGCGCGACTGCCGCGACTCCCCCAGGCGGATCAGGCCCGCCTCCTGATCGAAGCTCACGTTGGAGAGCGCCCGCACCGGGATGCTCAGCGCGGGGTTCTTCCCTCTTCGCACCTCCGCCAGCGCGCTGAACGCGAGGTCGGTGATCTTCTGCAGCGTGACCCGGTCGCGCTCGCCGATCTCCCGGGGCGCCTCGGTGGCGGTCTCTTCGGAGACGGCCTTGTTCGCAGGCGTCGTCCCGGCGGGGGTCTTCTTCCTTGTCGCCATTGGATTGCCTACTTCCTTCCCGACTTCGGTCGCATCTTCAGCACCAGCTGCCGGGTGTTGCCCGGCGTCACGTCCTCGAAGGGACTCCCCTCCCCGTCATCGGACATCTCCGGCGGGCGATCGGAGGGCCGCGCCTCCACCGGAGCCGTCGACTCCGCCGCGCTCGCGTCGGCCTCCGCGGGGATCTCCTCGCCCCCTGCTTCGACGGCCCCGCCCGCGCTCGGGGCGCCGCCCTCCACCGGTGGGAGCGCGATGCGCACGTGGTTGGGCAGCGCCGCCTCGAAGTCCTTCTTGACGCTCTCTTCAGACACCTTGGTGATGCTGTGGATCGAGGCCGCCAGCTCCACGATGTACTTCTCGAACAGCGTCTTTCGCTGCGTCTCCCAGCGCTCGGCCTGCTGGGCCTTCACCCAGGTGCCGAGCTTGCGCCCGCACTCCATCAGCGCCAGCCGGATCTCCCGCACCACCTCGTCGTAGTGAGCGACGGCCTCCTTGGCCTCGCTGGTGAAGGGCACCCACACGCTCGCCAGGTGCACGAAGATCGCCAGCGGCCCGACCGGCAGCTCGCCCTTGCGCTGCTGGAGCCCATAGGACTTCCAATCGACCTTGAGCACCGCCTCGTGGATGGCGCAGGCCCTCGGCTGGTAGAGCAGCGGAACCCGGTTGGCGAAGCGCAGCACGTCCGCGGAGTCTTCTCGGGAGAGGGTTCCGCCGAAGGCCACGCCCGCCTCGACCACGAAGGGGTTGCCGCGATACACCGCCGGGGGGCGGGTGTGCGAGGTGAAGAACTCTCCCTTGAAGCGTCGGCGCAGGCCCTCCATCACCAGCGCCTCGCCCACCGGGACGATGCAGTTGGCCGGCGGCGGCAGGATCTTCACCTGCGACTCGTGGAGCGACTGGTAGAGCTTCTCCACCATCATCGGAGTGACGGCCTTCGCCTTCAGCGTCGGCTCGAGGCCCGCCTTGCGGATCACCAGGTCGGCCAGAGGCGTCGAGAAGCCGGTGCCCTCCTCCATCACCTCTTCGCGCAGGTTGCCGTCCGAGCGAGCGACCTTCGACGCGAACTTCTTGATCGGCGGCAGCGCCGCGTTGGAGGCCACCATCGCTGCGTGGAGCGCCTCGATCTTCATCGCGTCGACCCGCGCCGCGAGGGCGTTGGGGTCGATGCCCGCGCGCTTGCACAGCTCCTCGGCCACCGCGTGCGTCACCCGAGAGAACTCCTCCATCAGGGTCTGCGCCACGTGCCGCTTGCCCGACTCGTGGAGGATCTTGATGAGCATCCCGAGCTCGACCCCGTGCGGGTGCGGCTTGATCTCCTGCGCCTCCGGGGGGAGCAGGTCGCTCACCCTCGGGAAGTGCACCGGCGCGCCCTTCGGGGGCTTGTACGTCAGCTCGAGGTGCGGATTGGCGACGACGGTCTGCTCCAGGTACGCGTCGACGGAGGTGCGGCCGCCGCGATAGAGCCCCATCAGCTCGATCTCGACCGAGGTGCCGTGGTCCTTCTCCCAGGTGACGGTGTCGTTCTTGTCGTTGAGCTGCTTGGGCTCGTTGGTGCGCGAGTCGATGCGCACCTCGACGCGCCACGCCGGGCGCCCCTTGCCGATCTTGCTCACCACCACCACCGGCTTGCCCGTGGTGAGGTGGCCGTACATCCCCGCGGCGCTGATGCCGATGCCCTGCTGCCCCCGCGACTGGCGCAGCCGGTGAAACTTCGAGCCGTACAGCAGCTTGGCGAAGATCTTGGGGATCTGCTCCTTCACGATGCCGGGGCCGTTGTCCTCGACGCGCACCCGGTAGCGGCCGTCGGAGACCTCCTCCACGGAGACCTCCAGCGTCGGGAGGATGCCCGCCTCCTCGCAGGCGTCGAGCGCGTTGTCGACCGCCTCCTTGATGGTCGTGAGCAGCGCCTTGGCCGGGTTGTCGAAGCCCAGCAGGTGACGGTTCTTGGTGAAGAACTCGCTGACGGAGATGTCGCGCTGCTTGGCGCCCATCGCCTCCGCGCTCGCGCGCCGGCCGGCGGGCTTCAGCGCCTCAGGGTCCTGGATCAATGCTTCTGTCGTCATGGGGTCGGCCGCTCCGTCGGGTGTCTTGATGGAATTCAACGGGTCATCCCGGCGTGTTGAACGCCCATTCGAGTACGGCCACACTGAACATGCGTCAAGTTCCCGGACGGGCCCTCGACGCTGGCGGGGAGCGGTCGTCTGTCACGCGATCTGCGAGAAATCCAGTCCACTGCGAAGAGGACAGGGAATGTCAGACGCGCCCGATCAGCGGAAGCGCAGCGGCAGCTGCGACTCGGGGTCGCCGTCTTCGGGCAGGAACTGCTTGCTCAGCCGCAGCCGCTGGCCCTGGTAGTGCGAGCCCGGCCCCCGCCCGTAGAGGTCGTCCGGCGCCTCGCTGTTGCGCAGCAGGATCACCCTGAAGAGATGGTTGCCCTCGTCGACGTGGAAGGGCACGTCGCGGCCTCGCACCTCCAGCACCACCGCCGCCGCGGCGACCCCGCGGTCGTCTGCGGAGACGTAGCCGAAGCCCGAGTCGAAGAAGCCCGCGTAGTGGGTTCGCACCTCGCCCGCCCCGGCGTCGAAGGGGACCATCTCCGCGCACACCGACGGGGGCAGCCGCACCAGCTCGTTGGAGCGCAGGATGTAGAACTCGTCGGGCTCGAGCAGCAGCGGCTCGTCCGGGCTGTGCGAGATGGGCTCCCAGAACTGCCCCACCGGGTGCCGCCCTCGCAGGTCGATGGCCCCCGTGTTGCGCCGGGCGCGGTAGCCCACCGCCCCTTCGGAGCTGAGGTTCACGGACATGAACACCCCGTCCTCCACGCGCAGCCCCGCGTGTCCCTCGGGCAGCTTCTCCGGGGCCACGATGATGGGCTCCCTGGCCATGAGCGCGCGGGTCTCGTCGTCGTCGAGCGTCGGGTCGCCCACCACGAAGCGCAGCTGCGCGAGGCTGTCGCCCTCCCTCACCCTGATCGGAAACGATCGCGGGACCACCTCCAGGAAGAGCTGCCCGGCGAAGCCCTCGGGGATGTCGTCGAAGGAGGTCCCGTGCTCGGTGACGAGGCGGCAGAAGATGTCGAGGCGCCCGGTGCTGCTCTTGGGGTTGGCCCTCGCGCGCACGCCCGGCGGCAGCTTGAGCGACTCCAGCAGGGGGAAGAGATAGACCGCGTTGCGCTCCAGCACGACCCCGTCGGGCCCCGCGTCGACGGGGTAGATCCCGAAGCGCCGCAGCCGGCTCGCCACGCCCTCTCGGCCCGGAAGGAAGCTGCACTGCACGCGGGTGCCGCTGCGCCCGATGCGGAGGTCGATGCTGTTGGGCTGGATCTGCGACGGCTCCACCGGACGAAGCGCCGAGAGCGTGCCGTCGGAGAGCGCCTTGCGGATCCACTGGGATGGGAGAACTCCGCCGCGGTGGGTCATTGTCCCGCCGACCCTCCCATACGACGGCCGTTCACCGGGAATTTCAGTCAGTTCGTGCGCTCCTGTCAGCGCCTCCCTGCATAGCCTTCCGGGCGCCTCTGCATGTCTCCGCGAGGGCTCTGCACACCTTCCGCGGCGCCCTGTACTTCTCCGCGACGGCCCTGCACATCTTCCGAGGTGCCCTGTACGTCTCCGCGACGGCCCTGCGCGCGTGGACTCCGCGCCGTGTACCGAATCGATGACAAGCGGTAGAGCCGTCGTTAGCATCCGCGCCCTATGGCAAAGCCCACGACCAGCAAGGCCCGACGCTCCAACCCCTCTCCGTCGCCCGTGTCGTCTGCCGTCGCGGCGAAGTTCGACGCGGCCGCCAGGGCGCTGCCCGAGGAGATCGTACGCACCACCCCGGCGTACCCGCGCTCGTGGCTCAACTGGGCGGCGCGCATCGCCGCGACCGCAGCGCGCGACGCCAGCGCCCTCGTGACCGTGCCCCTCGACGACGGAAGCCTCCGCTCCGAGGAGATCCTCGAGCTCGCGCCCCTCGTCGAGTACGTGCGCGCCGCCAAGAACAACCTCGACGCCGAGCGGGCGGTCAGCACCGGCGTCGACGCCAGCGAGAGCGCCCTGCTCAGCAGCGTCCGCGCCGACCAGATGAAGATCATTCGCGCGTTTCGCACCCTGCGCTTCCGCCGCAACAAGGTCGGGCTGTCGCTGATCCGCAGCCTCGTGCGCGGCGCCCCCAACGACCCGCAGGACGCCGTGCAGGACAACACCGGCCTGCTGAGCCTGTGCAACAGCTCCGACCACGAGAAGTGGCTCCACAGCCTTCCCAACGGCGAAGGCGCCGCCGCGCAGCGCCTCTGGGACCGTCACAACGACCTCGTCGCCCTCGCCGCGAAGTCGACCATCCCCGCGGGCGCCCACGACGCGCGCGAGCTCACCCACCGCCTCTGGACCCTGCTGCGGCTGCGCCTCGACCGCGTGCTCATCGCGGGCCGCTACCTCTTCGCGGGCACCCGGGCGCGGCGCGCCGAGTACCGCGGCTTCCGCCGACCGACGACCACCAGGAAGTAGTCACCGCCTCGCCTGGGTCGACACCCCCGGTGCTCCCCCTCTGCTGAACATCTGTCCATCTCCGCGCCGCCGTGGTACCTCCCGGTACCTGTCATGCGCGCTCGTCGAACCCACGTCGCGAACCGAGACGACTACGACAGCTTCGACCTCCCTCCCCCGGAGGTCTTCGACGCTCCGCCGGAGCCTCCGGTCGACGAGGCCCCGACCGAGTCCGCGATGGTCTCCGGCCCCTCGCTCACGGCGCCGGTGCAGGTCTGCCTGGTGTGCGGAGACGATCCCTCCCACGAGAGCGGCTGCGGCCACTTCGAGGTGGCGACGGTCACCGCGCTCAGCGCCTCGATGCTCCACAGCCTCGCCGCGCTGAGGGCGCAGCACGAGTCGCTGAGAGACGAGCTGCGCACGCTGCGACGGTTGATGGGCGCCGGGGTCGTCGCGGGAGACGCGTCGATCGAGGTGAGGGAGCCGCCGGTGGTCGCGCCGAGGGTGGTGCTCATCCCTCCGCCGACGACGAAGCGGCCACGCCGCGCCGCGCCTGCGGTGACGGAGCAGGGGCGCTTCGGCTTCGTCGAGCCTGTGGTCGAGGTGGTGGAGGAGGCCGTGCCGGGGTCTCAGCCCGTCGCGACCTGAGTGAGCACGGCCTTCACGTCGCCGCTGATCACGTCGCCGTGTCCAGGGAGCGCGAAGGCGAGGCCGGGCGTCGAGGCGAGCTGGCGGTAGTGTTCGTTGAGGGCCTTGCGGTCGCTCACGCCCACCAGGGACATCAGCCCGGAGACGCGAGGACCGCCGGTGGATCCCATGGTCTTCATCACCCAGCCGGTGAAGCCCGGCATGTGGGGATGATTGAAGAGCGCGTCATTGAAGACATGCGCCGCGCGCCCGTCGGGAGAGACCGCGGAGAGCACCCCCTCGGGCACCCGGCGGCTCATGCCCGCGAGGGGAGTCAGGGTGACCTTCGCGTCGCGGGGAAAGGCGTCGTAGTGGCCGTCGACGGCGACCACCTTGCGCACCGCCGCGTCGGCGTCCGCGGGGCAGAGCACCTGGATGGCGGGGTAGCGCACCTTCCAGGCGTGCGCGTCGAGGCGGTGGAAGCCGTTGGGGACCACCATCACCGAGGGCTCTCCCCAGGCTTCGAGCTCCCTCATGGCGGGCTCCTCCAGGCAGGCGGCGCCGTGGATCACCACGCGCCCGTCGGAGAGCTTCACGGCGGTCATCCGACGGCGCAGGGCCATGTCCGGGAGGGCTCCGGAGACGGTCCATACGCTCTCGGTGAGGCGCTCCCACGGGTCATGCGGGAGCACGGTCCAGGGTCGGGGTGCGGCCATCGGATCTATCCCTTCTTCTTGCGGGCCTTCACGGGCGCCGCCGCGGGGGTGGAGAGCGCCTCGGCGACCGCCGGGTAGTCGATGGTCTTCAGCAGCTCGTCGCGGCCCGAGTGGACGGCTGCGTCGAGGGCCTTGAGGGCCTCGGCGCGGTGCTCGTAGAGCCGGCGGTGGGCTCTGGCGCGCTTCGGGTCGCTCATCAGCGCGTAGGTCACCCACGGGAAGACCGCGGTCACGTCGGCGTGGACGTACATCGAGCGCGAGACCCCCTCGGGGGAGACCTTGCCCCAGGTGTGCCCCTCGCCCGCGGGGCAGGAGGAGAGCGCGCCGTTGTCCACCGGGTCGACGCAGAACTGCACGTCGATGTCGAAGCCGTCGGTGTGCACCCCGAGGATCTGCTCGAGCAGCGGCTCTCCCTGGAGGGTGTAGTTCTTCGGGACGCCGCCGCCGAGGATGAAGACGGCCATCTTCTTGTCGAGGCCGCGCAGGCAGTAGTGCTGCATCGCGCCCATCTCGTAGACGTCGTCGTTGACGTCGATCTCGAGCTTGAAGGTCTCCGGGAAGAGCCGCTTCAGCTTGACGATGTTGAGGAAGATCGAGCCGTCCTGCACGGCGCCCACGAAGATCGGGATCGCGCGGCGGTAGCAGGTGGCGAGCAGCGAGGGCTGCTTCACGCCGAGGGCCTCCTCGACCTTGGCGATGGACTCGCCGAGCAGGTAGTGAAGCTCCGGCGTGGTCATGCGCTTCTGAAACTGCGGCAGCTGCAGGATGGCGCTGAAGAGCATGTCGGTCTCGAGGAGCGTCTCCTCCCAGAAGCCGAGGTCGTAGATGCGGATGATGCGCGCGAGGCGCAGCGCGAGGTCGCCCGCGTTGGGGTCGATCTCGCGGATGCGGTGGCCGATGATGCGGTGGGCGTCGTGGTAGAGGTTGGCGCCGGTGGTGGTGATGCAGTCGATGAGCCCGCGCTCGATGAGCGGGATGAGGCACGACTGGTGGAGCCCCGCCGGGGTCATGGCGCCGGAGAAGGTCAGGAAGGTGGCGTAGTCCTCGTCCATGGCGCGGGCCATGAGCTCGTAGCCGGTGCGCTCCTGGCGGCCCACGAAGGCCGGAAAGCTCCCGCGGAGCAGCTCGTCCGGGGTCTCGCGGCCGGTGATGCCGCCGATGGAGACCTCGCGGGTGTTCTCGAAGTCGCCGCGCAGCGCCTCGCCGTGCGCCGCCACCGCCTCCTCGCCCTCGACCGCCGCCGCTTCGCGCTTGTGCTTCTTCTTCTTGCCCATTGGATGCTCTCTCCCGTGTAGCTGAGCCGCGGCTACACCCCTGCCCGCGCGCGCGTCAAGAGAACTCCCCGTGACGCGGGTGGTCAGGCTATGTCAGCGGGCGCGGCGGGCGGTCTTGCGAGGGCGTCGAGCGCAGACCTATCTTCCCCGGCGCGCTGGCGGCCCGAAGCGGCGGCGGCGCGAGAAGGGTTGATGGAGGTTGCGATGGCGGGTGTGAAGTCGTGGAAGTTTGGCGATGCGGGCGCTCCGGCCTTTCCGGATGACTTCGAGATCCCTCGCAAGGCCGTGCTCCAGGTCACGGACATCAAGACCAACCACAACAAGTACTACGCGATCGAGGTGCACCAGGGGACGCTGAAGTCCAAGCCGGTGTTTCGGGTGTTCACGCACTACGGTCGCACCGACGACCTGGAGAAGAACCCCGAGGCGGGGCAGAAGGAGTGCCGCTACGCCAGCACGCTGGGCGAGGCGCAGGCCATCTACGACGGCATCTATCGGGAGAAGACCTCCTCGGCGAAGGGCTACATGGAGCTGAGCCTCGCTTCGAGCAAGATCGGCTCTCAGAAGGCGCGCGGCACCAGCGCCGGGGAGATCGACGCCAAGACGGTGAAGCGCCTGGCGGAGCAGAAGGTGGCGCGGGGAGAGCTTCCGGCCGCGACGGTGAAGGTGTCCACGCTGAACCCGACGGTGCAGCAGATGGTGCAGTACATCTACGCCGAGGCGACCAACGCGCTGACCACGGCGGTGAACGTGAAGATCACCGCCAACGGCATCGAGACGCCGCTGGGCATCCTGACCGTGGGGCAGATCGAGAAGGGCGAGTCGATCCTTCAGGACATCTACAAGCTCTTCCAGCAGGGATCGAAGAACCGCAGCAAGATGATCGACCTGTCGGGGGAGTTCTATACGACCATCCCTCACCGCATCGGGCGCACCCGCGCGGCCATCGACGAGGCGGTCATCGACACCATGGAGGACTTCCAGGGCAAGCAGGAGACGCTGCAGCTCATGAAGGACATGCTCCAGGTCAACGGAGACGGCGGCTCGGTGCTCTTCGAGAGCAAGGCCGACGAGCAGTACGACGCGCTCAAGTGCACCATCGACCTCGTCGACCACAAGCACCCGACCTACACGGAGATCGAGCAGTTCGTGCTGAAGAGCCGGGTGAAGACGGCCCACATCAAGATCAAGAACATCTACACGCTGCGCCGCGCGGGCGAGCACGAGGTGTTCACCAGCCACATCGACAACCAGCGGCTGCTCTTCCACGGGTCTCGCATCAAGAACTGGGTGGGCATCCTGTCACGCGGCATCCTGATGCCGAAGATCGTGGTGAGCATGGGGGTCAACCGCACCGACGCGGGCTGGCTCGGCAGCGGCATCTACTTCGGCGACGCCTCGTGCACGAGCGCGTTCTATACGTCACCGGGCAAGAGCGGCACCCGCTTCATGGCGCTGGCCCGTGTCGCCCTCGGGAAGATGAAGCCCTATCACAAGATCACCTATGGCATCAGCGAGCCCCCGGCGGGATTCCACTCCTGCCACGGGGTGCGCTCGAAGCCTGGAGTCGACTCGCAGTTCTCCGATGACGAGTATGTGATCTACGACTCGCGCCAGCAGCGACTGGACTATCTGGTCGAATTCTCGATGTAGCGATCGGCGGGAGGTGCTCGATGGACGCTCAGGTGATCCTGGTCGATGTGAACGCGAAGATGGTGGCGGCCTGGAGGGAGGTCTTCGTCGACAACCCCGAGGTGATCGTGGTGCATGGGTCGATGACCGACCAGGCGACGAGCGCCTGGGTGAGCCCGACCAACAGCAAGGGGATGATGGACGGCGGCCTCGACGGGGTGATCAAGAAGTTCCTCGGGCCGAAGATCCAGACGAGGGTGCAGTCGGAGATCGCGCGGCTCTATCAGGGGACGATGCCGCTCGGCTATGCCACCTGCGTGGCGACGGGCGCCCCGAAGCCCCTGTGGCTCATCTCGACGCCGACGATGGTGGGCCGCTCGGACGACGTCTCCGACACGCTCAACGTGGCGCTGGCCTGCGCGGCGGCCTTCCAGATGGTGCAGATGCAGAACGTCGCGTCGCCGGGGAGCATCGGCTCGGTGGCGCTGCCGGGCCTCGGGGCCAACACGGGTAAGGTGCCCGTGGAGATCTGCGCCGACCTGATGTGGACGGCCTACAACCTGGTGCGCTCGCAGGAGTTCAAGAGCTTTCACGACATGCGCGTGGCGCTGGAGTCGGAGCTCGGCGCGCTGGGCAACGACGCCTCCACCCCGGCGCCGGTGGTGGCAAAGGCCCCGAGCGCGCCCGGCGTGAAGGGCCCGTTCTTCCCGCCGAAGGGGCCGGTGATTCCGCCGAAGGGCCCGGTGGTTCCGCCGAAGGCAGTGGGTGGCGTGGTGCCGAAGCCCAAGCCCCTCGCTGACTTCGACGACACTGAATAGTCGCTGACGGTTATTTGCCCATGAGCCCGCACCCGGCGCAGCGTCCCGAGGAATCTCCATGAGCGTTCGAGGGACCGTGATGCGGATGTTTCGGCCCACCGGGGCCGAGCGGCTGGTGGCCATCTCCGTGGAGCCGCTGGCTGGCAGCCCGGGGCGGGTGACCCTCAAGGTCCAGCGCTTCTTCCGGAGGGGAAAGCTGACCGGGACGGAGGCCTACGGTCCCTTCGCGGAGACTGAGCTCGCAGGGCGCATCGCCGACCTCGCAGACGACCTCGCCGCCGAGGGCTATACCCGCGCCGGAGCGCGGGCCATGCTCGATCGGCTCAACAGCCCGAGCGCCCGAAAGCGCGCCCTCTCGGCGCTGCGCCTGGGGTGGATCGGTGACCGGGTGGCCGTCGATCCGCTGCTCGACCGCGCGGCGCTGGAGGGCACCGAGCTGTCCTGCGTGGTCGAGTCCCTGGGGCGACTGGGCGATGCCACCGCGGCGCCGCTGGCGAGGGCCGAGGCCGCGCGCAAGCTGCTGTCGAGGCGGCGCGCTGGCGCCGAGGCGGTGAGGGCGCTGGGCGACGCTGTGGGGATGGCGGAGGTCACGCAGCGGGCCATCGAGCGGCTGCCGCAGGCGATGCGAGACGCCTGGAAGGCGGTCGACGGGTCGGTCTTCGATGAAGACGCGCTCACCGACCTCGAGGCGGTGTTCGCGCTCCTCGATGTGAAGGAGCAGTTTCTCGCGCTCGACTCGCTGTACGAGATCGGCGGTCCGCTGTCGGTCGCGCTGGTGCGGAGGGTGCTGTCGGTCCACGCGGACATCCACCGGCCGCACCGCTGGAGATATACGAAGAGCATCCTGCGGCGCTCGACGCTCCGTGACGACGGCGAGACCTTCGCGGTGATCGCCCGGCGCGTCGAGCTGCTGAGCCGCAAGCCCGCCTCGACGGTGGCGGTGGTGAAGAGCGGACTCGACGGCCAGAGCCGACAGACCAGGATATTCAGCACCTATACCCAGCGTCATGTGCGGAAGACCGCGTGGCGTTACCTGGAGAGGCTCGCCCGCTACAGGCCAGCGAAGTACACCGAGGTCGCCGCGGCGGTGCTCGCCGCCTTCCGCCCGGAAGACCGCGAGCTGCCGAGGGGAAGCAGCGATGAGTGGTCGCGGATCTATCTCTTCAACCGCATCCTCCGCCGCTTCGACGGGCGGCTGCTGTTCAATCCGAAGAACCTGACGAGCAGCCTTCGTAGTGCGAAGTCGAAGATCCCGCTGGGACAGGGGGTTCGCACCGAGTCGTTTCCCACCGTGTGGGACTCCTATCCGAGGCCGCTGCTCACCCTCCTCGCGAGCGCGAAGGTGATCGAGGTGCAGCAGTTCGCGCATCGCTCGGTGACCGCCCGGCACCCCGAGCTCCCTCGCCTCGCGACGGCGAAGGAGCTGGTGGACATGCTGACCGCGGTGTATCCCGACACCGTCGAGCTCGCCTTGCAGGAGCTCGATCGGCGATTCGATCCATCGAATCCCGACTGGGCGCTGCTCGATGTGTTGATGTCCGATGAGCGGGAGGTCATCCGAGAGCACGCCGTCGCGCTCCTCACCCGCTGCTCCGACCAGTGGACCCACGACATCGAGCGCATCGTGCGCTTCGTGGGCGCCCCCGAGGCGCTGCTGCGCTCGACCGCCGCGTCGCTGGTGCTGGCGGCGCTGCCGACCGCCGACGCGTGGTTCAGGAGGGAGCTGGCGGAGCGGGTGCTGGGCATCCTCCAGGGCCCTGAGCCCTCCGAGGGGGCCCATGATGGCTTCGCCCGCATCGCCCGCGATGGCTTGTCCGAAGAGCTCAATGCCATTCTCGGACTCGACGAGATCCTGGCGATGATCGACAAGGGCTCGACCGCCGCGAAGGTCGCGGGGGGCTCGCTGCTGGGATCGCGGCCCGAGGCGGTAGAGCTGCTGGGCACCGAGCGGATCCTGGCGATGGCGACGAGCGACATCGCGGCCGTGCGGCAGTCGGCGCACGCCCTGCTGGGCGCCTCGGTGGCCCGGCTGAAGGCCGACCCCTCGATGCTCTTCGCGCTCACCGACTGCGAGTGGAAGGACACCCGCCACTTCGCGTTCGAGCTGCTGCGCGGCCCGGTGGACGTGGCGGCGCTGGGCCTCGATGGCATCGTCGGGCTCTGCGACTCCAACCGTGAAGACGTGCAGTCCTTCGGGCGGGAGATGGCCCTCAAGCACTTCGATGCCCTCGACTCGGCGGAGCTTCTGCATCGGCTGGCCGAGCACCCCTCGGCGGTGATCCGACGCTTCGCGGTCGACCTTGCGGTGGCGCACCTGAAGGAGGGATTCGTGGCGCTCTCCCGGCTGGAGGCCTTCTTCCGTCGGGCCCTGCTGGACGTCCTCCCCGACCGGCGTGAGAAGCGGCTGGTGGTGGAGTTCTTGAGAGATCGGGGATTGCGCGACGAGCGCCAGGCGGAGGTGGCTTCGAGGGTGCTCGGGGAGTTCGTTCGCACCCGAGGAAAGGCGGACTTCGAGCTGGCGCTCGACGCCCTGGTGAGGCTGAAGCTGGAGTACCCGCAGGTCGAGTCGATGCTCGGAGCCGTGGCGTGATCGTCGAGTTCAAATACGCCGGGCAGAGCGGGATCGTCAGCGGGCTGCGCGATACCCACGTGGGTCTCGCGACCAACAGCGTGCGCGACCCGGCCTTCTTCCGGGGCACCATGGGGTCGCCGACGCTCTTCCGGGAGGCGATGGCGTCGCTCTATTCGGTGGTCGTCAGCGACTACAAGTTTCACCCGAGAGACCGGCTGGCCTTCAAGGCCTGGCTCGACGAGCAGGACCGGAAGTTTCTCGCCAACCTGGGCAACCGCACCGAGCAGGCGAAGCTGCGCATCGAGGCGCTGGAGTCACGGCGCGCCGTGCTCGATCAGAAGCGCATCGACCGGCTCAAGCCCTTCTACCGGGCGCGGGCGGAGTTCTTCGAGTGGGTCTACACGCACCAGTACGAGCTGAAGTACCTGCTCGACCCGGTGATCACGGTGCACCCCGATGAGCTGTCCTTCGAGGCCTTCTCCCAGGACGAGAGCTCGTACGCGCGCGTCGGGGTGAAGTACGACCTCTTCGAGAAGATCGACGAGTTCGCCTGCGGCACGACCAACATCGACTTCAGCGCCACGCTGCACGGCGAGCTCGACCGGATGCGGAGCTACCGGCGCACCCGCTTCGACATCGACCCGAGCGGGCTGGCGATGGCGGTGGAGGGCGGCTCGAGCCACAAGGAGAAGAAGATCGACCTGCCCGAGAGCTGGGTGAAGGGCTTCTTGCAGGTTCAGTCGACCATGACCCTGGGGCTCACCCGGCTGCGCATCGAGCCGGTCGACCTCTACAACCTCTGCCGCTTCCTGAAGCGCCACAAGGCCCGCTCTTCGCCGCGCGCGATGCGCTGGGAGCTCGTCCCCGGCAAGCGGGCGCGGGTGGTGTTCGAGCCCTGGGAGACCGCCATCGAGATGGGCGCGAGCGCCGTCTACGATGGCCCCAAGCCCTTGACCATCCGCACCTGGGGGCGCGACCGGCTGAGCACCCTCGCCCGCATCATCCCGACGGCGCAGCGCATCGACGTCTTCCTGGCAGGCACCGGGCTGCCCACCATCTGGCTGGTCGACCTCGGGGAGATCACCTTCACCCTCGCCCTCTCTGGCTGGACCGACAACGACTGGACCTCCGGCGCCGGGCGCTTCGACCTGCTCTCTCGCCGCATGGACGCATCGCCGCTGGAGCTCACCGCCACCTGGGACGCGCTCAAGGCGCAGCGCCGGGGCACCGAGTCGGGCCTCTCGCGGGTCACCGGACTCGGCGTCGAGAAGACCCGCAGCGCGCTCTCCTATCTCTGCCAGGTGGGGAGGGCGATGTATGACCTCGGGGGGGGCGTATACCGACAACGCGAGCTCTTCCCGGAGCCCTTCACGGTGAAGGAGGCCATCGCGGCGGTGGTGGCCCCTGCCCCCTCGGAGGCCTCGCCCGCAGGGCAGAAGGCGCAGACGATCTTCGGCAGCGGGGGCGTGCTCATCACCGCGCGGCGCCCGGTGTCCAATGGATACAAGCTCTCCGGGAGCGTGAAGGGCGTGGACGGTTATCGATATCGCCCGATGCTGGGCGTGGACGCCTCGGGGCGCATCCTCGAGGCGACGTGTACTTGCGCCTGGTCGCAGAAGCATGGTCTAACGCAGGGGCCTTGCGAACACGTGCTCGCGCTGCGCCTGGGCCATATGCACAGGCTCGAAGCGGAGGGCGCGTGACATGGTGAAGAAGGAGGTCTTCGGAGAGGTCGATCCAGGACGGGGCGTGGTGAGTGACTTAGCAATCTGTGCGGCGTTACGCCGCGCTTGTCGAAGTGCCCGCCATTCGTCACGAGCCCGTTCATCACACGCGTACCCCGACGGTGCCCGGCAGCGCTCTGGTTGGGTGCCTCCGGCACCGCGCTGCCATGGCACCATCGGGGTACGCTTTAAGTGGAACGGTCGCGTCCCAGGGATGTTCGTAAGCCCACCGCGCCCCGTCCTGGATCGATCCCCGAAGAGCCTTCTACCGACAACGTTGTGCCTTGTGGAGGCGCGCCGTGGCCATTGACCACAAGGCCGCCCTCTACCGTCGGCTGGTGCGCGAGGCGAGCGACGCCGCGGCCATCGAGCGCATGCGCGTCAACGGCTTCTGGCCCTGGGGTCAGGGCATCCCGCGCGACCCGCCGGACGAGCTCAAGGAGCGGGCGCAGATCGAGGCCGAGATCGCGAAGATCCAGGCCCAGTCGACGAAGAGCGTCGACCCCGACAAGGCCCTCGCCCAGGAGCGGAAGCGCCGCTGGGAGGAGAGCAAGAAGCGCCGCGCGGCGAAGCGGCTGGAGAGCGCCGCGCGGCTCAAGAAGCGCCGTGACGACTTCCTCCGGTATCGGAAGGCGAACGTTCTCCACCTGGGAGTCGGCGTCTCCGCGGGGCTGCAGGACACCCGACCCGACACCGGCGAGCTCACCCGCCGGGGATTGCCCAGCGTCGCCAGCGGCTCCGACCTCGCGATGATGATGGGTGTGCCCCTCGCGTCGCTGCGCTGGCTCTGCTTTCACCGCCGGGGCGCGGCGCTGGTGCACTATCACCGCTTCGGAATCCCCAAGAAGTCCGGGGGGACGCGCTCCATCTCGGCCCCGAAGCCGCGCCTCGCCAACGCCCAGCGGTGGGTGCTCCAGAACATCCTGGAGCGCCTCGACACCGCCCCTCCCGCGCACGGCTTCGTGCGACACCGCTCGATTCTCACCAACGCCACGCCGCACGCCCGCCGCGCCGTGGTGATGAACTTCGACCTGAAGGACTTCTTCCCCTCCATCACCTTCCGCAGGGTGAAGGGCCTCTTCCGCAAGATCGGATACAACGAGCACGTCGCGACCATCCTCGCCCTGCTCTGCACCGAGCCGCCGCGAGCCCGCGTGGAGGTCGACGGCCGGGTGATCTACCTGGCCCTAGGCGACCGCGTCCTGCCACAGGGCGCGTGCACCAGCCCGGCGATCACCAACGCGCTCTGCAAGCGCCTCGACGCCCGGCTGCTCGCGCTCGCCTCGCGCCACGGGTTCACCTACACCCGCTACGCCGACGACCTGACCTTCTCCGGCGACGACGGCGCGCGGGTGGGACGGCTGCGTCGCAGCGTCGTGAGCGTCGTGAAGTCCGAGGGTTTCACCGAGAACACCGCGAAGACCCGCGTCATGCGCCAGGGCTCCCGACAGGAGGTCACCGGACTCACGGTCAACGACCGCCCGACCATGCCGAGAGACGAGTTCAGGCAGCTTCGCGCGATGCTCCACAACGCCGCGAAGCACGGGCTGGAGAGCCAGAACCGGACGCAGCACCCCGCCTTCGCACAGCACCTGGCGGGAAGGGTGGAGTTCGCCTGCTGGGCCGATCCGACCCGCGCGGAGAAGCTGCGGTCGGCGCTCGCGGCGGCGCTCGCCCGAGGCTGAGCCGTCCCTCTACGGCGAGGCGGCCATCGGAACGGCCGCCACCATCGCCACCGACACCCCGACGGACGAGCGCAGCGCCACCGAGCGCAGCACCCTCGGCCGGGGGAGCGTCACCACGATCTGCTGGGCGCCCCGGCGCACCGGCACGGCCTCGGCCCCGTCGACGGTGACGGTGCCGGCGTCCTCGGCCTGGAGCTGGAGGTAGAGGCGCTGCACGGGCCTCCACGAGCGAGCCGAGAGGCGGTAGATCGCCCGGCGCTGGAGGCGACGGGACGTGCCCCGCCAGCCCGCGACCGCAACGCCGGGCTCCTGGGCCCGGGCCAGCAGCCCGCTGACGCGATCGAGGGGATCGCCCGCGCCGAGGGCGACGGCCATCCGGGCGACGGCCTCGGGGTCTCCGAGGCTCAGCAGGGCGTCGACCACGGCCCGCTGGGTCAACGGGTAGCGCCAGCGGGCGAGCGTGGCGTGGAGCGCCGGGATGGTCGCCGCGTCCCCGAGGGACCCGAGCGCCTCGGCGGCCACGGGCGCGAGCCGGGGGCTCTCCAGGAGGTGTTCCCAGGTCGGTCGGGAGCTGGGCGAGCGGATCTCGAGGAGGAGCGCGATGACCCGGTCGCGCTCGGCGTCGGAGGCGCGCTCGTCGATGGCCCACGCGTCGAGCACCGGCACGGCCTCCGAGACCCTCCAGCGGGCGAGCCCCAGCGCCGCCCGCCTCCGCTGCAGCTCGTCGGAGGCGCCCAGCAGCACCCGCGAGGCGAGCTCCCTCCCCCGCTCGTCGCCGAGGCGCACCAGCGACACGGCGGCCTCGTCGCAGAGCGGTGGGGAGCGCCCGAGCAGCGCCGCGAGCCCGTCGCGCACCACCGCGCCGTCATCGCCCAGCTCGCCCAGCGCCCTCGCCGCCCGCCGCGCGGTCTCCTCGTCGACCAGCCCCAGCAGCGCCACCACCTCCGGGGCCGCCGCCCGGTCGCCCTGGAGGGCCCGCGCCAGCGCGGCGGGGATCACGGTCTCCGCGTGCCTCGACCGGGCCGCGGCGGCCTCCGCGTGGGCCGCCTCCCAGCGCATCACCATCGCGCGGAGCCCTCGGGTGCGGGCGGGGGACTCGTCGGCCAGGTTGTGGCGCTCGGCGGGGTCGTTCGAGAGGTTGAAACGTTCAAGCGTCCCGTCGGTGGTGTCGACGATCAGCTTGTCGTCGCCGTCGACCACCATCCGAAGGTTGCCGGTCTCCGCGAAGGCCACGGCGGTCGGCTGATCGGCGCGGGCGAGCGGGCCGAGGTCGACGCCCTCGACCCCGGGAGGGAGCGTCGCCCCGACGCCGGAGAGCACCGTGGGGAGCAGGTCGACGAGGCTCACCGGCGAGGACACCACGCGCGGCGCCACGCCGTCCGCCACGATCACCAGGGGCACCCGCGCCTGCTCGTCGTAGAGGGAGGTGCCGTGGAAGGTTCCGCCGTGCTCGCCGAACTCCTCGCCGTGGTCGGCGGTGATGATCCATGTCGCGGGCCGTGACCATCCCGCCATCAGCGTCGCCAGCGCGTCGTCGACGGCGCTGCACTCGGCGTCGTAGCGCTCCCTGGGCCCCCGCCCGTAGGGGTGCTCCGGGTGCTGCACATAGGGCTCGTGGGGCTCGAAGAGGTGCACCCACGCGAAGGCCCGCTGGTCGCCTCGCAGCGTGCGCGCCCACTGCAGCGCCGAGCGCACCCGGGTGTCCGCGTCGTCCCAGTTCTCGCTCGCGTGGTTGAGGTCCCAGTGGCGCGAGGCCAGCGCGGCGAAGCGGTCTCCGTCGACGGAGAAGACCGCCGGTGGATACCAGCCCGCCGCGGTGAAGCCGGCCTCCCGCAGCCGCCCCGCGAGGGTCGCGCTCCGGCCGAAGCGAGCGCCGAGGGCCATCGCGGCGCGGGCGTGCGTCCCGGTCATCAGCGACACCAGCGAGTAGCTGGTATGCGGCGTCGCAGCATAGGCCCGGCGGAAGAGCAGCGCCCGCGCCGCGAGGGCGTCGAGCCGCGGCATGCGACCCCTTCCGCCCAGGGCGCGGAGCTGGTCGGCCCGCAGCGCGTCCACGGTGACGAGCACCACGTCGCCCCGGGTCAGAGGCAGCGAGGGGCCGCCCGAGCGCAGCGCGCGTCGGCCGGAATCCTCGGCGCTCCCGCGAGGGATGAGCGCTCCGAGGCCTCGCGCGAAATACTGCCCGAGCGGGGCGACCCGGCGCACCGCCGAGCGGGCCCGGTTGCTGCGGGCGAGCCCGAGGGAGGACCCTAGCGAGAGGGCGATCGCCAGCGCGGTGATCCATCGGCCGCGCCCGGGGTGGGCCTCTCGGAGGCCCCTGGATGCTGCGCTGCACCATAGGGCTGCGACGACCACCGCCATCAGCGCGTGGAGCAGCTCGTACTGGCGGACCAGCACCGTGGCGTGGGTCCAGTAGAGGGCCACCGCCGCGACGCTGAGCTGCCAGGTCGGGATGCGGGGGCGCTCCGCACGGCGAGCGAGGGCGACGCCGAGCGCGGCGGCCATCACCGTCGCCAGGGCCACCAGGGGGCGCTGGAGACCGAGGCGACGGACGCCGGTGCCGGAGAAGAGGGCGAGGCCGAAGAGGGCGCCCGCGGCCGAGAAGACGGCGCCCGCGAGCCACGCCCGGGCGGGCGCGGGGGTGCGGCTCCAGAGCGCGACGGCGAGCGCGCGGGAGAGCCCGACCAGCAGCACGAAGGCCACGGTGGCCCCGGGGAGCGTCACCAGCGCGACGGACCACGCGGCCTCCGCGTCGCGAGCGAAGGCCATCACCCCGTCGAGGAGCGCCGCCGCCAGCGCGACCGACGCCGTCGCGTCGAGGAGCCCGCGTCGCGAGGTGGCCACGGCTCAGCCCGCCTCCTCGGCCACCGGCGATGCACCGCGCTGCAACAAGCGATGGACGGCCCGGGACAGCGTGGGGTGCGAGGCCAGCGTGGGGTCTTCCGCCACCACGCGCGCCGCAGCCTCTCTCGCCGCGGCGAGGAGGGCGACGTCGCGCACCGGGTCGGCGAAGCGCAGCGTGAGGTCGGCCCCGGACTGGCGCTCGCCGAACCACTCGCCCGCGCCTCGACGAGCCAGGTCGCGTTCGGCCAGCACGAAGCCGTCGGCGCAGGCCGCGACCTCCTCCAGCCGGGTGTTGGACTCCTCGTCCTCGCCCTCCGGCACCAGGAGGCAGGCCGCTCGCTGCCCCCCTCGACCGACGCGCCCACGAAGCTGGTGCAACTGCGCGACGCCAAAGAACTCCGCGCCCAGGATCACCATCAGGTTGGCCTCGGGCACGTCGAGGCCGACCTCCGCCACGGTGGTCCCGATGAGCAGCGGGTGCGTCCCGCGACGGAAGGCGTCGAGCGCCTCCTTCTGCGCCTCCGCGGTCATGCGCCCGTGGAGCACCACCAGCCGGTCGCGTCCCAGCGCCTCGCCCAGCCACGCCTCGGCGTCGGCGACGCCGGTCTTCGGTCCGTCCTCCTCGTCGGGCGCTCCGTCGATGCGAGGGACCACCACGAAGACCCTCCCCCCGGCGTCCAGCGCCCGCTGGATGGTGCGCTGCACAAAGTCCCGGTCGCCCGGCTTCGCGAGGCGGGTCGTCACCGGCTGCCGGTTGGCCGGGCGCTCGGAGAGCGTCACCAGGTCGAGGTCGCCGTACTGCGCGAGGGCCAGCGTGCGAGGGATCGGCGTCGCCGAGAGCACCAGGAGGTGCGGGCTCGGGGAGCGGCCGGCCACCATCGCGAGCCGCTGCGCCACGCCGAATCGGTGCTGCTCGTCGATCACCACCAGGTCGAGCGCCGGGGGAGTGCCCCCCGCTTCGAGGATGGCGTGCGTCCCGATCACCATCCGCACGAGGCCCTCGGCGATCACCCGCTCGGCCTGCCGCCGAGCCCTCGGGGTGGTCGATCCGAGCAGCACGGCCATGGGGCCCGCGTCGCCCGCGAGGCCCCGCTCCAGGGTCCTGGCGTGCTGCGCTGCAACAAGGGTCGTCGGGCAGAGCCAGGCCACGCTCCCTCCCCCGCGAAGCACGGCCAGCGAGGTCGCGATCGCCACCGCGGTCTTGCCCGACCCGACGTCCCCCACAAGCAGTCGTCGCATCGGGCGGCCGCTCGCGAGGTCGCCCAGCAGCGTCGCGATCACCTCCCGCTGACCCCCGGTGAGGGTGAGCCCGAGGCGCTGCCCCGCGAGCTCCGCGACGCCGGTCTCATCGGTGAAGACCCGGGCGCCACCGGCGCTGCGGCGCGCCCGCTCGAGGGCCACGCTCACCGCGAGCAGCTCCTCGAAGGCGAGCCGGCGGTGCGCGTCGCTGCGCCCCTGCGCCAGGTCGACCAGCACCGCCGGGGAGACCGAAGCATCGGGCGCGTGGAGCAGCCGCAGCGCCGCCGCGGGAGGCGGCAGGTGCAGCGCCCGGGCAACGTCCGTCGGGACCGGGTCTCCCCAGCGGGAGGCCCGCTCCAGCGCCGCGGTGACGATGCGCAGCACGGTGCCCGGCGCGACGCTCCCGATGCCGGCGTAGATGGGCTCGATGGCGCGGGTGCGCGTGCCCGGGGCGAGCACCTTCGGCTGCACCAGCTCGGGGCCGTTGGGCTGCTGCTTGAGGGTCCCGGTGAGGCGCACGGTCATCCCGGGGCTCAGCCTCGACGTCATGCCGGCCTTGGCGTGGAAGAAGACCGCGCGCAGCACCGTCGTGCCGCGAGGCTCGCGCATGGCCACGGAGAGCCGACGGGCCCGAGGGTTGCCGGCCCAGCGAGCGTCCTCGATGAGCCCCTCGACGGAGATGAGGGTGCCGCTCTGGGCGTGCCTCACCCGGCGCCAGTCGTCGGCGCCCCGGAGGTCGAGGTAGCGCCTGGGGCGCTGCGCCAGGAGGTCGCCCACGGTCGCCACGCCGCGAGAGCGCAGCACCGTCGCCACCGTCGGTCCGACGAACTGGACGCTCTCGATGGGCGCGTCCTGGAGGTCGCCTTCGGGCGGCGGGGCGATCGCGTCGGCGGGCCGCGGCTTCACGGTGCGGGCGCGGCGCGCGGGGTGGAATTGCTGCGCCGCAACACGGGAGGGGCCCCCTTACCCGTTGAAGCTGACCTCGAGGACCTCGTAGGTGCGGACGCCGCCGGGGGTCTTCACGCTGACCTCGTCGCCGACCTCGCGGCCGATGAGCTGCTTGGCGATGGGCGACGCGATGGAGATGCTGCCGCGCCCGATGTCGGCCTCGGACGGACCCACGATGCGGTAGGTGACCTCCTCGCCGGTGTCGGAGTTGCTGATGCGGACGGTGGCCCCGAAGGTGACCTTGCTGCCCGAGAGCCGCGTGGTGTCGATGATGTCTACCCGGCCGAGGATGGACTCGAGCTCCGCGATGCGGCCCTCGATGAAGCCCTGCTTCTCCTTGGCGGCGTGGTACTCGGCGTTCTCTCGGAGGTCGCCGTGCTCGCGGGCCGTCGCGATCTCCTGGATCACCTTCGGGCGCGCGACCGTCTTGAGCTGCTTCAGCTCGTCGGTGTGGCGCTGGTGACCTTCGGGCGTGATCGGAACGTTTCCCTGGCTCATGGCCACTCTGGTACCAGAACAGGCCAGCGCCGCAAGCAATGCTTTGGGCGCCCCGCTCCCACCCCGAAGGGACTACGGCCCGCCGCACGCGAAGCGCGCCACCTCGGCCCGCTCGCCCTCGACCCGCACCGCCCACGCCTGCGCCCGCTCGTCGACCCAGGAGGGAAGCGCCGCTCCCATGGCGGGCTCGATGAACGCGGGCAGCGAGGGCATCAGCGGCCGACCCCCCGGGTCGACCGGTCGGTGGTGGATCTCGACGCGCTCTCCGCGCCGCTCGCGCCACCACACCTCCGCCGCCGCGCCCGCCGTGAGCGGGCGGGTGACCCTCGGCGCGCCGGTGGGGTTGGCGCCCTCGTCGGAGACCACCGCCATGTCTCCGGCGCGAGCGAGTCCCCGAGGACCCACGTCGACGCGCACCAGCCGCACCTCACCCCCGTCGCCGCGCCCCTCGCTGTCGCTGGGACCGCCTCCGCGCAGCCCCAGCCACACGGCGTCCTGCGTCGCCAGAGCGCTCAGCCCGAAATGGTGATCGACGGTGCGCGTCACCCGCAGCGGGGCCCCCACCGGTGCGCCGTCGGGCCCGACCGCGACGCCCCACACGTCCGTGGCCGTGTCGTTGGACTCGGTGGCGTCGATGTCCCTCGCGGTGAGCCAGAACACCGCGGCGCGCCCGCCGGGAAGGGAGACCGCCAGCGGGTCGGCGGCGTCCTGGGCCGCCGGGGAGATCGTCCGTTGTGCACCGCACAAGACCCCGCTGGGACCGACCGAGGCGAGCTGCACCCGTACGCTCCCCGCCGCCGGGGCGGGGCCCTCCTCGTCCCAGGTGATGAGCCATCCGCTCGCGAGGCCAGCCAGGGAGAGCGACAGACCCTCGTCGTGCCGCTCCGCGCCGGTGCATCGCCCCCCTGGGGCGTCGGAGGTCCAAAGCACGTGCTCGCGAGCGCCCATGCGGGAGGACACCCACGCCGCCGCGAAGGCCCCGCGGCCGTCCGTCGACAGCACCGGGTCGGAGCGCTCGCCTGCGCCCGACTCGATGGACGAAGGCGCCGTCTGGCCGCTGCTCCATCGCCGCAGCGCCGCCGACCCGGTGGTGCTCCAGAGCACCCGCACGCCTCCGTCGGACGGGGCCGCGACGAGGGACTCCAACCCGCCGTCCGCCGCGTGCTCCAGCGAGGGGACCGGCTGGCGACCGAGCGGGCGACACGCCGTGCGCACCGGGGGCGCGTCGCTCGACGCCGAGGGGAGCGCCGACGGGTCGAGCTCACCCCCGTCGACAGCGCCGGGAAGCGGGCGCCGACAGCTGCCGCCGCAGCCGCTCGTGAGCAGCACCAGGATCATTGGGAAGGCCCGCATCGCGAGGCATCTTGCGCGAGGAGGCCCACGCCCGTCGAAGGGAAGATTGCCGGATTGTTGATGGGCCGCTCCGATTCACGCTAGCCGCCGTTCGTCGGTTGCGAGAGGCCGGTCGTCGGTCGGTCGTGACCCGGAGGGAGTCGTCTGCTGCCATGCGCAAGCTGGTGCTCGGTGCGGTGTTGGTTCCGGTGTTGGTGGTCGGTGCGGTGCGCGGCGCGCGCTCGCCCAACAGCGCTCACGCGGCGTCGGCGCGGGACGGCGTCGCCATCGCGGTGAGCCGCGCGCTCGAGGGGCGCTTCGTGGCCCCCGCGACGCGCACCGCCGCGGGCTCGCGGCAGGCCGTGGCCCGCCGGGTGTGCGAGGTGACCGCCCCCAACCTGGGCGAGCACGTCTTCTACCTGGAGGACTCGTTTGCTGCGTCGCAACATCGTCCCTTCGCCTCGGCGCTGCTGATCGTGACGCCGGTCGACGGCACCCACGCGCGCATCACCGAGCTGCGCCCCCGGGACATCGCCGCCCTGGCCGGGACCTGCGACCGGCGCAGCACCAGCGCCCAGGCCGCGCCGGTGCTCGCCGAGCAGGGCTGCGCGCTGATCGCGGAGGTTCGGGCCCGGGGCCTGACCGCCCGCACGGACGGAGACCGCTGCCCGTCGGTGCTCAACGGCGCCCACCACCGTAGCCGCACCCTCACCATCGACGAGGACTCGCTCTCGGTGCTCGACCTCGGGCTCACCCTCACCGGTGACGTGGCCTGGGGCGATCCGAACTCGCCGGTGCGCTACCGCCGGGTGACCAGCGCCCGCTGATCCGTCGGGGAGGCGGGCTCCCGCTGGGCCCCCGAGGCGCGCTATGGTCCAGGCAATGCGCCTGCTACCGCTCGCTCCGGTGCTCTTCACCTTCGGCTGCATGGTTCCGGGCTCGGCCCCGGCCAGCAGCGACTCCGACGCGCAGGTCGAGGACTCCCCGAGGGCGGACGACCTCGGCGTGTCGAAGGCCGACGCCGGGGCGATGGGCCTCGATGCGGGCATCGACGTCCCCGTGGCCGTGTCGCCCGGGGACGTCCCTCCCCCTCGCGACCTGCCCCTCGTGGCGCCCACCGTGGCGCGCTGGGTGCTGCCCCGCCCGTCCGACGGAGCCTTCCACGAGCCCTTCGCGCTGCCGTGGCCCAACGACCTCGCGCGCGACGCCGACGGCAAGGTCGACCTGAGCTTCTTCCCCTCGGAGGGAGCGCATCCGCTGGTGGCGCAGTACCTCCGCACCTTCGATCACCGCCTCGCGGGCTTCTCTCCCACCGCCGCGGTCTACTTCACCTTCGGCATGGACCTCGACCCGTCGTCGCTGCCCGCCGACGCCGCGAGCACGCGCCGCGCGGAGTCGCCGCTGCAGCTCGTCGACGTCGATCCCCGCAGCCCCAACCGCGGCGCCCGCATTCCCCTCCAGTGGTACTTCCGCCCGACCGCGACCCGCTACTGGCCCGCGCACTCGCTCGCCGTCGCGCCGGTGTTCGGCTTCCCGATGCGCCCTTCGACCCGCTACGCCCTGGTGGTGACCAACACCCTGCGAGGCGTCGGGGGCGTGGCGCTGCAGCGCGACGTCGACCTCCAGCGGATGCTCGCCGATGACGCCACCAGCGACGCGGCGATCCGAGCGGCGCGGGAGATCTACGCCCCGGCGCTCGGAGAGCTGGAGCGCGCGGGCGTGACGCGAGACCGGGTGCTCTCGGTGACGACCTTCACCACCGACGACCCGACCGCGGAGTTCTTCCGCGCGGCCGACTGGATACACCAGCAGGGGGCGGCGCCCACGCTGACGGACCTCGGCGAGCCCATGCCGGGTCCGCTCTACACGACGTTCCACGGTCACTACGGGCCCAACCTGGTCTTCCAGCGCGGCGAGTCGCCGTACAGCGCGCAGGGCTCCGGGGACTTCGACCCCGGGCCCGATGGGACCCCGCGGCTGCAGCGCACCGAGCCCGTCCGCTTCGCCCTCACCCTGCCCCTCACGCCGATGCCCGCGGGCGGCTATCCCATCGCGATCTACGCCCACGGCACCGGCGGCGACTACCAGAGCTTCATCCGCGATCGCACCGCCGCCGCGCTCGCCGCGCAGGGCGTCGCGGTGCTCGGCTTCGACCAGATCTTCCACGGTGAGCGCGCCGCGCCGGGCACCTCCGCGGAGAGCGCGTTCTTCAACTTCACCAACCCCAGCGCCGGGCGCACCAACAACCGCCAGGCGGCGCTCGACCTCGTGCAGTCCGGGCGCTTCGTTCGCACCTTCACCTTCCCCCTCGCCGGCTCGGACGGCGGCGTGGCGAGGACCGTGCGCTTCGACCCCGCCCACGTGATGTTCTTCGGCCACTCCCAGGGCGGTCTCAACGGTCCGCTCTGGCTGGCCGCGGACGACGGTGCGAGCGCCGCGGTGCTCTCCGGGGCCGGAGGCTCCATCGCCATCGCGCTGCTGGAGAAGACCCAGCCGGTGAACATCCCCGCTCTCGTCACCACCGCGCTCGGGCTCTCCATGGGCGAGTTCGTGGCGCTGCACCCGATCGTGTCGCTCCTCCAGATGCTCGTCGACCCGTCCGACCCGGTGAACTACGGGCGCTACATCATGCGCGAGCCGCGGCCCATGATGCGCGCCGCGCACGTCTTCCAGACCCAGGGCTTCGTCGATCGCTACGCCCCGCCGGCCGGCATCGCGGCCCTCGCGCTGAGCATCGGCCTCCCGCTGACGCTGCCGCTGGTGCACCCGGAGCCCTCGGCCGCGCTGGACGGCGACGGCCTGCTCGCGGTGCTGCCGCTGCGAGGGCAGCGCGGGACCCCGATGAACCCCATCACGGCGTCGTGGATGCAGTTCGAGTCCGAGGTCGGGCGCGACGGGCACTTCGTGGTCTTCGACATCCCCGGCGCGCGGCTGAGGGCCGCGGCCTTCCTGGGCAGCGCAGGGCGCGACCCGGCGGGCGTCCCGACGGTGCCGGACACGCTGCCGATGGAGTGATGTCGAGGGGGGGTAAGGATCGAGGGAGGAGAGGACCGCGAGAAGGCCGATCAGGCCTTCTTGGCGGCGAACTTCGTGATCGGGCCGAGGTTCATGTACTCGCCCTTGTTCGCCTTGATGGCGTTCATGACCATGAGGACGAGGTAGCCGAGCCAGAGCAGCGAGAGGATGCCCGCGAGCGCGCCCGAGATCTGCGCCATCACGCTGATCAGGATGTTGAGCGCCACCGACGAGCCGATGCAGAACAGGATCGCCTGCCACGCGTGGAAGCGAACCCAGCGGCGCTGCGGCTCCTGCGGCTCGGTCACCGCGATGATGATCGCGATGATCGGGATGATGTACCCGGCGAGCGCCGCGATGTTGTAGTCGAGACCCAGGGTCTGGGTCTTCATGCCCGGCGTGTACGGCGGCACCGAGGCGTCACCGCCAGCGCCCACCGGCTGCATCTGGTTGCCCGGCGGAGGACCGAAGCCGCCCGGCTGCTGGCCGTATTGCTGCTGCTGGGGCTGAGCGCCGAAGCCGCCCGGCTGCGGGGCGCCGAAGCCGCCCGGCTGCTGGCCGTACTGCTGCTGCGGCTGAGCGCCGAAGCCGCCCGGCTGCTGACCGTACTGCGGCTGCTGCGGGGCCGGCTGCTGCGGCTGGTGCGGCGCGAAGCCGCCCGGCTGCTGACCGTACTGCGGCTGCTGCGGAGCCGGCTGCTGGCCGAATCCACCAGGCTGGGAGCCCGGCTGCACAGGCTGGAAGCCCGGCATCGCCTGCGTGGCCCCGTACCCGGGGTTCTGCGGTTGCGGCTGCTGCTGGGGGTAGCCCGGCTGCGCGCCGAACCCGCCCTGCTGCTGCTGCTGGGGGTAGCCCTGCTGGGGGTAACCCGGTTGACCGCCCGGCGGATAGCCGCCGCCCGGAGGATATCCGCCGCCCGGAGGTTGCTGCATGTGAAGTCGTCCTTCCTTCTAGCGCGATGCCCGAACCTTCCGAGCCCGCTGGCGGACACCTTCGCAAAGGGCCGCGTCGGGTGTCAACGTCCCGGCACTGGCCAAATGGCTGCCTTCATCGCCCGGTTGCGCGCGCCGTCCCATCGGCGCTATGCCCCGCCGCGCGAACATGACGGAGCCGACGCCGCGCATCGCGATCGTGGTCAACGGGGAGCCCCGTGAGGTGCCGCCCGGCCTGACGGTGCGGGGTCTGCTGGAGCACCTCGGCATCGCGGGCCTCGCCGCGGTGGAGCGCAACCAGGTGCTGGTTACGCGGGCGCAGCAGGGGTCGGTGCTCGTCGAGCGGGGCGACGCCCTGGAGATCGTCCACCTCGTGGGCGGAGGGTGAAGGGTGATGGATTCCATGAGTGATGACACGCTGACCATCGGCGGCCGACGCTTCGGCTCGCGCCTCTTCGTCGGGACCGGGAAGTACAAGGACGTCGAGGAGACCCGCCTCGCGCTGCGGGCCTCCGGGGCGAGCGTCGTGACCGTGGCCGTCCGCCGGGTCGACCTTACCCAGTCGGGTAAGGGATCGATGTTCGGGATGCTCCGCGAGGAGGGCTTCACGCTGCTGCCCAACACCGCGGGCTGCTACACCGCCGACGACGCGATCCGCTGCGCGCGGCTGGGGCGTGAGGCGGCGGAGACCGACCTCGTGAAGCTCGAGGTCATCGGCGATCCGAAGACCCTCTTCCCGGACACCGAGGCGCTCGTCGTCGCGGCCCGGGTGCTGGTGAAGGAGGGCTTCTTCGTGCTGCCCTACACCAACGACGACCCCATCGTGGCGCGCAAGCTCGTCGAGGCGGGGTGCCCCGCGGTGATGCCCCTCGGCGCGCCCATCGGCTCGGGCCTCGGCATCCGCAACCCGCACAACCTGCGCATCCTGATGGAGACCGTGAACGTTCCGGTCATCGTCGACGCGGGCGTCGGCACCGCCAGCGACGCCGCCGTGGCGATGGAGCTCGGCGCCGACGGCGTGCTGATGAACACCGCCATCGCCCTCGCGAAGAACCCCGTGCAGATGGCCACGGCGATGAAGCTGGGCGTCGAGGCCGGGCGCCTTGCCTTCCTCGCGGGGCGCATGGCGCCGAAGCTCTACGCCAACGCCAGCTCGCCCCTCAGCGGCACCATCGCCCCCTCGGCCGCGCCGCTCTCCATCGAGTGATGCTCTCGCTGCGTCCGCTGTCCCTGGTGGCGCTGCTCGCGGCGCCGCTCCAGTGCCCGTCGAGGGCAAACCCCGAGCTGACCCGCGAAGATCGACCCGACGACGCGCTCTGGGCCCTCGGCGAGCGCTTCGCCCGCGACGGCAACGAGGCCGCGCGGCAGGCGACGCTGCGCTACCTCATCGAGCGCTACCCGAGCTCGCGCTACAGCGTCCGGGCGGCGCTCGCCCTCGACGGCTCGGTGCCCGCCGACGCCTCGCGATGAGCGCGCTGCCGAGGCTCTGGCTCTGCGCGGACCTCGGTGAGCTGGCGCCCGCCGAGCTGGTCGACCGCGTCGCGAAGGTGCTGGCCACGGGCCCCGCCGTGGTGTGGCTGCGCTCCCCAGCGGAAGCCTCGGCGCGCACCCTGGCGGAGGTGTGCTCGGCGCTGCGGTCTGTGGTCACCGGGTCGTCGGCGTTGCTGGTGGGCGACCGCGTCGATGTGGCGCTCGCGGTGGGCGCGCAGGGCGTCCACCTCACCGGGCGAAGCCTGCTGCCCTCGGAGGTGCGACGGATCGCCCTCGCCGCGGGGCGCGCCGACCTGCTGCTCTCCCAGGCCGTGCACGACGAGCAGGGCGTGGACGAGGCGCGAGGAGCGGTCGATGCGCTGGTGCTCTCTCCCTTCGGAGAGGTCGCAGGCAAGGGCCCGGCGCTCGGGGCCCGGCGATGGGCGGCGCTTCGCCAGCGGGCCCCCGGGGTCTTCGCCGTGGCGCTGGGAGGGATCATCGACGCGGGCATCGTGGCGGAGGCCATGGGCGCGGGCGCCGACGCGGTGGCGGTGCGTCGGGCGCTGTCTCGCTCGGCGAATCCTGCGGCGGAGTGCGCGGCGCTGCGCCCGGCGGTGCCTTGACCCGTCGGCGGGTTTGGTGCGATCGAACCGCGGCCATGAACGTGCTGCGCGCCGCCTTCGCCCTGTCCCTGCTGCTCTGCCCCGCCTTCGCGAGCGCTCAGAGCGAGCCGCGGTACCTCCCGCAGATTCGCACCGAGCTTCAGGCGATGGGCTACGCGGCGCAGTGCGCCCCGGTGAGCGCCGCGGTCGGCACCTGCCGGGTCGAGCACGTGGGCGCCCAGGCGGGCGCTGGGGCCTCCGCCGGTCGCCGCTTCGCGCTGGTGGTCGAGTACAGCGACGTCACCGACACGGCCTACGTATACCTGAGCCGGTATGCGACGCTGCGGGTCGAGCAGCCCAACGCCACCACCGCGTTTCGTCGCGTGGCGGAGATGAACTGGGAGATGCTGGTGGGGAAGTTCGAGTGGAGCGCGCCCACCGGCGAGCTGAGGCTCGGCGCGGTGATGCAGACCGACTCCAACTTCGACCGGCGGGCCTTCCGCGGCGTGGTGCGCTCGCTGCTGCGCCTCGGGGATCGCTACGCCGACGAGGTCGCTCGGCTGACCGGAGCGCCGGTGGGCGAGGCCCCGGCCGCTGCGACCGGGACGATGGTTCCGGTCGCCCCGACGCCCTGAATGGGACCGATTACTGACGGAGCGGCGCGCGGAAGACGATCAGCCCGTCGCCCGGCCCGAGCATGGGGGCCGGAGCCGCCGCGGCGCCCCACTGCATGGCGCCCTGGTTCTCGGTGAAGGTGAAGGTGAAGGACTCCCCGCGAGCCAGCCGGGCGCCGAGGTTGGAGGGGATGCGGGGGAGCAGCGAGTCGGGCACCAGCAGGGCCGCCGGCACGTCGTTGTCGACCCCGGACGGGACCACCCGGCCGCCGTGCCAGAAGCCCACCGAGAGCTGCACCCGCTCGCGCAGCGTGGAGACGTTGAGGGCCTCGCGGATCGCCTTGGCCACGCGCCCGTAGGTCATCGCCCCGACGAGCGCGCCCACCACCGGCCCGTCGGTCGTCGCCCGGAGCGGAACCGCCGAGAGCATGTACCCGCGCGCCGCGGCCCCCTCGGTGGTCACGAGGTCGCCGGTGCACGAGCCCGCGGTGCCCTGGAGCGCCGCGCGAACGCATGGGAAGCGCTCGCCGATGTCGAGGCCGGGGATGTAGTCCCGCGCGGGCTCCTGGTCGCCCGCGAGACCCTTGCCGTCGAGGCCCACCGCCGCGATGAACCACGTCGGGTAGAGCGAGAGCTGACGGCCCGACGCGCTTCGGTCGTCATGCAGGTCGCGCACGCGGTTGCGCACCCGGGCGAGGTCGAGCGGCTCGACGATGGCCGCGCCCACCGGCTGCGCTGAGCTCGCGAGGGCGGCCTGGAGCCCGGAGGTGAGCCGACCGACGGCGCCCAGACCCTCCCGGACGTTCGCCTGCGCTCGGGTGGCCGCGTCACGGGCGACGGCGTCCCCTCCCCCCTTCGAGCAGCCCAGACCACACAGCACCAGCGCCCAGGACCATCGCGTGTTCATCGGTGTCATCACCCTCCGGGACACCAGCACCGGGGCGATGGTTCCCAGAACTTCGAGTACCACACGAGCTACTCGTAACGGAGCGCTTCGACGGGGTCGAGGCGGGCCGCCCGACGCGCCGGCACCACGCCCGAGACCACGCCCGTCGCGAAGGCGCTGCCGAAGGCGACCGCGGCGATCCAGGGGGAGAGCACCACCGGGACGTCCGGGGCGTATCGGTGCACGAGGAAGATGATCGTCGCGCCGGTGCCGAGGCCCACCGCCCCGCCGATGGTCGAGATCACCACGCTCTCCAGAAGGAACTGCCACAGGATGTCTCGCTGCGTGGCCCCCACCGCGCGCCGCACGCCGATCTCCCGGGTGCGCTCCCGGACGCTCACCAGCATGATGTTCATGATCCCGATGCCGCCGACGACCAGGGAGATGGAGGCGATGGCGAGCAGCACCATGGTCATCGCCCCGGTGATGGCGCCGAAGGTCTTGAGCAGGTCCTCCTGGCTCTGCACCGTGAACGACCGCTCGCCGTTGCGCCGGCGCGCCAGCACCTCCTCGATCTCCGCGATGGCCGCGGGGGTCTCCTCCTTGGAGCGCGCCGCCGTCACGAGCTGCGAGATGTGATCGAGGCCGAAGAGGTCCATCGCGGCGGTGGCCGGGATGAACACCAGGTCGTCGAGGTCGAAGCCCAGCGAGCGCCCCTTGGGCTCCATCACCCCGACCACCCGGAAGCGTCCCCCCGCGATGCGCACCGACTGGCCCAGCGGGCTCTCGTCGCCGAAGAGCTCCCGCACCACGCGACGCCCGAGCACCACCACCCTCCGGCGCGACCCGACGTCCTCCTCACGCACGAACTCCCCGCTGTCGACGTGCATGTTGCGCAGGTCGCTGAAGGCCGGACCCACGCCCAGCACCATCGTGTCCCGCTGCCGGTTGCGGAAGCGCACCGTGCCGCCGCCCTGCACCATCGGCGACACGCCCCGGATGGTGGTCCCCTGGCGCTCCAGCGCGTGCGCGTCGTCCATGGTGAGCGGACGTTCGAGACCCTGCGCGGGCGGGCCGAAGCCGCGGGTCTCGGTGCGCCCGGGCACCACGCTCAGCAGGTTGCTGCCGATGCCCGAGAGGGTGTTGTTGAGGTACGCCCGGGCGCCGTCCCCGACGCTCACCAGCAGCGTGACCGCCAGCACGCCGATCACCACCCCCAGCATCGTGAGCGCCGCCCGCAGCTTGTTGGCGCCGAGCGCGAGCAGCGCGCTGATCATGTGCTCGAGCACGTCAGACCCCCTCCTGCGGCGGCCCGTCGTGCACGAGGCTCCCGTCGACGAGCTTGATGTTGCGGCGCGCCCGGCGGGCCATCGAGGGGTCGTGCGTGACGATCACCACCGTCACCCCGAGGTCGGCGTTGAGCGACTCGAAGAGCCGGACGATCTCCTGCCCGACCTTCTGGTCGAGGTTGCCCGTGGGCTCGTCGCAGAGCAGCAGCGCGGGCTTGGAGACGATGGCGCGGGCGATGGCCACGCGCTGCCGCTCGCCGCCGGAGAGCCGGTCGGGGGGATGGTCCCAGCGGTGGCCGAGGCCCACCCGGTCGAGGGCCTCTCGGGCCCTCGCGCGGCGCTCTCGCATCCCGACGCCCGCGTACCGCAGCGGCAGCGCGACGTTGTCCACCGCCGTCGTGCGCGCCAGCAGGTTGAACGACTGGAACACGAAGCCGATGAAGCGGTTGCGCAGCGCCGCCAGCTCGTCGTCGTCGAGAGAGCCGACGTCGTAGCCCGCGAGGCGGTAGGTGCCGCGCGAGGGCGTATCCAGGCACCCGAGCTGGTACATCATCGTGCTCTTGCCGCTGCCCGACGGGCCGATGATGGCGACGTACTCGCCCCGGTCGATGCTGAAGGTCACCCCGCGAAGGGCCCGCACCTCCTCCTCGCCGAGGGTGAACGAGCGCTCGAGGGCCCTCACCTCCATCAGCGGCCCGGTCTCGCTCACCGCAGCGCCGCGCCCGGCCGGTCGAGGGAGAGCACGCGCACCGCCGATCCGTCGGCGAGGCCCTCGATGTTGGCGTTGAGGATCACCTGCTCGCCAGGGCGCAGCCCCTCGAGCACCTCGACGGACTCCCAGGTCGCGATGCCCACGCGCACCGCCCTCCGGTGCGCCGCTCCCGCGCCGATCGTGTAGACCGCGCGGTCGGTGCCGCGCCCCACGACGGCGATCGGCGGGACGAAGATCACGTCGCTCCGGGTCGCCGCGATCACGTCGGCGTCCGCGCTCATCCCCACGCGCAGCCGCGGGTCCGCCGGGAGCGCCACGCGGATCGCGATCGACCGGTTGCCGCGCGCGTCGGAGGTCACGCTGGGCGCGATCTCCTGCACGCTCCCGACGATGCGGTCGCCCGGAAAGGCGTCGAGCGAGACCTCCGCGGCCAGGCCCACGGAGACCCGACCGAAGTCCGCCTCGTCGACGTCGGTGTCGAGGTGCAGCCGCGACACGTCCGCGAGCGTCAGCAGCGGAGCGCCCGGCGCGGTCACCTCGCCCTCCTCCACGGCGGTCGTGAGCACCATCCCCGCGAAGGGCGCCCTCACCACCGCGCGCCCCATCGCCCCGCGGGCGACCGCCACGTTGGCGACGCCCTGCGCCCGCGCCGCCGCGGCCGCCAGCACCGCCTGCCGCGCCACCTCCGCCTGCCCCTCCAGCGTCTCGGCCTCCGCGGCGGGCGCGGCGCCCCGGGAGCTGAGCAGCCCCGCCCTCGCGGCCGTGCGCTGCGCCAGCCTCGCGCTCGCCTCCGCCTGCGATCGCTGGGCGCCCGCCACGGAGACCCCGGTCTCGGCCGCTCGCAGCCGGTCGCGCAGGTCGGCCGCGTCGTAGCTGACCAGCGGCTCACCCGCGGCCACCCGCTCGCCGCGACGGTGGTGCAGCCTCACCACGCGCCCTGCGATCTCCGCCCGCAGCGTGGCCTCCTGGCGCGCCGCGATGCGCCCGGTGGAGACCGACGACACCAGGTCGCGCACGCTCCCTCGACGCACCTGCCAGGCGCGCACGCCGAGGACGTTGGCCGGACGCCGCCGCTTCCAGACGACGCCGCCCCCGACCACCGCCACCGCGATCAGCAGCCAGAGCCACCACCCGCTGCGCTTGCGCTTGAGGCCCTCAGCCACCGCTCAGCCCCATCGCCCGAAGCACCTCGTCGAGCTCGTCGGGCGACTCGCAGGCCGCGCCGCGCGAGTCCACCTCCAGCACGGCGCCCGAGGGCATCAGGTCGCGCCCCCGGAAGAGCACCGCGCGCATCCCCGCGGCGCGAGCCCCGAGGTAGTCCGCCGCCCAGGAGTCGCCCACGTGCACCACCTCGGCCGGGTGGACGCCCAGGCCCTCGGCGGTCCAGTCGAAGATCGCCCGGTCGGGCTTCTCCATCCCGAGCGCTCCGCTGTCGGCCACCACGTCGAAGTCATGGGTCCAGCCCATCTCGGAGATCAAGCCCTCCAGGCCCCCTTCGGAGTTGGAGATCACCCCCACGGGGATCCCCCTCGCTCGCAGCGCCCGCACCCGCTCGATCATCCCAGCGATGGGCCTCCTCCAGAGGTTGCGCCTCGGCTGCTCGATGAAGAGCCACTCCGACAGCGGGTCGACGGCCTGCTCCTCCACCCCGGCGCTCCGTAGCAGCGTGGCCATGAGCAGCACCCACGGGTGCCCCCCGAGGCCCGCGCGGATCGCCTCGTTGTAGCGTCGCCACATGGCCGGGCGCGCGTCCTCCAGCGCCCAGGCGGCCACCGTCACCCCTCGCTCGGCGAGGCGCGAGGCCAGCATCGCCGTGTCGAGCTCTGCGAGGGTCTGCCCGAAATCGAAGGTCACCGCGCGCATCGGCCGCACTACGCTCCCCCGCGCTGGATCAGCGCCTCTCCGGCGCCCTCCTGCACGACCCACACGAGCCCGCGCGCCCCGTCCGCGTCCCAGCATCGGGTGCAGGTCCCCTCTCGTGCGCCTGCGCTACGGGAGAGCGCCGCGCCGCCCACGGTCACCGCCGTCACCATCGCCGCCTGCGGTCCCACCAGCAGCTCGCTACGCAGCACCGGGGCGGTGGTCGACATCGGCCAGTCGATCGACCAGCCCGACGCCGTGCGCCCGACGGTCACCGAGGCGCCGCCGACGAGCGCACGCCGGGCGGGCGACGGTCCCGGCACCGCGGTCATCCGCCGCACCGTGGCCCGATCGCCGAGGTCGACCACCTGATCGCCCTCGGTCGTCACCAGCGACTGGACCTCCTGCGGGTTCATCGGAATCACCGCGCCCTCGCGGGCGAGCAGCACGGGTTGTCCGATGGGCGCCGCGATCGTCACGTCGGTGGGTCCGTTGTACGGAGTCCCGGTCCACCAGTGAACCCAGGTCCCTGGCGGGACGTGCACCATCCTGTGGGTCGCACCGGCGGTGACGACCGGCGCCACGAAGAGGTCGTCGCCCAGCAGATAGGCCTCGGTGTCTCGCGCAGAGCCGGGGTCTCCAGGGAAGCCCACCGCCGCCGAAACCAGCGGCGGAACGCCCTCCGCCGAAGCGCGCACGGCGTATTCGATGAAGTAGGGAGTGAGGTCGTCGTGGAGCCTCGCGAGTCCGCGATAGATCCGCACCGCGTCGGGGTCATAGGCCCAGGGGTTGTGGGAAGTGCCAGCGCCGCCGAGCTGCATGAAGGGGCTGAGGGCGGTGTGCTCGGCCCAGCGCAGCAGCACCTCCCGGTCGGGCATTCCGCCGCGGTAGCCGCCGGTGTCCGAAGCGAAGGAGGGGAAGCCGCTCTCGGCCAGGGAGACCATTCCATGGATGGCCGCGCGCAGCCCGCCCACGCGACCTCCTTCATGGTTGGAGAAATCGTTGTCGAGGTCTCCGGGCCAGATGAGGTCCGAGATGCGCTGTCCACCCCACGAAGAGGCTCTGCCGATCAGGAACCCGTCGCCCCCGGCCCAGCGGTCGAGCGCCGCTCGGTAGGCCGCGTGATATCCCTGTGGATAGAACCAGTGCCCCCGCCGCTCGGTGTCTCCGTTGAAGAAGCGGAAGCCCGTTCGTGTTCCGCCTAGCTCGCAGACGACGTCCTCGGCGTAGTCGAGCTTGAAGCCCCTGGCGCCGGCCTCGATGACGGGACGGAGCTGGTCGACCCAGAACGCCGTCGCCTCGGGGTTGGTCCAGTCCATCGGGGAGCCGTTGGCGTTGGGCATGCCGCTCGGGCCGCCATATCGGGTGATGGTCACGTAGGGTCGGCCGCTGGTGGTGCGCACCAGGAGGTTGCGCTCGCGCGCCTGCACCCAGAGGCGCTCGGCCGGGTTCTGCGGAGTGGCTCCATCGGACACCGCGTCGAGGAAGGGGACGCTCCAGAAGATCACCCGATATCCGAGCTGACGGAGAGTGGCCATCATCGCCTCCGGGTCGCGGAAGCGGGTGCGGTCGATGGTGTGATCGGAGTAGGAGGTCTGCCAGGGGTTGTCGATCCACATGGTGGAGGTGGGAATGCCCTCCGAGCGCAGCCTCCGCGCGTCCTCCAGCACCTGCGCGTCGCTGTCCCAGGCGTTGCGCCACTGCTGATGTCCAAAGGACCATCGGGGCGGCATCCGCGGTAACCCCGTCAACCGGGTATAGGCCCCGATCACCGCGCGGGGGGTCGACTGCGCGAAGAGGTGCACCGTCGCGCGGTTGCCCTCGAAGCGAGCGCTCCAGCGGGCCGCCTCGGTGGCGCCCACATCGAAGGCCCCCGCCTCGGTGGTCTCGACGAAGACCCCGTATCCCAGGGTGGACACCATGAAGGGAACCGGTACGTGCGCCTCGTTGGTGCCCGAGGCGGAGCCCTCGACGTGGAGCTGCATGGGCACCACGCGACCGCGCGCATCGAAGCCCGCGAACTGCTCCCCCAGCCCGTGGTAGCCGCCCGCGTCCATCGGGGCGTCGAAGCGCAGCATCGCCACGTCGGGCCCGCGCGCCTCGACCACGAGCGAGAGCACGTCCGCGTTGGTGCGCACGAGGCGCAGCACCACGTCGCCGGTCGCCGGGTGCGTGAGCGTCACGGTCCCCGCGGCCTGGTCCACCGAGCGCACCGCCGTCGGCGCCACCCAGGTGATTCCTGACGGGTCGGCCTGCCTCGGGTCATGGAAGCGCGTCGCGCTGGGCCCGCCCTCGCGGGTGCCGATCAGGATCAGCGGCATCCCCTCCGGGCTCTCCAGCAGGGTCGCTCCGCCGCGTCGCAGCCGCAGCCTCGCGGGCGAGCCGCTGAGCGTCGCGTCGAAGCCATCGCCCGCCGCCTGGAGGTCCCAGGGAATACCGGGGCTGGTAACATCCGAGGCCGTGTCGGAGGGGTCGGGCGCGTCGAGGACACGCGCGTCGAGCCCCGTCGCAGGGGGCGCATCGTCGCAGGCGACCGGCAGCAGTGAGGTCAGGAGCAGCAGCGCGCGCTTCATGGCGGCGCACCATATCGCAGGCAGGTCAGAACTCGTGGGGCCTTCGGCGCCAGAGCACGGCGGCGCCCGCGACCGCGGAGACGACACCGACGGCGCCGAGCAGCAACGGCATCGCCGAGCGGGGCGTCGGCGGCGGAGGCGCAGGCACCTTCGCGCGCTCGTCGGAGGTCTCGGCGCGCCGTCGACGGAGCTCGAGCTTCAGCGACTCCAGGCCCCTCGCCATGGCCCACTCGTGGCTGGCGTCGAGGAGCGGCCGCAGCACCGAGGAGGTCACCGTCTCCGCGCGCACGCTCCAGCGGTGGGTCACCACGCAGGTCGATCCAGCGGCTTCGAGGGTCCACGAGCCGCGGCCCTCGAGGTCGCCGAAGGACTCGAACTCCAGGGTCGCAGGCCGCTGGAAGCTCGTGATGCGAGCGCTCCAGCGCACGGTGTGCGGCAGCCACGCCTTGGAGACGTAGCTCAACACCCGACCGACCCCGTCGGCGCCGCCCGCGTCGACCTCGGTGACCTCCAGGTACATCGCGGGCCACCACCGGGGGAGCGCCGTCGCGTCCTCCAGGATGCTGAACACCTCGTCGGGGGTGGCCTCCACCTCCCAGCGGGTCTCGAGCTCACGCGGCTTCGCGGCGGCGCCCATCACGAGTGTCCGGGGAGCGCGCAGAAGCCTTCGTAGTCGATGTAGCTATCGATGCTCGGGTTGCGCCCGCACATGGGGCAGTCCTCGTCGCGGCGCAGCTTCAGCTCGCGGAACTTCATCCCCAGCGAGTCATAGGTGAGCAGCCGCCCGGCGAGGGGCGTCCCGATCTTGAGCACCAGCTTGATGGCCTCGGTGGCCTGGATCATTCCGATGAGCCCCGGCAGCACGCCGAGCACCCCCGCCTCCTGGCAGGAGGGCGCGAGGTGCGCGGGCGGCGGCTCGGGGTAGAGGCACCGGTAGCAGGGGCCCTCGTAGGGGATGAAGGTCGTCACCTGGCCCTCGAAGCGGAAGATGCTCCCGTGCACGACGGGCTTGCGCTTCATCACCGAGGCGTCGTTGACCAGGTAGCGGGTCGGGAAGTTGTCGCAGCCGTCGACGATCACGTCGAAGCCGTCGAAGATCCGGTCGACGTTCTCGCTGGTGAGCCGCTCCTGGAACTTCACCACGTTGAGCTCCGGGTTGAGGCCCTTCAGGGTCTTCTCCGCGGAGTCGACCTTGGGCATCCCCACCGTCGCGACGCTGTGGATCACCTGCCGCTGCAGGTTGGACGCGTCGACCACGTCGGCGTCGACGAGGCCGATGGTGCCGACGCCCGCCGCCGCGAGGTAGAGCGCCGCCGGGGCGCCGAGCCCGCCCGCGCCGAGGCAGAGCACCCTGGCGTCGAGCAGCTTCGCCTGCCCCTTCTCGCCGACCTCCGGGAGCAGCAGGTGCCGCGAGTACCGCTCGCGCTGGTCGGCCGTGAGCACCCGCGGGACCTCCATCGGATACCGACGGTCCTTCCACTGGGAGTAGCCCGGGTTGGCGCTCTCCACGTTGGAGTAGCCCATCTCCTGGAGCGTGCGCGCCGCGAGCGCCGAGCGGGTGCCGCCCGCGCAGTACACCACCACCGGCGCGTCCTTCCGGTGGAGCAGCCCCTCGGCCTTGCTCTCCAGGTGACCGCGGGGGATGTGCAGCGCGCCGGGGATGTACCCCGCCCGGTACTCGTCGCCCTCGCGCACGTCCACCAGCGTGAAGTCCGCCCGCGACTCCAGCCGCGACTTCAGCTCTTCGAGCGAGATCTCCCGGATCGCCCGGCGGGTCTCGGCCATGATCTCCTGAAACGTCTTCGCCATCGGAGGAACTCCATTCAATGCGTGTGCGGCCGACGGGCCCGCGCAGCGCGTCCGGGCTTCGTCAACATGATGGACGCGGGTTCTACAATACTGGAGCCGCTCGGGCCAGTGCCCTCTGCGCCGACGGCATTGACGCTTCGACGGTCGATCCCGTAGGTGTTGCCCGGCAATGGCACGACTGACGTATCGCGATGCTGGGGTGGACGCGGCCCTCGGTGACGCCGTGGTGGAGAAGATCAGGCCCATGGTGGCCTCGACGCGCCGCCCGGAGGTGCTCGGGGGGCTCGGCGGCTTCGCGGGTCTGTGTCGGCTGCCGATGGGGCTTCGCGAGCCGATCCTGGTGAGCGGCACCGACGGCGTGGGCACCAAGCTGAAGATCGCCTTCGCGCTCAACCGCCATGACACGGTGGGCATCGACCTCGTGGCCATGTGCGCCAACGACGTCGCCACGGTCGGCGCCGACTGCCTCTTCTTCCTCGACTACTTCGCGACCGGGGTGCTCGACGCGGGCATCGCGCAGGGCGTGATCTCGGGCGTGGCGGAGGGCTGCCGCCGCGCGGGCTGCGCGCTGCTCGGCGGCGAGACCGCGGAGCTTCCGGGGATGTACCCGCAGAACGAGTACGACCTCGCGGGCTTCTGCGTGGGCGTGGTCGACAAGCACAAGATGCTCGACGCCTCGCTGGTGCGCGTCGGCGACGTGCTCATCGGGGTGCACTCCTCCGGGCTGCACTCCAACGGCTACTCGCTGGCCCGCCGCGCGCTTCTGGAGGTCGCGAAGTACGGCTTCGACCAGGTCGTCGGGGGCCTCGGGCGCACGCTGGGAGAGGAGCTCCTCGAGCCCACGAAGATCTACTCGAAGGCCGTGCAGCGCGCGGTCACCACCGGGCAGGTGCGCGCCATCGCCCACATCACCGGGGCGGGTCTGCCCGGCAACATCCCCCGGGTGCTGCCGGACGGTGTCGGGGTGACCCTCGACGCGAGGCGCTGGCCGAGGCCGGAGATCTTCTCGATCATCCAGGCGGCGGGGGAGATCGAGGAGGCGGAGATGCGGCGCACCTTCAACATGGGCCTCGGTCTCGTGGTGGTGGTCGCCGCGCAAGGCGCCGACTCGGTGCTCAGCGCCTTCCGCGACATGGGCCAGGCCGCCGACATCGTGGGCGAGGTGGTGCCCTCCGACGCGGTCGACGACGACCGCGTGGTGTTCGTCGGCTGATGGCGCCGATGCGCGTCGTGGTGCTGGTCTCCGGCGGAGGGACCAACCTCCAGTCATTGCTCGACGCCGGGTGGACGGGCGCCCTCGGGGCGGCGGAGATCGTCGGGGTGATCTCCAACAAGCCCGGCGTGCGGGCCCTCGAGCGCGCCGCGGCCGCGGGCGTCGCCGCGCGGGTGGTCGATCACCGGGGCTTCGCCGAGCGGGCGGCCTTCGACTCGGCCCTGAAGGCTGAGGTGCAGTCCCTCGGCGCCGACCTCGTGGTGCTCGCGGGCTTCATGCGCGTGCTCACGGAGACCTTCCTCGCGGGCTTCGAAGACCGGGTGATCAACATCCACCCCTCGCTGCTCCCGGCCTTCCCCGGGGTGAAGGCGCAGGCGCAGGCTTTACACTACGGCGTAAAGATCACCGGGTGCACGGTGCACTTCGTCGACGCGGGCCTCGACTCCGGGGCGATCATCTCGCAGGCCGCGGTGCCGGTGCTCGACGACGACACCGAGGAGAGCCTCCAGGCGCGCATCCTGGCCGAGGAGCACCGGCTGCTCCCGGCGGCGGTGGCCGACCTGGCGGCGGGGCGGGTGCGGCGTGAGGGCCGACGCGTTCATCGGGTTCCGTGACGGCGCCGAGGAGCTCGTATGACGTCATCGTGGTCGGGCTCTCGCTCGGGGCGCTGGCCACCGGCGCGCTGCTCGCCCGGCGGGGCTTCCGCGTGGTGGCGCTGGGGCACGGCTCGCTGCCGCACCGCTACGACCGCGACGGCCGCGCGCTCTACCGCCGGCTCGGCGCCATCACGGCGCACGAGAGCCCGGCGTTTCGTCGGGTCTTCGCCGAGCTGGCGCTCCTGCCCGCGGTGCGCCGCCGGCTGACCGCGCTCGACCCGGCGTGGCAGGTGGTGATGCCTCGCCGTCGCATCGACGTGCCCACCGCGGTCGACCGCAGGGTGGCCGAGGTGCTGCGGGAGTTCCCCGAGGTGCCGCGCGCGGTGGAGGAGTTCTACGCGGCGCTCTCGGTCGCCGAGCCCGCCCTCGACGCCCTCTTCGGCGCCGACCTCTCGTGGCCCCCGGAGGGCTTCTGGGAGCGGCGCCGCGCGCGCGCCCTCGCCGACGCGCTGCCGCTGCGGCCGGGCTCCGACCTGCTGGGCGCCTTCGCGGCGGACCACCCCTTCCGCACCTTCGTCGACGCCCAGTGCCGCTTCTCGGGCGCCGTCGACCCCGACGGGCTCAGCACCCTCCGTCGAGCGCGCGCCCACGGCCCCGCCCGGGCGTCGATGCTCGACGGCGACGAGCACGACGAACTCACCCGGATGCTTCTCGAGAAGATCCTCCAGCACGGCGGCGAGGTGCGCCCCCGCGACACCGTGGAGCGCATCGTGGTGCGCCGCGGTCGCGCCGTCGGCGTCGAGCTCGCCGGGGTCGACGAGGGCCTCGGCGCGGCGTGGGTGGTCACCGGCCTCGACGCGGGCGCCGCCCACCGGCTCACCCGAGAGCCCCTGTCCCGGGCGTACACCCAGACGCTGCTCTCGGCGCGCCCGAGGCATTACCGATATCTCCTCAACGTGGTGGTCCGCCGCGAGGTGCTCCCGGTCGGAATGGCCCGTCGGCTCTTCGCGGTGATGGACGGCGCCCGACCGTTGACCGAGGAGAACCTCCTGGCCCTGGAGGTGGCGCCGGGCGATGGCCCCGAGGTGACGCTCCGGGTGGGCGCGCTGCTCCCGAGGGCGCTGGTCGACGCGGGGGCCACGACGCTCCGGCGGGTGCGCCCCCGGGTGATGGGAGCGCTGGCGCGGGTGATCCCCTTCCTCGATCGGCACACGCTCTGGGTCGAGTCGCCCCACGACGGACTCCCCCCGGACGACCCCTCGGGCGCCGCGCCTCCGCGGCCCTCCGCGCCGGAGCCCATGGAGCCCCTGGAGGAGTTCACCGCGCCGGGCTTCCTGGGCCTCTGCGGTCATCCGCTGCGCGGCGACGTCGAGCGGCTGCTGCTGCCCGGTCGGCAGGCGGTGCCGGCGCTGGGCATGGAGGGCGAGCTGCTCGCCGCGCTCTCCGCCGCGCGAACCATCACCCGCAGCGACCCGTCGAAGGAGCGCCTCCGCGTCGAGCTCTGGTCAAGGGTCGAGTCGTGAGCGATCGACGCCTGTCGGGTCACCGCGGCGTGACAGGCGGTTGACGGAACTCGCGATTCCACATAGCGTCCGCGCGCCTTTGCTCCGCCCGCGCCCGGCAAGCGCGGCGCGCCCGTCTCCCCTTCGGACGAAATCACTGTCGTGCAGCTGCGAACCTTCATCCACATCGACGTGCTCCAGCCGCAACTGGCTGGCTTCTTCCAGACGGTGTCGTCGGGGTTCCAGCCGCTCGCGGGGCAGGCTGCGCTGATCGTGGAGATCGCTCCGGGCATCGCGATCAACAACCTCACCGACGCGGCGCTGAAGCACACCCGGGTGCTCCCCGGCATGCAGATCGTCGAGCGCTCCTATGGCCTCGTCGAGGTGCATCACTTCGACCAGGGGGACGTGCGCGCGGCGGGCGAGGCGATGCTCGAGCGCGCGGGGCTGAAGGTCGAAGACCGCATGACCGCGCAGATCGTGTCGCGAGAGGTCATCCACGGCATCGACGCCCACCAGGCGATGCTGGTCAATCGCATGCGGCACGGGCAGCTCCTGCTCGAGGGCGAGACGCTCTACGTGCTCGAGATCGCGCCCGCGGGCTACGCGGCGCTCGCCGCCAACGAGGCCGAGAAGGCCGCCAACATCAACCTCCTCGAGGTGGTGACCTTCGGGCAGTTCGGTCGGCTCTACCTCGGCGGTCGCGAGGAGGAGGTCGCCCAGGCGGCCGCCGCCGCGGAGCGAGCGCTGCGCGCGGTGACCGGGCGGGCGCCGAAGGCGAAGGGCTGAGCGCCATCAGTGGGCGCTCGTATCGAGTGAACGACAACGCGCGCGTCGTGGCACAACCACTCGCGTGTTTCTTGGGCGGCGCCGCCCTCACGTCGGCGCGATCGTGATTTCAGTGCATCGACAGGAGGCTCCATTGAAGCGGAACAGCGGTTGGCTTTTGATCATTCTTGCCAGCATGGCCTCGGCCTGCGGCGACGACCCCGTCAACACCCCGGTGGACTCGGGCCCCGCGGACACCGGCGTGGTGACCGACGCTGGCTCGCCCACCGACACGGGCCCCCGTACGGACACGGGCTCGCCCACCGACACGGGCCCCCGCGTCGACGCCGGCTCGCCCCGCCTCGCGGTCGTCGCGGGCCGCCGCTGCACCGGTGACGAGGCCTGCGCCTCGGAGACGGCCGAGCTCGCCTGCGTGGTCACCACCGGCGGGCGCGTCTGCACCTCGGGCGCGGGCTGCGACCAGGGCACCACGGCGGAGGAAGAGGGCCAGTGCGGCGGTCGCTACTCGACCTGCCTCGTCTACGCGACCCCGCGCACCGGCGCGCAGGTCAGCCTCTGCACCCGCGCCTGCGTCGCGGGCATGCGCACCGAGGCGACTGGCGCCTGCCCGACGGGCTCGCTCTGCACCACCAACTGGCTCCAGCTCCAGACCAACCAGATGGAGAACCCGGGCTGCCTGCCGTTCTGCGCGACGGACGCCGACTGCGCCGGCGCGATGGCCGGCGACGCCTCGCTGATGCGCTGCAACACCCGCCTCGGCCGCTGCGCCAGCGCGGCCGTCGACATGACGCTCCGCCCCGACGGCGCGCAGTGCAACCCGATGCAGGTCCAGGCGACGGGCGTCGCGCAGTGCCGCGGCACCTGCTTCTCGCTCTCCTCGGCCCGCCCGGCCGAGGGCCTCTGCGGCTCCTTCATCAACACCCGCACCGCCACCGCGGGCTGCCCCGACGACGCCATGATGGCGCCGCGCGGCCCGGCCGGTGACGAGCAGGGCGTCTGCATCTTCAAGGAGTGTGAGACAAACACCGACTGCACCGGCGGCGCGCTCTGCGTGTACCCCGAGGACATGACCGGCATCCGCCGCGACGCGGTCCCGTACTGCGCGTACGCGACCACGCTCCAGCCGATGGGCATCCCGGGCACCGCCACCGACGGCGGCGTGCGCGACGTCCCCGTCGTGACCGACGCCCCCGCCGCCGACGTGCCCGCCGCGACCGACGCCCCCGCCGCGACCGACGCCCCCGCCGCGACCGACGCTGGCGCCGCGGTCGACGCCGCCGGCTGATCGCCCCGCTCCCTCACCCCGCCTCCGCTTCGGTCTCCCCCTCCCCGCCACTCACCCGCCGTCTGCGACCGTTCACCGGACCGTCGCAGTCGCGCGGTGATTCGTGCCTTGACCTCACCCGCGATTTCCCACTAATCCCGGCAGCGCACCTGACGTTGCTTTGCGCGTCGCGACCTTCGCCTCGCGTCGGGTCTGCGACCACCCACGAACCCCCTTTCGAGAGCCGCTGACGTGATTGGCCACTTCTATCTCGACATTCTGACGTGCACCCCGGTTGCCGCCCGCGGCAGCGAGGGGGGCCGATGAGCGAACACGACGACGGCCAGGCGCCGCAGCCTGAGCCCCGACCCCACCCGCGGCTCTCGGTGGTGATCCCGGTCTACAACGAAGAGAAGATCCTGCACGCGGCGGTCACCGACCTGCGAGACCAGCTCTCCGAGTTCGGATGGCCCTTCGAGATCATCCTCGCGGAGAACGGATCGAAGGACGGCACGGTGCCCCTCGCCCGCGCGCTCTCGGAGAAGTACCCCGAGGTGCGCTTCTTCTCGCTGGGCGAGCCCAACTACGGCAAGGCCCTCCGCGAAGGCATCTTCAAGGCCCGCGGCGAGTTCGTCATGTGCGACGAGATCGACCTCTGCCAGATGGACTTCTACCGCCGCGCCCTCGACGTGCTCACCGCCGACGAGTCCGACCTGGTCATCGGCTCGAAGGTGCTCGAAGGCGCCTCGGACGAGCGCCCGATGTCACGCCACGCCGCGACGCTCTTCTACAACGGCCTGCTGCGCCTCACGCTGGGCTTCAAGGGCACCGACACCCACGGGCTCAAGGCCTTCCGCCGCACCGCCCTGCTCGACGTCGTGAGGGCGTGCCTCGTCGACAAGGACGTGTTCGCCAGCGAGCTCGTCATCCGCGCCCAGCGCGGCGGGGTGCGCATCCGGGAGATCCCCGTGCGCATCCACGAGAAGCGCCCGCCGTCGATCAACCTCCTCAAGCGCGTACCCAACGTGCTCAAGAACGTCGGCAAGCTCTTCGTCGCCATCCGCATCAAGGGATAGCGACCCTCTCCCCCCCCTCCGCTCCGGCTACCGCTCCTCGATCGCGATCACCATCGTCGGCTCCGGCAGCACCCGCCGGGCCGCACGCCGGGCGGCGTCCTTCACGGTCTCCGCGCTCCGGCGCGACTCCACCGTCGCGTGCTCCCGCACCGCCCGCTCGACCGCCTCGCGCACCTTGCCGACCTGCTCGGCCGAGGCCATCACCCCGCGCGAGTGAACGCCCACCGCGCCGTCGAGCCGCCACTCGCTGGTCACCGGCACCGTCAGGAACATCGCCCCCGACTCGGCCATCAGCGCGCGCTCCTTCAGCGTCTCCGCGGGGATCTCCTCGCCGCTGTCGATGTGCACCCGCCCCACGCGCACCGTCGCGCCCGGCACGAGGCCGTGCGAGTCGAGCAGCAGCGTCTGGCCGTTCTCCGCGAGCTCGACGTTGCGCACGCCCAGTCCCCTCGCCAGCTTCGCGTGCTGCATCAGGTGGTGATAGGTGCCGTGGATCGGCACGAAGGCGCGCGGCTGGATCCACTCGATCATCTGCGCCTGCTCCTCGCGGCAGGCGTGACCCGAGACGTGGATCGACGGGTCGGTCGCGCCCACGTGCACGTCGATGCCCCGGCGCTCGAACTCGCACACGAGGTCCCACACCGCGCGGTCGTTGCCGGGGATGGTGCGGGACGAGAGGATCACCGCGTCACCCGAGCTGAGCTTGAGCCTGGGGTGGTCGCCCCACGCGAGGCGCGAGAGCGCGCTCTGCGGCTCGGCCTGCGTGCCCGCGGCGATGACCAGCAGCTCCGACCGGGGGACCTCCCGGGCGCGCTCGGGGGAGACCATGAGGTTGCCGGTGAACCCCAGGCGGCCGAGCTCCGTCGCGGCGCGCGCGTGGGTCTGCACGCTCCGCCCGATGAGGCAGATGCGGCGGCCGGTGGCGACGGCGATCTCGCCGAGGGTCTTCAATCGGTAGATGTTGGAGGGAAAGATGCCGACGACGACCCGCTCGCGCTTGGAGGCGATGAGGGTGCGCAGCGCCTTGGCGACCTCGGCCTCGCGCGCCGAGCCGGAGAGCACGTCGACGTTGGTGCTGTCGGAGAGGAGCAGCGAGACGCCCTCGCGCCCGAGCTCCTCGAAGCGCTGCCGGTCGTAGGACTCGCCGTCGAGAGGACCTTCCTCCAGCTTGAAGTCGCCGGTGTGCACCACGAGCCCGCCGGGGGTGTGGATGGCCAGCGCGGTGGCGTCGGGGATGGAGTGCGTGACCCGCAGCGGCTCCACCTCGAAGCGGCCCACGGAGAAGCGCTGCCGGGGGGTCGTCGCGTGAAGCTCGAGCTCGGGGACGTCGCGAAACTCCTTCAAGCGCTCGCGGATGAGGTTGAGGGCGTAGGGCGGCGCCCACACCGGGCGAGGGATCTTGCGGAGGAGATAGGGGAGCGCGCCGATGTGGTCTTCGTGGCCGTGGGTGATCACCACGCCGAGGAGGTCGTCGGCGCGGTCTTCGAGGTAATCGAACAGCGGGTGGATGACGTCGACGCCGTACTTCTCCCTCGGGAACGTGATGCCGCAGTCGACGACCAGGATGCCGTCCGGCGACTCCAGCGCCATGCAGTTCATCCCGATCTCTCCGAGACCCCCAAGCGGAACCACTCGCAGATGACTCACGTATGACTTTCTCCGGCGCGCGGCGAGGGACCGCCACGTCTGCCCGACGCTCTATAATCCCGGCGTTTTGCTCCGAGGACGGCGCGCACCCTACGTCCCGGCTCTCCGCACGGTCAAGGGTCGTTGCAGCCCGCTCGCGCCCGTCCGTTCTAGCGCGTTGACGCTGCTCTCGCGTGCGTGTTAGCCCCTCGCGCCGAAGCCTAATGTCCGGGTGAGACCCGTCGACTCAGGTTCCTGGAGGTCCATGCGCCGTCCGTCGCCTACCGTTCTCGCCGTAACCTTCGCTGCCCTCGCTCCGTCCGCGCTCGCCCAGAACACCCCTCAGAACCCGTCGACCACGCCCGCCGCCTCCGTCGACACCGCGGGCATCAACATGGCCGCCGCGGCCCCCACGGAAGACCACGCGGCCGCCACCGCCGAGCGCCCGACGCCCACTCCCCCGCCCACCAGCCTGCTCGACCGCATCGGCAGCATGGTGGAGGTGCACGGGTACCTCCGCGCCCGCCCGGAGTGGATGCACCAGTTCGACCTCGGGTGGGACGACCTCGCGTTCCGCAACGCCGGCGGCAACTACGCCAGCTCGCAGCTCCCGTGGGTGCGCAACCCCGACAACGGCCTCCCCAACCTCTGCAGCACCGCGGCCACCGACGGCAGCTCCAACCGGGTCCCCGGTGACTGCACCGGCCGCACGCAGTCCATGGCCAACATGCGATTCCGGATCAATCCGGAGATCCATGTCACCGACAACATCGCGATCTATTCGCAGATCGACGTCTTCGACAACCTGATCCTCGGCTCGACCCCGCAGGGTTATTACAGCGGCAGCCAGGGCTCTCCGTGGGCGCCGGTCACCGGCTTCTCCTCGACCCAGGTCACGCCCACCGAGCAGAACAGCCTCACGCCTTCCATCACCGTGAGCCGCGCCTGGGCCGAGGTCACCAACCAGACCCTCGGGCAGATCCGCTTCGGCCGCATGCCCGGCCAGTGGGGCCTCGGCCTCCTCGCCAACGCCGGCAACGGCATCGACAGCGACTTCCAGTCCCACTCCGACCGCATCATGTACGCGGCGAGGGTGCGCCCGCTCAACCTCTTCCTCGCGGCCTTCTACGACTTCGCCTCCACCGGCGCGACCTCCGCCTCGCTCCGCTACGAGTCCGGCCAGGGCCAGCCCATCGACATCTCCCAGCTCGACGACGTGAACCAGTACGGCCTCGCCCTCGGCCACCGCGTCGAGCCCGCCGAGGCCCGCCAGCGGCTCTCCCGCGGCCAGCTCGTGATCAACGGCGGCCTCTACGGGCTCTTCCGCCAGCAGACCCTCTCCGCCGAGTTCATCAACGCCGACCCCGCCGCCATGCGCGACCAGCGCACCGTCGGCTCCGACGGGGCCTTCACCAGCGGCGCGCTCCGACGCGACGCCTGGGCGGTCATCAGCGACCTGTGGTTCCAGGTGCTGCACCGCAACTTCCGCTTCGAGCTCGAGGCCGCGTTCATCTACGGCCAGACCACCATCGGCCGCTTTGCGGCCGACCCCGGCCTCAACCCCTATCGCCTCACCCAGTTCGGCGGCGCCGCGGAGTTCGAATACCGCCTTCTCAACAACCGCCTCACCCTGGAGTTCAAGACCGGATACGCCACTGGCGACTCCGACCTCGAGGGCATCAATTATCACAACGGACTCATCGCCCCGCAGCGCGCTGGGGCGACCTCCAATACCCTCTTCCGCTTTCATCCCAACTACCGCGTCGACATGATCCTCTGGCGGCAGATCTTCCGTCAGGTCTCCGGCGCCTACTACTTCCGCCCCGGCGTCACCTACGCCTTCGTCAACTCCCCCGGCGGCGACCGCCTCTACGGCCGCGCCGCGGTCATCTGGTCGCGCGCCAGCGAGTTCGTGCAGACCCGCGGCAACGCCGCCGACCTCGGCATCGAGATCAACGCCGAGGTCACCTACCAGTCCAATTTCCGAGACACCACCCTCGGCGACCGCCCGGGCGCAGGCTTCTTCGCCTCGCTCCAGTACGGCGTGCTCTTCCCGATGGCGGGCCTCGGCCCCCGCGAAGACGAGCGCGCCACGTCCACCTACTCGGGATTCAGCTTCAGCACCGCCCAGACCCTCCGCGGCGTCGTCGGCGTCATGTATTGAGAGACATATCCTGTCACGGGTATCGTTGCGCTCCACGGCGGGCGCGCGGTAGTACCCGCCCGTGAAGGACTCGCTCGTCTTCGTCTGTCAGTCCTGCGGTGCCTCGCACCCCAAGTGGTCCGGCCGCTGCTCCTCCTGCGGCGCGTGGAACAACCTCGTCGAGGAGCGCGCCCCCAAGGGCCGCGCCGCCAAGGCCCGCAACGCCATCTCGGTGTCCGCGGGCGGCGGGGTGGTCTCGCTCGACGAGGCCATGGACGCCGAGATGCCCCGCGTCGCCACCGGGCTCACGGAGTTCGACCGGGTGCTGGGCGGTGGGCTCGTCCACGGCTCGGTGGTGCTCCTCGGCGGCGAGCCCGGCGTCGGCAAGAGCACGCTGCTGCTGCAGGTGGTGGCCGCCCTCGCGGCGCGCTCCCGTGAGTCCGACGTGCGCGGCGGCGTGCTCTATGTGAGCGGCGAGGAGTCGGCCTCGCAGGTGGCCTCTCGCGCCCGGCGCCTCGGGGTGGCGAGCGACGCGGCGCTCAAGCTGCTCTCCACGGGCGAGCTCGACGCGCTGGAGGCCGCGGTGCTCAAGGCCGACCCGTCGATCATCGCCGTCGACTCGGTGCAGACCATGAGGGCCAACGACCTGGAGAGCGCCGCGGGCAGCGTCTCGCAGCTCCGGGAGGTGACCGCGCGGCTGGTGACGATGGCCAAGCAGCAGGGCCGCACGGTGCTGCTGGTGGGCCACGTCACCAAGGACGGATCGCTCGCGGGCCCTAAGGTGCTGGAGCACCTGGTGGACGTGGTGCTGGCCTTCGAGGGGCAGCGCTCGGGCGGCCCGAGGGTGCTGCGAGGCATCAAGAACCGCTTCGGCGCGAGCGGCGAGCTCTGCGTGATGGAGATGACCCGCGACGGGCTGCGAGAGGTGTCCGACCCGTCGGCGCTCTTCCTCGCAGAACGCCCGAAGGACGTCCCAGGCTCGGTGGTGGTCTCCTCGGCCGACGGCGCTCGGCCGCTGCTGCTGGAGGTCCAGGCCCTGGTGACCCCGTCGGCGGCGCCCAACCCCCGGCGCATCGCCACGGGCATCGACGGCACGCGCCTGTCCATCCTCACGGCGGTGCTGGCGCAGCGCGCGGGGCTGCCCCTCCGCGACCGCGACGTCTTCGTCTCCGTGGCGGGCGGGGCGTCCATCGAGGAGCCCGCGGCCGACCTCGCGGTGGTGTGCGCCCTCGCGTCGAGCGTGGTCGAGCTCGCGATGCCCGCCGACCTCGTGGTCTTCGGGGAGGTAGGGCTCGCTGGCGAGGTGCGCGCGGTGCCCCGCTGCACCCCGCGGCTGGAGGAGGCCATGAAGCTCGGGTTCAAGCGCGCCCTGATCCCGAAGGCCAACGTCGACCGCGACGAGGTGCCGCCCGGAATCATCGCCCACGGGGTGTCGCACGCGCGCGAAGTGGCCGCGTGGATCGAGCGCAAGGCCCGCGACCGCGACTGATCGTCGGCGGCAATCGTGCGAGCAGCCTTTGCGGGGAGCGTCGGTTTACCGCTACACGTAATCGATGGCCGCCCACCTGCCCCGGTCGCTGCGAGAGAGCCCCCTCTTCCTGACGACCCGGGCGGCGCAGGCGCTCACGCACCACTGCCGAGAGGCCCTCACGCAGGCGGGCTTCGACGACATCGGCGCCCCCGACCTCGCGGTGCTGGCGGCGCTCGAGGGCGTCGAGGAGGGAGAGAACCCCTCGAAGCTGGCGAAGGCGCTGCGCTACGAGAAGTCGTCGCTGACGCCCATCCTGGTGCGCCTCCGCGAGGCCGGCCTGGTGCTTCAGGTGAAGGACCCGAAGGACGCCCGGGCGCTGCGCATCACGATCACTCGCAAGGGCAGCCGGCGTCGCAAGGAGGCCGAGGTGGTCATCGAGCGGGCCACGCACGCGCTGCTGCGCGAGGTTCCGAAGAAGGTGCTGCGGCACCACGCGGAATTCTGCGAGGCGCTGCTGCTCGCCGCGGAGCGCGTCGAGAAGCCGTAGACCGACCCCGGGGAGGTGTTGTTAGCTTCACCGCACCCATGACGCGATACCGCTGCACCGTGTGTGACCACCACTACGATCCGGCCGAGGGCGACCCCGCCTCGGGCGTGGCGCCAGGCACCGACTTCTCGAGCCTCCCTGGCGAATGGCACTGCCCCGACTGCGGCGCCACCAAGGCGGACTTCGAGCCCGCCGCCGACTGATGCCCCTCCGCACCTCGGCGCTATCCCCAGCACTCCGGGTCACCGTCGAGCGAACGATCCCGCTCTGGTACCGCGAGGGCGCCGCGCCGGCCCTCGATCGCCCGGCCTTCGTGCGCGCCGGCTCCGGGGTCACCTGGTGGGGAGGACGCCTCGCGGTGGTGCAGGACGACACGGCCTTCGTGGCGCTCGTCGACCCCGCCACCGGCATCGCCGAGGGGGTTCCGCTGCCGGTGGCCGATGGGGTGCGGCAGTTCGGGGTCGCGCGCGGCAACAAGAAGCGAAAGCCCGACCTGGAGTCGGTGCTCACCCTCCCCGACGGTCGGCTGCTGGCGCTGGGATCTGGCTCCACCCGGGCGCGCGAGAGGCTGCTGGTGATGGGTGACGACCAGCTCCCCCGCTGGATCGACGCGTCTCCCCTCTACCGCGCGCTGAGGGCCGAGGCCTCCTTCGCGGGGAGCGAGCTCAACATCGAAGGGGCGGCGCTGCTCGGAGATCGGGTGAGGCTCTTCCAGCGGGGCAACGGGGCCGTGCTCGACGGCGTCGAGCCCCTCAACGCGACGGTCGACCTCTCCCTGCAGGAGCTCCTCGACGAGATGCGTCGCTGGGAGGGCGCCTCGCCGGACGACTGCCGCGTGGCCCTCCGGTCGATCACCTCGTACTCGCTCGGGGCGCTCTCGGGCGTGGCGCTGAGCTTCACCGACGCGACGGCTTGGCCCTCCACGCACCCGGGGCGCGTGGCCTTCCTCGCCGCCGCCGAAGACTCGCCGGACACCTACCAGGACGGGCTCTGCGCGGGCTCGGCGCTGGGCTTCATCGACCCCGACGGAGCGGTCGGACACCAGGCGCTGCGCACGCCCGACGGAGAGGTCTGCCGCACCAAGGCCGAGGGGATCGTCTTCGACCGGGACGATCCGACGCTCGCCTGGGTGGTGCTCGACCTGGACGATCCCGACCGCCCCTCGGAGCTGTGCTCGGTGCGGATCGTCAGCGGGTGAAGGTCACGTAGTCCTCGCGGGCGCAGCGCTCGAGGAGGGCGTCGAGCCGGGCGAGGCAGATCGGGAGCGAGGGTCGCGCAGGGGCGGCCGCGGGCTCGCGCAGCGCCCGGCCAGGCGACGGCTCGGAGGGCGTTCGAGCCGGCTCCAGCGCCTCCCTCGCGGCCTTGAGCAGGGCCGTGAGCTCCCTCCGAGGGCCGCTCCAGCGGGGCAGCACCTTGCCCAGCAGCGCGCGGTCGAGCGCCCACCCCGGAGGCACCGGCAGCTCGTCGCGGGTGCAGCGGTCGACGAAGCGCAGCACCTCGGAGACGACCCGGTACCCGAAGGGTCGGCCGTGCGCGGACATCACCGCGTGGAGCCGGTCGAGGGTGGCGCCGACGCCGTCCTGGCCCATGGCGAGGAGCATCGCGCGGGTCGGGTCGTGGTCGCTGTCCGCGGCCATCAGGGCGAGGCGCTCGGTCTCGCTGGCGGGCTCCTCCGCGGGGGTCGGATCGATCCAGGTGGTGAGCAGCGAGGTCGGCGCCGAGGGAGGAAACTCCCATAGCCAGGCGCGGTCGAGCACCTTGGCGCTGAGGGGATGGGTGGTCTCGTCGACGTTGATGGTCCCCAGCACGAACACGTTGGCGCCGAAGCGCACCGAGGACGGGACGCCCCCCGAGCGGTCGCTGGCCTCCACCGGCTCGGCGCGCCCGTGCAGGTCGATGGGCGAGCCGCTCTCCATCGCCGAGAGCAGCTCGGCGAGGTAGTGCTCGGGCCGCGCGAGGTTGAGCTCGTCGAGGATCAGGAAGTGCGGCTCCGAGGGGTGCGCCGCCGCGCGCAGCAGCACCCGCAGCGCCGGGGTGAGCTCGTAGCCCGGCGGGTCGCGCATCACGTTGAGGTAGCCGAGCAGGCCGCGGGAGTCGATCCAGTCGGGGCGCACGGAGACCACCGCCACGCGGGGTCCGGGCCCTCCCGGGAGGGCGCCGGTGACGAACTGCGCGAGCCGCAGCGCGAGGCGGGTCTTGCCGGTGCCCGAGACGCCCGCGAAGACCGCGAAGGGGCGGGTGCGCAGCCCGACGAGCACCGCGCGCAGCAGGTCGAGCTCGAAGCGGAGCCCCTCGGCGCGGAGCGAGCGCTCGAAGCGACGCGCCACCTCCTCCAGCGTGGCGGGCCGCAGCATCGACGGGACGATCTCCCACGAGCGCGCGTAGCTCAGCTCGAAGCGCGCTCCCGAGGCGGCAGGGACGCACTGCAGGTCGCCCAGCGCTCGCCTCGCCGCGAGCCAGAGCAGCGGGCGCACCGAGGGGTCGCCCAGGCACTCCCGCACGCCCGCCCAGCCGGAGCGGTCGAGCAGCCCCAGGTCGGCGAGCCGGGAGGCCCCGGTGGCGGCCCGGAGCGACCACCGCGGGCGCACCTTCGAGGCGACGACCGCGGGCTCCGGGGAGACGGTCCACGGGGCGCCTTCGAGGAGGCCCGCGAGGGAGACGGCGAGGTCGCCGCTCGGGTCGGCGAGCACCGAGGCGATCAGCGCGTCGAGCGGAGGGGCGTCGCCGTCGCGGTGCTGCGCGGGCACCAGGAGCCGGGTGCGGTGAACGATCGACTCATCGACGTCGGCCTCGCGGGAGCGCATCCATCGGATCCATCGAGCGAGCAGCGCCGGGTCGCCGGAGCGCCGCAGCGCCGTGGCCTCGCCCGAAGGAGCGGCCCCGACGTCGAGCCATCGTGCGTGGGCGAGCGTCGGGGGCGAGAGCGTGGTGAAGCGCTCGGGGGCGAACCATCCCGTGACCGGGTCGTAGCACCAGCTCTCCGAGGCGGGCAGCAGCGAGGCGGGCGCCGCGGTCGGGCCGAAGGCGCGCTCGTCCCAGCGGAGCGAGCGCACCGCCGCAGCGCGGTCGCTCCCTGCGGAGACGAGCGCGGGAGGGAGCCGCCACCCGAGGAGCTGCGACCAGAACTCCAGCAGCCGGGCGCTGCGCTCGGCCACCCACCGGGCGAGCAAGGTGGTGGCGCCGTGCGGGGCGCGGGCGGTGAGCTCGGAGCGCCAGAGATCGACGAGGTCGGAGGCTCCGTGCGAGGGGTCGGAGGCGCGGAAGCGGATGGCGCCCGCGGCGACGGAGGAGATCCAGTCGTGCTCGGGGAGGGCCTCGTCGGACTCGCGGTGCGCGTGGAGGGTCGCTCCCTCCGAGCGCAGCGCGGCGAGGAGCGTCGGGAGCACGTCGGCGAACTCGCGCTTGCGACGGGCGAGCTCGCCGAGGCGCGGGCGACGGTCGGCGTGTTCGCGACCGCGCGCCGAGAAGCCCGCGGTGACGGTCACGTCGTCGGCGGTGAGCGTGAGGACGAGGGCGGCGCCGTCGGTCGCGGTGGACGGGGCCCAGCGAACCCGGTGGGTGCGGGACGACGGATGGTTCGAGGTGCGCACCATCGCCGAGAGCGGAGGGAGCGCCGCCTGCACCTCGGCGGCGAGATGGCGGAGGGCGCTGCGGAGGAGCGACGCGTCGACCGCTCCGGGAGCCGCGATCTCGTCGGGGGGGAGCTGGTTCGATCGCGCCATCAGGTATCGCCGACGCCGACCCTATCACGCGACCGATGCGCTCCGACCGCCGGGCGTGTACGCTGCCGCCTCGCGAACACCCCACCAGGAGTTTGGATGCGATGAGCGGGATGACGGCAGGATCACGGGTGATGGCCTCATGGCTGGGCGGCGGCTTCGCCCCGGGGATCGCGGTGGAGGTCAACCCCGCCGCGCAGCTGGTGAAGGTGCGCTTCGACGACGGCCGCGAGGCCTGGGTCAGCAACATGAACGTCCGCCTCGCCCCCGCGGCTGCGGGCGCGCCCGGCGCTCCCGGTGCGACGGGTGGCTTTCAGCCCATCGGGGCGCCTGCGGGCGGTGGCAACTTCGGCGCGCAGTCGTCCTTCGGCGGCGGTGGGGTCACTCCCGTCAACACCGGCGGCATGGTCGGCGGCAACCCCTTCGCGGGGCTCAATCCCTTCTCCCGACAGGGCGCTCCCTCGGCCCCGGGCGCCCCTCCGGCACCCGCTGCTCAGGGCGCTCCCGGCGCGGGCTTCCTCGCCTCGGCGGCCGGCGCGCTCTCGGCCGGCGTCGCGCGCATCGCCACCTTCGGCGGCCCTCCCGGCGGCGCTCCGGCGACTCCCCCCGCGGCCCCTCCCCCTGCCCCTGCCCCGCAGGCTCCCGGCGGCGGCTTCAATCCCTTCGCGGCCCAGCAGCCTCCTCCGCAGGCCCCTGCCCCGCAGGCTCCCGGCGGCGGCTTCAACCCCTTCGCGGCCCAGCAGCCTCCTCCGCAGGCCCAGGCCCCGCAGGCTCCCAGCGGGGCCTTCAACCCCTTCGCCGCGCAGGCCCCGGCGGCTCCCGCCCCCCAGGCTCCTGCGGCGCAGTTCAACCCCTTCGCGGCGGGCGCTCCGGTCCAGGCGCCGCAGGCTCCCGAGGCGCAGTTCAACCCCTTCGCGGCGGCAGCGCCCCCGGCAGCCAACCCTGTCGCTCCGGTCGGCATCCCCGAGCCCGCGTTCAACCCCTTCGCCCAGGCGGCCCCCGCGGTTGCGGCCGTGCCCGCGAGCTTCCCTCGCACCGAGGCCATGCCCGCCGTCCCGACGCCTCCCGTCGAGCAGGGCGCGCCACCGCCGTTCAACCCCTTCGCCCAGGCCGCTCCTGCGACGCCGCCGGCGCCGCCCTCGGCCGATGCGCCGCTGCCGCCTCCGCCGGGTGAGTTCAAGCCCTTCGTTCCGCCCGGAACCTGAGCGTTCGCTGCTCGACAGAATCCCCTCAGTTCCCCAGGTATTGCCGCCATGACTGACTCACCTCTCACGCTCCTCCATCACATCGGGGCGACGGATGTCCCATCGGACAACGGCGCCACCTTCGAGCTGCGCTCCCCGACGAACGGGTCGCTCGTGGGCCACGTCGCGCGCGGCTCCGCCGTCGACGTCGACCGCGCGGTGGCCTCGGCTCGCGCCGCCTTCACCAGGTGGTCGAACACCCCGGCGCCCGCTCGCGGCGAGGTGCTCTTCCGCGCGGCGGCCCTGCTGACGGCTCGCAAGGACGCGATCGCCGAGGTGATGGCGAAGGAGATGGGCAAGCGCATGGAGGAGGCCCGGGGAGACATCCAGGAGGCCATCGACACGATGTTCTATGCGGGCAGCGAGGGGCGGCGGCTCTTCGGGCACACGGCCCCCTCCGAGCTCAACGACAAGATGGGCTTCACCCTCCGCCGCCCCATCGGGGTCGTCGGCGTCATCACCGCGTGGAACTTCCCCGTCGCGGTGCCGAGCTGGAAGATCCTCCCCGCCCTGGTGTGCGGCAACACCATCGTCTGGAAGCCCGCCGAGGAGGCGCCCGCGAGCGGCGCCCTCTTCGCGCAGACCCTCTGGGACGCGGGGCTCCCTCCGGGCGTGCTCAACGTGGTGCACGGCTTCGGCGAGGAGGTCGGCGCCGCGATCGTCGCGCACCCCGACACGAAGGTGCTCACCTTCACGGGCAGCACGCCGGTGGGCCGCGGCATCGCCGAGACCGGCGGCCGGATGCTCAAGCGCATCTCCCTGGAGATGGGCGGCAAGAACCCGGTGATCGTGATGCCCGACGCCGACCTGGGGCTGGCGATCGACGGCGTGCTCTGGGGCGCCTTCGGCACCGCGGGTCAGCGCTGCACCGCCACCAGCCGGCTCATCGCGGTGGGCGACGCCCACGGCAGGATGATCGATGAGCTCGTCGTGCGCGCGAAGGCGATGCGCATGGGCGACCCGATGGACCCTGCGACGGACGTCGGTCCGCTGGTGAGCGAGGCGCAGCGCGGGCGGGTTCACGGCTTCGTCGAGCGCGCGGTGGCGGACGGCGCGCACCTCCGCTGCGGCGGCCAGCTCCCCTCGGACGCGGCGCTCCGCGGCGGGTGGTTCTATCCCTCGACGATCCTCGACGGGGTCAAGCGCGGGAGCGAGCTCGCGATGAGCGAGGTCTTCGGGCCGGTGCTGGCGGTGATCCAGGCCTCGAGCTTCGATGAGGCCATCGAGATCGCCAATGAAGTGCCTTATGGGTTGAGCTCGTCGATCTACACGCGAGACGTCAACCAGGCGATGCGGGCGGTGCACCGGCTGCAGTCCGGGATCACCTACGTCAACGCCCCGACCATCGGCGCCGAGGCCCACTTCCCCTTCGGCGGCACCAAGGACACGGGCAACGGACACCGCGAGGGCGGCTGGGCCCCCTACGAGTTCTTCACCGAGCTGAAGACCGTCTATTTCGACTACTCCGGCACGCTGCAGCGCGCCCAGATCGACAACCGCGAAGACTGATCGCCCCGGCGGTCTATTCGACCACGACGGTGCGCTCGACCACGTCGAAGCCGCCCCGGGTGTCTTGCGCCGTGAACAGGAAGCGCACGGTGCCGGCCTCCCGTGGCGCCATCCACCGGTTGCGGATGGGCCCGTCGGGGATCGCCACGGAGTCGACCCGGAAGGCGTTCTCCATCGTTCCCTTGTCGGTAAAGAACCCGAACTGCAGCCGCTCCTGGGTCATCACCCGGTTGCCCTGGAGGTCGAAGGTCGGCTGGATCTCGCGAGAGCCCGCCGCGACGCTCACGTCGAGGGTGTGCTCCGGGCACGGATCGGTGGTGCATCGCGGCACCCGAAGCGGCGTCTCGGTGCCTACGGTGACGGCGTCGGCGGTGGTCAGCCCGCTGCGGATGAAGCTCACCCGGTCGATGGTCGGGTTGTGGTTGGGCGGAACCGTCTCCGCGGTGCGCACCAGCAGCGATCGGGTCATCACCCACGACTCGCTCCCCTCGCCCGTGCAGCGGGGCTGACGGGTGGCGGGGTCGAGCACGACGGTGCCGCCGGCGCAGGCCAGGGCGACCGCCTGGATGCGGGGTCGATTGGAGGGGTCGACGGAGAAGTCCAGCCGCGGCACCTCGTAGGTGACGGTGGCGCCGGCGAGCACGGACACGCCGCGCGAGGTGCACCCGAAGGTGGTGCCCATCACCGTGGCCTCGGCGCAGAACACCCAGGTGACGTTGAGCGGGCGCGCGGCGGGCGCGGGGTCGACGTAGCTGAGGGTCAGGCGCACCTGCTCGCCGGGCGCCGCCTCGGCCACGCCGGGGTCCGCGGCCTGGCGGGTGAGGTTCTCGATCTTCGCCCCGAAGAGCCGGAAGCCGCGGATCTCCCAGGCGGGGGCGAGCTCGTCGCCGCAGGCGCCCAGGGCCAGCGCGAAGGTGACCCCGACGAGGGCGCGGAGGGCGTTGTGCTCAGTACTCAAAGCGGACCCCCAGGTTGGGAAAGAAGGGGATGCCAGTGACCGTATTCGACTGCGTGTAGTTGTAATTGTACTGCACACCTTCGGGGTTGGCATTGTTGTAGACATTGAGCACTTCGAGGAAGAGGTTGAGGCTGCCTCGCCGGAAGTTCCATGTCTTGTCGACCCGGAGGTCGAGCTGGTGAAACGGGGCATTGCGGGAAGAGAACGGCGCTCCGGGAATCTGCGTATAGGTCCCGGTGTCACCGTTGTAGACCGCGCCGATGATGGGGGTGGTGGGGTTGCCGGTGACGAAGCGGAAGCGCAGCCCGACCTCCCAGCCGCGGCCCAGGCGATAGCTCCCGATGAGCGTGAGGATGTGGGTCTGGTCGAACTGGAAGATGCGATAGGCCGACTCCGGAGAGTCGCGGCGCTCGGAGCGGGAGATGGTGTACGCCAGCCACCCGAAGAAGCGCGCCGAGGGCCGATGTCGGAAGAGGATCTCTCCACCGTAGATGCGCCCGATTCCGCTGTTGAAATAGGGCAGGCCCTGGATCGAGGGCTGGGCGACGATCTGCTGGTCGAGGTCTTTGTAGAAGCCCTCTACGGAGAGCGAGAGGTACTGGGAGAAGTTGTGCTCCATCCCGAGGCCGTAGTGCACCGATCGCTGCGTCCCGAGGAAGGGGTTGCCCACGGTGGTCGCCGGGTTGAAGGAGTTGACCGCCCCTGAGCTCTGCTGCGGCTGCGGCGGTTGATTGAAGACACCCACGCCGCCCTTCAGGAACCAGTCCCGCGCGAACTCCCAGCGGAAGGAGAGCCTCGGCTGCACGGCCCAGCTCCGGTTGGCGTCGCGGGTGTAGTCCGCGCGCAGCGAGGGGATGAGCCGCAGCCGGGGCGTGAGCGTGATCTCGAGCTCGGCGTAGGCGCCCGGTCGGTAGAGGGAGTCGGAACTCTGCGTGGAGACCCGCGCCAGGTTCTGGAGGTTGGGCATCTGCCCCTCGCTCGGCATGCGAACCCCGTTGAACCGGATCTCCGCCGGGCCGCCGACGATGTCGATGCCCAGGTTGGCCCGCACGCGGCGGTTCACCTGCGCGGTGAGCTCGTAGCGGCCAGTGAGGTTCCAGAAGTTGAGGTCGAGGCCGAAGACCTCGCCGCCGCCGATGTTGATCGAGTTGCGGCTGACGGAAACCATCGCGCGGCTGGAGATCGTCGGCGAGAAGGTGTGGTCCCAGAGCACCTGCCCCGCGTGGAACCCGATGCCCGTGGAGAAGCTGCCGGAGAAGCGCGGCGCCGTCTCGGAGGGGCGATTGAGCAGCAGCGAGAGCGAGTCGTCGGAGCCCAGGAGCGCGAGGCGCACCCGGTCGCGCGGGCTTGGGCGATACTCGAGAAGGCCCTGATAGTCCCAATAGACGGGCAGCGAGGTGAAGGACACCGCGTCGATGCCGCTGAGCACCGCGCCGAGGATGGCGTCGACGTAGCTGCGGCGAAACGACACCGCGAAGCTCAGGTTGCGGGTGATGGCCCCTTCGACGAAGAGGCTGGCGTCGATGAGGTTGATGTTGGCGACGAAGCGGTAGCCCTGACGGCGCGGGCTGCGAAGACCGACGTCGACGATGCCTCCCTGGGCCCGCCCGTACCGGGCGCTGTAGTTGCCTGGATAGAAGTCGATGCGGTCGAGGAGCTCGGTGCTGATCACCGAGGAGAGGCCGCCGAAGTGATAGATGAGCGGGATCGAGGTGCCGTCGGCGAAGATCTGCGTGTCCTGCGGGGTCGAGCCGCGGACGATGAGCAGGCCGTTGATGGCGCGAGCGACGCCGGGGAAGTTCTGCACGGCGCGAAGCGCGTCGCCGCCGGTGCCGGGCATGCGGAGAATCTCCCGGAACTCCAGCGACTGGCGCGTGACCTCCCGCGGGGGGCGTCGAGCGCGCACCGTGGCCTCGTCCTCCGGCTCCGCGGCCGAGGGCTCGCCCGGCGTCGGGGGCGTCGGGGTCGCGGCCGCTCGCACCGGGCTCAGGCGATAGGTGAGCCCGAGGTCCTCTCGGTCGGCGACGGTCTCGGTCACCTCCATCGGCTCGTGCCCGTCGGCGCTCAGCGCGATGCGGACGCTGCCCACCGAGTCGAGCTCGACGCGAAGCGCTCCCCGCTCGTCGCTGGTGGCCTCGCGGGTGGTGCCATCGGGGAGCGTGAGGCGGACCGCCGCGCCCGCCAGGGGCTGGTCACCGCGGCCTCGCACCGTCACGCGCAGCAGGGCGTGGACCTGGGGCTGCTGCGCCGCGCGGGCGGCGGCCGCGCTGAAGCGGTAGCGGTAGCGGAGAATCGAGGCGACCACGACGCCGTCCCGTCGCGCGGGCTCGAACACGAAGGTCCTCGCGGCGGCGGTCGCGGCCTCGTCGAAGCCGTGCCCCAGCGGCTGCACCACCGTGACCTGCGACACGTGACCGGTCGGGTCGACGGTGAGCTCGAGGAGCACCGAACCTTCGAGTCCCTGGGCGAGCGCCTCGGCGGGGTAGTCGGCCTGGACGAACTGCGTGAGCCGGGGAGCGGCCGTGGCGGCGGGCGTGGCCGGGGTCGGGTCGGCCTGCGTGGTCGCACCGATCTGCGCCGCTGCGGGCGCGCCAACGGAGAGGGTGACGGCGAGGGCGCGAGCGCGAATCCGGCGGTTCAACACGACGCCGGGTAGATGCATCGGCACGCGACAGAGTTGCAAGCGACTCGCACGCCTGCGGTCGCGAAGTCCGGTGGGTCTCTCAGGTCGCGGCCGAGGCGCGGAGCATCTTCAGCAGGATCTCCCCATAGGCCTCGACCCTCGCGGGGCCGAGCCCGTGCACCTGCGAGAGCGAGCTGAGGTCGCCCGGGCGTCGCGCGGCGACCTCCTGCAGCGTGCGGTCGAAGGCCACCACGTAGGCGGGCAGGCCCCGACGCTTCGCCTCCTCGGCGCGCCACGCGCGGAGCCGCTCATAGAGCGCGGGGTCGTAGCTGGCGGGCGCGGTGTCGGGCGCCGGGCGTCGGGCGGAGGCTGCGCGCGGTCGCTCCCGATCGGGGGGCAGTCGGAAGCGCACCGGCTCGGTGCCGCGCATCACCGCCGCTCCGCTCGCGGTCACGAAGGGCACCGGGTGCTCGGTGGGGCTCAGGTCGATCCAGCCCGCGGCGAGGAAGCCACGAAGCAGGCTGAGCACCCAGGGCTGGGAGCGCTCGCGCATCAGCCCGAAGGTGGAGAGCTGGTCGAAGCCGAAGCGCTGGGTGCGCTGCGACGAGGCCCCGCGCAGCATCTCCGCGATCGCCTGCAACCCGCCGCGCTGCCGGGCGCGCGCCACGGCCGAGAGCCCCATGCGCACGACGGTGTCGACCTGCGACTGCGGCGCATCGTCGTCGCGCTGGTCGATGTTGGCGCAGACGTCACAGTGTCCGCAGCCGCCGAGGATCTCCCGCTCGTCGCCGAAGTACCGGAGCATGAAGTCGTGGCGGCAGGTGCCGGCGTCGAGGTAGCGGAGCAGCTCGCAGAAGAGGCTCCACGCTCGGGCCGCCTGCGCGGGCTCCGGGGCCTGGCCGTCGGTGCCCATCTGGGTGAGCCGACGGCGGAGGGCGATGTCCACGCCGGAGCAGAGCAGCAGGCCATGCGCCTCGGCGCCGTCGCGACCCGCGCGGCCGACCTCCTGGTAGTACGACTCGATGCTCGACGGGGGCTGGAGGTGGAGCACCGTGCGGATGTCCGCCCGGTCGATGCCCATGCCGAAGGCGTTGGTGGCGACCACGACGTCGATCTTGCGGTCGCTGAAGCGCTCCGAGAGGCTGGAGCGCTCCTCGGCGCCGAGGCCGGCGTGGTAGGGCGAGGCGTTCCAGCCCGCGCGGCGGAGGTCGTCGGCGAACTGCTCGGTGTTCTTCCGGGTGGCCGCGTAGACGATGGCCCCGCCCTTCGGCCGGGCGGGCTCGCCGAGCACCCGCTTCAGCTCGCGGCGCACGGTCTCCTTGGACTCCGTGGGGCCGTCGACGGTGCGCGCCGCGAGGTGCAGGTTGGGGCGGGCGAAGCCCCGGAGCACGACCTTCACCCGGTCGCGATCGAAGCGCAGCCGCTCGAGGATCTCGTTGCGTACGTCGGGCGTGGCCGTCGCGGTGCAGGCCATCATGCGGGGCGGTCGCAGCCGCTGGATGAGGTCGCCGATGCGGAGGTAGTCGGGGCGGAAGTCGTGCCCCCACATGGAGATGCAGTGGGCCTCGTCGACCGCGAGCAGCGAGATCTTCGCCCGGGCGCAGGCGTCGACGAAGCCGTCGAACTGCAGGCGCTCGGGAGCCAGGTAGACCAGCTTGTAGCGGCCGGAGAGCATGCCCGCGATGCGCGCCCGGCGGACGTCGGGCTGCAGCGTCGAGGCGAGGTAGGTCGCGGACACCCCGCGCTGGTCGAGGGCGCGAACCTGATCCTCCATCAGCGCGACGAGGGGGGAGATGACCAGCGTGACGCCCGGCAGACAGGTGGCGGTGAACTGGTACGTGAGGCTCTTGCCGCCGCCGGTGGGGGCGACCACCAGGGCCTGGCCGCCATCGAGCAGGGCGTCGATCGCCTCGCGCTGCCAGGGGCGGAAATCATCGAGGCCGAACCGATCGAGCAGCGCGGCGCGGAGGGGGTCGCGCGCGACCGGGGGGTCATCGTCGGTCATGGGGATGACGGGCACCATAGCATCGACGCCGTCGACATCGCCGGGGCGCAGCGGGCGAAGGGCCTCGGGTGGTGGACATAGCCTGTCCAGAGCGCCGTGACTCAGGCGGCGTGCCGACGCGCCGGGTTGGTGCGGCGGACGGAGTTCGCGGGAACCTCCAGGCGAGCGAGGCGCTGGGCGGTAATGGCGAGCGAGGTCGCCACGGCCTGCGCCTGAACGTCCTGGCCAGCGCCGGTCGGGATGGAGCGGGCCCAGGTCATGAGGGCCAGCGCCCTGGCGCGGATGGCGTCGCGGTCGTCGGGCGCGAACGCGCAGGTCACCCAGTAGCGCTGGCCGCTTGCGGGGTCGACGCGCCAGAGGCTGACGCGCACGTGCCGGTCGGACATACGGCGCCAGGTAAAACAGAAGCCGGCGGCACGGAGGACGAGGGTCGGGTTGGTCATGGCGTCTCCTTCGGGGGCGGGGATGGCGTTCGAGCACCTTCCGGGAGCCGAGCGCTCCCTTCGGGCTGAACAGATGTACCCGAGGGCGATGGTCGATTCATAATTCCTGGCAACGGATGTTCAGTCGCGCGCCCCTACGGACGCGGTGTCGCGTCTTGACGGCATGGTCCCTCGTGGACGAAGAGGCCCGTCCAGGGGGCATCGGACGGGTCCTTGTCCGAGGAGGAGTGCGAGCGATGGCTGAACTGAACGCGCTGTCCACGGAGGACCGCGTGGCGATTGACCGGGTGTTCGAGCGGCTGAGCGGGCGCACGCACTACGAGGTGCTGGCGGTGTCGCCCGACTCGTCCTGGGAGGCGATCACTCAGGCGGTGCGCGACCTGCGCAAGCGCCTGGACGTGACGCGCTTCGTCGGGGTCCCGACGGAGGAGTATTCGCGGCGCATCGAGCTGGTGCTGCGCGCCCTCGATCAGGCGGTCGAGGTGCTCGGCGACCCGGTGCGCCGCTTTCTCTACGACCAGCAGCTTCGACGCGGAGAGGGTCGGCGGGAGGAGACGCCGTCGCCGGTTCGACCGGCGGTGACGCCCATTCCGAGGCGGCCCTCTGGAGCACCGCCGAGGATGGAGCCTGGATCGCAGGCCCCGGACCCCGTCGCCCGTCCCCCGGCGGGCGACTCCCCGCTGGTGGTCCCCGCCCCGCTGCGGAAGGACGCCGCCGGGACGGGAGGCTCCTCCGCGCCAGGACCTCGTTCGTCGAACAATCGCCCTTCGATGATCCCTCCGCCTCCAAGCGGGGGCGCGAGGCTCGGCAGCGTGGCGCCGACGCCGATGCTCGCCGCCCCCAACGCCGAACGGCGCGACCTCGACTCCCTGCTCGTCGAGGTCGAGCGCATCGCGGTGTCGGTGCAGTTCTGCATCGCGCAGATCCTCGACCCGCAGGCGGCCCGGGTGTCGGCGCTCGAGAACGCGGGGCAGGCGCTGGCGGACACGCGCGCTACGCTGGCGTCCATCCAGGCAAGGCGCGACGAGGAGGCAGGGCGCTGGCACGAGGCGACGGCCAACTGGCTCCGCGCGACGCGCGCAAAGCCACGGGACGCCGTGCTGCTCGCGCGGCTCGCCGAGTGCCATCACAGGATGGGCGATCTCCAGGCAGCCGACGACGTCGCACGACGCGCGCTGGCGGTCGATTCGGGCTGCGAGGCTGCGAAGGCGGTGTTGACCGCGCTCAGCCGTCGCTAGCGAATCCTACGGTGGGCTCCAGACCGGAGCCCGTCAGTGCGCTCAACCACCCGATGGGGCGTTGTTCTGAGCGGCCGACGGGTCCATCGCAGGGGTGGGCGGGGCGACGGGGGCGGCGACGACGACGGGTTCGGGAGCGGGTTCAGCCGGCTCGGCGGGGGCGTTGAGGCCCGCGCCCACCATGATCAGTCCGACCGCGCCGAGATATCCAAGCCACTGGGTCATGGCCTTCGGATAGCACGCGACGAAGCCGATCGACAATGACGCCGCGCCCTGCGGGGTGCCGCAGGCTCAGCGCTCGCCGAGGAGCAACGCGCGGGTTCGGAAAGGAAGGCTCTCGGCGTCCTCGAGCGAGGCCGGGCCCTCCAGCCGTACGAACGGGGACCGATCGAGGGAGGTCCGGGTGAAGCTCCCCATCGGGCCGGGCAGCACCGTGACACGCGCGGTCGCGTCGGCGCCGCCGAGCTCGCGCACCAGCGGCTCGCTGGAGGACTCGCGGGTCAGCAGCATCAACAGTCGGGCCGCCCTCGCCGTGCGCGACGAGCCCCGGCCCAGGCACCAGCCCCAGGTTCGACCCACGGCGGCGCGCTGCCCCTCCCCCGCCGGATCACCCATGGCGTCGAGCGTGAGCCGGTCGCCGCGGGGAGGCAGGGAGAGGGTCCAGCCTGCGACCCCCCGGCGGAGCCACCATGAGAGCGGCGCCCATCGAGCGACGACCGAGGGGTCCGCCGCGTCGACCGAGGGGACGACGGCCCCCATCGCCCGCAGCACCGCGATCGCCGCGCCCGCGGCGGTCATCGACTCCGCCGTGGGGACCGCTCCGTCGGTCTGGGCACCGAGCGAGCCCCAGCGCGCCACCGCCGCCGCGACGCCGGCGCCGTCGACCGGGTCCACCGTCGCGACGTGTCTCCCTCGGCGCGACCAGCACCATGACGCGAGGACGAGGTCCCAGGAGGTCCATCCGTCGAGCTCGCGGCGAAGGCTCGCGCCGGACGGCAGGCGCAGCCGGCTGTGGCCCCTCAGCCAGGCGTCGAGCGCGGGGCGCTGCGCGGCGACACACTCGCCGGCCTCCTGCATCGCGGCGTCGCTCACCCCGAAGGCCACGAGGTCGGCCGCCACCGGGAGCGCATAGGTGCCCTCCCCCTCGGCGCCGACGCTGGCTCCCCAGCGCAGCGTCTCGGCGCGCAGGGCGGTGCGGGTGGCGAGGTATCCGGCGCCGTCGATCTCAGGGAGGACCGTGTCGAGCCGACGGACGGCGTCCGCGGTCACCATGGCGCGGAGGTTCTCCGAGGCGACCAGCGCGAGGTCGAGCTCCCCCGCCCGCAGCGCCCTCGCGGCTGCGATGGGCCCCTCGACGTCGACCCGCTCGACCCGCACCTCGACGCCCTCCTCGAGGCGTCGGCGCAGCGACGGCTGCCACCACGCCGCGCCGACCCCCGGCGGCATCCCGACCCGCAGCGGATGGCCCGTCGCCACCGCGGAGCGGGGCGAGTGCTGCGGGCGGACGACGGGCCGGGTGCGGCGCTCGGCGAGGACGCTCACCGTGAGCACTCCGAGCGCGATGGCGACGCGCTCGAAGAGCACCCGGCGGGGGCGGCGGGCCGGAGGCGGGGTCGAGGGCGCCCGAGCGCCCGGCGGCTCTACGGCGTCGGTGAGCGTGCGGTCCGTCGGAGCGAGCGCGGAGGACCCGGGCTCGGCGCCGCGGGCCACCAGCGCGCGGAGGGCGTTTACATCGGAGCGTAAGCCGAGGCCGTCGGCGGCGAGCCACAGCGCCTCCTGGAGGGCTCCGGCGGAGTCGAAGCGGTCGTCCGGGAGGGGCGAGAGCGCCCGGCGCAGGACACCGCCGAGGGGAGCGATCTCCGGGTCGATCGGGGCGAGCTCGAGCGCACCCTGCGTCGCCCGCTCGCGGAGTTCGTCGCCTGTAGCTGCGCCGTAGACCCGCGCTCCCGTCAGCATCTCGTGGAGGATCGCGGCGGCGGAGAAGAGGTCGGCCCTGGCGTCGACGGGCTCGCCGCGGGCCTGCTCGGGCGCCATGAACGCGAGTTTGCCCTCGACGGCCCCTAGGCCCTCTGCGTCGGGGGACCGGGCGGCGGAAGCGTGGGCGATGCCGAAGTCCGCCAGCTTGATCTCGCCCGCGCGGCCCAGCAGGACGTTGTGCGGGGAGACGTCGCGGTGCACGAGGCCCATGGGCGCTCCGTCCGCAGCCCGCAGCGCGTGGACGTAGCCGAGCGCGTCGAGGAGGGCGTCGATGACCGCGAGGGCGATCCCGGGCGCGAGGCGTCCGCCCTCCGCGCGGCGCAGCAGCGTGGCGAGGTCGCAGCCCTCCACGAGCTCCATGGCGAGGAAGTAGTGCTCGCCGGCTCGGCCGAACTCGTAGACCTGCACGACGTTGGGGTGGCGCAGCTTCGCGGCCACGCGGGCCTCGTCGACGAAGCGGCGCACCGCCTCGGCGTCGAGCGCGAGCCGGGGGTGGATGCGCTTGATCACCAGCTCTCGGGTGATCCCTTCGGCGCTCACGAGCTCGGCGCGGAACACCTCCGCCATCCCACCGGCGCCGATGCGTCCGAGCAGCCGATAGCGTTGCGGGAGCCCTAGCGTCACGGTCGGAGTCTACTAGAGTGCCGGCCACTCATGGACCTCGTAACCCTCCGACGGAGCGCCCACGCGCCGCCGCGCGACCTCCGCCGCTTCCTCCCGACCACCCGCGAGGAGATGGAAGCCCGCGGCTGGGACGCGATCGACATCCTCATCGTCAACGGCGACGCCTACGTCGACCACCCGGCCTTCGGAGGGGCGCTGATCGGCCGCTTCCTGGAGGGCCGCGGATTTCGCGTCGGGATGATCGCGCAGCCCGACTGGCGCGACACGAAAGACCTCCTGCGGATGGGCGTTCCGCGGCTGATGGTGGGCATCACCGCGGGCAACCTCGACTCGATGCTCAACAAGCTCACCGCGCAGAAGAAGATCCGCGCGGAGGACCAGTACTCCCCGGGCGGTCGCACGGGGCTGCGCCCCAACCGCGCCTCGATCGTCTACGCCAACCTCTGCCGTCAGGCCTTCCCCGGGGTGCCCCTGGTGCTCGGGGGCATCGAGGCGTCGCTCCGACGCATCGCCCACTACGACTACTGGTCCGACAGCGTGAGGCGCTCGATCCTTCTCGACTCGAAGGCCGACCTGCTGATCTTCGGGATGGGCGAGAGCCCCGTGTGGGAGGTCGCTCGGCGGCTCAAGGCGGGCGAGCGCATCGAGCAGATCCGAGACGTTCGCGGCACGGCGTACGTGCTGCGAAAGGGACAGTGGGAGGACATCCAGCCGAGCGCCCGCGTCTCGGACGGCGGCGTGGTGGTGCTGCCCACCTACGAGCAGGCGCGCACCGACAAGACGGCCTTCGCGGAGATGTCCCGCGCCTTCCAGTACGAGACCAACCCCGGCAACGGCAGACCGCTGCTGCAGCCGCACGACCACGAGGCGGTGTACTTCAACCCGCCCGCCTTCGCGCTCGACACGGCGGCGATGGACGGGCTCTACGACCTGCCCTTCCTGCGTCAGGCGCACTGGCAGTACGACGCTCCCATCCCCGCCTTCGAGACGGTGCGCAACTCCATCGTCACGATGCGCGGCTGCTTCGGCGGCTGCACCTTCTGCTCCATCACCGAGCACGAGGGCCGGGTGATCTCCTCGCGCTCGGAGGAGAGCGTGCTCCGCGAGGTGCGGGCCATGCGCCGGATGGACGGCTTCAACGGCATCATCAGCGACCTGGGCGGCCCGACCGCCAACATGTACGAGATGGCCTGCAAGGACGAGAACATCGAGCGCTCGTGCCGGCGGCTCTCGTGCGTCTACCCGGGCATCTGCGAGAACCTGATCACCGACCACAAGCCGCTGCTCTCGCTGATGAAGCGGGTGCGCGAGGAGCCTGGGGTGAAGAAGGTCTTCGTGGCGTCGGGCGTCCGGTACGACCTGGCGGAGCGCTCGCCGGAGTTCATCGAGACCCTCGCGAGGCACCACACCGGAGGCCAGCTCTCGGTGGCGCCGGAGCACTCCAACAAGGAGGTGCTCGACAAGATGAAGAAGCCCGCGGTGGAGAGCTACGAGCGCTTCGCCGAGCAGTTTCAGTGCGCCAGCGAGGAGGCGGGGAAGAACCAGTTCCTGGTGCCGTACTTCATCTCCGGGCACCCGGGCTCGACGCTGAAGGACATGGTCGACCTCGCGCTCTGGCTGAAGGCGAGGAACATGAAGCCCCGCCAGGTGCAGGACTTCATCCCGACGCCGATGAGCCTCGCCACCACCATGTACTTCACCGGCATCGACCCGCTCTCGCGCACGCCGGTCTACACGGCGCGCGACCTCTACGAGAAGCGGCTGCAGAAGGCCCTGATCTTCTACTGGGACCCGACGCACCACGAGGAGACCCGCGAGGCGCTCGTCAAGGCCGGCCGGGCCGACCTCATCGGGACGAAGCCCGGCAGCCTGGTGCCGCCGGCGTCCGGGAAGGGATCGCTGTCGATCCACAAGCAGCGCGCGGGCGCGAAGCCCAGGCCCTGCCGCGAACGTCGCGGTTGAAGCGCCGTAACGGGCAAAGTATGGTTGCGCCCCGAAGGCGCGGCCGGTGGGTGTCGAGTGGCTTCGGAAGCCTCGACGCCTACCGCGCGTAAGACGTCGCAGAGTGGCGTAGTAGGTGTCGGGCAGCGCCCGCACCAGAGGAGCCGGTGAGCACGCATGGGACTGATCGACAGCGCGAAGAACTTCCTGCAGAGCGATGTGGTGAAGAACGGCGTCCGCGAGATGATGATCGCGCGCCCGGAGGACAACAACGATCTGATCTGGAAGCACCCCGATCAGACGATCCCGATGTTCGCGCAGTGCACCGTGCGCGCGGACGAGTGGGGCGTCTTCTCCAAGGAGGGTCGGCCGGTCGGGTCGCTCGACGCGGGGCGCTGCACCCTGTCGACGGCGAACATCCCGTTCCTCTCGAACTTCATCGACCAGTACACGGGCGGCAACTTCCTCATGACGGAGCTTTTCTTCGTCAAGCGGACCCCGTTCCCCAAGAAGTTCGGCGGCACCCTCGGGAACATGATCGACCCGATGACCAGCATCCGCCTCCGGGCGCGCTGCCACGGTGAGATCCTGCTCCGCGTCGAGAACCCCGAGACCCTGATCTACCAGTACTTCGGAATGCGGAAGTACCAGGAGCACGCGGACATCTTCGACTGGTTCGTGAACTCCTTCTTCAACACGGTGAAGAGCACCATCGGCAAGCTCGCCCGCGAGCAGCGCCGCTCGGTGCTCGACATCATGGACATGCAGGACGAGCTCGCCGCCGCCTGCGTGGCCAACGCCACCGAGCTGGCGCAGGCCGGCATCCGCATCGTCAAGGTCACCAAGCTCGAGGTCGACGTCCCCGAGGAGGACGTGAAGCGCTTCGACGAGATGCGCCAGAAGGTCGCCGAGCAGATGGTCGGCCTCCAGGTCGACGAGATCTCCATCCAGCGCGCCGCGCTCCAGGCGCAGGCCGCCGCGGCCGCCGCGCAGGTCGGCGTCTCGACCGCGCAGTACCAGGCGCAGGCCGCGCAGTTCGCGCTCGACCAGCGCCGCGCCCAGGACGCGGCCTACGTGCAGATGGCCGGCGGTGACATCGGCCGCCTCGGCCAGTTCGAGGCGATGCGCGGCGCGGGCGCCGGGCTCGCCCAGGGCGGCGGCAACACCGGGCTCGCGGGCATGGCCGCGCAGGTCGGCGTCGGCGCCTCGCTCGGCTCCAACCTCGCGGGCGGCGCCCTCGGCGGCCTCGTGGGCGCAGGCGCGGGCGCCCTCGGCGGCGCGATGGCAGCCGGCGCGGTGGCCGGCGGCGCGGCGGCGCAGGGACAGGGCAGCACCGTGACGTGCCCCCACTGCAACGCGCAGGTGCGTCCGGGGAAGTTCTGCGCCGAGTGCGGTGGCAACATCGCGGTGGCGGCGAAGAAGAACTGCACCGGCTGCGGCGTCGAGCTCGCCGCTGGCGCGCGCTTCTGCCCCGAGTGCGGCACGCCCTCGGTGCCCCCCGCGGCGCCCGCCCAGCGCTGAGCGTCCCACCGCCGGTCACGGCGCCTCCGACCGCGAGGCGCCGCTCCCCCTCTCCTTCCCCTTCCCCCCAGCGATTCCGTCAGCCGTCGTCGACGGATCAGAACTCCATCGCGAGGCCGACGTTCCAGGTCTCGGTGCCGAGGCGAAGCTGCGGACGCGCGCCGAGGCCGCTCAGGTCGGAGCGCACGTACTCGGCGAACACATAGCTGTGGTTGACGCCCATCTGCTGGTCCCAGGCGCGCTGCACGGCGGGCTCGAAGACGTCGAGGCGGAGCATCAGCCCGGCCGCGAAGTGGGTGCCCAGGGTGCCTCCGGTGGCCGCCTGGCCGAGGTCGGAGTCGCTGGCGGTCGCCCCGGGTGAGAGCGTGAGAGAGCGGCGGGAGAGGGTGTCGCCGTTGGTGATCCACCAGTAGGCATACCCGACCCCGTATTTCACATACGGCACGAGGGGGATCACCGTGCGTCGAGACAGCACGTCGATGCGAATCACCGCGACCGCGTAGCCAGGGATCACCTGCAGCGACGTCTGTTGACCGTCCGACGGGCGCTCCCAGCTCGCCGCGGCGGGCATGGGGTTCTGCGTCAACGGGGCGACCGCGGAGGCGGACGTGTACCCGGCCCCGACGCCGAGGCCCAGCGAGCCGATCGGGTTGATGCGGAGAAACTGCCAGTCGAGCTCCGCCCCGAGCAGCAGACGGTCGGTGGTGCCGAACATGTCGGCGAAGGGCGTCGCGCGGCCGTTGAACTCCGTGTCGACGTCCGGGTACCAGGGCCCGCCGCGCAGCTCGACGAGGAAGTTCTGCGTCGACTCGTGGCGGCTGCGAGAGCTGTCGGGCCCGAAGAGCTCGAAGGTCTGCGCCCCGGCGATCGACGGCGCCGAGCCGGCAAGAAGACCCGCGACCGCACATGCCCACCAGCGACTCATCGGGTCCTCCTGCGCCGCGACCAGAGCGCGACGCCCAACGCCACACCGATCCACGCGCCGGCACCGCCGACGCGGCCCACCCCGACGCCGCACGCCCCGGGGCGCGCCTGGCCACCCGCAGCGCGGTAGGCCTCCCAGAAATCCGTGATCGGCACCGGGGTCACACAGTTGCCCGCCACCGAGATGGTGCTGCGGTTGCCCGCGAGGTCCTGCGCCACCACCGCCATCCGGTAACCGCGCCCGTTGGTGAGGCCCTGCGCCACGCCCCGGGTCGCGGTCGCGCCGATCAGGTCGCTGCACCGGTAGCGGGCGAAGGCCTCGCTGTCGTTGGGGTCGATGGTCGAGAGCGCGGAGGAGCCGCAGGTGCCGCCGGTGCCGTCTCCCCCCTCCTCGTCGCCGTCGAGCACCGCCGAGGCATCGCGCAAGCCGCCGTCCGTCGCCGCCGAGCCAGGGGGCGGATCGCAGAGCAGCCAGTACCCCTGGAGGTCGGGCGGAGCGGCGGTGGTGGTCCCTCCGTCCGCCGTCGTGGAGAGCGATCCGGGGTAGGTCCACGAGACCACCGCGACCCCCTCGCCCGGGCCCGCGACGACGTCCGTGGGCGCGTCCGGAGGGGTCACGTCATACGAGATCGGGTAAGTCCCGATGACGTTGGAGTCCGACGGGGGGAAGGCCAGCACCGCGAGGTAGTTGGTGTTGGAGGTCCCCTGCGTGGTGCCCGGGGTCACGCAGTTGCCGCCCTCGGGGTCGATCAGGTAGCGGCTCTGGATGCGCACCGTGTAGCTGAGCGGCGTCGTCGGGTTGGTGAAGGTCAGCGACGGCGTCTGGCGGATGGGCCAGCAGCGGGGCGTGCCCGACGTCACCGGCGCGCGGGCGTTGGCCATCGCGCAGGCCATGGCGTCGGCGCCGACGAAGTACTGGAGCGAGGTGGTGGTCATCCCGCCAGGGTTGGCGGAGTAGTTGATGGTGAAGGTCCACTCCTCGCCCTCACAGTCGCGGCGGCCGATGGGCGAGGTGGTGTTGAGCGAGCCCTGCACACCGCCCGGGTCTCTCGTCCGGGGCGAGCCCGAGCGGGAGATGTTGGTGAACACCTGGGCGAACCCGGGAGAGGAGAGCCCGAGCACCGCGAGCGCGATCCACACCTGACGACGAAACATCCCGGAGGCCTGGAGCAAGTCGCGTTCCTCCGGAGCCGAGATACGATCACCGGGAATCGCCGCAGATTCGCGCACTTTGCGTCCCTCGACGCGCTGCCAGGATGTCACGCGGACCGTCATGCCCTGGTCGAAGGCGTCACACCGAAGGCGCGCTCTGCGATCTGCACGGCGTTGAGCGCGGCGCCCTTGCGGAGGTTGTCGCCGACCACCCAGAGCGAGAGCGCGTTCGGGTCATCGAGGTCCTGCCGTACGCGGCCCACGGCCACGTCGTCGGTGCCCGACACCTCCCTCGGCTGCGGGTGCAGCCCGGGGCCGATGCGGTCGTCGACCACCACCCCGGGGGCCGAGCGCAGGCAGGCGATGGCCTCGGCGCGCGACACGGGCCGATGGAAGCGCGCCCACACGCTCTGCGAGTGCGCGTTGCGCACCGGGACACGAACGCAGGTCGGTGACATGCGCAGGCCGCGGAGCTCGAGGATCTTCTTGCTCTCGGCGACGATCTTGAGTTCCTCCTCGGAGAAGCCCGAGGGCTCGTGCTTCCAGTCCGAGAGGAGGTTGCCCGCGAGCACGCCGGGGAGGATCTCCACCGGCGGCACCGCGCCCTCCAGCACCGCGCGCTGCTGCCGCTCGAACTCGTCGACCGCGCGCGCGCCCTTGCCCGAGATGGCCTGGTACGTGGAGACCACGACGTGCTCGAGGCCCGCGAGGTCGTGCAGCGGCTTGAGGGCCATCAGCATCTGGATGGTGGAGCAGTTGGGGTTGGCCACGATCGCGCCGCCCGCCTTCGGGATGCGGTGACCGTTGACCTCTGGAACCACCAGCGGAATGTCGTCGTCCATGCGAAACGCGCTGGAGTTGTCGACGACGAGGCAGCCCGCGGCCGCGCCGACCGGGCCCCACTCCCGGGCGATGGACGAGCCCGCGGAGAAGAGCGCCACGGCGGCCCCCTCGAAGACGCTCGCGGAGGGCGCCTGAAGGGTCACCGGCTGACCGCGGAAGGTGACGGTGCCGCCCGCCGACCTCGGCGACGCGACGACGCGCAGCCGACGCACGGGGAAGTCTCGCTGCTCCAGCACGCGGAGCATCTCCTGCCCGACGGCGCCGGTTGCGCCGACGAGCACCACATCCATGGGATCGATCATGGTGGCTCTCTCTACCGAAGGAGCCCGCCGCGCACAATCACGCGACGGGCAATAGGTGACCTGAGGGGGGAACGATCAGCGGCGCGGGCGGTCGCCGCCGCGGGGCGGGCCACGACGGTCGCCACCCGAGCTGCGGGGCGGCTCGTTGTGCGACTTCTCCATCCGCTCCTTGGCGCGCTCGCCCTCCTCGCCCTCGGGGAGCGCGAGCACGGCGCGGCGAGACAGGCGGATCTTGCCGGTACCCTCCTCGATGGAGAGCACCTTGACCTCGACCTCCTGGCCCTCCTTGATGACGTCGGCGACGTTCTCGACGCGGGTGTGGGCGAGTTCGCTCACATGCACGAGCCCTTCGGTGCCGGGGAAGATCTCCACGAAGGCCCCGAAGTCGACGATGCGCTTGACGGTGCCCTTGTAGACCGCGCCGATCTCCGCCTCGGCGGTGAGGCCGCGGATGATGTCGATCGCGCGCTGCACCGCCACGCTGTCGGAGCTGGCGATGTTGACCGTACCGTCGTCCTCGACGTCGATGGCGACGCCGGTCTGGTCGACGATGCCCTTGATGGTCTTGCCGCCCGGGCCGATGACGAGGCGGATCTGCGACGGGTTCACCTTGAGGGTGGTGATGCGCGGCGCGTACTTGGAGAGCTCGGTGCGGTGCGTCGGCAGCGTCGCGAGCATGCGCCCGAGGATATGCAGCCGCGCGTCGCGGGCCTGCTTGAGGGCCTTCTCCAGGATGTCCCGCGAGAGCCCCTCGATCTTGATGTCCATCTGGATCGCGGTGACGCCCTTGGCGGTGCCGCAGACCTTGAAGTCCATGTCGCCGAGGTGGTCCTCGTCGCCGAGGATGTCGGTGAGGATGGCGATCTTGTCGCCCTCCTTGATGAGCCCCATCGCGATGCCCGCGACCGGGGCCTTGATGGGGACGCCCGCGTCCATGAGGGCGAGCGTGCCGCCGCAGACGGTGGCCATCGAGCTCGACCCGTTGGACTCGGTGATCTCGCTCACGATGCGGATCGTGTACGGGAACTGATCCGCCGGCGGGATCATCCGCGACAGCGCGCGCTCGGCGAGGTTGCCGTGGCCGATCTCGCGGCGGCCGGGGCCGCGCATGGGCTTGGTCTCACCGACCGAGTACGGCGGGAAGTTGTAGTGGAGCAGGAAGCGCTTCCACTTCTCGCCGATGAGCCCGTCGATCTTCTGCTCGTCCTGCGCGGTGCCGAGGGTGCTGGTGACGATCCCCTGGGTCTCGCCGCGGGTGAAGAGCGCGCTGCCGTGAACGCGCGGGAGCAGCCCGACCTCGCAGGCGATGGGCCGCACGGTGGTGCTGTCGCGGCCGTCGATGCGGATCATCTCGTCGACGATCATCGTGCGCATCACGTTGCCCTGCACCTCGCTGAAGGCCTCCTTGAGCAGCCCCTCCTTCTCGGGGAACTCGGGCTTGAGCGCCTCGAGCATCTGGGTCTTGAGCGCCTTGAACTTCCCGTAGCGCTCGCCCTTGATGCGGGTGCGCGACGCGTCGCTCAGGCCCGCGCCCACGACCTCGCGCACGCGGCGGAACATGTCCTCCGTCGGGCGCTTGCCGGCGAAGGCGCGCTTCGGCTTGCCGACCGCCTCGCGGATGCGCTCCTGGAGCTCGATCACCGCCTGCATGCTGCGGTGGGCGAACATCAGGGCCTCGATGAGCTCGTCCTCGGAGAACTCGTCGGCGGCGCCCTCGACCATCACGATGGCGTCGCGGCTGCCCGCGACCATCATGTCGAGGTCGCTCTTGGCCATCTCGTCGAAGGTCGGGTTGGCGACGAGCTTCCCGTCGACGCGGCCGACGCGGACGCCCGCGATGGGGCCCGCCCAGGGGATGTCGCTGATGTGAAGCGCGGTGCTGGCGCCGATGAGGGCGAGCACGTCGGTGGTGTGCACCTTGTCGGCCGAGAGCACCGTCGCGATGATCTGGATGTCGTTGCGGTAGCCCTCCGGGAAGAGCGGCCGGCAGGGCCGGTCGATGAGCCGCGACACGAGGATCTCCTCGTCGCGCAGGCGCCCCTCACGCTTGAAGAAGCCGCCCGGGATGCGGCCCGCGGCGAAGGTCTTCTCGACGTAGTCGACGGACAGGGGGAAGAAGTCGATGCCAGGGCGCTCGTCGGCGCTCGCGCACGCCGTGACGAGCACGATGGACTCGCCCGCGCTGATGAGCACGGAGCCGTTCGCCTGCTTGGCGATGCGCCCCGTCTCGATGGTGATGGTGGTGGATCCGACCTCGACGCTCTCACGAATGATCGACATGCCCGATGCCTCTGCTCTCGTCGGCCTGAAAGGGACGTGGAAGAGAACGGCGGGGTCGATCGGGTCGTTCGGTGTCCTCGGTTCCTGGGCGCGCTGCGACTTGGGCGCGCGCACACGAAGCGAAGACCGGAGCGACGTGACCGATCGAAGTCCTCGCGGTGACCGGAGCGCGCCGACGTGCGCCCCGCACCGCGGAGGTGGTTCCCCGAATACACCGACGCCCCACCAGCAACGGTGAGGCGGTGGTTCAGAGGGAGCCCAGGGAGGCTTTACTTGCGGAGGTTGAGCTCGGCGATGATCTTCCGGTACCCCGCGACGTCCTTGCTCTTGAGGTAGTCGAGGAGGCGGCGGCGCTGGCCGACCATCTTCAGGAGCCCACGGCGCGAGTGGTGGTCCTTCTTGTGGGTCTCGAAGTGCCCCTGGAGCTGGGAGATGCGCGCAGACAGGAGGGCGATCTGGACCTGCGGGGAGCCCGTATCACCCTCGGACTGACGGAACTTCTCGATGATTTCGGTCTTGATGGTCGTATGCAGCGACATGTTGTGCGTTCCTTACTCGAAAACGGGCGCGGAGTATCTCCGCTTATGGACTGGTGTCAATCACCCTCTGATGTGTTAGTGCGTGCGCTCCGAACCCGATGGAGGTGGTCGGTGGACGTCGAAGCTGCGACGCCTCGGATACCTCCAACGGTGACCTTAACCGGGCCGAAGCGCCCGACGCGAGCGGTTACCAATGCTGGAAGGATTCCGTAAGCACTCCAACTCGTTCTTCCTCATCGTGCTGATCGCGTCCGTCGCGACCATCTTCGGTGTGGGGCCAGGCTCGCAGAGCTGCTCCCAGGGAAGTCTGAAGGTCACCTACGCCGCCAAGGTGCATGGCCGCACGCTCAGCGAGAGCGACTTCGTGGCCGCGGTCGGGATGGTGCCCCGCATCATGCGCGCCTCGGAGGAGAACCCCGCGGTCGCCGGAGCCATCCGGCAGGGCGCCCTCGACGGCCTCATCGAGCGGGAGCTCCTCGCCCACGAGGCCGAGCGCCTCGGCATGCGGGTCACCGAGGAGATGGTCAACGAGGAGTTCCGCAACTGCCGCTTCTACGCCTCCGTCGGCGTCGGGGCCGAGCCCGTGCTCGGGGTGCAGTCGGGCCGCGTCGAGCTGCCGCCGTCGTCCTGCGGCGGCGTCGGTGACCGCTTCGACTTCCCGCAGTTCGAGCGCGTCGCGCGGCGCCTCTTCCGCCGCACCGTCGCCGACCTGCGCGAGGCCATGGTGCGCGAGATGCTCGCCCAGCGCATGCGCGACTCGGTGCGCGCCTCGGTGCAGCTCTCCGACGAGGACATGTGGCGCGACTACCAGCGCTCGCACGACCAGATGGCGGTGCGCTTCCTCCGCTACAACCTGAACTTCTATCGCAACCTGGTGCGCGACGACGACGCGGCGCAGGTCGAGGCCTGGGCGGGGCAGCACACCGACGAGATCCAGCGGCAGTGGGAGCGGCGGCGCGAGAGCCTGCGCGGCCTGCGCAGGGAGTTCCGCGCGCGGCACATCCTGGTGAAGTACCCGGAGGGCGCGACGGACGCGCAGAAGGCGGAGGTCCGCGCGCGGGCCGAGGCGATCCGGGCGCAGCTCGTGGCCGGCGGCGACTTCGTCCGCCTCGCTCGCCTCTACTCCGACGACCCGGGCAACTGGCGCGAGGGCGGCATGCTCCCGTGGACCGCGGTCGAGGGCAGCAACTTCGATGCGGCCTTCGTGCGCGCCGCCACCGCCCTGCAGCCCAACGGCGTCTCGCCGGTGACCGAGACCCCCTTCGGCGCCCACATCATCCAGCTCCTCGCGTTCCGCGAGGGCGACGTGCCCGAGGCCGAGGCCAAGCGCGACATCGCCCGCACGCTCTTCCGCGAGACCCGCGGCGCCGAGCTCGCCCGCGAGGCCGCCCGCACCACGCTCGAGCGCATGCGCACGGCCACCAACCTCGACGAGGTCGGCACCCAGGCGCACGCGGCCGCGCTGCGCGAGTTCTTCCGCGGCGAGGTGCCGGCCCCGGTGACCCTCGCGAACAACGTCACGCTCGCCCCGGTGGAGCGCACCGACCTCGACGCGCCGACCCTCCAGGACAGCGAGGTGTTCGCCCGCAACGGCTTCGTGGTCAACGACGTCGAGCGCGCGGAGATGCTCACCTCGGTCGCGTTCGGGCTCACCCAGGAGAGCCCCCTCGTCCGCGAGCCCGTGCAGGCCGGTGACGACTGGTTCCTGATGCGCTTCAAGGACGGGAGCCGCACCGTGGCCACCCGCGAGGAGTTCGGCCGCCAGCGCCAGGAGCTTCTCTCCTCGGTGAACGCCTCGGCCCTCGCCGCGCGGCAGCGCGACGTGCTCGTGCAGTACGTCACGCACCTCCGCCAGGAGGCCGAGCACGACGGTCAGGTGCGCATCGGCAACTCGCCGAGGCTCCGCGCCCCCGCCCCCGGTCAGGAAGACAACTGACACCGTCGCGTTGATGCACGACGTCCGCACGCACCGGCTCGGCAACGGGCTGCGCGTCCTCACCATCCACCGCCCGTACCTCCACCGCGCGGTGGCCGCCGTCTACGTCCATGTCGGCTCCCGGCATGAGCGCCCGCGGCACAACGGCCTCTCGCACTTCCTCGAGCACATGCTCTTCCGCGGCTCCGCGGCGCTGCCCTCGGCCGCGCTCGTGAACGACGCGGTGGAGTCCCTCGGCGCCTCGATGAACGCCGCGACGCACTCGGACTTCACCATGTTCGAGCTGAGCGCCCCGCCCGACGCGCTGGCTCCGGCCGCCGCCATCCTCGGCGGGCTCCTCACGGCCCCGGTCTTCGCCGACCGCAAGGTCGAGGTCGGCATCGTCCGCGAGGAGCTCCTGGAGGACGTCGACGACCGCGGCCGCGACATCTCGCCCGACAACCACGCCCGTCGGCTGGTGTTCGGCGAGCATCCCCTCGGCGCGCCCATCGCGGGCACGGCGCACAACGTCACCCGCTTCACCGACGACGACCTGCGCGAGCACCACGCGCGCCACTACGCCGCGGGCAACATGGTCGCCTGCGCCGCGGGGCCGCTCACCCACGACGAGCTCCTCGCCGCGGTGAAGGGCTCGCTGCACGAGATCCCCGAGGGGCCGCTGCGCGCCGCGAAGCCCTTCACCCGGCGTCACCGTCGGGGCCGACGCTCGCTCGTCCCGCACTCGGCGAGCCAGACGGCGCTGCGCATCGCCTACCCCTGCGAGGGTCTCGACGACCCGGGAGGCGCGGCCACGGAGCTGCTCCTGCGGGTCATCGACGACGGGATGTCCACGCGGCTCTACCGCCGGGTCTGCGAGGAGCGGGGCCTGGCCTACGACGTGTCCGCCGACATCGAGCGCTTCGCCGAGGTGGGCGTCATCGACGTGGCGGCCTCGGTCGCGCGCGCCTCCGTCGGGGCCGTGGTCGAGGAGGTGCTGGAGATCTTCCGCGAGCTCGCCGGGGCGGGGCCCACGCGCGCGGAGCTCGAGAAGGCGCAGCGGCGCTTCGGCTTCGACCTCGACGCGCTCGACGACGACGCGCAGCACCTCTGCGACTTCTACGGCCCGGCGGAGCTGTTCGGGCAGCGCCGCAGCCCCGACGACAGGCGCGAGGAGCTGCTGTCGCTGAGCGCCGAGGACCTCCGCGCCGCCGCGGCCCGGGTGCTCGACCCGGCGAGGGCCAACGTGGTGCTCGTGGGCCCGAAGGCGACGAAGCACGAGGCGGAGATCAAGTCGTTGCTGAAGTCGTTTCGCGCGCGCTGGAGGGACGTCGAGCCGTGACGCTCCGCGATCGACTGCGCGGGGTCAGCGTCGGGTTCGAGGCCGCCTTCGCGGTCGTCTCGCTCGGTCTCGCGACCCCCCTCTACGCCGCCGCGCACGCCCCGCTCCAGGACCTCCCCCAGCACATCGCCGCCGTCTCGGTGCTGCGTCGGCTGCTCTTCGGCTCGTCGCTCGACGCTGTCTTCGAGGTCACGCTCTCGCGCACGCAATACCTGCTCGTGTATGCGCTCGGCGTCCCGCTCTCCGCCCTGCTGGGCGCGGAGGGCGCGCTCCGGCTGCTGGCCGCCGCCTCGCTCGTCGCCATCCCCTACGCGCTGCGCTTCGCGCTCCGCCGGTCGGGCGGCGACGAGCGCCTCGCGGCCCTCTCCTGGCCGCTGCTCTGGAACCCGCAGTTCTTCCTCGGCTTCCTCAACCTGCTCATCGGGGTGCCGCTCGCGCTGGTCGCCATCGGGCTCTTCGCAGACCCGGCGAGGCGCACCGAGCCCCGCCGTCAGGTGGCGCTCGGGGCGCTCTCGCTCGCCACCTTCTACGCGCACCTCATCCCCTTCGGCGTGCTCGGGCTCGGCGTGCTGACCACCCTCGCGCTGCCCTCCGGGCGCCTGCGCGCGATCGGCGCCGAGCTTCGCGGGTGGCTCCGCCAGGTGGTGTTCCTGGTGCCCTCGCTGCTCGCGGCGGCGCTCTGGGTCGTGCGCTCCCCGGCCAACGACGCGACGGTGCTCGCGGGCGGCGTGGGGACCGCCGCGCACCCCGAGTGGCCCTCGGTGCCGAGCCTCGCGCGGGAGCTCAGCAACACGCTGCTGGACGTGCCCGGCGATCGCGACGAGCGGCTGCTCCTCGGGTGGGGCCTCGCGGTCCTGGCCGCCGTCGCGCTCTCGGCGAAGGAGCGTCGCCCCCCCGAGGCCGCGGGCTCTCCGACCCGCTGGATGCCGCTGCTCGGGGCGCTGCTCTTCGCCGTGGCCTACGCGCTGCGCCATCGCACCTTCCAGGCGCTGTGGGGCCCCGACGCCCCTCCGGAGGCCACGTGGTCCGAGATCGGATTCCGCGCGGCGATGCTCGCGGCGGTGGGCGCCTTCGTCGGTCTGGCCTTCGATCGCTCGTCCCTTCGAGAGCTTTCCCCCGGCGATCGCCCTTCGCTCGCGTGGGTGCCCGCGCTCTGCGCCGCGCTCTACGTCGTGACCCCGTCGAGCTACGGCTTCGTCTGGCCGATCCACACCCGCTTCCCGCTCGTGGCCGCGCTGCTGCTGCCGCTCTGGATGCCCCGCCGCTCGCTGGGGCGCGGGGCATGGCTCCTCGTGGCCGCGCTCGGCGCCGCCTCGCTGGGCTTCGTCGTCGACCTCCGCGCGAGGGTCGCCCAGTGGCAGTCGAGCGAGCTCGGCGACCTCGACGAGGCGCTGGCGCACGCCCGGCCGGGTCGTAGGCTGGTGGCGATCCTGGCGCCGCAGTCGAGCGCCTGGGTGCCCAACGTCCCGATGCTCCACGTCGCTGCGTACTACCAGGCGCGAGGGGGCGCGGTCGCGACCTTCTCCTTCGCGGATTTCCCCCAGTCGCCCTTCCGCTACCGCGAGGGGCCGGCTCGCCCGCCCCGGCTCCCCCCTCGCTGGGAGTGGACGGCCTCGCTCGAGGTGGCGGACCCCGACCGGAGTTATTACGACTACGTCCTCGTGCGCCGTGGCGTCTCCGACTCCCCGGCGGCCGAGCCGACCCGTTACCGACTGGCGTTCTCGGGCCGCGACTGGCTGCTCTATGAGCGCACGCGAGAGGTGATTCCGTGATGGAGATCGTCATCGAGCGAGGACGCATCGTCGGCTTCGACGAGCTTGCGCCTCGCAGCATCGCCCTGGACGGCTATGTCCTCGGCCCGCGCATCGACGCCGAGTGCGAGCGCTACAGCTTCGACCACCACGGCGACTGCGTGCGCCACGCGACGCGCAGCACTGCTGAGCAGGTGCACGACGCCATCGCGCTCGGGCTCAAGCCCCGCGACCTCACGGTCTACCTCAACGACGTCGACCTCGACACGGCGCTCGCGGTCTGGCTGCTCCGGCACATCGACCGCGCCCAGGAGCCGCTCATCAACCGGCTCGTGCTCTGCGCAGGCCTGCTCGACGCGCACGCCGGCGCCTACCCCCTCGCGGGCGACATGCCCACCATCGTCGAGTGGCTCTCCGAGCCCGAGCTGCAGGCGCGCGCGGACGGGAGCTACTACACCCTCGACAACGCCGGGCTGCGCGCCCTCCTCGACGAGGTCGGGCGGCGCATCTCGGTCTACGCGGACGGCGCCTCGCACGCGTACACGGCCGACTTCGTGGTCGACCACCGGTACCGCGTGCTGCGCGAGGGCACCGGCTGGGAGCTCGTCGAGAGCCTCGGCTACCGGGCCCATGCGAGGCTCTTCGCCGACGGACACCAGCGCGTGATCATCCACTCGTCGCTGCGCGACGGATCGCACGCGTACACCGTGGCCAAGCGCTCGGAGTTCGTGAAGTTCTTCCCCGTGCGAACCATCCTCACGGCGCTCAACGAGCGCGAGCGCGGATGGGGCGGCGGCAGCACCGTCGGCGGCGCGCCCCGCAACGCAGACGGATCGCGCAGCCGCCTCAGCCCCGACGAGGTCTTCGAGATCGTGGAGTCCGTGGTGCGCGCCTCGACCGCGGCCTGCCGGATCGATTGACAGAGGGTTTCCAGCGAACCATCGTTGGCCGCCGTCTCGCTTCCTCCAACCCCCCCGAAGAGGCGCTCCGTGCGCGCCCGACAAGGATCCACTCCATGGCATCAGAGCTTGTGAAGACCGTCACCGATCAGACCTTCGACGCGGAGGTGCTGAAGTCCGATGTGCCCGTGCTCCTCGACTTCACCGCGACCTGGTGCGGCCCGTGTAAGGCCCTCTCTCCCATCGTCGACAAGATCGCGAAGGGCTACGCCGGTCGCCTCAAGGTCGCCAAGCTGGACATCGATGACTCCCCGCAGACCCCTGCCAGCCTGCAGATCCGCGGCGTGCCGACGGTGATCCTGTTCAAGGGTGGCCGCGAGGTCGGGCGCTCGGTCGGTCTCGCGCCGGAGTCGAAGCTCGTCGCGATGTTCGAAGCCCACCTGGGCTGATCCGCTCCGACCCCTCCCCCCTCCCCTCCGAAGCCCCTCCTCAGTCGTCGTCGATCAGGTCGATCTCATCGAGCGTCTCCGCCCGCGGGACCCGACGCTCGGCGTCGAGCATCCTCGCCGCGCGCAGCAGCTTCGGGTCGATCATGTCGTCCTCCCGCAGCGAGCGCGACGGCGCGCTCGAGGCCGCCGCAGGACGCTGGGGCGCCGGGCGCATCACGGTCTCCGCCTCCGGGGGCGGCTCGGCCCTGGCCTGGAGGGGCGGGAGCGGCCGCGACTTCGCCGGGGAGCTGGGCGAGGAGCGCAGCGGAGGCAGCGGGAGCCCGCCCGGCGGGCCGGACCTCACCGCGAGGTCGGGGGGCGGCCCGGAGGTGGTGATGGGCGCCGGAGCGCGCGGGTTGACCATCAGCGGCAGCGAGGCGGTCGCGCTGCCGAGCCGACCATGGGAGAGCTCGCGCGACGCCTCGGTGAGCGGCGCGACGGTGGGGAGGCGCGACGACGACGACGAGGTCGCCGCAGGCGAAGGCTTCGGGGGGGCCTGCACCTCCACGGGCGTACGAAGCGCGACCTGCTCGGGCAGCGGGAGCGGCGGGTCGGCGGGGCGCTGGGAGAGCCCGACCATCGAGGAGAGGGCGTCGAGGAGCATGCGGATGCCGGCGGGGCGCCGACCGGGCTCGCGGTCGAGGAGCGTCACGATCGCCCGGCGGAGCTCCGGGGTGAACGAGGAGAGGTCCGGGCCGCGGTCGGGCGTGGCGCCGCCGATCACCTCGGTGGTCATCGCGCCGAGCGCGTACAGGTCGGCGCTCGCCGTCGGCCGACGTCCCGCGAGGACCTCGGGCGCGAGGTAGGGCATGGCTTCACCCTGCGCCGCGCGCACCCGCTCCACGAGGCGGTCGGGGGGGATGCACACGCCGAGGATGCCGTCGGTGAGAAGCAGCCCCCGCGCGGTGACCATGACGTCTTCGGGGCGCAGCAGCCCGTGGGGCGAGGCGGTGTGCATCGCCTGCAGCGCGAGCACCAGCGAGTGGACCACGCGCAGCGCCTCCTCCGTCGAGAGCGCCGAGCCGATCGAGCGGCGGGCCGACAGCACGGACCGGAGCGACACGCCGTCGACCAGCGGGCTGACCACGGCCACGCACCCGGGCGCCAGCACGACGTCGGAGGGCAGAACGCAGCCCGCGAGCGTGCGACGGGTGAACATCTCGCACTTGCCGTGGAAGTCTCGCCGCTCTCCCTCGTTGAGCAGCAGCAGCGGCCCCATCACCTTCACCGCGACGTCGGGGCCGCCGGTGGTGTCGAGGGCGCGCCAGGTGGTGCCGAAGAGCCCTTCGCCCATCCGGGCGGTGAGCTGGAAGCGCTCGCGCAGCCACTCGCCGGCGGAGAGCCGAAGCTGCGGGTTGGTGAGCGCGCTCAGCGTGTCGACGTCATCCTCCTCCGGCCTCGACGGCGCGGGCCTCGGGGGAGCCGGCGCGGGCCTCGGGGGAGCCGGTGCGGGCTTCGCGGGAGCCGGCGCGGGCGCGGCGGGAGACGGGGGCGGCCGCACCGCCGGAGGGGCGTGCAGCGCTGCGCCCGGAACCCGTGCGTTGGGCGGAGGCCCGATGTTGAGCCGTGATGGCGCGACCCTGGCCGACGGCGAGGCCGATGGCGGGGCCGACGGGGGCGGCAGCGGGCGTGCGTTGGCCAGAGAGGCCTTGCACACCGGGCAGCGGGAGGCCGACGGGTCGAGGCGAGCGTTGCAGTACGGACAGTGGGTCAGCACAGCGCCTTCCGTGCGGTCACCGTACCACGTCCGTTCAGCGTCCCGTCGAGCCGAAGCCTCCGGTGCCGCGGTCGGTCGTCTCGAGGCTCGTGACCTCTTCGACGGTCACCCTGCACACCGGCGCGATGACCAACTGGGCGATGCGCTCGCCCCGGGCGATCTCGATGGGGTCGGGGCCGAGGTTGATCAGCAGCACCCGCACCTCGCCGCGGAAGTCGGAGTCGATGGTGCCCGGCGCGTTGAGCACCGCGAGGCCCTCCCGGAGCGCCCTGCCCGAGCGCGCCCGCACCTGCCCCTCGTAGCCCTCGGGCACCGCGATGACGAGCCCCGTGGGCACCGAGAGCCGCTCGCCCGGGAGGAGCCTGAGCGGGGGCTCCTCGGGAATGGCCGCGCAGAGGTCGAGGCCCGCGGAATACCGTGTCTGGTAAGACGGGAGCGGGAGCCCTTCGGCGTGGGCGAGTCGTTGCAGGGCCAGGCGCATCAGTCCGAGGGATCGTCGCCGGTGCCGGTGCGGGTCAAGTTCGCGTCCGCGCCACCGGTGAGCAGCCGCAGCGCCTCGCCCGCGGCGGCCTGCTCCGCGCGCTTCTTGCTCGTCCCGACGCCGCGGGTGCGGAGGAAGGGGTCCGCGATCATCTCGACCTCCCAGGTGCGGTGGTGGTCCGGGCCCTCGGCGCGAACCACCTCGTAGCGAGGCGTGAGGGTGTGCCGGGCCTGCAAGAGCTCCTGCAGGCGGGTCTTGTCGTCGAGGTCCGGGGTCGCGCGGGTGAGCGCCGCGTCGATCTCGGGCGTGAGCAGCCGGTCGACGACGGAGCGCGCGGCGTCGAGCCCGCCGTCCAGGTACACGGCGGCCAGCGTCGCCTCGAGCGCGTCGGCCAGGAGCGAGGGCTTGGTGCGACCGCCGGTGCGGGCCTCACCCCGTCCGAGGCGAAGGGTATCGCCGATGCCGAGGGCGGTGCCCAGCCGGGCGAGCGCCGTCTCGTTGACCACCGCCGCGCGCAGCCGGGTGAGCTCGCCCTCCCTCGCCTGCGGCAGGCGCTTCCAGAGCAGCTCGCTCACGCACAGCGAGAGCACCGCGTCGCCGAGGAACTCCATCCGCTCGTTGTCCACGGAGCGGTGTCCCCGGCGCGCCGCGCGGCCCTCGTGCGCCGCCGACCGGTGCGTCATCGCGGTCTCGAGCAGCGTCGGGTCGCGCAGCGTGATCCCGAGAGAGGCCTGCAAGGCGATGAGAAGTTCCTTGTCCACGAGCCACGCCGTCTACCACCGCCGGGGCTGCGGATTCCAGTGCCCGCGGGGCGTTCGCTCACCCGGGCAGGGGTGCTACTCCCACCAGAGGATGTATCTCCTGCTGGAACTCGCCGTCGCGCTGGTCGTCCTCGCCATCGTGGGCTTCGCGCTCTGGGTGACGGTCTGGTCGAAGCTCCTACGCCAGGGATTCCCCTTCGACGAGGTCGAGACCGTGACCCTCTCCGACGGCGCCAGGATCGTCCTCGGGCACCTCAAGCCCCGCTCGGACGCGGCGCCGCTGCCGCCGGTGATGCTCTGCCACGGCCTCGCGATGAACCGGCACGCCTTCGCGCTCGACCCCGAGCGCTCGCTCGCCGCGCGCCTCGCCGCCGAGGGCCGCGACGTGTGGGTGCTCGAGCTCCGCGGAGCGCACCCCGAGACCCGCAACGCCGCCACCCACACCAGCACCTTCGACAGCTACGTCGAGGTCGACGTCCCCGAGGCCATCGACTTCGTGTGCGCCGCCACCGGCGCCCCGGAGGTCGACTGGATCGGGTTCAGCATGGGCGGAATGCTCGCCTACGCGTACCTCGGCGCCCTGCGCGGCGGGCGCGTCCGACGCCTCGTGACCATCGGGTCGCCAGCGCGCTTCGTCAGGCACCCCTACCGACGCTTCCTCGCGCTTCCAGGCCCGCTCGTCTCGGTCGCCGGGCGCATCCGATACACGCCCTTCCGACTGCTCGCGCTGGTGGTCGCGCCGCTGATGCTGCGCCGCTTCCCCTACCGCCTCACCAGCGGGATGCGCCCGTGGAACTACAGCACCTCGATGCTCCGCTCCGCGATGGCCAACAGCTTCGGCGACGTGCCGATGGGCGTCGCGCTGCAATTCGCCCGCTGGATCCACCAGGGCCGATTCGACAGCAACGACGGTCGGCGGGACTACGACGCCGGCCTGCAGGACATCCGCGTCCCGATGCTGGTGATGGTCGGCTCGCGAGATCGCCTCGCCCCGGCGGGAGTCGCCCTCCATGCCTTCGAGGCGAGCGGTTCGAGCGAGAAGGAGTTCGTGGAGGTCGGTCGCGCGAGCGGCGCCGGGCGGGAGTACGACCACCTCGACCTGCTGCTCGGGGCGCACGCCCACGACGAGGTCTTCCCGGCGGTGCTCGACTGGCTCGCCCGACGCTGAACTCCGCTACCGCGGAACAGCCAGGACGTAGACCACGAAGACCGAGTTGGGCGGCGCGTCGGGGTGGTCGCCCTGAGCGACCCCGACGCCGATGAAGCGAGAGGCGTCGTCGAGCAGGGGCTCGAGGCGCTCGGCCCCGTCGATGCGCGGACCGAAGGCGGCCGCCACGCTGATGCGACGGTAGAGCAGGCCCTCGCGCTGCACCCGCGCGCTCGCGTCCCGGAGCGCCTGCTGCTGGGTGCGCGACGGGTCGCGGAAGAAGCCCGCCGCCGCCTCGCGGGCCGCGGTGGACAGGGCGGGACGCTCCTCGAGGGGACTGAGCTCGCGGCCCCGGCGCGCGAGGTTGATGGCCCGAAGGAGCGACTGGGCGGCGGCCGCGGTGTCGATCGCGGTGGCGACGGCCATGAAGTCCTGGGTGACCAGCAGGCCGTTGCCCGTCGGGTCGCGCACCACGCCGATGCCGACGTGGGTGACCCCGGGGTTGAGGATGTTGGCGCGGTGACCAGGGCTCGCCATCAGCCCGTCGAAGATCTCCCGCGGACCATAGCCCCGCGCGACGTTCTCGAGGACGAGTCCGCTGCGCAGCCCGGCGCGCTGGAGGCGCTCGGCGGTGGTGCCCTGCGTCGGTGAGTTGTGCGCGACGAAGCGGTGCTCGGCCATGTCCTGGGAGTGCGCCCTCGCCGCCGCCGCGAGCCCCGGAAGGACGTCCAGCGGGCGGAGGCGCTCGTGCGCCCGGGCTGCGTTGAGCAGGCCGAGGAGCGAGGCCTCGACCTCCGCGGGATCACCCACCTGCTCCGGGGCGCCGTCGTCGGTGGTCTGCGGCGCGGCGGTGTCGACGTACACCGGGAAGTTGGCGAGCACCGTGTTGCCCTCCGAGCCCGTCGCCTCGAGCTCCACCTGCCACACGCCGCGGGCGTCGAGCGGAACCCGCACCAGGAACTCCGGCCCCTCCCCCAGCGGCTGGTCTTCCACCCGACCGTCGGGGTGTGCGAGCGAGAGCGTCGGCGCCCGCAGGCCCGGCTCGATCGCGCCCTGCAGCACCAGCCGGTCGCCGCGCGCCATCTGCCGCGGCACCGCCTCCAGCCGCAGCCGGCGACGGGTGAGCGCGATCACCATCCAGCGCTCCGCGCCGCGCACGACCTCCGCGACGCCCATGTGCGTCGGATGATCCTGCGACACGATCTCGTGCAGCCCCGCCGAGGTCTCCTCGCCGAGCGGCCCATCGCCGCCCCGGTGCACGGTCACGATGCCGGGGATCGGGTCGGTGAGCCCCGCCTGCCACGCGAGCCCCTGCACCAGCCGGGCGCTCGGCGGTCGGTGCGCCGGGTCTGCCGCGACGCGCTCGGCCACCAGCCTCGCCGTCTGCGTCAGCGCCGGGTCGAGGACCAGCGACGCGCCGCCCTCTCCGCTCGCCGCGCGCGCCACCTCGGCGAGCCGGCTGGTCTCCGGCGGGGCCGTCCACGCCGCTGCCTGGGTGTAGCGGGCGACCCCCGCGGGCCCTCCCGGCGCAGGCCGCGGCGTCGACGAGCACGCCACGAGGCACGCCATCACCGCGGCCGCCCGGACCCTCACCGCGTCACGCCCCGGAAGCGGACGGCTGCTCGGCCAGGCCGTCGCCGTCGCGGGTGTACGCCCGGTCGCAGACCTTGCACTTGAGCGTGGTGTCGAGGCGCTCTCCGCATCGGCACATCCATCCCATGAATCGCGCCGGCACGCCGCCCACCATCGCGAAGGGCGGGACGTGCCGCGTGACCACCGCGCCGGCGGCCACGAAGGCCCCCTCGCCGATGTCGTGGCCGCACACGATGGTCGCGTTGGCGCCGATGCTGGCGCCGCGGCCCACGCGGGTCTCGCGGTACTCGTCCTTGCGGGGGAAGGCCGACCGGGGGTTCACCACGTTGGTGAACACCGCGCTCGGGCCCACGAACACGTCGTCTTCGAGGTGCACGCCGTCGTAGAGCGAGACGTTGTTCTGCACCCGGGCGTTGTCGCCGACGGTGACGCGGTTGCCGACGTAGCAGTTCTGTCCGAACGAGCTGCGGCGGCCGATGCGCGCGCCTCCCATCACGTGGCAGAAGTGCCAGACCTTGGTGCCCTCGCCGAGCGTCGCGCCCTCGTCGACGATGGCGCTGGGGTGGACGTAGAACGACGGTTTCGTTTCAGCCATAAGGGTACAGACGCCTCCTGTGGGAGTTCGGACCTGATAGCGACGTAGAGCGTGTCAGAGGATGATGGGGGCGCCGCCGCGGCGAAGCGAGGCCTCGGCCGCCGCGAGCGCCTCGACGACGCGGCACGCCTCCGGGCCGCCGGTGCGCGGGGCCTTGCGGTCGCGCACGCACTCGATGAAGTGCCGCACCTCGAGCCGCAGCGGCTCCTCCATCGGCACGCTCGGGATCAGGATGTCCCCGTCGCGCAGCGTCAGGAACGCGTCGTACGTGTGGTACTCCTGCGGCCGGTCGAAGCCCTTGTCGTGGATGCGGATCTTCTCCGTGGGGTGGGTGTCGTCGAACACCAGCATCTTCTTGGAGCCGACCACGGTGAGCGAGCGGTGCTTGTGCGGGTCGAGCCACGAGAGCTGCACGTTGGCCATCACGCCGGACTTGAAGGCCACGTTGACGAACACGACGTCCTCGGTGCCGGGGCGGAGGTACGCGTGGCCTCGCGCGGAGACCGACTCCATCGGCTCGCCGATGAGCTCGAAGATCATCGAGAAGTCGTGCGGCCCGAGCGACCAGAGGGCGTTCTCGTCGGTGCGGATCTTCCCGAGGTTCACGCGCTGCGCGTAGATGTAGAGGATGTCGCCGAGCGCGCCCGAGCGCACCAGCTCGACCACCCGCTGGAAGGCCGGGTGGAAGACCATCAGGTGACCGCACATCAGCACGCGCCCGAGCCGCGCGGCCTCGTCGGTGACGGCGCGCGCGTCGGCGACGGTCTGCGCGAGGGGCTTCTCGACGAAGACGTCCTTGCCCGCGGCGAGCGCCTGACGGGCGAGGTTCGCGTGCGAGGAGCCCGGCGTGGCGAGCACCACCGCGTCGACGTCGGGCATCGCCAGCAGCTCGTCGTACGAGCCGGTGACCTTCGCGGCGGGGTACTCCCGGCGCACTCGGGCCTGAACCTTCTCGTCGGCGTCGCAGACCGCCGCGAGCTCGGCCCCCTCGGCGGAGGCGAAGTTGCGGACGAGGTTCTTGCCCCAGTAGCCGGCGCCGACGCAGCCGATGCGGACCTTGCCGCTCACCGCGAGGCCCCCTCGACGGCGCGCACCGCGTCGCGCAGGGCGTGACCGACGGTCTCGACCTCGGCCACCTCGAGCTCGCTGTGCACCGGGATGGACAGCACCTCCGCGCACGCCCGCTCGGCGTTGGGAAACTCCCCGGGGCGGTGGCCGAGCGAGGCGAAGACCTTCTGGTAGGGCATCGGCATCGGGTAGTAGACCTCGCTCCCGACGCCCTTCGCGCGCAGCGCGGCGGAGATCGCGTCGCGCCGCGGGTGGCGGATGGTGAACTGCGCGTACACGTGCCGCCCGTCGGGGTCGTCGGCCGGGAGCACGAGCTCCGCCGAGACGCCCTTGAGGGCCGCGCGGAGACGGTCGGCGTGGTCGCGGCGGCGGGCGATGCGGGCCTCGTAGTGAGGGAGCTTCGTCCGCAGGATGGCGGCCTGGATCGGGTCGAGGCGGAAGTTGCCGCCCGGGAGTTCGTGCACGTTCTTGGCGGTGGCGCCCGTCACTCGGACCTTCTTCATCAGGTCGGCGAGCGTGGGGTCGTTGGTGACGCACGCGCCGCCGTCGCCCGCGGCCCCGAGGGGCTTGGCGGGGAAGAAGCTGAAGCAGCCGATGACGCCGAGGGTGCCGGTGCGCCGGCCGTGGCGCTCGGCGCCGGCGGCCTGGGCGACGTCCTCGACGAGGTGGATGTTGCGGTCGCGCGCGAGGGCGGAGAGCGCGTCGGTGTCGGCGACGCGGCCGAAGAGGTGCACCGCGAGGATGGCGCGGGTCTTCGGGGTGATGCGCTCGGCGACGCGGGCCGGGTCGAGGTTGAAGGTCGCGAGGTCGATGTCCGCGAAGACCGGCGTCGCGCCGACGCGGTGGATGGCGCTGGCGGTCGCGAGGTAGCTGAAGGCCGTGGTGATGACCTCGTCGCCGGGGCCGATGCCGAGCGCCTGGAGCGCGACGACGATGGCGTCCGAGCCGTTGGAGACGCCGACCGCAGCGGCGGCGCCGCAGTACGCGGCGAACTCGCTCTGGAAGGCCTCCACTTCGGAGCCGAGGATGTATCCACCCGAGCGCAGCACGCGCAGGGCGGCCTCCTCGATCGGGCCTTGGAGCTGACGGTGTTCGCGGGCGGGGTCGGCGAGGTTGATCACGGCAGGAAAGGCCTCCTCGGGGGGTTACAGGCCGCGCCGTCTAGCATGAAGCGACGGGGGAGTGAACCGCTCCGCGAGTCAGCGCGGTCGGAGCGCGGCGCCGGAGTCGGTCGTCGCGCCGACGCCGCCGTCGAAGCCGGAGACCACGGCGGGGATCACCTCGCGGCGGATCTTCGTCGCCACCCGATCCCCCGCGGTGCGGAGGTCGACGCCGAGCTCGTGGGCCTCCTGGGTCCCGAGGATGCGCCGGGTGTGGTCCCAGAGGGTGCGGGTGCCGGTCAGGGGGATGAAGAAGTAGACGTACAGCACGACCAGGGTGACCAGGCTCGACAGGATCCAGCGGGCCGCGCGGTACATTCGACCGCCGAGCAGAGCGCGTCGCCTCGCGGGCGCGCAACATTCCAGCGCGCTTGACACGCCCGTCGCGCCGGTGGTGCTGTCCCGCCGTCTCTAAGCCTAGGAGAGCCATCGATGGCCGATCGACCCGTCCGCAAAGCCCCGCAACGACCCGCCCCGAGCGCCGCCGCTCGCCCCTCGCCCAATGATCCGAAGGGCTACCGCGGCCCCGGGTTTCGCGACGCTCCGACCTACGATTACAAGATCGACTATGCGGGGCTCCCCAAGGACGAGGAGGAGGACCTCGCTCTCGCTCCCCCCGCCGGTCCTGCGCTGCCGAGCGCGGTGCTCACGTCGCACGAGGCCCACAACCGCGGCGGCCGCTCGCCCCGCGGCATGGGCGGCCGTCGCCCGGACCGCGGAGGCACCGACCCCAACGCCTACCGCAGCCCCGGCTTCAGCGAGCAGCGCGACGCTCGCTTCCGCGGGCACCCGATGACCCGCGGAGACATCGGTCCGGCCCCTGGCGCAGACGCCCCGACCGAGGGCGAAGAGGCCGTCGAGGCCGAGCAGCCCAAGCCGCCGACCGACTGACCCCCCCTCACCCTCTCCCTCTCCCCTACTCTTCCCGGAGGAATCGCTCTGCCGCGGCGACGTCCTCCGCGCTCCCGATGTACAGCGGAACCCGCTGGTGCAGCGAGGTCGGCGCCACGTCGAGGATGCGGCCGGTACCGGTGGAGGCGGCCCCGCCTGCGGCCTCGCAGAGGAAGGCCATCGGGGCGGCCTCGTAGAGCAGCCGCAGCTTGCCCTGCGGGCTCTTCTTGTCGGCGGGGTACGCGAACACGCCGCCCTTGAGCAGCGTGCGGTGGAAGTCCGCCACCAGCGAGCCGACGTAGCGCGCGGAGTACGGCGTCCCCATGGTGCCGTCGCCGTTGGGCTTCGGGGTCTGCATGTCGGTGATCCAGCGGCGCAGGCCCGCGGGCCAGAGCAGCGAGTTGCCCTCGTTGACCGAGTAGATCTTGCCCTTCTTGGGGATGCGGATGTTCTCGTGCGACAGGAAGAACTCGCCGACGGCCGGGTCGAGCGTGAAGCCGTGGACGCTCTCGCCCATGCTGTACACGAGCACCGTGCTGGAGCCGTAGATGACGTAGCCCGCGGCGACCTGCGAGGCGCCGCGCTGCAGGCAGTCGGCCTCGGTGCCGTGCCGCCCCACGGTGATGCGACGGTGGATCGAGAAGATGGTGCCGATGTTGATGTCGACGTCGATGTTGGAGCTGCCGTCGAGCGGGTCGAACATCAGCACGTACTTGCCCGTCGGAAACTGCTCGGGGATGCGGACGATGCCCTCGTTCTCCTCGCTGGCCATCACGCAGAGGTGGCCCCCCGCCTCGACCGAGCGGATGAGCACGTTGTTGGCGAACTCATCCAGCTTCTGGACCTCCTCGCCCTGCACGTTCTTCTCCCCGGTGAGGCCGAGGATGCCGGCGAGGCCCGCCGAGCGGACGCGCGAGTTGATCACCTTCGCCGCCAGCGCGATCTGCTGGAAGAGCCCGGTGAAATCCCCGGTCGCCCCCGGGATCGCGAGCTGCTGCTCCAGGATGTGCCGCTCCAGGGTGATGCCCTGCGTCGAGAGTGCCGAGCCTACGTACATCGCTACCGCTCCTCCTGTCCGTGTCCTACGGGGCCGTCAGGGCCGCCGTGCAGGTTCTTGCACGGCCCTCGTCAGGCCTTCAATGGGTGTCTGCGCCGTCTTCCGCCAGTAGCCTCGCCGCGGCGATCGTCTCCGGCTTCACCCGCCCGTCGCGCGCCAGCGGCACCAGCACCCGCGCCAGCACCGCCCGATAGAGCGCCCGCACCGTGGGATCGTCGGCCATCACCGCGAGGTGCCGGGCCACGGTCTCGGTGTCGTCGCGCAGCAGCGGCGAGGCGAGCGAGGCGTCGGGACCGAGGTGCTGGATGTTCCGCGCGACGCTCACCAGCAGCGAGGCCGTCGCCGCGCGGAGGTCCTCCTCCGAGGGCGTCGGCTGCAGCGCCCCGCCCAGCAGCCACGCCGCGCCCTGGGCGAGCGCCACCGCGCCGGAGGCCACGAGCGCCGCGCCGGCGTGGTAGCGAGAGCGGTCGACCGCCTCGGCGACGAGGAGCCTTCCACCGGCCAGCCCGGCGATGTCCCTCGCCGACGCCACCGCGGCCGGGTCGCCCTCGACCATGAAGGCCGCGCCGGCGAGCGAGCCCGGCGGATCGAGCGTCGCGATGGCCGCCAGCGGGTGCAGCGCGCCGACCGCCGCGCCCGCCCCGCGAGCAGACTCGAGCTCCGCGAGGCCTCGGGCGCCCGCGAGGTGCAGCACCACGTCGCCGGGGCGAAGCGCCGGGAGCAGCGTCTTACATACCCTGGTAATCGCCTGGTCGCTGACGGCGACGATCCACACCATGGAAGCGTCGCGCAGGCGCTCGGGCGCGGCGCCCCGGGCCGGATATCCAGCGGCCGGGACGGCGTGGGCGCGGGCGAGCGCCAGGAAGGCCCGGCCCATGCGCCCGAGGCCCACGACCATCCACGGGGTCGTCACGGGGCCCCGTAGAGGTGATGCTCGCGCGCGTACTCGATGACCCGCCGAGGGACGACGTCGTCGACGGAGAGGCCCCTCGCGAGGCGGCCGCGGACCTCCGTCGAGGACACCTGCGGGATCACCGAGGGCGGGGCGTCGGGGCGGGCGTGGCCGAGCCGCCCGAGCACCAGCGGGGGGGCCATGCGGACGATCTCCGGCCAGCCGAACCAGCGCTCGGTCTCGTTGAGGATGTCGGCGCCGATGATCAGCCGGAGCGACCAGTCAGGGTGCGCGGCGGTGAGCGCTCGGAGGGTGTAGAGCGTGCGCGAGGTCTCGCCCATCTCCTGCTCGATGGCGGAGACCTCGACGTGGCGCAGGTGCTCGAAGGCCCGCTCGCACATGGCCTTGCGGTGTGTGAAGGGCGCGAGCTCCTTGCCCAGCGGGTGGTCGAAGCAGGGCACCACGAGCACGCGGTCGAAGGGCTGCGTGGCGAGCACGTAGGACACCGCGAGGACGTGGGACACGTGGGGCGGGTTGAAGCTCCCGCCGAAGAAGCCGACGTTCATGGCGGGCGCAGCCTAGCCCAAGGACGATTCCGGCGCGCGGCCGCATGATAGAACCGCCGTCCACAAAGACCTTCCACGTTACGAGGAGTCCACATGAACGGTCGCTGCACGATCATCCTGGCCGCGGGCCAGGGAACCCGAATGAAGAGCGCGCTGCCCAAGGTGCTGCACCGGGTCGCGGGCGTGGCGATGGTCCACTGGTCGATCGAGGCGGCGCTCGCGGCGGGCTCGGACGACGTGGTGCTCGTGGTGGGGCACGGGCGCGAGGCGGTCGCCGAGGCCGTGACGGCCCGCTTCGGAGAGCGGGTGCGCTTCGCCGTGCAGACCGAGCAGCGGGGCACCGCCGACGCGGTGCGGGCGGGGATGACGGAGGTCCCGGCGACGGCGACGGAGGTGCTGATCACCTACGGCGACGTGCCGTGCGTGCCCGCCGAGGCGCTGCGGCAGCTCATCGAGGCGCGCGCGCGCTCGGGCGCCCCGCTGGCGATGATCACCACCGAGGTCTCCGACCCGACGGGCTACGGGCGCGTGCTGCGCGACGAGGCTGGGGCCATTCGCGCGATCCGCGAGCACAAGGACTGCTCCCCCGACGAGCGCGCCGTGCGCTGCGTGAACCCCGGGCTCTACGTGGCGGGCAGGGAGTTCCTCGCCGGGTCGCTCGGGAAGATCGGCTCGACCAACGCGCAGGGGGAGTTCTACCTCACCGACCTGGTGGAGATCGCGGCGAGCGCTGGCGGCGTCGGAGAGCTCGCCTGGGAGCCCATCTCGCTGCGCGGGGTGAACGACCGGGCCGAGCTCGCGGCGACCGAGGCGTACCTCTGGCAGCGCATCGCGGACGGCCATCGCCGCGCGGGGAGCACCGTGGCTCCGGGCGTGTGCATCGACCGCGACGTCACCATCGAGGCGGGCGTCACCATCGGCCCCAACGTGGTGCTGCGCGGCGCGACCTCGCTGGGCAGCGGGACCACCGTCGACGCGGGCTGCGTGCTGGAGGACGCCTCCATCGGTCGCGACGTGCTGCTCAAGCCGTACACGCTGGTGACGCGCTGCGAGGTGCACGAGGGGGCGCAGCTCGGCCCCTTCGCCCACCTGCGACCGGAGAGCGTGGTCGAGGCCGGGGCGCACGTGGGCAACTTCGTCGAGCTGAAGAAGACCCGGCTCGGAAAGGGCGCCAAGGCCAACCACCTCGCCTACCTCGGCGACGGCGTGGTGGGGCCGAAGGCCAACATCGGCGCGGGGACGATCTTCTGCAACTACGACGGCTTCCGTAAGCACGTGACCACCATCGAGGAGGGAGCGTTCATCGGCTCCAACAGCTCGCTCGTGGCCCCGGTGACCATCGGCAAGAACTCCTATGTGGGCTCAGGGTCGGTGGTGACCCGGGACGTCCCGGAGGACGCCCTCGCGATCGGCCGCGCCAAGCAGGAGAACAAGGAAGGCTACGGAAAGCGCCTGCGGGAGCGCTTCGCTCCGAAGCGCTGACGGCGCCACGCGAGCGCCGCGAGGAGCCCCGCCAGCAGCGCGGGGCCGCGCCCGCTCGCAGCCGTCCCACCCACCCGACATCCGCACCCGTCCTTCTGCTCGTAGACCGCCACCAGCCCGTCGTCGGTCGCGGCGTCGATCTTCGCCCCGGCGTCCGGCTCCTCGGGCGGGACATCCCTCGCCCCGAGGTCGAAGAACCCGACGTCCGCGAGCGGCGTGGCGTCCCTCGGGACGCCCCCATCGGGCACCATGACGGTCACGCAGCGCCCCATCTCGCAGCGCTCCCCGGTCGGGCAGCGCGCTCCCTCGCAGGCGTCCACGCAGCGCCCCTCGACGCAGGTGGTGCCCACCCCGCAGGACACCGTGGCGCAGGCCGTCGCGCGGCAGCGCCCGTCCGGCCCGCAGGCCTGTCCGTCGGCGCATCGGCGGCACTCGCAGCGAGGGACGCACACGCCGTCGACGCAGGCCTGGTCGCTGTCGCAGCTCACCCCCGCGCAGGCGTCGACGCAGCGGCCACCCCGGCAGAGCGATCCCGCCGGGCACGTGATGCCCTCGCAGGCCCCGACGCAGCGGCCGCCCTCGCAGCGCTGGCTGGCGCCGCAGGTGACCGTCTCGCACGCCGCTTCGACGCAGGTCCCCCGGTCGGTGCAGCGCAGCCCGGGGAAGCAACCGAGCTCGCTGAGGCAGCGGTCGACGCAGCGCCCGCGGTCGCACACCTGCATCGCGCCGCAGAGGGCGTCGCCCTCGTCGACCATGCCGTTGCAGTCGTTGTCGACGCCGTCGCAGCGCTCCGCCGAGGCGGTCACCGCGCCGACGCAGACGAGCGCTCCGGCTCGGCACTGAAAGGTGCCCGCGCCGCAGACGCCCTGCATGGAGGTCATGCAGCTCGCGCCGCCGCCGGTGCACACGATCTCGTCGACCTGCGCGATGAAGTCGGTGAAGTTGTTGTCGCCCCCGGAGTAGAGGTCCTCCCAGGCGAAGTAGAACGAGCGGGGCCTGACCCTCGAGTCGTAGGTCAGCAGGTGGATGTACGAAGGGTCGGCGCCCGAGTTGTCGGGGTTGTATCCCCGCTCGGAGAAGAACGACCACCCGCCCCGGGCGAGCGACGCGCAGCAGTCGCCCGAGCATCGCCCCGAGGTCATGTCCTCGGGGGTGCGCAGGAAGAAGCCGATCTCGCCGCCCAGGTACTGGGGGTTGCCCCGGAGGTTGAGGGAGAACCTCTCGCCCGGCATCGCACCGCACGGGATGAGGATGTGGAGGTCCGACCCGGGCGGGGGATTGCTCCGCGAGGGGGTCACGCCCGGCCGAACGTTGTACCAGCCGAAGACGTTGCGGAAGGCCGCGTTGCCGCGGGTGATCAGCGTGAAGGTGAGGTTGCATCCGGGCACGAAGCGCTCGGGCACGATGGCGGCGTCCTCGCGCACCCGGATGGCGGTCTCGCCGCGGGCGTTGAAGAGTTCCTGGAGCTGGTTGCCGACCGGGATCTGCGCGCCGTTGGGCTGGTTGATGGCGAGCGCGGACGAGGAGAGCAGCAGCGAGGTGAGGAAGAGGGACGCGACGCGCATGAAGGCCTCCCGATCGACGGATGCGGGAGGTTGTACCGCGGCGGATGCGTTCGCCGCGAGGTGTTCAGGCGGCGGCGGCGCGGCCGCTGACGAGGGCCTTGAGCGCGGCGGTCATCGCGGCGTCGGGGCGCTTCGGCAGGTTGCGGAGGCGGTCATAGGTGAAGGCCAGCTGCTCCATCACCGCCTGCGACTTCGGATCGCGTCGGACCGGGACATCCAGCGACTGCACCCAGGCCACCAGCGCCATGGCGCCGGCGTAGGCGCCCTCGCGGTGGGGCTTGCAGGTCGCCCGGGTCACCCAGTAGCGCTCATGACCGTCTGCGGACTCCCGCCACATCTCGAGCGTCGCCTTCCGGCCGCCCTCGGCCGGAGCCCAGGTGAACAGATACCCGGCAGCGCGAAAGAAGCGTTCAGTGTCGGTCATGGGGTGGGGCCTCGGTGGTTCAGGGGTGTCGAGGAAACCTTCTGGAGCTCTGGATTGTTCCGCCAGCAAGGCACGGGCCACGGGATGCGCGCCCGGCTGTGCGTCACCGTCGGCCCTGACGGGTCGCAGCCGCTGCCAGAATTGCCGGGCCTGCAAGGTCACCCGGGGTGGTGCGACGCCTGCGCCGTTCAGCCACACCGTGGCAGGGATGCACTCACGAGTGTGCATGCATGGCTTGCGTGGTCGCGCTGAGCCGCGCAAGCGATGCATGGTGGACGGTGAGGGTTTGACGCGCGCTCCGCCCCCGGTGCAACCCTGTCGCCGATGCGAGGCTTCGTCGTCGCGCTGTGCCTGCTGGTCGGATGTGGGGGGACCACGGGTTCACCTGCGGCGCCCGACGCGGGCTCCGCCGATGTGGCGACGAGGCGTACGACGCTGCGGGTCCACTACCCGGTCGGCGCCCGCTCGCTCAGCCTTCGCGGCGACCTCGCGGGGCTCTCCTGGGAACGCGGGGTCTCCCTCACCCGGGTGACCGCCGACGTCTGGGAGTGGTCCTCCGATGAGGTCGCTCGCTCGTTCGAATGGAAGCCCCTCCTCGATGACCGCGAGTGGTCCATCGGGAGCAACTACCGCGCGTCTCCCGGTGCCACATTGGACATCTATCCCAGGTTCGTCACTCGCTCGGGGCGCTGGTCCCGCGCGATGTCCGCGTTTCACTCCACGGTGCTCAACAACGACCGCGGGCTCTGGCTCTATTTCCCGCCGTCCTACGACGAGAACCCCACCGCCCGCTTCCCCGTCGTCTACATGCACGACGGGCAGAACCTCTTCAACCCGGGGACGGCCTTCGGGGGAAACCCCTGGTACGCGCAGGACGCGCTGAACCACGGCGCCGAGATCGGATCCATCCGAGAGGCCATCCTCGTCGGCATCGAGAACACCCCCGACCGCATCGACGAGTACACCCCCAGCCGGGACGCCGGACGGATGGCCGGAGGCCGCGGCGCCCTCTACCTCCGGATGCTCATCGAGGAGGTGAAGCCGCTCATCGACCGCAGCTACCGCACCCGCCCCGGCGCGGCGGACACGGTGCTCCTCGGATCATCCCTCGGCGGGCTGATCTCCGCCTGGGCGGGCGTGCACCACGCGCAGGTCTTCGGAAACATCGGCGCGATGTCTCCCTCCACCTGGTGGGACGACCGGATGCTGCTTCGCGAGGTCGCCATGCTGCGCGGACTCGAGGCGAGGCCACGGCGCATCTACATCGACAGCGGTGACGGCGGTGAGAGCGGCGACGACGTCGCGAACACGGCGATGCTGGCCGAGGCGATCAGGGCAGCGGGCTACCGCGACGAGATCGACCTCCGGTACGTGGTGCAGCGCGGAGCCGTCCACAACGAGGTGTACTGGGCGCAGCGGCTTCCCGGCGCGCTGGCGTTTCTGCTGGGGTCGCGAGACCCGTAGGCGCGGCCCCGCTCAGGGGATGAGCAGCACCTTGCCGACGTTCTTTCGGTCGTGGATGCGCTGGTGCGCCGCGGGGGCGTCGTCGAAGGCGTAGGTCGAGTCGATCACCGGCTTGATCGCGCCCTCCCGATAGAGCGCGAGGAGCTGGTGGAGCTGCCCGAGCAGCATCTTCGACTCGCCCCAGAGGTGACCCATGTTGACGCCGAAGATGCCGCGGTTGTCGTTCATGAGGTTGAAGGGGAAGAGGTCGATGAGGGGCATCTGGAGCACGCCCTTCAGCAGCGAGAACACGTCCCGCCTGCCATCAGGCGAGAGCGAGGCCGCGCCGAACGCGAAGAGCCGACCCGTGGGCGCGAGCACGCGGAAGCTCTTCTTCAGCGAGGCGCCGCCCTGCGCGTCGAGCGCGATGTCGACCCCGCGGCCGCCGGTGATGCGGCGAACCTCGGAGGAGAACTCCTGCGTGTGATAGTCGATGGCGTGGTCGAGCCCGGCGGACTTCAGGTACGCGTGCTTCGAGGCCGAGGCGGTGCCGATGGTGACCGCGCCCGCGTGCTTGCAGAGCTGTAGCGCCGCGAGCCCGACGCCCCCGGCGGCCGCGTGGATGAGCACCGTGTCGCCGCGCTTCACGTTGCCGAGGTAGACCAGCATGTGGTGCGCGGTGAAGTAGACCACCGGCAGCGCGGCGCCCTCTTCGAAGGACATCGACTCGGGCAGCTCGATGGCCGTCCCGCTGTCGACGCAGACCGTGTCGCTGTATCCGCCGAAGCGCACCACGGCGAGCACCCGCTGGCCGACCCGCGAGGCGTCGACCCCATCGCCCACCGCGTCGATCACCCCCGAGACCTCGTACCCGACCACCACGGGCGGCGGTGGGGCGTCGGGGTACATCCCGATGCGGGCCATGACGTCGGCGAAGTTCACGCCGCTCGCGCGCACCCGCACCCGCACCTCGCCCGCGGCGGGAGAAGGGTCGGGCGCCTCGCGCACCACGAGGACATCCGGGGTGCCGTGGCGGGTGATCCAGATCTGTCTCATGGCTCGCAGGGCTATCACGCGCCCCGGAGCGGTGTCGATTCAGCGCCTGGGGATGAGGGCGCGCAGGGCGGTGTCGAGCACCGGGCCGTAGGGAGGCCGGAGGAGGAAGGAGCCGTTGACCCGCGCCTGGTGGAAGACGGGCTTCATCTTGGACATGGCCTCGAAGCCCTCGCGGCCGTGGTAGTGGCCCATGCCGCTGGGGCCGACGCCGCCGAAGGGCAGGTCTTCCTGCGCGAAGTGCAGCATGGTCTCGTTGACCGAGACGCCGCCGGAGACGGTGCGGTCGATCACCGACTGGAGGGCGACCTGGTCGTCGCCGAAGGCGTAGAGCGCGAGCGGTCGCGGGCGGTCGTTGACGTACGCGATGGCCTCGTCGAGCGTGTCGTAGGGGATCACCGGGAGGATCGGCCCGAAGATCTCCTCCTGCATGACGGCCATGTCGTCGTGGACGTCGAGGAGCAGGACGGGGCCGAGCTTCTTCGATCCCTCGAAGGACTCGCTCGCCGGCGCGAGGGACACGACCGTCGCGCCCTTCGCCCGGGCGTCGTCGAGGAGGCCCTGCAGCCGGCCGCGGTGGTGCGCGTTGACGATGGAGGTGTAGTCGTCGTTGTCGCGCACGATGGGGTAGAGCTTCGCCGCGGCGGACCGGCACTCCGCCACGAAGGCGTCGCGGTCGGCGCGCGGGACGAGGGCGTAGTCGGGGGCGATGCAGGTCTGGCCGGCGTTGAAGAGCTTGCCCGAGACGACCGAGGTCGCGGTGCGGGACAGGGAGGCGCGGGGGGTGACGAGCGCCGGGGACTTGCCTCCGAGCTCGAGCACCACGGGCGTGAGGTTCTCCGCGGCGGCGCGCATCACGTGCTTGCCCACGCGGGTCGAGCCCGTGAAGAAGAGCAGGTCGAGGGGCAGCCGGCAGAAGGCCTCGGCGACCTTCGGGCCGCCCTGGACGAGGCACACCTGATCGGGCGCGAAGCACTCGTGGACGAGGTCGGCGATGAGGGCGCTGATGCGAGGGACGAACTCCGAGGGCTTGAGCATCACCCGGTTGCCCGCCGCGAGCGCGTAGATCAGTGGCGCGCCGAGGAGCTGGAAGGGGTAGTTCCAGGGGCCGATGATGCCGACCACGCCGAGGGGCTGGGGGACGATCTCGGCGCGGCCCGGCTGGAAGAGCCAGCGCACCGGGCGGGCCGTGGTGCTCATCCACTCCGCGAGGTGCTCTCGGGTGTGCTGGATGGACTGGAGCGTGACGAAGACCTCCGCGACGAGCGTCTCGTGCCTGGAGCGATGTCCGAAGTCCTCGGAGATGGCCCGGGCGATGTCGTCCTGCCGGCGGAGCATCGCGCTCGCGAGCCGGTCGAGGTCGCCGATGCGCTCCTCGTAGGTGCGCGCGACGCCGTGTCGCGAGGCGCGGTGCATCGGGTCGAAGAGCGCGCGGAGCTCGGCGTCGCCAGGCTCGGCGGGGCTGCTGGTCTTCGCGTCGATCGATACTTCGGTGGTCATGGCGGTAGACCTCGTGGTGGACGTCAGCCGAGCGCAGACTGGATGGCGCTGCGAAGCTCCTGCGACTCCGGTGAGACCCCGGAGCCGAAGCGGCCGACGACCTCGCCGCGGCCGTTGATCAGGAACTTCTCGAAGTTCCACTTGACGTCGCCCGCCGGGGTCGCCGCCGAGGTCAGCCATCGATAGAGGGGATTCTGCCCGGCGCCCTTCACCACGGTCTTCGCCGCCATCGGGAAGGTCACGTGGTAGTTGGTCTCGCAGAAGGACCTGATCTCGTCGTTGGTCCCGGGCTCCTGCGCGCCGAACTCGTTGGCCGGCACGCCCAGCACCGTGAAACCCCGGGGCGCGAGCTCCTGGTGCAGCTGTTGGAGACCCTTGTACTGCGGCGTGAATCCGCAGCGGCTCGCGACGTTGACCACCAGCACCGTCTTGCCGCGCAGGTCGGCCAGGTCGCGCTCGGTGCCATCGATTCCGGGGAGCTTGAAATCATGCAGCGTCGTCATGGGCGGGGGTTAGACTCCTTCGGTCGGTTCAGGTCTCGTCTCGTCGAGGTTCTTCATCTTGCGTCGCAGGGCGGTCAGCTCGCCCTCGTACTCCTGCAGGTGCGACCAGGCCACGTAGAGGGCCACGCACACCAGGGTGATGACCGAGAAGGCCGCGAGCGCCGCCGCCGCGAAGCCCCAGCGCCAGCCGATGAGGGGCACGGCGAGCAGCCCGAGGCCCAGGTAGGGAGCGCGGGTCATGCTCGTCCGGAGCTCGTTGATGTTGCCGAGGAGCCATTTCTCCCGGTCGGCCATCTTGGTGCGTCGCTGGTCGTTTGCTTCCACGGGGACGGTCCTCAGCTCACCGGACGATCGTCCAGCGGCCCGAATATCTTGCAGCCAGGAAGCCGAACGCAAAGGGCCGTTCGTCGGTCGCGGCCACCAGGGGCGGCGCGCCGGAGGCGTCGGTGACGCGCACCATCCTCCCCTCCGCGCAAGGGACGGCCGCGAGCTGGGAGGGATCGAAGGGCGCCACGCGCCAGGTAGGGTCGGAGAAGAGTCCATCGTAGAGATCGCGCTGCCCTTCATCGATCTCCGACACCGGGACGTCGAGGGCGCGAGCGAGCTCCTGGGACTTGAGCGCCGTGAGAGCGAGCATGGCGTCGATGTCCTTCGCGACCAGCGCGGCGTGGACCTCCCCGGCGAGCGCCACAAGCGCGCGCGCGTCAGCCTCAAGGGGGGGGGGGTCTGGCGCGTCCTGCCACACCCAGCGACCGAAGGCCCGCTCGGGGATCACCGTGAACTGTCGACCCCACACGCTGGTGAGCTCGCCCGGTGGTACCGGCATCGTCCCCTCGTCCCAACGGAAGGTGGCGACCACCCCCTGAGGGCCGGGCTCGCTCCCGTGCTCTCCCGCGATGAGCTTCACGGTGATCGCGCGGGGGACCTCCAGCGCCCTGCCCTCGTCGTCGGTCATCGGCGCGACCGAGAGCTCGAGCCGGTTGGAGCCCTCGACGATGTAGGGGTTGAGCTTCGCCTGAAACTGCCGCGCCCTCCCCTCCCACTCGTTGAACACGTCGATGCCGTTGAGGCTCACCTGGGCGACCAGGCCCTCGCAGGCGACGTCGAGCACGTAGATCCAGTGCGGCATTGGGCGGTCAGCTCTCTCCGATGGTCGATGGCGCGAGGAAGCTACGACGGCCCCTGCTGCGCTGAAACCCGAAGCCCAGAATTAGATCAGCCCACCGATCGGTTGATCGGTGGGCTGACACCCGGTGCGAGCGAAAGGACTTGAACCTTCACGGTGTTACCCGCTGGAACCTGAATCCAGTGCGTCTGCCAATTCCGCCACGCTCGCGTCGAAGGGAGGCGGTGTCTACCGCCGATGCTCGGGGGTCGTCAAGAACTAAAAGCCTGGCTCTCATTCGACGCCCGCCGCGCTTCACGAAGTGCTTGCGGATCCCGCGTACGAGCCTACGCGCCGTCACCCCCCGGGTCGTATCACCGGCTTCGCACCGCGCTCGTTCGTCCTGTCGAAAACGCTGCGATGCTCGTGAAAGCGGGAGAAGGGAGACGGGGTGGCACGGTGACTGCTGAAGTGTTCACCGAACGGAGCACGAAGATCATGGCGTTCAGTGACGAGTGGATGGTCGGCGGGGTGAGCGAGGGGTCCGAGCAGTCGCTGCAGATCCTGGCCCGGAGCATCATTCGGGAGATGAAGCGGTCGGGGTATTCGAAGGCGCAGATGGTGGGCCTCGCGAGCGAGGTGATCGACCTCGTGAGCCGCGAGCTCCGCGCCGAGTCGTCCTCCTCTACGCCCAACGTCTGAGCCTTTCGCGGCCTTGCCATCGGGGCACCTTCTGACTACGGTCCCGCCGCCGCGCGGGCCTGAATTGGAGGCCCGCCCATGGAGGACGCAATGGCTCGCAAGATCGCGATCAACGGGTTCGGCCGCATCGGTCGGTGTGTACTTCGGGCGCTGAAGGAGCAAGGGACCCACGACCTTGACGTCGTTGCCATCAACGACCTCACGGACGCCAAGACCCTCGCCCACCTCCTGCGCCACGACTCGGTTCACGGCCGCTTCGACGCCGACGTGAAGGTCACCGAGAAGGGCCTCAACGTCGCCGGCGACGAGATCGCCGTGTTCGCCGAGAAGGATCCCTCGAAGCTCCCGTGGAAGGCCCTCGGGGTCGACGTGGTGCTGGAGTGCACAGGGCGCTTCACCGACGCGGCTGGCTGCGGCAAGCACCTCGAGGCCGGCGCCAAGCGGGTGCTCCTCTCCGCGCCCACCAAGGGCGAGGAGGACAAGGACATCCTCACGCTGGTCTACGGCGTCAACCACACCTCGTACGACCCGTCGAAGCACCGCATCCTCTCCAACGCCTCCTGCACCACCAACTGCCTCGCCCCGATGGCCAAGGTGCTCCACGAGAGCTTCGGCATCGTGAAGGGCCAGATGACCACGGTGCACAGCTACACCAACGACCAGGTCATCCTCGACGCGCCCCACAAGGACCTGCGCCGCGCCCGCGCCGCGGCCAACAGCATGATCCCCACCTCGACCGGCGCCGCCCGGGCCGTGGGCCTCGTGCTCCCCGACCTCAAGGGCCGCCTCGACGGCTTCGCGATCCGCGTGCCCACGATGGACGTCTCGATGGTGATCCTCTCCGCGAACGTCGGTCGCCGCACCACCAAGGAGGAGGTCAACAACGCCCTCCGCGCCGCGGCCAACGGTCCCCTCAAGGGCGTGCTCGCGGTGAGCGACGAGCCCCTCGTCTCCTGCGACTACATCGGCAACCCGGCGAGCTCCACCGTCGACCTCGCGCTCACGCAGGTCATCGACGGCGACTTCGTCTCCGTGAGCTCCTGGTACGACAACGAGTGGGGCTTCTCCGTGCGCATGCTCGACGTGATGAAGTACCTCGGCTCGGTGGAAGGCTGATGGCCTCGCTGCTCGACCGCATCGTCCCCGTCGACGCCCTCGACGTGGCCTCGCGACGCGTCTTCGTGCGGGTGGACTTCAACGTCCCCCTCACCGACGACGGCGAGGTCGCCGACGACACCCGCATCCGCGAGGCGCTCCCGACGATCCGGCACCTGGTGCAGGCCGGCGCTCGCGTGGTGCTGGCCTCTCACCTCGGCCGGCCGAAGAAGGGCCGCGACCCGAAGCTCTCGCTCGCCGCCGCGGGAGAGCGCCTCGCCGATCTGCTCGGGAGCGAGATCGTGCTCACCGACGACTGCGTCGGCGACGGCGCCCGCAAGGTGGTGCACGACCTCCGCGACGGCCGCGTGGCGCTGCTGGAGAACCTGCGCTTCCACCCCGAGGAGGAGGCCAACGACGAGGCCTTCGCGCGCGACCTCGCGAGGCTCTGCGACATCTACGTCAACGACGCCTTCGGGGCGGTGCACCGGGCGCACGCGAGCGTCGACGCGCTCCCGAAGCTGGTGGGGACGCGGGGCGCGGGCTTCCTGCTGATGAAGGAGCTGAAGGTGCTCGGCGCGCTGGCGGCGGGCCCCGAACGCCCCTACCTCGCGGTGCTGGGCGGCGCGAAGGTGAGCGACAAGATCGCGGTGATCGAGGCGCTCTGCACCAAGATCGATGCGCTGCTCATCGGCGGGGCGATGGCCAACACCTTCCTGGCGGCGCAGGGCCGCGCGATGGGGCGCAGCCTCCTCGAGGTCGACAAGCTGCCGCTCGCCCGCGACCTGCTGGCGAGGGCGCAGGAGAAGCGCGTGACGGTGGTGCTGCCCACCGACCTGGTGGTCGCGTCGCACGTGGGCGCTGCCGAGGGGCGCGTGGTCGCGGCGGACGCGGTCGGCCCGGAGGACATGGCGCTCGACATCGGTCCGGAGACGGTGGCGAACTTCCGCAAGCACCTGCTCCGCGCCCGCAGCGTGTTCTGGAACGGTCCGATGGGCCTCTTCGAGAAGACCCCGTTCTCGCAGGGGAGCATCGGGGTCGCCAAGGCCATCGCGGAGGCCTCGGCCTTCTCGGTGGTGGGCGGCGGAGACTCGGTCGCCGCGGTGCACCAGGCGGGCCTCGCCGAGCGCTTCACCCACGTCTCCACCGGCGGCGGCGCCAGCCTGGAGCTCCTCGAAGGCCGCACGCTCCCTGGCGTGGAGGCGTTGCGTACGTGACCTCCCCCACGCGGCGTCCGCTCATCGCGGGCAACTGGAAGATGCACCGCACCGTCGACGGCTCCGTCGAGCTGGCCCGCTCGCTGGCGGACTCCGCCCGCATCGGGCCTCGCACCGACGTGGTCGTCGCGCCGGTGTTCACGGCGCTGCACGCGGTCTCCAAGGCCCTCCTCGGGTCGGCCATCGGCCTCGCGGGGCAGCACTGCCACTGGGAAGACCAGGGGGCCTTCACCGGCGAGATCGCTCCGCCGATGTTGAAGGACGTCGGCTGCGCGTGGTGCCTCGTGGGCCACTCGGAGCGGCGGCAGCTCTTCCAGGAGACCGACGCGATGGTGCACCGCAAGACCATGGCGCTCCGGCGACACGGCCTGAAGCCCATCGTGTGCGTCGGGGAGACGCTCGCCGAGCGCGAGTCGGGCGTCACCTTCGAGGTGCTCCGGCGGCAGCTCGATGGGGCGCTCGGGGGCCTCTCGGGAGACGACGCGCGGGCCTTCGTGGGCGACATCGTGCTGGCCTACGAGCCGGTCTGGGCCATCGGAACCGGGCGCACCGCCCGGGCCTCGGATGCCCAGTCGGCGCACGCCTACCTGCGCGATCGCATCCGTAACGAACTCGGCGAGGTCGCGGACGGCGTGCGAATCCTGTATGGGGGCAGCGTGAAGCCTGACAACGCCGCCGAGCTCCTGGCGCAGCCCGACGTCGATGGCCTCCTGGTCGGCGGCGCCTCGCTCGACTCGGCGGGCTTTGCCCGAATCATCCAGGCCGCGGGATAACCTCCGGCACCATCGAGAGTTCTTCGTCCATGCAAACGCTGCTCACCATCATTCACGTGTTCGTCTGCCTGTTTCTCGTCGGCGTGGTGCTCCTGCAGTCGGGTCGTTCCGGCGGCATGGGCGTGCTCTCCGGCGCGGCCACGCAGACCGTGTTCGGCGGCCGAGGGGCCAGCGGCTTCCTCGCCAAGGCGACCAGCGTCTGCGCGATGTTGTTCATGCTGACCTCGGCCTCGCTGGCGTACATGAGCACCTCGGGCCGCGACTCGCTGGCCCGCGCCCGCCGCGCGACCCCTCCCGCAGCGGCCCCCGCTCGCCCCGCCGCGCCCGCCGCTGCCGGTGACGCCGCGGCTCCCCGCGCTCCGGCCCCCGCCGCCGCCCCGGCCGCTCCTGCGGCGCCCGCTCCCGAGGCGCCTGCCGCACCCGCCGCCGCTCCCGCCGCCGCTCCCGCCGCTCCCGCCGCTCCCGCCCAGGCCCCCTGATTCCCCCGGGGCCGCGCCTGCTGCGCGCGCTCGCTCCAACGGTCCTCGTCGTCGGCTGCGCCCTGCTCTGGTCCAGCGGCTTTCTCGGCATCTCCAACGATGATCCTGCGCGCGCCCTGATCGCCTGGGACGTCGCGCACGCCCCCTCCCTCGACCCCACCCGATCGAGCTGGCTCCCGCTTCACAGCCTCCTCCTCGGCGCCCTGATGGCGCTCGCAGGTGACCCCAGGACCGTTCCCTTCGCCGTGTCGTCGGGCTCCGCCCTCGTGGCGGTAGGAGCCCTCTCCCGCGCGCTGCGACGGGAGGGAGTCCACCCCTCGGCGGTGGCGATCGCCCTCTCGTGCACGGCCCTCTGGCGCTGGAGCCTCTTCTCCGCCGCGGCGGGCGCCGTCCCCGAGATGCCCGCGGTCGCGCTCCTCTGCGTCGCCCTCGAGCGCTGGTGCTCCCGCTCTCGCGGATCATGGTGGCAGGCAGGCCTCGCGCTCACGCTCGCCGCGGGCTTCCGCTACGAGGCGTGGTTCGCCATCGCCGGCTTCGCCTTCGCCGCGCGGGACCGCGATCGACCCCGGTGGGAGGCGCCCGCGGCCCTCGGCCTCGCGGCGATCGTCCCCATCGCCTGGCTGATGCTCAACCGCCTGCACCGGGGCGACGCGCTCGACTTCCTTCACCGGGTGGCCGCCCATCGCCACGAGGTGTCCACGCAGCTCGCTCCCTGGTGGTCGCGCTGGACCGAGGCCCCGAGGGCGCTGCTCACGGAGCTCCCGTGGATCGTGGCGGGCCTCGCCTCCCTCACCGGCTCTCGTCGACGGAGGGCGGTGGTCGACCTCGGCGCTGCGATGTCCCTCTCGGTGCTCGCGGGGCTCACCTTCGAGGCCGCGCGCGGTGGCGGAGCCACGCACCACGGCGCCCGCACCCTGCTCCCGGTGGCGTGGCTGCTCGCTCCGTCTCTCGCGGCGACGCTCGACGAGCTGCTCCAGCGGGGCTTCGGTCGGGTGGTCGTCGTGGTCGCGCTGGGGTGCGCGGCCTGGAGCGCACCGCGGCCTGACGAGACGCGGGAGATGGGCGCCCGCGACGCCTCGGCCGTGGGCGCGGAGGCGGCGCGCCGGTGGTCGGGGCGCCGGTGGTGCCTGGAGCTGCAGCGGCAGGACGCGCTCTGGGTCGAGTGGCGGAGCGCCGGGTCGCGCCTCGTCATACCTGATCGGGTATTCGGCGGGGCGCCGGACGTCGCCGCTCGGCGTGCGGAGCGGTGCGCTGAAACGCGCGGTGCGGTGACGAGCAGCTGGGAGTTCGAGGAGGCCCTGCGGGCCCGCGGGTTTCAGCCGGTGCTGAGGCGGGGCGCCTGGGCGATGCTGGAGCGGAGGGAGTGAGGCGGCGGGTCGGTCAGTTGCCGAAGACCTGGACGCCGAACTCGCCGGTGCCCGAGTACATCGTGACCTCGAGGCGGTACTGGCCCGCCGCGGTGGGACAGAGCTGACGCTGGAGCCCGATGACCGGGAAGTTGTCCGTGGCGATGTCCTGGTCGACCACGGCGCTCGGGGTGCCGTCGGGGTTGGCCGGGGCGTAGAGCTTGAGGTCGAGGTCGGTCACGCTCGGGGCGCCGACGCCGATGATCTTGTAGCAGTGCCCGGGCAGCATGTTGACCGCGTAGTTCTGCGTGCCGCTGGTGGCCAGCGTGCCGCGAGCGATCGGGAGCACGGGGTTCATCCCGGCCGCGAACTGCGCCTGACGCATCTGCATCTGCGTGGCGATGAAGTCTCCACCCTGCTGCATGCCCGGCTGCATGCCCGGCTGCGGCGGCTGAATCGGCTGCATCCCCGGCTGCGCGGAGGGGTCCATGCCCGGCTGCTGCATGCCCGGCTGCTGCATGCCCGGCTGCTGCATGCCCGGCTGCTGCATCCCGGGCTGCTGCATCCCGGGCTGCATCCCCGGCTGCATTCCGGGCTGCATTCCGGGCTGCACGGCGGGAGGCTGAGCCGTCGGCGCGGTGGTGGGCGCGGTGGTGTTGGTGTTGGAGTTGTCGTCGCGGGTGCGGCTACGGCAGTTGTAGGAGACCAGCACGCTTGCGATGGCCAGGCCACGCACGATCCACTTCGAGTTCATCTGATTTCCTCCTCTGGAATTCGGGCCATGTTCCATCGCGGCGTCGCCCACGCGCCGAACCCCCCGAAACACGGGGCGCGCCATGCTTTAGCGCCTCTTGGGCCTTAGCGTCCAGCGCGCATCACCTGTGACAGCGGCTCGTGGATCAACACCAGCACGCCGAGCGGCGGCAGCCGCAGCGTCACCGACCGGGGCTGGCCGTGGCTCGCGACTTCGACGGTCTCCACCGCACCCGAGTTGCCTACGTCGCTCCCCCCGTAGATGGCCGAGTCGGTGTTGATCGCCTCGCGCCAGCGGCCCTCCCGAGGGACCCCGAGGCGGTAGTTCTCTCGCACCACCGGGGTCGCGTTGAGGACGCAGAGCGCCGCGACCTCCCCCGCCGCGCCGTAGCGCACGAAGGAGAACACGCTCTGCGCCTGGTCGTCGGCCTCGATCCAGCGGAAGCCCTCGCCGGAGTCGTCGAGGCGCCAGAGCGCGCCGGTGGAGCGGTAGAGCTGGTTGAGGTCGGAGAGCAGCGCCGACACGCCGCGGTGCATCGGGTCGGAGAGCAGCGACCAGTCGAGGCCGCGCTCCTCGCTCCACTCCGCGGGAGCGCCGAACTCCGAGCCCATGAAGAGCAGCTTGCGCCCCGGGTGGCACCACATCCAGCCGTAGAGCGCGCGCAGGTTGGCGAAGCGCTGCCAACGGTCGCCGGGCATCTTGCCGAGCATCGAGCCCTTCCCGTGCACGACCTCGTCGTGGGAGAGCGGCAGCACGAAGTGCTCGCTGAAGGCGTAGAGCAGCCCGAAGGTGAGCTCGTGGTGGTGGTGCCGCCGGTGCACCGGGTCGTGCTGGAAGTACCGGAGGGTGTCGTGCATCCAGCCCATGTTCCACTTGAGGGTGAAGCCGAGGCCGCCGACGTAGACGGGGCGGGTCACCGCGGGCCAGGCGGTGCTCTCCTCGGCGATCACCGCCACCCCGGGGAAGTCCCCGTGGAGCAGCGCGTTTAGCTCGTGGAGCAGCGACACCGCATCGAGGTTCTCGCGTCCCCCATGGGGGTTCGGGACCCAGCCGTCCTGGGTGCGCGAGTAGTCGAGGTAGAGCATCGAGGCCACCGCGTCGACGCGCAGACCGTCGAAGTGGAAGTCGGCGATCCAGGCGCGCGCGCTCGCCAGGAGGAAGTTGCGCACCTCGCGGCGGCCGTAGTTGAAGACGAAGGTCCCCCAGTCGGGGTGCTCGCCCTGCCGCGGGTCGAGGTGCTCGAAGAGCGCCGTGCCGTCGAAGCGACCGAGGGCGAAGGTGTCCTTGGGGAAGTGCGCGGGCACCCAGTCGACGATCACCCCGATGCCGCGGCCGTGCAGGTGATCGACGAAGGCGCGCAGGTCGTCGGGGTCGCCGTAGCGCGCCGTGGGGGCGAAATACCCGGTGACCTGGTAGCCCCAGGAGGCGTCGAAGGGGTGCTCTCCCACGGGCATCAGCTCGACGTGCGTGAACCCGAGCGAGGCGACGTGGTCGGCCAGCAGCGGCGCGAGCTCGCGCCAGGTGAGCCAGCGGTCGTCCTCGCCGCGGCGCCACGAGCCCGCGTGGACTTCGTAGATGGACATCGGCGCGGACTGCGCCGAGCGGGACGCGCGCGAGGCGATCCACGCGTCGTCGCGCCAGACGTGGCGCGAGGCGAACACCACGGAGGCCTGACCCGGGCGAAGCTCCGCGAAGGAGGCGTAGGGGTCGCTCTTGCGGAGGGACTCTCCCCACGAGGTGACCAGGTCGAACTTGTAGCGAGCCCCGGTCGGAACATCGGGGACGAAGATCTCCCAGAGCCCGAGGCCGCCGATGCGACGGAGCGGGTGCGTGGCGGGGTCCCAGAGGTTCCAGTCGCCGATGACGCTCACGGCGCGGGCGTTGGGGGCCCACACGGCGAAGGAGACGCCGGGCACGCCGTCGACCTCGCGGGGGTGCGCCCCGAGGCGTTGGTGGAGGTTCCAGTGACGCCCCTCGCCGAAGAGGTACTCGTCGACGGGACCCAGCGTGGGGAGGAAGTTCCACGGCTCGAGCGACGACCACGAGACGCCCTCGAAGACGCTCTCGATCCGGTACCGCCGGTCGGTCACCACGGACTCGGTCCACACCGCCCAGAGCCCCGCGTCGTGGATGCGCTCCATCGGCAGCAGCCGTCCGTCGGCGAGCGAGACGGCCACCGCCTCCGCGCGCGGGCGCCACGCACGAAGCACCGTACCGCCGTCGACCGGGTGCGCGCCCAGCACGCGGTGCGGGTCGGCGTGGTCTCGCTGCGCGAGGTGATCGACCTCGCGGTCGGTGATGCCATCCCAGAGTCGCGCTCGCTGCTTCACGACCGGGGACGTTTCACCTCGCCGCGCCCCCCAGGCAAGCGCCTTCGCGCCGGAAGCGACGCCGCGACCACCCTCGCCCCCTCCCCCTCGGTCGCTCGCTGCGCCGTCACGCCGTCGCCGAGGACGATGCGAGAGCCTCCCTGCCCCGGCACCCGCGGCGCCCCGCGGCCCCAGTTGGCGTTCACCACCGCGCACCCGTGGCCGAGCGCGAGCGCCGGGAGGATCGAGCCGCGGGCGTCCTCGTCCTCGTCGACGTTATCGACCCAGGCGCTCGGGAAGAGCAGCGCGTCGACGTCGTCGAGCACCTCGCCCGCCTCGCCGGAGACGAAGTGGATGTCGAAGCACACCGCCACCGCGACCCGGCGCCCGTGGATCGTCGCCACCGGCGTGCCCAGGTCTCCCGGCGTGGCCCAGGTCTCCGGGAACCACGGGTGGCGCTTGCGGTAGTGCAGCACCGTCGCGCCCGCCTCGTCGATGAGCGCCGCGCTGTTGAAGCACCGGGGCCCGTCGCGCTCGACCCACGAGGCCAGCAGGGCGACCTCCCGGGCGACCGCGAGCCCCGCCACCGCCCGCAGGAGCGGCCCGTCGAGCCCCTGGGCGAAGCGCGACACGTCGAAGTCGCCGCGGGGCGAGACGTAGCCCGTGAGCGCGAGCTCGGGCAGCACCGCGAGCGTGGGGCCGCCGGGAGGGAGCGCGGAGAGCGCCCGGTCGAGCGCGCGTAGCTGACCGTCGGGGTCGCCGTAGCGCGCGGGGAGCTCGATCGCCGCGACCCGCACGGATCAGGCGCCGTCCTCGGAGGGGACCACCAGCCGGGAGCCGGTCGCGGGATCGACGCTCACCCTCACTGGCACCCCGAAGGCGGCCTCGATCGCGGCCTCGGTGAATACCTCTTCAGGTAAGCCGAAGGCCACCAGCGCCCCGTCTCGCAGCAGCGCGACGCGGTCGCACCAGCGCGACGCCGCGGTCAGGTCGTGGAGCACGGCCACCGCGGCGCCGCCGGCGCGCACCCACGAGCGCAGCCGCCGGCAGCACGCGACCTGCTGTCCGAGGTCGAGCGCCGCGAGCGGCTCGTCGAGCAGCAGCACCCCCGTCCCCTGCGCGAAGGATCGCGCCAGCGCGCACCGCCGGAGCTCGCCGCCGGAGAGCGTGGAGACGTCGCGGCCCGCCAGCGGGAGCAGCGCCCACTCGGAGAGCGCGGCCTCGACCGCCCGCTCGTCGCTCTGTCGCAGCGCGCCGGTCCAGCTCGTGTGTGGGGCGCGGGACTGGGCGACCCACGCGCGGACGCTCCAGCCCTCGGGCGCGGGCTCCCGCTGCGGCACATAGCCGAGGGCCCTCGCCCGCTCCCTTCCCTCCCAGGCGCTCAGGGCGCGGCCGAGGAGGCGCACCTCGCCCTCGTCGATGGGGATCAGGCCCGCGAGGGCTCGCAGCAGCGTGGTCTTGCCTGCGCCGTTGGGCCCGAGGATGCCGAGCAGCTCACCGGGGCGCGCCGCGAGGTCGATGGGCCCGACGGCGCCGCCCGAGTCCGAGACCCTGCGACGCAGGCCCCGCGCCTCCAGCACCGCCTCCACCCGTCCTGTCTCGGCAAGCTCTAGAGGCATCATCCGCGGCGAGGATTCACAGGTTGCACATCGTAGCCCGGAGGGGAATCCTCCGGCGCCCCAATGGAGCCTCGCAGAGCCCGGTGAGTCAGGACCCCTTCGACGAGCTGCACGCCAGGAGGAGCCGCCGATGGATCGTCGTCGTCGTCGTCCTCGCGATCATCGCCGCGGGCGCGGTCGTCTACGCCCGCCGCCGCAGGGCTCCGGCGGGGCCGCGCTACCTCACGGCCGCGGTGGGCCGCGGGGAGATCGTGGCCTCGGTCGAGACCAGCGGCTCGCTCCAGCCCGACGTGCAGGTGCAGGTCGGCAGCCAGGTGAGCGGCCGCATGGCGCGCGTGCTGGTGGACTTCAACGCGCGCGTCACCCGCGGTCAGCTCCTGGCGGAGATCGACGCCACGCCCTTCCGCGCCGCCGTCGCGCAGGCCCGCGCGGCGGTGCTCTCGGCGCAGGCGCAGCTCCAGCGGGCGCAGGTCAACGTGCGCATCGCCGAGACCAACCTCGCCCGCGCCACCGACCTGCGGTCGCGCGGCCTCAACGCGATTGCCGACGTGGACAGCACCCGAGGCGCGCGAGACCTCAGCCTCGCCGACGTCGCCGCCGCCCGCGCGGAGATCGCCCGCGCCCGGGCCTCGCTCAGCAGCGCCGAGACCAACCTCACCTTCACCCGCATCACGGCGCCCATCGACGGCGTGGTGATCCAGCGGTCGATCGACGAGGGGCAGACCGTGGCGGCCAGCTTCCAGGCGCCTACGCTCTTCCTCATCGCGGCCGACCTCACCCGGATGCGCATCGTCGCCAACGTCGACGAGGCCGACGTGGCGCAGATGCGGGAGCACCTGATGGCCACGGCGCGCGTCGACGCCTTCCCGGGCGAGACCTTCCGCGGCGAGCTCGTCGAGCTGCGCTACGGCTCGCAGACCACCAGCGGCGTGGTCACGTACCCCGCGGTGATCTCCGTCGCCAACCCCGAGATGAAGCTCCGCCCGGGGATGACCGCCACGGTGACGGTGGTCGCCGCGAGGCACCCGGAGGTGCTCTTCGTCCCCAACGCGGCGCTTCGCTTCCGGCCGACGGCCGCGACGCCCGATGGCGGTGCGCCCGCCCCCGCGGCGGAGTCCGACCCCCACCGGGGCACGCTCTACGTGCTGCGCGCCAGCCGACCGGTCGCGGTGCCGGTGACCCTCGGGCTGCACGACGACCGGCGCACCGAGGTCTCGGGCCCGGGCCTCGCGGCCGGGATGCAGGTGGTGACCGACGAGATCGAGCAGCGCGCGTCGACGACGGGCTCGGGCGGCGCGCCCGGCATGGGCGGGAGGCGGAGGTAGCGACCGTGGGCGCGAGCGACGCGGTCATCAAGATGGAGCGGGTCGAGAAGGTCTACCGCAGCGGGGAGCTGGTCTTCCACGCGCTGCGGGGCATCACGCTCGACATCGGGTCGGGGGAGTTCGTGGCCATCGGCGGCCCCTCGGGCAGCGGCAAGAGCACGCTCATGAACCTCATCGGGTGCCTCGACCGGCCGAGCGCCGGGCGGTACCTGCTCGCCGGCCACGACGTCTCCGGGCTCGACGCCGACGCGAGGGCCTTCGCGCGCAACCGGCTGATCGGGTTCGTGTTCCAGGGCTTCAACCTGCTGGCGCGCACGACGGCGCTGGAGAACGTGGAGCTCCCGCTGGCCTACCGCGGCATCGGGTCGAAGGAGCGGCGTCGGCGCGCGGCCGAGTCGCTGGCCCTGGTCGGCCTCGGCGACAAGCTCGACAACACCCCGGCGCAGCTCTCCGGCGGACAGCAGCAGCGGGTGGCCATCGCGAGGGCGCTGGTCACCGACCCGAAGGTGCTCCTCGCCGACGAGCCCACCGGCAACCTCGACTCGCGCACCACGGAGGACGTCCTGGCGCTGATGCAGCGGCTGCACCGCGAGCACGGGCTCACCATCGTGATGGTCACCCACGAGCCCGACGTGGCGGCCTGCGCCGACCGGATCATCGTGGTGCGCGACGGGCTCATCGGCAGCGACGCGCCCAACCCGTCGCCCCGGCGCGCGGAGCTCAACACGGGCTCGGACAACCCGCTGCTGGCGGGGGGAGCGTAGGGCCCCGATGGGGATGTGGTGGATGGCCCTGCGCCTCGCGCTGCGATCGCTCACGCGCAACAAGCTGCGGGCGTCGCTTACCATGCTGGGTATTCTCATCGGGGTGGCGGCGGTGGTGGCGATGACCGCGCTCGGCGACGGCGCGAGCGCCAGCATCCAGAACCAGATGGGGGCGCTCGGGGTGAACCTGCTGTGGGTGTTCCCGGGGGCGACCACGTCGAGCGGGGTGCGGGGCGAGGTGGGCAGCCGGCCGACGCTCTCCGAGGACGACGGCGAGGCCATCGAGCGGGAGCTGTTCACGGTGCAGGCCGTGGCGCCGGTGATCACCGCGAGCGCGCAGGTGGTCGTCGGGGCGCGCAACTACGCGACGCGCATCACCGGCACCACGCCGGACTACCTCCGGGTGCGCGCGTGGTCGCTCTCCCGCGGCAGCCCCTTCACCGACGCCGACCTGCGCATGGCGGCGCGCACCTGCATGATCGGCGAGACGGTGCGCCGGGCCCTCTTCGACCAGGGCGACCCGATCGGGCAGACCATCCGCATCGGGCGGATGCCGTGCACCGTGGTGGGGCTCCTCGCGCCGAAGGGACAGGGGAGCTTCGGGCAGGACTACGACGACACGGTGGTGATGCCCATCTCCGCGGTGCGCGCGAGGCTGCGGCACACGCCCGGTCGAGAGGTGGACCAGATCATGGTGTCGGTGCGCGAGCAGGACCTCATGGCCCGCGCCCAGGAGCAGCTCACGGCCCTGCTCCGGCAGCGCCACCGCGTGGCCGAAGGGGAGGAGAACGACTTCATGGTCCGCAACCTCCAGGACCTGATGGCGACGCTCGAGCGCACCCGCTCGACGCTCTCCACGCTGCTGCTCGCCATCGCCTGCATCGCCCTCCTGGTGGGCGGCATCGGGGTCATGAACATCATGCTGGTGAGCGTCTCCGAGCGCACCCGGGAGATCGGCATCCGCCTCGCCATCGGCGCCCGCTCGGCGGACATCCTCGCGCAGTTCCTGGTGGAGGCCGTGACGCTCTCGACGGTCGGCGGCATCGCGGGGCTCGCGCTCGGCGTCGGCGCCGGCGCCCTGCTGGGCCGGGCGATGGAGTGGACCGTGCGCTTCTCTCCGACCGCGGCGCTCGTGGCCTTCGCGACCTCCGGCGGCATCGGGGTGGTCTTCGGGTTCTTCCCCGCGCGCCGCGCGGCGCAGCTCGATCCCATCACGGCCCTGCGGCACGAGTAGCGCTCCCCCAGCGCGGTCGCCGCGCGGCGCATGGGTGTTGTCTCCCGAGCGAAACGGCCGCAAGGATCCGCGCAATCCAATGGCCCGCCCCCCCGCAAGCACCCTGCCGCAAGGCAAGACCGTACTCCTGCTCGGACTCACCGGCTGCGTCTCCCTCGTCGGGGTCATCCTCGCGATGCGCGCCTGGGACGTCGAGCGCGGCGCCCGCCGCCTCTCGGCCGACCTCTCCTCCGTCGAGCGCGGTGGGCGCGCGTCCCGGCTCGCGCAGCAGCCCGGCTGGGAGGCCGAGGCGCTCCGCTCCGCGATCGTGGCCGCGAAGGCTCCGTCGCGCACCTCGCTCGCTCGCTCTCCGACGATCTTCGAGGGGCTCAGCTCCGCGGTCGTCGCGGCCGATCGGGTGCGCACCCTCGCGTCCACGGCGGGCGCCGCGGCGGACGTGGCGGTGTCCTCGGACGGCGCTCGGGCACTGGTCGGGTATGCCGACGGGACGGCGGTGCTCTGGTCGACCGGGGGCGCGCGGGTCGCGGAGCTGCGAGGGCACACCGCCGCGGTGACCGCGGTCGCGCTCTCGGCCGACGGCCGGCTGGCGGTGACCGGGAGCGCCGACCACACGGCGCGCGCGTGGGCCATCGAGGCCTCCGGGGCGAGGGAGATCGCCGTGCTGCGCGGCCACGAGGACGCCGTCGCCGCGGTGGCCATCTCACCCGACGGGACGAGGGTGCTCACCGCGGGGCGCGACCACAGCGCGAGGCTCTGGTCCTCGAGCGGAGCGGGGGCTCCGGTGGTGCTCCAGGTGCCCGCGGGGTGGATCGAGTGCGCGAGCTTCTCCGCGGACGGATCGAAGGTGGTGACCGGCGGCGGGGACAACCTCGCCCGCATCTGGAGCACCTCCGACGGCGCCCTGCTGCAGACCCTCACCGGCCACGTGGGCGGAGTGCTCGACGCGCGCTTCGTGGGCGACGGGTCGAGGGTCATCACCGGCTCGCGCGACCGCAGCGCGAGGCTCTGGGACGCCGCGACCGGGGCGACGATCCGCGCCTTCGAGGGGCACCGCGGGGTGGTGGTGCGGGCGAGCGCCAACCCGGCGGGCGAGCGGGTGCTCACGGCGAGCGCGGACGGCACCGCGGCGATCTGGCACGCCGGGACCGGGGCGATGCTCCAGACGCTCACCGGTCACCGGGGCGCGCTCTTCGACGCGCGCTGGTCGGCCGACGGGTCGGAGGTCGCCACGGCGGGCGAGGACGGCACCGTGCGGCTCTGGCGCGGCGACGGAGGACGGGCGGTGACGACCTTCCGAGGGCACGCGGGGGCCGTGCGGGCGGTGAGGTTCCTGCCGGGGAGCGGTCGGCTGGTGAGCGCCGGGGACGACGGCGCGGCGCGCGTCTGGCGCGACCGGGCGGACGGCTCGCTCTCGGTCTTCGCGGAGCACCGCGAGCCCCTGCTCGACGTGGCCTTCTCCCCCGACGGGCGTCGGCTCCTCAGCGCGGGCTGGGACAACGAGGCGCGGCTCTCGGACCCGCTGACGGGCCGGTCCGCGGGCACGCTCGAGGGCCACGAGGACCGCATCCTGATGGCGCGCTTCTCCCCCGACGGGCAGCGCATCGCGACGGCCTCGGCCGACCACGACGCGAGGCTCTGGACGGCGCCGGGCGTCTTCGATCGCTCGCTCCGCGGCCACGGGAGCTGGGTGCGCGCGGTGGCGTTCTCTCGCGACGGCGCCACGCTCGCGACCGCCGGCAACGAGGGCACCACGAGGCTCTGGCGGGTCGCCGACGGCACGGCGCTGTCGACGCTCGCGGAGGGCGCCGGCGAGGTGCTGGCGTTGGGCTTCTCCCCTGACGGACGGCGCCTCGTGACGGGCTCTGGCGACCGCGTGGTGCGGGTCTGGGACGTCGCGACGCACCGGCTGGTGCACTCCTTCACGGGGCACCGCGAAGCCGTGACGCAGGCCTCGTTCACGCCGGACGGAGAGCGGGTGCTGAGCGGCAGCGCGGACGGCACCGCGAGGCTGTGGGACGCTCGCGGCGGCCGGGCGCTGGCGGTGATGGGCAGCCACGACGACGGGCACCGCGGCGCGCTGACGGTGGCGACCTGCAACGAGAGCGGGCGCTTCATCCTGACCGCGGGCGTCGACGGCACCGCGCGGGTCTGGAACTCCAACAGCGCCCGTCGGCTCGCGGTGCTGATGGGCCACACCGGGGCGATCCACGCCGCGGCCTTCGCGCCGGAGGGCGACGTGGTGGTCACCGGCGGCGAGGACGGCACCGTGCGCCTCTTCCACGGCCCCTCCGGGGAGCTGCTGGCGACGGCGCCGGGGCACGAGGGCGCCGTCCGCGCGCTGGCCGTCGCGCCCGACGGTCAGACCGTGGCGAGCGCCGGAGACGACGCCACGGTGCGGGTGATCCCTCTCAGCTACGCGGCGTGGCTGCGGCGGGCGTGCTCGCTCTCGGCCGGGCGCGACGACGCGGACACCCGAGCGCTCTGCGCCGGGGGTGATCCCTGACCGGGCCTTCGAACTCCCCACTGGGGCGAGGACTCGGCGTCGCGCGTTGACGCCTCCCTCCCCCGCCACGATAGCGTTGCACGGTGATCGTCCTCCGCCTGACCGTCGCGGTCGTCTCTGCGTTCATCCTGGCTGACTGCGGCGGCATGCACGCCTGCACCTCCGACGGCGTCCCTTGCGGCGAACCGTCGCTGCGCCCGGTCGCCTCGTCTCCCAGCAGCGGCGGGGCGCGGCCGACCCCAGCGCCTGCCTTCCCCTCCGCGACCGTCGCGGCGTCGAGCGCTCCCTTCGTTCCGCCCGCGGCCTTCGACGCACCGGCGCCTGCGGCCGAGCCCGCTCCCGCAGCCGAACCTGCGCCCGCCGCGCACACCGCCTCGGTGACCGAGACCAGCGTCGCCGCCGTCGAGGAGGACGAGGGCTCCGGGCGCCACGGACGCCACCGGCGCCACCGCGGACGTCACCATCGCAGCGGCGGGTCACACTCGGGCCACCACCGCCGCCACCGCTGAGCGGCGCTTCAGATCTCCGGGCCCGCGGGGTTGATCGACCGCTCTCGGCGGTTGTTGTTCGAAGGCTCCTGAGGCGCGCTGCCCGAAGGCGGCGTCGGCGAGGCGCCCGACGGGGGCTGCGTGACCGGCGGCTCAGGGTCGCCCGGCCGACGGTCGGGGGCGCGCTCCGTGGGCGGCGGCGCGGGGCGACGCACCACCGGCGGCGGCGGCTCGCCGAACTCGCTTCGCAGCTTGCGGGCGAGCCTCGTCAGGATCAGCGACTCCACGTAGGTGGGCATCTGCGGGATCTGGACGATGACCCGCGCTCCGGGCCGTCCGTCGACCTCGGTGCGCACCATCTCCACCGATCCCTGCACCGAGCGGGCGCCCTCGCGATAGGTGAAGGTGAAGAAGCCCATGTCCTGGTCGCGCTCGAGGATGGGCATCCCCATGTCGATGCGCACCAGGCGCACCGCGGCGTTCCAGGTGGTCTCCATGGAGTAGGGCTCGTCGCGCACCGTGCGGGCCTCCGCGGTCGCCGAAGCCAGCGAGAGCACCACCGCCGCGAGACCGCCGAGCCGTTGGGACCACATCGGCGACGACCCTGACGGGATCGCTCGCGTGAGCGCAAGTAACTGGCGGTCGGAGGAGGACGTCGATCAGGGAGCGGGGGGCGGCACCGAGGCGCCGTCGTCGTCGAGGGCGGTGCGCGGGTCGATGCGGGCCCACCAGAGCGAGCCGAGGCCGGTGATGGTCGTGAAGGTGAACTGGCAGGCGTACATCAGGAAGACGTAGACGCTGCCCTTCGAGAGCACCTCGGACTCCGGGTAGAACATCCGCAGCGCGAGGTAGATCGAGTACTGGAAGGGGCCGAAGAGCCCGGGGCCCGCGGGGAGCAGGATGCCCATGGCGAGGACGCCCATCACGGCGAAGCCCTGCGAAGGGGTCATCGGGAGCCCGCAGCCGTAGCCGAGGAGCCACATGCCGAGGGCGTTGACGGTCCAGTACACCGTGGTCTGGAGCATGAAGGGCCCCATGAGCGACGGGTCGGGCAGCGAGCGCAGGCCGTCGGCGAGGTCGCCCACCATGCGAGAGAGCCGGGCCGCGAGGCGCTTGCTGACGACGCCCACGATCGCGGCGGTGAGCCGCTCGGCGAGCTTGCGGGCCGCGAGGAAGAACGCGAGCACCCCCAGCGCCGCGGAGAACACGGCGACGGTGAGGTAGCCGTAGTGGACGACCTGCTCCACCGGGAAGCCGCCGAATACCACGCCGTGTAAGGGCAGGCGCGGCACCAGCCAGAGCGTGGCGGCCAGGAGCAGCGCCACGAAGAGGCCGTCGAGCACGCGCTCGGCGGCGATGGTGCCCATGGCGGCGGAGCCCGAGATGCGTCCCTCGCGGCGCAGGAGGATGGGGCGCACCACCTCGCCCATGCGCAGCGGGAGCATCATGATGGCGAAGAAGCCCACCCAGGCGTACGCGATGATGCGGCCCTGGGGCACCTTCGCGACCGGGCGTAGCAGGTAGGTCCAGCGCCAGGCGCGAAACCAGTGGACCACCAGCAGCGACGCGAAATACGTCGGCACGGTCCACCATCGGACGTACTTCAAGGCGTCGCGGTCGGGGAGCACCGGGACGCCGCCGCGCTGCATGAACAGCAGGAACGCGCCCGCGACCAGCAGGGACACGAGAAGGCGCATCCGCCAGGGGCGGTGGTGGGTCGGAGCCCCGGGGCTCAGCGTGGAAGGTTCGCTCACTCGTTCGCTCGTGCCTCTACGCCCGCCCCGCCGCCGCCAGGATCTTCGCGGGGCCGTCGATCAGCAGGCGCCGCACCTCCGCCTCGCCCTTCGCCGCGCGGAGCGCCGCGATGCCCTGCGCCACCACCGGGACGTCCGAGGCCTTGTGCGCGTCGGAGCACGCCGCGGTGTACTTGCCCGCCGCGAGGATGCGCTCCGCCGCGGCCTGCGCCCGGCGGCCGTACGCGCCCACCAGGGACATCAGGTCGAGCAGCAGCCAGGCGCCCGCGCCGACGAGCTCGTCGAGCTTGTCATCGGACTGCTGCACCGGCGTGTACCGCTCGGGGTGCGCGAGCACCGGGCGCACCGTCTTGGCCATGCGCCAGAGCTGCAGCTCCACCCGCATCGGGATGCTGTCGTAGGCGAACTCCACCAGCGCCGCGCCGCCGCCCGGGTACGTCAGCGCCTCGCCCTTGCGCAAGAGGTCGTGGAAGACGTCATCGAACATGTGCTCGCCCGCGAGGAGCAGCGTAGGGAGGGTCTCACCGCGGCGACGGGCCTCGACCATCATGGCCTCGAGCAGCGCGTGCGCGGCGGCGCGGCTCTCCAGCCGGTTGTCCCACACGCCGCTTCGGACGTGGGGCGTGGCGACCACGGTCTCGAAGCCGAGGCCGTGAAGCCCCGCGAGCAGGGCCGCGCCGTCTTCCGCCGAACGGGCGCCGTCGTCGATGCCCGGGAGGGGATGGCAGTGCAGGTCGATCCAGCCCATGGCAGGTGCGGCGGTCAGGTAACACCGTTCACGCGACGCGTCGAGACGCCGCGCTCGCGCGTCAGCGGATATAGAGGGTGAAGCGTCGCGAGGCGCCGCACTCACCGGCGGTGCCGAGCGCGTTCCAGGACACGTCGCTGGTGACGCAGCGGTCCGCGGCGCCGACGCCGAAGGCCGCGTAGAAGGGCGCCGGGGAGGGCGTGATGCAGAAGCGCCCGAAGTTGCCGCCCACGCCCCAGGCGCCGGCGCAGTTGTCGAGGAAGCCGCCGTAGCCGTGGCGGAGCGTGCGCAGCAGCGGACCGCCGCCGTCGAAGGAGACCATCACGGGCACGTCGACGCTGCTCACGGCGAGCGGCGCGGCGGTGCGCCACCCCGCGGGGATCGCGAAGCTCACGCGGAAGAGCGAGGGGAGCAGCGCGAAGGAGGCATCACGGAAGGCGACGAGCGTCGTCGTGGCGAGCCCGGGGGTCACCAGGGCCGCGGCGACGTCAGCGCGCGTCCAGGGCACGCCGGCCTGGTTGAAGTTGGAGGTGCCCGAGTCGAATACGAGGGTCCAGCCGCCGCCGTCGGTGGTCATGTCGCAGCGGACGGTGGTCGCGGCCCCTGCCCCTGCCCGGTCGAGGTCGACCATGTACTCGCCGCTCGGCAGCGAGGGGTTGAGCGTGTGCAGCTCACGGCAGTCGCGCGGCAGACGGCACGCCCCGGCGCTGCAGAGCCGGTCGCTCCCGCACGACGTGCCGCAGGCCCCGCAGTGCGCGTTGGAGGTCGAGGTGTCGGTCTCGCAGCCGTTGCTGGCCGTCCCGTCGCAGTTGCCGCGACCCGGGTTGCACGACGCGATCACGCACGCGCGGGCAGCGCACCCCGCGACGGCGTTGGGGAAGGAGCACGCGGTGTCGCAGGCGCCGCAGTGGTTGACGTCCGTCGCGAGATCGAAGCAGGTCGTTCCGCAGCGGGTCTGACCGGTCGGACACACGGGGGGAACGTCCACCGGGACATCGACCGGGACGTCGACAGGAACGTCCACGGGAACATCCACGGGGATGTCCACGGGAACATCGATGGGGATGTCCACCGGCACGTCGACGGGAACATCCGCCGGGACATCGACGGGGATGTCGATCGGGATGTCGATCGGGACATCCACCGGCACGTCCACCGGCACATCGACGGGAACATCCACCGGGACATCGACGGGCACGTCCATCGGGACATCGACCGGGACGTCGACTGGAACATCGACCCGGACGTCGACGGGCACATCCATCGGGACGTCCATCCCTGCGTCCCCGGGCACATCGACTGGGACATCGACGACGGGAACGTCCGCGCCGACATCCCCCGAGAACACCAGATCGGGGTTCCCCAGCCCGCATCCGCTGAGCAGCGCGAGCGCGCCGATCCACCTCGCCCGACCGTGGCTTCGACCTTCCCTCATGGTCGGCCCACGGTATGGAACCTTCCGTGCGAAGGCAACGACCAATCCGCCCCCACAACCGCGGGGATCAGTCCTCCGCACGGTCGCTCAGCGCGGTGGCGGGTGGGCCTCGCGGGCGAGCTCCATCAGCGCCTCCGGGGTGTTGCGCGAGGGGTCGTCGAGCACCCGCTCGAGCAGCCCCGAGAGCAGCGTCCCGAGCGCCCGCGAGGGCGTCATCCCCAGCGCCGCCATCACCGCGTTGCCGTCGATCGCGAGCTCGGCCACGGAGAGCGGGACGCCCGCCGCGAGGGCGGCCTCCACCCGGGCGCGCAGGCCCTCCAGCGAGTCCTCGTCCTCCAGCGAGGCGGCGACGTCGAGCACCTCCTTCGCTGCGCCGCGCCCCACCTTGCGCAGCCACCGTCGGACCTCCGCGTCGCTCCACCCGCCGGGCGCTCCGAGGGGCAGCGCGCGGCGCAGCGTCATCACCGTGGCCCGCTCGTCGTTGGAGAACTTCGTCATCTTCAGCCACGCCTCCAGCAGCGGGGCCTCCACGGTGTGCAGCAGCGCCGCGAGGCGCGAGGTCGACGGCGGCGGGCACGCGTCGACGGCGCGGAGCGAGCGCTCCCACCCGGCGGGGTCTTTACTCGGCGCGGTAAGCGCCGGGATGTTGACCGCGAGGATGCCGGTGCGCGCCATCACCGCGAAGGCCCGAGACGGCGCCGGGGCCTTGAGGGCCTTGAGCCACTCCTCGCGCACCCGCTCCGGCGACACGCGTCGCAGCACGTGGAGCGCCCCGGGGATCGCCGCCTCGGTGGCGGGCTCCAGGTCGAAGCCCAGCGAGGCCGTGAAGCGCGCGCCGCGCAGCACCCGCAGGCCGTCCTCGCCGAAGCGCAGGGAGGGGTCGCCCACGGCGCGGAGCAGTCCGCGGCGCAGGTCGTCGAGGCCCCCGTGGGGGTCGACCAGCACGCCGGAGATCGGGTCGTACGCGATGGCGTTGACGGTGAAGTCCCGGCGCGCGAGGTCGTCGGCGATGTCGTCGAGGAAGCGCACCGCGTCCGGGCGGCGGCCGTCGGTGTAGTCCCCGTCGCCGCGCAGCGTGGTGACCTCGAAGTGCTCGTGGTCGCGCACCACGGTCACGGTGCCGTGCGCGATGCCCGTGGGGATCGTCCGGGGGAAGAGCCGAATCACCCGCTCGGGTCGCGCGCTGGTGCAGAGGTCCCAGTCGGAGACCGCGCGCCCGAGGAGGTGGTCGCGCACGCAGCCGCCCACCACCCACGCGCCGTGCCCGTCGGCCCGAAGCGCCGCGCAGATCTCCCTCGCGGGCGCCGGGATCGCCGCCGGGTCCACCTCGGACCGCACCACCCGCCCGCTCAACGGCCGCGCGCTCCCGGCGAGGGGACGCCGTCCGGGGGGGTGTCGTCGCGCTCCCGCTCTCGCCCGCTCGGCGGACCGAGGTCGACGCGCTGGATGCCCGGGTCGGTGGTCCCGCCGCGGATGCTCCGGTCGCGGCCCGCGGTGGCGGTGTCGTGGTGCAGCCGCGCGTAGATCTCGTCCGAGCGCACCCGCATCGACTCGGCCTCGGCGAAGGCGCTCTCGGGCACCACGCCCGCGGGCGAGGTGCTGAGGAAGTCCGCGAAGGTGCGCGCGGTGCGGGCCAGCTCCAGCTCCGCGCCGAGGGCCTCGAAGGCGGCGAGCGACTTGCGGAAGAGCGACTCGGCCCGCTTGCCCTCCTCGGACTCCGCGCCGTAGGCCGCAAGCACCTCGGCGAGCGAGCGCTGCGCGATGCCGACGTGCACCTTGGAGCGCACCTGCTCGAACAGCTCCAGCGCGTTCTCCAGGTAGCGCCGCGCGGTGGCGAGGTCGTTGTTGAGGAAGTACGCCTTGCCGAGCCCCCGCCGCGCCTCGGCGAGCAGCAGGCGGTCGCCCAGCTCCTGGCAGTGCAGCTCGACCTCCGTGAGGATGCGAAGCGCCTCCTCGGCGTCGCGCATCCGGTAGCGGGCCTCGCCCACGTTCAGCAGCAGCACCGCCTGGCGCCGCCGGTCGCCGACCTCGTGGGCCAGCTCCAGCGCCTGCTTCCAGATGGTGATGGCCTCGTGGTCCTCGCCGCGGTCGGAGTGGATCGTCCCGAGGTTGTTGAGCGTCACCACCAGCCCCGGCAGGTCGCCCGCCTCGCGCCGCAGGTCGCGGGCCTTCACCAGGGCGTCATACGCGGCCTTGTATTGCCCGCTGTCCTGGAAGACCAGGCCGATGTTGTTCCAGGAGAGGGCGATGGAGCGCTTGTCGCCCAGCGCCTCGCGGCGCTGCAGCCCGTCCTGCAGGAAGCGCAGCGCCGTCTCGTAGGCCCCGCGCAGCCAGTGCGTCTTGCCGATGTCGTCGAAGCTCGCGGCGATGCCCTTCTCGTCGCCGGCCGCCTCGAAGAGGGCGAGCGCGGTGCCCAGGTGCCGCATGCAGTCGTCGAGCTTGCCCGCGTCGCGGTAGAGCCGACCGATGCGGTTGTGCGCCGCGCCGCCCTTGGCCTTGAGGTCGAGCCTGTACGCGAGGCGCAACATCTTCTGGAAGTGCGCGAGGGCCTCGTCGCCGCGGCCGAGCAGCGCCAGCACGTCGCCCAGGTGGTGGTGCGCGTCGAGGCGCAGCCCGATGTCGTGCTCGCCCAGCATCGAGAGGCCGAGCTCGTAGTGCTCGAGGGCCTTCTGGTTGGCGTAGCGCTCGCGGGCGAGGTCGGCGCTGGTCAGATAGCACCGCGCCGCGCGCAGCGGTCGGCGGCCGCGCTCGTACTGCCGCGCCAGCAGGTCGAGCTGCTCCTCGCCGCGATGGACCAGGCGAAACTCCAGCCACTCCGCCAGCACCAGGTGGAGCTGCTCGGCGTCCTCCGAGGGGACCAGCGCCGAGAGGCGCTCGCGGTCGAGGTCGTCCTTGAAGGAGTACGCCTCGTCGCCGGTGTCTGTCGGGCCGTTCACCCGCGCGACGTAGCCGCGGTCGACCAGGCCCTTCAGCGTGTCGCGGTACTGGAGCGCGAGGTCCTCCCCGCCGCCCCAGAGCGCCGGCGGCTCCTTGCCCGTGCGACCCAGCACCACCAGGCCGCCCACCCAGAACACCCGGCCCATCATCGCCGCCCACTTCAGGAGCTCCACCTCCGAGGGGGAGAGCGCCGCGATGCGCGTGGTGGCCGCGTCCTCCACGGACATGGGCAGCGAGATGCGCTCCAGGCGGTCGAGGTCGATGGTCGCGATGCCCTCGTCGTCGACGGCGATCACCCCCTGGTCGAAGTAGATCCGTACGATCTGCCGGATGAGCAGGGGGTTGCCGCCGCCCAGCGCGACGGCCTTGAGCACCAGCTCGCCGGGGACGTTCTCGATGGTCGAGAGCAGCGCCCGGGCCATCACCGTCGACTCGCCCTCGTCGAGGGGCGCGAGGTCGACGCGCAGGTGGCGGCCGGCGGGGGTGGCGCAGAAATCGTGGGCCGTCGCCAGGAGCTCGGGGCGGGTGGTGAAGAGCACCGTGATGGGCGCCGCGCGCAGGCCCTCGATCAGGCTGCGCAGCAGGCGGATGCCGTCGGCGCCGGCGAGGTGCACGTCCTCGAAGACGAGCAGCAGCGGGCTGCGCTGGGCGTCGACCTCGAAGAGCCTGCGGAGCACCGCGCGGGCGACGTGCTCGGAGGCGCGAGGGTCTTCGAGGAAGGCCTCCGCGAGCAGCGTGGCGCCGAAGCGCATGCCCAGGAAGACCCCGAGGAAGTGCAGGATCTCGTCGACCCGGCGGTCGCCGAAGAGGTCCATCACCTGGGCGCAGACCTCGTTGGCCTGGGCGTGGGCGTCGCTGCCCTCGTGCAGGGCGAAGCGCGACCGGAGGATCGTCGCGATGGCCGCGTGGGCCCCGCGGTCTTCGCGGGCCGCGCCCCGGTAGACGCGGAGCATCGGCTGGTCGACGGCGAGGTCGGCCACCAGCTCGTCGACGAAGCGGCTCTTCCCGACCCCGGCGGCCCCGACGAGGGTGACCACCTCGCAGCGCGCCTCTCGCACGGCCCGCTGCACGGCGGATTTCACCGCGGCGCGCTCGGCCACGCGGCCGATGAAGGGGGCCCTGCCGATCGGCAGGTGGTCGTCGGGGGGGCGCTTGGTCCCTGGGTCGCTCATCGGGAATTCCTTGAAAACGGGGCTACGGGACGGAGGGGTGACGGTGCCAAGGGGGGGTTATACGCTGTCTGGCCGCGCGGTCGCACCACCGGGCTCGATGCGCGTCGCGGAGGGGCCAACGTTCCATTGCGATCGCGTCTCGCGGTGGGGTACCAGTCGAAGCCAGGAAGGCAGCGCTGGTGACCATCAGGCCCGCGGGATCCCACATCGGACCGTATACGCTCGGCGAACGCCTTGCGGTGGGCGGCATGAGCGAGGTGCACCTCGCGGTCGACGCGTCCGGGCGCCCCGTGGTCCTGAAGCTGCTCGACCCGCGCAACGTCCGCGACCCCGCCTGGCGCGCCCTGCTTCGCAGCGAGGCCGCGCTCGCGACCGCCGCCGCCCACCCCAACGTGGTCGCGGTGCTCGAGTGCCACGGCGACGACGACGAGCCCTTCCTGGCCATGGAGTACGTCGAGGGGGTCGACCTGGCCTCCCTCATCCGAGCGCTCCAGCAGACCCAGCGGCGCATGGAGGCCCCGCTCGCCTGCCACGCGGTGCGAGAGCTGCTCACCGGGCTCGGCCACATCCACCGGCTCAACCTCGACGGCGTGGGGCTGCTCCACCGCGACGTCTCCCCGAGCAACGTGCTGCTCTCCGTCGACGGATCGGTGAAGCTCGGCGACTTCGGGCTCGCGATGACCATGCGGGGCTCCAACCCGCCGGGCCCGGCCGGGACGCCCGCCGCCGCGGTGGCCGCGCTGCGGCTGCAGCGGGGCAAGGTCCCCTACATGGCCCCGGAGCAGCTTCTGGGGATGTCGGTCGACGGCCGCGCGGACCTCTACGCCGCCGGGGTCGTGCTCGCCGAGCTCCTCACCGGGCGCCAGGTGTTCGTCACCCCGCCCGAGGCCGCCGCGCTGCTCTCCGCCCGCGACGCGCAGCTCGAGGGGCTGCGCGAGGTGCTGAGCGACCACCGTGCGGGCCTGGTGTCGGTGGTGTTCCGCGCGCTCGCCCGCTCTCCCGCCGACCGCTACCAGACGGCCGCGGAGTTCATCGTGGCGCTCGAGCCCTACGCGGGCGACCCGGTGGAGTCGCGTCCCCTGCTCGCCGCGCTGGTGCAGTGGGCCCGCACCGCCGCCCGCTCGGTGCAGCCCCCGTCGCGGCGGCCGTCCAGCGAGCTGCACCCCAACCACTCGCCGACGCCCATCTCCGCCCGCTCGCACTACGGCGAGTCGCTGGAGGCCGAGCGCACCCGCGAGGTGCCGCTGCTCTTCTACGAGGTCGTCTCCGAGTCCGGAGAGCCGCGAGGGCGCTTCACCTTCGCGCGCCTCGTCGAGCAGGCCGCCGAGGGGAGGCTCACGGGCCGCGACCTGCTGCTCGCCCCCGACGGATCATCCCAGCGCGCCGAGGACTGGGCCGAGCTCGCGCCGCACCTCGTCGTGCGCTCGGAGACCACCTCGGAGGTGGCCGAGGCGCAGGCCGACTGGGCCGACGCGATGCCGACGTGCACCTTCCTTCACGCGCTCGCCAAGCTGGTGCTCGCCGACGAGTCGGGGATGCTGGTCGCCGAGGCCTCGCCCGCCCGTAAGGAGATCTACCTCTTCAAGGGTCGCCCGACGCACTACACGAGCAACCTGCCCGGCGAGTCGATCGGCGAGTACCTGGTGCAGCGGGGCCTGCTCAACCGCGGCGAGCTCGACATGGCCCTCGCGATGATGTCGCGCTTCAACAGCAACCTCTCGACCGCCCTGGTGCAGCTCGGGCTCGTCGACGAGACCCTGCTCGCGCAGCGCACCGACCAGCTCGCGCGAGAGCGCTTCACCGAGCTCTTCCGCTGGCGCCGGGGGACGCTCCGGTTCTTCCGCGGGGTGCTCCCTCCCCCCGGCGCGCTGCCGCTCACCCTCGAGCCCTCGGAGGTGCTGCGCGCGGGCGCCGCGGCGCTCGAAGACCCGGTGGCGCACTTCGTCCACGCGCTCGACCGCAACGTCAAGACAGGCCCCGCGGCCCCGTCCACGGTGCTCGCCATCACCCCGCTCGGCGCCGAGCTCCTGGCCGGCGCGGAGTCCACGCCCACGCTGACCCGGCTCATCGCCCGCACCTCGCAGGAGCGCCGGGTCACCACCGTCGACGCGCTGCGCGAGCTCTATTTCCTCGTCGAGGTCGGCGCGCTCGCGGTGGTCGATCCATGATCCACGCGTTGCGTCGCGCTCGGGTTTCCGGGTAGAGCGCTACGGGTTTCCGGTGCCAGAGACCTTCAGCTCACGAACCGTCGCCATCGTCGCGCTCGCCTCCCTCCTGGCGGGCTTCGTGGTGGTCTTTGCGGGCGGCATGGTGCTCTTCGCGCCCGCCACGACCGTGCCGCAGGCGCCGCCGCTCGGCCCGGACGCGGGCGTCCGCGTCGCCGCACCCTCCGCCGCACCCTCCGCCGCGCAGGTCGACGCGGGCGGGGCCCCCGAGGCGGTCGAGCCCTCGGAGCCGGCGGAGGCCGGTGCTCCCGCGGCGGCCGAAGGGGCCGTGCGCTTCGCTCCCTCCGCGGTGTCGCGCTGCTGGGACGCCAACAACCCCGCGGTGCTGCCCGGCGCCACGTGCGACCGGCTCCAGGCGATCGACGACCACTTCGCGTCGAAGGCCGCCGAGATCGCCGGCTGCGCCCGGGGGCACGGCCGCCTCGCGTTCATCATGGACCTGCGGTTCTCCACGGGCTTCGTGCGCTCGTGGGGCGGGCCCTCGAGCACCATCGCCAACGCCGGGACGGTCGTGGCCTGCGTGCGACGGGTGACGCAGCCGCTCCCCCTGGCGGCGGCCGCGCACGCGCACGACCGCTACCTGATGGTGCTGCCCATCGACTGGTGACCGATCAGGACACCCGGTCGGCGAAGGCGCGCATGAAGTCGGTGAGGACGTGGACGTCCGAGAGCTCGACGGCGTTGTAGAGCGACGCGCGGATGCCCCCGACGGCGCGGTGACCCTTGAGGCCGACGATGCCCTCGCGCTGCGCCTCGGCGACGAAGCGGTCGTCGAGGTCCGTCGAGGGCAGGTAGAAGACGACGTTCATGCGGGAGCGCGAGCCGGGCTCGACGGGGCAGCGGTACACGTCCGGGCGCGCGTCGATGGCGGCGTAGAGCGCGCGGGCCTTGGCCTCGTTGCGGCGCTCGACGGCCTCGACCCCGCCGAGGGACTTCACCCAGCGGAGCACGTTGCGCATCAGGTAGACCGCGAAGGTAGGGGGCGTGTGATAGAGCCCGTCGTGCGCGGCGTGCGTCGCGAAGCGGAAGATGGTGGGGACGTCGCTGCGGGCGGTGTCGAGGAAGTCCCGCTGGATGACGAAGACCGTGAGACCGGAGGGCCCGAGGTTCTTCTGCGCGCCGGCGTAGATGAGCGAGAAGCGAGAGGCGTCGATGCGGCGCGACAGGATGTCCGAGGACATGTCCGCCACCAGCGGCACGCCCCCCTCGGGGAAGCGCTCGTACTGCGTGCCCTCGAGGGTGTTGTTGGTGGTGATGTGCAGGTACGAGCTCCCCGGCCGGGTGGCGTGCGTGGACATCGTCGGGATGTGGTCGTAGCGCCGGGACATGGAGAGCGCGTCGGCCGCGTCGCCGACGTTGAGCGCCTCCGCGAGGGCCTTCTCGCCCCAGCCGCCGGTGACGGCGTAGTCCGCGCGGCCGCGGAGGAAGTTCATCGGGACGGTCGCGAAGGCCCCGCTGGCCCCCCCTTGGAGGAAGAGCACCACCGCGTCGGGGTGCAGGCCCATGAGCTCACGCAGCAGCGCGCCCGTCTCGTGGTGCACGCGCTCGTACGCGGCGCCCCGGTGGCTGTGCTCCATGATGGACATCCCCGTGCCCTCGAAATCCAGCAGCTCTTCCCTCGCCTGCTCCAGCACCACGCGAGGGAGCGCCGCCGGGCCCGCGTTGAAGTTGATCGCGCGTTCGCTCATGGCGGCGGAAGCTAGCGCCCGTCGCGCCGACTCACCAGCATTCGTATGTCGCTGCTACGTTGTGCGCCGACATGAGCGTTCCCCCCATCGGTCCGACCGAGTTGACCCCGATGCTCCCGGAGGGTCTGCGCGACCTCCTGCCCGAGCGCGCCGCCCGCCGCCGCGCCGTCGCCCGCACCGTGCTCTCCGCCTTCGAGCGCTACGGCTACGCCACCGTGGTGCCGCCCGCCTTCGAGCGCGAGTCCGTCGTCGCCCGGGGAGTGGGCGGCGCCGTCCGCCGTGAGCTCCTCCGCTTCCTCGACCCGGAGGTCGGCGACGTCCTGGTGCTCCGCCCCGACATGACCCCGCAGATCGCGCGCCTCGTCGCGACGCGCTACCGCGAGCACCCGGGGCCGATACGCCTCTCCTACGAGGGCAGCGTGGTGCGTCGCCCTCGGGGCCGCGCCCGGCGCCAGCGGCAGCTCTCCCAGGCGGGCATCGAGTGCATCGGCTTCGCCCCGCCGCACGCCGACCTCGAGGTCATCGCCGCCACGCTCGACGCGCTCCACGCCCTCGGGCTGCGCGACCTGGTGGTCGAGCTCTCCCACGCGGGCGCCCTCTCCGCCGTCATCGACGCGCTCCCCGCCGCGGTGCGCGAGCCCGTCGCCGACGCGGTGGCCGTCCGCGACCACGCGGTGTGGCGCTCGCTGCTCTCTGGCGACGCGCTCGCCCACGTCGAGCGCCTGGCCGCGTGCGCCGGCGAGGCCTCCGAGCTCGATGGATGGAGCGCCGGGCTCCGCGCCCTCGGCCACGCCGACGTCGTCGACGCCCTCTCTGCGGTGGTCGCCGGCCTCGAGCGCTCGGGCTCCCGGGTCATCGTCGACCTCGGCGAGCTGCGCGGCCGCGGGTACTACACCGGGCTCTTCTTCGAGGTGCTCGCCGACGGCGTGGGCTCTCCCCTCGCCGGGGGTGGGCGCTACGACGCGCTGCTCGGCCGCTACGGCGCGCCCCGCACCGCCACCGGCGCGGCCATCGACCTGGAGGCCGTGGAGTCAGCCCTCGCGCAGCGCGGGCTCGACCGCGACCCGAGGCCCTCGAAGGTGCTCGTCGTGGGCAGCGCCGCCGCGAGGGCTCCGACGGCGGCGAGGCTGCGCGCCGAGGGCCGCGCGGTGTCCGAGTGCGACCCGGTGGACGAGGAGACGCTCTCCAGGCTCGTGGCCTGGGAGGGCTACACCGAGGTGCTGCGCCCGGACGGCGGTTGACGCGGGGGAGCCCGCGGTGCCATCGATCCCCGCGATGAACCACGCGGGGCCCGGAGCGACGACATGCAGGCGGTGATTCTCGCGGGCGGAAGGGGCCGCCGGCTGGCGCCCTTCACCGCGGCCTTTCCGAAGCCGCTGGTGCCGGTGGGCGACCGCGCCGTGCTGGAGGTGCTCATCCGCCGGCTGGTGGCCGCCGGGGTGGTGGAGATCGTGCTCTCCGTCGACCACCTGGCCGAGCTCATCATGGCCTACGTCGAGGGCCACCCCGGGCTGCGCTCGCTCGCCAGCTACCGCTTCGTCCGAGACGAGCGCCCCGGCGGGACGGCGGGTCCGCTCAAGCGCATCGCGGGGCTCGGGCAGACCTTCCTGGTGGCCAACGGCGACCTGCTCACGGAGCTCGACCTCCGGGCGCTGGTCGCGCACCACCACGAGCGCGGGGCGGCGCTCACCGTGGCGGTGCATCGCAAGCCGGTGAAGCTCTCCCTCGGCGTGCTCGACATCGACGACGACGGCAACATCGCGAAGTACACGGAGAAGCCGGAGTACCTCTACGACGTGTCGATGGGCGTGTACGTCTACGACGCGAGGGCGCTCGGCCACATCACCGAGGGCGAGTACCTCGACTTCCCCGACCTGGTGGCGAGGCTCATCGCGGCGGGAGAGACCGTGGCCGCGTACCGCACCGACGCCTACTGGCTCGATATCGGCAACCCCGAGGACTACGCGCGGGCCCAGGAAGACGCCGCCGGCGGCCGGGGCCCCGCCGCGATGCAGGAGCAGCGATGAACTGGAAGGTTCCACTGACGGACGTGACGCTCGGCGAGGAGGAGGCCCTCGCCGCCGCGGAGGTGGTGCGCTCGGGATGGCTCTCGCAGGGCGAGCGCGTGGCGGCCTTCGAGGCGGCCTTCGCGGCGATGGTCGGCGTCCCCCACGCGGTCGCGGTGAACAACTGCACCGTCGGACTGGAGGTCGCCTACGCCGCGGTGGGGGTGGTGCCGGGCGACGAGGTGGTGATGCCCGCGCTCACCTTCGTGGCGACCGCCAACGCGGCCCGTCGCCTGGGCGCCACGGTGGTCTTCGCGGACATCACCAGCGACGACGACCTCTGCGTCGATCCGGCGGACGTGCTCGCCAGGGTCACGCCGAAGACCCGCGCCGTGGTGCTGGTGCACTACGCGGGCTTCGCCGCCGACGTGGCCGCCGTGCGCGCCGGGCTCGCCGCCATGGGCCGCGCCGACGTGGCCATCGTCGAAGACTGCGCCCACTCGCCGGGCGCCGGATCGCGCGACGGCAGCGCCCGATGCGGGGCGCTCGGCGACGTCGCGGCCTTCTCGTTCTTCAGCAACAAGAACATGACCACCGGCGAAGGGGGGATGCTCACCACCCGCCGCGCCGACCTCGACCAGGCCCTGCGGCTCCTGCGCGCCCACGGCATGACCACCACCACCTGGGACCGGCACCGCGGTCACGCCTTCACCTACGACGTGGTGCGGGTCGCCACCAACGCGCGCATGGACGAGATCCGCGCGGCCATCGGGCGCATCCAGCTCGGTCGGCTGGCGGAGGCCAACCGCCGTCGGGCCGAGGCTCGCGGCTGGTACCTCGACGCCATCGCCGAGGGCTCCGGGCGCCTCTCGGGGCTCCACGTGCCCTTCGTCGGCGAGACCTACGGGGAGAGCGCGCAGCACCTGTTCGTGGTGCTGCTGCCGAGCGGAGTGGAGCGCAGCTCGGTGATGGCCGCGATGCGCGCCGCGGGCGTCCAGACCAGCGTGCACTACCCCCCGACGCACCGCTTCTCGGCCTACCAGGACGTGCCCGCGAGCCTCCCCCGCACCGACGCGGTGGCGCCCCGCCTGCTCACGCTGCCGCTCGGCCCGGCGATGACCCGAGAGCAGGTCGCCCTCGTGGTCGACGCCCTCGCCGACGCGCTCGGCGGTTGACGCCCCGGGGCGGAGTCGGTTTGTCTCCATCACGATGACTCCCTCCAGGCACCGTGGCGTTCCACTCACCCTCCTGGCCGCCGCTGCGCTGGTGTCGTGCGGCAATGACACGACGCCAACACCGACCCCGGCGGCCAACACATGGACCATCGCGAGCGGCGAGTACACGCTCGCCCCGGGCGAGGAGCGGTACCTCTGTACGACCGCCACGCTGCCGGCCGATCGCGAGACGGTCATCACCGCGATGACGCCCACCTACGGCACGGGCACGCACCACATCTTCTTCGCGCAGACGCTCGCCCCCGAAGACGCGGGCACCTTCGAGTGCCGCACGCTCTTCCGCACCACCTGGGCGCCGCTCTACCTCGGCGGCGTGCAGAGCGGGACGCTGCAGCTCCCTCGCGGCGCGGGCATCCGGCTGTCCGGCGGCCAGCAGGTGCTCATCCAGCTCCACCTGCAGAACGCCAGCGCCAGCCCCATCCGGGCGCGCACCTCGATGACCCTCACGCTGGCCGATCCCGCCGCGCCGGTGGTCGCCGCGGGGGTGTTCGGGGTCGACAACCGCACGGTGCGCATCCCCGCCCGCTCGACCAACCACCGCACCGCCATGACGTGCCGTCCCAACCGCGACATGAACGTCTTCGCGGTGCTCGGTCACATGCACAAGTACGGGTCGCGGCTGGAGTTCGTCCGCGGCGGCGTCGACAGCACCGACGCCCTCTACGAGACCGACTGGAACTTCGGTGAGCAGCCCACCACCCCGCGGGTCTTCACCCTGCGCGCGGACGAGTCGGTCTCGCTCCGCTGCTTCCACAGCAACACCACCTCGGCGGAGGTCCCGTACGGCGAGAGCTCCGACCAGGAGATGTGCGCCTCGGTGATGTACTACACCCCCTTCGATCAGCTCGACGGCTGCATCGAGGACGGCACCGCGCGCGACGACGCGGGCAGCGGACCGGGCGACGCGTCGGTCCCGCTGGGGGACGGCGGGGTGCCCGTGGGGAGCTGCGTCCAGCCGGGTGAGAACGGCAACGAGCAGGGCGTCGGGCGCTTCTGCACCGCGCGCGGCAACCAGTGCGCCGGCAACGCGGCCAGCCTCTGCCTCGCGGCGCTCGCGCCCACCGAGGGTCAGTGGTTCTGCACGCACCTCTGCACGATGGACAGCCAGTGCGGCGCGGGCTCGGTCTGCGTCGGTGACTCTCGCGGCCGGGTCTGCATGCCCGCGAGGTGCGCCCCGTCGACGGACGCGGGCCCGGCGAGCGATGGCGGCGCCGCGGACGCCTCGACGGGGAGAGACCAGTAGGATGCGGCGCGCGCTGTGGTGCCTGCTGGCGCTCGCGGGCTGCAGCGAGGAGGCAGCGGTCGGGGTGGACGCCGGTCCGCCGACCTGGGACTCCGTGCAGGCGATCATGCGCCGTAGCTGCGTGTTCAGCTCGTGCCACGGCGGCCGCTCGGCCTATCCCTCCCTCGGCGCCGACGTGGACCACGCGGCGCTCGTCGGGGTGGCCTCTCGCGAGGTGCCGTCGCTCCGGCTCGTGGTGCCCGGTGACCCGGCCAACAGCTGGCTGATGATCAAGCTCGACGGCACCATGGCGCCGCGACCCGAGTGCCAGGCCGACCCGCGGGCGTGCGGCGTCTCGATGCCCCAGGGCGTCCCGGTGCTCGAGCGCGCGGAGCGTGACCTCGTGCGCGAGTGGATACGCCTGGGAGCGCCCGGTCCCCGCGACCCCTGACGGACCCCGTCACTCGCAGGGCGCGTCGCGCTCGGCCCAGGACCGCAACCGCTCGACCCGCTCCAGCGGCCAGCGGCTCCCCTCGGGCCAGGTCGCCACCGAGGCGTCCGCCGCCGCCGCGAAGAGCCACCGCCGGGTGCGCGCCACGCCCGCGGGGTCGCGTCGGCAGTGCGCCCGCATCACCCGCTCGATCACCGAGCGCGCATACGGCGCCCGCCGCTCGTCCCCGACGCGAAACACCTCCGCCACCACCCTCGCCCCGGCGGCCCCGTAGGACACCAGCCGACGCACCGCGGGCGACTCCCCGGGGTGCGACGGGTCGGAGTCGTCCGCGAGGTGCGCCGCCAGCCAGCGAAGCTCCGCGTCCCGAAGCGCAGGCCCCGCGTCCCGGTCGGCCACCACGGACTCTTCCCCGGCCGCCGCCGTGCCCAGCGTGGGACCCGTCGGCGCGCTTCCCGCGCATCCAGCCAGCGCCGCGAGCATCACGGCGCCACGAAGCACCTCGCTCACTGCGCCCAGTCCGCCGGGGCGCCGTCGATCTCCAGCGCCGGGCGCTTCTCCAGCGTCGAGTACTTCACCATCGCGAGCAGCTTCGCGGGCTCGCCCTCGATGCCCGCCGTCACGCTGGTGACCTTGCCGACCACCTTGCCCTCGGCGATCACCTCCGCACCGGCCGCCGGCGTCTTACCCGCCTGGGTAAGCGCCACGAGCTGCTTCTGCACGTGGCCTCGCATCTGGAGCCGGCACACCACCTCCTGCCCCAGGTAGCAGCCCTTCTGGAACGACACCGCCCTCGGCGTGATGGCCGCCTCCTGGACGTAGTTGTCGATGCCGAAGTCCACGCCCCAGCGCGGCCTCGACTGCGCCACGGACTCGGCGTCGAAGGCCTCCCGCGAGACCGGCGTCACCGCACCGTAGCTCGGCGCCTCGTGCCCTTCGCCCACCAGCACGTCGACGCCCCCGAGCCCCAGCCGGTCGGCGATCGAGCGGCCGGGCCACCCCTCGGTGAGTTCCACCGCCTTCGGCCCCTGCACCGTGAGCACCCGCTCGGGGGTCGCGTCGAGCAGCACGTCCTCCATCACGATGAAGCGCTCGAAGTGCGCCAGCAGCGCGTCCCGCTGCTCGGCCGGGACCACCACCAGCAGCGCGTCGTCGGTGCGGTGCACGAAGGCGTCGGCGAGCATCTTCCCCTTCACCGCGACGATGGCCGTGTAGGCCCCATGTCCCAGCGCGATCGGCCGGAGGTCGGCGGTCACCACCCCGTTGAGCCACGTCAGCCGGTCGTCGCCGCGTACGGTGATCACCGCCCGGTCGTCGAGCCAGAGCGCCCCGGCCCCCTCTCGGAGCGCGCGGAGCTGGTCAGCGAAGGGAGGCGCAACGGAAGGTTCCATACCCGCGTCCGTAGGCTCCCGCGCGAGGCGACGCAAGGCGCTGCTACGGATCGATGACCCGGATGCCCAGGTGGTTGCCGACGCGCCGCTCGACGCCGTCGCTGGGGCGGTTCACCACGCCCCCTTCGGCCGCGATGTAGAGCTCGGTGCTGCCACCGCCGTCGAGGTTGATCGCGTCCGACACCCCGAACTCCTCCATCAACGGGATCAAACCCAGCGAGGTCATGCCCGGGATGCCGTTGCGGCGGCCGTCGACCACGGCGATCACCAGCGTCGCCCCGCCGGGGGTGGAGCCGATCGCGGTGCGAGGGTGGAAGCGGTACATCCCGATGGGCTCCTCGGGCTCGAAGACGGTCGCGCCGCGGTCGAGGAGCCGGGGCCACCCGGTGATCACCTGCCGGGCCCAGCCCAGCTCGCAGGTGGTGGGACGGTCGACGCTGTCGAAGTAGGCGAGCCGCGTCCCGTCGGCGCACGGACCGAAGGCCAGCGAGGCCCCGCAGCGGTCGCGGTAGGCGTCGCGCCACACCCGGCCGTCGCCCATCGCGAGCCCGCAGGTGGAGCCGTCGTAGAAGTTGGCGTTGATGGCGATCTGCGCGGCGTACTCCTGCGCGAAGCCGCTGACCGAGGCCCGCCGGTCGCCCGGCCGCGTCGCCACCACGTCGATGGCGGGACAGCGCATGTCGATCAGCACCACGTGGGCGTCCTGGCCGGGCACCTCGCGGTGGATGTGCTCGACGCAGCGATAGGGGCGGGTGGTGCGGTCGACCGCGACCGCCGAGGCGGCCGGGAGCGTGAGGAGGCTGAGCGTGAGGAGGGTGGAGCGCGCCAGGTTCATGCGGTCGGTCGGCGACGCCGACGGAGCGCCGCCACCAGGGAGCCGAACATGCCGAGGACGCCCCACGCAAGCCCCGAGGGGTGCCCCGGCTGCGCGTTGCAGCCGAAGCCCATGGACGCGGTCATCACCTGCGGAGCCGGCGGCGGCGCGGCGGCGGGGGCGGTCGGCGCGGCCGGGGCGCGCACCGCGACGTCGAAGCGGATGGGCTCGTCGACCAGCAGCCCGCCCTCCGGCGTGACGAGCCGCGCCCGAAGGGAGGTGTTGCCGAAGGAGCGAGGCTCCCAGGAGACCTCGAAGCGCCCCACCTCGCCGGGAGGGACCTCCCCGGTCGGCCTCGCGGTCCAGGTTCGCCCGCCGTCGGTGAGCTCCACCGTGGGGCCCTGCTCGGCGCTCCAGGCGCGGCGGCCGGTGTTGCGCGCCTCGACCCAGACCTTCGAGGACTGCCCCGCGGTGACCGACTCCGGAGCGCCGCGGCCGGTGATCTGCCCGGCGTACCAGACCGCGCCGGGGCGGAGGCGAATACCCAGGTGGGTAATCACCGAGCGCTCGTGGCGGTCGCTCGGGCGGTTGATCAGGTGCGAGTCCATCACCAGCGTGGTCGACCCGCCGCCGTCGAGGTTGATGGCGTCGTGGGCGCCGAACTCGCGGAGCACGTCGACGAGCTGGAAGCCCGTGAGCCCCGGCACGCCCGGGCGCCGACCGTCGGCGCTGAGCAGGATCATCGTGCGGTGGTCCGCCGAGAGCGCCGCCGCGGTGCGGGGGTTGGGGCGGTAGAGGTGCTGCGGGCGGACCCAGTTGCGGGGCGCCTGGCCGCCGCGCATCAGCCAGGGCTTGCCGCTCCAGGCCTCGGTGATCATCGCGGGAAGCGGGCCGTGGGGCGAGGCGCTGGTGTCGAGGGCGACGGCGTCGTTGCCGGGGCCCACCCCGAGGGTGGCGATGCAGCCGTCTTCGTAGATGCGGGGGTAGACCTCGCCGCCGCCGGCCGCGAGCCCGCACGAGCCGCGGCCCCAGAAGTTGGCGTTGACGGCGACGACGGCGTCGTAGCGGCGGGCGAACTCGGAGGTGGTGGTGAAGCGGTCTTCGGGTCGGGTCGCGACGACGGAGACCTCGGGGCTGGCGAGGTCGACCAGCACCACGTGGAGGTCGACCCCGGGGCGCACCCGGTGGAGGTGACGGATGCCCGGGTGCGGAGAGGTCCAGCGATCGACGGCCGAAGCCGCCGAGGGGACCGCCGTCATCGCCATCATCACCGCCCAGGCCCCAGCGCGCCACCGCTTGTCGTACATGTAGGCAGGTTCAGCGCGAGGGCCGGAGCGCCGCAAGAATCGGGCGGCTGAACCAGGAGCGCGTGCAGGTTCCTTGCGCTGGCGAGAGGACTTCAATCGGTGCCGCGACGATGCCACGACATCGGCCCGCGGGAAACTGCGATAGACCGCGGCGGCATGATCGCGCGTCCACGTGCAGACTAACGAGAACGGCGCGGCCGTCTCCCCGGAGGAGCTCGCGAGCATGAAGGTCCATTGGCGTCACTGGTGCGCAGCGTCAATCGCGGTACACGCGACCTTGATGGGTGCGCTCTCGGCGGCCCGCCCGACGGCGACGCGCTCGCCGGTGACGAGGGCGCCGTCGCAGGGCGTGACCGTCCCGGTGGACTTCGCTCCGTCCGCTCCGCCGGTGGCCGGCGCGACCGCCGCGAGGCCATCGCCCCCGACGGCTCGCGACGCGCTGGGCGGCATCGCCCACCGGCAGAACCTCGACGCCGAGCAGCCCGGAGAGCGGGGCGACGGACGCAGCCTGGAGCGGGGCCGGCAGATGGCCGCGCGCGCCGAGCGGGTCAACCTCGACGAGCGCCTCCTCGACGCCGACCACGGGGTGCAGGAGCAGCGCATCGCCACGGCGCGACGCCGCGCTTCGCCGCAGGACGACCGCCGCACCCCCAACCCCGACGAGGACCCCTGGGTCTCCACCGGCGACGGGGTGCTGCTGCTGCGCGTTCCTCACGCGACCGCTCTCCCCGCCCCGGGCGCCGCGGCTCCATCCGTGGCGAGCGCTCCGATGCGCGCCGGGCCCGCTCCGACCGCCGCGGCCTTACCCGATGCTGTATTCGTCGGCCCGGGCCTGGGTGACCGCGACCTCGCCGAGCGGCCCCGGACGGGCATCGCAGGCGCCCGCGGCACGCGGCTCCGCGCGGCAGGCCCGGTGGCGATGCAGCGCCCGTCGGTCAACCAGGGCCACGCGTCGACGACCAGCGACCGCATGGCGCCTCGCACCAGCGACGACGCCGACGCCGCGCTGCTGGCGACCTCGATGCTGCGAGACCACCTCAACGCCTCGGTACAGGACGGCCCGAGGCGCGCGGCGGGCGAAGGCGGCGTCGGCGGCGGAGGGGCACCCGGCTCGGGCGGAGGCGTCGGCCGCGGCGGGACGGCGAGGCCGCTGGGCGACGGCGACGGCTGGATCGCGCTGGGAACCGAGGACGCGCGGTACATCCGCTACCTCCACGAGGTGCGCCGACGCCTCCAGCCGCTCTGGCGCGACGCCTTCCCCTACGACGAGGCGCTTCAGCTACGGCAGGGGACGGTGGTGCTGCAGTTCGTGATCGCCCGCGACGGCAGCGTGAGCGCCACCAGGGTGAGCCGCCGCAGCGGCGTCGATCGCTTCGACGCCAACGTGCTCGCGGCGGTCTCCCGGGCGCGCCTGCCTCCCATCCCCGACTCGCTCGGACGCTCGGAGCTCCGGATCAGGGCGCCCTTCGAGTTTCGCAACCCGGTGGTGCGCTGAGCGTTCAGACGAGGCGCTGCGCGACGTGGGCCAGGGCGGCCAGGTCGTAGACGTCTTCGTCGAGGGTCGGGACCACCGCGTGGCGGGGCACCGAGGCCATCTCCCGCTGCGCCCGGGCCACCTCGAGCGCGTCGCGCCGGGCCCAGGTGGACATGTCCCGCCACGCCCGTGAGAAGGCCGCGCCCAGGTCCGTCGCGTTGGGGATGCTGGCGTCGGAGAGCAGCCCCGCGAGGCGATCGGCGCTGGGCGTGGGGAGGTCTTCGGCCTGGCGCACGCGGTTCATCACCAGCGCCTCGGCGTTCATCCGGTGCTTCTGGAGGTGGTCGACGAAGAACATCGCCTCGCCGACGGCCATCGGGTCGGGCGAGCTCACCACCACGAAGGCCACCTCGCTGGCCATGAGGGCGTCGCGCACCTTCGAGGCGCGCTCGCGAAAGCCGCCGAAGAGCGATTGCAGGTCGCTGAGAAACTCCGCCACCTGGGAGAGGAAGTCCGCGCCGGTGAAGCTCCCGAGCCCCTGGAGCACCTTGGCCATGGCCTTGGAGAGGAGGTTGAGCGAGAGCTTGCCGGTGCGCTCGAAGGCCGAGACGAAGGCGCTGATGGCCGGCGAGTCGACCGCCTCGATCATCTTGTCGGGCGCCTCGAGGAAGTCGAGGGCGTTGGAGGTGGGCGGCGTGTCGAGCACGATCAGGTCGTACCGGGGGTCGTCGCGCAGGGCGTAGAGCTTCTCCATCGCCATGTACTCGGGCGTGCCCGCGAGCGAGCCGGAGACCTCCTGGTAGATCTGGTTGTTGAGGATGCGGTCGCGGGTCTGGGGGTTGTTGGCGTAGCGGGTGACGAGCGCGTCGAAGGTGCCGCGCACGTCGAGCATCATCGCGGTGAGCGTCCCCTCGCCCTCGGTGCGCCACAGGGCGGGGTCGATCTCCTGGGCCTCGTGCGCCATCTCCCGCAGCCCGAGGGAGGTCGCGAGGCGCTTGGCCGGGTCGATGGTGAGGCAGAGCACCCGCCGCCCACGCTGCGCCGCCGCGAGGGCGAGCGCCGCGGCGATGGTGGTCTTGCCCACGCCGCCGCATCCGACGGTCACGATCACACGCTTGGTCGTGAAGAGGTCGCCGAGGCTCGTCAACATCGCGCGGAAGCTAGTCTGACCCCTCCCCCGCGCGCAACCGGCGACCGTGCGACACTCGCCGCGAACGCATCGACCTGAGGTAAGGGACGCTTTCATGAGCACACGAAGGATCCTTGGCGCGTGCGCGATGACGCTCACGCTGTTGGCGGGCTGCTCGGAGGACTCGAGCGTGGTGGGCGGAGACGCGGGAGGAGACGTCCCCGCCGACCTCGGAGCGATGGACACCGGAGCGACGGACACCGGAGCGACGGACACCGGAGCGACGGACACCGGAGCGACGGACAACGGCCCCGTAGACACCGGAGCGATGGATGTCGCCGATGACGTCCCGGTCGACGCTCCCTTCCGCTGCGCGGCGAGCGCGGACTGCGCGGGTCAGCCGGGCGGTCCCGCCTGCGACACCGCGACGGGGCGCTGCGTGGCCTGCACCGCCGCGAGCGACCTCTGCCCCGCCGGGCAGTACTGCGTCGCCGCGAGCAACACCTGCGCCTCGGGCTGCCGCGACGACGGGGCCTGCGCGGCGGGCGACGGCGGCGTGTCCGCCGACGGAGGGGCCGTCGGGGCGGGTCACTGCGACCCGGCGAGCCATCAGTGCGTGGGGTGCCTCACCGATGCGCACTGTCCCGCGTCGACGCACTGCATGGGCAACACCTGCGTGACGGGGTGCACCTCCGACGCGCACTGCGCCTCGGGTCAGACCTGCTGCGGGGGCGGCTGCGTCGACACGCGGGTCAACACCGCCCACTGCGGCGCGTGCGGGACGGCCTGCGCCCCGGCGAGCGCGACAGGCGCCTGCGCGGCGGGCGCGTGCGGCATCGCGAGCTGCGACCCCGGGCGCGGTGACTGCGACGGCATGGCCGCGAGCGGCTGCGAGGTCGACACCCGCACGAGCGTGGAGCACTGCGGCGGCTGCGGGATGGCGTGCGCTGCGAGGGCCCACGCCACGGTGTCCTGCGCGGCGGGGGCCTGCGCGTTCACCTGCACGGCGGGCTTCGCCGACTGCGACGGCGACGCCGCGAACGGCTGCGAGGTGGACCTCGGCTCCGACGCCACCCACTGCGGGAGCTGCTCGACCCGCTGCGTGGTGGCCAACGGCACGCCCGCCTGCACGGCCGGAGCGTGCGCCGTGGCGGCCTGCAACACGGGTCGCGCCGACTGCGACTCGAACGCCGCCAACGGGTGCGAGGCCGACCTCGCCAGCCCGACCACCTGCGGGAGCTGCACCCGCCGCTGCGCCTCGCCCGCGAACGCCAGCGCGACCTGCGCGGCGGGCGCGTGCGGCTTCGCCTGCGGGGCGGACTTCGGCGACTGCGACGGCAACGCGGCCAACGGCTGCGAGGTCAACGTCGCCAACGGCAACGCGAGCCACTGCGGCGCGTGCGGGGTGGAGTGCGGGCTGATCCACGCGGTTCCGGTGTGCACGGCGCGGACGTGCCAGGTCGAGAGCTGCGACACGGGCTGGGCCAACTGCGATGCGATGCCCGCCAACGGGTGCGAGGCGAACACCCGCACCAGCAACGCCCACTGCGGGGCCTGCGGCAACGCGTGCGGCGGCGGGTCCTACTGCCAGACCGGGGCGTGCAGGCTGCCGGTGAGCTGCAACGCGCTGCGGACGCTCAACCCGTCGGCCGCGAGCGGGGAGTACGAGATCGACCCCGACGGCGCGGGACCGCTGGGCGCGCAGCGCGTGTACTGCGACATGACCTCGCAGGGCGGCGGCTGGACGCTCGCGGGCTCGGTGGTGAACGGGGTGCCGAGGGCCTGGAACGCGCTCGGGGTCTTCACCGACCGCACCAGCTTCGGGTCGATCGCGACGCGGACCAGCGCCAGCTACAAGTCCCTCGCGTGGGCCGACGTGGCCGGCAACGACCTCCGCGTGGAGACCGCCGAGTACAGCTTCGGCTGGACGGGCCTGCTGGGCAACCGCTCGATGGGCGCCTACGTGAGCGCCGGCTGGCCTTCGACCTGCAACACCACCTGGACGCGCTCGGGAGCCGACTTCTACACGGGCATCAGCGCGGCGCAGGCGGCGGCCTTCGGGTTCTCTCTGCGGGCGCTCGACAGCAACGCCTCGTGCTTCCCCTCGACCAACGAGAACGTGGCCATCGCGTTCTATGCGGCCGAGTGCTGCTGGGTGAACGGCCTCGGCAACACCCCCGGCGGCGAGGCCCAGTGGCTCACCCACGACCTCTCGCTGCTGCGCCTCTCGCGCATCGCGCCGCTGAGCTGCACCCCGGGCACCTGGCCCTGCAACGCCAACGGCAGGACCATCTCCGCCGCGGGTGAGTGCTACGGCTACGACACGAGCTGCAAGGCCAGCTACGCCCTCATCTGGGTGCGCTGATCGTCAACGCAGGGCGAAGGCCTCGGAGAGCAGGGCCTCGCCGTTCGATCCCCACAACAACAGCACCTGATGGGCGTCTGCGATGGCGACGGCGTCCATGCGGGGCCCAGGGGTCCCGGCGGAGGAGAGGAGCGTCCATCGGCCGGTCGCGAGGTCGAGCACCGCGCCGTCGTCGTGGACCCGGGTCTCGTCGCGTCCTCCCCAGAGCAGCACCCCCGTGGGAGCGGAGACCGCGGTGACGCCCCAGCGGGAGGAGAAGGGAGGGGGGTCGAGCCGTCGCCATCGGCCGGTGCTCCACTCGAAGATCGAGGCCACCTCGCCGCCCACCGCAACCAGGCCCGATGGAACCTCCACCGCGACGGGTCCGCTGCGGGCGGGCGGCGCGCCTTCGAGGTCGACAGCGATCCATCGGGACGTCGGGAGCTCCAGCACGAACGCGTCCTCGGAGCCGAGCGCCAGGGCCTCCCCAGAACCGCCCCAGAGGAGCACCCTCGACCCGTCGGGCGACACCGCCGTCGAGGCCCCGTGCCTCGCCCTCGGTCCACCGTCGGGGAGCGCGGTCCAGCGACGGGTCGAGGCGTCGTAGCGGGCGCCGTCGGCGAGGTCGTTGCCGTCGGCGTCGCGGCCTCCCCAGAGGATCCACTCGCGCCCGTTGGACGCGCTCGCCATCGCGCCGCGAGCCGAGAGGGGCACCTCCCCGATGGGCCGCCAGCGGTCGGTCGATGGGTTCAAGCAGGCGCCGTCGTCGAGGCTCTCCCCCCTCGCCTCGCCGCCCCAGATGCACAGCTCTCCCCCTGTCCAGGCGGCCGCGTGGTGGATCCGCCCCGTGGGAGCGCCCTCGCCCGAGAGCGCCTGCCAGCGGGCGCCGTCCCAGCGCCAGGCCTCCCCCATGGGACCGCTGGCCCCGATGCCCCCGAAGACGATCGCGCCTCCAGGGACCGGGGTCACGCTCGGATAGCGCCGAGGGACAGGCAGCGCGAGGCCTTCATGGGGAGCCCAGCGGAGGGGATCGGTCATGGGCTGGAGGCTACTGCCCCCGTCGTTGCCCCGGAAGTTGGAGCAGCCCGCCGCGAGCGCCGTCGCCGCGACGAGAACCAGGAGGCCGTGCGGTGTGGTCATCGAGGGCGGTCTTCGTTCTCGACCGCGGCGGCGTTTCGTACGCGTTAGACTCCGCCGACGATGAGCGGCGATGACCGAGACGGCACTGGGGGACCGCAGATCCACTGCCACATCTGCAGCGCCTCGCTCCCCAGGGACGCGACCTTCTGCCTCCAGTGCGGATCTCGGGTCCGCGCGGTGCCTCCCGCTCCGACGCCGACCGCGATGGGCTCGACGTCTCCGCTCTCTCCACCGGCACCAACACCAACACCGGCACCGGCGCGACACGCGACGATGCTCGGCGTGGCTCCGACCGCGCCAGCGATCTCGACGGAGACCATCCGCGAGGTGACCCCCGCGGGGTCGATGGTGCAGCCGACGCCCGCGCCGACGGAGGCTCCGCCGCCCTCGCCGCCCGCCGCGGTGCCCAACAAGCAGCGCACGATGATCGGGGTCGCGTTCGACAAGAGCGCCCTGCCCCCGGTGCCGGCCTCGGAGCCCCCGCCGCCCGCGCCGTCTGCGCCGCCGCCTCAGCCCGCCGCGCCGGTGGTGGCGCCGCGCGCTCACACGATGATGGGCGTCGCGCCGCCGGTTCCGCCCTCCGAGCCTCCGCCGCCGAGTGATCAGGCCGCCCGGCGCCGCAAGGAGTCGCCGCCCTTCATCGGCGGACAGCGGCTCGGGGCTGCACCTCCCAACCCCCCGCCCTCGTACGGGCCGCAGCGCACCGAGGACGAACCGCTCCTCCCGAAGAAGACCCCGTGGGGCCTCTGGATCGGGGGCGCCGTCGTGGGCCTCGCGCTGCTCGGAGGCGCGGCGCTGCTTGCCTCGCGGCTGATCGGGGGCGGTGGTCCGCCGTCGTTGCAGGCGGAGGTGCGGCTGGCGGAGGGGCAGCTTCGGGTGCGCGCCACGCTGCCGGGCGCCGACGCACGCTGGCGCGTGGTGTACCGGGGGACGGAGTTTCCCGTCGACGCTCAGGGCGCGGTGGACTTCCCCGTCGCGGGCCTCGACCCCAACGAGGTCGGCGAGATCGCCCTGCCCATCGAGGTGCGAGACGCCACCGGCGCCCGCTCCCCGAGAGCGCTGCGCATCGTGATCGGGTACCGCGTGGTGGCCGACCTCGATCACCTCGGCGACGATCCGCCCCGGGTGCACCTGCGCTTCCGAGTTCCGACGGGCGCGACGCTCTCCATCGCGGGTCAGCCCATCACCCTCTCCGGGCAGCTCGGCGTGGCGGAGATTCCAGCGCCGGCGCCCCTCTCCATGGACTCGCCCACCGCCTCGCGCAGCGAGCGCTTCCCCATCGAGGTGCGCACCGCCTCGGGCGTGGTGATCCGCGGCGAGTACGAGCTGCGGCTCCCGCGGCTGCCGCTTCGCATCGAGGCGCCCGGCCCGCTGAGCCTCGTCAACGCGGCGATGGTCACCGTCGAGGGCTCGCTCCCTCGCGCGTCGCGGGTGCTCGTCGGCGCGCAGACCGCCACGCTGATGGGCGATCACTTCCGCGCCGAGGTGCCCATCCAGCCGGGCGCCAACACGCTCTCGGTGCGCGGCTTCGCCCCAGGCGGCGCTCCCGTCACCACGACGCTGATGGTCTACCGCTCGGTCACCCCGCAGGACTACCTCGCCTCCGGGGGCGGCGACCGGGGCCTCGCACCGATCATCACCCCAGGCCCGACGACGGTGCGGCTGAGGGCGCGAGGGAGGGTGATCAACAGCACCGCGACGGCGGGCGAGATGCCGTCGTTCCAGCTCCTGGTGACCGACCGCGCCTGCCCCAACCAGCAGTGCCTCGCGTGGGTCGACATGGCCCCCGGCACGCTGGTGCGCGTCAACGAGACCGTCGAGGTGGTCGGCGAGACCCACGGCACCCGCACCTACGTGAACCAGACCGGCCAGCGGCGCACCGACACGGTGATCCGCGCGCTCTTCGTCCTGAGGCCATGAGCCGTCGTCGGGCCGGCGCCCGGGCGCTCTCGGTGGCGCTCCTCGTCGGCGCGACCAGTGCCCTCGCCGACCCGCCGCGCGGCACGCTTCCCCCCGCTCCCTGGACCTCCGTGGACCCCTTCCCCCTCCCGGGCGCCGGGGTGACCGCTCCGCTCCGGCTGCCCGACGGGCGCCTCGCGGTGTTCACCCGCGCGCCCTCCACCCTGGCGCTGCTCGACGAGGCCAGCGGCACCGTGCGCTCGAGCCCCGTGGAGGAGCCTCCCTCCGATCGCGTGGCGCCGCGGTGCGACGCGCGAGGCAGGCTGGTGATCCTCGGGGCCGGAGGGACGCTCTTCAGGCTCGGGCTCGACGGGCGGGTCAGGGTCGCCGCGCAGCTCCAGGGAGAGCTCCTCGGGGTGGTCGAGCGCCCCGACGGCAGCGAGGTCGCCGCGGTCTCCAGCCACCAGCGCGTCGACTTCGTCACGCTCCGCGCAGACGGGAGCGTCGCCTCGGTGCGCTCGCTCTCCGCGAGCCCGATGACCACACCTGCCACGCTCGGAGGCGGGCGCGTCGCCGTCGGTGTCCCTCGCGGTCTCGCGGTCTTCGACCCCGCGGGCACCGTCCGCCTCGTGCCCTCCGTCGAGGGATTACGTCACCTGGTAAGCGTCGACCGAGGCGCGCTGGCGGTCACCGCGACCGCGGTCTTCCCGCTGGACCCCGACGGGGTCGTCGCCCCCCCGAGGCCGCTCCCCGCCCCGACCCGATGGTGGTCCTCCTCCGAGGGCGCGACGGCGCTCGCCTGGGTCGACGGACCTCCGCCCGCCGTACTGCGCGTCGACCGCACCGGGGCGTGGGTGCGCATCGACGCCCCGCCCTTCACGGAGTCGGCGGTGCTCGACGAGTCGGGCGCGATGCTCCTGGTGAGCCGGCTGGGGCGGCTGGTGGCGCTCGACCGCGACGGCCAGGAGCGCTGGGTGGTCGACCTGCGCCGGGCGATCGTGCCCCGGGTGACCCTCGGGGAGCACGGCGAGGCGTGGGTCACCGCCGTCGACGGCAACCTGTTGCGCTTGTCGAGCCGTGCCCCTTCGTCGCAAGAAGCTCCGCGTGCGCACCGATGAGCTCCTCTTCGACCTGCCCCCCGAACTGATCGCCTCGACGCCGCTCGCCGAGCGCGACGCGAGCCGGCTGCTGGTGCTCCGCCGCGCGGGCGGGACGCTGACCGACGACGTGATCCGCTCGCTCCCTTCGCTGCTGCCCGACGGGGCGCTGCTGGTGGTCAACGACACCCGGGTGATCCCGGCGAGGCTGCGAGGGGTGAAGCCGAGCGGCGGGAAGGCGGAGTTCCTGCTGGTGCGCTCGAAGGGCGAGGACGGCAGGCGCTGGGAGGCGCTCGGCCGGGCGTCCAAGCCCATGCGCGACGGCGCGGTGATCGAGATCGCGCCGGGGCTCGCGGTGCGCATCCTCGGGCGCGACGGGATGATGCTCGACGTCGAGCTGCTCGCCGACGACCCCTGGGCGGCGATCGAGCGCCACGGCGAGATGCCGCTGCCGCCGTACATGCACCGCGCCCCGGAGGAGAGCGACCGGGAGCGTTACCAGACCGTGTATGCCGACCGACCCGGCGCGGTGGCCGCCCCGACCGCGGGGCTTCACCTGACCGACGAGCTCTTCGCGGCGATGCGCGCCCGGGGCATCGACCGGGTGTCCGTCACGCTGCACGTGGGCCCGGGCACCTTCGCGCCGGTGATGGTCGACGACCTCGACGAGCACCCGATGCACTCCGAGTGGTACGACGTGCCGGAGGCGACCGCGGCGGCGGTGCGGGCGGCGAAGCGCGACGGGCGCCCGGTGGTGGCCGTGGGGACCACCGTGGTGCGGACGCTCGAGTCGTGGGCGCTCGACGGGGAGCGCACGGGCGAGACGCGGCTGCTGATCCAGCCCGGGTACAGCTTCCGCGTGGTCGACGCGCTGCTCACCAACTTCCACCTGCCTCGCTCGACCCTGCTCGCGCTGGTGATGGCCTTCGGGGGCCCCGAGCGGGTGCGCGCGGCCTACGCGATGGCCGTGGCGCTCCGGTACCGCTTCTTCTCCTACGGCGACGCCATGCTTGTTCTGTGAGAGCCGCGCGCTATGGTCCGCGCCCTTCGATGATGTCCACACCAGGCTTCTCCTTCGACATCCTGGCGCGCGACGGCCACGCGCGCGTCGCCCTCCTCCAGACGCCCCACGGCCCGGTCGAGACGCCCACCTTCATGCCCGTCGGCACCATCGGCACCGTCAAGGCGCTCACGATGGAGGAGATCGGCGCCACCGACGCGGGCATCGTGCTCGGCAACACCTACCACCTGTGGCTGCGCCCCGGCGCCGAGGTGGTGCATGCGCTCGGGGGCCTGCACGGCTTCTCCCGGTGGCCGCGCGCGATGCTCACCGATAGCGGCGGGTTCCAGGTGTTCTCGCTGGCGAAGCTGCGCACCATGGACGACGACGGCGTCACCTTCCGCTCGCACATCGACGGCGCCCTCAAGCGCCTCACGCCCGAGGAGAGCGTGCGGGTGCAGTCGCTCCTCGGCAGCGACATCGCCATGGTGCTCGACGAGTGCCCTCCCGGCGACGCCGACCGCGACGCCATCCAGCGGGCCATGGCGCGCACGACGAAGTGGGCGCGGCGCTGCCTCGACGCCCCGCGCGGGTCGCGGCAGGCGCTCTTCGGCATCGTGCAGGGCGGCATCCACGAAGACCTTCGGCTGCGGCACCTCGAGGAGATCGCCGCGATGCCCTTCGACGGCATCGCCCTCGGGGGATTGTCCGTGGGAGAGCCCGTGCCGGACATGCACCGGGTGCTGGGCGCGGTCGCCCACCAGATGCCCGAAGACCGGCCGCGCTACCTCATGGGCGTGGGCACGCCTCGCGACCTGCTGGTGGGCGCGCTCGCGGGCATCGACATGTTCGACTGCGTGCTGCCGACGCGCAACGCGCGCAACGGCCAGTGCCTCACCTGGCGCGGTCGGGTGAACATCAAGCAGGCGCGCCACCGCCTCGACGACGGCCCCATCGACCCGCTCTGCCAGGGGCAGTGCTGCAACGGCGAGGGCGGGCGCTACACCCGCGGCTACCTTCGGCACCTGTTTCTCTGCGGGGAGATCCTCGCGGCGAGGGTGATGTCGCTCCACAACATCTACTTCCTGGGGTCGTTGATGCGGGGGATGCGCGAGGCCATCCGAGAGGGCAGGGCCGCCGCGTACGTCGACGACACGCTCCGAGGGATGCGAGAGGGCGACGAGCTGGGTCCGCCCTCCAACGGGTAGCGCGCCTGTCGAAAAGTGGGCGCGCCGCGGGCGATGGGCCAACGTCGCGTCCATGCAGATCGCCGACGTCTCCGCCTCCGACCGCCGCAACCGCCGCTCGGATGACCTCGCCACCGCGTTGAGGTTCCTGCTCGCCGCGCAGCGCGACCGGGCGGGGCTGACGCACCTGATCCTCGCCGACTCCGAGGGGATGCTCATCGCCTGGGACGGCGACGCGGCCGAGTGCGAGGAGCTCGCCGCCTACGCGCCCTTCATCGCGCGCGGAGAGGGCTACGTGCTCGACTCGCGGCGCCTCGCGGGCGTCTCGGTCCACACCTTCAAGGTGCGCAACGACGAGGAGCTGCTGCTGCTGCTACGCGGCCCCGGGGAGGCCGACAGCCTCGCCTCGACGCTGCTCTCCAGCATCGAGGGCGTGGCGCGCATCCTCGCCCGATAAGGTTGTCCTCTGGTCTCATTTCTAACGGCAGTTCCCCTGGTTTCGATTCGGTCCAGACTCCGGGATGGACACGCTCTACGACGCCCCAAGCTGGGCCCAGTCCGAGTTCGGGCATGCCGCGGTGCCCG